>JAAIGF010022299.1_pt1 | contig 740248 bp, 647 predicted proteins | sample 6487441 | NCBI WGS metagenome assembly JAAIGF01 (sample SAMN13974129, study PRJNA590717) | phyllosphere metagenome | biome: pepper field; feature: multiple bacterial spot infested pepper fields; material: pepper leaves; isolation source: leaves from pepper fields | host: Capsicum annuum ...
CCGGCTTCGACGGACTTCAGAACGGCGATGATCTGGTGTTCGGTGAATCGGGCTTTGCGCATGACGATCTCCTCCGGGGACATAATCAGTATGCCGGAAGATCTCTAAAAGTGAATGGTCCGGTTTACCGGGGTACTTACACACCCTTCAATAGCTACCTCACCTGATGTCGAATTTCCTTCGAGCTCATTTCTAATCTTGCTCTCAGTAATACTTTTCCACCCTCTAATCAGTGTTTCTGTATAGGTCTTAGCATCAGAATCAATCAGCTTGGCGCAGTTTTGGCAGAGCCAAATTCCATTGGAAATGTGTTTTCGCTCTTCGCTGGAAAGTGAAGCATTAAATCTTGGGCCATTCAGCGCAGCTGCTGTTATATGCGCTGCAACACCTATGCGTGTTGCTTTTTCATCATCATAATTTGGGCCAGATGTGAGGCAATTACATCCTGGGTTAGAACAGCGGTTAGCTACTCTTTCCTGCAGTATTTTTTTCGTTCTTTCTGAAAAATCGTCACGAGTGTAAGTCATCATAATCTCAATTATATATGTTACTTATTGTTAGAAGGTTGAATTATATAATTGATTCAATGATGGTATCAATGTTTTATTCGCAATGGATTTAAGTAGGCAATTTTAACTATGAGTTAGTTATCGGAATTAATAGCAGTTAAGATAAAGAGAGATACTGGTTTTCGAGGTATTTCTATAGGCTTTTTTTTAGGATTGCAATGGCCTTTCGGAAGAGATTAAAAACATTCGACAACTGACTGTTTTGTCACGTTAATAAAATAGCATGCGCTGTAAGTTGCCTTGAGGTTGGTGTGTATGTATGTACATGATTTAGTGAGTGAAATAAATTTAAGTTCATTGAATTTAAAATCTCTTGTGCTTTCTAATAAATAAGATCAGGTTACTTATAACTTTCCAGTTTGTAGATAATGATATTTTTATAAAATGGGCATCCATTACACCCGTTCATAGCTGGCGAATTAGGGGCCTTAATTGGCCCCTAGTTCTTAGGCTGCCTCTTTTGAAGTACAATCACACTGTGGAATAACAAATACCTTGCCCTTTTTAGGGTAGATAATTTTGCCTTCCTTACGGATGTAAGGTGTGAAAATCACCTCGCAAGAATTGCCACATTTCGGACAGTAACCTGTTTTCATGTGGAATCTCCTTACACAACTAGCTGTAAGTTCATACAGGTTGCGTCTCATTGGGAGAACCGCTATATTAACATTGTCAAACTAAAGTGTAGCGGATGAACTATCTCCATACACAACGAGAGATGCGTCAACATTTCTCGCCCCCCAAAGCCCTGCGTCAACAGGGCTTTTTTAATCAAAATTAAAGGCTAACTGACAAAATTCAGGGTCGAATCCAAGCTTTCTAAGCATTACATCTGCAAAGAAGTCTGCCTGCCATTCAGAATCTTCCTCTGCACGTGGCGGTACTGCAGAAAAGTGCAGAAGTGGTTTGTGTTGCAACAAGAGATGACCCAGCTCATGAAACATAACCATCAAACCATGCTGCTCACCTCTGCAGGCTTGAAGGAATATTCTGTTAGGAATGTTAATCAGGCGGTTTTCTGGGTCGCAATGACCTTCGGTCAGATCATATGTGTGGTCGAACCATTCGTCATCGTCGATAGGATTAACTGTAATTGCATATTCGCTGAGGCCTTCAAAGGCACTGTCATAACGCACCTTCTTATTTCTATAAGAATGAGGGCTTGAAAATTTCAATATATGGCAAGCGTTAATAGCAACTTTGGTTATTTCATCAACCGTTAAAGGTCTAACACGCGGACCGCGTAATTGATACATTCAAGCCACCTGTCGTTATTAACAATTATTTTTATGGATATCAGCTAACAACTCAGCAAAAGCAGTGAGCTGTTCCTGAGTGAATTCAGATTTGGCAAATCCACCTAAAAGCATTTGCTGCTGATGAGGGAGTCCACTTATGGACACTGTCTCGTTTGAAACATTTGCAAGCAAATCAAGGTTAGGTATCTCATAACCATGCTCAACAAAAAGAGATTGAATAGCATTCACCCATTTATCAGGGATTTTTTTACTGCCGGTTTCCATGCCGCTCAAAAAAGCAGGACTTGTGCCAAGCTTCTCAGCCATGGTTAACAGGGTAAACCCTGTATCAATTCTCGCTTTACGAACGGCTTTACCAAATTCTGTAAGAGCCATCATCAATTCCTCGGTAACTACATGCTTGTGGTCTCGCTCATTTAAGAGCGGTATGGCTTTAAGCTACACCGATTAGATGTATTAAGTCAACCTTAATGGTTTTTTATTTTAACTAAAATGGTTAAGTTTTTGATTTGTATTGTTTTTTTAATTTAAATTTCAACCGGATTCAGTTGAGATAAACTCTCTCCCTGTCAGACTCAGTTCTACCACATAATGATGACTTAACTTGTAGATCATTATGAGGGACTAACAGATTCCTATCTTTGCATCTATGAGAGAGAGTTCAGTGCTCCAGACTTCGTGCCTACCTGAAGACACCAATAACTGCTTTTACATAAAGTTGATGTTTAAGCTATTACAGTTCTTCTAAACTGCTGCGCATAATTATACGGTGCAACGTACTCCTCCCGGTTTAAATCGAGATAATCCGACCACCACTGCATCATCGCTTTCCGGGCGTCCAGAAATAGCGCTTTATGGGTGTAAGCCGCCCGCACGCTGTTACGTTCCTGATGGCTCATCTGGCGCTCGACGGCATCCTGTGACCACAGTCCGGACTCCATCAGGGCGCTGCACGCCATTGCACGAAACCCGTGGCCGCAGACATCCTTTTTCGTGTCATACCCCATCAGTCCCAGCGCCTTATTGATCGTGTTTTCACTCATTGGCCTGAAGGGGTTGTGTGCTCCCGGGAAGACGAAATCGTGCTGACCCGAGATTTCCTTTATCTGTTTCAGAATAGCGATGGCCTGACGGGAGAGAGGCACAAGATGCGGTGTACGCATTTTTGCCCCGCGCCCGGAGTAACGGACTCCGGGGATGGCTTCACGGCTGGCAGGGATGGTCCACATAGCATGCCTGAAATCAATCTCAGGCCAGCGGGCGAAGCGCAGTTCGCTGGAGCGGATAAACAGATGAAGAGTGAGAGATACCGCCAGGCGGGTTAATTCCCGTCCCTGCTGATACTTATCAATGCGAGTCAGCAGTTCCGGAAGCTGCTCAAGCGGCAGGGCAGGGTAGTGACGTTTTGGTGGCGGTGCTGTTGTGCCTTCCAGATTTGCAGCCGGATTATTTTCTGTCAGTCCCAGATGCACCGCATGACGCATGATGCTGCACATGTGCTGCCGTGTGCGTGAGGCCACCTCCAGCAAACCTTTCTGTTCAATGCCTTTCAGCAGGCCGATGAAGTGGCGGGGTTTCAGCTCTGTAACGGACAGGTGTCCGATTGCGGGGAAGATGTGATTGTTGATACAGGCAAGCAGGCGTGCAGCGTGGTTTGCCGACCAGGTTTTGTTGCTTTTATGCCAGCTGAGGGCAACCGATTTGAAGGTGCTCTCCGGTGAGCGGGCAGTTCTCGCTGCGCTTCGCTGTTGTACCGGGTTGATATTCTGCGCCAGCAGCTTACGGATACCTTCACGCTGCTGACGGGCATCGGCCAGGGAGACTTCGGGCCATGAACCTAAACCAATACGGGATTCTTTACCGTTGAGACGATATCTGAGGTACCACAGACGTGAACCACAGGGGCTGACCTGAAGATACATGCTCTGTGAATCGGTGACTTTAAAGACTTTTGAAGCGGGCTTGAGGTTGCGGATTTTCGCATCGGTAAGAGACATTTGTGGGTCGCTCCGTTATCGAACTGGAAAGACCCCAAATCAGACCACCAATTGTTCCCGATGCAGAGGGAAAACTAAAAACGCATCGGGAAGAGTTTTCACGCTATCTCGTTGAATCTCTAACAGATAAGGATTCGCAGGGACGCATAAGAACTGAGATATGGCTCCTCTGACTGGACTCGAACCAGTGACATACGGATTAACAGTCCGCCGTTCTACCGACTGAACTACAGAGGAATCGTGTGAACGGGGCGAATATTAGCGAGAGGCTCACACCCTGTCAACAGCTAAAAACACATTAGCTTTCAACTGGCTGCGTTTTCAGCAACCCTGATCGCTTAATGTACGGTTTCACCGCGATCGCGCTGCTGCCAGCCGCTTTCCAGACGTTTTAACGGGTCCTGACCATAAAAGCGCGTCAGGCGCTGATAAAATGACGGAAAGCGCTGATTCAGCAGCTCAGGCGCGCTGAAAAAGTACTCGGAAAGCACCGCAAAACACTCAGCCGGATCGCTGGCGGCGTAGGCATCAATGGTAGCGGCGTTCTCACCCACCAGGTCGATCTCTTCCTGAATACTGTCCATCGCCGCATGTAAATCATGTTCCCAGCCCGCCACATCGCGCAGCGGGATGGCCGGCACGCCATTAGTATGGCCGCTGCCGCGCGCGTCGAGCTTATGGGCGACTTCATGCACCACCAGGTTAAAACCGGACAGATCAAATGAATCCTGAATATCCAGCCAGTTAAGCACGATCGGACCCTGTAGCCAGCTCTGCCCGGACTGCACTATGCGTTCGCTGTGCACCAGGCCGAAATCATCCTGCCACTCGTCATCCACCACAAACGGGGAAGGGTAGATCATCACTTCATGGAAGCCATCGAGCCACTCCAGGCCAAGTTTCAGCACTGGCAGACAGAACAGCAGGGCGATACGCGCGCTGCGCAGGCCATCGAGTTCAACATTTTGCAGAGGGATGAGACGTTTTTGCTGCAGGAAGCGCTGCGCCATACGCACCAGCGCCTGTTCGTCGGCGGACGCCAGCGCGGCAAAGACCGGCACTGCCAGCGCTTGCTGCCAGGGGAGTTCTGCAATGGGATCTTCACTGTTTGCTTTCCACGGCCATTTAATCATTCTTCTGCTCACTGTGGTTGCCCGTCTGCCGCTGTGACTAACATGCCGCAGCACGGGCGTTTCCGCAACGGATATTCGCAGGCGCGAAAAGCAGAGAACAATGGCCTGGCTGGCGATTCACTGCGCCATCCTGCCTGACAGGGGAATGGCTTTCAAGGCGGCTATTCAATCACTTACTGTGGGGTTTGTCTGTGATTCGAGCCGCAATGTACGACACTGGCAAGGCGAAAAATGTGGCCGGTTGCTGTGCGTGCGCAAATCAAACGCGCGTAAATTCAATCACCCAGACCCAGGGATTCACTTCCCAGCTGGTGGCACCATACTGTTTTTCCCATGCCTGCTGATATGCCACTTTCGGCGCAATTGCCTCGTTCTTCATGGTGAAAAAGTTATTCAGGAAGTGCGAGTCGGTCTGCACGCCTTCCGCCATCACGTCGTCGTCACTGATGGTCTGAATTCTCTCCACCCGCACCGCGGTGATTTCCAGGTCGATGCGACTCGCCCAGCGTGGCATATGGATGCCGGTCTGCCAGCCAGACAGCTCGATGTCTTTCTCCAGCACCGCGCTCAGTTCGGTGCTGTCGGCGCGATAGTGGCAATAATTCGTATGACGAAACGCTTCCGGTGATTTCTCATACTCGGCCAGCTGATCTTTCGGCACAATCGGGCCACGCCAGCTTTCACGCACCCAGAGACGATCGCCTGGCTGACCAAACGGGCACTGATAGGTTAAATCGGCCATCTCCATCATATGGCGTCCGCGCTGCTGGTTGCTGCTGACGTCAAAGCCATAGCATCCTTCGTGGTTATCCTGACCCGGCGCAAACGCCAGCGATTTCATAATCCGCCGGGTTTGGGTTTGCTGACCCAGCAGCAGTGCGCGCACACGCTGGTCAGAAAAAAGAATCGGCCGTTCTTTCATGATTTACCTCGTTGTACTCATTATTGGCACTCCCGATCGTAATACCCGACGTGATCAGGCAGAGAAATCCTACCACTACCTGGCGCGAAACGTTTCGACTATTTGTCGAAAATGATGAGTTAAGCTAATCAAATACGCATCGGGAAAGGGATATCCGCAATAACTATATGGATAACCGGAAATCCCAGCAATAGCTGGTGCATTATCGTCAGCCAAAACGGCTGAAGCTCTGCTGGATATCTTACTGTTTTACTGTGTGTTATTGCGAGGATTAAGCGCAATTTGTTACTTTCGATCTGAAAATTTGAGTTAAGTTATTAATAAACTGTAATCGATTTAGCCGGGGTGTGAAATGTGAAACCGGTTTCGGAAAAATCTCAGCTACGTCATTATTGACGCTTATGTTTTTTTACCTGTTGCGTTAAATCAACTGAACAGAAAGGGGGAGCCGGCGGGAATTCTCAGGTTGCGATTATTCGCCACTAAAGTTTGATTTGGATCTCGTTTAACTTATTGGCGTTTCATAACTTGCATTAAGCGTTACTTACGTGTCATAAAAGTGTTATCAGTCATCGCGTATAAACGGACGACAGTGGCCGCAGATAAGCGCCTGGCTGTTGCAACTGATAATGCATTCATAAGTAAGTCACTACAGGGAGAAGTCTATGTCGTTACCGACCCTCGAAACCTGGCAATCCCGATTTGAACAGTGGCTGCAGAAAAACTGGCCACAGGACGATCAGGCGCACGATATTGCGCATCTGAAACGTGTCTGGAAAACCGCACAGCGCATTATGCGCGGTACCGATGCGAATCCGCTGGTGGTGCTGACCGCCTGTTACTTTCACGATGTGGTGAATCTGCCGAAAAATCATCCGGAACGTCATCTGGCCTCCAGCCAGGCGGCGACGGAAACCCGTCGTATTCTGCGTGATGACCTGCCTGATTTCCCCGCTGAGCTGCATGATGCAGTGGCGCACGCGGTGCACGCGCACAGTTTCAGTGCCGGTGTGCCGCCGCTGACGCTGGAAGCGAAAATTGTTCAGGATGCTGACCGGCTGGAATCGCTGGGGGCGATTGGTCTGGCGCGCGTGTTCTACACGTCTGGTGCGCTGGGACGTCCACTGTTTGACAGTAACGACCCGCTGGGTAAAGACCGTAAGCTGGATGATACCCAGTGGACGCTGGATCATTTCCAGAAAAAGTTATTTACCCTGCCTGATACCATGCAAACTGCTGAAGGGAAGCGTCTGGCGCAGCACAATGCCGATTTCCTGGTGACCTACGTGGCGAAACTTTGCGCCGAGCTGCAGGGCGATCTCTGGCAGCTGGATGAGTCGGTACTCCGTGATTTTTCATCACAAATTACTGAATATTAAATTTTTATGACAGTCTGTTAAATCTTCGCAAGCTACGCTACGGTGATGGAGACTTTAACCAGGAGTGAAAGGTATGACAGGCACTGTTAGTTTAACGATTAAGATCGACCCGGCGCTAAAAGAAACGTTAAAAACTCTGGCGCTGGAAAATCAAATCTCGCTCAGTCAGGAAGTCAGTCAGCGGCTTCTGGCCACCTTATCCGCGCCGGCGGCGTCAGACATTGACGGCCAGCATGTTGAAGAAGAGGTTTCTGAACAACTCAGCAGCGGCGAGCTGAAACAGATCCGTGCGCTGCTGAAAAAGCAGAAAAAGAAAAAGTAATTCTCGTTTCTCATAATATAAAGGCCACGCGATGTGGCCTTTATTGTTTCTACTCTTCGTCGTCGCCGTAGTAGAGGACGCCGAGCTTAATCAGCGGTCGTCCCTGCGACTTACGGTGCAGGTTGCTGTCACGCAGTGAATAGACGCAGCCGCAATACTCCTGCTGATAGAAGCGTTCGCGCTTGCTGATTTCAATCATACGTGCCGAACCGCCGCCTTTGCGCCAGTTATAGTCCCAGTAAGTCATTCCTGGATAGGGCGCAGCGGCGCGCTCACCGCAGTCGTTGATCTGCTGCATATTTTTCCAGCGCGAGATGCCTAATGAACTGGAAATAACAGAAAAGCCGTTTTCCCAGGCATAGAGCGCGGTGCGTTCGAAACGCATATCGAAGCACATGGTGCAGCGCACGCCGCGTTCCGGTTCCCACTCCATACCTTTGGCGCGTTCAAACCAGTTATCGGTGTCGTAATCGGCATCAACAAAGGGCACGCCATGCTGTTCAGCAAAGCGAATGTTCTCTTCTTTGCGCAGCAGATACTCTTTCTGCGGATGGATATTCGGGTTGTAGAAGAAAATGGTGTAATCAATGCCGGAAGCCTGGATCGCTTCCATCACTTCACCGGAGCAGGGCGCACAGCAGGAGTGCAGCAGCAGCTTATCCGCCCCATTGGGCAGGGATAGCGGCGTTCTTGGTTTATCGCTCATCTTGACGCTTCCTTAAATCAAATCAGGCCAAGTGTAGGCGGCTGGCTGGCGAATGTCACGGCTTTGAGCTAACCCGTTGATAAATTGAGATGATCAGGTACTGGCGCGTTTCACCAGCCGGGCGGCCGTGGTACTGATCTCGTCCACCTGCTGGCCTTTCAGCAGCGCCAGTAAGTTTTCCGCTGCATGCGTCGCCATATCCTGCCAGGTAATGCTCATGGTGGTCAGCGCCGGTGAGCAGATGGCTGCCAGTTCGCTGCCGCCGATGCCGGCAATCGCCAGCTGCTGCGGCACGGCAATGCCCTGGTTATGGCAGGCGAGGATTGCGCCGCAGGCAACGTCATCGGCGGTGCAGATCAGCAGGTCCAGTTCCGGCCAGGTCAGCAGAATTTCCGGCAGCAGGCTGTGGCCGGTAGTGAAAGTGGGCGGCAGCGGGGTACTCACCACGCGGTGCGGCGACAGGTTAGCGGCCAGCATGGCGCTGTTCCAGCCGGTCAGCATCTGCTGGAAGATACTTTGCTGGTCATGGGAGCAGAGCAGGCCGGGATTGCGGTAACCGCTGGCAATCATCTCCTGTACCAGCGTTTTCACCGCGCCAGCGTAATCACAGCCGACGCTGATGCCGATTGGCGCGCGGTTAACGCCGCCGATTTCCACCACCGGAATTGCCGCATTGGCGAGGATTTTGTGCGCGGCGGGGGAATTATCGAAGTGGTATTGCACAATCGCGGCCGGATTATAGGCCAGCAGGGTTTCAATCAGGTCGCTGCCACGGCTGTGGGCGTTATCCGCTTCAGACAGCAGAATATTGTAACCTTCCGGCAGCAGTTGCTGTTGCAGGGTATGATAAATCACTGAGCAACCAGGCGTTTTCAGTGATGGCACCACCAGCGTAATCAGACGGGAGGAGGCAGATGCCAGCGCGGAGGCGGCCAGGTTGGGCACATAGCCCAGCTCAGCGATCACCTGCTGAATTTTCTCGCGCAGTGCATCCGAGACTTTTTCCGGTGCGCGTAACGCACGCGATACCGTCATCGCACTGACGCCAACACGTTTAGCCACATCTGCGAGCGTGCTTTTTCCTGTGCCAGGACGCCGCTTACCTTCCATCTATTCTCCTGTCATCACCTGATTCATTACGCTGAAGTCACCCCGGTTATCATACCACAGGGCACTTTTATTGTTGTGATTCTGTCGCCAACATAATGATTTAAAATAACTTTCCCTGGAAGAGCATCGCTTGCGTCTCCGAGACATGACGCATGTTACTGCCAGCCCGCGAACATTAAAAGTGTTAGCGCTAACAAATATTTTAACATTTTTGAATGTTAGCGCTAACTTTGTGAACATTGTCACGGATCTCAGCGGCTGAATTCGTCAACATGCAGAGCACCAGAAACCAGGAAATCGCAAATATGTTATCTGAGTGGCTAACACCGGAACGAATAAATATCACTGAGCAGGTGACAAACTGGGAAGAAGCAATAAAACTCAGCGCTGCGCCATTATTAGCCGCTGGCGATATTACTGAAGAGTATATTGCCGCGATTATCCGTTCTCATCATGAGACCGGCCCCTATTATGTGCTGGCGCCGGGGCTGGCAATGCCTCATGCCCGACCGGAACAGGGGGCAAATACCACGGCGCTGTCTCTGTTACATATTAAACAGGGTGTCAGCTTTGCGTCGGCGGAAAATGATCCGGTGTATGTGGTGATTTTTCTCTGTGCGCTCAGTGGCGATGAGCATCTGGCGTTAATATCGCGTCTGGCGGAATTGTTTAGTAATGATGAAGATCTGGCGGCATTGTTAAAAGCTGATACCCAGGCAACTATTCAGCAGTTGATAGATAAATATTAATACTCTCTCCCCTAATGTTGTGAATTGAGGTTTGTATGAAAAAGATCCTGATTGTCTGCGGTAACGGACTTGGCAGCAGCTTTATTGTCGAAATGAATGTGAAAAAAATCGTTAAAGAGCTGGGCAAAGAAGCCAGCGTCTCGCATACCGATTTAACTTCTGCGAAGTCTGAGCAGGCGGATATTTATATCGGCGCGACAGATATTATCTCCAACCTTGATGATGGCAGCCGTCTGGTATTCGGTCTGACTAACTTACTCGATAACAATAAGATTAAAGAAATTCTCGCAGAGAATCTGTGATTATTTCCGCACTGTAGCCGGAGTCTGTTATGTTTAATTTTATTATCCAGGATGTATTAGGTACCCCCGCTATTCTTGTCGGTCTTTTCTCATTAATTGGTTTATTGCTGCAGAAAAAATCGTTCTCTGAAGTGGTTTCAGGCACCACCAAAACCATTATGGGTTTTCTGATCCTGATTGCCGGTGCAGGTGTGGTTGCCGCGACGCTGACTACCTTCAGCCATCTGTTTAACCATGCCTTTAACATTCAGGGCGTGGTGCCAAACACCGACGCCATGGCGGCGTTAGCGCAGAAGAACTACGGTGCGGCAACGGCGATGATTATGGTGTTCGGCATGGTGTTCAATATCGTGCTGGCGCGCATTACGCCGCTGAAATATATCTTCCTGACCGGTCATCACACCCTGTATATGTCGGCGATGCTGGCCGTGATCCTCACCAGCGGCGGCGTGAGCAGCTTCTGGGTGGTGGCGATCGGCTCGCTGATCCTCGGTGCGATGATGGTGGTTTCTCCTGCCATTCTGCAGCCGTTTACCCGCAAGATTACCGGCTCCGACGATCTGGCGTTGGGTCACTTTGGTTCCACCGGTTATCTGTGCTCGGCGCTGGTCGGCAAGCTGGTTGGCAAGGGCAGCTCTTCCACAGAAGAGCTGGCTGTACCGAAGTCACTGAATTTTCTGCGTGATTCCTCTGTCGCCATCTCGCTGACCATGACGGTGCTGTTTGTGGTGCTGGTGCTGGTCTCCGGTAAAGCCTATACCGAAAGCGAAGTCAGCGGCGGCCAGAACTACATTATCTTTGCCCTGATTCAGGCCGTGACCTTTGCCGCAGGCGTCTACATTATCCTCGCCGGTGTGCGTATGGTGATTGCGGAAATCGTACCGGCATTCAAAGGCATCGCCGACAAGTTAGTGAAAGACGCGAAGCCCGCACTGGACTGCCCAACGGTGTTCCCATTTGCACCGAATGCGGTGATTATCGGCTTCCTCAGCAGCTTCGCCGCCGGTCTGTTAAGCATGTTTATCCTGCCACTGCTCGGTCTTAGCGTGATTGTGCCGGGCCTGGTGCCGCATTTCTTCTGCGGTGCGACTGCCGGGGTGTATGGCAATGCCACCGGTGGTCGTCGTGGTGCGGTCATTGGGGCCTTTATCCACGGTCTGATTATCTCCTTCCTGCCGGCGATTTTATTACCGCTGATGGGCGATCTTGGTTTTGCTTCCACCACCTTTGGTGATGCTGACTTTGGGGTAGTGGGGATTATTCTGGGCAATATGATCAAAGTTTTTAATTAATTATCCTGTCAGAAATTACCCTGCAGAGTGATGCGTTTTACCCGGTCACATTTATTAACGTGACCGGGAACTCACGCCCTTTTGCCTGCAACGCAACGTATTCACCATATCACTGGCGCAAGCCTTAGCCGTGAAGTAAAGGAAAGCCATTATGAGCGCGATGTTTAACCCGTCACTGATGTGTATGGATTTGACCAAATTCAGCGAACAAATCAGTAAAATGAATGACCGGGCGAGTTTTTATCATGTGGATATTATGGACGGCCATTACGTCAAAAATATCACGCTGTCGCCTTTTTTTATTGAGCAGCTGAAGAAAATTACCAGCGTGCCGATTGATGTGCATCTAATGGTATTAAACCCGGAAGATATTGTGCCAATGTGTCTCGATGCCGGAGCGGACTATATCAGTTTCCATCCTGAGACGGCGAATAATAAGATTTTCCGCCTGATTAACCAGATTCATGATGCGGGCAGAAAGGTGGGGGTGGTGCTGAATCCCGCCACGCCAGTGTCGTCGATTAAGGAATATATCCATTTGCTGGATAAGATTACTATTATGTCCGTGGACCCCGGTTTCGCCGGGCAGAAATTTATTCCGGAAACGCTGGATAAAATCCGTGAACTGGTCGCTTACCGTGAAGAACATCATCTGCATTATCTGACCGAAATTGATGGTTCCTGTAATGCGAAAACCTTCGACCAGATTTCCCGTTCCGGCGTGGATGTATTTATTGTCGGCACGTCAGGGTTATTTAATCTTGATGAAGATGTGGCGCTGGCGTGGGATAAAATGACCGCTATTTTTGAGCGTGAAACCGGCCGTACTGTCACTGCCGTTGAGTAGTGCATGGGGAGATATCCCCCATGCTGTTAGCTCGCTTCTCAACCGCAGGCGTGGCTCTGCGGCTAATTCAGGCATAAACTGAACGCTCCACTACAGGGAGGCGAGACGATGGCTGATGTGCACTCTGCCGCAACGCGCAGCAAAAATATGCGCGCCATCCGCAATCAGGATACGGCGATTGAGAAACGTCTGGCAGCTTTGCTGGATAAGCTGGGGTTTGACTATCGCATGCAGGACAGCTTGCTGCCCGGCAAGCCCGATTTTGTGCTCGACGGCCACCAGACGATTATTTTTGTCCATGGCTGTTTCTGGCATCACCACGACTGTTACCTGTTTAAGGTACCGGCAACGCGTACCGAATTCTGGCTAAAGAAAATCGCCGGCAACGTGACGCGCGACCAGCACAATATTGCGTTGCTGAGCGAAGCGGGCTGGAACGTGCTGATTATCTGGGAGTGCGCGCTGCGCGGCAAACTGCGGCTGGACGATGAGGCAATCAGCTCGAGGCTGGAGGAGTGGATTTTTGCCGGTAATGGTAATGCCGCGATAGATCATCACGGCATTACCCGCTGCCAGGCTTAGGCAGAAGCCGTCGGGCGACGGCGCATGCCCAGCAGATATTTGCCCAGCGTCACCAGCACCACGGCAAAAATGATAATGCCCAGCGCCAGCCACTCACGTGCTGACAGGGTTTCACCGCCAAAGCTGGTACCGAGCAGCACTGCCACCACCGGATTGACATAGGCGTAACTGGTGGCGACCACCGGGCTGACATTGCGAATCAGGTACATATAAGCATTAATCGCGATAATCGAGCCGAAAACGATTAGAAAAGCGAGTGCGAAAATACCCTGCAGACCGGGCGTGGCTTGCAGTCTTTCGCCGCTCAGGGCGCTGGCGAAGAGCAATACGATACCCGCTGTCAGCATCTCAATGGCTGCCGCCATTGCCCCTTTCGGCAACTCAATGCGTGAACCCCATACCGAACCAAATGCCCAGCTCACCGCCGCCAGCAGAATCATCAGCGCGCCCCATGGATTACCGGCCAGATGACCGCTGCTGTTCAGCAATATAATCCCGCACAAGCCGACGCCCATGCCGAGCCACTCAATCCAGCGCGTGGCGATACCAAAAAAATGGCTGAATGACATGGCGAACAGCGGCACGGTCGCCACCATTACCGCCGCCAGCCCGGAGGGCACATGCTGGTGTTCGGCGATGGTCACCAGGCCATTGCCCACCGCCAGCAGCAATACCCCGACCACGGCGGCATTCAGCAGCGGACGCAGCGCAGGCAGCGGCTGCCCGCGCAGGCGCAGAACGGTAAACAGGATGATGCCTGCCAGCAGAAAACGCAGGCCCGCCATCATCATTGGCGGCCAGCTCTCCACGCCAATGCGAATGACATAATAGGTTGAGCCCCAGATGATATAGAGGGTAAATAATGATGCAATTAACAATACAAGTGGGGCGGTAAAGCGTGACATCGGCGGGGTTCCGGTAAATTTTCAGGAAGGTTACACTAACGCTAAATCGCCCGGCGCTCACCCTGTTTCTCGGCGTTTCAGCGCCTTTTTGTGCGGAATAAAATCCTGCGTAAACAGTGACAAAGATTGCCATTAGTACCGATAATTGTTTAGATAAACCGCTCCCACTGATAACCCCGCAGGGTGAACCTATGTCCAGCGTCAGGCTGACGGTAAAACGTCTGTATAAATTACGTGATCAACGCATGGTGAACGCCACGGCGACCGCCAGAATTTTTGTCGGCGATACCCTGATTGCCACGGAAGAGATCACTGGCATGACGGAAAGCCCGGTCAGCAAATACCTGCACCACGACCAGGCTGGCGGACAAGCCGTGCGGGTAGAGTGGGATTGTGACGGCATTGCCGATATGGCGGTGACGGAAGTGGAACTGTGCCCTTGTTGTCAGCACCATGAACATTAAATTAAGGAGCTGTTGTGGCCGGAAGTAGTTTACTGACTTTATTAGATGATATTGCGACCTTACTGGATGATATTTCGGTCATGGGCAAACTGGCGGCCAAAAAAACCGCTGGCGTGCTGGGGGACGATCTGTCGCTGAATGCGCAGCAGGTCACCGGAGTAAAAGCCAATCGCGAAATCCCGGTGGTCTGGGCGGTGGCGAAAGGCTCCTTCATTAATAAGCTGATCCTCGTGCCGCTGGCATTGCTGATCAGCGCCTTCGCGCCGTGGGCGATCACGCCGCTGTTAATGATTGGCGGCGCCTACCTCTGTTATGAAGGGGTCGAAAAAGTGCTGCACAGCCTGCAGCGCGATAAAGCAGAGCAGTCGCCGGAAGCGCGCCAGCAGCGCCTGCTGAAAGCGGCACAGGAAAACCCGGGCGAGTTCGAAAAGAACAAAGTCAAAGGCGCGGTGCGCACTGATTTTATTCTGTCGGCGGAAATCGTGGCGATAACCCTGGGTATTGTTGCCGATGCGCCGCTGCTTAACCAGGTGCTGGTACTGTCCGGGATCGCGATTCTGGTCACCATCGGCGTTTACGGCATCGTCGCCGGAATTGTCAAACTTGACGACCTCGGGTTGTGGCTGACGCAAAAAGCCTCCGCGCTGGCGCAGGCGTGTGGTCGTGGACTGCTGGTGGCGGCGCCATGGCTGATGAAAGTGCTGTCGGTCGTCGGCACGCTGGCGATGTTTCTTGTCGGCGGTGGCATCGTGGTGCACGGATTGCCGTGGCTGCATCATCCGATTGAGCATTTCAGCGCTGGATTTAATAGTCTGCTGTCAGTGCTCATCACCAATGGCGCTAACCTGGTGATTGGTCTGCTGGTTGGTACTATCGTGCTATTGCTGGTAAATCTCGTTGCGAAGCTACGGGGTAAATCAGTATAAAGAGTGCTGGTAATCAGTAAGACAATAACCTGGAGTAATAATGAGCGACGATATTTTCGAATTTGATATTGATGCACAGCTGGAACAGGCTGAAGCCAATGCCAAACAGAAAGCCAGTGAAGTGCCCGCCGACCTGAGTGATGAAGCGGACTGCGAAGGCTGCAAAATCTGAGTCCAGGTTTTTCATCATGCTACACAACGGATAACTACGGTTATCCGTGAAATTGCTGACAAGCCCCTGATACCGTAAGGAATCTTTGCTGTGATACCGTGCCTGCACAGGTAACACGGTCAGCTCCGCAAAGACGCAAAAGCTGCCATCCATGGCCGCTTGTCCCGCGCCGTTCATGGCGCGGGACGCTTTCCTCCGCTGACCGTGTCCCCTGCGCCCTGAGTTGAGGTGTTGCTGCCAGATTAACTGTGCTTTGATCTTATCAGCAGTCTGACGGATAAGTTCTGTTATCCATTTTTTTTGAAGTTTTACGCACTAAGACATCAAAAAATCATATATCAGTCTAAATTGTTGGCTGGCCGATATTTTCTTCTCCTTATTTGCAGTGGAGCATTTTTTGTGTCGACTATCACGGGCGAATCTCCCGAGACACTGCTATAGTCTTTCCTGTCGATTTTTCACCCTGATACGGAGGCGCATGATGTTCTTTTCTGTCAGTGATGAAGTGCAGCATAAAGAGGGCGGACCTGCCATGATTGTGACCGGCTTTGCTGGTGGCATGGTGGAATGTCGCTGGTATGATGGCTATAGCGTACGCCGCGAAGCGTTCAGGGAAGATGAGCTTTCTGCCTTGTCCAGCGCGCGTCAGCTCGCCAGTTAGTTTTCGTTTAGCTTTTCCCCGCCGCCTGCAGCGCCTTGCCTTGCAGGCGGTTTTGCGTTTTTGCCCCTCAGAATGATCAAAAAATGATCGCGCGCAGTGCCGGGCGAAACAACAGGCGCATACTATACTCTTCGGTTAACAACCATTCAGCTCCGGGAACTGAAGTGTGTGAAACGTAACGCCTTTATTCGTCTTATACGGGCAGAGCATCGTCCCGGAAGCGTGGTGAGCCTCTGCTTTATCGCGGTATTCCTTTTCTCCTCCTTTCTGACCTGGCGTGAAGCCCTGATACTTAAACGTGGCTATGAAGTCAGCCAGCAGTTGCGTCTCAGTGCCGTTACGGTGGCGCTCGATCGCCAGTTTCAGTTTAGTCTGGACGCGCTTGACTTTTATCGTTCCATGCTCAGCTATGCGCTTACCAGTCCGCTCGATTCTGATAATAGCCGTCGTGCGCTGGCGCTGTTCGCGGCACAACGTCAGCAACCCGTGTGGCGGCTGAGCCTCAATACCCAGCGCAGCATGCCGCTCAATGGCGTATCCGATCGCTGGCTAAAAGAATACCCGGTGCTGAATCGCGATGACCCGGCGCGACTGGATGCTGAACTGAGCGCCGCGCTGGAGTTCAGTTTTATCCTGCAGTTCAGCAATCCTGACGAAGATTTCCATTCGCGCCTTTGGTACATCTCACGCGCTGGCTTTTACGTCAGTTCAACCCCGCCACTGAGCGACAGTGAAACTGTTGAAAGTTACCGCGCCATGGTCCGTCACGACTATTTTACCGCCATGAGTCCGCCACAAAATCCCCGACGCCAGCAGCACTGGACCGCGATGTATAGCGCCCTGCTGCAGGAAGGACCAATGGTGACTGCCAGTGTACCCGTCGACAGCGGCGACTACTGGTATGGCGTGCTGGCAATGGACTTTTCCCGCGAAAGCATTCATCAGCATTTAGTCCAGGCGTATCCGGAGAATCATCCGGGGAGGGTGATTCTGCTCGACAACCAGTTCAGGCTGCTCGCCAGTTCCGACCCGAAACGGGAGAAGGATGAACAATACTTTACGCCACAGGAACTGGAGCGACTGCAGGCAGCGGCTGCGCACAGAGCCAAAGGGGAACTGCGCATAGGGACGCGTTTTGTCGCCTGGGAACGGCTAAACGATTTCAACGGTACGCTGGTTCATATCCAGACATTGCGCGAAGGATTTCAGGGCTATGTCGGCCAGGTGGCGCTGATGCTGCTGCTGACGTGGCTGCTGTTTAGCCTGACGCTGCTTGGCGTCTGGTATGCCATTATCCGTATTATCCGCCATATGATGAGCCTTCAGGACAAGCTGGCATGGCGCGCAAACTATGATGGGCTGACCCACCTCTATAACCGCAGCGCTTTCTTCGATCTCAGTGAACGTGCGGCGGCGCAGTGCCAGCGCAGCGCGAAACCGCTGGCGCTGATTCAGCTCGATATCGACTTCTTTAAAGCGGTTAATGATACCTGGGGGCATCATGCCGGAGATAGGGCACTGGTGCATGTTGCCGGCATTCTTCGCCATGCGTTGCGTAAAATGGATATTGCTGGCCGCGTTGGCGGAGAAGAGTTCTGTCTGTTGCTGCCGGAAACCGGTCTGGAAGATGCACGCGCTATTGCCGAACGCATCCGGCAGAAACTGGCGCAGAAGGAGCTGTTTATCAGCAACGAACAGACGCTTAAAGTGACTGCCTCTTTTGGCGTCGCCAGCAGCGAAGAGCAGGGCGAATATCAGGTGGAGAGCCTGCAATCGCTGGCGGACAGCAGGCTTTACCGGGCAAAACTGGCCGGCCGCAACCGCGTCTGCTGGCAGGACGCGGATTAAACCTCGCCGCGATTATCCTCCTCCACCGCCTGATAGATGCGCTGCTGAATATCGGGAAACGCTGACTGGATACGGCTCCAGCTGGGGATAAACGGCTTATCATTAGGGCGCTCAATAAACGCCTGACCTGCATCAAGGATCGCCTGGGTAAACAGTTCCACCGCCGCTTCCTCGGCATGCTGATCAAACTTCAGACCATTCATTGAGGCTTCGTGGTTATACACCTCCACCATATCCAGCGCATTGCGGTAGTAGGTGGCTTTCAGCACGCGGAACGAGTCGCTGGTGATCGGCACACCCATGGTCGCCATCTTACGCAGCAGCGACTGTACGATATCGTTGCTCATCCGTTTCAGGCCGCCGGTGCCATCTTCCTCCGCCAGCGGCTGATGCTTGTGATCATAGTTGTCGGTGATCTCCACCTGACAGCTCTGACGGGTGGTGTAGTTGCGGTAAATCTCAGACAATACGCCGATCTCCAGCCCCCAGTCGCCGGGAATTTTAATGCTGTTGAGCACATGAGTGCGCATGGCGAACTCACCGGAAAGCGGGTAGCGGAAGCTGCTGAGATAATCGAGATATTCCGAGTGGCCGTAGACCTTTTGCAGTGAGCGCAGCAGCGGGCCGACCAGCAGCCGGCCGACGCGACCATTCAGTTTATTATTCGCCACCCGCGCGTAGAAGCCTTTGCAGAACTCATACTGGAACGCCGGATTGGCGAGCGGATAAAACAGACGCGCCAGCATGCCGCGCTCATAAGTGACGATATCGCAGTCATGCAACGCGACGCAGCTGCTGCGCCCCGATGCCAGCGTGTAACCCGTGCAGAACCAGACATTGCGCCCTTTACCTGGCTGGGCAGGCGACAGTCCCTCTTTATCCAGCTCTGCATCCAGCGCTTTCAGCCGCGGACCATCATTCCACAGGATGCGGTGCCGCTGCGGCAAACGGGAAAAGAACTCGCGCGCAAACAGAAACTGATCGCGGTCAGCGCGATCCAGGCCAATGACAATCTCTTCCAGGTAAGGAACCTGCGCCAGCTCATTAACAATATTATCCAGCGCCGGGCCTTCCAGTTCGGAAAACAGGGAGGGCAAAATCAGCGCCATTGGCCGCTGCTTTGCGAACTGCACCAGCTCTTTTTCCAGCTTTTCCGGGGAACGTTCAGTTAAATTATGGAAAGTAGTAATAACGCCGTTCTGGAAAAAATCACTCATCATATTCTCCTTCGGACAGCATGCTCACGAGATGAAATGTTGCAGACCTTCGCTCCAGCCTGCCGGGCCATAAGCGGAGGTGTGGTATACATTCTGCTGATCCTGGCGCTGCAGCGTGACAGGGGTTTTACTGTAGCCTTTGATCACCACGGCATAGTCGACTTTCTCCAGCATCGGCGCATCATTCGGCCCGTCGCCTAAGCCAATAGTGGTCAGCGGATTTTGCTGTGAATAGTGTTGCAACAACCATGCCAGCGCCGCGCCTTTGCCGCTGCCACTCGCCATCACGCTCCAGAAGCGTCCACCCTGGATCAGCTCAAGCCCTTCAGCCGCCAGTTGCGCACGAAAGGCGTCAAACTGGCGTTCACTGTCGCGCCACACCAGCGATTCCGAGGCTTCCCGCCGTCGCGCCAGTGCCGCCTCGCGCGGCGTCAGACCGGTGATCTCGGCCACTTCGCGGTCGCTGAAGTCGGCGAAGCCACTGAAACGAAACTGATATTGCTGACGTAAACGGCGCAGGCAGTGGCAGATCTCACTGTAATCTTTGCCGCCATGGTGGCGCTGGCTGGTGCCGTCAGCGGTATCGATTTGCACCAGCGCGCCATTTTCGGCAATAAAAGGTGCACCGCTAAAGCCAAGTTTTTGCTGTAACGGTATAATTTCTGACGCTGTTTTGCTGGAGCAAAACACCAGTGGAATTGAGTGTTGACGGATTTTTTCCAGCCATGGCTCCGCAGCCTGCCAGCTGTAAGTATGGTGATCCAGCAATGAGCCATCCAGGTCCGTCACAATCATTAACGCATCTTGCAAACCGGGCATATCAGCACCTCGCATATAAGCCAGACTGAAGAGATAACTCCCTGATTAATCATTGAGTATAGCGGGTGTCGGCTAACCGGAAGCGGATTTACGCCATTCGCGGGGGCAGGAGAGGGCAGAATAACTGTTTGTTAGGATTAATCTTAAAGCGTGTAACGGCTTTTAAATCGGCTGTTCGGATTATTTGTACATGAAAACCGCGCCGTTATTGATTGCCTGTTGATATAGTTCATCAAAGTTGCAGGATTTGTCGTATTTTTTGTACAACTTAAGACTTGTCTTAATTTGGTTAAAGGTTAATCTAAGGCTGTTAAGGAATTTCCTGGTGTAACGAATTTCATTGAATGCTTTCCCGGCCAACTGGTCGGGATTTTTTTTGAAATCGATTTCATCGGTTCACTTCAGTTATCGCGTAATCATGGATGTCCAGTTCAAACGCCTGCGCCAGTTCGCTGTAAGAGTCATACGCGATGCCGCCGACGCTGAGACCATGCGTCTGTTCACTGGCGGTAGACTCCTGTACTTCACCGGACGTGCGCTGATGTATCGCCTGTAACAGCGCCTCAACGTCAATACTGATTTCGCGTTTATCGCTGTCGCTGTACTCTTTGGCTGTCGACATGATGAGTCCCCCCACTGAGTCACTATCCTGTAAGTATAGCTGTCCTGCTGACGGTTTTATGTTGGGCGAAAAAAGGGCAAAAAAAAGCCCGCGCTGCGCGGGCAAAAATCCTTGTTACTTTTAGGTTGACTGCGCCTTTGGGGTTGGTGCAGTAAGAAAATAATAGCGGGACTGGGTGTCAGAAATCTCGTGGTGAAACGTTAAGAAAGTGAAAATATCAATGTGTTAGCTGTGACCTTACGATGATTTACAGCCCGCAGACACAGGCCAACAACCTGAGTGCTATCTTTAACTGGCACTAATAAAAAAAGTTGCACTGATATTTTTATTCTCAACAGGAGTGTGTATGGATTTTCTGCGTATCCTTGTCGCCATTTTGGTTCCCCCGCTGGGCGTGTTCCTGCAGGTCGGTTTTGCTGGCGCGTTCTGGCTGAATATCCTGCTTACCCTCTGTGGTTATATTCCAGGTATTGTTCATGCTGTCTGGGTGATTGCACGGCGTTAACCCCTTGCGCCCGGTCAGGAAACCGCGTGCAGTTTCAGGTAAACTGGCTTTATTACCGAGGGGAGGAAATGCATGAAGGTCAATGATCGGGTGACAGTAAAAACGGACGGTGGTCCGCGTCGTGTCGGCAATATACTGGCGGTAGAGGATTTCAGCGAAGGCACCATGTACCTGGTGTCACTGGATGACTATCCGCTGGGGATCTGGTTCTTTAACGAGCTGGGGCATGCCGACGGCATTTTTGTCGAACCCCATAGCGGCGAGTAGTTCAGACCATTAACAGAACGGGCCTGTATTACAGGCCCGCTTGCTCACAACTTACAGTACGACTCAGAAGGTTTCCCAGTTACTGTCACTGTTTGCCAGTGCAGGCTTACCCGCCAGCGCCAGCGGCGCTTTTGCCGCAGGAGCAGCTGGCGTGCTGGCCCGGCTGGTCAGATGCGGCTGATTGCTCAGGCGGAATGCGGCGACAGCCTGAGTCAGGCGCGCAGCCTGCTCTTCCAGCGAGCTGGCGGCGGCGGAGGCTTCTTCCACCAGCGAGGCGTTCTGCTGGGTAACATTATCCATCTCGGTCACCGCCTGGCTGACCTGCTCGATACCACGGCTCTGCTCATCCGATGCAGCGGCGATTTCCGCCATAATGTCGGTTACCCGGCGTACTGCATCTACGATCTCGCTCATGGTGTTACCGGCATGACCAACCTGAGTGGAACCCTGACCGATCAAATTCACCGACTCCGAAATCAGTCCTTCAATCTCTTTCGCGGCCTGCGCACTGCGCTGTGCCAGACTGCGCACTTCGCTGGCCACCACGGCAAAACCACGGCCCTGTTCACCGGCACGGGCGGCTTCCACCGCGGCGTTCAGCGCCAGGATATTGGTCTGGAAGGCGATACTGTTGATCACAGTAGTGATTTCCGCGATTTTCTTCGAGCTGCTGGATATATTGTTCATGGTGTTGACCACACCGGTCACGATCTCGCCACCCTTACGTGCTTTACCAGACGCATCTGACGCCAGCTGGCTGGCATGATGGGCGTTTTCGGCGTTCTGCTTCACTGTCGCGGTCAGCTGTTCCATACTGGCGGCGGTCTCTTCCAGCGCGGATGCCTGCTGCTCAGTACGCGAGGAGAGGTCGGTGTTACCGGCGGAGATCTCACTGGAACCCTGGTAAATCGCCACGGCGCCTTCACGCACGGTGCCTACCGTACGCACCAGTGACTCCTGCATAATCTGCAGGTTGTGGTTCAGCGTGCCGATTTCATTGCGGCCCCATGGCACCATCGGTGCGGTCAAATCACCACTGGCGATCTGCTCGATACGGCCCACGGCTTTCTGCAGCGGATTGATAATAATGCGGCGCAGGAAGACAAAAGTAATAAAGGTGATCACCAGCGCAACACCAAAGGCACAACCCATGGCAATAAAGCCAAGGCGTGACTGTTGCTGCGCCTGCACATTAATCTCCTCCGCCCGCTCGGTACGAATTTTGATCGCTTTCAGCAGCACGTCATTGTAAGCGTCATCCAGCTTGCGTGTGACGTCAGTCTCCTGGGCAATCACCCCTTCGAAGCTACCCTGACGCGCCGAGTCGATCATTGGCTGCAGACCCTTCGTCAGATAATTGGCGAAGTTGTCTTTTAACGGCCCATCAAGCGCAATACCTGCCGACGTTTTGTCCGGGCGCGCCATATAAATGTCGAAGTTTTCCTGCGCCTGTTTAATGCGTTTTTCCGTGGCGGCGAGGTTGTTCTTAAATTCCTCCATCTCACCAATACGTGCAGCGGCGCCGGCATGGATAACTAACAGACGTGCGGTACGCAGATGGTTTGAGCTGTTGGACAGCCCCATACGAATCTTGATTTCCTGGGTCGCAGCATTCAGTGACTGGTTGCTTTGAACCAGAAAATAGCTGGAAAGGGCAATACACAGTGCGAACAGCAGCAGAACGCCGCCAAAAATGGTCGAAAACAGGGGAACCAGTCGTACATGCTGCCAAAAACTTATCCCGCCTTGCTCGGCCAACGCTTGTTTAGCTTTCATATCCTATAGCTCTCTGTAAGATGAAGGGCGAAGCGAAGCTCCGGTAATCGATCAGAACATCGGCAATAAGGCGGAAAAACATTAGGGGATAAAGTGGGATCGCCGTCGCAAAACCAGGCGAAAAACGGCAAAGAAATGAGGGATGTACTAACGTGTGCCGGGCGGTGTGTTACGCATCAGGCACCGGGCGGCACGCATTGCCGCCCGGGCTACAACAGCAGAGTGATTATCTCACATTGACATAAATACCGGAGGTAACATTATCCGTCAGACGTACCACATGATAAATAACCTGTTTGTTGTGGGTCTTTATTTTGCGTTTAATATTACCTTTGTGTGACGAGACGGTTTTGGCTTTTATTTGCATCTTATCTGAGATCTGAATGGTGTCATGGCCAGACATCCACATCTTCAGCATATTGGATTCGGTCTGACTTAATGTCAGCGGATGCACATCCATCCCGGATGAAATACGCGTTGACGTACTGAATTTCTTCTGCAGATAGGCAGCAAGCAGATTGTCCAGTGTCGAAGGTTTGATAGATTTTGAGGTAATAATCAGGTTCTTACGAACATAGAGATACTCTTCAAAATGAATGTTTGAGATTGCCATAAAGATAAAAAACAGCGTGTCAGGGTGCTGCATGATAATACTACGAATCCGCTGACTGGCATCTGCTTCGTGAATAAAACATTCTTCATTAATAAATACAATGCCAGGTTTGACCTGTTGGCATTTATTATGAAGATGTTCGATGTCGCTGGCAGAGTAGATATTCTTCTTCTTCACTCCCTTTAAAGCCATATAGTCCGTTAAACCTAGTCGTGTGTAGCTGCATGAATCCATAATAATCGTTGGCATGTTAGCGACCCTCACCAAATTGTTATCCGTTAAATCAACGATGAATTACGCGTATCGCGGTACGAGAAAGAATTCTAATCACAAATTGTTATAATTACCCAGCGGTAAGAATGGCGGACGATACCTCGTCGGCGTCTTCTTCTCATCCTTGCTGTTCACTGCATAGTTTGGGTTTGGGAGACGTAAAATTCTGTCTGAATGCAGTGATCTCATATGGACCAGAATGACCTGTCGGTAATCCGCCATAGCACAACATTGACGACAAATTTTGCAAACGTTGCCACTATCGCGCAGAACGTGTCTGATGCTGATAGGACAATTCTTAAAAACATTTACTCTCCGAATGTGTTGTCATGCAAAGTGTGTTGACAATGCCGTAAAAACCATTTTAAGACAAGGAAAAAAGACGAAAATAAAAAACCCATTTAAAACATATGGTTGAGAACATGTTTGCCCCTGTCAGGGAAGGGTTCCAGCTCAGGGCGGCATTTTTAAAATACTTGAAGCGGCATTTAATAAGAATAATTTTCACCATCAAAACGCATTTATCAGAATTTCCTTAGTTGCATTCTGATAAAGATGGTTCGAAAAATGCACGCATAGTTTGTGAATGCTTAAGTATCGCTTGGGTGTTGCGTTTATGTTGCTTATGTTTAATTTTTGGGCAATTCCGAAAGAATATCGGAGAGCAAATCAAACACTTCGCTGAACAAATGCTCGCAGAAAGGGGCCAGCAGTGGCATAAGCAGGCTAATGGTGAGGATACCAATCGTAAGGGTGATAGGAAAACCAATAACAAAAACTGACAATTGAGGCGACATACGGTTTAACAAACCCAGTGCCATATTAAGTGTTAGCAGCAGGGTGATAAGTGGTAACGCTAACATCATGCCGTTAAGGAAGATCATGCTGGCGGCTTTGGTTAGCGCCAGGAAGGCGTTGGCGTTGAGCGGATCACCACCAATCGGCAGGGTATGAAAGCTGTCAGCCAGCAGTGAGATCAGCCACAAATGACCGTTGAAAGTCAGAAATAGCAGCATGGCCAGCATATCGAGAAAACGTGCCAGCACCGGCATATTCAGACGGCTGCCGGGATCGATAAAGGTCGCGAACGACAGTCCCATCTGCAGACCAATCACTTCACCGGCGGTACGCACCGCGGCAAAAGCGAATTGCATAGTAAAGCCAATCGCAATGCCAATCAGCATCTGCTGAATCAACAGCCACAAGCCGCCGACGCTGAACAGCGTAACGTTGGTGGCGGGCAGCATCGGCATCAGCAGGAAAGTAATCAGCCCGGCCAGACCAACCTTCACCTTCCGGTTAATGGCGCGATCGCTGAGAATCGGCGCGGTGGAAATCAGCGCCAGAATTCTTACCATCGGCCAGAAAAACTGACTGAGCCAGGTTGTCAGCTGGCTGCTGTCAAAACTCAGCATTAGCCGATGAGATAGGGCAGGTTGTTGAACAGGGTGCGCATATAGTCGAGCACCAGGTTAAGCATCCATGGACCGGCGACCACCACGGTTGCGGCAACGGCGAGGATTTTTGGAATAAACGACAGGGTTTGTTCGTTGATTTGCGTTGCGGCCTGCAACAGGCTGATGAACAAACCGCTGATCAGCGCGGCCAGCAATAATGGCGCAGCCAGCGCCAGAGCGACTTTCATTGCCTCGCTGCCGAGGACCATTACCGATTCAGGTGTCATGCTGCATTTCCTGTACAGGGGCGGCGCAGAGGCCACCCGCTTAAATGATTTTCGCCCGTGGTCTGGCGTTGTTTTGCGTGCTGCGTCAGGAGTAGAAACTCTGCGCCAGCGAACCGACCAGCAATTGCCAGCCATCGACCAGTACAAACAGCATCAGTTTGAACGGCAGGGAGATAGTGGCGGGTGGCACCATCATCATCCCCAGCGCCATCAGCACGCTGGCGACCACCAGGTCAATAATCAAAAACGGAATAAACACGGTAAAGCCAATCTGGAACGCGGTTTTCAGCTCGCTGGTGACATAAGCCGGCAGCAGGATGCGCATCGGCACCGCTTCCGGTCCGGCAATCGGCGGCGTATTAGCCAGACGGGCGAACAGTGCCAGGTCAGCTTCACGCGTCTGGCGTAACATAAATTCACGCAGCGGCTGCGCACCTTTCTCAATCGCCACTTCCATGCTGATCTTATCTTCGCTAAACGGCAGATAAGCATCCTGATAAATCTTGTCGAACACCGGCGCCATAATGAAAAACGTCAGAAACAGCGCGAGGCCGAGTAATACCTGGTTAGGCGGCGCAGACGGTGTGCCGAGGGCGTTACGCAGCAGACCGAAAACGATAATGATGCGGGTAAAACTGGTCATCATCAGCAGCACCGCCGGAATAAAGGTCAGCGAGGTGATGAACACCAGCGTCTGTACCGGCAGCGACCAGCTTTGTCCGCCGTTGGCGAGCGGCTGGCTGATGATCCCCGGCAGCTGGGCATGAACCTCAGGCGCCAGCAGGAGCAACGGTAGCAGGGAGAGCAGGCGACGAATCATTGCGGTTTTCCGGGGCGTTTAAGCAGGGTCTGCAACATATTGCTGAAATCTGCCTTCGCGGCGGGAGATGCAGTCACTTCTTCCGTCGGCGCTTTAGGCGGCAGCGTATGCAAATGGGTAATCGTTTGGGCGGTCACACCCAGCACCAGGCGCGCATCCTCGACGTCAACAATCACCACGCGTTCACGCTGACCGACGGTGACACTGGCGCTGATATTCAGCGTTTTGGCACCGGCACGTTTGGGCGCAAAGCCAAAACGACGCGCCAGCCAGGCGCCACCGAGGATCAGCAGGATGATAAACACCAGGACAGAACTCACCTGCGTCAGCATCGAACCCGCCGAGACGGCGGGTTGCGAAGAGGGGACCTGCTGGACCTGTTGCTGGGTAGTGTTAGTCATTTAGCGGCTCAGGCGACGCATACGCTCGGAAGGGGTGATGATATCGGTAATACGCACGCCGTATTTATCTGCCACCACCACCACTTCGCCCTGGGCGATCAGGTAACCGTTGATCAGAATATCCAGCGGCTCACCGGCCAAACCGTCCAGCGCCACCACTGAACCCTGCGACAGACGCAGCAGCTCTTTGATGGTCATCTTGGTGCGGCCCAGTTCTACGGTAAGTTTAACCGGGATATCCATAATCAGGTCGATATCCTGCAGCGAACCTACGCCATCACCGCTTTCCAGTGATTTAAACACGTTGTCTGAAGATGCCGCGCTGGTGGTTGCTGCCTGTTCGTTCATTGCCTCAGCCCACAGATCCATCTCGTCCGCAGAGCCGTTGTCGCCGGACGGTTTATTGCTGTCAGTCATGGGGCTGTTCCTCATTCAGCGAATTCAAAATCGGGTTAATCAAGTGTTCCACTCGCAGTGCATACTGTCCATTCAGCGTACCGTATTGACTGGTCAACACCGGTACTCCATCCACATGCGCAATAATGCGATCGGGTTTCTCTATTGGTAATACATCACCAGGCTTCAGCTGCAGAATGCGCGACAGCCGCAATGACACATCAGCAAAATTTGCTACCAGTTCCAGCTCAGAGTGCTGGACCTGTTTCACCAGCGTATCACGCCAGCTTTCATCTTCCTGCCGCGAGTTTTCCAGCGGCGGGTTCACCAGCAGTTCGCGCAGTGGCTCAATCATGGAGAACGGAATACAGATATTGAATTCGCCCACCAGGTTGCCAATCTCCACCTGGAACGGCGTGGTAACCACGATGTCGTTCGGAGAGGTGGTGATATTGGTGAATTTCACCTGCATTTCGGAACGCACATACTCCACATCAAGCGGGTAGATGGCTTTCCATGCGTCACTGTAGCCTTCCAGCGCCAGTTTCAGCATGCGGCGGATCACGCGCTGTTCGGTGTGAGTAAATTCCCGGCCTTCCACTTTAGTCGGGAAACGGCCATCACCGCCAAACAGGTTATCCACGGCAATAAATACCAGGCTCGGGGAGAACACGAACAGTGCGGTCCCGCGCAGCGGTTTCAGGTGGATCAGGTTGAGGTTGGTCGGTACCGGTAAGTTACGGGCAAATTCATGGTAAGGCTGAATTTTAATGGCCCCAACGCTGATATCCGGACTACGACGCAACAGGTTAAACAGTCCCATACGGAACGAACGCGCAAAACGTTCGTTGATAATTTCCAGCGCCTGCAGACGCTCGCGCACCACGCGACGCTGGGTATTGGGATCGTAGGGGCGAATCTCATTGTCGCCCGCCGTATTACTGACGTCTTCTGCGCTGTCACTGTCACCATTCAACAGCGCATCGATTTCCGCCTGGGAAAGAATGCTATCGCCCATCGATTCACCTCAAAATGAAGGCAGTAAACAGGACATCGTCCACTACCTGCGGAGGTTGACCTTTTACCAGCGGTGGCGCCAGTACCTGCTTAATCTGTGCGACCAGTGCCTGCTTGCCTTCTTCTTTTGCCAGTTCAGAAGCGTTCTGGCGCGAGAGCAGGAGCAGTAACCGGCTGCGGATCTCTGGCAGATAGTCACTCATACGACGACGGGTCTCTTCATCGGGCAGACGCAGGGTAAAGCCTACGTACAGCACGCGGTCGGGATCGTTGTCTGGGTTGACCAGGTTAACCGTAAACGTATCAAGAGCAAAAAATACTGGTGCCGCTGGCGGTTCTTCTTTTACCGTTTCCGTTTCAGCTGCGTCAGCGGGTTTGTTCATCATTCGCCAGACTGCATAGCCTGCCACGCTGCAAGCGGCCAGTGTTAACACCAGTAACACCGGAATCATAATTGAACGTTTGCGGCCTTTGGCCTTCGCGTTATCAGACATGTTGGCAGTAACTTCCTGTGAATTATGTTAGGCGCCAGTTGGCGCTTCAGGTCGAATTATCCCGCTTCTTTCCGTGATCAATAGTCTGAAAAGACGCGCGTTTTGCTGTTAACTTTTGCGTTTGTTGCTATCAGGCGAAAATATCGACAGCGTTACTGCCCGCGGCCCGCGCCTGCAGGGCGGCCGGAACAGCAATTGGCGTTATCTCACTGTCGCCTTCCAGGGCACTGGCAAAACTGCTGCCGTTGCTGCTGCCGTCACGACGTGATTCCTGCTGGCCGCCAAAAGAGGCGCTTTGCGGCAGGTTATCACTGCTGACGTTGCTCTGGCTGAGGTTGATGCCGCTTTCCGCCAGCGCGGTGCGCAGTTGCGGCAGGGCAGCCTCCAGCGCAGCACGTACCTGACTGTGTCCTGAAACCATATTCAGCTGAGCCTGGTCATTGTCCAGTTTCAGACTGATTTGAATTGAACCCAGATCCTGCGGATGCAGGCGTAATTCTGCGTTCTGCTGACCGTTACGGCTAAACATCAACACCTGCTGGTTTAACGCCTGTTGCCACTCCGGGCTGCCCAGTTGCGCATTCAGCTGCGAAGTCGCAGGCGTCAGCGTCGTGGCCGAGGCGGTTGGCGTGCTGATGGCGGTGGTTGAACCGGCCACTGCGGCAGCTGCCGTACTCAGCGTGGTGACGCTGGATGACGTCACGGTCTGCTCTTTGTTGTCTTCTTTTGTCATGGCGCTCAGCGCCTGCTGCAGAGCATTGCTGGCGTCAGTACTGGTGCTGGTCTTGCTGCTATCACTGCTGGTCAGCGCTGGCTGCAGCAGCGTGGTGTTCTTGCTGTCGACAGACGTGCTGGCGCTGGCGAGTTTAGCACCAGCGCTATCAGTAATAGTAGCATCACTGTCAGTGGCGTCAGTTTTACCGTTCAGGCTGCTCAGCGCTGCGCTCAGGGCATTCAGCTGGCTGCTGGCGCCTTTACTCAGGTCAATGATGCTGCTTTGCAACTGGCTCTGGCTGGCGTTAGCTGTCAGCGGCTGAACGGTATTCTGCGGCAGCATGGCGAATAACGCCTGTAATGCCTGCATGTCACTGTCAGTTAAGTCTTTTATTTTACTGGCGTCTTTATCATCGGCGGATTTGCTCGCGCCTTTAACATTTTCCGTCTGCAGTAACGAATTCAGGGTTTCCGGTTGCTCCAGCGCGGCGAGCAGGGCGTTCAGCTCCGTGGCTGGCGTTTCCTCTTTATCGCTGGCGGCGTCGGTTTTCAGCTGGGCCTTTTCCGTACCGGATTGTTGCACCAGTGACAGCAGGCGGTTACCCAGCAGGGTTAAAAACTCTTTTGGCGTCTCACCCGCAGCCAGCAGAGAATCACCGGTAGCTGTTGCGTCAACGCCAGCCTCTGCGCTGGTGGTCGCGGTAGTCGGAAGTGTTGGCAGCGTAATCATTCGCCTTTCCTCAATGATGCCCGTTGGGCAAATTCATCCATCCGTTTCTGATCGAGACGGTTTTCCTGTAATAATTCATTCGCCAGCGCACGTGCCTGCAGGGTTTCATAGGCATGCAGTCGCTGCTGCTTGTCACGCCAGAACGTCAGCGCCTGCTCAACTTTGCTGTTCCATTGCGCCAGCTGACGACGATGCTGCTCAATGGCTTTTTCCAGCGTATCGATAAACTGGTGATAGTTGACCCAGCGGGTGCTGGCGATGCCTTCTGACATATTGTCATTCAGCTTGTTACGGTATTCGTCCTGATAGTTGAGCAACATAGAGAGTTGTTCATCAGCCTGCTTTTGTGCACGGCGCATATCGCCCAGCTGCACCGCAGCTTGCTCGACGTCTTTTTGCGCCAGATCGCGCAAGGTATCGATGGCACTGTTTTGTTTCGGCATGATGACCCTCAACTACCCTGACCACGGCACTCCGTGGCGTTTATTAACCGAAAATGGCCTGCAGATGCAGGCAGGCGTCGTCATACTGACTGCGCTCGAAAATTCCCTGTTGCAGGAAGGCTTCCAGTTCCGGATAGAGTTTGATGGCTTTATCCAGCATCGGGTCACTGCCTGCGGCATAGGCGCCGACGCTAATCAGATCGCGGTTACGCTGATAGCTCGACAACAGTTGTTTAAATTGCCTTACTCGGGCGTAATGTGTTTCGTCGATTAACGATGTCATTGCACGGCTAATCGAGGCTTCGATATCAATTGCCGGATAATGACCGGCTTCAGCGAGGCGACGCGACAGCACAATATGGCCGTCGAGAATGGCGCGCGCCGAGTCGGCAATCGGGTCCTGCTGGTCGTCGCCCTCGGTCAGAACCGTGTAAAACGCGGTAATGGAGCCGCCGCCATCGATGCCGTTACCGGCACGTTCGACCAGCGCCGGCAGTTTGGCGAACACGGAAGGCGGATAACCTTTGGTCGCCGGTGGTTCACCAATCGCCAGTGCGATTTCACGCTGCGCCATGGCGTAGCGGGTCAGGGAGTCCATAATCAGCAGCACATGCTGGCCGCGGTCACGGAAATCTTCGGCGATACGCGTGGCGTAAGCCGCGCCCTGCATACGCAGCAGGGGAGAGACGTCGGCAGGGGCGGCAATCACCACCGAACGCGCACGACCCTCAACCCCCAGAATATTTTCAATGAAGTCTTTTACTTCGCGGCCACGTTCACCGATCAGACCAACCACAATCACATCGGCTTTGGTGTAGCGCGCCATCATGCCAAGCAGCACACTCTTACCGACGCCGGAGCCGGCAAACAGGCCCATACGCTGGCCACGGCCAACGGTGAGCAGGGCGTTAATCGCCCGCACGCCGGTATCCAGCACATCGGTGATCGGCGTACGCTGTAACGGGTTAAACGGTGGGGTGATCAGCGGGGCGCGGTAGCCGGTTTCCGGCGCCGGTAAACCGTCGAGCGGACGACCGCTGCCATCCAGCACGCGGCCCAGCAACTGCGGCCCGAGCATCAGCTGTTTGCCGCTGTGCTGATTGTCGCTCATCACGCGGGCAAACACGCGCGCGCCAGGCAGGATGCCTTCCACTTCTTCCAGCGGCATCAGAAACAGTTTCTGGCCGTTAAAGCCGACCACTTCGCTTTCCACTTCAGAAATCTGATGGCCGTCGTTGCGTTCAATCACGCAGGTCGCGCCGAGCGGCAGTTGCAGCCCGGTCGCTTCCAGTACCAGGCCGGTGGCGCGGGTCAGGCGGCCGTAACGACGCACCGTCGGCAGATCCGCCATACGCGCTTCGAACGCATCAAGCGCGCCTAACCAGCGCGAAAGACGTTTGGTCATTACAATTCTCCCGGCGCCGCCAGACGGCAGAGTTCATGCCAGCGCGTGGCGATGCTGGCGTCGAGGTCGCCATCTTCCGCACCGACTTTGCAGCCGCCCGGATGCAGTGAGCTGTCGGCCAGCAGACGCCAGCCGTGCAGGTCCAGCGTTGGACCGAGCGTTTGTTCCACGCGCTGCAAATCATCAGGATGGACGCGCAGCTGCGGTTTGCCGCTGAACATCGGTTCCTGTTGCAACATATGCTGGATCTGACGGAGCAGGGCAGAGCCATCCACCGCCGTTGCCTGGCCGATCACCTGGCGTGCGGCTTCCAGCGCCAGCTGCATCAGACGTGAGGCGATCACGCTGTCCAGCGCTTCCAGCGTGTGCTGGAACTCAGTAACCAGCTGCTGCATACGTGCCTGTAACGGCGCCTGCTGCTGCTGGGCTTCCGCCAGACCCTGCTGATAGCCCGCTTCGTAGCCGGCATTCTGGCCGTCGCTGATCCCTTTCTTCTGGCCTTCGGCATAGCCTATGCCATAAGCCTCATTGCGCACTTTGCTCTGCAACAACTCCAGCTCGTTTTGTTGCTCCTGAGATTCATCAATTTCCATCTCAGGCGGCATCACGAACTCTTCAATCAGTGGTTTTTCCGGCTGCGCTAAATCATCAGGCAGCCAGGTTTTCCACGGCCGGGAAGAAAAGGCATCAGACATAGGTTTCCTCGCCGCCGCCAATTACCATCTCGCCACTTTCCGCCAGTCGACGAACAATAAGCAGGATGGCTTTCTGTTCGTTCTCGACCATCGACATACGCACCGGGCCACGGTTGGCCAGGTCGTCGCGCAGGATATCCGCCGCACGTGCTGACATATTTTTGAGGAATTTCTCGCGCAGTGGCTGTTCGGCGCCTTTCAGTGCGACCAGCAGCTGCTCGGACTCCACTTCCTGCAGCAGGCGCTGGATACTGCGGTCGTCGACATCCACCAGGTTTTCGAACAGGAACATCTCGTCGATAATTTTTTGCGCCAGTTCGCCGTCGAAGTCGCGTACCGCTTCCATAACCGCTTCTTCCTGCTGCGTTTTCATCAGGTTGATGATCTCGGCCGCCGTTCTCACGCCGCCCATCTTCGCACGCTTGAGGTTGGTGCCATCGAGCAGGGAGTTCAGCACTTCGGTCAGTTCCGCCAGCGCGGCTGGCTGCACGCCGCCGAAGGTGGCGATACGCAGCATCACATCGTTGCGCAGACGCTCGTCGAACAGCGCCAGGATATCCGCCGCCTGGCCACGTTTCAGGTGGACCAGGATGGTGGCGATAATCTGCGGATGCTCGTCGCGAATCAGATCCGCAGCGGCCTGCGGTTCCATGAAGTTGAGCGTTTCCATACCGGTGGTGGTTTCGCGCGTTTCGAGGATATCTTCCAGCAGGCTGGAAGCTCGCTCCTCGCCGAGCGCTTTGGTCAGCACCGAACGCAGGTAGTCGTTGGAGTTCAGGCTCAGCGCCGCATACTGCTCGGCGGAGTTTTCGAACTCGCGCAACACTTCTGTGAGCTGCTTGTGCGACACCTGGCGCATATTCGCCATCGCGGCGCTCAGGTGCTGCACTTCGCGGGTGCCGAGGTGTTTAAACACCTCCGCCGCACGCTCTTCACCAATCGTCATCATCAGGATGGCGCTTTTTTCAGTACCGGTCAGACTCATAGTTCGTTACTCATCCATTGGCGAATAACCAGCGCCACAACGCGTGGATCGTTTTCAGACATCTCGCGAATACGTTGGCTCATGACCTCAGCACTCATACGATGCTGAGACTTACGTTCCTGCTCCAGCTCATCTTTGCTGAGCGTGACGGCGTAGGCTTCTTCTTCCTCTTGTGCACGGCTGGCGGCCAGTTCAGCTGCTGCCTGTTCCTGCTGGCGTTTACGCATAATCTGCGGACGCACCAGCTTGCGGTAGAGGATGAAGGCGACCAGGGCAATCAGCAGCCAGCGACCGGCTTCCATTAACTGGTCAAAGAACGACTGCTGCTGCCAGAATGGCAGTTCGCCGCCGGTTGGATCACTCTGCGTGAACGGTGAGTTCACCACGTTGATGCTGTCGCCACGCTCAGTGGAGAAGCCCATTGCCTCACGCGTCAGATCTTCTACCTGTTTAATCTGCTGCTCAGTCAGGGCGATCTCTTTCCCTTCCGCATCGAGGCGGTAGTTCACCACCACGGCGACCGACAGACGCTTCACGCCGCCAACATTCATTTTGGTATGACGAATGGTGCGGTCTAACTCGTAGTTGGTGGTATCGCTCTTGGTGGTGTTGGATGGCACCACACGGTTGTTAGCATTGTTTGCCGCGGTGTTCGCATTATTCGCCGCATTGGCGTTATTCGCGTTATTCGCGTTGTTGGCGTTATTGCCATTCGCCGCGTTAGCGTTGTTGCCATTGGCGTTATTGTTGGCAATCGGCGTATTGTTCGCTGGCGCGGGTTGGTTCGACAATGCACCTGGAACGCCGCCAGGATACTGGCCACCCAGCTGCTCGCTGCCGCTGCTCTGACGTGAACGGATCGCTGCGTTGTCCGGGTTGGTGTTTGGTTTGTACTGCTCGTCAGTCTGTTCACGGCTGTCGAAGTCGATCTGCGCGGTGACCTGAGCATGCACATTGCTCTGGCCAAGGATTGGGCCAAGAATCGCTTCGATACGCTGCTGGTAACGGCTTTCCACTTCGGTGGTGTATTTCAGCTGAGCATCGTTCAGGTCACGACCCGCAGAGTCAGAACGGGTCAGCAGACGACCAGCCTGGTCGACCACAGTAACGTTGCCTGGCGGTAAACCGGGAACACTGCTGGAGACCATATGCACGATAGCGCTGATTTGTCCTTCATCCAGCGCGCGGCCAGGCTGCAGATTCAGCGTCACGGAAGCGGAAGGCGCTTTCTGCTCACGAATAAACAGCGTCGGTTTTGGCATCGCGAGGTGAACACGGGCGGTTTTCACCGGACCAAAGGTCTCGATGGTGCGCGCCAGTTCGCCTTCCAGTGCGCGCTGGTAGTTAACCTGCTCACTGAACTGGCTGATGCCGAACTTTTCTTTATCCAGAAGCTCGAAGCCAACGGAGCCACCTTTCGGCAGACCCTGTTGCGCGAGACGCAGACGCAGCTCATGCACTTTTTCCGCCGGAACCATCAAAGCCCCACCGTTTTCATCGAAACGGTAGGGGATGTTCATCTGGGTAAGTTGCGTGACGATGGCGCCGCCGTCTTCATTGGTGAGGTTGCTGTACAGCACCTTGTACTCTGGCGCTTTCGCCCACAGTACCATGGCGACAACAGCCGCAACGACAAAGGCGGATGCGACGATAATAGGAATTCGTGGGTTTGCGCGCAGGCGAACCAAAAGGTCACTGAAGCCCTTCTTTGCTGGAGAATCCTGTGTTGCAGTAGCATTCATGACCATTTCCTGCCTGACAGTTGACCCGACTGTTTCACGTTGTGTGGTTGCAAAACTGACTCCCTGGATGCGGTTTGCAATAAAAAGTTCCACCTCAATGGATTGCCATTATTTTCTGAAACGTAAAATTCGATGGCTGGATAAGCCGTAATTTTTGCTGTTATTTGCAGCCTTTGTCTTATTGACAATGATGGTAACTTTGCATCCGTCGAAGAATCTCTCTCGTAAACGTGGAGCTAACCAATGGCAATTCAGGGCATTGAAAGCGTACTGCAGCAGATGCAGACGACGATGTTACAGGCCAGCAACAAAAGCACTGATGTGACTGCTCATGCAGATTTCGCCGCTGAGCTGAAATCCGCGCTGGGTAAAATCAGTGAAACCCAGACTGCAGCTCGCGCTCAGGCGCAGGATTTCGAAATGGGTAAACCGGGCGTGGCGCTCAATGATGTGATGATTGATCTGCAGAAGTCGTCAATCTCCATGCAGATGGGGATTCAGGTGCGTAACAAGCTGGTCACTGCGTATCAGGACATCATGAGTATGCAAGTCTAGTATCACCGCCTCGCGGTGCTGCTCGCGTCATTATGCGCAGTGATGGGGTCAGGTTTGGCTTGATTTCATACAGCTGAACTCAGCCTCATCATCCTTAATGGATTGAGTCACAAATGCCGCGCTTAGCGGTTTTTTGTGTTGGGCAGTCTCATGCCTGTGTGGTCCGCAGTGAATTCTTTTTGTCACCGTGAGTTAACGCATTTTCTCTATTATTTTTCTCATCTGACCAGAGCGGATCTGTATTTTTTTCTGCCACTGCCGATAACCAGTCAGAGTGATGATTGCAGCGGTGAATACGTATCAGACGTGCGAGCGCAACGTGGATTTTGCCTGGACTCATCATTAATACCCTGGCGGGTTTACACCAATTAATAATAACTCAGAGGTCATGATGGATAACTTTCAGAAAGAAATCGATGAAAGGGCGAATCTTACATTATCAAATAAGTTCGAACTTTTATTATTCCGTCTGGGAACCGCAAATCAGGGTGAGAAATCCGAGCTGTTCGGGCTGAACGTCTTTAAGCTGCGTGAAATTGTGCCGATGACGCCAATCACCCGCGCGGCAGGTATGCACTCGCCACTGCTGGGCATGACCAATATCCGCGGGCAGCTGATCCCGGTGATCGATTTACCGGCCGTTGTCGGTTGCACGCCAACCACGGGCCTGAACCTGCTGCTGGTCACCGAATATGCCCGTAACACTCAGGCGTTTGCCGTGGAGTCGGTCGACAATATTGTGCGTCTTAACTGGAGCCAGGTGCATCCTGCCGACGCCAGCGTCAGCAGCCGCAATGTCACCAGCATCGCGGTGCTGGATGATGAAGAGCAGGGCAACGGTAACCAGATGGCGCTGGTGCTGGACGTGGAGCAGATCCTGCACGACATTATCCCGTCAGTGCGTGATGTGCCGGTAGATGGTGTGAAAGAGAAGACCTTTAACTTCCGTCCTGGTGCAATTGCGATTGTGGCGGAAGACTCCAAAGTGGCGCGCAATATGCTGGAGCAGGGCCTGAAAGTGATGGGGATTCCGGCCACGCTGCATAACACCGGGCTTGAGGCCTGGGAGCGCATTAAACAGATTACTCAGGAAGCCGCCGCGCTGGGGCAACCGATCCAGGATCGTATTTCACTGGTGCTGACCGACCTGGAAATGCCGGAAATGGATGGCTTTACCCTGACGCGCAATATTAAAACTGATCCGGTGCTGCGTAATATTCCGGTGGTGATCCACTCCTCGCTGTCTGGCAGCGCCAACGAAGATCACGTGCGCAAAGTCGGTGCGGATGGTTATGTGGCGAAATTTGAAATCAATGAGTTGTCGGCGGTTCTGAAGAAAGTGCTGGATGCTGCGGCGAACTAACGGTCAGATGATAACCGGGCGGCGCGTCTGCCGCTCCGGTAATTAAAAGTCGGTGACCAGCCACATATCGGCTTCTTCAAACATCTCTTCAATAATCCGCGCCATAATCGCTTTATCGCTTTTGCTGGCGTCGGTTTCAATCGCATTACGCTGCATCGGTTTCACTTTCACTTCGGCATGCGGAAAGGCACGGTGAATACGCTTTTCCAGCTCTTCACGAATGATCTCATTGGCATTCGCCAGTCCTGCAACATTGCGCTTATCGTAAATCAGTTCGACGAACATAGTCGTTGGCCTCTCAGGGGCTGAAGGGGGAATTTTTCCAGCGGTCATGATACTGGATAGTTGTACAGTATCAAGTGTGAAGAAGGGGAAAGGAAAAAAAATTTACCTCTGGAGGTGGAAATCCAGCAACACTTCCAGAGGCCGTGCAAAACACGATTCGTTTACAAGGATAGATAGAGACGTCCGTCTCTTCTGGGTAAAGTTATACAGTATTTAAAAAATTGTACAACTTTAATCACAATCAATTCCTCATCTGGCGAATCGACGTGCGCTTTGTGGGTTACAGTTCGTTCTTAATGCAGAACTCTTCCCAGCTCATTCCCAGCGCTTTAGCGTGGGAACGCAGATATTTTTCAATCGCTTGCGCAGCCACCTCTTTATCCGGCTCCGCCAGCTGGATAGAGAACAGCATCGCGTCCTGGTTTTTCGCGCGCAGGAAGGCGGCGTAGATGCGGTCTGCCTGAATCTCTCTTAATTTTTCCAGCGTTACACCCATCTCTGTGGCATCCTGGGGAGTGATGCTGTCCAGCGCAGTCTGAAAATCAGGATGCGCCTGGAAGAACATGCTGCGGGCGAGGGCGTAGTACTCTTCTGGGGTTTTCATTGCCGTAATCCTTGTGATTCCATTTTTACCGGAAAAATTATACCGTAATTGCGAATGTAATGAGGTCAGGGAATTAACATGAAAAAGTGGATGGTAGTTGGCGCGCTGGCGCTGAGCGGTTGTGCACAAATCACCAGCTACGACCAGGCGGTGAAAACCCCGGCGTCAGCTGAATTGCAGGGGTACTGGCAGACGCTGATGCCGCAGAGCGCACTGATTAACGATCAGGCGATAGCCAGCCTGATTATTACCCCGCAGGGTGATACGCTGGACTGCCGCCAGTGGCAACGGGTGATCGCCAAGCCCGGCAAGTTGTCGCGTCTTGATGGCGACGATATCAATGTTACCCGTCAGCTGCGTGTGATGCCGCTGGTGCGTGAAGGAACGGTTCTGCACTACGATGGTTTGGAGCTGCAAAAAGTGAATCATCCGACCAGCGAATGTCAGCAGGCGCTGACGGCGCTGCAGACCCAGCCGAATGCGGATGTGCTGCAGAATATCCAGCCAGAATTGCTGAAACAGAAACCGGTACAACAGTGACAGAGAGTGGCGGCAGGCGTAACAGGCCTGCCACGCGCCGCTGCTGGCGGGATAACCTCTGGCTGTGGTGCGGCCGGTTTGCGACAGAGCGCGCCGCAAACCGGGGTTACTGTCTTACCCAGACGCTTATACTGCTGCCGTTGCAGCGAAACACGCCGTTACCCTTTTCGTCGCAGGTAATCTTCTCATCGCGGCGCCCCAGCCAGTCGTACCAGGATGTGCTGGCGTAATGCTCGCCCAGCGCAACGTTTTTCTCACCCTCTTCGCCATTCGACATAATCACCACGCAACCCGGCAGATCTTCCGTACCGCTGCGGCTAAAGGCGATACAGCTGGCATGATCGAAGTAATCGGTCTGCACGCCGTGGGCATACTGCTGACGGGCGCGCACCAGCGCTTCCAGTTCGGCGATAGGGGCGATCTCAATATCATGCTGTTCGCCATCGCCACCTTCATCCTGATAGCGCGCACCGAACAGATCCGGATAAAACACGCAGGGCACGCCCTGTTCGCGCAGCAGGATCAGGCCATACGCCAGCGGTCGGAACCACTGGGCAACTGGCGCTTCCAGCGCCTGTAATGGCTGAGTATCGTGATTATCGACCAGCGTCACGGCATGAAAGGGGTCTGCGGCGACCAGCGTATCGTTAAAGATTTGCCGAAGATCGTAATCTGCTCCCTGTTCAGAGGCCTGGTGGAAGTTAAACTGCAGCGGTGCGTCGAACAGCATGGTTTTACCGGCCACCTGATCGATATAGTGCCGCAGTTTGTCCAGTTCATACGACCAGTACTCGGCAACCATAAACAGCGGCTGGTCAGCTACTTCCTGTACATGGTCAATCCACTCTTTGTAGAACCAGGCGGGAATATGCTTCACCGCATCGAGACGAAAGCCGCTGCAGCCGGTTTCCTGCAGCACCCAGCGCGCCCAGTATTTCAGCTCTTCCGTCACCGCGCGATTGCGAAAATCGATATTGGCGCCCATCAGATAGTCGAAGTTACCCAGCTCGTCATCCACCTGATCATTCCAGCCATCGCCAGTGTAATCATTGACGATCTTAAACACGCCCTGTTCATCGGGATTTTCGATATGGTCGACGCCGCTGAAACATTTGTAATCCCAGACAAATTGCGAATACTGGCCGCCACGCTGCGGGAAGGTAAAGCGTGTCCAGGCTTCGGCTTCAGTGACCTCGCGGTCAATCTCTTCGCGGTTATCGGGATTTACACGATTGACCTGCAGCCGTTCTTTCTCGTCGGCACCCATTTTATGGTTCAGCACCACATCGAGCAGTACGTCAAGCTGGTGCGACTTTAAAGCGGTAATGGCATCCAGCAACTGCTGTTTGTCGCCATATTTAGTGGCGCGGCTGCCTTTGGCATCGAATTCACCCAGGTCAAACAGGTCGTAACTGTCATAACCGGGTGACGCCGCACCGTCGGCGCCTTTATACGCCGGTGGCAGCCACAGTGCGGTAAAGCCGACGTCCGCCAGCCAGGCGGCGCGATCCGCGGCTTCCGGCCACAGCTTGCCGCCCTGCGGGTAGTACCAGTGAAAAAATTGCAACAGCGTGGGATTGCGCATCGGTTGGCTCCATTCTCCACGGCGGGGACAATGAAGTATGGTGCACGGCGGCTAAAAAGATAGCCGGGTGTTGCGCGCTGCACAACACCCGGCGATAAAGCCTGAAAAGGGGGAATTAATTATGGTCGTGTTGCATCAACACCTGACCGGATAATTTGCCATAGGCATGCAGCACGTTTTTCTGCTGCGTTGAACCGGCGATTAAGCGACTCAGCTCTTCCTGACGCTCCTGCAGCAATCTTTTCACTTCGGCCTCGTTGTCGATCAGATGACGTAATACCGGGCGAATCTGCTGTAGTGCGCGCTCGGACAACGGATTGTCCTGCGTCACGACGGCCAGCTTTTCTACAGCGCTGACATAATCAACTTCTACTGCGATCAGCGCATCCCATTCACCTTCATTGGCCAGACGAAGCATATTCTGGCTGAGGTTAAGCAATTGCTGGTAAGTTTCAAACACGTAGGGCGTAGGGTTCATTATGAAACGTCCTGAACAGGGAACGGAAGGGTTAACGCCTCTTTCCAGGCATCGGCAATACCACGAAGCAGTTCCTCAACTTCTTCGATGGCGGAAACATCATTACGCAGATTGGCGTGGGTAAGACGACGCACCATGTAATCGTATAAAGTGATCAAATTGTCAGCGAGTTCATCACCCGCCTCATTAATCAGTCCCTGTTGCAGACCATTTTGAATAATGTTGACGGCTTTGGCGAGGGCATTTCCTTTGCCCTCAATATTGCCTTCCTGCATAAACAGACGGGCACGCACCAGCGAGCTGAGCGCGCCATCAAACAACATAGTCAGCAGCTGATCCTGACTGGCGCTCATGACGCCACTTTCAAGGCTTACCTGTTGGTAAAGCTGCGCCCCCGAATTTTTATACATAATTCAACCTTTTAATTTCTTAGCTTGAAGAAGACGTTGATGAGAACTGCTGCGTCAGATAGCTTGACGTGTTGTTCAGCGAGTTAATCAGCGTACTTAAAGTGGTAAACTGTGTTTTATAACGCGCCATCGTCGATTCAATGGTGGCTTCCATTCTGTCGTAACGATCGCTCAGGTCATCAATGGTCGACTGCACACCATTTTTCGCGACCTGGATAATGCCTTCTTTACCGGACGTGGTGCTGAGCATCTCGGTCAGTTTGGTATTCATGGTGGTGGCAAGACCGGTGGTTTTACCGTCACCAATAAAGAATTCACTGACTGCCTGTGGGTTGGCGGTCAGTGCGTTTTTCAGCTTGGTTTCATCAAGACTGAGAGTACCTACCGCGCCAGCACTGGTCTTGGTGGTATTGGTCGTAATACCGAGCTGCGTCAGGAGAGAATAGCTGCCACTGCCCTGAACTGAGGACAACATACTGGCCAGTCGGGTTTGTACCGTACGAACCGTGTTATCACCCAGTAACGCACCATTGCTGCTCGACTGATCGTCACCAGCATTTACTGCGGTATATTTGGTGACGGTGTTAATCGCTGACTGCAGTGAGTTATAAGCTGTGACAAACGCTTTAACTGCCGCCACAGAGGTATCGGTTGCTGCGCCGACGGTCAGCGTTTCGCCACTGCTGCTGCTGCTGGCGGCTTTCAGGTTGAATGTCACACCTGTCAGAGCATCGGTAACGGTATTGGTGCTGCGCTCCATAGAGACGCCATTGACACTAAATTTGGCGTTCTGTGAGGCGGTCTGTACCGATAAATTCTGGGTGCCGGTGGCCGACGCGTCATAACCAATCAGGCCCTGCAACGTATCATCACCAGTCACCGACAGTGTGATATCACCTTCGGTACCCGTGGTTTTGGACGTCAGCAGCAGGCGTGAGTCGCCACTGCTGGCGGTAATAATTGAAGCGCTAACGCTGGCGCCACTGCTGTTGATTGCGCTAACGATGCCTGACAGCGTGGTCTGGCTATCTTTCAGGGAAATGGTGATAGGATCACCGCTGCCCTGACTGATGCTGAGGGTACGCGTGCCGTCAGTGGCGGTACCACCTAACTTGCTGGTAGTACTGGTAAAAGAACCTGAAATCAGTGACTGCGCTTTGGCGATCTGCTCAACATAGACGCTGTAATCACCCGTACTGGCGGTGGCGTCAGTGGTGGCGGTAAATGCGCTATTGCTGGAAGTTACCGCGGTGGCAGTAAACGCCGTTGATTTAGTGAGCGCGGCCATCGCTGTCTGCAAGGATGTCATTGCGCTTGCCAGCGTGCTGTAAGCGTTCAGCTTCGCCGTGTAGCTGGTTTGCTGATCGGTGATCGCTGTCAGCTTGGTTTTTTCTGCAGTTTCTAATGAGTTATAAAGAGTGTCCAGTTCCAGGGTAGTCCCTACACCCAGGCTACTAATGCTACCAGAGCTTGTACTCGCCATAATCAATCCTCAGGTTAAACAGATGTACAAGAGCCATATCGGCCTGGAATAGGAAAAGTTTAGTTAGGCATGGCAAAAATGATGGCTGGAATAGCGCGCCTGTTTATAGGTAATTAGCAGGATTGCGACAGGGGTGAGGAGAAAGAACCGTTCAGTGACTTGTGCGTGCTCTTTCCTTAATTTATTATCAATCCGCTGACATTGTCAGTATTGCAAAACAGCCCGAATGATTATTTTCAATTTAAAATCTTTATAGTTCAGTTAGTTATCAATTTCTGTCTTTTTTTTCTAAAGTTCAGAAATGCTCATCCGATAACTTGGTTGACGGTGAGAGACGCCGTGAGCGCTAAGGCTCATAACTAAACCCAAACTGAATTAAAGGATATTATCATGGCCGTTATCAATACTAACATCATGTCCCTGACCACTCAGAACAACCTGAATAAATCTCAGTCATCTCTGAGCACCGCCATCGAGCGTCTGTCTTCTGGTCTGCGTATCAACAGCGCGAAAGACGATGCTGCTGGTCAGGCAATTGCTAACCGTATGACCTCTCAGGTTAAAGGTCTGACTCAGGCGTCTCGTAACGCCAACGACGGTATCTCCCTCGCTCAGACCACTGAAGGCGCACTGAACGAAATCAACACCAACTTACAGCGTATCCGTGAACTGACTGTTCAGGCGAACAACGGTACTAACTCCGGTGATGACCTGGTGTCAATCAACAACGAAATCGTTGACCGCGTAAAAGAAATCAACCGTGTATCTGCACAAACCAGCTTCAACGGCACCAAAGTACTGAGCACCGGTCAGACTCTGAACATCCAGGTTGGCGCGAAAGATAGCGAAACTATCGGCATCGCACTGAAGAAAATCGATTCTACTACTCTGTTCTCTGGCATCACTGGCCTGAGCGGTATTACCGAAAGTTCTGTAGGCGCATCAAGCGGCGTTGGTATCCTGTCTGCATACTCTGCTGCAACCGGTTCTACTGCTACCACTGCGACTGTTGCTTCTAACCTGCTGGCTGCGATTGACAAAGCTATCTCCAACGTTGACTCACTGCGTAGCAGCCTGGGTGCGAGCCAGAACCGTTTCGAATCAACTGTTAACAACCTGAACAGCACCGTAACCAACATTACTGCTGCTAAGAGCCGTATCGAAGACGCTGACTACGCGACCGAAGTCTCTAACATGAGCCGCGCGCAGATTCTGCAACAGGCTGGTACTTCAGTACTGTCTAAAGCGAACCAGGTTCCACAGAACGTACTGTCTCTGCTGCAGTAAGTCTGAACCAGCAATCCGCTTAAATAGCATCAAAAATAACGGGTATTTTACCCGTTATTTTTTTTTGTGCATTTTATACTGTTTTCCTGGGGTGCAGACTGACAGATTGAACGATCTGGGCTCTGCCGGAACATATAACGGTATATTTCACACATGAAAAAATCAGCCTCAAATACAGCGATTACAAAGCAGAAAAGCACAGATAGCGGATTTAACGCCAGAATCAGACGTGCTGCCGATTTGCTGTCACAAAATCCGGCAGACGCATTAACCCTCGTGAGTGAATTAATTTTGGCAGATGAGAGTAATCCACTATTGTGGGTCATCTCTGGTCGGGCAAATGAAAAACTGGGAAAATTTTTTGAAGCTGAAGAGAGTCTGAATAAAGCACTTGAACTCTTCCCTGCCTATAATGAAGCGTTATATGCCAAAGCCAATCTTTATTACAATCGTGAACGCTACGCAGAGTCCGAAATTTTCCTGATCGAGGCCATTCCTAAGTTAGGGCATGAGGAGTCTCGCCCTCTGCGTTCGCTGCTGGCAACCGTATTCCAGAAGCAAAAAAATTATCAGAAGGCCGTCCTGGCTTTCGAAGAAATGACCCGCGAAGATCCCACCAACTGGTTATACTGGAATAATCTCGGCATGATCTATCAGGATTTAGCTGAATTCGAGAAGATGGATCACGCTTACGCCGAAAGCAGCCGGCTGTCGACGACCAATACGTCACCGCATTTTAACTATATTGTGGGCTCGCATTATAATCCCCTGAAAACACCTGAGCAGATTCTTGAGCTTTGCAAAAGCTGGCAGGAAAACTTTAAACCTGCGAAGAATATCAAGCGCGCATTCGCAAAAAATAAAGCGAAAAATAAAAAGCTGCGTATCGGCATGATCTCTGATGGCTTCCGTTCGCACCCTGTGGGCAATATGATTACCATTGGGCTGTCGCACATCCCCGCCTCGCAAATGGAATTTTATGCCTACAGCACTAACTTCAACGAAGATCATATTACCGATCGTATTCAGCGCCTTTGTAAAAAATGGCAGGTTATTGCTGGCCTGACGGATACGGTGCTGGATGAAATTATTCGTGAAGATGAAATAGACATTCTTTTTGACCTCTGTGGCTATAACTCTAACAGCCGCATGGGTGCACTGCAGAAAGGCCCGGCACCGATCATTATCAAATGGGTCGGAGGGTTGATCAGCAGTACGGGCCTGCAGACCATGGACTACCTGCTCAGCGATTATGTTGAGACGCCGGAGGGTGTGGATAATCTGTATACTGAAAAGCTGATCCGCATGCCTGGTGATTATATCTGTTATGATCCTCCCTATTACTTACCGGCATTAAGTGAACCCCCGTTTAAGAAAAAGGGTTATATCACTTTTGGTTGTTTTAACAATGCTTCTAAGATTAACGACTTGTTACTCGAACAGTGGGCATTATTATTAAATAAAGTGCCGAATTCACGACTGTTACTGAAAAGTTTCAACTTCAAAAATGAAACCTTACGTAAAAAGGTGCTTTCCACCCTTGAGAAACAGGGTATTGCCTCTGACCGCGTGATCATTGAAGGCGCTTCACCACATAAAGAGTTACTGGCCACCTACAATGATATCGATATCGCTCTCGACCCATGGCCTTATTCCGGTGGTTTAACCACATGTGAAGCGATGGTAATGGGCGTGCCCGTTGTAACCCTGCCGGGGCCGACGTTTGCAGGGCGCCATTCCGCATCGCACCTGGTTCATGCGGGGATGCCGGAACTGGTTGCGGATAGCTGGGAACAGTACATAGATATTGCTGTGGGTATGGCAAATGATACAAACAGCCTGACCATTATCCGTCAGCATCTGCGCGATATTCTACTGGCTTCACCGGTCTGTAATGGCCAGCATTTTGCTCAGCACTTCTCCGACGCGATGCGTGCTGTATGGCAGCGTTACAGTGAAGGAAAAGCTCCGGAAGCGCTGTATATGCGTGAAGGTGAAGCGGCTTATTTTGGTGATGATGGCGTGCCATTAGTACTTGAGCATCCTGAAGAGGATGACAGCGCGGCGGAAGATCGTCAGGAAAAAGGTTTTGAATTTAAGATCAACGGCAAAGTAGTGATGATGGACTACGGCGGTGTGTTTGCCCGTGGTAATAACTTTATCCAGCTCTCCGCCACTGATGCGATTCACAGTGTAATCATGGACACGCTGGGTGAGGTTGAGGAAAGCCATCTGCCATTGAACCGTAAGTCGATTCAGCATATTAATATGCATCTGCTGGGCAGTGGCGAAGATACGCCAGTTTATATGTGCCTCGATTCGCGCTACAGCAGTGATTTATCAGCCCTTGGTGCCGATGGTGAAATGAGTGAGTGGGCTGCACAACGCGTTATCACTGAAATCGAGGCGCCTTCGTCACAGCTGGACAGTATTCATGGACTGGACAGGCTGGAATGGTTTGTCCTCGACAACCGCTTTAATCTGCGCAAGGTGTTTCAATATGGCTCACGCATTCTGAGTGGTTGTCTGGTGCTTGCGGTTAACTATCGCTTTGAAGCCACCCACTTGGGGCAGATGCGTTTAGACGAACTCACTGAAACTTTTGCGCAGTATGGTTTTGTTTTCCACGCGCTTAGCGACATTAAATATGCTGAGTCAGTGCAGATTGAAGGTTATGAACCGTTGCCATCGACAAAAATGGTTTCGGCGCAGGTGGTATTTATTCCTGACAGTCAACGTATCGCTGCTCTGAGCTTTGAACAGCGTGAGAAGCTGGCGTTTATTTTGCACGCGGGTTACAGAATGCGTGACCAGGCAAGCCTTGTGTTACAGGCCAGTTCTCAGGAAAGAGCGAAAGCGTATCTGGGCAATTTCAGTGAAGCAGAGCAGGTGGCGAATGAAAGCCAGACTGAGAAAAAAGCGATCAGCATCATACCCGAGATGCCGCGTATGTCCGCAGCGGAAACAGAACTGTTTGAGCGCTACGTGAAGCAGTCTTCCCGTTACTTCGAATTTGGCAGTGGGGGATCAACGAAGCTTGCCACCCGTAACAATATTGAAGTGCACGGCGTAGAAAGCGATAAATTCTGGGTTGATACCCTGCATAAAGAAGCCGGACAGTTGTGCAAGGTAGAATATGTGGATATCGGTCCAACGAAAGAGTGGGGATATCCGGTAGATGACACGCATAAGGAAAAATTCCCGCTGTATAGCGAAGCTATCCTGAGCCATGACAAAGCGTTTGATTTTGTTCTGGTTGATGGCCGTTTCCGCGTCGCCTGTACCCTGAATGCCATCAAACATGCGCTGGATACACAGCAGGATATCGCGGCAACGACAATCTACATTCATGATTTCTGGAACCGTCGTGAGTACCATACCGTACTGGAGTTTCTTGATACGATCGAAAAAGCGGAAAGTGCGGGCGTGTTTAAAATCAAAACCGACATTGACCGTCAATATATGGAAAATACGCTGTCAAGATTCAAATATCTTGCCTCTTAACTCCTGCTCTTAGCGACGCTTTCTCCCCACGTCACGCGTGGGGAGATGTTTTCCTGCCAGCCAGCGCCCATCCTGCGGTTAAATTTCCTCCGAAGACAATCAGACTGTACAGTTCCGCGCCATTCTGCCGATAACTTCCAACAGCAGCTTGTCTGTTTTTTGATTAACTTTTCCCGCTTCTGGAGTGTGCTATGCGCTTCAATTATGACTTGTTACCTGGGGATGTGCTGTCGTTTGATGACATCAGCGAGCGCTATAGCCAGAAATATCCGGATGACAAATTACTGACTACCCGTGGATTGTTAAGTCCGTCCACAACCAGCAAGAGCATGACCATCCGCGCGGTATTTGCCAGCAAGGATTGTCATATCCCACTGGAAGACCTGCTGTTTATTAGTGGTGATAACGAGCGGAAAAATTATCTGTCGCGTTTTGAACACTATTTACACAGTCAGGAGAGTTTCCTCTATTTCCGTCGTGCCCAGGAGCCTGCTCCATGGAACAGCTGGAAGGTAATGGGGGAGAGCAAGGTGCTGGCGATGCTCGATCCGGCATCGATCATGGCGCAGTCACTGCTGCAACAGCGTGGCTATACGCTGACGTTGCTGCGCAGCGATGATGAGGATGAGTACTGGCAGCTGTATGACCGCCAGTCAAAGCCGTGCTTTGAGTATTCACGTCAGCTGCAGTTTATCGTGGTGCTGACTTCGGCGTTACTGCCGGCGGCGACCGGCGTGATGCCGGGAACTCAGGTCGGACGACGGGTGAAAGCGCGGCTGTGGCAGCGCGCCAGCCACCTCGAGTTTAACCATGCGGTGCGTGCACGCTATGGCGCCTGTGTTATCACCGGTACGCTGCTGACGGATGAGCTGGCGTGGCCGTGGGTGGAAGCCTGCCATATTGACACGCGCGAGAATGAGCTGGGTTTTCTGCTGGATAACAGTACCGATAATGGACTGTTTTTACGCAGTGACCTGCAGCGCCTGTTCGCCAGCCAGCGGCTGTCGATCGATCCTCAGGCCGGTACGGTGCATTTTCGCCAGACCCTGCTGGAAGATCAGACGCTGCTGCCATTCTATCGTGAACTCGAAGGCAAGGTCTGCGCCCTGTGGTCGCTGGTGCCGGACAGTACCCGCGAGCGCCTCGGACGCAAACTCTGATCGTCGATCCCGTAACCGATCTTCTCTGGTTACGGGATCTGCGAATGCCACAAAAACGAAATAACCCGCCTTTTTTGCCGCTATTCCGCCAATCAAACTGCCCTACAGAAACAGATAATCATGCCGATAACTTAATTAACGCAGGGTAGTCAGAGTGAACGATCTATATACCGCCGATGGCGTGATGGATAAACATTCGCTGTGGCAGCGATACGTACCGCTGGTGCGCCATGAAGCATTGCGCCTGCAGGTACGGCTGCCCGCCAGCGTCGAACTTGATGATCTGCTGCAGGCAGGGGGTATTGGTCTGTTAAATGCCGTTGAGCGCTATGACGCGTTACAGGGCACAGCCTTTACCACCTATGCCGTGCAGCGTATTCGCGGTGCGATGCTGGATGAATTGCGTAGCCGTGACTGGGCTCCACGCAGCGTGCGCCGGAATGCACGTGAAGTGGCCAGCGCCATGCATCAGGTCGAGCAGGCGTTGGGACGCTCAGCCACTGAACAGGAAGTGGCTGCACAACTCGATGTGTCACTTGAGGAGTACCGGCAGATTTTGCTGGATACGAACAACAGCCAGCTGTTTTCTTACGACGAATATCGTGAAGAACACGGTGACAGCGCGGAGCTGGTGACGGATGGCCATGAAGAAGCTAATCCGCTGCACCAGTTGATGGAAGGGAATCTGCGTGAACGCGTCATTGAAGCGATCGAGGCTCTGCCCGAGCGCGAAAAAATGGTGCTGACACTTTATTACCAGGAAGAACTGAATTTGAAAGAGATTGGCGCGGTTCTGGAAGTGGGTGAGTCCCGCGTAAGCCAGCTGCACAGTCAGGCGATCAAACGCCTGCGCGCCCGGTTGACGGGAGCGCGCTGACAAAGTCAGTTCTCGCTCTCAAAAAACAACCGGGGACTCTTGAATGGGAACCAAGTCAAAAACCAGGCCGTTAAGCCGATATTTGAAAGATTACAAACACAGTCAGAGTCACTGTTCCCATTGCGGTAAAGTGTTAGACAGAATGGCATTGGTATTTCGTGGTCAGATAATAAATAAAGAAGCCATCTCCCGGATGGACCAGCTGATCGATGATCAGGTGTGGCTGAAATTACAGAACGAACTGACGGCGTTATGTCGTTTTTGTAGTGATATTTATTGCAACACACATCCCAATTACTTCGACATTATGGCGTTCAAACAGTACCTGTTTGAGCAGACAGAAATGAGCCATAGCACCATCCGCGAGTATGTAGTGCGCCTGCGCCGCCTCGACGATATGTTGTCAGCACGTAATTTCCCGGCGGAAAAACTGCGTGGTAACAGCTGGCACGAGTGTCTGGAAAACGATCTGCCGGATGCAGGGAACAATAACTATCGTATCGCCCTGCGTAAGTACGATCAGTTCCTTGGCTGGCAGCGTAACTAAGCAAGTTCATTATATGGAAGATGACCTTTGGGTCATCTTCTGCAACACTGTAAGGATAACTGCAAACGTTTCTGCCGGAGGCGACGTTGTCCTTACACAATCTCTATCAATTTCCCCGTCTTGAACTTATCGGCCCACCCACGCCGTTAGAACATCTGCCACGGCTTTCTGACTATCTTGGCCGCGATATCTTTATTAAACGTGATGACGCTACCCCGCTGGCGCTGGGCGGCAATAAGCTGCGCAAACTGGAGTTTCTCGCCGCCGATGCCCTGCGTGAGGGCGCAGATGTGCTGGTCACCGCCGGTGCGCTGCAGTCTAACCACGTGCGTCAGACGGCTGCCGTCGCGGCAAAGCTGGGTCTGAAGTGTGTCGCGCTGCTGGAAAATCCGCTCGGCGAGGCGGCCGTCGCTAACTACCACAGCAATGGCAACCGGCTGCTGCTGGATCTGTTTGATACCGAAGTGGTGCTGGTCGATGCGCTCGACGACCCGGATCGTCAGCTGGAAGAGCAGGCGACGCGGCTGGAAGCGCAGGGATTCCGTCCGTATGTGGTGCCGGTTGGCGGCTCCAATGCGCTCGGCGCGCTGGGTTATGTGGAGTGCGCACAGGAGATTGCCAGCCAGTGCGAGGGCGTGCTGGATGTCGCTGCGGTGGTGGTGGCTTCCGGCAGTGCGGGGACGCATGCCGGGCTGGCGGTCGGGCTGGAGCAGCTGCTGCCGGAAACCGAGCTGGTGGGGGTGACGGTCTCACGTAAAGTGGCCGATCAGCTGCCGAAAGTCCTTAAACTGCAGCAGGAACTGGCCACGAAGCTGGAACTCAAGGCCAGCGCGCCCATTACCCTGTGGGATGACTATTTCGCCCCGCAGTATGGCGTGCCAAATGACGAGGGGCTGGAAGCGGTGAAACTGCTGGCGCGGCTGGAGGGAATTTTGCTCGATCCGGTCTACACTGGCAAAGCCATGGCGGGATTAATTGACGGTCTGAGCCAGAAACGTTTCCGCCGTGAAGGGCCGATTGTGTTTGTTCATACCGGTGGTGCACCGGCGTTATTTGCTTATCATCCTTCGGTCTAAGCTGTTGGTAAAAAGCGCTCTATAATCCGGGCGCTACAGACAGCTTGCAGTCTGCGACAACACACACAGGACGGCGCACATGCCGTCTTTAAAAAAACAACAGCAATAATGGGGTAGATATGAACTTTTCATTGGTACGTCGCCAGCTGGTGATGGGCGTCATGGCAGTCGCGCTGGTGGCTGGTTTTAACGCCAAAACCTTTGCTGCGGAACAACTGCTGGACAAAGTGAAGCAGCGCGGTTCGCTGCTGGTGGGGCTGGAAGGCACCTATCCGCCATTCAGCTTCCAGGATGAAAACGGCAAACTGACCGGTTATGAAGTGGAGTTCGCCCAGGCGCTGGCGCAGCACCTGGGCGTGAAAGCGGACCTGAAACCGACCAAATGGGACGGCATGCTGGCGTCGCTGGATTCCAAACGCATCGACGTGGTGATCAATCAGGTGACCATCTCTGACGAGCGTAAAAAGAAATATGATTTCTCCACCCCGTATACCGTATCCGGTATTCAGGCGCTGACTAAGAAAGCAAACGCGGGCAGCATCACCAAACCAGAAGATCTCAACGGCAAGAAAGTGGGTGTGGGCCTGGGGTCTAACTACGAGCAGTGGCTGCGTGAGCATGTGCCGCAGGCTGATGTGCGTACCTATGATGATGACCCGACCAAATATCAGGATCTGCGCGTAGGCCGCACCGATGCCATTCTGGTGGATCGTCTGGCCGCGCTGGATCTGGTGAAGAAAACCGGTGATACCCTGGCGGTAGCAGGCCCGGCATTCTCGCGTCAGGAATCTGGCGTGGCGGTGCGTAAAGGCAACGACGATCTGGTGAAAGCGATCGATAACGCCATCGCTGAGATGCAGAAAGACGGTACGCTGGCAAAACTGTCGCAAAAATGGTTCGGCGCGGACGTTACTAAATAATGCAGGAAAGTATTCAACTGGTGCTGGATTCAGCACCTTTTTTATTGAAAGGCGCCGTCTTTACGCTGCAACTCAGTATTGGCGGCATGTTCTTTGGCCTGATCCTTGGCTTTCTGCTGGCGCTGATGCGCCTGTCGTCGTTCTGGCCGATTAACTGGCTGGCACGCTTTTACGTCTCAATTTTTCGCGGCACGCCGTTAATCGCTCAGCTGTTTATGATCTATTACGGCCTGCCGCAGTTTGGGATTGAACTGGACCCAATTCCCTCGGCGATGATAGGTTTGTCGCTGAATACTGCGGCTTACGCCTCTGAATCCCTGCGTGGCGCGATTGCCGCCATTGAGCGCGGGCAGTGGGAAGCCGCCGCCAGTATTGGCATGTCGCCGTGGCAGACCCTGCGCCGGGTGATTTTACCGCAGGCGGCGCGCACCGCGTTACCGCCGCTGGGCAACAGCTTTATTAGCCTGGTGAAAGACACCTCGCTGGCGGCCACCATTCAGGTACCGGAACTGTTCCGTCAGGCTCAGCTGATTACCTCACGCACGCTGGAAGTGTTCACCATGTATCTTGCCGCCTCGCTGATTTACTGGGTGATGGCGACCATCCTGTCCGCACTGCAGAACCGGCTGGAAAACCACGTTAATCGTCAGGATCGGGAGTCAAAATGAGCGCCATCGAAGTCAGTAAACTGGTGAAGCAGTTTAATGGGCAGACGGTGTTGCATGGCATCGATCTTGAGGTCAGTTCCGGTGAAGTGGTGGCGATTATTGGTCCCAGCGGTTCCGGTAAAACCACCTTACTGCGCAGTATTAACTTACTGGAAACCCCGGACAGCGGCACGATTAAAGTCGGCAATATCCTGATTGACGCCGCTCAGCCGCTGAGCAAACAGAAGCTGAAAGTACGTGAGCTGCGTCAGCAGGTCGGCTTTGTGTTCCAGAACTTCAATCTGTTTCCGCACCGCTCGGTGCTGGAAAATATTATTGAAGGCCCGGTCATCGTGAAAGGTGAAAATCGCGATGAGTCGGTGGCGCGCGCGCGTCAGCTGCTGGAGAAGGTGGGGCTGCACGGCAAAGAGGAGAGCTTCCCGCGCCGTCTCTCTGGCGGCCAGCAGCAGCGTGTGGCGATTGCCCGTGCGCTGGCGATGCGCCCGGAAGTGATTCTGTTCGATGAGCCGACTTCGGCGCTGGACCCGGAACTGGTGGGCGAAGTGCTGAATACCATTCGCGCGCTGGCGCAGGAGAAGCGCACCATGGTGATCGTCACTCATGAGATGAGCTTTGCCCGCGATGTCGCCGACCGGGCGATATTTATGGATCAGGGCAAAATCGTTGAACAGGGACCGGCTAAACAGCTGTTCAGCGCCCCGCAGCAGGCGCGCACCCGTCAGTTCCTCGATAAATTCCTGAATAACTAGTGGCTAATACGGCGCGTGGAAAGTCTGAAAAACCGCGCGTCGCAACCCCGATTTGTGCCGCTTAATTGCCGTTAAGGTATTGATTCTTCAGGTCCACCGCCTGCCATTTCGGACAATAGCTAAAGCTATTGCGCCCGCATTTCGCTAATAATCCCCGGCATAAGTATTACAACAACGCGTGACGTTACGCATTTTGCTCTACACACAGCCGGAGTAAACACCATGTCTGACGCTAAAACGGGAGAAATTCTGTGGATCAACACGCTTAAAGGGGCCTGTATCCTGCTGGTCGTGCTCTATCACGTGATTTCACCGGGATTTGAAAATACGCTGCACTACCTCACTGCGGGAACGCTGATCGCCAGAGGGTGGATAGCCTTTAACGACGTGCTTTCGCCCCTGCGTATGCCTGCTTTCTTCTTTGTTTCCGGTCTGCTGGCAGCCCGGGCAATACTGTATAAACCCTGGCGCGAGGTATTTACCAGCCGGGTAACGAATCTGTTTTATCTCTATCTGCTGTGGGGAACGATCCAGTGGTTGTCGATTTATGGTATTTCGACCGGCATCACCGGGCAGCGGCTGTCGGATAACATCAATGCGGCCTGGGCGCAGTCGCCGCAGCAGTTTATCGAACTGATGCTGGTGGCGATGAGCAGCGCCTGGTATCTCTACGCACTGGCGCTGTTTTTCCTGCTGGCGAAACTGTTTCACCTGTACCGTCTGCCGCTGCTGGCGGCGGCGCTGTTGCTGAATTATGCCGCGGCGGCGCACCTGTTTCCGGGATGGGGACTGGCGAGTCTGGCACAATACTTTGTTTACTTCCTGGTCGGGGTGTTTTACAGCCGTGAGATGATCCATCTGAGCGAGTGGCGTCGCGGCAATATGGGGCGCTGGTTGTTGTTGCTGGCACTGGCGCTGGGACATATCTGGCTGGGTATAGAGAAGAGCCTGTTTCTTTGCCTGCTGGCGATTGCCGTGTGCATCGCACTGGCGCGTAAGCTGAATCAGTTTCTCGACTTATCATGGCTGAACTGGATGGGACGCAATACCCTGCAAATTTATGTGCTGCACCGTATCTTTCTGGAGTATTTCGCCATGACGGCGATTCTGTTTGCGCTGCAGCATCAGTTGTTTAGTTACCCGCTGTTTTCCCTGCTGTGGGCCGTGGGTTTCCCGCTGGCGATGGTGGCGCTGTGCAGCGCCTGCTCGATGGCGATATGGACCCTGCTTAACCGCGGCATGGGAAAATTGCTGTTTATCTATCCCAGATTATTGCGCATGAAGTTCAATCTTTAATCCTGCATTAGCGGGCAGGGAAGCCCCAGGCGGCAGTTCGGCGAATTTTGTGAGTCGTCAGGCGTTGAATATGGCAGCCTGAGCGGACAACATATCGCAAAATATGGGCTGACTGATCCAGGGAGGGACAGATGGTCGATTGTTCTCTGAGTCACCTGCAGGCATCCCCCCCGCCGCAAAGCAGCGACGACCTTTGGTCGACAGATCCAGCCTCTGTGTTGCAGCAGCACCTCCTGCGCACCGGCAACACCCCGCAGTCACCCGAATTTCCCGCTGCCGCGCTGGATAATCTCTTGCAAACCGCGCCCGATAGTCCGCGACAATACCGGCCTGTTGAGCCGCCAGAAGCGTTCAGTGAACCCGCAATATTGAGTGCAGCCGCGTGCGATGACGAGATGACGACGATGATGGGCTTCCAGGGCAGAGTGACACCTGAGCAGACGTTGTTAGCGTTAGAAGCATGGGAAAAAGCTGCGCCGGACTGGCCGGATACGATGTCGGTGGAAGCGTTTTTTGAGGATTTCGGCGTCGGGAGTTCCCATCATTATGTCAACCGTAACGGTTTAAACGCGAAAGGCCGACGTTTTGTTGCTAATCAGAAGTTACTGCAGAAACAGCAGCAGCAGACTGTTACCCATTGCTCGCTGGTCGATGCGCTGGAGAAATGGGGGCGGTTGTCATTAGCAGAACGTAATCAGCGGACATTAAAATATTTCTTTGCGGCCTGTGGTATTGAGAGTAGCAGTATCAGCCTTTATGCCTCGGTTCAGGCAGGGGTAACGCAGAAAGGCCAGGCGCTGATTGCCTCAGAGCGCGCGCGGGTAGTGCCGGATGAAGAGACTAACGCGCTGCGTCTCACCTCTGCGCTGGCTTGCCTGCAGCAGTATGCGGAGTGCAGAGCGCTTCATGTGCACGATTTTGCTCTCGCCACGGAAGTCAGCTACCCGATGTTGCGCAAATGCTGGATCGCCAGGTGTGAACTCTCTGAATTTGGCGCAAAACTATTCCATAAAAATATCGTGTTGTTTTCAGCGTTCCAGCAATGGAAAAAGGCATCACAGCATCAGCGGGCGCACTGGACGTTGAACCGTTTCGCGTTGTCCCATCATATCCGCCCGTTTACCTGGCATCGCTACGCCTGCGTGCAGGGTAAAGACGGGCTGACTAATATTGGTCTGGCGCTGTACAACGTTCCCCGCCCTGAAGCGCTAAGGCAAAAAGTCATTGATTTTCTGCAACGCAGGGAGAGCGGTGAAGCGGCGCTGACGATGACAGATTTGCGCCTGTCAGATCCTGCGATGGTGACCCCCGCACCTGAGAGGGCTGCTGAGAATAGAGTGATGCCCCTGGTCGCCGTCAAGCAGGAAGCGGACAGTATCGAGGCAGGCGACAGTCACTGGGAACCCCCGACGAAACGTCTGCATCTGGCGCTCAGAGAAAACGGACCACTGCTCACCGACCCGCGCGACCCAGCACGCAGCATTACGGCAGCGGTGTTTAAAGACCGTCCGCAGTCGCTGACTTATGCCCATGAGCTGGATGTGCGCCTGAAAAGCCAGACTGCGCGCTTTCAGAAACAGTTTTTACTCAGGGCAAAGCGTTTCGTCGCCTCGCTTATCGCCACGGATGGCCGTCATCAGCAGAAATACTTCGAGCGCTATTTTAATCCGCCGCAGCTCACCTTCGTTGCCGATCCGCAGCAGCCTGACGTGGATATCCCTGCGCCAGAAGGCCTGGATTTGACGGCGAAAACCAGGATTAAGGCCTTTACCCTCCTCGGCGGATATAACGGGGTTTTGCTGCAGAATCGCGGTGATATTCAGCATGACATACGCACATCTGGCGCACTGCGCAGTATGGCGTACAGCTGGACAACGCCTGCGGACGAAGAAGGTCAGGCGGCAGTGGTCTCTGCTTTTTCGAATGCGAATCTGCTGGCGCTGATGAATACCAACGTTATTGCAGGATCTGTGCCGCTTAATGAACAGGGCATTGGTGGCATTGGGGGAAATAAAGTCTCATTGCTGTTTGTTGATAATATTTACCCGGTTTATGTCACCGTTGCAGCGATAGAAGCAGGGGAACGATTTCTGGTTCCTTACGGTTGTGGTTACAACCCGCTGGCGATTAAACAGGAGTCGCTGGCGTATGATGATGAAGCGATCATCGCGCGTCACTTCCGCCTTGCGCTGGTGATCCAGGACAGTCATGGCGATGAGATCCGTGGCTATAACAGCAAGGGTGAATGTTGTGCGCGACAGCCGCTGCGGCGCAGCACAATGATTCTGCGCCAGCGCCATGATGTGTCAGGACACCTCTGGTATGACGCGGTCGATTGTCAGGGCGTGCGGCTGACAACCAGCCCGGATAACAGCGACAACCTATGGCATGCGCTGGCCTGCGCACTCACGCCAGGTGGGGCAGCACAGTGCATTGCCGATAATATCGCGGAGTTCAAACGTATTGTGGTGCAGGAAAAGCAGCAGCAATAAGCGGGCGCACAAGAACTTCGCCCGGACAGAGCAGAACAGCAGCAGGCGGTGATTTGCCTGCTGCTGTTGTGTTTAGCCGATGGTCATCAGGCTGGCGTTACCGCCTGCGGCGGCGGTATTGACGCTCAGCGAACGCTCAATCAGCAGGCGCTCCAGCAACAGATTGCTTTCTCCCCGGGCAAAACCCTGCACAGAAACAATCGCACCATCGCGCGCCGCGACCTGCTGGCACAGTTCACGCAGCTGGTCTGCATCGCCGTGATAAATCACGGCATCAAATGCTACCGTCTCTGCCAGTACATCCGCGGCAAAGTCGATACGCTGCTGCACCACGGCGGGCAGGGCGCTGAACAGCGCACGCGCTGCGGGATCTTCTGGCCACAGCGCGCGGCTGCCGACGCTGGTGACCGCGGCCAGCTGTGTCAGGCGATCGTCATCGTTATCCGCCAGACACAGCACGCGCTCACGCGGCAGCAGGGCGTAGCTGTTACGCTCACCGGTCGGCCCGGTCAGCTGACGCAGGGTGCCGCCCTGCGCCAGCTCGCCGTAGCGCTGACAGATTGATGCCAGCTGCGGTTTATCCACTGCCCAGCTGCTGAGCGCGCGGTGCGCGGTCTGCAGCACATCACGTAATGCGCTGTCCTGTGGCTGTTGCGCGTCCTGCCGATCAAGCGTGATACGCAGCGCGTCGTCCGGACGTTCGGCGAGCAGGCGGCAGAGGTACAGCGGACCGCCCGCTTTTGGACCAGTACCGGAAAGCCCTTCACCGCCAAACGGCTGCACGCCTACCACTGCGCCGACCATATTGCGGTTAACATACAGGTTGCCGACCTGCGCGCTCTGTGTCACCTGATTGATGGTTTCATCGATACGGGTGTGGACGCCAAGGGTTAAACCGTAGCCGGACGCGTTAATCTCATTGACCAGCGTCGGCAGCGTATTGCGTGCGAAACGCACCACATGCAGTACCGGACCGAACACCTCTTTATCCAGATCGCTCACCGCATCCAGTTCAATCAGTGTCGGTGGCACAAAGGTGCCCTGCGACCACTCTTTGCTGTCCTGCGCGTGCTGGCGCACTGCCTGCCACACCTGATGGCCTTTACTGCGCATCGCGTGGATATGACGCTCAATATTGTCTCTGGCTTCGGCATCAATGACCGGGCCAATGTCCGTGGAGAGCCGCTCCGGGTTACCCATGCGGCACTCGGCCATCGCGCCGCGCAGCATGGTCAGGGTATGGTCGGCGATGTCGTCCTGCAGACAGAGCAGACGCAGCGCCGAACAGCGCTGTCCGGCGCTGTCGAACGCCGAGCTGATGATATCCGTCACCACCTGCTCGGTCAGCGCGGAGGAGTCGACAATCATCGCGTTCATGCCGCCGGTTTCAGCAATCAGCGGCGTCGGGCGCCCCTGTGGGTCAAGGCGTCCGGCGACGGTGCGCTGCAGCAGGGTGGCTACTGCGGTTGAGCCGGTAAACATCACGCCGCGTACGCGCTCATCCTGGGTCAGCTGCGCGCCGACAGTTTCACCACGCCCGGGCAACAGCTGCAGCACGCCAGCGGGAATACCGGCGTCATGGAGGATTTCCACTGCGCGGGCGGCAATCAGCGGGGTCTGTTCGGCTGGTTTCGCCAGCACGCTGTTACCGGCCGCCAGCGCGGCGGCAATCTGGCCGCTGAAGATCGCCAGCGGGAAGTTCCACGGGCTGATACACACCACCGGTCCCAGCGGACGGTGGCTTTCGTTGGCAAAATCATTGCGTACCTGACCTGCGTAGTAGCGCAGGAAATCAACGGCTTCACGCACTTCGGCAATCGCGTTACTGAAGGTTTTACCCGCTTCGCGCACCAGGATGCCCATCAGCTGCTGCATTTGGTCTTCCATCAGCATCGCGGCATGGTCAAGGATCGCGGCGCGTTCGGCCGGTGGCGTGGCGAACCAGATTGGCCCGGCGCTCACGGCGGCATCCAGCGCCACGGCGACCTCTTCGGCACTGGCTTCGCGCACTTCGCCGACAATATCTTTCGGTTCCGCCGGGTTGATTACGGGACGCGTTTCGCCAGGCGCGGCTGTGCCATCAATCATTGGCTGCGCACGCCATTGCTGGCTGGCGCTGTTAAGTAATGCGCTGGAGAGAGACGCCAGACGATGCTCGTTCGCCAGATCGAGACCGGCAGCGTTCTGCCGCGTGCTGCCATACAAATCGCGCGGCAGCGGAATTTTCGGATGCGGCAGGCCGACGCTGCCTTCCGCCTGCGCCAGTTTTTCCACCGCGCTGACCGGGTCCGCCACCAGTTCATCCAGCGGCAGGCTGCTGTCAGCGATACGGTTTACAAAGGAGGTGTTGGCGCCATTTTCCAGCAGTCGGCGCACCAGGTAGGCCAGCAGGGTTTCATGCGTGCCCACCGGTGCATAAATACGGCACGGACGGTTGAGCTTGCCGTCCGCGACTTTGCCCACCACCTGTTCGTACAGCGGCTCGCCCATGCCGTGCAGGCACTGGAATTCATACTGTCCCGGATAGTAGTTGTTGCCCGCCAGCTGGTAGATCGCCGCCAGCGTATGGGCGTTATGGGTGGCGAATTGCGGGTAGATCAGGTTCGGCACCGCCAGCAGTTTGCGTGCGCAGGCGAGGTAGGAGATATCGGTGTACACCTTGCGGGTGTACACCGGGTAGCCCTCCAGACCTTCAACCTGTGCGCGTTTGATTTCGCTGTCCCAGTACGCGCCTTTCACCAGGCGGATCATCAGGCGGCGACGGCTGCGCTGGGCGAGGTCAGTCAGCCAGTCAATCACCAGCGGACAGCGTTTCAGATACGCCTGAATCACAAAGCCGATGCCGTTCCAGCCTTCCAGTTCAGGTTCAAAACACAGCCGCTCCAGCAGATCCAGCGACAGTTCCAGCCGGTCCGCCTCTTCGGCATCAATATTAATGCCGATATCGTACTGACGCGCCAGCAGCGTCAGGGATTTCAGCACCGGATAGAGTTCATCCATCACCCGTTCATACTGTGCGCGACTGTAACGCGGATGCAGCGCTGACAGTTTGATTGAGATGCCCGGACCTTCATAAATACCCCGGCCGTTGGAGGCTTTGCCGATGGCGTGGATCGCCTGCTGGTAAGACTGCAGGTAGGCGCTGGCATCGGCGGCGGTCAGTGCGGCTTCGCCCAGCATGTCGTAGGAGTAGCGGAACCCTTTCTCTTCCAGCTTGCGTGCATTGGCCAGCGCTTCGGCGATGGTTTCGCCGGTGACAAACTGTTCGCCCATCAGACGCATCGCCATATCCACGCCTTTGCGGATCAGCGGCTCGCCGCTCTTGCCAATAATGCGGTTGAGTGAAGTCGACAGGCTGGCTTCATTATGGGTAGACACCAGCCGCCCGGTAAACAGCAGTCCCCAGGTGGCGGCGTTGACGAACAGCGACGGGCTGCGGCCAAGGTGTGACTGCCAGTTGCCGTTGCTTATTTTGTCGCGGATCAGCGCATCACGCGTCGGCTTGTCCGGAATACGCAGCAGCGCTTCCGCCAGGCACATCAGTGCCACCCCTTCCTGTGACGAGAGCGAGAACTCCTGCAGCAGGCTTTGCACCATGCCGGCGCGTCCGCCTGCACTCTTTTGGTTCCGCAGCTTCTCTGCCAGGCCATAGGCCAGCTGGTGGGTTTTTTCCGCCAGCGGGGCAGGCAGACGCGCCTGGTCCAGTAGTATCGGTACGGCTTCCTGCTCCGGACGACGCCAGGCGGCAGTGATGGCGGCGCGGCTGACCGACTGCGGCAAAATGTGTTCGGCGAAATCGAGGAACGGCTGAGGGAAGGCTTCCGCAGGTGCATCGTCGTGTTCATCGGCAGAGGCTGGCAACGCACCTTCCGGCAGGCCATGACCCTTTTCCAGCTGGTCTAAATAGTTGAAAATCGCCTGTTTAATCAGCCAGTGTGACGTGCGGTCAATTTTCTGGGCGGCCAGTTTAATGCGGTCGCGCGTGGCGTCATCAAGTTTGACGCCCATGGTGGTCGTTGCCATGCCTTACCCACTCCTTAAGAGGAAAAAAAACGATATTCAGCAGCAATATCACTGATGTTGCAACTTTGTGCAACCTCGTTGATTGTGACTCAGTTAACAGCCTGAAAAGTTACTCAGGTGTTAACCATCCAAAAACGGCATGGTTATTGCTGCAAGATCCTCGCCAGGCTGCAGAGCCTGTAATGCCTGGTAAATAAGGGGTTATTAATGGTGCAACCAGTAAAGTTGTGATCAGGTGCAACCTGTTAACTTTTTTTTAACGATTCCTGGTGAAGGGCTGAGGCGAGTTGTGTTAAATCGATTGTGCCCTCACGCGCTTTCCGGCAGGATACCGCGCCTCGGGGTACTCAGGTTGCTGCGCTGCTTCGTTCCGGCGGCGACGGTATGGGATGCATCCCCGGCGAAAATTGATAATAAGTGGAGAAAGCAGGATGACTGTAAGTACACCGATGATGGTGACCTTTATTGTTTATATCTTTGGCATGGTGTTAATCGGTTTTTTTGCGTATCGCTCGACGAAAAACTTTGACGATTACATTTTAGGCGGCCGCAGTCTGGGCAGTGTGGTGACCGCGCTGTCAGCAGGCGCATCGGATATGAGCGGCTGGCTGCTGATGGGTCTGCCAGGTGCGATTTTTATCTCTGGTATCTCTGAAAGCTGGATCGCCATCGGTCTGACGCTGGGCGCGTGGCTGAACTGGAAGATTGTTGCCGGACGCCTGCGTGTGCAGACCGAGCATCATGACAATGCACTGACGTTACCGGATTTCTTCTCCAGCCGTTTTGAAGATCGCAGCAAGTTGCTGCGGGTGATTTCGGCGCTGATTATTCTGGTGTTCTTCACTATCTATTGTGCCTCCGGAATTGTCGCCGGTGCGCGTCTGTTTGAAAGCACCTTTGGTATGAGCTACGAAACGGCGCTGTGGGCCGGTGCGGCGGCAACTATTGCTTATACCTTTATCGGCGGTTTCCTCGCGGTGAGCTGGACCGATACAGTGCAGGCCAGCCTGATGATTTTCGCTCTGATCCTGACGCCGGTGATTGTGATTTTCGCCGTGGGCGGGCTGAGTGATTCGCTGCAGGTGATTGAGGCGAAGAGTGTTGAGAACCTCAATATGCTGAAGGGGCTGAATTTTGTCGCCATTGTTTCGCTGCTGGGCTGGGGGCTGGGTTACTTTGGTCAGCCACATATTCTGGCGCGTTTTATGGCGGCGGATTCCCACCGTTCGATGAAGGCCGCGCGCCGTATTGGTATGACCTGGATGATCCTGTGTCTGGCTGGTGCGGTAGGGGTTGGCTTCTTTGGTATCGCCTATTTCCAGAACCATCCTGATCAGGCGGCAAATGTGTCTGAAAACGGCGAGCGGGTGTTTATCGAACTGGCGCGTATTCTGTTTAATCCATGGATTGCCGGTATCCTGCTGTCGGCGATTCTGGCGGCGGTGATGTCAACGCTGAGCTGTCAGCTGCTGGTCTGTTCCAGTGCGTTAACGGAAGATCTGTATAAGAACTTTCTGCGCAAGAATGCCAGCCAGCGTGAGCTGGTGTGGGTCGGGCGTATGATGGTGCTGCTGGTGGCGGTGATTGCCATTCTGCTGGCAGCGAACCCGGATAACCGTGTGCTGGGTCTGGTGAGTTATGCCTGGGCCGGTTTTGGTGCGGCTTTTGGTCCGGTGGTGCTGTTTGCGGTGTGCTGGTCAGGTATGACGCGCAATGGCGCACTGGCGGGGATGATTGTCGGTGCTGTGACGGTGCTGGTGTGGAAGCAGTACGCGTGGCTGGGTCTGTACGAAATTATTCCGGGCTTTATCTTCGCCAGCATCGCGATTGTGGTGTTTAGTCTGCTGGGTAAAGGGCCTTCTGCGGCGGCGCAGCAACGTTTTGCCGCGGCGGAAGCGGAATATCAGGCGGATTGATTTTACCTTCAGTGGCCGTTTGTCTGGCGTTGCCTGATGAATCGAGATACACCGGGGCGACCATCCCGCGGTCCTGCGCGGGCAGGCCGCTCCGGAGCCATCGGGATGTTTCCCCGAAAAATCGGCAGTGAGTGTTGTCTGTATTAAGGTGCTTTGCTGACGGAGATGGGTAGCAATCAACTCAGTATCCCACTGATACACCCAGAGTTCGATGAGCCAGACAGCAACACATAAGCATAAAGCGCAGGGAACACGGTCAGCGGAGGAAAGCGTCCCGCGCCATGGACGGCGCGGGCCGAGCAGCCATGGATGGCGGCTTTTGCGTCTTTCCGGAGCTGACCGTGTTCCCTGAGCAAGGCACGAAACCAAAAGCGACACACCTAAGCAAGGCACGAAACCAAAAGCGAACCCCCTGAGCCCCCGTTTTTACGGGGGCTTTTTTTGTGCCGTCACCCGGCAAACTGGCAATTTTGCGGGCCAGGCTCTTGTATTTTTCATGGCGATAATGATAATCGATCTCGTTTTTGTTTTACGATTCTTTACTTACCATTGACCGCGTTTCACATTTGAGGTGGCAGGCATGTTTGTTCCTTTTCTGATTATGCTGCGTGAAGGATTAGAGGCGGCGCTGATTGTCAGTCTGATTGCCAGCTACCTGAAACGAACCCAGCGTGCACAGTGGTTTGGCGCGATGTGGATCGGCGTGTTTATCGCCGCCGCGCTCTGTCTGGCGGTCGGGGTGTTTATCAATGAGACCACCGGTGAATTCCCGCAGAAGCAGCAGGAGTTGTTTGAAGGCATTGTGGCGGTCATTGCCGTGTTCATCCTGACCTGGATGGTGTTCTGGATGCGCAAGGTGTCGCGCAATGTGAAGGCGCAGCTGGAAGATGCCGTTGACCAGGCGCTGCAGAAGGGCAGCAATAATGGCTGGCCGCTGGTGCTGATGGTGTTTCTGGCGGTGGCGCGTGAAGGGCTGGAATCGGTGTTTTTCCTGCTGGCAGCGTTCCAGCAGGATGTTGGAATTGCACCGCCGGTTGGCGCGTTGCTGGGGCTGGCGACCGCCGTGGTGCTGGGCTGCCTCATTTACTGGGGCGGCGTGCGCCTCAACCTGGCGCGTTTCTTTAAGTGGAGCGGCCTGTTTATTCTGTTTGTCGCGGCTGGCCTTGCGGCTGGCGCGATCCGTGCTTTCCATGAAGCGGGTCTGTGGAATCACTTCCAGGACATCGCCTTCGATCTGAGTAACTCGCTCTCGACGCATACCCTGTTCGGCACATTGCTGGAGGGGATTCTTGGCTATCAGGAAGCGCCGAGCGTCAGTGAAGTTGCGGTCTATGTCATCTATCTGATTCCGGCGTTGTTGCTGTTCTTTATGCCAGCGCGGCCAGCGTCTTCCATTGCCGGAAGCACGCGTTAAGCGAAGTTAAACCACGTAAAAAGGGAAATTATATGACTATTCGTTTTCGCCGCAACGCGCTGTGCGTCGCGCTATTGGCGATTTCTGCTGCCTCCACTGCTGCCCATGCTGCGGATGTTCCGCAGGTGAAAGTGAGTGTGAATGATAAACAGTGTGATCCTATGACCCTGACGGTGGACGCCGGTAAAACCCAGTTCATCATCAGGAACGACAGCCAGAAAGGGCTGGAGTGGGAGATCCTGAAAGGGGTGATGGTGGTGGAAGAGCGGGAGAATATCGCGCCAGGCTTTACCCAGAAGCTGACCGCCAACCTCGAAGCCGGTGAATATGAGATGACCTGCGGCCTGCTGAGCAATCCGAAAGGCAAGCTGATTGTGAAAGCCAGTGGCGCGAAGGTGAACGACGGCAAGCCGGATGTGCTGCAGCTGGTAGGCCCGATTGCAGAATACAAAGTGTACGTCACCAAAGAGGTGGAACAGCTGGTGGCGGGCACCAAAGCCTTTACCGATGCGGTGAAAGCGGGTGAGATCGAGAAAGCAAAAGCGCTGTTTGCGCCAACGCGCCAGCACTATGAGCGTATTGAGCCGATTGCGGAGCTGTTCTCCGATCTTGATGGCAAGATCGATGCGCGTGAAGACGACTTCGAGAAGAAAGCGGAAGATCCTAACTTCACCGGTTTCCACCGTCTGGAAAAAGCGCTGTTTGGTGATAATACCACCAAAGACATGAGCGCCTTTGCCGACCAGCTGTATAACGACACGCTGGAGCTGCAAACCCGTATCAATGAGCTGGCGTTCCCGCCGGGCAAAGTGGTGGGCGGTGCGGCTGGCCTGATTGAAGAAGTGGCCGCCAGCAAGATTTCCGGTGAGGAAGATCGTTACAGCCGCACTGACCTGTGGGATTTCCGCGCTAACGTCGACGGCGCGCAGAAGATTGTTAACCTGCTGCGTCCGCTGCTGGAAAAAGCCAATCCACAACTGCTGGGCAAGGTGGATGCTAACTTCAAAAAAGTGGACAGCATCCTTGATAAATATCGCACCAAAGAGGGTTATGCGTCTTACGATAAGCTGACCACGGCTGACCGTAATGCGCTGAAAGGCCCGATCACGTCGCTGGCTGAAGATCTCTCTCTGCTGCGCGGGACTTTAGGTCTGGACTAAACCGAAATGACAAAACAGTCTGACGACGCGACGCTGACGTCGCGTCGACGTTTGTTAAAGGGCATGGGCATCCTGAGCGGTGCCCTGGCGGTTAGCGGCGGCTGCCCGGTCGCTGCTGCAGCGGAAGCGGCGGCGCAGGAGAAAGCTTTCTCTCCGGGCGCGCTGTCGCCGAATGCTCGCCTGGAAGCGCAGCCATTTTATGGTAAGCACCAGGCGGGTATCGTCACCCCCCAGCAGGCGGCGATGATGCTGGTGGCATTTGATGTGCTGGCAGCGGACAAGAACGATTTGCAGCGGCTGTTTCGTCTGCTGAGCGAACGTATCGCCTTTCTGACGAAAGGTGGCAAAGCGCCGCTGGTGACCAATCCGCAGCTGCCGCCGATGGACTCCGGTATTCTCGGCGACACCATATATCCCGATAACCTGACCATTACTGTCTCGCTGGGGGCGTCGTTGTTTGACGAACGCTTTGGTCTGCAGGCGCTGAAACCACGCAAGCTGCATGCCATGACGCGTTTTCCTAACGATGCGCTGGATGCCAGCCTGTGTCATGGCGATCTGCTGCTGCAGATTTGCGCCAACACCAATGACACGGTGATTCATGCGTTGCGCGATATTATCAAGCACTCGCCGGATTTACTCAGCGTGCGCTGGCGGCGTGAAGGGTTTATCTCCGATCATGCCGCACGCAGCCGTGGCAAAGAGACGCCGATTAACCTGCTGGGCTTCAGGGATGGCACTGCCAATCCGGACACGGGCGATCAGCCGCTGATGGATAATATCCTGTGGGTGGGTGGCAATCAGGACGAGCCGGCCTGGACCTCCGGCGGCAGTTACCAGGCCGTGCGCATTATTCAGTTCCGCGTGGAGTTCTGGGACCGTACGCCACTGCGCGAGCAGCAGACCATTTTTGGCCGTGAGAAGCACAGTGGCGCGCCGCTGGGTATGCAGCATGAGCATGATGTGCCAGATTACACGCAGGACCCTGATGGCGAGGTAATTCCGCTGGATGCGCACATTCGTCTGGCGAATCCGCGCACCCGTGAAACGCAGGATAGTCTGATGCTGCGTCGCGGTTACAGCTACTCCCTTGGCGTGTCCAGCTCAGGCCAGCTGGATATGGGGTTATTATTTGTTTGCTACCAGCACGATTTGGAAAAAGGCTTTTTAACGGTGCAAAAACGTTTAAATGGTGAAGCGCTGGAAGAGTATATCAAGCCAATTGGCGGCGGTTATTTTTTCGCCTTGCCAGGTGTGCCTGATGATAAACATTATCTGGCGCAGGGGCTGCTGGAAGCCTGATACCGAGCGCCGGTTGTGTTGTCGCAACCGGCGTTAATTTGGCTTTGTCTGCCCGCCGACATTATTCGACACGAATTCCCCGCCCTGTTTTGTCCGCTATTATCTCGCCAATCCCACTGTTTTATAACGATAAATTTATTGATGGCTAATAATGTCTGTTGAATGTAGCGTTTTTCTCTGCATTAAAAGTAAAAATAGTGTTGCATTGCACCGGGATTTTGTTGCACTTTATTCACAGCGGTAGTCAGATTAGTGATAAGTATCACCCGGAGATCGCGAATGGTAAAAGTTGTACCTGTGCAATTAAGTTTCCGTCCCTGTTTTAGCGCTTTTTCTCGCGAGGGTCTTTCTCCCTCAACGATATCCTCTACTCTCCTCTGTTTTCAAACCGATACCCATGTTCCGGTGCGTAATATGCTGCGGCCTCTGTACGCATTTTCATCAATGGCTATGCAAGGCTTAAAAGGAAGCCACAACCTCTAAAGCGTTCACGTAATCGCTTCTCTTGCGGGTGTAAGAGAGCGGGAAATGAAACCAACTGTAAGGTGCCACTATGGGAAGACAGAAAGCAGTGATCAAAGCGCGTCGTGAAGCAAGACGAGTGCTTCGCAGCGATTCACGCAGTCATCGTCAGCGTGAAGAAGAATCGGTCACCTCGCTGGTGCAGATGGGTGGGCTGGACTCTATTGGTATGGCGCGTGATACCCGCGACCAGTCGCCGATTGAAGCCAGAAATGAAGCTCAGGCGCACTATCTCAACGCCATAGAAAAGAAACAGCTGATCTTCGCCACCGGCGAAGCGGGTTGCGGTAAAACCTGGATCAGTGCTGCCAAAGCGGCTGAGGCCCTGATACATAAGGATGTTGACAGGATTATAGTTACGCGTCCGGTACTTCAGGCGGATGAGGACCTGGGCTTCCTGCCCGGTGATATCTCTGAGAAGTTTGCGCCTTACTTCCGGCCGGTGTATGACGTTCTGGTTAAACGTCTGGGTTCTTCCTTTATGCAGTACTGCCTGCGGCCGGAGATCGGCAAGGTAGAGATCGCGCCCTTTGCCTATATGCGCGGGCGTACCTTTGAAAATGCCGTGGTGATTCTTGATGAGGCGCAGAACGTCACCGCTGCACAGATGAAAATGTTCCTGACCCGTCTGGGGGAGAACGTGACGGTTATCGTCAACGGCGATATTACCCAGTGTGATTTGCCTTCCCATGTGCAGTCCGGGCTGAGTGATGCACTGGCACGTTTCCGTGAAGATGAGATGGTTGGGATTGTTCGTTTTGAGAAAGAGGATTGTGTGCGCTCGACGCTCTGTCAGCGCGCGCTGCTGGCTTATAGTTAGTTGAGTTGGTATGTAGCCGCAAAAGCCCGGGTGAGAGCCTGGGCTTTTTTATCATTGCTGAAAAATAATTAATGCGAGAGTTCGTCGATGACTTGCTGAATTCTTTGTTTAATTTCCTTCTCAATATTTTTCAGCTTCAATAGCGGGGAAAGAATATCAATGGCCTCATCTTTTTTCTGATGCACTAAATAATAACGTGCCAGGCAGTAACTGATATTGACCTTATACGCATTTGGAATCTGGCTGGCCATATAATCCAGTATGTCATTGAGCTGCGCCTGTGGCATGATGACTCTCATGTCCAGACAAGAGCCGATATAATTTCCAAATATCATATTTTGGTGTTCGTCAATGTCGTTAATATTGTTTTTTCTGCATTCATCGAAAAGTACAAAACACTGTATTAACTGCTCATTTTCCTTTTTCTGATCAACCAGTGATAACGCATTTGCATAGGTGCTCTGAAGCAGAATCCTTTCTTTTAATGACGTCACGCCTTTCTTTTGCGCGATAGCTAAGGCCCTTTCGGCACAGGCTACACTATTGCGTCCATCTTTTAACCGGTAGTGGTAAGCAGAAAGGTGTTGATAAAGGTCACGCCGATAAATCCAGATATAGGGATACTCACTCTCGATCTCGTCGATATAAGCGAGCGCCGTATTGCAGCTTCCGACAGCGGCCTCCAGAGTGGAAGAATCGCTTGTGTGTTGATAATCTTTGTTGTAACACATTGAAATCAATGCGTTCATATAATCTACAGGATATTTCTCAACGCCTTTTGTTTCAAACCACTGTATAACAGAAGCCACCTCGGACTGTGAGCGCGTGTAAAGTTCAGGCAGCTTAGTAACGATATCAATATATTCGTCATGCTCCTCATCGAGTAGATAATTCTCAGCGAATATGCATTCAAAACCTTGTCTTAATAACTCATCACTGAAGCTCAGACCGCTAAACTTTTCGCTGCCCGTGAGTTTTTCTACCTCCTTTGCTAACACTAAAAGGTAGTAAGTCATAAATTTCGCGATATTGATATAGCCATTTCTGTCCATGTAGTGAACATTATGCGTTAACTCGTTCTCAAGTCGGGAATTAGTGAAATAAATGCCACCCTGTTTAATATAAAAATTAAGCGGATCATGAGTGATCATGTTTCTTATTTTATTGAGTATTTTTATGCTGTTTACTGTCAATAAGTCATCTTTATAGATATCAATAATTCTTTTGATATTGAAACAGTAAGATTCAAATAAAATTCCTTTTCTGCCATCATCGTCATACTCTGCACTCATGGCGATGATTTTGATTAAATTAACAAACACGTGGCTGATGTGTCTGGCGCGAGTTCTGTCCTTTTCTGAGTCTGATTGTTTTTCCTGAAGACAAATATTATGCAAGGTCTTGATTAAAGGATGCACCGCTACCTCAATGTATGTCTGTGATAAGGCCTGTTTTTTATACTATAGAAATAGTGGAGTAAATTATAGTGGTGTGCAGAGCTGGCTAAGAGTGGCAACCAGCAGGACCACCGATTTTTACAGAAATACGAAAGAATGCTGAACGTGAGTTCAGACTTCTTCCTGAATATGGCGGTGAGGGAGGGATGCACTCGGTCCTGCGGATCTCGCCCTTCGGGTCGCCTTTGGCGCTGCAAAACGGCATTGCCGTTTTGTCGAACCCTCGGGGTCAAGGGTTCTCACCCTCCCTCCCGGGGACTATGCAAAAAAAAAGTCTGAACGTGAGTTCAGACTTCTTCCTGAATATGGCGGTGAGGGAGGGATGTACTCGGTCCTGCGGACCTCGCCCTTCGGGTCGCCTTTGGCGCTGCAAAACGGCATTGCCGTTTTGTCGAACCCTCGGGGTCAAGGGTTCTCACCCTCCCTCTCGGGGAATATGCAAAAAAAAAAGTCTGAACGTGAGTTCAGACTTCTTCCTGAATATGGCGGTGAGGGAGGGATTCGAACCCTCGATACGTTGCCGTATACACACTTTCCAGGCGTGCTCCTTCAGCCACTCGGACACCTCACCATATTGTTTTTACCGCCACCCACAGGGGGCAACGGGGCGCTACTATAGGGAGTCGAGTGGTTACGGTCAAGCAGATTTTTTCCCTTTTGTTATATCCGGTTAAGCCTTAACCATCAGGGTTTAGCGACTTCACCCGATTCGCATAACTTTTGCGCAGTTTCTGCAGCTTCGGTGGGATTACCGCCAGGCAGTAACCGTTCTGCTGGCCACGTCCGCTCCAGTAATCCTGGTGATAGCCTTCCGCCGGATACCATTCGCCGCTTTCAATGGTGGTGACCACCGGCTGCTGGTGATCCTGCTGCGCACGCTGAATTGCCGCTTCTGCTTCTGCACGCTGTGCATCGCTGAGCGGAAAAATCGCCGTACGATATTGAGTGCCAATATCGTTGCCCTGACGGTTCAGCTGAGTTGGGTCGTGGGTGGCGAAGCTGATATCCAGCAGATCGCCGTAGTGCAGTTTTTCCGCATCAAAACCGATGCGAATCGCTTCGGCATGACCGGTATTGCCGCTGCAGACCTGCTCATAGGTGGGATTGACCGTGTGGCCGCCAATGTAGCCACTCTCGACTGACTCGACGCCAATCACATCTTTAAATACCGCTTCTGTGCACCAGAAACAGCCACCGGCGACAATTGCGTATTCAGTTGCCATAGTCAGACTCCTGCCTGTTAATCAGTTCTTTGAGTGGTTTATTGTAGACATCTCCTGGCGCCGGGCACCAGCACCGCAGGTGCTATCGGGGGGCATCTGCTGCCTTTGCCATCAGGCAAACCAGAACCAGGCACGGGTGATTAACTGATTTTCCACGGCAAAGATGGCAATGCTTTCAATCGGCTGCTCATTGATGCCATAAATCAGTTCATGATCAAACACCTGGTTGCCGAGTACGGTGCGTGACACCAGCTCGGCACGCAGCGCCGGATTATTAAAGCGATGGCTGGCATAGAACTCACGCAGGGCGGCTTTGCCACTGGAGGAAGGGGCATCCGCCGGCATACGCCATGCCGTGAAGTCGTCACTAAAACAGGCGAGAAAAGCCTCCAGATCGTGGGCGTTATAGGCGTCAAACTGTTTTGCTACAGGATCGACAACAGACATTATTATTTCCGTTCCTTTGGTTGAGGCTCGTCAGGAGTGGCAAGCCGTTTTAACAGGCCGCGCGTCAGCGGCTTATGCTGGCGGATGGCCGTGCCGGGTGAGCATATCAGCGGCGGCTGGAGTGCACAAACCGTCAATCCTGCGCACTGGCTGCAAAAAACGGCTTCGGGGGCTAACCAGGCGAAAGGTTGCCAGCTGATCCAGATTCAGCAGTGCCATCAGATACTTTTCCTTTTACGAATCATAAGTTTTAGCTACTAAGAGAATTCACCGGAATACGCTACTCTCTTTTCAGTTCAAATTACCGGAAAAAAGCATCGTGAACATTCTTGCTGCCGACGAAAGTCATCTTCCTGCTATTCAGGCTATTTACGCCCATCATGTCAACACCGGACTCGCCAGTTTTGAAACCTCGCCGCCTTCCTGCGCCGAACTGGCCAGCCGTCTGGCGAAAATTCAGCAGGACGGGCTGCTCTGGCTGGTGGCGGAAATCAACCAGCGGGTGGTGGGCTACTGCTATCTCTCTTTTTATCGCACGCGCCATGCTTATCGCTATACGCTGGAAGATTCGGTGTATGTCGACCCGGCCTGTACCGGCCGCGGGGTGGGGAGAGCGTTACTGCAACAGGCGATTCGCTGGGCGGAACAGCAGGGGTATCGCCAGCTCATCGCGAATGTCGGCAATAGCGAAAATCACGGCTCGCTGGGGCTGCACCAGGCGCTGGGCTTTCAGCACTGCGGTACCCTGCGTTCGGTCGGGCTGAAGCATGGCCAGTGGGTGGATACGGTATTCCTGCAGCGGGCGCTGGGGGAAGGGGACAGCACGCTGCCCCCGGAAGAGCTATAACATCCATGGCTGGAAGTCGGCGCGTTTATTGAGGTATTGCTCACCGGAAACAGTGAATATTCCCTCGCCGCTGTAGTGCAGAGTTGGCGGGAATTCCGGCTGGCGGCGCACATGGGCTTTGACGACTTCGAAAATAAAGAAGTTATAGTTTGCCACCAGTGCGTCGTCATACAACTGGCACTCAAAATTAGCGAAACATTCGTCAATCAGCGGCGCATTGACCTGACTGGCTGCCTGCGGCGTCAGCTGATTTTGCGCAAATTTATCCACCTCACTGCCGCTGCTGTTACCAATCGCCACCACTTTATCGATCATGTCGGCCGTGGGCAGGTTAATCACACACTGCTGGCTGGCACGAATAAGCTGATGGCTGTGGTTAGCCGCTGAAATCATGCAGCCCACCAGCGACGGTGAAAATTCCATAATGGTGTGCCAGCCAAGGGTCATGATGTCGTTTTCTCCCTGCCAGTGTGAAGAGATCAGCACTATCGGGCCGGGTTCGAGATATTTCCTGACTTTTCCGGGCGGGAAATCAATTTTGTTGCTGCTCGCTGACATAACGCCTCCGCATGTTCTCCGGGATAACGCTTAAGTGTGATAAATAAGCGCAGAATTGCCAGCGTAGCGGCAGAAGAGTGAGCAGGCAGAGACAGGAAGCCTGTTGCCAGGCTTCTGGTTAAGCATTACTGCTGTTCGGAAACCAGCACCGCCAGCGTATCCGCTTCCAGCGCTTTAAAAATATGCGTCTGATCCGCCGGATAACAGATATAGTCGCCTGCGCTCAGCTCCACTGGCGCCCCGGCTGGCCCCACCAGTGCGCGACCCTGGGTAATAATAATATGCTCCACCGAACCCGGCGGATGAGGGTGCGACAGCCGATCCGCGCCAGGCTGGGTGGTCAGCAGATAGATATCGCGCCGTGCGCCAGGCGGGCAGGTCGCCAGTAACGTCGCCTGATAGTTTGCCAGCTCCGCCACTACCCGCGGTCCCTCTCCACGGCGAATCACCTGGGTTTTACTGATTTGCGGCTCCATCAGCCGCGCAAACGGGATATTCAGCGCCACACACAGCGCCCATAACGTTTCCAGGCTGGGATTCCCGTTACCGGCTTCCAGCTGTGACAGGGTGGATTTAGCGATCCCGGCACGGCGCGCCACTTCCGCCAGTGAAAGACCTGCCAGCTGGCGCTCACGTACCAGTCCTTTAGCGATAATCGCGATCGGTTGTGTCATAAACGGCTCTGTTTGTTATATCGAACGTTTCGTTCGACTTGAAAAACGATCTTCAGGCGTTCATTATAATGGAGTTTCGTTCGATATGAGATAAGTATGATGCGTTTTTACCGGGTTTCTTCACTGAATAGTGATGTGCTAAAGGCTATCGCGCTGGTGTGTCTGGCAGATGGTCTGGTGGGTATTTCTTATGGTTCGCTGGCGCACAGTTACGGCTTTCCGCTCTGGGTGCCGCTGTCACTGTCACTGCTGGTGCTGGCCGGGGCATCGGAGTTTATTTTTATCGGTATGGTGGCGGGGGGCGCCAGCCCGCTGGCTGCCGCTGCGGCAGGTATGCTGGTCAATGCCCGCCACCTGCCGTTTGGCATTGCAGTGCGCGACCTGGTGGGGCGCGGACAACGCAGCTGGCTGGGATGCCATCTTATGAACGACGAAAGCGTGGTGTTTGGCCTCGGGCAATCCTCGTTGTCGCAGCGAAAAGCCGCCTACTGGCTGTGTGGCATCGGCATCGCGCTGTGCTGGCCGCTGGGGGTGCTGTTGGGCACGTCGCTGGGACAACTCATCCCGGACACCAGTGCCATCGGTCTGGATGCGGTGTTCCCGGCTATCCTGCTGGCACTGATTTTCTCCTCGCTGAAAAAACTGACTACGCTGATTTCCGCCTCTGTAGGCGCAGCGATCGCTCTGGCGAGCGTGCCACTGTTGCCGGTGGGGATGCCGGTACTGTTCTCTTTACTGGGATTACTGGTGCGCAGGAGGCAGCAATGAGTCACACGTCTCTGGTTATTTTGGGTATCGCGCTGCTGGCGCTTGGCACTTACGGCCTGCGGCTGGCTGGTTTTAAACTCGGCAACCGCATCAACTTATCGGCGTCTGCCCAGGCGCTATTAGCGGATGCCGCCACCACCTTACTGCTGGCGGTGGCAGTGACCGTTACGCTGTTTGAAGGGCAGCACTTTGCCGGTTTCGCCCGGCTGGCTGGCGTGGGCTGCGCGCTGTTGCTTGCCTGGCGCAAGGCTTCGCTGATGGTGATTATTCTCTCTGCGGCGGCGGTCACGGCATTGCTGCGCTGGCTGGGAATTCCGTAATGGCGCACTGCCGTGGCAATCTAAATTTGCTGGCCGATCAGCGTGCTAACCGGCGGCCAGCAAAATTCAGTTGTGAGCCGCAGATAAAATGATAATACTGTATATTAATACAGTCATCTCGCAGGTGAATATCATGAATTTTTTACGCGCAGCTGAGCTGCCAGCTATGCTTCCACTCCCGTTATTTCTCGAAAGTGTGCCGTGCGGTTTTCCCTCACCGGCAGCGGATTATGTGGAAAAAGCGCTCGATCTTAACGAGCTGTGTGTGCGCCATCCCAGCGCCACCTATTTTGTCCGCGCCACGGGGGATTCGATGATCGGCGCAGGTATCAGCGATGGCGATATGCTGGTGGTCGACAGCGCGCTGAAGGCGCAGCACGGCAGCATTGTGGTCGCGGCGGTGGACGGTGAATTTACGGTAAAAAAACTGCTGCTGGGTGAGCGCCCGGTGTTAATGCCGATGAACCGCGCCTGGGCGCCGATCTTTCCTGATATTGAGCAGGGGCTGGACCTGTTTGGCGTGGTGACCTTTGTGATTAAACGCGTGAGTCAGTCGCAGAGTTAAGTTATCTCTCCCGGGCCGGCGGCGGGCAGGGATGCTGGTTAACGTCAGTGTACCGATGAAAATGTCACCCATCACCACTGCGCAGGAAGCTAACGGGTATTTAGCTGTTAAACTTAGCCAGTGTCTTTCAACAGGAGGTGGCATGAAATTAGGCTTTGCATGTAAGTACTTAAACGGCGATTTAAAACAACCTTTTCCTTTCAAAGCCACCACCCGCAAACGCTTTCTGAGTTTAGATAACGACAGCAGAATCGCTTTACTTGATGAAATCGCCAGGGTGAATTTAACGCATCTGTTGCTGACGCTCGAACAGCTGGCGTTAATGCCGCAGTCATTACGCATGATGAGGATTGGCAGCGAGTTATTGCCGCTGTTTACCGTGCCGGAAGCGAGTCAGCTCTACCGCGAGTTGCTGCCCGATTTATCTCCGCTGATGAGCAAATGTGGTGATGTTGCCAGAGCGCATAACATACGCCTCTCTTTCCATCCTGGTCAGTATACGGTACTGGCATCAGGCAACCCTGATGTGGTTGAACGCGCGCTGGAAGATATCGAGTACCATGCGCTCTGTGCGACATACATGGGCTACGGCAGAACGTTTCAGGATTTCAAAATTAATATCCATATGAATGGCGAAAAGGGCTTCGCCGGTTTTCAGCAAAGTTTTGCCCGGCTTAGCCCGGAAGCAAGGCTGATGCTGACGGTGGAAAATGATGAAATCTCCTGTTCACTGGATGATGTATTGCAGGCAAAAGATCTCTGTCCGATTGTGCTGGATATCCATCATCATTGGGTGAAAGAGAATGCATTTATTACGGCCAGCGATCCGCGTATTGCGTTGATTAAGGCGTCATGGCGCGGAGTCAGGCCGGTTCTGCACTACTCTGTTTCGCAGGAAGGCATTATACCTGAGCATGGCTTCCCCGATCAGCGTGTGCTCGGTGTGTCTAAAACCAAATTGCGTGCCCATTCGGACTACTATTTCAACGACAGCTTAAATGACTGGGCGCTGTCATTTACTGCGTTCGATATTATGTGCGAAGTCAAAATGAAAAATATCGCCAGGGATCAGCTCTATGCCCGTGCCCTGGCGACAAAACACGTAACCGACATTTGATTGACCTTATGATTCGGCAGCGCTGCTCAGTATGGGCAGCGACTGCGCCAGGCCATCTTTCCCCGTTTCCCGACAGGTGACTCTCCAGCAGCAGATGCGTTAAGGGGAGAGACGCCATAAGCCGCTTTGTCTCCATTCTCTTTCTCCACTCTTTTTTTGTGCTGCCAGCCGTACACGCGCTATTTTTCGAGCCTTGCCGCAGTCAGCCAGGGAGGGGGTTGCTGAGCTGTCTGTTTGCCCGTATATGTGCAAAGACGTATTGGGTTTTATACGTAATTTAGTATAATGGAGCAACGGATGCGGAAATTACTACGATTCGTGGACAGCAGTCTGGATGATTTACGGGCTTTTCCTGAAGATGCCCGTCAGGAGATGGGCCACCAGCTGGATCGGCTACAACAGGGCGTTAACCCGGCAGACTGGAAACCCTTTGCCGCCGTCGGTTCGGGCGTTCGCGAAATTCGCGTCAAAGATGACAGTGGTATTTATCGCGCGATGTATGTGGCGAAGTTTCAGGAGGCGGTGTATGTGCTGCACTGCTTTCAGAAGAAAACGGCGGTCACCAGTCTGCCCGATGTCCAGCTGGCGAAGAAACGTTATACATTTTTGATTCAGGAGCGTAAAAATGAAAATTCAAACCTTTGATAATGTCTGGGATGCGATTAGCGACAGCCAGCAGCAAGCGGAGAATATGAAAATTCGTTCGCAGCTCATGGTTGCGCTGAATGCATGGATCGCGAAAAGCGCGATGAGCCAGGCAGAAGTTGCCCAGGCGCTGGGTATTTCCCAGCCACGCGTCTCAGAACTGGCGCGCGGTAAAATTCATCTGTTTAGCGTCGATAAACTGATCGCCATTATGGCCCATGCCGGCATGTACATTACCCATATTGAGATCAGTGAGCCAGCCGTTGCCTGACACGCGCCAGAAATTAAATTCTCTGCAAACTCAGCCATTTTCTTTGGCCGGGCATCAGGAGGCTTGATCACCTGCAGCACATAATTAATACTGTATATAAATACAGTATTAATTAATGGTGTCTAAATCATGTTCGCCCTGGTCGATGTTAATAACTTCTACGCCTCCTGCGAAACCGTGTTTCGTCCGGATCTGCGCGGTAAGCCGGTGGTGGTGTTGAGCAATAACGATGGTTGCGTGATTGCGCGCAATAAAGAAGCGAAAGCGCTGGGCATCTCCATGACCGCGCCTTACTTCCAGCAAAAAGCGCTGTTTGAACGCCATCAGGTCGCGGTGTTTAGTTCTAATTACGCACTGTATGGCGATATGAGCCATCGGGTGATGAGCCTGCTCGAAGAGATGGCGCCCGCTGTTGATATTTACTCCATTGATGAAGCCTTTCTGAATCTGCAGGGCGTGAGCCACTGTATGTCACTGGAAGCATTTGGTCATCAGGTGCGCCAGCGGGTGGAGAAAGAGGCGCATCTGTCGGTCGGCGTCGGAATTGCGCCGACCATGACGCTGGCGAAACTGGCGAATTACGCCACTAAAAAGTGGCCGCAGCTGGAGGGCGTGCTCGACCTGTCCAGTATTGCGCGGCAGCGTAAGTTACTGGCTAAAGCGCCGGTGGAGGAGGTGTGGGGCGTCGGACGGCGCATCAGTAAAAAGCTGCAGGTGATGGGAATTGAAAGCGCGCTGCAACTGGCAGATAGCGCCCCCTCTTTTATCCGCAAAAATTTCAATGTGGTGCTGGAGCGAACCGCACGTGAACTGCGCGGGGAGCCTTGCCTGAGTTTTGCCGACGTACCCTCTGCCAAACAGCAAATCCTCTGCAGCCGTTCCTTCAGTGCGCGCATCAGTGATTACCCTTCTCTGCGCGAGGCGGTATGCGCCTATGCCGAACGGGCGGCGGAGAAGCTGCGCGGCGAGCAGCAATTTTGTCGACAGGTGGGGGTCTTTATTCGCACCAGTCCCCATGCGGCAGATGAAGCGTTTTATGCCCGTCAGGCCCAGGGCCGTATTGCCATCCCCAGCCAGGATACGCGCGATATCATTCGGGTTGCCATCCAGTGTCTCGATCAGATTTGGGCTGAGGGGCATCGCTATATGAAAGCCGGGGTGGTGCTCGGCGACTTTTTTGCTCAGGGCGTGGCGCAGCTCAATCTGTTTGATGAGTGCCAGCCAAAAGCCAACAGCAGCGCGCTGATGCAGGTGATTGACAGTGTTAATCAGAAGGGGAAAGGCAAGCTGTGGTTCGCCGGACAGGGTTTTCAGCAGTCGTGGGCGATGAAGCGTGAAATGCTGTCGCCCGCTTATACTACCCGCTTCTCAGACCTGCCGCGCGCGAAATAGACTAAGCTGTCCAGTTATTATCTGACGTCATCAGAGGGAATGATGCTCAGTTATCTGTTTATCGGTGCAAAGGGTTCCGATGCTTCAGGGCTGATCTATGAGGCGATTCTCCTGTCGCTGGGTTATGAAAATAGCGTGAGCACGCGCTGCCACAGGCTGCAGGCCGGGCGCAAAAAGCCTGCGCCCGGTGCAGCAGGTTACAAATAGACCCGCAGATATTCGGTTAAGCACAGCAGCGCCATCGCCTGGCCATAAGGCATTGAGGTGAGCGGGATCTGCCGGTAATAATCGAGGTCCTTGCCCATCGCAGTGCCAAACGACACCTGGGTCAGTTCGCCGTCGCGATTGATATGCTTCACCACGCCCTGCAGGGCTTTTTCCGCCATCGGCAGATAATCACGCGCGATGTAGCGCTTACGCACCGCCTTAAGAATGCCGTAGGCAAAGCCTGCGGTGGCGGACGCTTCCAGATAGCTGTCGCGATCATCCAGCAGCGTATGCCACAGCCCGCTTTCATGCTGGAACTGTTGCAGCGCGGCAATCTGCGTTTCCAGCGTCTGCAGCAGAAAACGCCGGGTGGCATGATTTTCCGGCCACGCCATCAGTTCGATAAATTCAGGGATGGCGATGGTCAGCCAGCTGTTACCGCGCGCCCAGCGTGCTTCAGCAAAGTTATGCTGTCCGTCGAAGGTCCAGCCGTGGAACCACAATCCGCTCTGGCGATCCATCAGATACTGCACATGCAGCAGGAACTGGTAGCTGGCCTCTTCAATATACTCCTGGCGGCCCAGCAGTTTGCCAATCTTCGCCAGCGGCAGCACGCTCATCATCAGGGTGTCATCCCACAGCTGCTGATGGTTTTCATTGTTGTAGACAATATGCTGCAGACCATTGCGGGTGGTGCGCGGCATCTCATACATCACCCATTCCGCCCAGCGTTCCAGCACTGGCAGCAGCGCCGGGTTACGCGTCTCTTCATAACGGTACGCCAGCGTCAGGAAAGGGCAGACGGTGTTCACATTCTTGGTTGGCGTGCCTTCCGTCAGCCGTGCGGCGAACCAGTCATCAATAATCGCCAGCGTCTTCTGGTCGCCCGTTTGCTGATAGTAGTGGTACATACCGTACAAACCGATACCGTGCGTCCACTCCCAGCCCGCCCAGCCTTTGGTATCAATCACCCTGCCATCATCCAGCCGCAGTAAAAACTCACCGCTGTCATCGGTGATATTCACCAGATTGTCGGTCAGTTTGCCAATCAGCTGCGTCAGTTCGCTACGCGGCAGCAGAAATTCAGGCTGGCGCAGTAACGCGCTCTGTTTTACCGGGAATACTGTCATTTTCTCGATCCTGTTATTTTAACGAGTGAGTCATGGGCGTTACACCCGCCTGGCTTGCAGGCAGAGAGGGCGCAGGCGCTTTATGGCGATTGAGGAAACCAATGTTGTTGTTGCCCCATAAATTTTCGTAAGGCATCCCCGCCAGCAGTTCGACGGTGGCGCGTGCCTGCGGGGTGATTTTTTCCGGTACGGCGCGGCCTGCTTCACGCATTTTCACCGTCTCTTCCCGCAGCGTGCTGTGGGTCTGCAGATTGAGTTTGAAACGCAGCGAGATAAAGAAACCTATCGCCAGCACGCAGACGGTGCCGACACTGAGGATCAACAGAATGGTGTGGGAAACGGTTTCGCTCTGGCTTGGCTGGCCGGAGACAAAACCAGAGAGCTGCAGCACAATGCCGACCAGCATCACTGCACCGGCCTGCGATGCTTTACGCGTCAGGGTCATAATGCCGGCAAAGATCCCTTCGCGGCGCTGGCCCGTCACCACTTCATCGACATCGGCAATATAGGTGTAGATATTCCACGGTACATAGTTGATACCACCGCGCCCCAGACCCGCCACGGCAGAAATCGCCAGCAACAGCGACATATTGTCATTCATGCCGGCATACCACAGTCCGGCGTAGGAGAGGGCGCTGCAGCCGAACAGAACCACCACCAGACGGTAGGACGGCGCGGGTCCCATACGAATACACAGCGGGATCATGCCCATCACCGCAATAAACTGCAGGATCGCCATGGTGCCCATCAGATTCGACGCAATCTGCGCGCTCTGCATCAGCACAAACACCACATACCAGGTAAACACCGCATTAAACACATCCTGCGCGATATACCCGCCCAGATACATGCCGAGATGCTGGCGGAAGATACGAATGCGGAAGGTGGACGCCAGTTCGACATACAGACGTTTCAGGCTCTGCGCCAGGGTGAGCTGACGTTTTTCTTCCTCGGCGCGGCGTGATTCCGCAGAGAACTCTTGCGGATCGCGCTCCCAGGTAAAGAACCACACCAGCGTCAGCACCAGCGCGCAAATCACTGAGAACACCAGGCTGGAGTAGAAGAAGGAGATGGCGTTGTCCTTGCCGAAAATGCCCAGCAGCACGCCCGGCAGAAAGGCAGCGAGAATGGCGGAGAGCTGCGCCAGGGCAATACGCGCGCCGGAGAACTTGGTTTTCTTTTTGAAATCGTCGGTCATTTCCGGTACCAGGGTTTCATACGGCACCAGGATCATGGTGTAGACGATATCGAACAGCAGGTAGGTCAGCAGATAGTAGAGATAGCTCATATCGCCAACCCACATCAGGCTGTAGCTAAAGACGCAGGGAATACCCAGCAGAATAAAGAATTTACGGCGGCCAAAGCGTTTACCGAGGCGTGTCGTCCCGAAGTTATCGGTCAGAAAGCCCATTAATGGGCTAATCACCGCATCCAGCACACGCGCCATGGCGAAGATAAAAGTCGCTTCTATCGGCGTCAGACCGCAGAAGGTGGTGTAGAAGTAGAGCAGCCAGGCGGCGGTCAGCGCGGTGGTACCTGCGCCAAGAAAATCGCCAGAACCATAGGCAAGGTAATTTGCTAATCCAATCTTACGCGCGGGCATAATGAGTACTCCCTGAAGATAACCTGTAATGAAACAGCACGGATTCCGGACAACATCAGACGGATTGGCATGAAAGTAGAGCGATCAGGGCGGGTAAACCTTCGCGATTTTGCAAGGGGGCGGTGGAAAGTGGCAAAAACACAAAGAGCAGCCTGACCAGACTCTAAATTTATAAAACATCGTTTTATTTTTGTTGGCCGTGCATATCAGAAATGCGAGGCATCGCACAAAAAGTCATGTGCCAGTGAACCGGCGTATCAGAAATGGTGTAAAGCCAGGCAGCAGGGAAAAGAAAAGTGACTTGAAGGTTGAAAGAAAACAAATTTCTCGCTCATACTGCGAATACTTGTTTATACGCTAAGGACCTGCACCATGGCTGAAGAGACGATTTTCAGTAAAATCATTCGCCGCGAAATTCCGGCTAATATTGTTTATCAGGATGAGCTGGTGACAGCTTTCCGTGATATCGCGCCAAAAGCGCCGACGCATATTCTGATCATTCCTAATGTCCTGATCCCGACCGCCAATGACGTCACCGCTGCCCATGAGCAGGCGCTGGGACGGATGATTACCGTCGCTGCGAAGATCGCCAAAGAGGAGGGGATCGCCGAAGATGGCTACCGTCTGATTATGAACTGTAACCAGCATGGCGGTCAGGAGGTCTATCACATTCACATGCACCTGGTCGGTGGACGCCCGCTCGGGCCGATGCTGCAGGGCTGATAATGGTGCGCCATACCATGAAGCGACTCTGTTTAATGTCTGTTCCGCTGCTGCTGGCACTGACGGGATGCAGCCAGGATCGGGCGATGATCAACACCTCGCAGCCGCTGGTGATGGAATCGGCGGTACTGTCGGCGGGTATTACCACCGATGCGCCGACCATCAGCGAACGGGATGGCCAGCAGCGCGCCGCAACGGTGCTGTTTAATCAGCAGGATAAGCCGGTGCAGCTGAACTATCGTTTCTACTGGTATGACGATAAGGGACTGGAGATCCAGCCTTTTGAAGTGCCACGAACCATCCTGGTGCCTGCACACGCTAAAGTCGAAATTGCGTCACAGCTGGGCAATCTCACCGCCAGCAAAGTGCGACTTTATCTCTATCTGTAAGGGGAATATTTGTGAACAGCCGTATCGTTAAATTTTCCGGCGTGGTGTTGCTGGGGCTGCTTCTCAGCGGTTGTATTCTGCAACCACAGCAATCAGAACAACCTGCGCCGGTTGAACCTGCGCAACCTGTGCCACAACCTGAGGCCGTGCCGCAGCCACAACCGGGTGTGCCGGTGCCGCAGCCGCCAAAAATCGTCACCATTAACTGGGATGCCAGCGTGCAGCCGCTGGTGGCGAAAATGCTGCAGGCGGAAGGGGTGACTCAGGGCAGCGTCTTGCTGGTCGACCGGATTAAAAACAGTACCAATGGCAGCCTGCAGACGGCGAAAGCCACCACTGCGTTGCAGAATGCGCTGGCGAATAACGGCAAGTTTACGCTGGTTACCGCGCAGCAGCTGAACACGGCGAAGCAGACGCTGGGCCTGTCGCCGGAAGACAGCCTGACCTCACGCAGCAAGGCGATCGGCCTGGCGCGTTATGTCGGCGCGCAGTATGTGCTGTACAGCAATGCGCAGGGTGATGTGAAATCTCCTGAACTGCAGATGCAACTGATGCTGGTGCAGACCGGAGAAATTATCTGGTCGGGCAACGGTGACGTACAGCATTGATCCTGCCCTGCGGCAGTTAATTCGCAGGCAGTTCCCGGCGGCTGAGGCCGCCGGTTCTTTTTCTGCGCTGCACGGGCTGACCGGTTTAACCGGCAGGGTGAGAGTGGGGGAGACGGTGCTGCTGGCGCGTCGCCAGGCGCAGCAGCCGATTCCGCTGGTGTGCCGTCAGCGCGAGTATCGTCTGCTGAAGCGCCTCGTCGCCAGTGGTCTGGCGCCAGCAGCCTATGGCTATAACCGTCAGTGGCTGCTGCTGGAGTGGTTGCCGGGCGAAGTGCTGGATACGCGCCAGTTTACGGCGCAGCTGCCTGCCTTACTGACGCTCATTTCCCGGCTGCATCATCAGCCGCCAACCGGATATCGCCTGCCTATGCTGCCGTTGCTGCAGCGCTACTGGCAACTGTGTCGCCAGCATCACCCGCGCTGGCTGCGCGCGCTGCAGCAACTGGTGCGCCAGGGCGAACCGCGGCCGCTGCGTCTTGCTCCATTACATATGGATATTCACGGCGGTAATCTGCTGCAGAATGGTGCGCAGCTGCGGTTAATTGACTGGGAGTATGCGGGTGACGGCGATATCGCGCTGGAACTGGCGGCAATTATTGCGGCTAACGATCTCAGCGCGCTGCATTGCGCGCAGTTACTGGACGACTACGCCGCACGCAATCAGCTCGATTCCGGCGCGCTGGCGCGTCAGGTACGGCGCTGGCAGCCGTGGCTGCGTCTGTTGATGGCCAGCTGGTATCAGCTGCGCGCGGAACAGAGCGGGGATGCCGCATTACGCGATCTGGCGTCCGCCGCCTGGCAGACGCTGTAGTCTTAGTCGCTCTTTTTCGGCCGCGTTTTCGCGCGCTGTTCCAGTTCAGCCATTCCCTGCTGTGTCGTGACGGGCGGCTGATAACCCAACTCTTTGCGGGCGCGATCGATATTCAGCGTGACTTCGACTGCGGAAGTGGCAAACACCTGCTGATTCAGCGGGCTCTGTATTCGTCCGCGAGTCAGGCGAAAAGCGCAATCGCCGCACCATGCCAGCGCCCGAATCAGCCAGCGTGGAACCTGTTTATCCGGCGGAGCGATCCCCTGGGTCGCCAGCAGGCGCGTGACAAAGGCGCGAAACGGCTGTGGTTCACCATCTGTAATAAAGTAGATGCCGCGGTTTTTCCCACGACTGGCGGCATGCTGGACACCCGTGCAGAGATTATCGATGTGAGTGGTGGAGGTCAGATAGTGTCCGCCGCTGATCCAGGCGAATTTTCCTGACTGCACAGCAGCGACCAGTTGTGGCAGGGCAGTGCTGTCATCTCTGCCCCAGACAAAACGCGGTCTGACAATGGTCACCTCAAACTCATCGCTCGCCAGCGCCAGAACCGCCTGCTCCGCGCGTGCTTTGCTTGCGGAATAAGCCCCGGCGAACTGGCGCGGGTAAGGGTGATCTTCACTGGCGTTGATTAATGGCTGGCCATTAAGCAATACCGATTCGGTACTGATATGCACCGCGCGCGGGATGCCTGCCGCTTTTGCGGCGGCAAAGAGATGCTGCGTGGCAGTAACGTTGACCTGCCACTGAGCGGGCGACGCATAACCATGGGCGGTATCGGCGGCGGCGTGGATCAGCAAATCACATCCCTGCATAAACGTGGCCAAATCGGCTGCCAGCAGCGCAGTGCGCAGCGGCGTGGCGCCTGCCTGGCGAACGCGCGTTTCTGCTGCATCGCTTCTGACCAGCGCCACGACCTCAAAACCCTGCGCGACATAGTGGCGGATAAGATTACGCCCGACAAAACCGCTGCCTCCGGTGAGGAAAAGCCGGCTGATACGGTTAATCATTGCCACACTCCTGCGGCACGGTTGCGCCGGGTGTCTGTTCAACCAGCCAGTCAATTTCCTGCATAATCTGGCTGCGCTCCTCTTCGGACCATTTATGGAAATCAAGGAAATCGAGGAACTTAAATCCTTCCAGCGCCAGATAGGCCAGCAGTGCGCCTCGCGGATGAGTGGATGTCTCCAGGATGGCTGCGATCACTTCCTTCTGATGCGTCTGCATGGTCTTTCGTAATTCGCTGTTCAGCATCATGGCGCAGCTAAGATTGAGCGCCACAGGGCGGAACTCCTCCGGTGGCGGGGTGCGGGCGATATCGATCCGTCCTCTGACCACCTTACTGCTGACATCCCCCAGTGCGGATTCCGCCTGCCGGTGCGCCAGAGAATCGAGCTGCATGGCGCGGGTCACCAGTGCTTCGAGCAACTGCTGCTTGGTTTTGTGCACATACAGTACGCTGGCCTTACTGATACCCGCCTGTAAAGCAACCGCATCAATCGTCAGATTAGCCGCACCAATACGGGCGATAACCTGTTCCGCAGCATCCAGTACGCTGTCCGGGCTGATCACTTTCCTGCGTCCCATTGACGCCTCCTTAATATTTAACCATCTGGATGGATATTAATTTTCATCTGCGATAACATCAACTCTGACCAGTGAGAGAACAGCTGATAGCGAAATGGAAAATTTTTCTCAATCGCCTATGATAAGCGCCTGCATTTTAGAGGAAGAGAAACATGATGGAGTTGACCACGCCCGGCCCGGTGATGCTCGATGTCGAAAGCTATGAGCTGGACGCAGAAGAGCGCGAAATTTTGCAGCATCCGCTGGTGGGCGGTCTGATTCTGTTTAGCCGCAATTACCACGATCCGGCGCAGCTGCGTGAACTGGTGCGTCAAATTCGTGCGGCGTCACGCAGCCGTCTGGTGGTGGCAGTGGATCAGGAAGGCGGGCGCGTCCAGCGTTTTCGCGACGGCTTTACCCCTTTGCCTGCGATGCAGTCCTTCGCAGCATTACACGATAGCGACCGCGCGGGTGAACTGGCGCAGCAGGCGGGCTGGCTGATGGCGTCTGAAATGATTGCCATGGATATCGATATCAGCTTCGCCCCGGTACTGGATATCGGCCATCTCAGCGCGGCGATTGGCGAGCGCTCCTTCCATGAAGATCCGGCCATTGCGCTCAGCATGGCGCGTCGTTTTATCGCCGGGATGCATGAAGCTGGTATGAAAACCACCGGTAAGCATTTCCCCGGACACGGTGCCGTCAGCGCCGATTCTCATAAAGAGACGCCGCGTGATGAGCGTGATGAAGTGCTGATCCGCCAGCACGATATGCAGATTTTCCGCCAGCTGATTGATGAGCAGGCGCTGGATGCGATTATGCCTGCGCATGTGATCTACAGTCAGGTCGACCCGCGCCCGGCCAGCGGGTCGCCGCACTGGCTGAAAAAGGTGCTGCGCGGTGAGCTGGGCTTTAACGGCGTGATTTTCTCTGACGATTTGTCGATGGAAGGGGCGGCGATCATGGGCAGCTATGCCGAGCGCGGCCAGGCGTCACTGGATGCCGGATGCGATATGATTCTGGTGTGTAATAACCGTGCGGGGGCGGTCAGCGTGCTGGATAATCTGACGCCGGTGACCGCGGAGCGCGTCAGCCAGCTGTATCACCAGGGGGCGTTCAGCCGTCAGGAATTGCTGCAGTCTGCGCGCTGGAAAGAGACCAGCCAGCAGCTGAGCCAGTTGCAGGCGCGCTGGCTGGCGTATAAAGCCAGCCGCTAAAACCGTGGCCGCCGTCTGGCGGCCCTGTCACATCACGCCAGTGACTGGATTAAATCCCGCCATTGCTGCCGATAAATATCCAGCTGCTTTAATACGTTGTTTTTAGTTACAGCATCAAAGGGATTGCTCTTCACCAGGCCGGCAATACTGTCAAAAGCGTCATCCATACTGGCGCTCTGCGTGGTGATCTGCAGTATCTGCGTCAGTTCCTTCTGCGCTTGCGACGTGCCTTGCTCTACCTGCTGCACATGGTTTTTTGCCTGGGCAATGTGGTCAGCGCTGCCATATTTCTGCGCAATTTTCAGCGTGGCCTGCGCCAGCTCTTTTTGCACTTCACCGCGCTCGATAAATTTACTGTTTATCAGCGTCGCGACGATGTTACCCGCCTGTGGCTGCTGGTCGCTGCTGACGTATTTCTCCACCAGTTTGTTCAGCCTGGCCTGGGTCAGGGCAAAGGATACCGCCTGCGACGTATCAGAATTGTCGATGTTTCCGGCACTGGCATTCGTTTCGCGCAGCACTTTATTTAGCGCACCGGCGAAAACATCGACGCTGTCGCTCTCACCGGTCATTTCCAGCAGCGGCGCGAGAGTTGCAGCATCCTCGGCGGTAAAGGGAGCGCTGGCAGCATTCACGCTGAGATCGCGTACAGGCTGCTGATAGATAAATTTCAGCGCGCTAACCTGACGCGCATTGGCTGCTGCTTCTTCTTTACTGACTGGCTGCAACTGATCTGCTGGGGTGTTCAGAATACGGTTGACGGTTTCCTGTGAGAGGGGCACGACCGCAGCCGGTAGCCGTTTTTGCCATACGCTGGCGTCTGAAGGGGGAGTGGAGTGGTGGGTACTGGTTCTGGCCTGCTCAGTGCCAGGGTAAGTGCCATGGTTTATATTTGTTATGCCCATAATGCCCTCTACGAGTAAGAAGAACGCTAAATACCCCCATCGGCAAAGTGTAAGAATTCTTTAATGAAAGTGGCAGATATTGGTAATATTTATTGCAAAATCATACTGTTTTGATCTTAAGTCAAATTTTCTGGCTTCATCCCGTTAATATGTCATTGATCAATTCAGGGGGATTACGCCAGCGCTACCATCAGGTCTGGTTAATCAAAGGTGAGGATAACGATGATCATCTATCTGCACGGTTTTGATTCGAACAGTCCGGGCAACCATGAAAAGGTGCTGCAACTGCAGTTTATCGACCCGGATGTGCGTTTACTGAGTTACAGCACGCGGCATCCCAAACACGATATGCAGCATTTGCTGAAAGAGACCGACAAGATGCTGCAACTGAGTGAGGATAACCACCCGCTGATTTGCGGCGTCGGGCTGGGGGGTTACTGGTCCGAACGGATCGGTTTTCTCTGTAACATTCGTCAGGTGATTTTTAACCCTAATCTGTTTCCTGCTGAAAATATGACCGGCAGGATCGACCGACCGGAAGAGTATCTGGATATCGCCACTAAATGTGTCAGTAACTTTCGTGAAAAAAACCGCGACCGCTGCCTGACCATCCTTTCCCGCCGCGATGAGGCGCTGGATAATCAGCGCAGCGCGCAGACACTGCACCCATTTTATCCGATTATCTGGGATGAGGAGCAGGGGCATAAATTCAAAAATATTTCGCCACATTTACAACGCATTAAAGCGTTTAAGCTGCCTGGTTAATCTCTTCTTTTAGCGTGGGGCGTCAGGTACGCCCCGCCGCGCCATCACCCTGCCGGGTGATGAATTTTTTGCGTAATAATCCTGGTTTCGGCAATAAAAATTGACTCCGATCAATTTTGGTATGACCCAATTACCCTGCCGTGATATCCTGCCGACAGATAGCGATTAAGGTTCGCCAACCCTATGTTTACTAAGGATATTGCTAGTAACCTTTAGTTAACGATTGGTTCACATTTTGAGGGGGTCTTTTGACTACGCCAATGGAAAAAATTGTCATCGTCGGTGGTGGCGCAGGGGGACTGGAGCTGGCTACTCAGCTCGGTCATAAACTGGGCCGTAAAAAGAAAGCTGAAATTACGCTGATTGACCGTAATAACAGTCATTTATGGAAACCGTTACTGCACGAAGTGGCGACCGGTTCGCTGGATGAAGGCATCGATGCGCTGAGTTATCTGGCGCATGCGCGCAATCATCATTTCCAGTTCCAGCTGGGCACGGTGACCGATCTGAACCGCGAAACTAAACGCCTGCAACTGGCGGAAATCCGCGATGCGCAGGGTGAAGTGCTGGTGCCGGCGCGCGAGCTGGCTTATGACACGCTGGTAATGGCGCTGGGCAGCACCTCTAACGATTTCGGCACGCCGGGTGTGAAAGATCACTGTATCTTCCTCGATAACCCGAGCCAGGCTCGTCGTTTCCATAACGAAATGCTCAACCTGTTCCTGAAATTCTCTTCCAGCGAAGGGACACAGGAGAAGGTCAATATCGCCATTGTTGGCGGCGGCGCGACCGGCGTTGAACTGTCGGCGGAGCTGCATAACGCAGTGAAGCAGCTGCACAGCTATGGCTATAAAAACCTCGACAGCTCCGCGCTGAATGTCACGCTGGTGGAAGCGGGTGAGCGTATTCTGCCTGCACTGCCGCCACGTATTTCCGCTGCAGCGCATCAGGAGCTGACCAAGCTGGGCGTGCGTGTGTTAACGCAGACCATGGTAACCAGCGCCGATGCTAAGGGCCTGAATACCAAATCCGGTGAATTTATTACTGCCGATCTGATGGTCTGGGCGGCCGGGATTAAGGCGCCTGACTTTATGAAAGAGTTTGGCGGCCTGGAAACCAACCGCATCAACCAGCTGGTGGTGAAGGAGACGCTGCAAACCACGCAGGATGATGATATCTATGCGATTGGCGACTGCGCGTCCTGCGCACTGCCGGGCGGCGGCTTTGTGCCACCGCGCGCGCAGTCGGCGCACCAGATGGCGTCACGCGTGCTGAGCAATATTCTGGCCCGTCGTAAAGGCCAGGCGCAGAAAGCGTACGTCTATAAAGACCACGGCTCGCTGGTCTCTCTGTCCCGCTTCAGCACCGTCGGCAGCCTGATGGGTAACCTGATGCGTGGCTCAATGATGGTGGAAGGGCGCATTGCGCGCATGGTCTACATTTCGCTATACCGTATGCACCAGATCGCGCTGCACGGTTACTTCAAGACCGGCCTGATGATGCTGGTTGGCAGTATTAACCGCGTGATCCGTCCGCGTCTGAAACTGCACTAAGTGAGAATGGCGGGTTTAATCCCGCCATTTTTGATCTCTCCTGCAAGTTAAGCGCCCCGTGCGGCGAAATCTCTTATTACCTCTGCCAGCTTGTCGGCAACGCCGCCAGATTCCCGGTTTCAGTCGTCTCCTTTCCTCAGCGCAATCTCAGTTTCCCCAGCGTTAAACGGCCGATCGCCTTATCAGGTCCTTTATCGATTTACAGTAAAAATGTTATGTTATAACATACAAAAATGGTAAGCATTTGTATGTCACAGAGTGAGCTCCCTGATGAGAAATAAGTTCGTTACAGCATGAGTGTTACTCAGGATTGATTCACTTTAAAAAGGAATATTGTTGATGAAAAAGCTGATTTTCTTATCAGTCAGACTGGTTATTGCATTTTCGCTGGTTTTAAGCGCGCCATTGAAAAGCCATGCGCAGGTAAACGTTATCGCCAGCTTTTCTATTCTGGGGGATATCGCTAAAAATATAGGCCAGGACAAAGTAAAGATTCGTACTCTGGTTGGGCCCGATAGCGATGCCCATGTTTATGAGGCCTCTCCCTCTGATGCGATAGCCATGTCGCAGGCGGAGCTGATTATCATCAACGGATTGCAGTTAGAGGGATTTATCAGCCGCTTAATTAAAGCCAGTGAAACCTCTGCTCCTGTTATCGAAGCGGCAAAAGGGGCCAATATTATCCATGATCCTGCTGGCGGGCATTATCACTTTATTGATGGTAAAGCTGTTTTTCATGCTGCGCCAAATGATCCACACGCCTGGCAGTCAGTGGCAAACGTGATGGTATATGCAAAAAATATTGCAGCATCACTTTGTCAGGTGGATAAAGCCAACTGTGACTATTATCAGAAAAATGCGCAGAATTATTCAGAGAAATTAGCAGCTCTGCGGGCGGGATTTGAAAAAGAGTTCGCCAGAATAGCGGATGAGAAAAAAACGGTGGTCGTGGGACATAACGCCTTCAGGTATTTCTCACAGGAATATGGCGTAAAGTTCCTCTCCGTACAGGGTGTTTCAACAGAATCTGAAGCGTCAGCGGCAGACGTTGCGGGCATTGTGCGCGATATCAAAAATAACCATGCCAGCGCGATCTTTGCAGAGAATATTTCTAATCCGGCACTGGTTGAGCAGATTGCGCAGGAAGCAAATATGCAAGTCGCAGGGGTACTTTACTCAGATGCATTGTCAGCCCCCACCGGACCAGCGCCAACATATATTGATATGATGAAACATAATGTGAAAACCATTATTAACGCTATCAGTAAAAATTAATCGCAATCATGTAAAGACATAACGCTTTTTTGCAGTAATTTAATCAAGGAGATACTAATGAAAAAATTAGCGCTATCAGCGGCTATATCGACATTATTGCTGGGACTGGCAAGTCATTCGGCTTCAGCTGAAGATGCGACGGCATGGCGTTTATTTGTCGCCGATCATGACAAGCCGATCGTGAATGTTATTGATGCACTGGATGGCGATAAACTCAATTCTTTCACGATTAAAGGCCCGGCGAACCTGCTCAGAAGCGAAAGTGGCGCGACGGTGTTTGCCGTGCAGGGCAGTGCTAATACGGTGAATGTCATTTCATCAGGCATTACATTCCACGATCATGGCGATCACGCTGACATTGATGTCGCTGATGCGAAGCTGCTTAATCTGACGTTTGATGGTAAGAAACCGGGCCATTTTGTTGAGCATCAGGGCAGGGTGGCGCAGTGGTTCGATGGCGAGAAATTCGCCATGCTGTTCCGCGAGCGTGAGGTTCTCGAAGGTAAACAAAACGTCACGAAGGTGGATGTTGTCGCGGCCCATCATGGCGTGGCCGTGCCTTATGCCAACTATACGGTCGTTTCAGTGCCTGACCCGAAAGATGCGTCAATGCGTCCCGTCGGTGCTCGCCTGCTTGGTCTTGATGGTAAGCCGGTAGGAAATGATGTGCCTTGCCCGGGCCTGCACGGATCGGCGGGGTCGGGAGATACTTATGCGCTGGCCTGTCAGACAGGGATTTTACTGATTAAGCAAAATAACGGTGCGCCAGTGATTAAGCATCTGCCTTATAGCAGCAGCTTACCAGAAGGCTCATCATCCACCCTGACTGGCGGCAAAGGACTGCAATATTTTATCGGTAACTATGGACCCGACCGTATTGTCCTTATCGACCCAACGGAAGCTGATAGTTTCCGTCTGGTTCAGCTTCCCACCCGTCGTGTCCATTTCGCCGTTGACCCGGTACGGCCAAAATTTGCTTATGTGTTTACCGAAGATGGTAAGCTGAATAAAATTGACGTATTGAAAGGTGAAATAACCCAGTCGGTTAAATTAACCGAGCCGTACTCGATGGATGGACACTGGAACGATCCCCGGCCAAGAATTGCGGTGGCGAACGACAAAATCTTTGTAACCGATCCATTGAAAAGTGAGATCCATATTGTAAGCGCAGTGGCGTTCAAAGAGACAGGGAAAATTAGCGTAGAAGGACAGCCATTTAATATCGTTGCCGTCGGTGGTTCCGGCGTGGTGCACGATCATGATGGCCACGATCACCATCACTAAATAGCAGCGTTAAAATAAAAAAGACAAGCAAGATATTATGGGCTTGTCTTTTTTTATGAGAGTGTAGGTCAGATCAGTGTCAGTGATTAGTGGTGCAGCATCTCTTCGACGACTTCTTTATTGTTTAACTGCGCCGGGTAGTAGGTCGGCCAGTTATCCATCTCTTTTAATATCGTTTCCTGAGAGCTGTTGCCCATAAAAATATGGAAGTGTGCTGACTTACGCGGACCAATAGTGTGATCGCTGAACTGTACATATTTAGGTGCTTTTGACTGTGCATCATTACACTCAAATAAGTAGCGCACCCCTTTTTTACCGGAGGCATAGGTAAGGATCTTGTAACCCGTGTAGTTGTAGTGACACGAATTAATCTCATCACCTGTGGCAAATTTCATTACGCCATTTTCGATGGTGATACTTTTCACATCCGTCGCATATCCTTTGCGATAATACTCTTTTATTTTCTCAAAGGATTTGGTTTTGTCGTCCGCGGCTTTCTTTTTGAAAACCGGGTCCATCTCTCCCGATAACAGAAGGGGATAAACTGACTGCCACGCGCCTTCCCAGTCGCCTGACTCTCTGTCTTTTACGTCTGAGTCATTAAAGATGCCGCGCGAGGCTTTCTCTTCAACTTCTGTGTAGGGGGCGCCATGGGAGTGGTGCGTGTGCGAAGACGCCTGACCGGCAAGTAAACAGCCCGCAATGATTAACGCTAACTTCCTGAATGTACTGTGCAAAACTGAATCCTCAATCAAAAGATAAACAAGATGTTATGTTATAACATAGCGTCACATGCTGCAATGTATTGATATCTTCCGATCGACGCAGTGACTGACCACCCTGGCGCTCATTGCCGTGTGATTGCCCGTAACCGGCGCGTAAACCACAGCTGCCGCATCAGAACACTCCGAAAGGTTTTGCTTATGACCCGTTTTACGCTATTTCTTCCATTTTTCTGATGTCGCGTTTCGTTACCTTAACGCAAAATTTACCTAAATCACCACGGCGCGGCGCGCACGCCGGGAATGCCAGAACTGCACGGAAAGCGTCAGCGGCAGCAACAATGCGCGGTAACACTTCAGGAGGATTTCCTGTGAATAAATCAATGTTAGCGGGTGTTGGAATCGGTGTCGCGGCAGCGCTGGGTGTAGCAGGTGTCGCGAGTATGAACGTATTCAACAGCGGCCCGCAATATGCTCAGGTGCTCTCCGCAACACCCATTAAAGAAAGCGTGAAGACGCCGCGTCAGGAGTGCCGCAACGTTACGCTGACGCACCGTCGTCCGGTACAGGATGAAAACCGTATCGCTGGTTCAGTGCTCGGCGCTGTCGCGGGTGGCGTGATTGGTCACCAGTTTGGCGGTGGACGCGGTCGCGATGTCGCCACCGTAGCCGGTGCGCTGGCGGGCGGTTACGGCGGAAACCAGGTACAAGGCGCACTGCAGGAACGTGATACTTACACCACCACAGAGCAGCGCTGTAAGACAGTCTACGATAAGCAGGAAAAAATGCTGGGTTACGACGTGACTTACAAAATCGGCGACCAGCAGGGCAAAATCCGTATGCAGAACGATCCTGGTACGCAAATCCCGCTGGATAACAAAGGCCAGCTGGTGCTGAACAATAACCAGGCATAATAATTCTCTGTCTTAATGTTGCCTGTGCGGGAATACACCGCGCTGCTGTTTCCCGTCAGGCAACACATCTCCCGGCCAGCTATTCTCACTCCCCATTTTGCGAGCTGCCACACAAATCCATTTTGTCTGTTTTTCGTACACTACGTTGTGCGGCCACCATCGGCCGTATCGCTGACGACGGAGGATTTACCTATGTCCTATGTTGATGGATTTGTATTGGCTGTTCCGCTGAATAACAGGGAAGCCTACCGCGCCCTGGCGGCCAAAGCCGCACCGTTGTTTAAAGAGTTCGGCGCGACACGTATCGTGGAGTGCTGGGCAGACGATGTGCCCGACGGCAAAATCACCGACTTTCGCATGGCAGTAAAAGCGGAAGAGGGAGAAGAGGTGGTATTCAGCTGGATTGAGTACCCGTCCAGAGAAGTGCGCGATGAAGCCAATAAGAAAATGATGGCGGACCCGCGGATGAAAGAGTTTGAGATGCCCTTTGACGGCAAGCGTATGATCTTCGGCGGTTTTGTCCCTTTACTCGATGAGTAAATAGCCTGCCTGGCTGTGCCGTATAGCGTCAGCCAGTCACCGGCTGTTCAGCGTTACGCCCCCGGGATACCGGGGGTTAACATTTTCAGATGGCGTTCTCTGTCATCTGCGTCATAAAGTCACGTACCCATTTCATGCGCAGCTTACGTTCACTGAGATCGCGCATAAACTTCAGTCGCGTCGGTCCATCGAGCCGCCAGTGTTGCGGATCTTTCTGCAGTAAACCAATCAGCCAGCCCGGATCGACTTTGTTCTTCTCGGCAAACTCAATGAAGCCGCCTTTCTCGTTGCCCTCAATACGGCGCACGCCCAGCTTCTGTGCGGTCAGACGCAGTGCGGCGATATCGAGCAGGTTGCGCGCGGCATCCGGCAGCAGGCCAAAGCGGTCAATCAGCTCAACCTTCAGCTCTTCCAGCTCGCTCTCTTCTTTCGCGCTGGCGATACGCTTGTACAGCGACAGGCGGGTATTGACGTCAGGAATGAAGTCATCCGGTAACAGCGACGGCATGCGCAGTTCGATTTCCGTCTGGTTGCTGGTGAGATCTTCCAGAGACGGTTCGCGTCCCGCTTTTAACGCCTCAACGGCGTTTTCCAGCAACTCCATATACAGCGAGAAGCCAATCGTTTCCATCTGACCGCTCTGGTCTTCACCCAGCAGCTCACCCGCCCCACGGATCTCCAGATCGTGCGTCGCCAGCGCAAAACCGGCGCCCAGGTCTTCCAGCGAGGCGATCGCCTCCAGACGTTTATGGGCATCGGTGGTCATCGCTTTCGGATGCGGCGTCAGCAGCCAGGCGTAAGCCTGGTGATGCGAACGCCCGACGCGGCCACGTAACTGGTGCAGCTGCGCCAGGCCAAAGTGATCGGCGCGCTCAATGATAATGGTATTGGCGGTGGCGATATCAATGCCGGTTTCGATGATGGTGGTGCACACCAGCACATTAAAGCGCTGGTGATGGAAATCATTCATCACCCGTTCCAGCTCGCGCTCACGCATCTGACCATGACCGATGGCGAAACGCGCTTCCGGCACCAGCTTCGCCAGCCGCTCGGTGGCTTTTTCGATATTCTCCACGTCGTTATACAGATAGTAGACCTGACCGCCGCGCAGGGTTTCACGCAGAATCGCCTCGCGCACCACCAGATCGTCATACTCACGCACAAAGGTCTTCACTGCAAGACGACGTGCCGGTGGCGTGGCGATAATCGACAGGTCACGCATGCCGCTCATCGCCATATTTAGCGTACGCGGAATCGGTGTGGCGGTCAGGGTGAGGATATCAACATCGGCACGCATCGCTTTGATACGCTCTTTGTGGCGCACGCCAAAACGGTGCTCTTCATCGACAATCAGCAGACCAAGGTCGCGCCACTTAATATCGCTCATCAGCAGCTTGTGGGTGCCAATCAGAATATCGATTTTGCCTTCGCTGGCCTGCTCAATCACCTGCGCCTGCTCTTTGGCGGTACGGAAGCGTGACAGCATCTCGATACGCACCGGCCAGTTGGCAAAGCGGTCGCGGAAGTTATCAAAATGCTGCTGTGCCAGCAGGGTGGTGGGCACCAGCACCGCCACCTGCTTATTATTTTCGATAGCGAGGAACGCGGCGCGCATCGCCACTTCGGTCTTACCAAAGCCGACATCACCACACACCAGCCGATCCATCGCCAGCGGCTGACACATATCGCTCAGCACGGCATTGATCGCCTGCGCCTGGTCGGGCGTGGTCTCGAACGGGAAACTTTCACAAAACAGCTGATACTGTTCACGGTTATGTTTAAATGCAAAACCGGCTTTGGCGGCGCGCTGGGCGTAAATATCCAGCAATTCGGCTGCCACATCACGCACTTTTTCCGCTGCTTTCTGGCGCGCACGCGACCAGGCGTCACTGCCCAGTTTATGCAGCGGCGCGTTTTCGTCAGCGCCGCCAGCATAACGGCTGATCAGATGCAGTGAAGAGACTGGCACATACAGTTTGGCGTCACCGGCATAGGCCAGCATCAGGTATTCTGCAGTGATGCCGCCGGTTTCCAGCGTGGTCAGGCCGATATAGCGCCCGACGCCGTGTTCCAGGTGCACCACCGGTTGTCCGGCATGCAGTTCCGCCAGGTTGCGGATCAGTACATCAGGGTTGATGGTGCGGCGAGTGTCCTGGCGGCGACGGCTGACGCGTTCGCCAAGCAGGTCACTCTCACAAATCAGCGCGCGCTGGCGCAGGCCGTCGATAAAGCCGCGTTCACTGGCGCCAATCATCAGATAGTGACCGGCCGCCGTGGCTTCGTCGAGACGATGGATGGTTTTCGGCGAAAGCTTGATGCGCGCCAGCAGCTCCTGCAGTGTTTCGCGGCGGCCTTCGCTTTCCACCGAGAAGATCACCGGGCCGTGAAAACTTTCCAGAAAACGGCGCAGATTATCCAGCGGCGCTTTGGCCTGCGCCTGCACCGCCAGATCCGGCAGCGGCTGGTAATCAAGATTGGTATTGGCAGCTTTATCCGCCAGCTGTTCGCGGCTCAGCAGTACGCGCGGCCACTGTTTCAGTTCGCTGAATAACTCATCAGTGCGCAGCCAGAGCGTTTCCGGCGCCAGCAGCGGGCGCATCGGGTCAACGCGGCGGTTGTCATAACGCGCGCTGACGTCCTGCCAGAAACGGTCGGCGCTGCTTTCCAGATCGCCGGTATTCACCACCAGCGTATTGTCCGGCAGATAGCTGAACAGCGCAGGCAGCGGCTGTTCGAAAAACAGCGGCTGCCAGTATTCGATACCGGCGGGCAGCGTGCCTTTGCTGACCTGCTGGTAAATATGTTCGGCTTCACGCTTAACATCGAACTTTTCGCGCCACTGGCTGCGGAACAGCTCGATCGCCGCTTTATCGGTAGGGAACTCGTGAGCGGGCAGCAGATTAATCGCCGCCACTTCTTCCAGCGTGCGCTGGGAATCAACATCAAACAGGCGCAGGCTGTCAATTTCATCATCAAAGAAATCGATGCGATACGGCTGGTCGCTGCCCATCGGATAGAGATCGAGCAGCGCGCCGCGCGTGGCGTATTCGCCATGCTCCATCACCTGGTCGACGTGGCGATAACCCGCCTGTTCCAGCTGACCACGCAGCGTATCGCGCGACAGATGCTGGCCTTTTTGCATCACCAGCGCATGGCCGTGCAAAAAGCTGTGCGGGCAGACGCGCTGCATCAGGGTATTCACCGGCAGGATCAGCACGCCGCGCTGCATCGCCGGAAGCTGATACAGCGTCGACAAACGTGAGGAGATAATTTCCTGATGCGGCGAGAAACTGTCGAAAGGCAGTGTTTCCCAGTCGGCCAGGGTCGTGACCGGCTGGTCGGTAAACTGCTGGATCTCATCCTGCAGGCGCAGGGCGTTTTGCATATCAGGTGCGATTAACATCACCGGACCGCGATGACGTTCAATAATCTCGGCACATTCAACGGCACAAGCCGCGCCGGTCAGCTGCCCAAGCTGGGAGCGATCACCGGCTTTCACAGGCAGGGCATAGCGGGTCTGTTGAGGCATAGTCGGTTTAGCGTTCTCTTTAATCACATATAACAATAATGATTTCACAGAACGCGCCAGGGATCACCTGATTGCGAACAGATTTTTGTGCTGGCCTGTCAGGTTACTACGGCGAAAACCGTGGGGACGTGCGTCTACTTTATCGGCGGTTGTGAATAATGCATACGTGGCCGGTCTATGTTTGCCCAGCACAGGTCGCGCTCGACATGGTAGCTGTTACTGCCATCATCCCATCTGACGTAGTAACCGGTTGGCGCATCTCCCTGTTCGAAAACATTGACGACTTCGCCTTTGATATCACCGGATTTATGTTTCACGATGCTGCCTTTGGGATATCTGAACATGGTGCGACTCCACGCCGTTGCCACGGCATAATACACATACTCATTGTCTGTAATTATAGTCTACGTCGTGAGCAGTGGCGGCAATAGCCGCATTAGTGAGCAATTGTTGTGCTATTTTTCATCATCTGCCGCTTTGTCAACGTCATCTTTACGAGGTTTGCCGCAGACTCAGAGGCTTAGAGGTTCCATAAAGCGGGCAGCTCCTTTATCATCCTGCTTACTTTGCATCAGCTGGCGGCATAAGACGGATTACATGTATCAACCTGTTGCGTTATTTATTGGTCTGCGTTACATGCGCGGACGAGCCTCAGACCGCTTTGGCCGGTTTGTCTCCTGGCTTTCCACGATCGGCATCACGCTCGGTGTGCTGGCGTTGGTTACCGTGTTATCGGTAATGAACGGCTTCGAGCGTGAGCTGGAAAACAATATTCTTGGCCTGATGCCGCAGGCGCTGGTAACCAGCGATAAAGGCTCGGTGAATCCTCAGCAACTTACGCCGGACAGCCTGCATCTGCAGGGTGTCAGCCGCGTTGCGCCGTTAACTACCGGTGACGTGGTGCTGCAAAGCGCGCGCAGCGTGGCGGTAGGGGTGATGCTCGGCATTCAGCCGGAGGAAAACGATCCGCTGACGCCGTATCTGGTGAATGTGAAACAGCAGGATCTGCAGCCCGGGCAATACAACGTCATTCTCGGCGAGCAGCTGGCAGGCCAGCTGGGCGTGAAGCGTGGCGAAAGTATCCGCCTGATGGTGCCCTCCGCCAGCCAGTTTACCCCAATGGGCCGTCTGCCAAGTCAGCGCCTGTTTAAGGTGATTGGCACCTTTGCCGCCAACAGTGAGGTGGACGGCTACCAGATTCTGGTTAACCAGCAGGATGCGTCACGTTTGATGCGTTATCCGGCAGGCAACATTACCGGCTGGCGGCTGTGGCTGCAGGAACCGCTGAGCGTCGACAGTCTGAGCCAGCAGAAGCTGCCGGACGGTCTGGTGTGGAAAGACTGGCGCGAGCGTAAAGGCGAACTGTTCCAGGCCGTGCGCATGGAGAAGAACATGATGGGCCTGCTGCTGAGCCTGATTGTGGCGGTGGCGGCCTTTAACATTATTACTTCACTTGGCCTGCTGATTATGGAGAAGCAGGGCGAAGTGGCGATTCTGCAAACGCAGGGGCTGACGCGCCGCCAGATAGTGATGGTGTTTATGGTGCAGGGCGCCAGCGCCGGTATCATTGGCTCGCTGCTCGGCGCCTTGCTGGGCGTGTTGCTGGCCAGCCAGCTCAATAACCTGATGCCGCTGATCGGCATGCTGCTGGATGGCGCTGCGCTGCCAGTGGCAATTTCGCCATGGCAGGTAGTGGCGATTGCACTGACGGCAATGGCGGTTGCGCTGTTGTCGACGCTTTATCCTTCCTGGCGCGCTGCCGCCGTTCAACCCGCTGAGGCTTTACGCTATGAGTAATTCGATCCTGTTGCAGTGTCACCAGCTGTGCAAACGCTACCAGGAAGGCAGCGTGCAGACAGATGTCCTGCGCGATGTCTCATTCAGCATTGAGCAGGGCGAAATGATGGCGATTGTCGGCAGCTCCGGTTCCGGCAAAAGTACCCTGATGCACCTGCTGGGCGGGCTGGATTCGCCCACTTCCGGCGAAGTGGTGTTCAACGGTCAGTCGCTGAACAGCTTGTCGTCATCGGCGAAAGCGGAGCTGCGTAACCGCGAACTGGGCTTTATCTACCAGTTCCATCATCTGCTGCCGGATTTCACCGCGCTGGAAAACGTGGCGATGCCGCTGCTGATTGGCAAGGTGAATAAAACCGAAGTGCAGGAGCGCGCCCGCGAGATGCTGGCGGCGGTCGGGCTGGAAAAGCGTGCTGCGCATCGTCCTTCGGAACTGTCCGGCGGTGAGCGTCAGCGCGTGGCGATTGCCCGTGCGCTGGTTAACCGCCCGCGTCTGGTGCTGGCCGATGAACCGACCGGTAACCTTGATGCGCGCAATGCTGACGCGATTTTCGACCTGCTGGGTGAGCTGAATGTGCGTCAGGGCACGGCTTTCCTGGTGGTGACGCACGATCTGCATCTGGCAAAACGCCTGAGACGACAGATGGAAATGCGCGATGGTCAGCTGAGCGACCAGCTGACGCTGGCGGGAGCGCTCTGATGACCTCTTCTTTATCCCTGCTGCTGGGGCTGCGCTTTAGCCGTGGCCGCCGGCGCGGCGGCATGGTGTCGCTGATCTCAATTATCTCCACCGTCGGCATCGCCCTTGGCGTGGCGGTGCTGATCGTCGGCCTGAGTGCGATGAACGGTTTTGAACGCGAGCTGAATAACCGCATTCTGGCGGTGGTGCCGCACGGTGAAATCGAAGCAGTCAATCCGCCCTTTACCGGCTGGCAGGGCATGTTGCCGCAAATTGAAAAGGTGCCAGGCATCGCCGCGGCGGCGCCCTATATTAACTTTACCGGGCTGATCGAGAGCGGGGCAAAGCTGCAGGCCATTCAGGTTAAAGGCGTTGACCCGCAGCAGGAGCTGCGCCTGAGTGCACTGCCGCAGTACGTGCAGAACAATGCCTGGGCCAGCTTCCAGCCTGGCAAGCAGCAGGTGATTGTCGGCAGCGGGGTGGCGAAATCGCTCAATCTGAAGCAGGGCGACTGGCTGACGATTATGATCCCTAACAGCGATGCCGAACAGAAGCTGTTGCAGCCGAAACGTATTCGTCTGCAGGTCAGTGGCATCCTGCAGCTGAGCGGCATGCTGGACCACAGCCTCGCGCTGGTGCCTCTGGCCGATGCGCAGCAGTATCTGGCAATGGGCGACAATATTACTGGTATCGCGCTGAAAATGACCGATCCGTTTAGCGCCAGTAAGCTGGTGCGCGATGCGGGCGAAGTGACGCACTCCTACGTCTATATTCGCAGTTGGATTGGTACTTATGGCTACATGTATCGTGATATTCAGATGATCCGCGCGATTATGTATCTGGCGATGGTGCTGGTGATTGGCGTCGCCTGTTTCAATATCGTCTCCACACTGGTGATGGCAGTCAAAGACAAGAGCAGCGACATTGCGGTACTGCGCACACTCGGGGCGAAAGATGGCCTGATCCGCGCTATCTTTGTCTGGTACGGTTTGCTGGCCGGTCTGCTGGGCAGCATCAGCGGGGTGGTGGTGGGCGTGCTGGCGGCGCTGAATCTCACCACGCTGATACGTGGGGTGGAAACCCTGATCGGCCATCATTTCCTGTCAGGAGATATCTACTTTATCGACTTCCTGCCGTCGGAGCTGCACTGGCTGGATGTGGTTTCGGTGCTGGCGACGGCGATTGTGCTGAGCCTGCTGGCAAGCTGGTATCCTGCGCGGCGCGCCAGCCGTATCGATCCGGCGCGAGTACTGAGCGGACAATAATCACGCTATGTATTATGGCCTTGATATGGGCGGCACGAAAATCGCCCTCGGCATCTACGACAGTCAGCGCCAGCAGGTGTGGAGCACACGCGTGCCGACGCCGCGTGATGATTATGATCAACTGCTGGCGACGCTGGAACAGCTGGTGCGCGAAGCAGACCGCCGCAGCGGTCAGCAGGGCAGTGTCGGCATTGGCGTACCGGGATTACCGGTGCCGGATGATGGCACGCTGTTCAGCGCCAATGTGCCGGCGGCGCGCGGCAGAACGCTGTGCGCCGATCTGTCGCAACAGCTGCAGCGCGAGGTACGTATCGATAATGACGCCAACTGTTTTGCACTTTCCGAAGCCTGGGACGATGAGTTTCAGGCTTATCCGGTGGTGTTTGGCCTGATCCTCGGCACCGGCGTTGGCGGCGGTTTGATTGTGGACGGTAAGCCAGTGACCGGACGCAATTACATTACCGGCGAGCTGGGCCATCTGCGCCTGCCGGTGGATGTGCTTGATATCGTTGGCCACGATTTCCCTTTACCCCAGTGCGGCTGCGGCAAGCGCGGCTGCATTGAAACCCTTCTCTCCGGAACCGGCTTTGCCTGGTTGTGGCACCACACTTCTCAGCAGACTCTCAGTGCGCAGGAGATTATCGCCCGCTATTATCAGGGAGATAGTCAGGCGCAGGCGCACACCGAACGCTACTGCGAGCTGCTGGCCGCCTGCCTGGGCAGTCTGCTGACGCTGGTTGATCCACATCTGGTGGTGCTGGGCGGAGGATTATCCAATTTTGCTGCATTATATGACGGGCTGGAACAGCGGGTGGCGAAGTACCTGTTACCAGTTGCCAGAACACCGCGTTTCGCGCAGGCCCGTCATGGTGATGCCGGAGGAACGCGCGGCGCCGCGTTTCTTCATCTCAGGTAACTAAAGGAGCATGTATGCGCACACCCCGTCGTCGACTGCGACTCGCCCGCTACCGCAAAAACCGGCGCAAGATCCACCAGCGCTTTCGCCAGCGTATTTTTGAGCGCGATCGCAGCGCTGAGTTGCTGGCGCATCCACTGCCACGGGTGGTGGTGCTGACCGGGGCAGGGATTTCCGCCGAGTCGGGCATTCGTACTTTCCGCGCCAGCGATGGGCTGTGGGAGGAGCATCGGGTAGAGGATGTCGCGACGCCCGAAGGGTTTACCCGTGACCCGGAGCTGGTGCAAGCGTTTTACAATGCGCGGCGGCGTCAGCTGCAGCAGCCTGAGATTCAGCCTAATGCGGCGCATAAAGCGCTGGCGGAGCTGGAGTCGGTGCTGGGCGACAGTTTTCTGCTGGTGACCCAGAATATTGATAACCTGCATGAGCGCGCGGGCAGTGAGCGGGTGCTGCATATGCACGGCGAACTGCTGAAGGTGCGTTGCCCGGGCAGCGGTCAGGTACTGGCATGGACAGAGGATGTGACGCCTGGCGATCGCTGCCATTGTTGTCAGTTCCCGCAGCGTCTGCGCCCGCATGTGGTGTGGTTTGGCGAGATGCCGCTGGGCATGGATGATATTTACCAGGCACTGGCGGACGCAGATTACTTTATTGCCATTGGCACCTCGGGACATGTTTATCCTGCAGCGGGATTTGTCCATGAAGCGCGACTGAATGGCGCACATACCGTGGAGCTGAATCTGGAACCGAGTCAGGTGGGCAGCGAGTTTACCGAGAAGAAATATGGCTTAGCCAGTGAGGTGGTGCCGCTGTATGTACGGACTTTCTTGCTGGGGTTGTATAAGTAGTGCGGTGGCGAATTTCCGCCTGCCCGCGTTGAACGTAGCGTCAGACTGCGAAAGGGCGGCTTGCTGTAAGATCGAGTTTGCACAGGAAACACGGTTAGCTGCGGAAAGTCGCTTTTCGCCCTCCTGGCCGCTCGGCGCGCGCCGTCCATGGCGCGCGACGCTTTCCTTCGCTAACCGTGTTCCCTGCGTCCTGAGTTCAGGCGTTGCTGACAGATTCCACGCTTTGAGCTTGTCAGCAGGCATAAATTACCAGCGTTTCCGTTAGTAATTTATGCCTCAGGAAAATGGACAGGCAAAAACTTAACGACCCGCCTTCAGCTTCTGGAACAGCGTCTCATACTGTACGCTGGCATCGCCGACATCATCCTGCCATTCGCCGTTTTTAATCACCTCATCACCCGGATACAGTGACGGATCGCCGGATACTTCTTTTGGCAGCAGCTTCTTCGCCGCCAGGTTTGGCGTCGGGTAGCCGATGGTTTCCGCGACCTGGGCGGCGATATCCGGACGCAGCAGGAAGTTAATCAGCTTCAGTGCGCCATCGACGTTTTTCGCATTGGCCGGAATCGCCAGACTGTCCATCCAGAAGATGCCGCCTTCCTGCGGCCAGATTACCTGCAGCGGCGTGCCTGCCTGACGCGCCACCCACGCTGAACCGTTCCACACCATACCGATATTCACTTCGCCTTCCATATACGGATTACCCGGGTTATCCGAGTTAAAGGTCAGCACGTTTGGCATCAGCTTTTTCAGCTCTTCATAGGCGGCTTCAATCTGCTTTGGATCTTTGCTGTTGCCGGAATAGCCCAGTTTACGCAGCGCCATCTGGAATACTTCACGCGCATCATCAGTCAGCAACAGGCTCGATTTGTATTCCGGTTTCCACAGGTCAGCCCAGCGCGTAACGTTTTTGGCGTCAATGACATCGCTGTTAATGCCAATCGCGGTCGCGCCCCAGATATAAGGAATGGAGTAGTCGTTATTCGGATCAAACGATTTATTCAGCAGTACCGGATCCAGGTTATGGAAATTTGTCAGTTTGCTTTTATCAATTTTCTGAATCATGCCTTCGTTGCGCATTTTGGCAACAAAGTAAGTGGAGGGGACCACCAGGTCGTACGCGCCATCTTTATAGGTTTTCAGTTTGGCATACATGCTTTCGTTGGATTCGTAGGTGGAGTAGATCACCTTGATGCCCGTTTCTTTGGTGAACTGTTCCAGCAGCCCGGGCGGCACATATTCTGTCCAGTTGTAGAAATAGAGCGTTTTACTGTCGTCTGCCTGTGCGCCGTGCATACCTATCACCAGCGCGCCAGCCGCCAGCCAGCCTGACCATTTCTTCATTATCTCTCTCCCAAAGGTGGGGTAGTCACAAATGACCTGCCCGATTAGCAATGGCGGGGATTATAAGTCAGGGGGGGCAGGGGTCAACCCTATGGCTTGCTGACAAGCTAAACTAGCGGGTTTACCCTGCCGCAGTGCGGGTTTATCGAAAGTTATTTATGGCCTGACAGTTTCCTATATCATCTGATAAATGCTGCCTTTGCCGTCTCCTCCCGGTGAGGGATCGGTATCTTTGACTTGCGCGTCAATCAGCACAGAACGATGCGCTTCATAGAATTCTTCGTTGCCGGGTTCCTGGACTCTGGTCCAGAGTTGGTTATAAAGGCTTTGGCGGGTTTTTTTATCCAGTTTGCCCAGGCTGTAGGCTGCTTCTGTCACCTGTTTAAAATAACCGGAATCAGGCACTCTATTGTTGAAATAATCGTCTGGTAAATTAAGTGTGATATCTTTTGGTAATTGCGCATCTGACATTTTTGCGCCACGTATTTTTACCTTATCCATTACTGCATCCGTCATCACCGCGGATTGTTCATATGCCGATGATACATCAGCCAGATAGCTGTTTGTTTTATCTGACGGTACACGACTGCTGCTGGCTGTAGCGATTTGTTTATCATCAGCCAGCACGAGGTTTTCGTACATTGAGATAGCTGCATGCTTCGGCAACTCCGGCAGAGAATCGCAGATGGCATAAGACAACTGAGCGCTTTCAGGCTGAGATATTGTGGGGGGCCGATGATGCTCGTGCTGGAAAGAAAGCAGAGACAATATCTGAAGGTGTAAATGAAAAAGTCGTTAATGACTGGCTGGTATTACGGGTCTGTAATAATGCTCCCATTGCCGCTGTCGCATTGTTCTGGATGTGCAGAGGAATAAGAGGGTCTTGTGGTGCTATGGGGGTGAGTTCACTATTTCCGCTAATCGGCATATTAACCTCCTGTGAGAATGAGGCCATTGTCAGCGCGATTGTGATGTGCGTCTTTTAATTTTCGCTGCTGGATAAGGGACAGGAGGGGAGAATTGCTCCAGGGGGCGGTTGGGTTAGCTGTTCTAAGTTGAAGGTTATGTTCAGGTCTCTCTGACGTCTGGTGTCAGCCACACCACACTTGCGGGCGCGTTGACTAAAAACCACAGGCCAGACTCATCCAATCATCGCATTCGTCTTGTGAATCCTCCGCTGGCCAGGCGCTGCTCAGCAGCGTGAGCTGGATTGACAGTACGAGAGTTTGCTGGGCACAACATCACCGCTCAATACGCGTTAGACACTGATAGTGGCCGAAATCAGGGAAATGATCGTAATGGGCAGAGATATCGCTGGTCATCTCACTTTCTGACAACGCGTAAGGTGCAATGCGCTCCTCGCGGATAAGTGTCCGCCCATCTTCTGCAAAGATGTAGGTCGTTCCGCTGACAACCTGCTCACTGTCATCTGCAAATTGACGGTGCACTGCCATCGATAAAAAAAGCGTTTCTTCGCCCATCAGGCGAAAGTTATACAGCAGATACTCGCGCAACTTGCTGTCAAGAAAACTGGTGCTGACCCAGCCTTTATTCTTCATCACATTGATAAAACACGCTGGCGCGGACGCCGAGCCCACCAAAACAGTATACGAATCTCCTGACTGGTGGAGTTGGCTGGCTGTGGCGCAATCGAGCATTTTTATCGGTTCTTTGTAACCGGCAGACCAGGATTTACACTAGAAAAGGTCTTTACTCATCATATCCTCAGTAAGGCATTTGGGCCGGTAGATTATGTGATATTAACTAATCTGTTCATTATTTCATTTATTCTCACACAACAAGAAACAATGAAACTGCTATTTCTTTCACTAATGTGAAATAGGGCTTGTTGCCAGCATTAAATTGGTTGCAATATCAGCCTTTAACTGCTGGGGTAATTATAAAAAGATCAGTCTCTGGCGTTTGATTTGCACGCCATATGTGAACTGTTTATTATTACAGGCTCATAGGGTATAACAGCATGATTCATTGATCAGATGTTACTGTGCATATCACGCGTGCCACTACCATTTTCCGTGCCAAAACGCACATCTTTTAACGGTTTTAGCTGCCACTGACCATTGTTGTCCTGCACAATTTCACTGGCATGCGCGCGACACAGAGAGTGCAGGGTATCGGCTTTCAGCTCAAACTGATATTTTTTTCCTTTTTCCGGAATAAAACGAGTGGTAATCAGGCATGAGTATTTACTTTCAACATAGACGTTGATTATCGCCGTTTCAACCCCGGGGACTAATGGTGTTTCGTAGTAGTCGATATTGTATTTCTCTCCGGATACTTTTGGCATTCCGCGGTCCCGGGTATTCTGTAAAACCCATTCACTGGAGCGAATGAGACCTCCGCTGCGTTTGCCATTCAACGTCTGGTAAATACTTGTCTGTTCTGTATTATCTACGATGCGTACCCATGGGGAGTCATTAGTTTCATTGGGCGGAATGAAAAAAGAGTTGTTTGGCATAATAGAACAGCCTGAGGTTAGGAGTGTCATCATTGCCAGATTATTCCGTAGTAACTTTTTCACTTTTTTCATTCCTAATGGGTTTGAAAATTAATTGGCATTTTGCAGTAACACTGCTCTCAGTTCTTTAAGACTGACAGCTCCCCACCAGAGGTGGGGAGTGCAATATTATAAAGGAGTCATAACTTTAATTAGCGGATTTCGTAATCATTTAATTGATTATAAAGAAATCGCTATTTCCAGCACGATATCAGAATAGCATTTATCGCCATTGGCTGATGTTCTCTTAAGTTCATCAAGTGCATAAACGATATCCACCCTGGCTCCCGGGCGGAACAGCTTCTTATCTTCATCATCAATATGGTTATAAATGCTTTCTTCAATTACAGAACCATCATCCAGCAGCAAACTAAAACAGTTATCTACCGGAGATGGATCTTGTCCTGCCACATATGTTCTTGTGATCGTGCCAGACCTGTGCAGTAAACGCATTTTTCCCTGTTCAATGCTACTCCACCACTCGGATGAGCCAAAAAGACCATTGGCTCCCTTCAGGCCCATGGCGGGTCTTGATGGATCGAGAGTCAGAGCCTGCGTTAAAGCCACTTGCTCAGGGTCCCCTTTGAGTTCTTCTGAAAGCAGATAGACAATTTTCATCGGGTGTTTCGAGTTCTCAAGATTTAACAGCATAATGCTTTCCTGTTATTTAACCTGTTCAAAATGGACGATGTTTTTATTAAAAATCTCCATTCCTTTGCCTTGTCCAAGTTGTGTCGTCATCTGTCCTCCTTCGACCTTGAAGCGAGTATTTGTTTCCATCCATTTACCCGTTTGGGTGGACATATTGGGCAGTTCTTTAGCAGCAGCACTGTTTGCGGCAATACCAATTTTTTCCAGTTCGGAGAAAGTTCCTGATTTAACAGTGATTTTCACTGTTATGCCATCATACTTAGAAGAGTATGATAGCACTGGAGAAACTGATGTTTCAGTTGTCGCTGGCATCACCCCTGTTCTTTCAAACTGCCTGAATTGCTCAGGTGACATCGTGCGATAAACAATTTCATTGCCATGAACATCACGCTGCTGAACGGGACTTAGCGGATTTTTAGCTGTCGTCGCAGGAGTACCAATGGTGCTCGACGTACCCTTGCCACCTGACTGCGTTTTTTGTACGACTTTGTTGAACACCATTCCAGCAGCAAATTTTACAACTTCCTGCGCCGATGCACCATTATCGTATAAACTGAGGATGCCATTGATATCAACAGGCGTCATCGCTGAGGTAATGATATCGTTTTTCAGAGCCAGCTCACGGATTTTCTCATCGCTTAATCCCTGTGCTTTCCACTCGGCAAGTTGTTCACTGCCCTTAATCGCGGCGACATACGGATTGCCAGCAACACCCATCGGAGTCCAGTCAATGCCCGTCTGTGTATAAATGTCGCCGATGAATCCGGAGTAATCAGAATCTAACTGACCCTGTTGCGCGCCATACATCATAGTCCTGGCATAATCCGTTACGAGATAGCCAAACTCATCAGCCGTTATTGCCCCTGATTGATACATCGCAACCAGCTTTTCACCGGCTTCTTTTTCCAGTTTACGGTACTCATTGCGGATCTCCGTCTGGCACTTACCATTAGAGCCACATGCAGTAAAACGTTCCTGAAGTTCATCCATACCGCCAATACCGGCAGCTTTCAGCTTTTTATAAAGCTCCTGGCCTTCCTTGCTCAGCTTCTCGACGCCGTATTTGTTTGAGAGCAGGTTATAATCAACTGCATTCTTACCTGCATCATGACCTGCCACCGCGCCTGCGGAGGAATCGCTCGCCAGTCCTGCCGCCATGGTTGCTGCCAGAGATGCCAGATTACTGACTTTCGCTCGTTCATCATCAGTCAGTGACTCAACCGTTCTGTTTGGATAGAGATAGTCGACGATTGCTCGCGCCGCCAGCTCACCGCCTGCTGCACCAACTGCCCCTGCCGTGGCATTGGAACCAGAAAGCTCAGCCACTACGCCGCCAACGATGGCGTGACCGATGGCATTTGCAGCGATCTGCCCGGCGGTTGGATTGTCGCTATCCTGCAGAGTCAAATCGCGCACTGTGCTGGAAAGATAAGGTGCAGCGCCCTGAGCCAGTGCTTTCAGTGGGTCACCACCCGCCAGCGCAGTGATGGCTGCCGCTGCTGCACGAATGCCTTTATTAAGTTCACCACCCGCTTTATATTGGTCGTTGATGTCCTTATATGCGGCAGTATTTTGTACACGAGCCCAGTACTCCTGACGCGTCTCCTTTGTCTCATCCCACTCACCAGCCGCTTTAATTCCTGCGTTGTTCGCCATAATCTGGCCCTGGCTGAGGGTAATATCCACGCCCTGATTCACCACTTCGCCAATCAGGCGCAGCTGGCTCAGACGCTGCTGTTCCTTCGCCTTATCAAAGATTGGGCTAATGCTCTGATTCGCATGCTCAACATCGCGGCTCAGCTCGCTGACATCCTGCTGCTGGTTCGCCTGGTCGCGGATGATCAGCGATCCTGGAGAAACGGCGGCGTAGGTGGTGCCGGAAGCATTGCCATCGCTGCCATCTGCTCCCAGACCATTAGCCGCCATATTCTGCACCGCATTTTTCAGCAGATCCTGCGCGCCCAGTCCGCCAGTGCTGATGCCGACGCTGCTGTGCGACACCTCAAACTCGGCGCTGTTGTCGATATTGCTGAAGCCCAGCGTGCCGGTATCGAGACGATTTTTATCCTCACTGGCGGTGCTGCCAATCACCGCGCCATCCAGCTGCGTGTGGTTGCCGACGGTGATATCGAAGCCGCCGTCACCGGCGAAGATGCCGGTCTGCTCCTGCACGCTGTTATAGGTGCTGTGGATCTTATCTTTCGCCACACTGGCGCTGACGCTGCCGGTCATGCTGCCAAAGGTAAAGCTGGCGCCTGCGGAGCTGTTCTTCTGCTTCGAGTCGTAGTTATTAACATCCTGCTCACTTTGCAGCGTCAGGTTACGGCCGACATTCGCCACCACCTGATCGGCGCTCAGCTGGGCGCCGCGCAGGGTGGTGTCACGTCCGCTGTTAACCGTCAGCTTATTACCGGCGTCGACGGTGGTTTCGGTGTGGGTCAGGCCATCGCCATTCTCGTTACCGGAACCTTTACTGGCGTTAGCAAACACGCTGATCCCCGCGCCGCCCTGGCCAGCGCCGATGCTGACACCGACGCCGCCGCCGCTGCTGCTGTTCTTGCCGGTCTGCAGCTGAGTATTCTGCGCCGACAGCAGGTTGATATCGCGATTTGCCGACAGCAGCACATCGTTGCCCGCTTTCAGCTGGCTGCCGCCGATGGTCAGATCGCCATCGTCGCCATTCTCTGAACCGGTCGCCACCAGGTTGATATTGTTGCCCGCCTGCACGGTGCTGCCGGAAGCGTTAACCGCTTCGCTGTGGCTCTCGCTCTTCGACTTCGAGGTGCTCAGCGACAGGCTGACGCCAATGGCGTTCTGGTCGGTGGTGTTCTGCGCTGCCAGCACCCCTGCCTGGGCGGCCTGGATGCCCGCCAGACCGGTTTTCAGCTTCTGCAGCGATGCCATACGGCTGTCCTGCTGCTCATCGGCGGCTTTCGCGGTGGTGTAAGCGGTGTTAATCGCACTGCCGATAGCGCCGGACAGCGCCAGCGTCAGACCCGTCTGTTTACGCTCGTACGTGGTGTCGGTGGTGCTCTGGTTGTTCGCTGCATCAATAGTGATGTTGTTCGCCACCATATTGATGTCGTTACCGGCGATCACATCAGAGCCCTGCACGGCGATATTGTTACCTGCCACCAGGCTGGTATCGCCATCGACGCTGCCCAGCGTGCTGTTGTTGTGGGTCAGTGCCGCGGTATCAGAGGTCGAACTCTCTTTAATCGAACCGACAAAGAAGCCAATGCCGCCGCTGCTCATCAGGCCCGACTTGGTGGTTTTCTTCATCGACCAGCTGTCGCGGCTCTCTTCCGCCGCCGTGACATTGAGATCGTTACCGGCACGCAGCGCCAGATCCTGATCCGCCGCCACATCGCTGCCGGTGATATTCAGGTTGTTACCCGCGCTGACGGAGATATTCTCCCCGCCAAGGCTGCTGCCGTTCGCCAGGGTAGCATCGTAACCGGCACGGGTGGTGGTGGTGGATTTCGACAGGAAGCCGGAACCTTTAACCTTAGAATTCATATCGAGATATTCCTGGCTGCTGGCGCTGCCGAGGTTGATATCATTGATCGCTGTCAGCGTAAGTTGCCGATCGGCATTCAGTTTCGCCGCCTGGGCATTAATATTATTACCGGCATTGAGTGTGATATTGCCGTCGCTGGTGACTTCACTGCCCTGTGCCTGAGTCAGCGTCTGCGTGACATGGTTATCTTTATCCCATACCACTTTGTCGCTGCTGCCGGTGGTGACGGTGGTCATATTGATATCGCGGTTAGCCGCGATCTGCGTCTGGCTGTTTTCACCGGAGCTGACCACCTGCGCGGCCTGCAGATTGACGTCACGGCCTGCCTGCAGCAGCAATTTGCCATCGTCACCCTGCACATACATGCCTGCCACACGGTCGATGTTGTCGCGGCTGAAGCTGTTACTGCCGTTCTGGCTTTCCGCGTGGTTGGTCTCGCTGGCAACGGTGATATCACGGCCAGCTTGCGCCAGCAGGGTATCGGTCGCACGCACTGTACCGCCGGTATTGATGATATCGTTGGTCGCCTCCAGTGAGACGGATTTACCGGCGATGATGCCGCCAACATTGACGATATCGTCGCCGGAAACGCTGACCAGCTGTGTGGCGCTGATACGCCCGCTGTTCAGCATGCCGCCGCTGACGCCAATGCTGACGTTCTTACCGGCCAGTAGCGCGCCGCTGCCGTCCATATCGCCTTGCTGCACCTGCGCATACACCTGCGGTACCAGCACGCTCTGGGTGGTGCCATCCGGCATCTTCACATCCTGCGCCACCAGCCACACCATATCCTGGGTGATCTGTTTCATCTGCTCGGCGGTGAGCGCCACGCCCGGCACCAGGTTGAATTTTTTCGCGAAGCTGACGCCCGCTTCCATCAGACCCTTGTATTGATCTTCATCGCTGGTGTAATCGGCCAGATAACGCTGACCGACCAGCTCAACAATCTGCTCACGCACCAGACGCTGCTCGTAGAAGCCATCGCCGAGGCGTTTTTGCGTAATCGACGGATCGGTCTGCAGCTGGCTCAGCATATAGTCGGAACTCAGCCAGGTTCTCTGATTGGTGAAGCGCGGATCGGTTTCGATCAGATAGCTGCTGGTGGCGTCCGGCAGGGTAGTGAACAGACTGCCGGTTGGCAGGGAAGCGTCCGGGGTCATCGAGCGAATCACATCGGTGTTCTGTCCGGCCACTTCCACCCGCTGTGCGGCATAGTCAGCCAGCGTCGGCGCGCTGCTGGTCGCCTGGGTATTCTCCTTCATCACACTCGGGCTGAGGCTGATGGACTGAATTTCCGTTGGTGGTGTATAGGCTGATGCGCTGGCTTTCTGGCTGTCTTTGCCTTTCTTATGGATACGGTCCCATTCGATGACCTGACCGACTTTCTCCGTCAGCTTCTGGCCGGTGACTTCGGTATTCACCAGTTCTTTCACCGCCGTCAGCAGGGTGCCACCGGCAATAATCTGGCTCTTGTCGTTCAGCAGCTTATCGCCGGAGAGCGAAATCTGACCGCCCGCGATAATTTTCGCCGGGTCGCTCTGGATGATCTGCTCTTCGCTGATGGTCTCGGTATAGCTGTACTGATAGTAGTGATCGCGACCACACACCACGCCTTCAATACAGATATGGCGCACTTCATCTTTGTAGAAGCTGATGTTGTAGTCGTCAGGGCTGTAGTGGACGCCATTATTCAGGTCCACCACCATGTACTCATCTTTCTGCTGCTGGGACAGCTGCACCATGCTGGTGGAGAAGTTGTCATTGATATTGTTCAGCGCGGTGAAGCTCAGCGCCATATTACCCACAGATTCGATAGTCGAGCTGTGGTTATTAATTTCGCCTGCCTTGCCGGTCGCCAGCGCATCCGCATCCAGCGCGCCGCCAATCGCCATATCGCCGTCGCTGTAAATCAGCGAGTGGTCACGGTTGTTCAGCGTGCCGACGCCCAGATCGAGACGCTGACGCGCCGCAATAGTGGCGGTGCTGTTATTTTCCGCCAGGTTATTCAGCGTCGCTGCACTGATCGCCAGCCCGTCGCCATAAATACGGCCGGTGCCGATATTATTCACGGTGCTGGCGTTGATGCGGGTCAGCACGCCATCAATCAGGCCGCGGTTGTTCAGCGTATCGCTGGCATTGAGCGTGCTCTGCTGCGCGCTCAGTTCGCCAGTAGCCTGGTTGTCGATGTTGCTGGCCTGTACATTCAGCTTGCCACCTGCACCAAGCAGCGCCGTGTTGATCAGGCTGTTGTTTACATTCAGCGTCAGATCGCCATTCGCCAGCGTTTTGCCGGTGTTGCTGAAACCGTCCGCGAAGCTGAGATCCATATCGCCAAGCGACAGAATTTCACCGCTGCCATTAATCTCGCGGCCGCGGAAGGTCAGTTGCTGACCGGCCACCAGACGACCACCGTCATTGCTGATACGCAGATCGCTGCTGGTGGCTGCGGCGCGGGAGAGGGCGCTGCTGTTTTGCTGATCGAGCGTCAGCTGTTTATTGGCGGAGATCTGTCCCTGATTGTTATTCAGCACCGGAGTGGCGATGGCCAGATCGCTGGCGGCGGCCAGCGTACCGTTCTGATTATTCAGTTCATTGCTGGCCGCAACATCCAGCGAGCCGTCACCGGCGGCCATAATGGTGCCGCCCTGGTTATTCAGGCTGGCGCTCTGTACGCTGAATTTTTTGGCATTGGCGGCGATGCGGCCATTCTGGTTATCAATGCTGTCGCTGCTGAGTTGCAGATCGCTGTCGCCGCTTTGCAGTAACTGGCCGTCGCGGTTGCTGATAACCGGCGTGCTGACCTGCAGCGCATTAGCGTTAATCACGCCGCGATCGTTGCTGAGTTTACCGGCGGCTGAGAGTTTCAAATCGCCACTTGCCAGCAGCTGCGCATCGTCGGTGATGATATCGCTGCTGCTGGTCAGGGTGGCGTGATGCGCGGCGGTATCGCTGCCGCTGAGATCAATCTGGCTGGCGCTGGCGCTGAGATCGCCACCGGCCAGCGCCTGACCCTGACTGGTCAGTTTACCGTCGCTGGCGAGTGTCAGATTGCCGCTGTCGGCCAGGGTGCCATCGGTTTTCATCCCGGCGGCGATGGCCGCGCCTTTGCTGTTGCGGATGCTGGCAGCGCGTACGCTGGTGTTGCCTTTGGCGGCAATCAGGCCGCTGTTTGTCACCTCGTCGCTGGCGGTGGTGCGGTGATCGCGCTGGGCAAACAGGGTGCCGCTGTTGTCGACTTTTTTACCGCCCAGCAGCAGATCCTGTCCGGCATTGACCGTACCGCTGTTGACGATATCGCCATTGGCGTTAATGGTGATATCGCCCGCCTGACTGCCAAGAGTACCTTTGTTGCTGACGCCGACCCCTTGCTCGGTCGCCACCAGGCGAATTTTACCGGCATACATGCCGCCCAGTTGGGCGACGTCGATCGCCAGCGTAGGTTTAACATCGCTGTTGTCGCTGTCTGCCGCGTTGCTGGCTGTGGCGGTGCTGTTATCAGCCGCCACCTCGTTTTTACCGCTGGTGACGGTCACATCTTTCGCCCAGATACCGGCATTAACCTTCACGGTGCGGGCAATCAGGTCGGTGTAATCCTGACGGCTGCTGTCCATGCCAGCGCCTTCCACCACGATTTCACCCTTGCCCACGCGGTAACCGCGCAGTTCGCCGTTGGTCATCTGCGGTGTGCCGGTGGTCAGGGTGGCGCGGTTGGCGTTGATGAAGCCACAGCCGTCGCAGCTAATGCCCGCCGGGTTGGCGATGACCACCTGCGCCTTACGGCCTGCCACTTCGACATAGCCGTTCAGCTTGCTCGGGTCGCGCGAGTTGACCTCGTTAAGAATAATTTTGGCTTCGCCTTTCGCCAGCCATGGGTTACCCGCCACCCAGCCGCCCAGCTGGGTCTGCACCTGCTTATGCGAGTTATTGAGGATTGCGCCTTTGTTATCGACGTCAAACTGGCTGTATTTGTTATGCGAAACACCACCGGCGCTCGGTGTCTGGATATTGACCTGTGGCGTGCCGTTGGCGCTCTGCATCACATTTGGCTGCTGACCGCCCGGTGCGCTCTTGTCGGCGACAATCCCGGCCGCCAGCGCCTGTGGCGCGAGCGTGACCAGACCGAGTGCGGTCATGGTCAGGAAGGCGGTAGGCTTCATGCGGCCAATCAGCTGGCTCAGCGTATGGCCGACGCCGTTTGCGCCGCTTTTACCCTGGCCGCGGTTGATTTCGGAAACCACCATTAACAGGCCGCGAGCCTTGTTGAAAATGACGCGATAGAGGTTCTTATTCACGAAAAGTTATCCCTGCTAAAAGTGATGTTAAGCAACCAGCGGCGTGTTCTGCTGCCAGAGTCTGAATTGTTGCTGTGTGACGTCATCGCCACGGAACTGCAGTACCCGTTGTCCGCGCTCCGCTCCTTTGTGGTACAGCGCGCGGCCACATAAGTGGGGAAACAGCGTGCCGCCGACGATGCGGCGAAACGCCTGCTGATCGCCGAATGGCGCCACCCAGTCGCGGAACCACAGGCGGTCGCCGCTGGTCCAGTCCTGTGGCTGCACCAGGATGCCTGGGCCGGTGAGGTAGCGCTGTTCCGCTTCTTCATCCATCCACGCCCAGCTGAGGAAAAACATCGGTTTGTCATCGCGGCTGGCGATAACAAACTGCTGATGTTTGATGGCGGGCAGCAGCAGCGTCGGCAGCACACTGAGCGGAATATCGCGGTGCTGTGCCGAATGCATCCACAGCCAGATCGCCGCGCCAAGCGCTTCCGCTTCGCTGAACTGACCGCCGAGCAGCGGGGCGGTTAACTGATAGCCATTAACAGGAATCTTCATCACGCGCCTCCTTAGTACTGCCAGCTGAGGTTGAAACCGAGGGTGACCGGGCTGGTGTGGAAACCTTCCGGTTTGGAGAACGGCACACCGACAAACAGGTCGTAGCCGGTGTTAAAGGCGTTACCGCGCAGACCAAGGACGCCGCCTGCCAGATGTTTTCCGGCGAGGTAATCACGCGTGCCGTCAACTTCGCCGTAGTCAGCGCCGAGATACAGTTCCTGATTAGGCAGCGGGGTGCGCCAGGCCAGATCGTTGCGCACGAACCAGCCGTGGTCGGCCGTCAGGGTGCGTTCACCATCGAAACCGCGCACGGTCCAGCGGTTACCAATCGACAGCTGATCCTGTGGCGTCAGTTTGGTATGGCTGATCTGGCGCAGGTACTGCACGTTGTAGCGGAAGGTCTGGTTGCCCAGCGTAAACGGCATATCGAGTTGTGCATTCAGCTGGAAAATTTTCGCCAGCGCGGTGCCTTCATCGAAATACTCTTCCTGCGCCGGAATAGCGCCGAACCAGCGAGTGCCGCGCTGGTAGCTCACTGCGGCATCAAGGGTGGTGGCGCCGAAGTAGTGGCGATGCTGCAGGCCCAGACGCCAGGCGCTGGTTTTACGCCGCTGCACATCGACTTCGGTATCGTTGACGAAGTTCTGTGATTCGCGCGTCAGAATCTCATAGCTCATTGAGGTTTTCTGACTGCCGCTGCGGTAAAGCACCCGGCTCAGCTGGAAGTTAAGATTTTTGCTGTTGCCGCTGTAGTTGTAGTCTTCATACGCGCCCGCCACATTCTGGTTGTAGTCGTAGCCGCTGGCGGTGACGCCCGCCATCCAGTAACCGAACGGCACCGAGTAGTGCAGCATGTAGTTCTTGCTGCCTTTTTCGCTACCGGATTCAAGGTCATGGTTGCCGGAAATGTAGAACAGATCGCTGAGCGAGAAGGGGTTGTCGATATACAGCGTCAGGCCACCCTGATAACGACCGGTGGTTTCGGTGCCGGAATCATCCAGCGTCGCGCCGAGGCGCCACATTTTTTCCTGTTTCCAGGTGACGTCAATGTCGCTCTCGCCTGGCTGTTCACCCGGCACAATCGCCATCTCGGCCTGTACGGTGGGTACGCGCTGCAGGTTTTCCAGTCCCTGCTCAATATCACGCAGATCCAGCAGTTCGCCTTCACGCGCTGGCAGAGCGCTCCAGAGGCTCACGTAGCGATCGCTCTCTTTGGTCAGTTTGATGTGGCGCGTTTTGCCCGGCATCAGGGTGATATGCAGAGTGCCGGTTTTCAGGTTTTGCGGCGGCGCCATCACGCGCGCGGTAACGTAGCCATGGTCGATCAGACGGTTTTGCAGTGCGCTCATCAGCAGGTTGACACCCTGAGCGCCCAGGCACTGACCTTTACCCTGATCGGCCAGCTGCTGTAGTGGAATACGCAGCCAGGAGGGGAAATCTTCTTTGCCAGTCAGGATAATGTGATACAGCTTAAAACACTGTTGTTCCTGCGGAAATTGTAGCTTAGTAAAGAATGAAGAAGGTGGCTGCAAACGCACATCGGGTGTTTGCGGCGCTAATTGCTGCTGCATCGCACGCTGGCGATCCTGCTGGTTAATATTCAGCTGTTCATCCACACGATCCGGCGCGGCAAGAGGCGTCAGATTATTATCTGCCGCCCAGCTGCTTGCTGAGGTGGTCAATAAAATAAATAGCGCAAGCTGGCTGAGACGCGCAGGTTGATACCCGTCAGAGAATGACGCATTCCGTGGCATGATGGTTACCCTGATTATTGATTTGTTTTTGGTACGGTTTCAGGCTACATACGTTAACAATTTCCTTGCTCGGATTTGTCTTAAACTTACCGTTCCTTTACATTACGGCAACGCAAAGAGAGGGTAAAAGCGTAGCGATGGCTGAAGGAGAACAGAATGTGGCTAAAAATGATTTAACTATATAGTTGATATTATTCGTTTATTTTTTTAAAGGTAAATGCGATCTGACACCCTTAGCAGAATATTCCGAATATTGACAATAACCTGACTTAAGAGAATCTTAATAAATGTCAGTTTTTGTCAGTTCACTTTCAGAAACATTATTAAATACTTGTGCTTAGCGCAGAGCCAATAACCATCAATAAAGTTTGGGATAAAATCGGGGCGGGAATAATAACAGCGGGACGCGAATGCGCCCCGTATTAGATTAACGACGCGTTTTATCGCGCAATAAAAGCTGACTGGCGGCTACCATCATTAATGACAGCAGCATCAGGATGGTCGCCAGCGCATTCACTTCCGGCGATACGCCCACTTTGACCATGGAGTAGATTTTCAGCGGCAGGATCTCGTAGCTCGGCCCGGTGACAAAAGATGAAACGACGACGTCATCCATCGACAGGGTAAAGCTCAGCAGCCAGCCAGCCGCCACTGCGGGCATCGCCAGCGGCAGGATGATTTTACGCAGAATGGTGAGTTCGCTGGCGCCCAGATCTTTCGCCGCCTCCAGCATGCGCACGTCAAAGCCTTTCAGCCGCGAAAACACGGTAATCACCACAAACGGCAGGCAAAAGGTGATATGGGAAAACAGTAATGACCAGAAGCCCAGCGAAATACCCAGCAGCATAAACAGCACCAGCAGGGAAATAGCCATCACAATATCCGGCGACATCATCACCACAAACAGCATGCCGCCGACAAAGGGTTTACCGCGAAAGCGGTAGCGATACAGCGCGACGGCGGTCAGCGAGCCAATCAGGGTGGCGAAGGTGGCCGACAGCACCCCCATGGTCAGCGAATGTTTCGCCGCTTCTATCAGGCTGTCATTGTTCACCAGCAACGCATACCACTTTGTGCTGAATCCCTGCCAGTTAATGCCAAAGCGTGACTGATTAAAGGAGTTAATAATCAGAATGCCGATGGGAATATATAGCCAGGCATAGATGACGGTCATAAAGCCGCCGCGTAACCAGCGCGCGATCATTCCGGCACCACCTTATTATTCAGCAGGCGCGCGGCGCGCCAGTAAATCAGCAGCATCAACCCCATAATCAGCGTCAGCACTACGCTGGTGGCCGCGCCAAACGGCCAGTCGCGGATATTGAGGAACTGGCTCTTAATCACGTTACCGATCAGCAGATTTTTCGCACCGCCCATCAGGTCGGAGACAAAGAACAGTCCCATGGCAGTGAGCAGCACCAGCAGACACCCCGCGACGATGCCCGGCATGGTGAGCGGCAGAATGATGCGGATAAAGGTTTGCAGTTTGCTGGCGCCAAGGTCGCGCGCGGCTTCCAGCAACGGTTTGTCCAGCTTTTCCAGGCTGGAGTAGAGCGGCATCACCATAAACGGCAGCAGGATATAGACCAGCCCGAGGATCACCGCTTCTGAGGTATACATAATGCTGAACGGTTTATCGATAAGGCCGATGCTGAGCAGGAAATCATTCAGCCAGCCGCGCGTGCTGAGAAAGATTTTCAGGCCATAGATACGGATCAGTGAGTTAGTCCAGAACGGTACGATCAGTAAAAACAGCATCAGCGGGCGCAGGCGGGCAGGCAGCAGCGTCAGGCACCAGGCGAACGGGTATCCCAGCAGCAGGCAGCACAGGGTGGCGATCAGCGCCATATTCAGCGAGTGCAGCAACACGCCGGCATACAGCGGGTCAGCCAGCCGGGTGTAATTATCGAGAGTGAACACCAGTTTGACAAAACTGGCGTCATCACGCGTCAGAAAGCTGGTGGCGAAGATCATCAGGTTGGGCAGGAAAACAAACAGCACCAGCCAGCTGACAATCGTCAGGATCACCACTTTCTGAAAGCGTTTACGCGTCGTTTTCATCTTTAAGCACCACTTCCCAGCTTTCCACCCAGTTCACCGCCATCTTCTGATTGAGCGAGTGATCGAAATCAGGATCGTCCTCGTTAAAGAATTCGCTGACTGTGACCAGCTTCCCGTTTTCCAGCTCAACAGTGGATTCCAGCGTCATACCTTTGTAGTTGCGTTCGCGCACGTAGCCGATCAGGCCGTCGACGGCGTTATCGTCGTTGATTTCGTCGACGCGCAGGTCTTCCGGGCGCAGCAGGACGTGCAGCCGTTCGCCGGGCTGTACGGCAAACGGCGCCTGGATATCGCACTCGCGGCCTTCAACCCGCGCCCGCACGCGCTGGTTATCCAGCTGGGCAATCACTTCGGCGTCAAAGACGTTAATTTCGCCGATAAAGCGTGCGACAAACAGGTTGCGTGGCTCTTCATAAATTTCACGCGGCGTGCCGTCCTGTTCGATGCGGCCATCGCGCATTACCACGATGCGATCTGACATGGTCAGCGCTTCTTCCTGGTCGTGGGTGACGAAGATAAAGGTGATGCCAAGCTTACGCTGCAGCGCTTTCAGTTCGTTCTGCATCTGCTTGCGCAGTTTGTAGTCGAGCGCCGACAGCGATTCATCCAGCAGCAGCACTTTTGGCCGGTTGACCACGGCGCGGGCAATTGCCACGCGTTGTTGCTGGCCGCCGGAGAGCTGATGAGGGCGGCGCTGGGCGAACTCACCCAGTTGCACCATCGCCAGAGCCTCGCTGACGCGGCTGTTGATCTCTGTTTCCGCCGTTTTCTGCATGCGCAGACCGAAGGCGACATTTTCAAATACGCTCATATGGGGAAACAGCGCGTAGCTCTGGAAGACGGTATTGACGTGGCGTTGCTCGGCAGGGGTATCGGTAATCACTTCGTCATCAAGGCTGATGTCGCCGCTGTCGGCGTTTTCCAGTCCGGCAATCAGGCGCAGGATGGTGGTTTTGCCGCAGCCCGATGGGCCGAGCAGGGTGATGAACTCACCATGGTTAATGGTGAGGTTGAAATTGCTGATAATTTCCTTGCCGTCGAACGCTTTGCTGATGGCGGAAAGCGTGACCAGCGGTTTACACGTATGTGTTTGCATCATGTTCGCTGCCTGAGTGAAAGGGCCAGGTTTTAAAATGGGCTGCGATGATACATGAAAAATCTTCAGGCTGCCCGGTTAAAGCCGAGATCGGAGGGGATTTGCCGGTATTTGCCGCGAAACCACCGCTGGCTATGACTTTACGCAATACTTTACCGGCAATTTCTGTCCATAATTAACCCAGACATTCAGAGGGACGACAAATGGACAGATTACTCGACCGCTTTTTAACCTACGTTTCATTCGATACGCAATCCAAAAGCCATGCGCGTCAGGTTCCCAGTACGGACGGACAGTGGCGGCTGGCGGAGCACTTGCAGAAAGAGTTACACAAGCTCGGTTTTCAGCAGGTTACGCTCAGTGAGCATGGCTGCGTGATGGGACGTCTGCCTGCCACGGTGCCCTGGAAGACGCCGGTTATCGGTTTCATTGCCCATATGGACACATCCCCCGATTTTACCGCCAAAAATGTCAATCCACAGATTGTAGAAAATTATCGCGGTGGCGATATTGCGCTGGGTAGCGGAGATGAGATTTTGTCGCCGGTGATGTTTCCGGTGCTGCATCAGTTACACGGTCATACGCTGGTCACTACTGATGGCAAAACGCTGCTTGGCGCGGATGATAAAGCAGGCATTGCGGAGATTATGACGGCGATGGCGCGTCTGATTCATAACAAGCTGCCACACGGTGAAATTCGTGTTGCCTTTACGCCGGATGAGGAGATTGGCCGGGGGACTGAGCATTTTGATGTGCAGGGTTTTGGTGCGGACTGGGCGTATACCATGGATGGCAGCGGTCTTGGTGAGTTTGAGTTTGAGAATTTCAATGCCGCGTCGGTGACGGTCAAAATTACGGGTAATAATGTGCATCCCGGAACGGCGAAAGGCGTGATGGTGAATGCGCTGGAGCTGGCGGCGCGTTTTCACCGCGAGTTGCCGCCGGATAATGGGCCTGAACATACTGCCGGTTATGAAGGTTTTTATCATCTGCATCAGTCGAAGGGCAGTGTTGAGCGCGCTGAGCTGCACTATATCGTGCGCGATTTCGATGCTGACAGTTTTGCCGCACGCAAGAAGACGCTACTGGATATCGGTAAGCGCCTGAACAGTGGTCTGCCGCAGAACTGTGTGGTCGAGGTCACGGTGGAAGACAGCTATTACAATATGCGCGAAAAAGTGGAAGCGCATCCGCATATTATTGAGCTGGCGCTGCAGGCGATGCGCGACTGCGATATTGAACCGGAAGTGAAACCGATCCGTGGCGGCACCGATGGCGCCAGTCTGTCGTATATGGGCTTGCCTTGTCCGAATATCTTTACCGGTGGCTACAATTATCACGGCAAGCATGAGTTCGCTTCGCTGGATAATATGGAGAAAGCGGTGGAGGTGATTGTGCGGATTGCTGAGCTGGCGGCGGAGAAGCGGCAGCATAGTGCCAGTGCGTGAGGGCTGGCATTTGGGTACTTCCGGGAGGAGTTTGATCAGGGCGTCGCTTTGAGTGCTCTGCTCAGGTTTGTCGCTTTGAGTTCAGTGATCTGCGCAGGGAACACGATCAGCTCCGCAAAGACGCAAAAGCCGCCATCCATGGCTGCTCGGCCCGCGCCGTCCATGGCGCGGAACGCTTTGCTACGCTGACCGTGTTCCCTGCGCTTTGAGTTCAGGTGTTGCTGTCCGGTTTCAGATTCACTGTGCTTTACGCTTTGCTGCAACTCACTCTTCGCCGAAATACCAGTAGCCGCTGTTCACCAGTGCCGCCAGTTGCGCCAGGAACGAGGGATCGTTCAGCGCATCGCCAAAGGTTTCTGCGCCTAACGTCAGCTGATTTGCCAGCGCCGACAGCGCTTCAGCGTGCACGCTTTCCAGTTGTTCACCGTTGATAAATACCGCGCTGCCGATGCTCAATACGCGCAGGCCGCCCAGGCGTGTCAGCTTATCGCCCTGCTGCAGCGCATCATAAATCTCATCCGGCTGATACGGCGGTTCCGGCGGGGCAATATCCAGTTCATGACGTGACTGGGAGATAAATTCGCCGAACCACTGGTTGAAGTGCTCTGGCTGGTTAATCAGGTCTACCATCATCTGGCGGATACCTTCCACTTCCTGCGGCAGAATCTCGGCCGGGCGATCGCGTGACGGCACGTCCGGATCGCTGAAGCGGTAGCTGCCCAGCTCGTTTTGCAGTACGGAGTCGGCAAAGCCGCTAATCAGTTCACGGCCGCTTGGCGCGCGGAAACCGACCGAATAGTTGATCGCATTTTCCAGCGAATAGCCTTCGTGCGGAAATCCTGGCGGAATGTAGAGAATATCGCCGGGTTCCAGTTCTTCGTCGATAATGGCGTCGAATGGCTCGACCTGCAGCAGATCCGGGCACGGGCAGTGCTGTTTCAGCGGGCGTTTTTCGCCGACACGCCAGCGACGGCGGCCGGTGCCCTGCACAATAAATACGTCATACTGGTCGAAATGAGGTCCGACGCCACCGCCGGGTACCGAGAAGGAGATCATCAGATCATCGATGCGCCAGTCGGGCAGAAAACGGAAAGGACGCATCAGCGCGGCAGAAGGCTCATGCCAGTGGTCAACCGCCTGCACGAGGATTGACCAGTTGCTTTCACCCAGATGATCGTAGCTCTCAAACGGGCCGTGTTTGACCTGCCATTTGCCATCCTGATGGCTGACTAAGCGGCTGTCGACCTCATTTTCCATCGCCAGTCCCGCCAGTTCGTCGGGGGAGATTGGGTCGACAAAATTTTTAAAGCCGCGCTTCAGCACTACCGGGCGTTTCTGCCAGTAGCGCTGGATAAAATCGGGCCAGTTAAGATCAAGCTGATAATCCATACAAGTTTCCACTTCAGGCGATAATTTGCAGGAAGTATATACCTTCGCACTGCAAGTTGCAGCGTGAGGAGGCTATTCGCCGTTATGCAATAACTCCTGGCGCTGAAAAATCACTTCCATACGCGCGCCGCCCAGCTCGCTGGCGCCGGTCAGGATATCGCCCTCATACTGTTCAAGGATATCGCGCGCTACCGCCAGTCCCAGTCCCTGACCAGGGCGCATGGTATCGGCACGCTGGCCGCGGACAAAGATCAGATCGCGTTTGCTCTCCGGTATGCCCGGACCATCATCGTCAACGATCAGATGCAGGGTGTTATCGCTCTGACGCGCGGAGATTTCGACAAATTCCAGGCAGTATTTGCAGGCGTTATCCAGAATGTTACCCATGACTTCCATAAAGTCAGTGGGATCGCCGACAAAGGTCATTTCCGGCGAGATATCCAGCGTCAGCACCACGCCTTTGCGCTGATAAACTTTGTTCAGCGCTGAACAGAGACTGTCCAGCAGTGCCGGAACTGAGTGCAGTTCACGCTTCAGCGGGTTATGGTCGGCCTGCATACTGGCGCGATGCAGATAGTAGCCAATCTGCTGCGAGATCCGGCTGATTTGCTCCAGCATCAGCGGTTCCGCCTGTTCGATCGAGTAGGTTTTGCTGCCGCGCAGCGAGCGCAGGGTGCTTTGCAATACCGACAGCGGTGTCTTGAGGCTGTGCGCCAGGTCGGAGAGGGTAGTGCGATAGCGGGTGTAACGCTGGCGCTCATTATCCAGCAGCAGGTTAAGGTTACGCACCAGGCTGCGTAGCTCCTGCGGCGGCCAGGGGTCGAGCGTTTCACGCGCGCCGGTTTCCAGTTCGCGCACCTGGCTGGCCAGCTCGCCAATCGGCCGCAGACTCCAGTGCGCCGCCAGCCACAACAGCGGGATCACCAGCAGCAGGTTAACCAGCAGCACGTAGTTAAACCACACCCACACCATATCCGACTGCTGTAACTCCTGCGGAATGGAGTCCACCACCACGATAGTCAGCGCAGGCAGGTTGGTGGTGGCCTCGTAGCGGTTAACCGCCACTGAGTGAGTAAAGGAGGCGTTGCCATCGTCATCATAGGCATGCAGCTTGCTCTGGGCATCGGTATTGTTCCCCAGGGCTTCGCGGCTGGTGCTGTTATTGGTGTCGATTTCGTAGAAGTCAGGTTTGCGCAGCCACTCGGGGCGGATTTTATTCCGGATCTCCGGCACATCGCGCTGCTGCCACAGCAGGCGACCGCGTTCATCGTAGATAAATACCAGTGTCGGGAAGTTGAGCGTCATTCGCTCAGGCTGGGCGATGGTCAGTTTGCCATCCTGCCACTGGGCGAGGGTAAAAAACAGGTTGCTCTCGCCGCGCATCACGCGATAGGTGTTTTTATCAAAACTGACCACATAGCCGACAACGGCGACCATGCCATAAGAGAGAGACAGCACCAGCACGACCGCTGCCGTAGCAAGCAGGAAGCGGGCGCGCAGGGAGTAGGGCAGAAAACGTCTTAGTAGTGACATGTGCTCAGAGATCGAAACGGTAACCCTGCGCGCGCACGGTTGTGATCACGTCTTTCGGGTATTCCGCGAGAATTTTCTTACGTAAACGTCCCATCAGCACATCAATGGTATGACTCTCACGTAGTTCGGCATCCGGGTACAGTTGCAGCATCAGCGAGTCTTTGCTGACCACTTTGCCATTGTTACGGATCAGGGTTTCGATAATAGTGTATTCAAAGGCCGTCAGCTTTATGTGCTGTTCGTTGATGGTCAGCTCGCGACGGGAGAGATCAATCTGGAACGGCGGCAGGGTGATAATTTGCGACGCGAGGCCACTGTTACGGCGCATTAACGCCTGCATACGTGCGACGACTTCTTCGATATGGAACGGTTTGGTGACGTAGTCATCAGCGCCCGCTTCAAGCGCTTCAACTTTTGCCTGCCAGCCATCACGCGCGGTCAGCACCAGAATCGGTTGTTTGGCTTCCTGGCTGCGCCAGCGGCGGATCAGGCTCATACCGTCTTCGTCAGGCAAACCGAGATCGACCAGCGCGATATCCGGGGTATGTTCCGTCAGAAAATAGTCCGCTTCTTTTGCGCCTTCAGCAGCATCGACCTGATGCCCCATATCGCGCAGTTGCACCGCAAGGTGGTGGCGCAACAGAGCATTGTCTTCAACAACTAACACGCGCATAAGCTTTTCCTTTAATCTCAGGCTGAGCAGAACGAAAAATTCATAGTCAATACTACGCTGAGTATAGGTTAAAGCAGCTAAACCAGAGGTTAACGCGGGCCGACTTCCGCCGGCCCGTAAAACTTATTTCAGATCGTCGACCAGCTGAATCGCACGGCCAAGATAGTTGGCTGGCGTCATCTGCTTCAGGCGAGTTTTTTCCTCTTCCGGCAGCGCCAGGCTGTCGATAAAGGTCTGCATGCCCGCGGCATCCACGCGTTTACCGCGCGTCAGCTCTTTCAGTTTCTCATACGGTTTTTCAATGCCGTAACGACGCATCACGGTCTGAATTGGCTCTGCCAGCACTTCCCAGTTGTGATCCAGCTCGTCCAGCAGACGTTCACGGTTCACTTCCAGTTTAGAGATGCCTTTCAGAGTAGCCTGATACGCAATCAGTGCATAACCGACGCCCACGCCGAGGTTGCGCAGCACGGTGGAGTCTGTCAGGTCGCGCTGCCAGCGGGAAACCGGCAGTTTGCTCGCCAGGTGCTGCATCACTGCATTCGCCAGGCCGAGGTTACCTTCGGAATTTTCGAAGTCAATTGGGTTCACTTTGTGCGGCATGGTGGAGGAGCCAATCTCACCGGCGATGGTTTTCTGTTTGAAGTGGTTCAGCGCCACATAACCCCAGATATCGCGATCGAAGTCGATCAGAATGGTGTTAAAGCGCGCGATGCAGTCAAACAGCTCAGCGATGTAGTCGTGCGGCTCAATTTGCGTGGTGTACGGGTTCCAGGTAATGCCCAGTGAGGTGACAAAGCTTTCGCTCAACTGGTGCCAGTCCACTTCCGGGTAAGCAGCGATGTGGGCGTTGTAGTTACCGACTGCGCCGTTGATTTTACCCAGCACCTCGACTTTCTCCAGCTGACGCAGCTGACGCTCCATACGATACGCCACGTTGGCCATCTCTTTGCCAAGCGTTGATGGCGTGGCGGGCTGGCCGTGGGTACGGGAGAGCAGGGGAATATCACGATACTGCTGCGCCAGATCTTTCACGGCGGCGATGATCTGTTTCCAGTAAGGCTGCACCACATCACGGCGTGCGGTTTCCAGCATCAGCGCATGGGAGAGGTTATTGATGTCTTCAGAGGTGCAGGCAAAGTGAATAAATTCCGAAACGGCGTGCAGCGCCGGGACGGATTCCACTTTCTCTTTCAGGAAGTATTCCACCGCTTTCACATCGTGGTTGGTGGTACGTTCGATGGTTTTGATGCGCGCAGCGTCAGTTTCGTTGAAATTTGCGACGATTGCGTCAAGGTAAGCGTTTGCGTCAGCATCAAATGCAGGAACTTCCTTGATCTCTGCGGTCGCGGCCAGTTTCTGTAACCAGCGAACTTCAACCTCAACGCGGAATTTCAGTAAACCGTATTCACTGAAAATGGCGCGCAGCGGGCTGACTTTGTCGCCGTAACGACCATCGACAGGTGAGACGGCGGTCAGAGAGGATAATTCCATCAGTGCAACTCCTGGATCGTTTAACAAGATATTGGGCTGAATAACCGGCGCTTATGGCGCCGGACTCATATTGGCTAAAATCCGTTTCGCTTCGTTGACAAGGCGATTACGGGAAAACATTAACTGCAGGCGGCCACCGCCAACCTGACGCCACAGCACGGCGGCGCGGATGCCCGCCAGCAGCGTGGCGCGAACTTTGCTTTGCACCTGACTGTTTTGCAGCACGGCCGGTGAACCGGTCACCTGGATACGCGGCCCGAGCGGGCTGATCACATCGACATAAATCGCCGCCATGGCGCTCATCAGGGTGTCAGATTCCAGCTCGTAATGCGCCAGCTGGCGATCGAGCTGGGCGATACGGCGTGACAGTTCGTCCAGCGCCTGACTGTTGTTGCCGAGCTTGCGCTCCAGCACCATCAGGCTCAGCGTATAGCGCGTCAGCTCGGCGCCTAATCCTTCACGGCTGCTGGTATTAAGCACCGCCAGCAGCGTTTCGAGACCGAAACGCAGATTGGCTTCGTCATTGCCATACACCGCCAGCGTGGAGGACGGATTGAGATCGAGCAGGCTCTGCAGCGACACTTTCAGACTGTCGCTGTCGCATTGTCCCTGATGCGCCAGTTGCTGCACCAGATGCGCCGACTGGCAAATGCCTGCCATCGCTAACGTGATATCGTAATAGTTCTTAGCCAAGGAGGCTCCTTGCTACATCATGGCTTTACGAGCGGTAAGCGCTCTTCAATAATGCCGCCGCCAAGGCAGACATCACCCAGATAAAAGACGGCGGACTGGCCGGGAGTCACCGCGGCGACCGGCTCGTCAAAACGCACTTCAATACCATCGTCATCCAGCGGGGTAATCACGCAGGGAATATCACTCTGACGATAGCGGGTTTTTACTGTGCAGCGCAGCGGTTCATGCACGACTTCACGATCCACCCAGTGTAGCTGACGCGCCACCAGGCCAACCGACATCAGACGCGGGTGGTCGCCGCCCTGAGCAACAATCAGGCGATTACTGGCGACATCTTTGTCCACCACGTACCACGGATCGTCTTTGCTCTCTTTCAGACCGCCGATGCCAAGACCTTTACGCTGGCCGAGGGTATGGTACATCAGCCCCTGATGTTCGCCGACCACCTGGCCGTCTACGGTGACAATCACGCCTGGCTGGGCAGGCAGATAGCGGCCGAGGAAATCACGGAATTTACGCTCGCCGATAAAACAGATGCCGGTGGAATCTTTTTTCTTAGCGGTAATCAGTTCCAGCTGTTCAGCAATGCGGCGTACTTCTGGTTTCTCCAGCTCACCCACCGGGAACAGACTTTGTGCAATCTGCTGGTGGCTGAGGGTGTAGAGGAAGTAACTCTGGTCTTTATTATCGTCCAGACCGCGTAGCAGGCGGCTTTTGCCGTCGACATCGGCTCGGCGCACATAGTGACCGGTGGCGATAAAATCAGCGCCGAGATCTTCCGCTGCGAATTCAAGGAAGGCTTTAAATTTGATCTCTTTGTTACACAGGATATCCGGATTTGGCGTGCGTCCCGCTTTGTACTCTTCGAGGAAATGTTCAAACACATTATCCCAGTACTCGGCGGCAAAGTTCACTTTATGCAGACGGATACCCAGTTTGTCGCATACCGCTTGTGCATCGGCCAGATCTTCCGCAGCGGTGCAGTACTCCTCACCGTCATCCTCTTCCCAGTTCTTCATAAACAGGCCTTCGACCTGATAGCCCTGTTGTTGCAGTAACCAGGCGGAAACGGAAGAGTCGACGCCGCCGGACATCCCGACGATCACTTTTTTCTGGCTGTTGTCAGACATGACACACTCACGATAAACAATAAAAACAGGCGGCGTATTCTAACACGCGTCGCCGCCCGGCGCACCCTCGCTGAAGGGCCACTGAAATGCCTGCAGTAATGCCAGCGGATAGCGCTGCGGCGCCTGCCACAGGCGGACACTTTCCGCTACCAGCGGTGAACGCAGATTCGGCGCCAGCACAATCTGTTCAGGTGGCAGCCACCAGCAGCGGTCAATATCCGCATCCTGCGGTGCGGTGTCCTGTAATTCAGGTAAATCGAGCGCGAAAAGCACGCGTAAAAAGGGCGTATTATCTGGCGCGATCCACTGATGGATGCGCAGCAGCGATTGCGGCGTGGCGCGAATACCGGTCTCTTCCCACAGCTCGCGTTCTGCGGCCTGAATCAGCGTTTCGTTGGCTTCCAGATGGCCGGCTGGCTGGTTCAGGGTCGCCACGCCATTAATCGTTTCCTGCACCACCAGCAACTGACCTTCGGCATGAACTACGCAGGCGACAGTAACATGAGGTTTAAACATGGTTGCTTTCCACTTGTTAACTAAAAGTTATGAAAATGCGCTATCAGCCAGTTAATTCCGCGCTGATATCCCGCCACTCTCCGGGCTGTAAATCACCCAGCTGCAGCGGCTCCATGGCAAAGCGCACCAGCCGCAGCGTCGGAAAGCCGATATGCGCGGTCATGCGTCTTACCTGACGGTTACGTCCTTCATACAGCGTGATTTTCAGCCAGCTGGTGGGGATGGATTTGCGTTCGCGAATCGGCGGCTGGCGTGGCCACAGCCATTCAGGCTCAGCGACGCGCTCGACAAGCGCGGGCAGGGTGGGACCATCATTTAAGGTTACGCCGTTGCGCAACCGCTGCACATCCTGCTCCTGCGGTTCTCCTTCGACCTGCACATAGTAAATCTTGCCGGTGCGCTTACCAGGCTGCGTTAGCCGCGCCTGCAATGCGCCATCATTGGTGAGCACCAGCAGCCCTTCGCTGTCACGATCCAGGCGACCGGCGGCGTAGACATCGGTAACAGGAATATAGTCTTTTAGCGTGGCGCGTCCCGCTTCGTCGGTAAACTGCGGTAACACATCAAAAGGTTTATTGAAAATAATCACCCGGCGCGGCCCCTGAGCTTTAGCTGGCGGGGTTCTGGCGCGGCTGAATCGTTTAACGCGGTGATTTTTAACTGGAGTTTTATGCATGGTCTTTGCAGTCGGTGAGAATAGGGGCATTATAACGCAAAACCCGAGGTGATTGGCGTAGCGTAAATATTCAAGTAGTATTGACGCGCATCTTACAACTCATTAACAAATAAAGCGCTCGAAGGAGAGGTTAATGGAAAGCAAAGTAGTTGTTCCGGCGGAAGGTCAAAAAATCACCCTGGATCAGGGCAAACTGGTTGTTCCAAATAATCCTATTATCCCTTTTATTGAAGGCGATGGCATTGGGGTTGATGTTTCACCAGTGATGATCAAAGTGGTTGATGCCGCTGTGCAGAAAGCCTACAACGGCGCGAAAAAAATCTCCTGGATGGAGATCTACACGGGTGAAAAATCTACCCAGCTGTATGGCCCGGATGTGTGGCTGCCGCAGGAAACCCTCGACCTGATTAAAGAGTACCGCGTTGCCATCAAAGGCCCACTGACTACCCCAGTCGGCGGCGGTATCCGCTCCCTGAACGTTGCCCTGCGCCAGCAGCTGGACCTGTACGTGTGTCTGCGTCCGGTGCGCTACTACAAAGGTACGCCAAGCCCGGTAAAACGTCCGGAAGATACCGATATGGTGATTTTCCGTGAGAACGCTGAAGATATCTATGCCGGTATCGAGTGGAAAGCGGGTTCTGCTGAAGCGGACAAAGTGATTAAGTTCCTGCGTGACGAAATGGGTGTGAACAAAATTCGCTTCCCGGAGCAGTGTGGTATCGGCGTCAAACCATGTTCCGAAGCGGGTACCAAACGTCTGGTGCGTGCAGCGATTGAATACGCGATCACCAACGACCGCGATTCCGTTACCCTGGTGCACAAAGGCAACATCATGAAGTTCACCGAAGGCGCGTTTAAAGACTGGGGCTACCAGCTGGCGCGTGAAGAGTTCGGCGGTGAGCTGATCGACGGCGGCCCATGGGTGAAAATCAAGAACCCAAATAACGGCAAAGAGATCGTTATCAAAGACGTGATCGCCGATGCGTTCCTGCAGCAGATCCTGCTGCGTCCGGCAGAATATGACGTTATCGCCTGTATGAACCTGAACGGTGACTACATTTCTGATGCCCTGGCGGCACAGGTTGGCGGCATCGGTATCGCGCCGGGCGCCAACATCGGTGACGAGTGCGCACTGTTCGAAGCCACCCACGGTACCGCACCGAAGTATGCTGGCCAGGATAAAGTGAACCCAGGTTCCGTGATCCTGTCTGCAGAAATGATGCTGCGTCATCTGGAGTGGTTCGAAGCCGCTGACCTGATTGTCAAAGGTATGGAAGGCGCCATCGCCGCCAAGACCGTAACCTATGACTTCGAACGTCTGATGGACGGCGCTAAGCTGCTGAAATCTTCCGAGTTCGGCGACGCGATTATCGCGAATATGTAATCAGCGTTGCTGGTTACATGACAACGGGAGCCGAATGGCTCCCGTTTTTTATTGGTATTGAAAATAGTTATTCCGCGTTGTAATTTGGCTGTAATTACAACGTATCCAGAAATTTTTAACACTTTTCAGCTCAGCTATTGCTGGATTCCCTTCTCTGATTGTCGCCAGGCCGTTTTGTAGCAATATTCACTTTCTGAAAGTTAATAACTGTCCCATGCCGGCTAATTCGCTAATGGTGTCTGGTCGTGACAATGTCGACAATTATGTTAATCGTGAAGGGAACCACTATGCTCATGCGCCATCTGTTTTTGCCTGCGATAGTCGCTATCACCCTATGCGCCGCCAGCCCGGTCTTCAGCAAAACTCAGCGTCTCAGTGACGAGCAGGTGAAACAGTACATTGTCGATGAGTCGATTGCGGCATATTCCGGTAATTGTCCCTGCCCCTATAACAGCGCGCGCAATGGCAGCCGTTGCGGGAAACGCAGCGCGTGGAGCAGAGCAGGGGGCGCAACGCCGATCTGTTATAAAGATGAAGTGAGCAAAGAAAGGGTTGCCAGATGGCGGCAGAGCCGCCAGTAATCAGGCGAGGCTAAGACCGAGCGCGGTATTGACCACTGCGGCGGTAGTAAACGCGATGCCACTATACAGAAAGGCACGATGTTTCTGGGAAAATGCCAGCGCAAACATCACCACGGACATGACAAAGAAAGGGATGGCAATAATGGAAAAGGTGGACATTATTCTCTCCTGACAACATACGGTATTTCATTATACATTATTTCACACCGTATTAAGGAGAAACCCGATGCTCGAACTCAGGCCCAGCTGTGAAAACTGTGATAAAGACCTGCCGCCGGAATCCACTGCGGCCAGGATCTGCTCGTTTGAATGTACGTTTTGTGAAGAGTGTAGTGAAAACCATTTGCAGGGGCACTGCCCAAACTGCGGCGGTGAGTTAGTGCGTCGTCCCATTCGGCCAGCGAACAAGCTGGCAAAATTCCCCGCTTCCCTGGTGCGTGTGCACAAACCGGTGGCATGAAAAAAGCCCGGCAATACTGCCGGGCGGTATAAACTGCACCATAAAGATGAACCAGCAACGGTCCAACTTAAACGTAGACGATTTATTTCTGAGTGTTACACGCACAGCGCAGAAAAAAGTTATTTCGCAGCGATATCCTCTGCTTCCATCGTCAGGGGGTGATTTTCCTCCTGATAATTGAGTCTGGGCGCGATAAAATATTTCCGCTCAGCGACGCTGACGGCGAGTACAGCACTGGCTATCAGGCCACGTTAAGTAATGCACCAGGTTGCTGCAGCAATTCAAACAACGCATTCTGGCTGGCCGCAGAAATATCCCGGGTCACGTCCCCGCAGCTGTATTGCAGTGAGCTGACCCGGCCCAGCAGACGCCACAACACCAGCGCAGAGACGATCAGCGCGCAGCACTCTTCACTCTGAATACACAACAAGGTGTGATGCCACTGCGCATCAAGATCGTTAGTGAAAAACTGGATGGCCTCAGCGGGCAGCAGCGCGCGCAGATCTGGCAGCATGGCTTCGCTGACAGGCCAGGAGAGTCGTAGGGTTAAAGTATGTTGAATCAAGCTGTTGTCCGTGCCCGGGGCGGTCGATACCCACCCTTTTAATGCAAAAACGTCAGGATAGCCATAATTTCTTGCCGGATATCCGGCATACCCACAGGTAATATGCCAAACCGTTTACAGGGCGAATCTATGCAATGAAAGAGAACGGCAGTCCGGCTTTGCGCTCGTTGCGAAAGCTGGCTGTCTGTCGCAGGGGAGGCAGACGGCCAGCTGGCAAAGTCGATAAATATCAGCCGTCGGCTAAACGGCCCTTTTCCTGTCTGCTTCGTGTGGAGTGCTTCACCAGCCAGTAAAGCACTCCCGCCACCGCCAGAGAATTAATCGTCGGTACACCCCAGTCGATACTCAGGCCAACAACACTGCCTGCAATACTTGCAATAACGGCGCTCCAGCCAATCACTGGCGTTTCCGCTGGCAGTTCACCCCGTTTGGCGGACTCATCCAGCACATCGCGATGACTGCGCAGCAAATAATAATCGACCAGCATAATGCCGATAACTGGCGGGAAGACCACACCGAGCACCGTAAGGAAATCGACAAACCGATCCAGAATCCCCAGCACCGAAAGCAGCGTGCCGAGCAGACCAATGGCGATAGTGGTGGTGGTATAGCGCAGTTTGATACCGGTAATACCCTCTACTGCGTTCGCTATACCCAACGAAGAGGAGTAGAGGTTAATATCGTTGATGCGCAGGGTAGAGAACACCACCACCAGCAGGCCTATCCCGCCAGCGGTTTGCGACATAATCGTCACCACATCCTCAGTGCCCAGCGTTTTGGCAATCATCAGCGCCAGACCGTTGACGATAAACTCCCCGGCAATAATCGTCAGCAGCGTGATATTCAGCACCTGTTTGCTGTTGCGCGAATAACGCGTCAAATCCGGTGTGATCAGGCTGGCGACAATTGCACCGCCAACCACCATGGTGATTGCGGCGCTGATGGTGATCGGTTCACCTGCAGACGGCAGGCCGAAGACCTGGTGAATATTGGCGCCTGACAGGGTGGTGACAGAGATAAAGCCGACCAGAAAAATAAACAGCGGCACGGCGATCCTGGCGGTGATCCGCAACGCCTTAAAGCCAAAAGCAACCAGCATGGTCAGGAAAATACCGGTCAGAGCCGCTGCCCAGGCAAAACTGATTTTGTCCTGTACTGCAAAGGTCAGTGAGCGGGCAAAGATGGCGTTTTGAATACCAAACCAGCCCAGCAGGCTGACGGCGACGATGCCGCCAATCAGCACCGCGCCGATGCGGCCGAAACCACACCATCGGGCTAACAGGCTGCCGGATATACCCTCACGCATCCCGGCCACGCCGAGACCATAGGTCACCACACCGAAAATCAGACTGGCGACAGAAATGGCGATAAACGCGTCAGTGACCGTCATGCCGTGGCCGAGCACTGCACCGAGCATAAACTGATCGAGGGCGGTGAGCATGCCCATATGTACCACGGCGACGCTAAGAAAGGAGACCCTTTTATCCAGCGGCACCCGGCTTAGCGGATAATCTTCGAGTTTCAATGCCATAGTCTTTCCTTGACAAACGATTAAATAAACAGAAGCCCTTTTTCGATTAACCGATCGGGGATGTAATTATCCAGACCAGAATATTTACAGAACACTTCAAACTCTCGTAAGGAATGAACGTCTGCTTTTTGGTAGATATTGTAAATACGATTTTCGATGGTTTTGTGGCTGACATTATAAAGATTGGCAATCTCTTTATTTGCCATTCTTTGCAACATCAAAAAAATAATATCCAGTTCTGATTTGGTAAACAGGTTATTGTTCACTTCTGTGGTCAGTACACTGGGTTTCTGCTGGTTAATATAAATTAACGGTGATAACGTATTCAGCGGTTTGGCATTCCAGACGATGCCTATTATCTCCTTTTTAGCATTAAACAGCGGAATTTTTTCACTGATAAACGGCGTCAGAGAGTCTTTACCGTACCAATAATGAGTTTCAATCACCGTCACCCGATTCTGCGCCTGCTCGGTTCTTTTATCATGCTCAATCAGCGCGTCTGCACAATCCGCCCAGTCGGCCGGAAACTCCTCATCCAGCTTGCCTTCAATGTTAAAACTGGCGGGTGTGTTGGTGTAAAGAAACGCAGCTTTGTTCATCCAGAGGTGGCGGGATTGCAGATCCTTAATCCCCCAGGGATCGCTGAGTTGTTCCGTCATCGCAATCAGGGCATTGAAATAAAGTTCATTACCTTTATCGGAAGAGTCCATCCCTCACCTCATTATTTACTGATTTATTATGATAAATCCTTTGCTAAATAATGGCGCACATGCTTGTTGGCATAATTACCTAATTCGCCATAAGCCTGATAACCTAATTTTTCATAAAAACCTTTAGCCTGAAAATTAAAGGTATCAACATACGCCATGTGACAGCCTCGCTTCAGCGCTTCCTTTTCTGCCTGCAACATCAGCTGGCGACCCAGACCCGCTTTACGGTGCGCTGCACTGACCCACAGATATTGCACCTCCAGCCCACCCCACCAGGTTCTGGCCACCAGACCAGCGATAATTTGCTGGCTATCATCGGTGAATGTCAGAAATAAGGGGTGAATATCTACTTTCTCGATGGTGTCGTTGTGCGCCCACAGGCTATCGATCACAAACTCTTCGTCTTTTGCATCAGGCCGATCGGTTATGTTTAGTTTCATTTGTGTATTAATTTGAATTGAATAGATGTTGGAATAATGCGCCACGATAAGCACATAACTTGCTTATCATTTTTATGTGGTGCGTTCAAGGGTGAAGCTCACCCCTTCATATACCTATTAGGATAATTTAAGGTTAGATATACCGGGAAGGATAAAAGGCTGCAAGCCCTCTGAGAAAAATGAGTGTTTCCCGGAAGCCACGCAGACCGATGCCAGGGTCTTTGCCGTAACGCGTAAATCAGCGCTGAGTTGCGTCATCGCTCAGCGCTGATTTACGGCGTAACGCGCCGGGCGGCTGACCAATAATGCGCTTGAAAGCACGGCTGAATGCAGCCAGAGAGCCGTAACCCAGACGCCAGGCGACGCGTTCGATGCTCTCACCATCCTTACTCAGCCACTGTACCGCCAGCTGCATGCGCAGTTCTGTTACATAGCGCAGCGGCGTCATACCCGTGGCCGCCAGAAACCGTTCCGCGAATACGCTGCGCGAACTGCCCATCTCCGCTGCCAGCTGCGCCACGGTCCAGTTTTTACCGGGGTCGCGATGCAGCGCCAGCAGCGTTTTGCCGAGCTGGGGATCGCGTAACGCCTGCAGCCAGCCAAAGGTATTGCCGCAGCCTTTTTCCACCCAGCCACGCACGATCAGCGCCGCCACCACATCCGCCAGCCGGGCGAGAATACCGGCATAACCGGCATGTTGCTGCTGCGATTCACGGGCCATGGCGTCCAGCATCGGTTGTACTTCCGGATACTGCGCAATCAGGGTGCTGACCAGCATCAGTTCCGGCATCGCACGTATCAGCGGCTGCATTCCGCCAATCTCAAACTCCATACTGCCGGTAAAGATCAGGGCGCCGCGGCTATCCATCTGCGCATCGGCGTTGCGCTGAATACAGCTGATATTGCTGCACACCGGGACGGTATTGAACACGGTGATATCTGTGCAGGGAACCTCGGGAGAAGAGAGCAGCAAATGTTCTACTCCCTGCGGCAGCAGCACGGCATCGCCACTGTTCAGTGGCCACAGCTCGCCGGTGCTGGTGCGCAGCAGCACCGGGCCACGGCTGATAAAGTGGAATTGCGCGCGCGCGGCCAGCTGCGGAAAATGAATGCCAAACGGCGGCGACATTTCAATGCGTTTGTACTGAACACCCACCAGCCGCATGCCCAGTAGCAGTTCACTGGCAAGATCATTACTGACACCCTGTTGTGACATAGTCCTGCCTCTCATCCGGACGAATAATCAATAAATACGGATTTTATATCATAGACCATCCGGCGACTGACTTTTACGCTGTGATCATTGTCAAACTAATGAGATGTCGCAGATGAATCCTGTTGAGCAACGTAACGCCACTGGCGCGCCGCTATCCGCCTGGGGAGCGGTATTTTCCCTGACGCTGGGCGTATTCAGCCTGATTACCGCCGAATTCCTGCCCGCCAGTTTGCTGACGCCGATGGCGGAGAGCCTCGGCGTGAATGAGGGCGTGACCGGGCAGGCGGTTACCATGACCGCCGCTGTGGCGCTGGTGACCAGTCTGCTGGGCGTTAGCGCCACGCGCCATATCGATCGCCGTCGGGTGCTGCTGGCGCTGTCGCTGTTGCTGGTGGTGTCGAATTTGCTGGTGGCGTTTGCGTCGCAGCTGTCATTTGTGCTGGTGGGACGCGTGTTGCTCGGTGTGGCGATTGGTGGCTTCTGGACGCTATCGGCGGCCACCGCGATGCGTCTGGTACCGCCCCGGCAGGTGGCGCGGGCGCTGTCACTGATTTACAGCGGCGGTTCACTGGCGACCATCGCCGCTGCGCCGCTGGGCAGCTATTTTGGTGAGCTGATTGGCTGGCGCAATGTCTTCCTGCTCGCCGCGGCATTTGGCACCTTAACGCTTATCTGGCAGCTGGTGACCTTACCGGCGATGGCACCCGGTGCCTCCGGCAACACAGGGCATTTTTTCCGCCTGCTGAAATGGCGCAGCATCCAGCTGGCGATGGGCGCGGTACTGCTGGTCTTCTCGGGGCATTTTGCCTTCTTCACCTACCTGCGGCCGTTCCTTGAACAGGTGACCGGCGCTGGCGCGCAACAACTGTCGCTGGTGTTGCTGGCATTTGGCGTGGCCAATGTGGCAGGCACGATGCTGGCCGGTATGCTGCTGGCGCGCAATCTGCAACTGATGTTGATGCTGATGCCACTGGTGATGGGCGCGCTGGGGATCGGTCTGGCGTTGCTGGGCTCGTCGCTGGTGACGGACACTGTACTGATCGCGCTGTGGGGAATGGCGTTTGGCGGGGTGCCGGTCAGCTGGTCGACCTGGGTCACACGTACGATGCCGGATGATGCCGAGAGCGGCGGTGGCCTGCTGGTCGCCGCAGTGCAGCTGGCGATAACGCTCGGTGCAGCGGCTGGCGGGGTGATCTTTACGCTGGGTGGTATTAAGCAGGTGTTCCTGGTCAGTGGCGTGATTTTACTGTTTGCCGCACTGACTATCTTTACTGCGTTGCGCCCGCGCGCGGAAGCCGCTGCCCGGCAGGATACAGAAAAGTCACTATACTGAAGGTTCACTCAAGACGAACCGGAGGACGCATGACCATCCATAAAAAAGGACAGGCACACTGGCAGGGCGATATCAAAAAAGGTAAAGGACTGATTTCGACGGAGAGCGGGGCGCTAAAGGATCAGCCGTACGGTTTTAATACCCGTTTTGAGGGCAAAGCTGGCACCAACCCGGAAGAGTTAATCGGCGCCGCGCATGCAGGCTGCTTTTCGATGGCGTTATCGCTGATTCTGGGTGAGGCGGGGCATGTGCCGGAGAGTATTGATACCACCGCTATCGTGTCGCTGGACAAAGCAGATGGCGGATTTGCCATCACTCACGTGGCGCTGAACAGTAAGGTGAAAGTGCCGGGCATCGATAAAGGCAAATTTGATGAGTTGATCCAGCAGGCGAAAGCCGGTTGTCCGGTTTCGAAATTGCTGAAAGCGGAGATTTCTCTGGAGTATCAGCTGGAACAGTGATGTGCTTTTCTTCCCGCCCGCAGCGGCGGGAAGTGAGCGAAAAATGGTATTCACTGCAGGGAGCGTCTGCTACGGTGATAACGCTTTACAACCGTAATCAATAACGAGATGGAGTTTGTTATGACGACGATTAGTCGCGCTTTGCCAGTTTTATCACCGTCAGAGCCGGTGGAAACAAAAAAGCAGCAGAATGAGATGATCAAACATCTTACCGGGACGAGGAACGCCACCGTTCTGTCTGCGCAATCTCGCTCCGCCCCTGTCACACCCACGTTGCCTGGCCGGTAAAACACCGTTATCAGGGCAGGGAATGATTATTTGCGTCAAATAACTCGTCCGGTGCACGCTGGACGACCATCTTCACGACTCTGTGATAACTCCCCGCGCGCTGGCATCACTGTTTGCTGCTGCAGAACATTATGGATAACGCTCTGCAGCTAAACGGTTTACTGGCAGTGGTAGGTGACCACTTGATCCTGCGGTGCATTAATCAGACAAAAACGATGGTCGGACAGTCGCTGGGCGAGATAGCCTTCACGCGTGACAGCAGAGGGCAGGTACAAACGTCGATCATTACTGTGCAGTGTGCCGCTGTTAATGGTGCCCTGGGCGTTGGTGACGGAAAACGAATTGAAACGATCGACGATCAGCGCCTGCGTCTGACCCAGTGGCGCACCGGACAAACTCTGCACCTGTCCGGTACACTCTTTTCCCTGATAGTCTGCTGCACAGCCAGCCAGCAGCAGTACGCTGGCGGCGATGCTTATCTTGAACTGCGTTATCATCTTAATCTTACCCTTTAAGCCAAATAACCCAACCGTTTCCCTGTTTTAAAGCGTAGTGAAGAAATGGCGCTGTACCAGAGCCAGTATTTTATTTGCGCACTGACGAATAAACATTAACGTGGATAATTGATGACGGCGCGGCAAAGGAAAAGGTATTCTCAACATCGTGTGCGCATTCATCATGACAGGGAGCAACGGAATGAGAGAAGAAGAGGCCAGTTTAATGATTATCCGCAATGGCGTGGCGTCACTGCCCGCAGAACAACAGTCGCGGATTCACGGTTGCGTCAGTGCCATTCGTGACGCCATGGGGCAGTTCGCTGCAGAAGATGCCGGTCTGGCTCTGATGCTGGTCGCTGCCGAAGTCGCGGCAGAAGAGGGCGACAGTTAACCTGACGCCGGACATTTCTGCGCTTTCAGCGCTTCAAGTTGCGCCAGTCTGTCCTGCGCTTTCTTGCTGGCGCGGTATTTGGCGACGCCATTGCCAATACCGAAATCACCGACAAAACCCAGCACCGTAAGCCCGTCAAACGATCCCTTGCGCGCGATTTCCTGCTGTATTTCGTGCGTGCGGGCAATTTCGCCCTCAATAGCCTGACAATCCAGATTGCTCGCCTGCACCGGACTCACTTCCTGTGCCTGCGGATACTGCTTTAACGCACAGCCGGAAAGCAGCAACGCCACGCTTATGCCAATGATTTTCCTCACCTGATCTCCCGCCTGTTCAGAGTAGTCCGTAAAGCGCAGCGACACGCCTGCCATGTGCTTAACTATAGAAGGAGCTAATAAAGGGAGCGAATAACATGAAAAAGATTATTTTTGCCACCTCAGCACTGGCGCTGGGCTTGCTGCTGACCGGTTGTGCCAGCGACTATGTGATGCATACGCAGGACGGTAAAACCATTGTCGCCAGCGGAAAACCGCAAATTGATGAAGACACCGGGATGATCACTTACAAGGATGAGAAAGGCACGGTTCAGCAGATTAACCGAAACGAAATCAAAGAGCTGTCCGAATTTGATTAACTGACCTGACGGCGGCGGCGATGCCGCTGCCGTCAGTTTCTCGTTACTGCCAGAATTTTTTCTTACTGGTTTTGCCAATCCCCGGATTACAGCTGTTGGTCGGATCGAGGTGGCGCATATGCTGCTCATAATCGTGAGAAGCATGGTACAGATGACCCACGTTATGTTCCGCCGGATAACGCGCGCCGCGCTGATCCAGATACAGCAGTACCTCGTGTTTAAACTTCTCCGCATCCACGCCGGGTTTCAGAATATAATCCTGATGATTCACAAAGCAGAAGAAGTGGCCGCAGCAGGAGTCTTCCTGTACCTGCGCCTGCAGATGTGGCGGTAAATCGATACGCCACTGGCTGTCATTACGGCGCAGCGCAACATCAAATGCGATCAGACGCTGGTCAGGATTAATGCCGTAGTAGTCGCAGTAAGAGATGGTGCAGCCGCCGACGCCAAAACGTACCAGAAACGCATCTTTCTCTTCACGCTTGTCGCAAAGGAAAAACTCACCGCGCTGTGGGGCAAAAAAGTCATGCAGTAGCTGCTGCAGCTGAGCGGCATGACCTGCCTCCGCTTTAATCATCAGATGGTGTTCAAAACGATCGCGATAGTCGAGGATGCGTTTCGCCACCATTTTCGGCGTGATGCGGTTGACCAGCTGCAGTGCCTTATCGACAAAATTCAGCGGCAGAATACGCGCGTGTTTCACCCGTACATCCCATTTCGCTTTGCCTGCCATCAGCGCCGGAATGGATTCCGGGCCGAGGTGACCAATCGCCCAGTACATATGTTTGGCGTAGCGCACGGTGAGGTCGAAAGCGTTGCGGTGAATATATTCCGCCTGCAACGGCAGCTCCTGCAGATTTTCCAGCAACAGGCGGCGCAGCGCCACCAGTTCGCTCTCGTCATTGGTGCCAATATAGAAGGTGCTGGTGCTTTCGCTGGCGTCGAAGGTGGCCAGACGTACGGCAAACACGGCAATCTTGCCCGCGCTGCCGGAGCTGTCGTGCAGATACTGGGTATTACCGTTAAAACGGGTCGGCGTGTCGGCATCGACATCGCGCAGCACTGCGGCGTAATCATCGGCCCAGATTTTGCCCTCCCAGTCGCTGGCGCTACCAGTGGTATAGTTTTGCTGCTCGAGGCGGGAGATCATCTCTTCCGGCGTGTCGCCAAGCTCGATGCCTAAATGGTTCACCAGCGTCAGGCTGCCATCGGGCAGAATTTGCGCAAACAGCGATTTCTCGGTAAATGCCGGACCACGGCGAATCAGCGAGCCGCCGGAGTTATTGCACACGCCGCCAATCACCGATGCACCGATACAGGAGGAGCCAATCACCGAATGCGGTTCGCGATGGTGCGGTTTCAGCACATTCTCCAGTTCAGTCAGCGTGCTGCCCGGCAGGGCGATAACCTGGCGTGCATCATCAATCACCTGCACGCCTTTGAGCAGGCGGGTGCTGATAATGATCACCTCACGATCGTAATCGCTGCCGTCCGGTGTTGAACCGCCGGTGACGCCGGTGTTGGCGGCCTGCATTAAAATAATGCTGTCGCAGGCGACACACGCCTGCAGTACCCGCCAGAGTTGCATCAGTGTCGATGGGATCGCCACCGCCAGCGCCTGTCCCTTGCCGACACGGAATCCTTTGGTGTAGTAAGCTTTGTCATCGTCGCTGGTCAGCAACTGATCGCCTGCCAGAATCCCCTGTAACTGCGCGATAATCTCCTGCTGCTTTGCCATGAGAAAACTGCTCCTGAATCATTCAAATAGTCGTGGTGCGATGTTGAGCGCATTGTACCCGGCGGTGAGGCAGAAAAATGGTATTCTGGTGTCAAATCTGGCATTTGCTGTTTTTTCAATGGATTGTGGCGAGGATGCAGCGGCAGCAAGCAGAAATAACCAGTGGGGGAAAGGGTAGCGGAGCGTCCTGGCTACGTCTCCGCTGGAAACTGGATGATAATATTATGATACTGACAGCGAGGCGGCTCTCAGCGTCATTGGTCTGCATCAGGTAATACGGTAAAACGGATACTGGTTCTTGATGTTATCGGCAAAAAACTGGCCTTTTGACTGTGCGGCCATCAGCAGATGGAACACCGTCAGCGGCACATGGCGATAACGATAAACCTCATGCTGGCGGAATTCAATTTCCAGCATTTTTTGCTCAGTATCGTAGGCAACAGTCTGAATTTTCGATGAACTAACATTACGCCGTTTCATATATACTCCCTCCTGGCAACCCGACATGGTTTGATCCTGTGACGCCGCGCGCTTTCGCGCTTTACCATCGATCAATTTTTGCTCATTAATAGTAGCTTAAATTTCATTAATCAGAATTTTCCTGAGGAAATATTTTTTCCTGTGTCTCTGGCAGCAAAAAATAGTCGGGAAAAACAGTAACACCGCGTTTTTTTTTGATGAAGATGTCAGCGTTATGGCTGGCTAAATGCGATTTAAGGAGCGTTTATGCAACTCAGTGTTACGGCTACGCCCAGCCATCAGGATCTTGACGAGATCCGCGCAGGGCTGAATGCCTTTAATGCAAAATTCATTAATATTGCTGAACTTAAGCCGCTGGCGGTGTTTGTTTGTGATGATGAAGGACAAAAACTGGCGGGACTGACCGGATCCACCACTGGCAACTGGCTGCGCATCGATATGCTGTGGGTCAGTGATGCGCTGCGCGGGCAGGGCGTTGGCAGCAAACTCATTCAGGCGGCGGAACAGGAAGCGCGCGCCCGGGGGTGTATCTATGCGCAGGTAGATACCGCCAGCTTCCAGGCGCGTCCCTTCTATGAAAAGCTGGGGTATCAGCTGCGTTTCTCGCTGGATAACTACCCGCGCGAGCATCAGCGTCACTACCTGACGAAAGTGTTTACGGACTGATCGTCGGATGGCCTGACAGCTGCAGTTCGCTGTGGCCGTGGCTGACGCGTAAGCGGGCCTGAGCGCCCAGCGGCAGGGTCACGGTGTCGGCATCGTGACCAAATGCCAGATCGGTAATCACCGGCAGCCCGGTTAATTCACGTATATTTTGCCAGACAGTGGCAAAATCAAAGCCGTTATCATACTCACTCAGCGTGGCGCCGGTGAAGCTGCCGGTAATAATCGCCCGCTGGCGCGCCAGAATGCCGCAGTGATGCAGCTGTAACAACATCCGCTCAGTACGGAACGGGTGTTCATTAATATCTTCGATCACCAGAATGCCGTCATCATACTGTGGCAGCCATGGCGTGCCCACCAGCGAGGCGATCATCGCCAGGTTGCCGCCCCACAACCGGCCGCTGACGTCGCTATCTGGATCTGGCGCAGTGGTTTGCCATTCAACGCTGAACTGCGGCGACGTAACGGCGCGCCAGAAGTTCTCCAGGGTGAAATCTGACAGCCGTTCCGCGCCGAAATTCGCGCACAACATCGGGCCGCTAAAACTGATTACGCCGCTTTGCGTCAGCAGCGCCAGCTGCAGGGCGGTGAAATCACTGTGGCCGCAAATCGCCAGCGGTTTACCCTGTAAATGTCGCAGCGCCGGATAATCGATATGCTCCAGCAGGCGCGATGCGCCATAACCGCCGCGCACGGCCAGCACAATATCCGGCAACGGGGAGAGGGTGGCGAGCGCATTGATGTCTTGTCGTCTGTCACCGTCATCACCGGCAAAGCGCTGGAAGCGACGCGCGATGATCGCACGGTTATCGACCTGATGTCCCTGCGCCTCCAGCCATGCAATACCGCGCTGTGCGGCAGGCTGGTTATGGCAATAACCTGATGGCGCCACCAGATGAAAATGTCGGCCGGTCATAGACGCTAATCTCCCTTTGGGTGTTTTTTCGACAACGGGGGCGGAATCTTTTCCCTGATCCTGTTGTCACAACTGTGCTGATGATGACGAAAAACGGGTGTGAAGTCACCAGTGGACACTGTTTTCCCCGCAATTCAGATAACCGGCAATTTTTAACCTGAAGCGGCTCAGTATGATTGAGCGCAGGCTAATGCTGCGAGGAAAAGAGAAGCGTGAAAACCCGATCGCTGATGTTATGTGCGCTGTTGCTGGCGGGATGCGCAAGTGAGTCCCCACGGCAGACGCCGTCTCAACCCAATACACCGTTAACCCAGGCGCCACCAAAGAAAGTTTCCCATGCCTGGTCTCTGTTTACCGAAGACGCCGCCAGCCACTATGGCGTGGATGAGCGTCTGATTAGCGCGATTATCAGTGTCGAATCTGGCGGAAATCCGGCGGCGATCAGCCGTTCGAATGCGATTGGACTGATGCAAATCAAAGCGTCCACTGCCGGGCGTGAAGTCTATCGCGCACAGGGAAAACGCGGCCAGCCAAGCAGCAAGGAGCTGCGTGACCCGGCGCGTAATATCGATATCGGTGTCGCCTACATTCGTATCCTGCAGTCGCAGCAACTGGCGGGCATTCGTAACCCGGACACCCTGCGTTATGCCACCATCGTCTCGTACGCCAACGGTGCAGGCGCGTTGCTGCGCACCTTCTCCTCTGACCGTGACCGCGCGATTGCCATGATTAACGCCATGACGCCAGATGAGTTTTACCAGCATGTGCAGAACAAACATCCGGCGGCTCAGGCACCACGTTACTTATGGAAAGTGACGACGGCGTATCGCACTATCTGAGTCTCAAAGGGTTTTAGTCAGATGACGCCTGAAGTTGAAGCACAGGGTTCATTCCCACGCCTTTCACTACGCCTTATCCGCGCCTTTTTTCTCATTATGGCCTAAATCCCGCTCCGGGAAACACTGCGCCCGCACGCGCCGCTTAATCTCTGCGGCATCCGGAAAACCGCCATCGGTTTTACGATCCCAAATCAGTTCACCATCCACCTGAATCTGATAAATCCCGCCGCTGGCGGGCACCAGCGTCACCTGCGCCAGATCGGTGCTGAAAGTGTTGAGTAACTCCTGCGCCATCCAGGCCGCGCGTAACATCCAGTTGCATTGCGAACAGTACGTGATGGTGACGATGGGGGGCTGCGCCATGATCCGGCTCCTGAATCAAAGTGAAATTCAGCTTAGTGTGCCTGATGGTTTCCCATCAGAAAAGTGATACCGACGCCAGCAGAGCGCTGTTTATAGTGTCGCCAACCTCACCCGTAAGGAGAAACCGATGACAACAGGCGTAACACTCGGCGTCAGCCCGCTGTGCTGGACCAATGATGTGCTGGACGATCTTGGTGGCGATATTCCGCTGGAAACCTGCCTGCAGCAGGCCGCACAGGCGGGCTATGGCGGTATTGAACTGGGCAGAAAGTTTCCGCGTACCGTCAGCGAGCTTGCACCCTTGCTGAACGCAGCGGGACTGCAGCTGGCATCGGGATGGCACAGCGGTTTTCTGGCGGATCGCAGCGTGGAGGACGAAGTGGCCGCGGTGCGCGATCACGCCAGCCTGCTGCAGCAACTGGGCGCGAAAGTAATGGTGTATGGTGAATGCGGTCAGCTGCCCGGCGCAACGCCGCTGGATGAACCCATTTCGCTCTCTCCGGCGCTCAGCCGCGTCGACCTGACGGACTACGCCAGCAAAGTGAATGCGTTTGCCGATGTGCTGCTGCGTGACTATGGCCTGAAGCTGGCTTATCACCATCACCTGATGATGCTGGTGGAGCACGACGATGAACTGGCGCGTTTTCTGCAGCACACCAGCCACAATGTTGGCCTGGTGCTGGACAGCGGTCACGCCCATGCCGCGGGCGTCGATATCGCGGCCGTGCTCAGTAAATACGGCCAGCGCATTGTGCATATCCATCTCAAAGATGTACGCCCGGCGATGCTGCAACGTCTGTATGACGAAGATCTGAGCTTCAACGACGCCGTGCGCGCCGGACTGTTTACCGTGCCGGGCGATGGCTGCATTGATTACGCGCCGATTATCAACTTTGTCAAAAACGCTGGCTACCAGGGCTGGCTAATTGTGGAAGCAGAGCAGGACCCGCAACAGGCGCCGCCACTGGCTACCGCCAGCCGTGCGGCTCACTGGGTCAGTGAACAGTTCAGTATCCCGCTTGCCGTTAAGGAGAATGCATAATGTCTGACACCCTCAATATTGGCCTGATTGGTTCCGGTTTTATGGGGCAGGCGCACGCTGATGCCTATCGACGCGCGGCGCTGATCTACCCCAATCTGGCGAAACGCCCGCTGCTGTATGCGCTGGCCGACCAGAACCAGACGCTGGCGGATGCCAGTGCCGCCCGCTTTGGCGCGCAAAAAGCCTATGGTGACTGGCGTGAACTGATTAACGATCCGCAGGTGGATGTGGTGGATATCACCTCGCCAAACCATCTCCATTATGAAATGGCGCTGGCGGCCATCGCCGCAGGTAAGCATGTTTATTGTGAAAAACCGCTGGCGGTGAGCGCACAACAGGCGCGGGAAATGACCGACGCCGCGCAGCGCGCCGGGGTGAAAACCATGGTGGCGTTTAACAATATCAAAACCCCGGCGGCGCTGCTGGCAAAGCAAATTATCGAACGTGGCGACATCGGCACACCCGTTCGTTTCCGTGGCACCTTCGATCAGGGCTTCTACAATGATCCTGCACTGCCCTGGTCATGGCGCTGTTCGAAAACCCTTGGTGGCAGCGGGGCGCTTGGCGATCTCGGTGCGCATACGCTCTCGGTGGCGCAGTTTCTGATGGGCGATATCAGCGAAGTCACCGCCAGCGCGCAGACCTTTCTGCGCCAGCGTCCGGTACCGCAGGTGGATGCCGGTTACGCCAGCCGTATTGACGCTAACGCCGAAATGCGTGAAGTGGAAAATGACGATCAGGTGCAGTGCCTGGTGAATTTCACCAGCGGCGCATCCGGGGTGATTGAAGCCTCACGTATTGCTGCCGGACGTATCTTCGGCGTGTTCTGGGAAGTGTCCGGCACTGAAGGCACGCTGTATATGGATGGCGAGCGCTTTAACGAACTGCAGGTTTACCGTTTTAATGATGATAAGCACGATCGCGGTTTCAAAACACTGTATGCCGGCAGCCAGATCCCGTCGTATGCCGGTTTCTTTGGCTTTGATTTTGGCGGCGGTGGTCTCGGTTATTTCGATGTGAAAGTGATTGAAGTACATGACCTGGTACAGGGAATTTGCAGTGATGATGACTGCTATCCCAACTTTGCCTTTGGTCTGCAGAACCAGCTGGTCCTGACTGCGATTGAAGAATCGATGGTGACGCGCAGCTGGACTGCGGTGGCTGACTGATCATTTACCCGACAGGAGAGAGCATGTTTCCTTCCTCATTACCCGCGCCGCGTCGCCCGGCGGCGAACAGTATTCCGGTGTTACGCTGGGGCATTATTGGCCCGGGCTGGATTGCCGATCACTTTGCCCGCGCGCTGCGCGAGCAGACGGCACAGCAACTGATGGCGGTGGCTGCGCGCAGCCAGCAGAAAGCCGATGCCTTTGCCGCGAAGTGGCAGATTCCCCATGCCTTCAGCAATGTGGATGCGCTGCTGGCGCGCCCTGATATTGATGTGGTGTATATCGCCACGCCGCATAATCATCATTACCCGGACGGCCTGAAAGTGCTTAATGCCGGAAAACACGTGCTGATTGAAAAGCCGCTGGCGCTGAACGCGCGCGAAGGCGCGGCATTGCAGCAACGTGCGCAGCAGCAGGGCGTACTGTGTATGGAGGCGATGTGGTGCGATTTCGCGCCTAAGTATGATGTACTCAGTCAGCTGCTGGACGATGGCGTACTGGGTGATGTGCACACCCTGATTGCCGATCATGGCGAGTTTTTTACTCCCGATCACCGTATTTTCAATGCCGATCTCGCGGGTGGGCCGATGCTGGATCTCGGCAGCTACCTGATTGGTCTCAGTGTGAAAGTCGGCGGCGCGCCGGAAACCATTGTCGCCCAGGGGCAGCCAGCGCCGGGCGGGGTTAACGGACAGGCATCAATGCTGCTGACCCATGCTAACGGCATGCACTCGGTGTTAAACACCACGCTGTTCAGTAATACGCCGGGTGGGGCAGTGATTGCCGGACGTGACGCCACACTGGTGCTGGACGGCCAGTTTTATGCGCCGGGCAACTTTACCCTGACCTCCAGCCAGGGCGGTAAAACACTGCGCTGGGAAGAGCCAGCCAATCGCTACAGCCAGCTGAGCCATGAAGCGGAACATGTTGCGTGGTGTATCGGCCAGGGGGTAACCGATTCGCCGGTGCGCTCACTGGCGACGTCGCTGATCACCCTGGCTGCAATGGATGAAGCACGCCGCCAGCTGGGCGTGGTATTTAATGAAGAGCGTTAAACACACGGCAGGTTAACCGTGCTGGGCACGCATCGGTCTTAGAAGCCAGGGGCGCTATATAGCGCCCCTGTTTTGTTGTCTCTGCTGTTGCCATCACCGCGTTTTGCCGATTCAGGCCGTCAGCTCCAGCTGATGCTGTCGCAGCCATTCCGGGAAATCTTCCATCGGCATCGGGCGCGCATAGTAGTAGCCCTGCAGGGTATCGACACCGCGTTCGCGCAGATAGGCTGCCTGCTCTGCGGTTTCCACGCCTTCAGCCACCAGACGAATATTCAGCCGCTGCGCCAGCGAAATCACCATATCGGTGACGGTGGCGTTGATCGCGTCAGTACCGATGGCGGCGGTAAAAATTTTGTCGATTTTCAGCACATCCGGTTTCAGCGTTTTCAGGTAAGACAGAGAACTGTGCCCGGTGCCAAAGTCATCAATCGCCAGCTGCACGCCAATTTTATGCAGGTGTGATACCACACGCTGATCCACCACCGGCAGCGCGTCGCGCTCGGTCAGTTCCACCACCAGCTGCTGGCGTGGATTCGCGGGCCACCACAGGCGGTGCAGATCGTCGAGAATCGCGCGGTCACGGAAATGGCTGGCGGCGACGTTAATCGCAATATAGAAATTCGGGCTGTCCGGCAATTGTGGCAGATAGCTGACGGCCTCGTTGATGACAAAGCGCGTCAGCGGGGCGATCAGGTTCTGCCGCTCGGCCATTGGAATAAACACGTCAGGCTGAATCCAGCCCTGACGCGGATTGTTCCAGCGCAGCAGCAGTTCAATACCATCACAGTCACCGGTGCGCGCATTAATCAGCGGCTGGCAGTAAACCATAAATTCCCGCGCCGACAGGCCGTAGCTAATCTGCCAGGCAATGCTCATGCGGTTGGCGGTAGCCAGCCAGACGATATACGCGGTCAGCATACTTAACAGCAACGCCAGCGGCATTTGCGAAGGAAGGTTAATCAGCGCCAGTCTGACGGGTGATGGACCAAACAAAGTAATAGAGAACGGATAACGCAGTGAGGCTTCTTCATAGCTCACTTCATCTTCTGAAGGTATGGCTTTTTCAATCATCGGGTTGCCATATTCGAGGCTTTTACCGGCGACGTTCAGTATCGCGCGTTCCACCCAGGGCAGCGTCGGTTCCAGCAGATAATTGCTCATCATCTCGATATTAATGACCTGCAAAATGCCTGCGCGGTTATCGAGACTTTTTGGTGTCCACAGCAGCAGCACCGGCGAACCTTTCAGCAGATAATTATCGACAGTCAGCAGCATACGCTGGTTGTTAACCGCCAGTTCCGGGTAGGTTGTGCTAAAGGCAATTGCCCGCTCGCCATAAATACTGGAGCAGTAAACCTTATCATCATCCACCAGCCAGACTGCGCGCACGGTTTGCAGGATGGCCATTTTTTCCACCAGCGGAAAGCGCACATCCGCACAGTTCAGGCCCACCAGCGCCAGCGTATTATTGGCTGACACGTCCAGTGGCGAGAACATGCGGTCAAAGCGCTGTATAGCGTTGTTAGCAAAACGATGCGCTTGTTGCTCAATACGGCCTTTCTCTTCAAAGAAGCGGAAGGTTAAAGTAAGAATGAGCACTAACGCGGCAACAATCGAAGCGATCAGGAGTCGCTTGCGACGAAACTGTCCAACAATTTGCTGGGACACTTGCATCAGTAACCACCCTTAAAGAAAGCGCAAAACGAGAATCCGAGTAACTGTTATCGACCGAATAAAATATTAGTTTAGACCCGGTTAAGAAAAAGCGCAGCGATGCAATAAACAGCAACGCGGCCTGAAAAAACAGGCCGCGCTGATTCACTCTATCGGTTTCCTGGGGTGGGTGATAGTCCACTAATGAACTATTTTTTTTCTATTAATTATGCTTATTGAATATTAGTCACACTGGACTTTTATCGCCAGTCCGCCGCGCGAGGTTTCGCGGTATTTGGCGTTCATATCTTTACCGGTTTCGTACATGGTCTCGATCACTTTATCCAGCGAAACACGCGGCTCACTGGTGCGGCGCATTGCCATACGCGCGGCGTTGATTGCTTTGACCGAGGCAATGGCGTTGCGCTCAATGCAGGGTACCTGAACCTGCCCGGCGACCGGGTCGCAGGTCAGACCAAGGTTATGTTCCATACCAATTTCCGCCGCGACGCAAACCTGCTCCGGGCTGGCGCCCAGCAGTTCCGCCAGACCCGCCGCCGCCATGGAGCAGGCCACGCCGACTTCACCCTGGCAGCCCACTTCAGCACCGGAAATCGACGCGTTCATCTTATACAGCACGCCAATCGCACCGGCAGAGAGGAAGTAGCGGATAAAGATGTCCGGCGTTACGCTTTCAATAAAGTGGTCATAATAGGCCAGTACTGCCGGGACAATACCGCAGGCGCCGTTGGTTGGCGCGGTGACCACGCGGCCACCGGCGGCGTTCTCTTCATTCACCGCCAGCGCAAACATATTTACCCAGTCGATCACGTTCATCGGATCATTCGACAGCTTGCCGGAGGAGACCAGCAGGCGGCGCAGGGCTGAAGCACGACGCGGTACGCGCAGCGGGCCAGGCAGCACGCCTTCTGTGTTCAGACCGCGGTCGATACAGTCGCGCATGGTCTGCCATACCGCCCCGAAATAGCTTTCGATATCCTGACGCGTGTGCAGCGCCAGTTCGTTTTTCATCACCATGCCAGAGAGCGACAGGCCGGTGTCATGGCAGTGAGCCAGCATCTCTTTGGCGCTGTGGAACGGATAGGGCACGCTGACTTCGGACAGCGTGGACTGGCCAAAACTCTCTTCATCAACGATAAAACCACCGCCGATGGAGTAGTAGGTTTTGCTGTAAATCAGCAGATCATCATTGAACGCGTTAACCCGCATGCCGTTTTCATGCAGCGCCAGATTATCACTGCGGAACACCATGCCGCCTTCACGCGGGAAATCCACTTCATGCTGACCGTTCGCCAGCAGCAGGCGCTGGCGCTGCTCCACATCACGGATAAAGCCCGGAATGCTGTCAATATCGACGCTCTCCGGCGAGGCGCCAGCCAGTCCCATGATAATGGCGATATCGGTATGGTGACCTTTACCGGTCAGTGACAGTGAGCCATAGACATCGACGCTGATACGGGTGACCGAACTGAGCTGGCCACTCGTCGCCAGATCGTCGACGAATTGTTTGCCGGCTTTCATCGGGCCAACCGTGTGCGAACTGGAGGGGCCAATGCCGATCTTAAACATGTCGAAAACGCTAATCACGCTACAAACTCCTCAGGAATACAGTCGCTCTGCTGCGGCTATCGGGTGAGCAGAGGGTATGATGTTCATCATGCGCGCAAAATCATCCTTTACGCATGAAAAAAATTTATCTGATACTCAGTAAAAACGTATCCCACCAGGCTGACGGGCGGCATAGCATAACTGACTTTCGTTGCGCGAGGAATATAAATGAAAACGGTGCGTAAGTAAGTGATTTGGATCGTGAGATAAGATATTGGTAGTGAAAAATAACGCGATGCGCATTTAACAAGCATATTTGACGGTGAAGGCGCGGTCAGGCGCCGTGTCCCGCCGTTTGCAGGCTTAGCTGGCGAATGATACCGGCGGTCATCCCCCAGACAAAGTAATCTTCAAACCACGACAGCCAGACGCGGTGCTGTTCACCGTGGCGCTGAATATCCAGCGGCGTATAGCGGCCAAGACGCAGCGCTTCCTGCAGCGGCATTTCGAATACTGCCGCCACCTCGTCCTCATTGGCGTGATAGTGCAGATTATCGGGGATGACGCCCAGCACCGGCGTGACCTGAAAACCGGTGCTGCTGGTCACGGCGGGCAGTGTGCCGATCACCTGCACCTGCTGCTGCGGGATAGCGACTTCTTCCTCGGCTTCGCGCAGCGCGGTGGCGATCAGCGACGCGTCACTGCTGTCCATCATGCCGCCAGGAAATGCCACCTGTCCTGCGTGTTTGCGCAGGGTAGCGGCGCGTTTGGTCAGTAGCAGGGTTGGCTGCTCACGCGCGACCACCGGCACCAGCACCGCGGCGTGGCGGCTGGGAGCGAACGTCTCCGCCGCTGGCGGCAGGCAGAGACTGAAACGGGCGAGAAATTGCGTCAGCGTCAGGGAATTACTGTTCATCACGTGCGGCCTGCAGACAGGGTAGAATGCGTTTGAGTTTATCGAAGGTTTCCTGGTATTCGGCCTCGCAGTGGCTGTCAGCAACAATACCGCCACCAGCGGTGCAGAACAGTTTACCCTGTTCTGCAATCAGCGTGCGGATGGTGATGCTGGTATCCATACGGCCACAGACACTGAGGTAACCGATGCTGCCGCACCAGGCGTTGCGGCGTTGCGGTTCCAGCTCTTCAATAATCTCCATTGCGCGCACTTTCGGCGCGCCGGTAATTGAGCCGCCCGGGAAACAGGCGCGCAGCAGATCGCTGGCGTGCAGCGTCGGCTTCAGGCGGCCACGAATGGTGCTGACCAGATGATGCACCGCCGGGAAAGGCTCGACGACAAACAGTTCCGGCACCGACACGCTGCCAGGCTGGGCGACACGGCCAATATCGTTGCGCAGCAGATCAACAATCATCAGATTTTCCGCGCGATCTTTGGGCGAGTCAGCCAGCTTCTGCGCCTGCAGCCGGTCGGCATCGGCGTCCGCCAGCCGCGGCAGCGTGCCCTTAATCGGCCGGGTTTCAATGACATCATCCTGCAGCGCCAGAAAACGCTCCGGCGACAGACTGAGGATCGCGCTCTGTTCCAGGCGCAGGAAAGCACTGAACGGTGCGCGGTTCTGCGGGTTGAGCAGGGTAAATGCCTGCCACTCGTCACCCTGATAGCTGGCGGTAAAGCGCTGCGCCAGATTGACCTGATAGCAGTCACCCGCCTGCAGATAGTGCTGTACGCGGGCGAATTTATCGGCATAACTCTCTGGCGTCATATTCGACTGCCAGTCGCTGGTCAGGGTAAAGTTCGCATGCTGCGCGGCTGGCGGCAGCGCTGCCAGCCAGGCCAGGCGCTCAGCAACCGGGTGATGAGCGATCAGCGTCAGAGCGCGGCGCTGGTGATCGGCTATCAGTGCCCAGTCGTACAGCCCGACCGCCATATCCGGCGTGGTCAGGTCATCCTGCGCCAGCTGCGGTAGTTGTTCAAAACGGCGGCCGAGGTCATAACCGAACAGGCCCAGTGCTCCGCCCTGAAACGGGAAGTCGGCGTGCTGGGCGGTGGGCAGATTTAACTGTTCCAGCGCCTGTTGCAGAATCGTCAGCGGATCCTCAGTGGACTCTGTTACGCTGTCGCCCTGCTGCCAGCGGGTCAGCTCGCCATGGGTCTGCAACACAGCACAGGGCGCCGCCACCATAATGTCGAAGCGGTTGTCACTGTGCTCGGCGAAACCGGAACTGAGCAGCATCGCCCAGGGCAAATGGGCGGCGCGGGCAAACAGATTGTTCAGGGCGTCGGGCGTATACTCTAACGAATGGTAAACAGGCGGCATGGCGTTCAGCAGGTCATCACAACATAAAGATGCAAGCCTGGCATATTTTTCTGTTGCTGGCATCTGTTTGTTCACCATGGAATAATTCGCGCATCAAGAGTTGAGGAGTCACCATGATTACAGGTTTACCGGCATTATCACACGAACAGCAGCAGCAGGCGGTGGAGCGCATTCAGGAGCTGATGTCGCAGGGCATGAGCAGCGGCCAGGCGATTGCACAGGTGGCGCAGGAGATCCGCGACACCCACACCGGCGGCCGGATCACGGCGCGTTTCGAAGACGAAGAGGACGAATAACGCGCCGCAGGAGATTACAGCGCGGCGATGACCTTGATTTCGACTTTGTATTTCGGGTTCATCAGCTGCGCCTGCACTGTGCAGCGCACCGGCGCATTGCCCGGCGATACCCAGGCATCCCATGCCCGGTTCATCGCCGCGAAATCTTCTTTGTTTACCAGAAAAATCGTCGCGTCGAGGATTTTGCTTTTATCAGAACCGACACGGGTCAGAATACGGTCAATGACCGCCAGCGCATTGGCGGTCTGCGCCTCCGCATCTTCATCAAGATTTTCCGGCACGCTGGTGTAATAGACGGTGTTGTTATAAACCACGGCTTCCGACATGCGGTGCTCCGGGTCAAGACGTTGAATACTCATCTCTCTTTCCTTTCTGAATGATGTTGGCGCTAAGCCTGACACAGAACCGGTTGTGCTGTCATCTGTTGTGGTGATGGCGGGCAAATACTGACATAATTACAGTACTTTTATCTCCGCGCCTTTTCGCGCCATAAGCGCAGGGTGGAGATAACTCGCAGCAGAAGAGAGGGTTCGTGGCAGACGATTTTGCAGCAGACGGCGCACTGGCGCGGGAAATTCCCGGTTTTAAACCGCGTGAGGCACAGCGGCAGATGGCGGACGCGGTTGCTGAGGCGATCACCAGCCGCAGTGAGCTGGTGGTGGAAGCGGGCACCGGTACCGGGAAAACCTTCGCCTATTTAGCGCCCGCGCTGCGTTCCGGTAAAAAAGTGATTATCTCCACCGGCTCGAAAGCGCTGCAGGATCAACTCTACAGCCGCGATCTGCCGACCGTGGCACGTGCACTGAAATTCAAAGGCCAGCTGGCGCTGCTGAAAGGGCGCTCCAATTATCTCTGCCTTGAACGACTGGAACAGCAGTCGCTGGCCGGCGGTGAACTGGCGGTACAGGCGATGAGCGACCTGGTGCATCTGCGCGGCTGGGCGACCGAGACCGTCGACGGCGATATCAGCACCTGTGGCGGCGTGGCGGAAGACAGCACTATCTGGCCGCTGGTGACCAGCACCAATGACAACTGCCTCGGCAGCGACTGCCCGCTGTATAAAGAGTGCTTTGTGGTGAAAGCGCGCCGCCGCGCAATGGATGCCGACGTGGTGGTGGTGAACCACCATCTGTTTCTCGCCGATATGGTGGTGAAAGAGAGCGGTTTTGCCGAACTGATCCCGGAAGCGGATGTGATGATCTTCGATGAAGCGCATCAGGTGCCGGATATCGCCAGCCAGTATTTTGGTCAGCAACTCTCCAGTCGCCAGCTGCTCGATCTGGCGAAAGACATCACCATCGCCTACCGCACCGAAATCCGCGATATGCAGCAGTTACAGAAATCCGCCGACCGGCTGGCACAGTGCGCACAGGACTTCCGTCTGGCACTGGGCGATCCGGGTTATCGCGGCAATCTGCGCGAACTGCTCAGCGACACGCATATTCAGCGCGCTCTGACGCTGCTCGATGACGCGCTGGAACTCTGTTATGACGTGGCGAAAATGGCGCTTGGCCGGTCGGCGCTGCTGGATGCCGCCTATGAGCGCGCGGCGCTGTACCGTAACCGTCTGAAGCGCTTAAAAGAGGTGTCGCAGCCCGGCTACAGCTACTGGTATGAGTGCAATTCCCGTCACTTTATACTGGCGCTGACGCCGCTGTCTGTCTCCGAACGTTTCCGCGAAGTGATGGATGAGCGTCCGGCGGCGTGGATCTTCACCTCGGCGACGCTGGCGGTCAATGAACAGATGAGTCACTTCGTGGAGCGGCTCGGCGTCCACAATGCGCGGGCGCTAATTCTCAACAGTCCGTTCGACTACGAACGTCAGGCGCTGCTGTGCGTGCCGCGCCATCTGCCGTCGCCCAATCAGCCGGGTGGCGCACGTCAGCTGTCGCGTATGCTGTTGCCGCTGATTGAAGCGAATAATGGCCGCTGCTTCTTTCTCTGCACTTCACATCAGATGATGCGTGACCTGGCCGCCGAATTTCGCGCCAGCCTGACGCTGCCGGTGCTGCTGCAGGGAGAAACCAGCAAAGGCCAGCTGCTGAAGCAATTTGTCGCCGCAGGTAATGCGCTGCTGGTGGCGACCAGCAGTTTCTGGGAAGGGGTCGATGTGCGCGGTGATGCGCTGTCGCTGGTGATTATCGATAAACTGCCGTTTACCTCGCCGGACGATCCGCTGCTGAAAGCGCGCATGGAAGATTGTCGCGTACGCGGCGGGGAGCCATTCGATGATGTGCAACTGCCGGATGCAGTAATCACCCTGAAGCAGGGCGTCGGCCGCCTGATCCGCGACGTTGCCGATCGCGGCGTGGTGGTGATTTGCGATAACCGGCTGGTGATGCGGCCGTACGGCTCCGTATTCCTCAACAGTTTGCCGCCTGCACCGCGCACCCGCGATCTGCAGCGCGCCGTAGCGTTCCTTACCGCGCAACCAGCACAGCCATTCCCGTGATCTTGTGCTAAGATGCCCGCCGGAAAAATTTTGATCCCGCCTGAGGTTGCTATGTCCACGCGAATTTTAGCCATTGATACGGCCACTGAAGCCTGTTCAGTGGCGCTGCTGAACGATCAGCATATTGACGCTCTGTTTGAACTCTGTCCGCGTGAGCATACGCAGCGCATTCTGCCGCTGGTGCAGCAGGTGCTGACGAATAACCAGCTGGCGCTGACGCAGCTTGATGCGCTGGCGTTCGGCCGCGGGCCAGGCAGTTTTACCGGCGTGCGTATCGGCATCGGTATTGCCCAGGGACTGGCGCTCGGCGCTGAATTGCCAATGATTGGCGTGTCGACGCTGGCGACCATGGCGCAGGGCGCCTGGCGTCTCACAGGCGCAACCCGGGTGCTGGCAGCGATTGACGCGCGTATGGGTGAAGTCTACTGGGGGGAATACCAGCGCGATGAGCAGGGTAACTGGCACGGTGAAGAGAGCGAAGCGGTGCTGAAACCGGAAGCGGCGCTGGCGCGCATGGCGCAGCTGGACGGCGCATGGGCCACGGTGGGCACCGGCTGGCAGGCCTGGCCGCAACTGCTGACCGACAGCGCGCTGAGCTTAACCTCTGCCGGTGTTGAGCTGCCTGCTGCGGAAGATATGCTGCCGCTGGCGCAGCAGGCACTGCGTAACGGTGCGACGGTGGCGGTGGAACATGCCGAGCCGGTCTACCTGCGTAACGAAGTGACCTGGAAAAAATTGCCGGGTCGCGAGTAAGCAGCAACTTATTGCCGGTCGCACAGTCTAAACTAACAGTACCAGGGAGAGTGAATGATGCGTAAACGTTTTATTGGCCCTGCGGGGCTGTTAGCTGTCGCAGCTCTGTTGTTATCTGGCTGTGTTTCTGTGCCTGATTCGGTGAAAGGCAGCTCGCCGACGCCGCAACAGGATCTGCTGCGCGTGATGAATGCGCCGCAGCTGTATGTCGGCCAGGAGTCGCGCTTCGGCGGTAAAGTGGTGAAAGTCAGCAATCTGACAGGCCGTACGCGGCTGGAGATTGCCACGCAGCCGCTGGACAGCACTGCGCGACCGATTCTCAGTGCCGCATCTGTCGGACGTATTTATGCCGACATTAATGGCTTTGTTGATCCGGTCGACCTGAATAATCAGATGGTTACCGTGGTCGGACCGATTAAAGGCACTGAAAAGGGCAAGGTTGGCGATGCTGATTACCAGTTTGTGGTGGTCAATGTTGCCGGTTACCAGCGCTGGCATTTGACGCAGCAGGTGGTGATGCCTCCGCAACCGATCGATCCATGGATCTGGTATGGTCCGCCGCGCGGCCGTCATGGCGGCTACTGGGGACCAGGACCCTGGTGGTATAACAACAGCGCACCGGCACAGGTACAGACCATCCTGACCGAGTAACGGCAGCACGATCAGCTCACCGCTGCACCAGCGTTTTATAGAGATTATTTTTTAGCGGCCCGGTCGCAACCTACTGCGAACGGGCCGTTTTGTTTTACCCATGTCTGGATCGAGAAATTTAGTGATACGCTTCGCAACCTCATCACAGAAACATCTGCAAACTGGTACGCTCAGTTAAAATATTGTTAAAACGCCGTGTTGGTGAGGCTGCGATGACAATAAATAACGATTTCCGAGGTGAATCCTTGAGTAAGGTTTGGCTTAACCGTTATCCGGCCGATGTTCCGGCCGAAATTGATTCTGAACGCTACACATCGCTGATTGATTTATTTGAACAGTCGGCAAAACGCTACGCCGATCAGCCCGCCTTTATTAATATGGGGCAGGTGATGACGTTCCGTAAGCTGGAGGAGCGCAGCCGTGCGTTTGCCGCTTACCTGCAAAACGAACTGGGTCTGCAGAAAGGTGACCGGGTGGCACTGATGATGCCGAACCTGCTGCAGTATCCGATTGCGCTGTTTGGCGTGCTGCGCGCCGGTATGGTGGTGGTGAACGTCAACCCGCTGTACACGCCGCGCGAACTGGAACACCAGCTGAACGACAGCGGCGCGGCCGCCATTGTGCTGGTCTCCAACTTTGCTCATACGCTGGAAAAAGTGGTGGCGAAAACCCAGGTGAAGCATGTCATTCTGACGCGCCTGGGCGATCAGCTGTCGCCTGCCAAAGCCACACTGGTCAACTTTGTGGTGAAATACATCAAACGGCTGGTGCCGAAATACCATCTGCCGCACGCTATCTCTTTCCGCAGTGCGCTGCAGCAGGGTTATCGCCAGCAGTATGTAAAACCGTCGATTATCAATGACGATCTGGCCTTTCTGCAATATACCGGCGGCACCACCGGGGTGGCGAAGGGGGCGATGCTGACCCACCGCAATATGCAGGCCAATCTGGAGCAGGCGAAAGCCACCTATGGTTCACTGCTGCAGGAAGGCAACGAAATCGTGGTCACCGCACTGCCGCTGTACCATATTTTCGCCCTGACGGTGAACTGTCTGCTGTTTGTCGATCTTGGCGGCAGTAATCTGCTGATCACCAATCCGCGTGATATTCCGGGACTGGTGAAGGAGCTGGGTAAATACCCGTTTACCACTATCACTGGCGTCAATACGCTGTTTAACGCCCTGTTGAATGATAAAGATTTCCAGCGCCTCGATTTCTCTTCGCTGCGCCTTTCGGCGGGCGGCGGTATGGCGGTACAAAAAGCGGTGGCCGAGCGCTGGGAAAAGCTGACCGGTCATTATGTGCTGGAGGGTTATGGCCTGACGGAGTGTTCGCCACTGGTGTCGGTGAATCCGTATGATATTACCTGTCACAACGGCAGCATCGGTCTGCCGGTGCCATCCACCGACATTATGCTGGTGGATGATGCCGGTAATGAAGTGGCGCCGGGCGAACCGGGCGAGTTGTGCATTAAAGGGCCGCAGGTGATGATTGGCTACTGGCAGCACCCGCAAGCCACTGATGAAGTATTAAAAAATGGATGGCTTCGCAGCGGCGATATTGTTACCGTTGATAGCGAAGGCTTTCTGCGTATTGTCGATCGCAAAAAGGATATGATTCTGGTTTCCGGTTTCAATGTTTATCCGAACGAGATCGAAGATGTGCTGATGCAGCATGCGAAAGTGCGTGAAGTCGCCGCGATTGGCGTACCGAGCGAACTTTCCGGTGAAGCAGTAAAAATCTGCGTGGTGAAAAAGGATGATTCACTGACTAAAGATGAACTGATCGCGCACTGCCGCCGTCATCTGACGGGATATAAGGTGCCGAAGATTGTCGAATTCCGTGACGAGCTGCCGAAGACCAATGTCGGCAAAATCTTGCGCCGCGAACTACGCGAAGAAGCCATTAAGGCTGCGCAAAACAACGGATAGGTCAGCCTGCTGTATCGCAAAGATTAATCAACGCCGGATTGCCCGGCGTTTTTATTGCTTAACACCTGACGCCACCCGTTTTATGTTTGCGGGTAGCGAGAGAGAACCCCATTGAATTACACATTAATTACTGACAACCAGGCGCTGGCTGATATTTGCCAGGCCGCGCGCCGCCATCCGCTGCTGGCGCTGGATACCGAGTTTGTTCGCACGCGCACCTACTATCCGCAGTTAGGCTTAATCCAGCTGTATGACGGCGAGCAGCTGTCGCTGATTGACCCATTGCCCATCACTGACTGGACGCCGTTTATTGACCTGCTGACCGATACGCAGGTGACCAAATTCCTCCATGCCGGCAGCGAAGATCTGGAAGTGTTTCAGCACCAGTTTGGCGTGATGCCGCAGCCAATGATCGATACGCAAATTCTGGCCGCATTTTCTGGCCGCCCGCTGTCCTGCGGTTTCGCCACCATTGTGGAATCATTTACTGGCGTGGCGCTCGACAAGAGCGAGTCGCGCACCGACTGGCTGGCGCGCCCGCTCACTGAGCGCCAGTGCGACTATGCCGCTGCCGATGTGTTTTACCTGCTGCCGATTGCGACTCAGCTGATGACGGAAACCGAAGCGGCGGGGCAGATGAGTGCAGCACTCAGCGAATGTGCGCTGCTGTGCCAGCGCCGCAGTGAAGTGCTGGCGCCGCAGGACGCCTGGCGCGATATCAGTAATGCCTCGCAGCTGCGTCCGCGTCAGCTGGCGGTATTGCGCCTGCTGGCCGCCTGGCGTCTGGAGCTGGCGCGCGAGAAAGACATGGCGGTTAACTTTGTGGTGCGTGAAGAGAATTTATGGAAAGTGGCGCGTTACCAGCCAGGTTCGCTGGGCGAGCTGGATCATCTGGGGCTGAACGGTCATGAAATCCGTTTTCATGGCAAAACGCTGGTGGGACTGGTGGCGGAAGCGGAAGCTCTGCCGGAAGAGGCACTGCCTGCACCGCTGAGCAATATCATCGATCAGCCGGATTACCGCAAAGCGTTCAAGGATTTTAAAGCGCTGGTACAGCAGGTGAGCGAACGTTCGGGTTTAAGTCCGGAGTTGCTGGCATCGCGCCGGCAGATTAACCAGTTGCTGAGCTGGCACTGGCAGCTGAAACCGCGTGAACGTTTACCTGAATTACTGGCGGGCTGGCGAGGCGAGCTGATGGCTGAAGAGATTAATCAGCTGCTGGCGAACTACTGATACCGGGCAAGCTGCGCCTGTCAGAACAGATTTCCCCTGCGAAATATGCAGGGGAGAATCAGGATAAGCGAAGCGTCATTTCGGGGCGTCTTCCGCTTCCGGTAGCGTCACGTTCAGCTCCAGAATTGAAATATCATCCCCTTTGTTATCCAGCTGGACCGTGACCATCTCTGGATCAATCTTCACGTATTTGCAGATCACTTCCAGTATGTCGCGCTTCAGTTGTGGCAGATAGTGCGGCTCGCTGTCGCTCCTTCTGCGTTCCGCCACAATGATTTGCAGCCGTTCCTTGGCTATATTGGCTGTGTTCTTTTTTCGGGATAAAAAGAAATCAAGTAAGGCCATGTTATCCCCCGAACAGGCGTTTCAGGAAACCCTTCTTCTCTTCTTCGATGAAGCGGAAGGGACGTTCTTCTCCGAGTAAACGATCGACGGTATCGGCATACGCTTTGCCGGCGTCGGACTCGATATCCAGGATCACTGGCTCACCCTGGTTAGACGCACGCAGTACGGACTGATCTTCCGGGATCACGCCGACCAGCGGAATGCGCAAAATTTCCAGCACGTCTTCCATGCTCAGCATATCGCCACGGCTGACGCGGCCCGGATTGTAACGGGTCAGCAGCAGATGCTCTTTGACAGGCTCCTGGCTGGTCTCCGCACGGCGGGATTTAGAGGCGATGATACCGAGAATACGGTCGGAGTCGCGCACGGAAGAGACTTCCGGGTTGGTGGTGATGATCGCTTCATCAGCGAAGTAGAGCGCCATCAGTGCACCAGTTTCGATACCTGCCGGTGAGTCACACACCACAAAGTCGAACTCCATGGTGGACAGATCGTTCAGCACTTTTTCCACGCCTTCGCGGGTCAGCGCATCTTTGTCGCGCGTCTGCGAAGCGGGCAGGATAAACAGGTTTTCGGTGCGCTTGTCTTTAATCAGCGCCTGATTCAGCGTGGCGTCACCCTGAATGACGTTGACAAAGTCATATACCACACGGCGTTCGCAACCCATGATCAGATCGAGGTTACGCAGACCGATATCGAAATCGATCACCACGGTTTTTTTGCCTTTCTGCGCCAGACCGGTAGCAATGGCCGCGCTTGACGTGGTCTTACCAACGCCCCCTTTACCCGATGTAACAACAATAATGCGTGCCATATGTATCTTTCCTTAACAAAGGGGCTAAGTTCTTTCGCTGGGCTGTAATCAGCCCGACTAATTCAATGTTTGTATTGTCAGCGCGCCATCTTTCAGACTGAGACGCGCCGCTTTACTAAAAAATTCAGCCGGGATTTGGTCCATAATCCAGTATTCACCGGCTATCGACACCAACTCCGCAGATAAACTGGTGCAAAAGATCTGGCAATCCCGATCGCCGCTGGCGCCAGCCAGAGCGCGTCCACGCATCATGCCGTAGACATGGATGTTGCCATCGGCGACCAGTTCGGCGCCGGCGCTCACGCTGTTAGTGACAATCAGATCGGCGTTGCGCGCATAAATTTGTTGCCCGGAACGCACCGGGGTGTTGATGACGCGGGTTTTCGCTACCGGGTTTTCCACCGGTTGCGCGGCCGGGGCCGGTTCCACGCTTTTCTTCTGTTCTTTGCCTTCGGCGAGAATCGGCAGTCCCGCGCGGGCAATCATGCGTTTCAGCGCATCATCTTTACAGCCGCTGACGCCGACAATCCGCAGACCGGTGGCGTTGACCGCCTGCTGTATCTGTTTCCAGTTCACGTCACCGGAAAGTGTCGCCACATTAAGCACCACGGGGGCATTTTTCAGGAAGGCTGGAGCCTGGTCGATTTTGTCCTGGAGCGCCTGGCGAACCACGTCGGGTTGATCGTGGTGTAAGTGAACAACAGACAGTGTAAAACTACTGCCTTTTAACTCGATTGGCGATTGCGACATCTGTCCTGACTCAGTCCTGTTGTGTCTTAATCCGGCTCAATCAGGCTTAATTTATCAGCGCTTAATCAAGGCGGGACAATATTCCGAAGTACAGTAAGCATGTTATAGTTACTGCTATATTCAGGCAAGTCGCCATCCAGGTTAATTCGAGTAAAAAATATGTTTTGTGTGATCTACAGAAGCCCGCAGCGTGACCAGACTTATCTTTATGTAGAAAAAAAAGACGATTTCTCCCGCGTGCCGCAAGAACTGCTTAAAGGTTTCGGTAAACCGCAGCTGGCAATGATCTTGCCGCTGGATGGCAGTAAGAAGCTGGTCAATGCCAGTCTGGAGAAAGTGAAAGCAGCATTACAGGAGCAGGGCTATTATTTGCAGCTGCCACCGCCACCAGAAAGTCTGCTAAAGATTCATCTGGAAAATAAGCAATAAGCATTATTAAGAATCATCTGTAAATAATTTCGCCACCCGCAGATTCGGGGGATGATTTCCCGGCACGGCAATTCTGTTTTCTGACCGCTTCTGCACAATAAATGGACAGAAGTGGCTCTATTATTTCGCACTGGCGCGGCAGGTTATCGCTGGCGTCACCACTCAACAGCAAACAGGGGAACAGCATGTATCAGCATCGTAACTGGCAGGGCGCATTGTTAGATTATCCGGTCAGCAAAGTGGTGTGTGTAGGCAGTAACTATGCGAAGCACATTAAAGAGATGGGCAGTGCGACACCTGAAGAGCCTGTGGTGTTTATTAAACCAGAAACCGCGCTGTGCGATTTGCGCCAGCCAATCTCCATTCCGCAGGGTGACAAATTTGGCTCGGTGCATCATGAAATTGAGCTGGCGGTGCTGATTGGCGCGACGCTGAAGCAGGCCACTGAAGAGCATGTGCAGAAAGCCATTGCCGGTTACGGTGTGGCGTTAGATCTAACCCTGCGCGATATCCAGGCGAAACTGAAGAAAGCCGGGCAGCCATGGGAGAAGTCGAAAGGGTTTGATAACTCTGCGCCGCTGTCTGGTTTTATCCCGGTCGGCGAGTTCAGCGACGATCCGCAAAATACCGAACTGAAACTGGTGGTCAATGGCGTCGTGCGCCAGCATGGCAACACAGCGGATATGATCACGAAAATTGTGCCGCTGATTGCCTATATGAGCCAGTACTTCACCCTGCGCGCAGGGGACGTGATTCTGACCGGTACGCCGGAAGGCGTGGGGCCAATGGCGTCTGGCGACAGCCTTGAAGTGTATATTGGTGAGCGTGGCATCACGACGCGCGTGCTGTAAAAGTTGCATCTGGCGCGCAAACCCTTTATAAGGTGCGGTTTTTCACTACCCAGGATTTTCTCATGACTGATACCCCTTTCTGGCGACAGAAGTCGCTTGAGCAGATGACCGATGAGGAATGGGAATCCTTGTGTGATGGCTGTGGCCAGTGCTGCCTCAATAAGTTGCAGGATGCAGACACCGACGAAATTTACTTCACTAACGTCGCCTGCAACCTGCTGGATATCAAAACCTGCCAGTGCCGCAACTACGAGCGCCGCTTCGAATTTGAAGAAGACTGCATCAAGCTGACGCGCGAGAATCTGCCGACCTTCTCCTGGCTGCCGCCGAGCTGCGCTTACCGCCTGCTGGCGGAAGGCAAATCATTGCCGGTGTGGCATCCGCTGCGCAGTGGTTCGAAAGCCGCAATGCATGCTGCACGCATTTCGGTACGCCATATCGCGGTGCGCGAAAGTGAAGTGGTGGACTGGGAAGAACATATCATCAATCGTCCACGCAACTGGGCGTGACAGTGATGCCGGAATAAAAAAACGGGCCTTGATGGCCCGTTTTTACGTTAACGCGTATCAAATCAGTAGCGGGAGAACAGATCGCGACGCTTAGGTTTAAACGGCTGGGCAATCAGCACCAGCACCGCTATCACCAGAAACGCGGCGAAAATAACGATCAGCCACTGCGGCATACTGAAAGAGAGGAAAGACCACTGATTTTCTGCGCAGTCACCGCTGGCGACAAACATACCTGGCAGCCATTTATCCAGCGGCAGCCAGCTCGGGAAGCGGGCGGCGAAATCGCAGGTGACAAACGGATTCGGGTGCAGCTGGATCATGGTGTGCTGATACGCTAAACGCAGCCCTTCCCAGGCACTGTAAAGCCAGATAGCAATTGCCACCAGCCGCAGTGGTGTTTTTGGTGCGACAGCCCCCACCAGGCCAGCTGCCACCACACCCCACAATGCGCAACGTTCATAGATGCACAATACGCAGGGCTTCAGCATCATCACATGCTGAAAGTACAACGCCACCATTTCCAGAGCGAAAGCGATAATTGCCATTAACAGCCAGGCGCCGCGTCCTCTGGAACATTGATTCAGATATCTCAACATAGTCTTTCCATGCAAGAAGCTTTAGAAAACGCAGTGTAAACTAAAAGCTGCTCTCTGCCAGCCTGCTCAGAGAAAAAAACAATCAGATAAATGACTTAAATTAAAAAAACGTGTAACTCTTTCGTTTAAAGCTGCGGTGCGCTGATCCAGCCCTGTTGCGTAAACCACAACGTCAGCGGCTCCAGCGTGTACATGATGCACAGCAACCCTACCAGCGAAAGTACCAGCGTAAAGGGTAGCGCCATCCACACCATCCGGCCATAGGACAGACGAATCAACGGCGCCAGCGCCGATGTCAGCAGGAACAGAAATGCGGCCTGACCGTTGGGCGTCGCCACTGAGGGCAGATTGGTGCCGGTATTGGTCGCGACCGCCAGCAATTCAAACTGCTCCTGGCTAATTGCACCGCTGGTGAAAGCGTGCTTCGCTTCGTTGATATAGACCGAGCCGACAAACACATTATCGGAAATGGCCGACAGCAGGCCGTTGAAGACATAGAACCATTTCAGCTGTGAGGCGGGATCGACCTGCAAGACAAACTGGATTAGCGGGGCAAACAGCTGTTGTTCTGCAATCACTGCGACGATAGCGAAAAACACCGTCAGCAACGCGGTGAAAGGCAGCGCTTCGCTGAAGGCTTTGCCGATGGCATGCTCGTCTGTCACGCCACAAAAAGCGGTGATCAAAATAATCACGGATAAGCCAATCAGCCCCACCTCGGCGAGATGAAATGCCAGCGCCACAATCAGCCAGACACCCGTCAGCGCCTGCACCCAAAGCCGGACGCTCTCCTGGCGTGTGCGTTTGCTGGTGGACTGGCGATCGTAGTCCTGCAGAATCTCACGCACCTGTGGTGGCAGAGGTTCACCAAAGCCAAACAGTTTAAAGCGTTCGACCAGTAACGAGGTGACAAGACCACAAATCAGCACCGGCACGGTAACCGGTGCCATGCGCAGGAAGAAACCGACAAAATCCCAGCCTGCCGCTTTGGCGATAATCAGGTTTTGCGGTTCACCCACCATGGTCATCACGCCACCCAGCGCGGTGCCGACACCGGCCTGCATCATCAGACTGCGCAGGAAGGCGCGGAATTTTTCCAGCGTCTGGCGATGTTCGGCATCGGCGATATCACTGTCATCATGGCGCAATTCGCCATCACCCTGCGACACCACACGGTGATAAATGGCATAAAAACCGCTGGCGACGGCGATCACCACCGCCACCACCGTCAGCGCATCGAGAAACGCCGAGAGAAAGGCTGCAGCCAGACAGAAGGACAGACTCAGCAACGCTTTTAGGCGAATATTCAGCAACAGTTTGGTGAATACCAGCAACAGCAGTTGCTTCATAAAATGAATCCCGGCGACCATAAAGATCAGTAGTAACAGCACTTCCAGATTGGCGGCCAGTTCCTCTTTCACCTGATCCGCACTGGCCATACCGATAGCTATCGCTTCGAGCGCCAGCAGCCCGCCGGGCAGCAATGGGTAGCACTTCAGCGCCATACCCAGCGTAAAAATAAACTCCGCCACCAGTAGCCAGCCCGCAATAAACGGACTGACAAAAAAGAACAGCAATGGATTAATGACTAAAAAACCCAGCAGAGTAACTTTGTACCAGTCGGGCGACTGCCCGAGAAAATTCCGCGTCAGTGCGCGGCTGACAGACATATCCATGACTTATCCTTGCCTCAATTTTTATTTTGCTCTCAAAGGGTAAAGCGCAGCCGACATGCTGGCAATATGCGGATCACGCAAAGCGGCGGCTGAATTTTGCGATTTTCCCGGAGCGATCGCGTTTTCCGTGCGTGACAGACTAGGTGATGCCAGGGGGCTCTGGTATGATGAGCAGAATTTTTTGCTGTAGACAAAAGGCTACGAGATAACGCTATGGTCATTAAGGCGCAAAGCCCGGCTGGTTTCGCTGAAGAGTATATCATTGAGAGCATCTGGAATAGCCGTTTTCCACCCGGCTCCATTTTACCCGCAGAACGCGAGCTGTCTGAATTAATTGGCGTCACTCGTACCACGCTGCGTGAAGTATTGCAGCGCCTGGCGCGCGATGGCTGGTTAACGATTCAGCATGGCAAACCTACCCGTGTGAATAATTTCTGGGAAACCTCCGGACTGAATATTCTGGAAACCCTGGCGCGACTCGACCATGACAGCGTACCACAGCTGATCGATAACCTGCTGTCAGTGCGCACCAATATTTCGTCCATTTTTATTCGCCGCGCTATCCGTCATCATGCGGATAAAGCGCTGGAAGTACTGGAAAGCGCCCGTCAGGTGGACGACCATGCGGAAGCCTACACTGAGCTGGATTACAATATTTTCCGCGGACTGGCCTTTGCCTCCGGCAACCCGATCTATGGCCTGATCCTCAACGGCCTGAAAGGGCTGTATACCCGTGTCGGACGCTACTACTTCTCTAATCCGGAAGCACGCAAGCTGGCGCAGAACTTCTATCAGCAACTCACGCAGTTCGCGCAGCAGCAGAAAGTTGACGCGGTAGTCGATGCCGTCCGTGATTATGGCCGCAGAAGTGGTGAAATCTGGCACAGCATGCAGAAAGCCATGCCTGCCGATTTAGCGCATCAGCATCAGCGCCGCTAGTGATAAAAAAGGGGACGTATTTACGCCCCCTTTGTTCATCTAAGGTCCTGGGTATTTGATATCAGGCCGTGCGTATCAAGCCGAAGCCGTAGTTATTGGCTTCAGCGTGCCATTATCAACTGCAGACCCTGCAACAAGCCTGATTTCAGGGGAAACAGTGCGATGGCTCCGGAGCGCCTTGTCCGCGCCGGACCGCGCACTGGTCGCCCCGGGTATCTCGATCCGCCAGACGACTTTCAGCAGCAGCGGTTAAACCGCCGCCATTAATGCCAGCCACCCAGATTCACTCACTTACAACGCCGTTGGCCGTGGCGGGCAGCGATCGAGCAACTCCACACTGCCATCCTCATTCTGCTGCTCCAGATGCACATCGAATCCCCACAACCGGTGTACGTGCTTCAGCACCTCACGACGGCTCTTATCCAGCGGTGCGCGCTCCTGTGGCACATAGCGCAGAGTCAGCGAACGGTCGCCGCGCAGATCCACACTGTACACCTGAATATTCGGCTCCAGATTACTCAGGTTATACTGCGCCGACAGCTGCTGACGAATCGCCCGATAACCCGCTTCGTCATGGATCGCGGCGATCTCCAGATAATTATTACGATCGTCATCCAGCACGGTAAACAGACGGAAATCGCGCATCACTTTCGGTGACAGGAACTGGCTGATAAAGCTCTCATCCTTGAATTCGCGCATGGCGAAATGCAGCGTCTCCAGCCAGTCTTTACCGGCAATATCCGGGAACCAGTAACGATCTTCCTCTGTTGGCGATTCACAAATGCGCTTAATATCCTGGAACATCGCAAAGCCCAGCGCATAAGGGTTAATCCCGCTGTACCACTGGCTGTTATATGGCGGCTGATACACCACATTGGTGTGGCTGTGCAGGAACTCCAGCATAAAGCGTTCGCTGACTTTGCCTTCGTCATACAGGTGATTAAGAATGGTGTAGTGCCAGAAAGTGGCCCAGCCTTCGTTCATCACCTGCGTCTGTTTTTGCGGATAAAAATACTGGCTGACTTTACGCACAATACGCAGCACTTCCCGTTGCCATGACTCCAGCAGCGGGGCATTTTTTTCCATAAAATAGAGCAGATTTTCCTGCGGCTCAGCCGGATAACGGCTGGCGCCAGTCTGAGTTTCCTCTTTCTCACGCCGTGGCAGCGTGCGCCAGAGCGTATTCACCTGACTCTGCAGATACTCTTCGCGGCTCTTCTGCCGGGCTTTCTCTTCTTCCAGCGAAATCTTTTGCGGCCGTTTATAGCGATCAACGCCATAGTTCATCAGCGCATGACAGGAATCGAGCAGGCGTTCCACTTCCTCCACGCCGTAACGCTCTTCGCACTGACGGATATAGTTACGTGCAAACAGCAGATAATCGACGATGGAACTGGCGTCAGTCCAGCTGCGGAACAGGTAGTTATTTTTGAAGAAGGAGTTATGACCGTAGCAGGCGTGCGCCATCACCAGCGCCTGCATCGTGATGGTATTCTCCTCCATCAGATAAGCGATGCAGGGGTTGGAATTAATCACGATCTCATAGGCCAGGCCTTGCTGACCATGTTTATAACGCTGTTCCGTCTCGATAAACTTCTTACCAAACGACCAGTGCGCATAGTTGATCGGCATACCGACGCTGGAGTAAGCGTCCATCATTTGCTCGGAAGTAATAATTTCAATCTGGTGCGGGTAGGTGTCGAGCCGGTAGAGCTTAGCGACACGGTCAATCTCTTGCAGGTAAACATCCAGCAGTTCGAAGGTCCAGTCCGGTCCGTCGCTGATTCGTTTATTGTTTTTAAGCGTATCATCAAACATCGTCGTCATAGCGCACCCCTCTTCATGAGCGAATACTTCAATGATAGTTCACTGTCACCCATCCTAAGCAGGAAAACAAACGAAATCTTTGGCAGAAAATCGAGCACAGCGGAAAAAACAGATGACTGGCATGTAAAAGTGCTAAATAAACACCAATGAGTAGCATTATGTGCTGTTTATAATGTTTTTATATGACACATTTCATTTCTGCTGGCAGCAAGGAAATAATCCTGACTTTTTATTATTTGCTACTGCAAAGCACTATCAGACCCTATTTTCTGCCGAATTTAGCCATGCATCTTGTTTTTACTTACCTGTCAGGTAAAAAAGATGTGAAATAGTTCACCGCGATGTTGCCGTTTATTCGTTAGTATCATTATCCGAGTCATCGGCATTTAAACAGTATATTGTTCTTTTATGGCCTGCTGTGGAGTGGTTATGCGAGTTGTCATCCTGGGAAGTGGGGTAGTCGGCGTGGCCAGCGCCTGGTATCTGGCACAGGCGGGACATGAAGTGACGGTGATTGACCGTCAGCCAGGCGCTGCGCTGGAAACCAGCGCAGGCAATGCCGGGCAGATTTCGCCGGGTTATGCCGCGCCCTGGGCGGCGCCAGGCGTGCCGCTGAAGGCGGTTAAGTGGATGTTCCAGCGCCATGCACCACTGGCGATCCGCCTTGATGGCAGTCGTTTCCAGCTGGAGTGGATGTGGCAAATGCTGCGCAACTGCGATATGCGCCATTATCAGCAGAACAAAAGCCGTATGGTGCGCATTGCAGAATACAGCCGTGACTGCCTGAAACAGCTGCGTGAAGCAACCGGCATCCGTTACGAAGGACGGCAGGGCGGTACACTGCAGCTGTTTCGGACCGCACAGCAGTATGAAAGCGCCGCAAAAGATATTGCCGTACTGCAGCAGGCGGGGGTGCCTTACCAGTTGCTGGAAGCCGATCAGTTAGCCAGCGTAGAGCCAGCACTGGCGGCAACCCGCCATAAACTGACCGGTGGGTTGCGCCTGCCAAATGATGAAACGGGCGACTGCCAGCTGTTTACTCAGCGTCTGGCGGAGATGGCCGCCGCTGCGGGCGTGCAGTTCCGTTTCAATACCGAAGTGAATCATCTGCTGCGTGACGGCAACCACATCTATGGCGTGAAGTGTGGCGAGGAAGTGGTGAAAGCCGATGCTTACGTGCTGGCGTTTGGCTCTTATTCCACCACGCTGCTGCGCAATATTCTGCCGATCCCGGTCTACCCGCTGAAAGGCTATTCGCTGACGATTCCACTGAAAGATGAAGCGGGCGCGCCGGTCTCCACCGTGCTGGATGAAAGCTATAAAGTGGCGATCACCCGCTTTGACCAGCGCATTCGCGTCGGCGGCATGGCAGAGATCGTCGGTTACAACAATCAGCTGTTGCCTGCCCGTCGCGAAACCCTCGAATTGGTGGTGCGCGATCTCTATCCGCGCGGCGGGGCGATTGAACAGGCGACATTCTGGAGCGGACTGCGCCCAATGACGCCAGACGGTACGCCGATTGTGGGCCGCACGCCGCTGAAAAATCTGTTCCTCAACACCGGACACGGTACGCTTGGCTGGACCATGGCCTGCGGCTCCGGTCAGCTGCTGGCAGATATTATTTCCGGTAAAACCCCCGCCATTGCCGCTGACGATCTGTCAGTAATGCGTTATCTTACAGGTTCTTCCGCAGCTGATGGCGCCAGGCTACACAGTGCCGACGTCACGCGTTAAGGTTTTTACAAGGAGAAGTTATGTCACGTCCGATTGTCGCAACCATTGATACCGCCGCGTTGCGACAAAATCTGGCCATTGCCCGCCAGGCGGCGCCACACTCCCGTGTCTGGTCAGTGGTCAAGGCGAATGCTTATGGCCATGGTATTGATCGTGTCTGGCAGAGTTTGTCGGAAACGGATGGTTTTGCCCTGCTGAATCTGGAAGAGGCCATTTTGCTGCGTGAGCGCGGCTGGAAGAAACCGATCCTGTTGCTGGAAGGTTTCTTTCACCGTGATGAGCTGGAAATTCTCGACAAATATCGCCTGACTACCAGTGTCCACAGCAACTGGCAGATCCAGGCGCTGGCTCAGGCGAAGCTGTCTGCGCCGCTGGATATTTACCTCAAGATGAACAGCGGCATGAACCGCTTAGGCTTTATGCCGGAGCAGGTGCACAACGCCTGGCACAAACTGCGCTCGCTGGCCAACGCAGGCGAAATGACGCTGATGGCGCACTTTGCTGAAGCGGAACATCCTGAAGGGATCGTGAAGCCAATGGAGCGTGTCGAGCGCGCCGCCGAAGGGCTGAACTGTCGCCGCTCACTGGCGAACTCTGCCGCCACGCTGTGGCATGCCAATACCCATTTTGACTGGGTGCGTCCCGGCATTGTGCTGTATGGCGCGTCGCCGAGCGGAGAGTGGCAGGATATTGCCGGCACCGGCCTGCGTCCGGCGATGACCCTGAGCAGCGAAATTATTGCGGTGCAGAATCTGCACGAGGGGGATGCGGTCGGTTACGGTGCGCGTTACCGTGCGCCACAGCAGCAGCGTATCGGCGTGGTGGCCTGCGGCTATGCCGATGGCTATCCCCGTCTTGCACCAACAGGCACGCCAGTGATGGTGGACGGCGTACGCACCACCACAGTGGGGGCGATTTCCATGGATATGATTACGGTGGATCTGACTGCCTGCCCGCAGGCAGGAATCGGCAGTAAGGTGGAGCTGTGGGGCAATACGGTAAAAATCGATGAAGTTGCCAGCGCATCCGGTACGGTAGGTTACGAGCTAATGTGCGCGCTCGCCCCACGCGTACCGGTCGAGGTTCGTTAAACTCAGAGCGCGGTGATGGTGCCGCGCGCTGTTTTACTGCAACGCCAGGCGATAAATGACAGTAACGCGCCGACCACCATCATCAGCGCCAGCGCGCTTTTCTCGCTCAGCGGTATCGCCATCATCAGTAAGCCTGCCGATGATCCCAGCGCCATCTGTATAAAGCCTGCCAGTGCAGAAGCAACCCCCGCCTGCTGTTTGTAAGGTTCGAGCGCATAGCTGGTGGCAGGGCCAACGGTAAACGCCAGACCGGCAACCGCAACACCCACCGGCACCATATACAGCGCCCAGTGCAGCTGCCACGCCGCAGGCAGCAGGGTGACGCCGCCGTACAGCATCACTGCACCCGCCAGCATCGCGACGCTGCCGATCGCCAGGCAAATCGGCCGACCCACCTTGCGGATCATCTTATTCACCAGCACGCTTACCAGCATAATCCAGAAGCCATTGGCGCCGAACGCCACGGAGAATTGCAGTGGACTCAGCTCTCCTTCGGTCATTAACACCTGCGGTGCGAGGGAGACATAGGTCAGCACCATGCCGAGCGCGCCCGCATTGGCAAACGCAAAGGCAAGGAAGCGCGGCTGGCGCAGAATTTGCCAGTACTGGCGCAGTGGCAGACCTTTCACTGGCAGGGTATCCGCCGGGCGGGTTTCCGGCAGGAAGAGTACTACCAGCACGCCAATTAGCAGAGCATAAGCAGCAAGGAACCAGAACGGCGCACGCCAGTCAAAGGCATCGGCAAGAAAACCACCCAGCATTGGCGCCAGTGCTGGCACGATATTCAGCGCGCCATTAAGAAAACCATAGGCACGAGCCGCCTCTTCACCATTAAGGCGGTCACGTACCCCGCTAAACGCCACCACGGCAGTACAGCAGACAGCGGTGCCTTGTACCAGACGCGCCAGCAGAAACATTGGCCAGTTCACCGCCAGCGCCGCAATAATACTGCCAGCAATGTACAGCGCCAGACCGATAAGGGCGATCGGCTTGCGGCCAAAATTATCCACCAGCGGCCCGGCAACCAGCTGGCCCAGTCCCATGATCAGTAAAAATAGCGGAATCGTGGTCTGAATATAGCTGACCGGTGTCGCCAGACCTTCAGCAATTTGTGGCAGCGTCGGCAGATAAAGATCAATGCCAAGCGGAGCCAGAAGAACAAGGCTTAATAACAGTAGTGTGAATTTTTGCATAAGCAGGGCGCGACATCCGAAAACAAGCAGGGCGCACAGGGTAGAGGTAACTCACGGAAAAGAAAAGGGGGAGTTGTTAGTATTTGGTGCTGTGGCGGTGATGTTAATGCACATTACTTCAACGTGCATTAACATCAGCGAGTGATGCGCAGATTACTGGATGTCTTTGCCGCGAATTAATTCACCGGCGGTTTTGCACAGGATCATGCTGTCAGACCATAATTTCCAGTTGCTGGCGTATTGGGCATCATAATGGGCGCGAGTGGCGTAGTCATTGCCGCGACGTCCACAAACCTGCCACAGTCCGGTAATACCTGGTTTGGTCAGCGTATAATAACCTGCTTTGCTGGCGTAACGTTCCAGTTCAACCGCCATAATTGGCCGTGGTCCGACGAGGCTCATATCGCCACGTAATACATTCCACAGCTGCGGCAGCTTATCCAGGCTGGTGCTGCGCAGGAACTGGCCAAACTCGGTGACACGCGGGTCCTGCTCCAGACGGAAATCATCTTCCCAGTCCTGGCGCGCCTGTTCGCTGGTCACCAGCAGCAGTTGCAGACGTTCGTCCGCATCAGTGACCATGGTGCGTAATTTGTAGCAGGTAAAGAGTTTGCCACCTTTACCGACACGTTGCTGGCCATAAATCCCTTTGCCGCCCTCGCGTGATGCCATACGCCACAACACCAGTATGGCTGGTGCCAGGAACAGCAGCAGCAGGGCCGACACGACGATATCGAAGCTACGCTTCAGCACCTGTGAAGAACGTCGCGCCAGCACCGGGCTGATCGCGGAAATTGATGTGCTCGCGCGTGTCTGACGATTGTGGGTTATGACTTTTAAATCTTCCATAATAGCGGTTCTCTTATAACGAGTGATGGCTATCCTGAAATCATATCTCTTTCAGGAACCGGATGATCATTGTCAGTAATCAATCTGATAAGCGTTATTTTTGAGCGACTTGCATTGTCATGACTAATTCGGAAATCCGTGATTTATTTCACTTTCCTGACGACAACGAGTAACAGTATGCAGGATAAAGCTGCATTAGTTAATAGGGTAATAGTCTTAAAAGAAATAGACGAATGTCTAATTTTTTCACTGCGGAAATATTATTCCTGGAATTCAGTACATTGACTTTTTACCTGAGAAATAATAGTGAAAAAAAGCCGCGATATAATCACGGCATGAGAATTCTCTTATCAGGCAGGTTTTTTCAGCACCCAACGGTCATGCTGTTTATCATAGTGACCGACATCCAGATCGATCGGGTTGCCGTCGATCCACGCGGGTACACTGGTATCGGCGTCCCAGCCATCCAGCTGATAACTCAGGCCGGGATTGGTGTTGCAGGGAATACTGATGGTATCCAGATTGTCAGTATCCATTTCAGCATCGATAATCTCGTAGCGCCCAATCTTGAGTACATGACTCATAATCTTCTCCCATCAGCAAAGACGTGAATAGTAAGCGTAGTCTTTCCTGACGGGAAATCGAGCGATTTGCCGTCGGATTATTCCTTGTCTTGCGGCACACGCACGCCAATTTTAATCACCTGATTGTCCTCTTTCTCGGCGACGGTCCACACCAGTTCTTTCCATTCAATCTGGTCGCCCACCACGGGTGCGCCGCCGATCATATCGAGAATTAGCTGCCCCAGCGTTTGCTGATCGTCCATATCTGCATCCAGCTCGAGGCCGTAGATCTGTGAAACATCGCGCAGGCGGGCGTCCGCTTCCAGAATAAAGTCACCAAAGAAGCGCTGATCCAGCGCGACAGGCGGGGATTCGCTGAACAGCTTGCCAAGCGCGGGCAGGTCGCGTTCACGGCCAATCACACACAGCACATCACCCTCCTGCAGACGGGTGTTGCCGGTAGGGTGCAACAACTGATTTTTACGAAACAGCGCGGCGATGCGCGTTTCGCGCGGCATATGCAGGTCGCGCAGCGCGGCACCGACACACCACTTATCGGCGCTGAGCTGATAGACAAACTGCTCCCACGGATTCTCCGGATGAATATCCAGCCCGACGCGGTTAATCGGCACGCCCATCGGCGGAACGATCACCCGGGCTTTTCGGGCGGCAAAGCCCAGCGAAGTGCCCTGCAACATCAGCGAGACCAGCACCACAAAGAAGGCGATGTTAAAAAACAGCGTCGCATTATCCAGCCCGGCCATCATCGGAAACACCGCCAGGATAATCGGTACCGCGCCACGCAGTCCGACCCAGCTGATAAAAAAGCGTTCGCGAATGTTAAAACCACGGAAGGGCAGCAGGCCGACCAGCACGGAGAGCGGACGCGCCACCAGAATCAGCCATAGCGTCAGCAGCATTGCCGGGATAGCGATATGCCACAGATCCGATGGCGTCACCAGCAGTCCCAGCACAAGGAACATACCAATCTGGCTGAGCCATGCCATACCATCGAAGGTTTGCAGAATGCCGTGGCGGTTACGAATGGGCCGGTTGCCGAGCACAAAACCACACAGGTATACCGCCAGAATACCGCTGCCCTGCAGCGCGGTGGTGAGTGCAAACACCAGAATGCCGCCGCTCAGCGCCAGCAGGGGATAGAGGCCGTTAGCCAGTGAAATACGGTTAATCAGCTGCAGTATTGCCCAGCCGCCGCCAAGTCCGGCAACGATGCCAAGACCAAACTCCTGGAAGAAGTGCACCACAAACAGCCAGTCGAGGCCGTGCTGGCCTTTTTCAATCATCTCAATCAGGGTGATGGTGAGAAATACTGCCATAGGATCGTTACTGCCGGATTCAATCTCCAGGGTGGCATTAACACGCTCGTTAAGCCCTTTGCCGCCGAGCAGGGAAAACACCGCAGCGGCGTCGGTGGAACCGATAATTGCGCCAATCAGAAAGCCCTGCATCAGATCGAGCTTAAACAGCCAGGCGGCCATCACGCCGGTCAGTCCGGCGGTAATCAACACGCCGACGGTGGCCAGCGAAAGCGCCGGGCCAAGCGCCACTTTAAACGAGCTGGCCTGGGTGCGCACGCCGCCATCGAGCAGAATAATCGCCAGCGCGAGGTTCGAAACCAGATAGGCCACCGGATAGTTATCAAACGCAATGCCGCCAATACCGTCCACGCCCGCCAGCATACCGAGCACAAGGAAGATCACCAGAATGGGGATACCAAGACGCGAGGAAAAGGAACTTAGCAGAATACTCGACGCGACCAGCACGGAACCGATGATAAATAAACTATAAATCGCGCTGGCGTCCAATGGCGGGTCTCCTGACGTCTGAAAGGTGGGTATTTTTACAGTGTGTAAAACGTGGCGATGAATGTCAAAAGCTATTCATAATGCGATGTTTTGCACCAGGAATATAGGGTTTGCAGAATAAAGTACCAAACTGGCGCATGTTCAAAGACGAGAAGGAAGAGGGTTTTTTAGCACTTATTTCGTGGATTGATAAGTTGCATGACTAAATGACGCCGTGTTGTTGCAGAAGATAGACAAAAAATTGTTATAACTTTCTGGCAAACAGGTGTTGATAATCAGGGCAATGGTCGGTGTGAAACTTAAGAATTTCGTGACTTTTTGGCTATTAATTGTGATCAAGATCTCAATTTGAGTTATGGATATTGTTAAAAAATTGAAAAGACAAGTTCAGTTGATAATGATAATCAATATCAAAACCACGCGAGAGACAGGCGTTTGCTTTACACAGGAGAGAGGACATGGATGTAACAGTGACTGCAGCGGTTATCGTTAAAGATGAAGAGCGCTGTATCAAAGCATGTATCGACAGCCTGATCGGGATATTTAACGAGATAGTGATAGTTGATACCGGATCAACCGATCTTACTGTCGATATTCTCAATAGTTACCAGAATCCAGCAATAAAACTTATTTTATCCACCTGGGATGATGATTTTTCGCAACCAAGAAATCTGGCAATTCAACATGCAACCAGTCAGTATATTTTCTTCATTGATGCTGATGAAACACTTGTCACTCCTGCTAATGAAGTCCATGACATCTTTGATAAGATAAATAAGATGGATATTGATGGAAACATCATCCTGAGTCCGGTAATCAAAGATCACAATAACAATCAGTCAAAATCAGTAAAACGCGGATTCAAAAATGATAAGGGCTACTATTATTTTGGTTTCGTCCATGAAGAAATACGGCACAGGAGTATAGAGAGTTTTCATCATATTGAACTTGATATCGTTCTGGAACATGACGGTTATAAGTCTGAAGTGTTAACGAATAAGAAAAAGCTCACGAGAAACGAAAAGTTAAATCTGAAAAATATTAGTCGGGAACCCGACGAGTTGCGCTGGAGTTATTTTTACTATCGCGATTCTTTTGAACAACTTGACCCACGGGAAGTTTATGTTGTTTTGTTAAATAAAATAAAAACTAACATGCAGCAGCCACTCTCGATGGATAATCTAAACTGGGACAGGTATACCTTCTCCGCATTAGATCTCATGGCGCGAGCCAAACTTAAAACACTTGATTCTGTCACGGAGTTTAATGAGTTGATCGCCATGATGAATTATATTATTCCGAATAATAGTAATGGCATTTACTACTCTGCAGTGTATGAATTACTCGAATGGAAAAAAGCTGTGCGGGATAAAATTAGCCTGCTACTCTCTTTGAAAAAAAACAATACACTCTATCATGAAGAAATGCTGCATTCTGAGGGATTGCATATTGATTCTGTCCTGTCCTTGTATATGCATGAAATCGGCCTGGTCGGGCAGGCCAGAAAGTTAATGCTAAGCGTAAGGGATTCAGGATTCAATACAGCGTTAATGAACAACTATATTAATACCACGAGTTAAATCAAAGTCGGGAGTGCTGGTAATTGAATAAAATTTATTTCATTTATATGCCGAGTCCAATGCTGGGAAGATCGCCTGGCTTCGGCGCCAACGGAGGGCTTTTTGCCTTTTTTCGCGAGGATAAATATATCTCTGCTGTGCGAAAGGCGATAGAAAACCGTAATCTGGAATGGACTATAGAACGTGATGACACCGAATCTGACATAAAAGAGTTAATAGCGAAAGAAGCCCAGGTTCTGGTGTGCGCACCCGGGTTGCGGTTTATGTTTCACAGAAAAGGATTCGATAAAAAACGAATTGTATATTTAAGTATGATGGAGTACTTAAATAATGACGTTAAACCTGTAATGAGGAAACTTAGGGAGTTAGATGATGAAAGAAAATCATGAGATGATTTTGCGGGAAATTACGGACGAACTCGAGCTGTTAGCCATATCTGGCGGCGAAGGTGGATCGGGAGACTGGGCAACTGGCGCGCAGACGGTTTGGGGGGCGGTAGTTGGTGCTGTCGCGGGTTCTTATGGTTTATCTTGCTCATGGCCTGCACCTTTTTATGGTGGTGGAGAGAGTGCAGTCCCGGCGGGTGGAGGAACCTGTACCGGTGGGGGAGGATATAATATGACAATGGAAGAGTTTTGCCGGATGAAAGGAATGACTGGTAATTGTTGGTAATCATTAAATAAAAATGTCAACCCATCAATTATCCGGGTTGACATCACGATTAATCTAATCGAATTATCCTGTCGGCAGAATTAATGGTATCAGGCCGATGCGCGATGATAATTCTGGTTATTTTCAGATTTTTAATTGCTGCGTTGATGGCCTGTTCACTTTTAGCATCAAGCGCAGAAGTGGCTTCATCTAAAAAGAGAATTCCCGGTTTACGATAGAGCGCCCTGGCGATAAAAATTCGTTGTCGCTGTCCACCTGATAAACCTTCACCCAACTCACCAATCAATGTATCATAACCCATTGGCATCGACATAATCACACTATGTATATGGCTTGCTCTGGCGCATTCCATTAGCCATTCATCGTCAATTTCTTCAGAAAAACCACAAATGTTGTCTTTAATTGAGCCGGAAAACAGACGGTCGTCCTGCATCACGCAGCCGATCATTTTCAGATAGTTATTGATACCCTTTTGCTGGATATCTTCACCGTTTATGAATATTTGTCCTGATTCCGGGGCAGAAAGTCCGCACATTAGCTTCATTAGCGTTGATTTTCCTGAACCGGAGTCGCCAACAATCGCGATGCTTTCGCCAGCCTCAACATTCAGATTGAAACTCTTTAAAATATAGTGCGAACTCATATCATATCTGAAGTCCAGGTTCTTGACTTCCAGTACAGCAGGAAATAAATTTTGCGTTCTGCCATCATCTTGTTTCTCCTGTTCAGTCTCGCTGAGCGCAATATCTGAAATTCTATCATTGTGCAGACCCATAATTCTTAGTTGCAACAGGAAGCTGACGAATGAATAAACTTTTTCAGAGAACTGTGATCTGAATGAACCGAATGCAATAAACATCCCTATGGTCATTTGGTTATTTAAGATCATCGAAATACCTAACCAGAGCACTAAAACTTGTTCAATGGAGGATATGAAGGTATTAAGTCCACCGAAAAACAGATCCATTTTACTGATGCGCAAGCCTGAATTAATCGCATCAATTTGCAGGTTTAGCCAGTGGGAATGCCGTCTTGACATCATTCCCTGTAACTTTATTGAGGTGATGCCATAAAGGCTCTCCATAAAAAAGGAAGCAGAACGTGCATTGTTGATTAATGCTTCTTCCGATAATTGTTTGTAGCGATGATAGGTGAATATACGGATGGAAATATAAAAAAGGCTGAATCCTAATACAATATAGCTCAGGTAATTACCATACAGTAACATCATGACCAGTAAGCCAGCGATTAGCATGCCATCTATTATGGCGCCAACCAGACTGCTGGTAAATGTCGTCTGAATCGTATTAAGCGAACCGAATCTTGACTGTATATCACCGAGTTTTCTTCTTTCAAAATAACTGACCGGAAGACTGAGCAGATGAGAAAAAAGGCCAGACTGCCACTGAACATTGATCAGGGTACTCATCTTAAGCGTTATCCAGCTTTTCAATAGACTAAGCAGGGTTTTTAACAGGACCATGATAATCAGGCCGGTACAGATTAATGCTAAAAGTCCCGAGTCACTTGCGGGTATCACATGATCCATAACCAGCTGCGTACCAATGGGGAGTAAAAATCCCATCGCTTCTATAACCAGGGCAATTGAAAAGATCTTTGTTAGTGTGCCTGTTATCCCATGGATACTCTTAATCAGGTTTCTCAGGCTTATTTTTTTATGCTCAACCTGCGGGGTAAATTCACTGCCAGGCCAGAGCTCCAGCACAATACCGGTAAACAAACGTGACATTTCATCTTTAGTGACCTCACGTCTGCCTGCTGCGGGATCATGAATGATATATTTATTCTTTCTGACACCAGCCAGTACGACAAAATGATTAAAATCCCAGTGTAAAATACAGGGTTTTTTTACCAGGTTAAGCTGATCCAGTTCGACTGAGAGTACGCGCGATGACATTGCCAGCTGAGAAGATAACTGCCGGAGCGTCAGGATTGAACTTCCACGTGATGAAATACTGAATAACTGGCGTAATGCCATGATGTTTACATTTTGGCCAAAATAGCTGCATACCATCGCCAGGCAGGCTAATCCACACTCAGAGGATTCAGCCTGATGTATTACCGGGAGGCGTCGTTTGACTGTAAAATCAAGTTTTGAAATTAACCAGGTTAATTTTTCATTGTTCATTTAACGGTCCTAATGCACTATTTTTCATATCATAATAAGGTGTAAGCATCCACTGCCATAACTGCCTTTTCTCAAGGAACAGGGTGGTTTCCGCCTTCATACCATTTTCCAGCGAGATCTGTTTTCCGCGATAACTGACAAAATCACTGTCTGGATTAATCACGACTTTATAGTAAGGTTTAGCAGCGGTTTTTGAATCGACAGGCGCAGCCTGATAGGTCTGCATTTCTTGCTCTGTGGCGGGTATTTTAGAGATCAAAGCAATTTCCCCACTGAACTGACCAAATTTCTCTGCAGGGAAGGCATCATACCGAATATTGACCTTATCGCCGGGTGACATATAAGGCACCGCATCGTTAGGAACCCAGACAATTAAATTGTAATTTTCAATTTTACCCGGGATAAGTTGTAATAAGCTGTCACCTGCTTTTACCATCTGTCCCACACTTGCGCTGAGTGAATCAACAGTTCCTGAAGACAGTGCTCTCACGATCAGGCTTTTGTCGAGCTCAGCATTAACAATTTCCTTATTCATTTCATATCGCTGGAGTTCCATCTTATAAATTTGATTATCAAAGTCCGTCGACTGGATTTGAATCTGGCTTTCAAGCGTCGTGATTTGTAAAGCATTAGATTCATTTTGCGTATTAAGGCTGAGCAGATTGTTTTGTTGTTGATAGTAAAAAGCAGTTTGATTAGTAAGCTGATCATTGGTGATCAATCCCTGAGCCTGGTATTTTTTATAGTTGTCCATGTTTTTTTTCATGAACTCAATACCGTTTTCGGCGATTTTTATTATCTTACTGGAATGCTTCCATGCATCCTGATACTGTTCTTTTTGATTCTGCAGTGATTTTATCGTTGCAGATTTATTACTTTTCAGCTGAGATATTATTCCATCAATTTTAACTATTTGTGCTTTTATTTCTTTAATTCGGTTGCTACTCACTTCGCCACTGGCGGTATTTTTGCTGACATCAATTTCATATAATGGGTCATTCACACTGATAATATGACCCGCAGAACTAAAAGACTTCACAATCATACCCTGCGTTTCAGCATATATTTTAATCGGTCTGGGATTGGTTGTTATCTCACCCACGACATTTATTCGGCGAGTATATGAACCTTCGGCAATAAACACGCTAATAACTACAAGAGTGGCAAGGCAGAGAAGGGCGATTAAGAGTGGCTGGATCCCTGGCAGTAAAACGGCTGAACCTTTCCACTTAGCGTTTCGGTTCTCTAAAGCTTCCTTGCGAAACAAAACGTTTCCCTCATCATAATAATTTATTGATAACGATTATCAATATCATTAACGCTGTTAAAGGTAAAGTTTTTTTATGTTTATTGTTGTTTTTTCGTAAATCAATAGTGCCAGTCAGTGCAGCTATGCTGGGGCATGACGTGCAGAAAATAGCGGTGTGTAATGATCAGAGAGTGCTGTTGGAAGGGATACGCTGGGAAGTGCTCTGAGGCAAATAAGGGAGGATAACCTTTCGGCTATCCTCTTGTGAGCGTATCAAGCTGTCGGCTTAAAAGTCGCTAATAGCTTTCCTCAGCCTGCTTGTGGAAAAGCTCCCTGAATACCGGATAAATATCCTCCGGCTCACGGATATGCTGAATGGCGAAATTATCAAATGTCGCCTGCAGATGTTCATACTCACGCCATAGCGTCTGATGCGCGCGACGGGTGATTTCGATATAACTGTAGTAACGCACCACCGGCAGTATATTTTTCGCCAGAATTTCATGGCAAAGCGGTGAGTCATCCGCCCAGTTATCGCCATCTGACGCCTGCGCCGCATAGATATTCCACTGCGCCGGGTCATAACGCTCTTTCACCACCTCATCCATCAGTTTCAGCGCGCTGGAGACAATGGTTCCGCCGGTCTCCTGCGAGTAGAAGAATTCCTGTTCATCGACCTCTTTCGCCTGGGTATGGTGACGAATATACACCACGTCCACGTTCTTATAGGTGCGGCTCAGGAACAGATACAGCAGGATATAAAAACGCTTCGCCATATCCTTGGTGGCCTGATCCATCGACCCGGAGACGTCCATCAGACAGAACATCACCGCCTGGCTGGACGGTTCCGGGCGTTTCTCAAAGTTTTTATAACGCAGGTCAAAGGTGTCAATAAATGGCACCCGTGCGATACGTGCGCGTAATTCGGCAATCTCTTTGCGCAGCCGCTCCTCTTCCAGCAGCTGCGCCGGTTCGGCTTTGCTCACTTCTTCCAGCGCTTCTTCCAGTTCATGCAACATGCGCCGTTTGCCCGCGCTCATCGCGGTGCGGCGCGCCAGTGAATTCTGCAACGAACGCACCACGCTGATATTGGCTGGCACACCATTAGCGGTGTAACCGGCGCGGTGGGTTTTGTATTCGTTCAGCTGGCGATGCTGGTTTTTTTTCAGATTGGGCAGGGCAAGATCCTCGAACAGTAAGTCGAGGTACTCATCCTTGGAAATCTGGAAGACGAATTCATCCTGACCTTCACCATCCTGGCTGGCATTGCCCTGGCCACTGCCAGAACCGCCGCCGCCCTGTGGCCGCTCGACACGATCATTCTGCACGAAGTGGTCATTGCCTGGATGCACGCGATGACGATGGCCGCCGCGCCCCTGATGGAAAATAGGCTCATGGATATCGTCCACCGGAATGGAGACGGATTCACCACTTTCCACGTCGGTAACCGAACGCTTGTTAATGGCCTCGGAGATCGACTGCTTGATTTGCGACTTGTAACGGCGCAGGAAGCGCTGGCGGTTTACCGCGCTCTTGTTTTTACCGTTCAGCCGCCGATCGATAAAATAGGCCATAGTCCCCCCAACATTGCAAGCAGGCCGGGCGAACCCGACCTTTCCGATTTCGTATCCTTACCTGTTTTGGCTTACATCACAGTCAACTTAAGACGATTTGCGTACCCGCAGGTACCACTCGCACAGCAGGCGTACCTGCTTACGGGTGTAACCTTTCTCCATCATACGGTCAACGAAATCGTCGTGTTTTTTCTGTTCATCCGTGGATGTCTTGGCATTGAAAGAAATGACCGGCAACAGCTCTTCGGTGTTGGAGAACATTTTCTTCTCAATAACCGTGCGCAGTTTTTCGTAACTGGTCCAGTTTGGATTCCGGCCACTATTTTGCGCCCGGGCACGCAACACAAAGTTGACGATCTCATTACGGAAGTCTTTCGGATTACTGATACCGGCAGGCTTCTCAATTTTTTCCAGTTCCGCGTTGAGGGATTCACGGTCAAACAGCTGGCCGGTATCCGGGTCGCGGTACTCCTGATCCTGAATCCAGAAGTCAGCATAGGTCACATAGCGGTCGAATATGTTCTGTCCGTACTCAGAGTAGGACTCGAGATAAGCAGTCTGGATCTCTTTGCCAATAAATTCGGCATATTTCGGAATCAGATAGCCTTTCAGGTGTTCAAGGTATTTCTCCGCCAGTTCCTGCGGGAACTGTTCACGTTCAATCTGCTGTTCCAGTACGTAGAACAGATGCACCGGGTTGGCCGCTACTTCAACATGGTCGAAGTTGAACACCCGTGACAGGATCTTAAACGCGAAACGTGTCGACAGACCGTTCATACCTTCATCGACACCAGCATAATCGCGATACTCCTGGTAGGACTTCGCTTTCGGGTCGGTATCTTTCAGGCTTTCACCGTCATAGACGCGCATTTTCGAATAGGTGCTGGAGTTTTCCGGTTCTTTCAGACGCGACAGAATAGAGAAGCGCGCCAGGGTTTCCAGCGTGCCCGGCGCACATGGCGCGTGGGACAATTCACTGTGGTTAAGCAGTTTCTCGTAGATTTTGATCTCTTCGGAAACACGCAGGCAGTAAGGCACCTTGACGATATACACACGGTCGAGGAACGCTTCATTGTTTTTGTTGTTACGGAACTGCACCCACTCTGATTCGTTGGAGTGCGCCAGAATAATGCCGTTAAACGGCAGGGCAGAGATGCCTTCTGTACCGTTATAGTTACCTTCCTGGGTGGCGGTCAGCAGCGGATGCAGCACCTTAATCGGCGCTTTAAACATCTCGACGAATTCCATGATGCCCTGGTTGGCGCGGCACAGAGCACCTGAGTAGCCGTAAGCATCGGGATCGTTCTGCGCGTGGTTTTCCAGTTTGCGGATATCCACTTTCCCCACCAGTGCGGAGATATCCTGGTTATTCTCATCACCCGGTTCAGTTTTGGCGATAGCCAGCTGCTGCAGAATCGACGGCCACACTTTCACCACTTTAAAGCGGGTGATATCACCGCCAAATTCGTGCAGGCGCTTCGCCGCCCATGGCGACATAATCGTGCCCAGATAACGCCGTGGAATACCGTACTCTTTTTCCAGAATATTGGCGTCTTCCTGCGGATTGAACAGGCACAGCGGGTGGTCGTTGACCGGACTGCGCTCGCCGTCCGCGCTGAGCACATAAATAGGAACGCGCTGCATCAGCGATTTCAGGCGCTCAGCCAGTGATGATTTACCGCCGCCGACCGGGCCCAGCAGATACAGAATCTGTTTTTTCTCCTCGAGGCCTTGCGCGGCGTGTTTCAGGTAGGAGACGATTTGCTCAATCGCATCCTCCATACCGTAAAACTCCTCAAAGGCCGGATAGCGTGCCACGACACGGTTAGAAAACAGGCGGGAAAGGCGTGGCTCCAGGGCAGTATCGACCATTACCGGCTCACCAATGGCCATCAATAGTCGTTCCGCCGCGTTGGCGTATGCACTGCGATCCTGCTTACTGACGGCGAGGAATTCCTGCAGTGTAAACTCTTCATCCTTGGCAGCTTCATAACGCTGACGATAGTGATCGAATATATTCATAGCGATGCCCGTCCTTTCGTTTTTAGCACAGGTAATAGGAGCTTAAAAAAGATCTGGCTGCTCCCGGAAGATATTCTCTATTGAGTACAGCAACCCTTATGCCAACCTGACGTTTTTTTATCGGGATACACAATTCTTATGGTCACTCTGCTCGTACAAAATTCGCGTCTTACTTTTAACTGTAGAAGGCATTTAAGAAATTTCCTCAGTTGACAACAGTTTCTAATGAAATTTCAATAACAAAGTCACAAACCTGATAAGCCAAAACCCCTGGCAGACGCGGGCTGAGGGTGAATTGTAAATAAGCCGCTTCAATCTTTATGCCAGCACGGCATCTTAAATTGATTTTACGTGCTAAAAGCTTTGTAAATTTCTCAACATCAGGCGTCTCAGAAAGTAAACTATGTATCCTGATTGTTATATTTATGGAATGAATAAATTGTGAACCATTTCAAAGTTAGCGTTCTTGCCGTGCTTTTACCGGGTTGTTTAAGTGCATTTTCTGCCGCTGCTGAACCTCTTACGCTCGGTGCTTCAGTTATTTACTCGCAAAGTCCGTATAAGAGCGGTCAGGATCGTTACTATCCCGTACCGGTTATTAATTATGAAGGTGAAAGCTTCTATTTCCGCAGCCTTCAGGCAGGTTACTACCTGTGGAAAGATACGCAAGATCAGTTATCGCTTACTGTGCTCGGATCGCCGCAAAACTATGATCCTGACGAAAGCGATGACGGCGATATGCGCGCGCTGGATAAGCGTCGTATGACGCTGATGGCGGGCGTGGCTTATCGTCATGTGGCTGACTGGGGAACCGTGCGTACTGCGCTGGTCGGCGATGTGCTGAATAACAGTAACGGCATTATCTGGGATCTGACCTATCTCTATCCGTTCACCTTTGGTGATTTCAGCATCACGCCGGGCATTGGTGCACTGTGGAACAGCGCCAACCAGAACCGCTACTACTATGGTGTCTCTGGTAACGAATCGGCGCGTTCAGGTCTGAACAGCTATCGCCCGGACGACAGCTGGAGCCCTTATGTTGAGCTGGGGCTCGACTATAAGATTAATGCCAGCTGGCGCGCCAACCTGGTCGGACGCTATACTCGCCTCGGTGATGAAATTAAAGACAGCCCGATGGTGGATGCAGATTCCCAGATGGTGGTCTGGACAGGTTTAAGCTATACCTTCTGAGTACCGAGGTATGCACAAAAACAGGGCGCTTTGCGCCCTTTTGCACTTCTATAGTGCTTAATATTGGTGCAGGGAGAGAGCATGCAAAAAACAGTGACTTTCCGGCAATCTGAAAGCGTCGCGGCGATTGGTCAGGGAACCTGGTATATGGGGGAGGACCCCAGCCAGCGCAAGTATGAAGTCGCGGCGCTGCAGTCCGGGCTGGAGTGCGGATTAAAACTGATTGATACCGCAGAGATGTATGCCGAAGGCGGTGCTGAGCAGGTGGTGGGCGAAGCGCTGCAGGGGCGGCGCGACAGTGCGTTTCTGGTATCCAAAGTCTATCCATGGAACGCGGGCGAAGTGGACGCGATCGATGCCTGCGAACGTAGCCTGCGCCGCCTGAAAACCGATTACCTCGATCTCTATCTGCTGCACTGGCGCGGTTCGGTACCGCTGGAAGAGACCATCCGTGCGATGGAGACATTGCAGCAGCAGGGCAAAATACGTCAGTGGGGCGTGTCCAATTTTGACACTGATGATATGCAGGAGCTGTGGCAGGAGCCAGGCGGCGGTGCCTGCGCCACCAATCAGGTGCTGTATCATCTTGCGTCACGCGGTATTGAATATTCACTGTTGCCTGAATGCCAGCAGCGTCAGATACCGCTGATGGCTTACTGTCCACTGGCACAGGCCGGGCGGTTACGGCGAGGGCTGTTCGCCAGTGAACATCTTAACCAGCTTGCACAACAAAAGGGCATCAGCGTGGCGCAGCTGCTGCTGGCGTGGGTGATCCGTAAAGAGGGCGTTATCGCCATTCCGAAAGCCAGTTCTGTGGCGCATGTGCAGGATAATGCGGCGGCGCTGCAGGTGAGCTTCAGCAGTGATGAGCTGGCATTACTGAATCGTCATTTCCCGCCTCCAGCCGCTAAAGAACCGCTGGATGTGGTGTAATTAGCCTTAACGATTTGCTGTATGACGCTCAGGCGACAGGATGGTTTATTTTTTCGGGGGACCCTCCTGATGCTTCCGGAGCGGCTATCCGCAGAGCATCGCGGGATGGTCGCCCCCGGCTTATCACGCTTAGTCAGGCAACCTTAGCCTTGCTTTCTTAAGCGAATAGTCGTTCCCAGACGTGCAGGTTTCTCTTCCGCGCTTTTCATCGCCTTGCTGACATGAGCAGTTTCCACGCAGACAAAGGTCTTGTACCCATCATTCGCCATATCCGCCATACTGCTGGATAACTCTGCACCAGGATTCCACGTGACAACGTCACTTTGGTGGTGATGGTAAACTTCGATAATGCGCTTACCTGTCGTATCGTGGATCAGGCTGCAATCCTGCGGTTGCGTATGGATGCGGTCAACACGGGAAGGGTAGCGCTGCCTGCCGTCGGCGGACTCGCCGTGCACACCGTTATTCACCTTATCGATAAAGCTGTGGCCCAGCCCGCTGACTTCTGTGCCGTCGATATCTGCGACAGCGAAATAGCTGTGCAGCGCCGCAGTTGCTTCGTAATGGCCATGTGCTTCCAGCTCAATCTCACAATGCGCGCCGAGACGGAAACGGGCAAACAGGGTGAAGTCATGTGGCCAGAATTTTTTGCTTTGTTCGTTGCTTTCCAGCACCAGCGTCAACATCACGCCATCTTCATTCTCATCATGAGCTGACAGTTTCCACGGCAGAGTACGGGCAAAACCGTGCGCGGGTTCCCCTGCCGGGCCGAACCATGGCCAGCAGACAGGAACGCCACCACGAATGGCTTTACCCGGTGTGAAAGGCGATTTTTCGCTAAGCCAAATCACTGGCTTCTCGCCGCTCGGCTGCCAGGCAACCAGCTGTGCGCCCTGCAGAGTGACGGCGGCGCGCACCTTTGGATGGCTGACAACAATGACCGGCAGCTCGCCAATCTGGCGCTGGGAAAGATAAGGAGTGATTTGGTTAACGACGGGAAGTGCAAAGAGTTGTTCGTGCATAATGAATCCTGTTTTATTCAGATTCCGACGATAAAAAAGGGCGACCGTAGTCGCCCTCTGTAATCAGTTGATCATCATCACTTGTTATTTAGAGATGTGAGCAATCAGATCCAGTACTTTGTTAGAGTAACCGGTTTCGTTATCGTACCAGGAAACCAGTTTCACAAAGTTGTCGCTCAGGGCGATACCTGCTTTCGCATCGAACACAGAAGTCAGTTTTTCGCCGTTGAAATCGGTAGAAACCACTTCATCTTCGGTGTAACCCAGAACGCCTTTCAGCTCGCCTTCTGCAGCGGCTTTGATTGCTTCACAAATTTCTTTGTAAGAAGCTGGTTTCTCCAGACGAGCAGTCAGGTCAACCACAGAGACGTTTGGAGTTGGTACGCGGAACGCCATACCCGTCAGTTTGCCGTTCAGCTCAGGGATTACTTTACCTACTGCTTTAGCAGCACCGGTAGAAGAAGGGATGATGTTCTGAGCTGCGCCGCGGCCGCCGCGCCAGTCTTTGTGAGACGGGCCATCAACGGTTTTCTGCGTTGCGGTGGTGGCGTGAACAGTGGTCATCAGCGCTTCAACGATACCGAATTTGTCGTTGATCACTTTAGCCAGTGGCGCCAGGCAGTTGGTGGTGCAGGATGCGTTAGAAACGATTTCCTGGCCAGCGTAAGATTTGTGGTTCACGCCCATAACGAACATTGGGGTGTCATCTTTAGATGGGCCGGTCAGAACAACTTTCTTCGCGCCAGCTTCGATGTGCTTACGTGCGGTTTCGTCGGTCAGGAAGATACCGGTCGCTTCTGCAACCACATCAACGCCTGCCTCGTTCCATTTCAGGTTAGCTGGGTCACGCTCAGCGGTAACACGGATAGTTTTGCCGTTAACAACCAGCTGGCCGTCTTTAACTTCAACAGTGCCGTTGAAACGGCCGTGAGTGGAGTCATATTTCAGCATGTAAGCCATGTACTCAGCGTCGAGCAGATCGTTGATAGCAACGATTTCGATGTCAGAACGCTCCTGAGCAGCACGGAAAACAATGCGACCGATGCGGCCAAAACCGTTGATACCTACTTTGATAGTCATATATTCCACCAGCTTGTTGTTAGTGAATAAAAGGTTGGCTGTAAAATTACAAAAACCATACCAGGCGTCAAGCGGAATCGTGTCAATAGTTGCGACAAATCAAACCAGCGAGCAGGAATTATTCATCTGAAACTGCGTTCCGCGTTGAGCGATCATTTTCAACATTGGGGCGAGTACCCTGAAAACAAAGGGATGGTCATAACAAAAAGTGATATCCGTCACATTTTTGCCTGTTAGCGAAAAAGTGGGACGGTCAGGCAAGAAAAATTGCCCTGATCTTGTTAAGTGTTTGTTAGAATACTAGACGAAGTTTTCAGAATAACTACCCCCCGAGACCATCACAAAATGGCTAAAGAATCGACACATCTTACACCTGATACTGAACTGACGGAAATGCAGCGTTATGTGACGCAACAGCGCGGCACTGAACCGCCATTCTCTGGCGCACTGCTGCACAATAAAACAGATGGCATCTACCACTGTCTGGTGTGTAATGCGCCGCTGTTCCTGTCAGAAAGCAAATATGATTCCGGCTGTGGCTGGCCGAGTTTTTACCAGCCGTACAGCGATGAAGCCATTCGCTACCTGGAAGATAACTCGCACGGCATGCAGCGCATTGAAATTCGCTGCGGAACCTGTGATTCTCATCTGGGTCATGTCTTCCCCGATGGGCCACAGCCTACCGGTGAACGCTACTGTGTGAACTCTGCCTCTCTCAGCTTTACGGATGATGATGGCAAACAAACCAAAGGCTAATGCGATGCAAAAAGATCTTGATTCGATGATTGCGGCGATGACGCCAGACGTCTATCAGCGGCTGGCAACGGCCGTGGAAATCGGTAAGTGGGCGGATGGCGTGGCACTGACCAGCGAGCAGAAAGAGAATTGCCTGCAACTGGTGATGCTGTGGCAGGCGCGTCATAACCACGATGCGCAGCATATGAGTATCGGCAAAGACGGGCAGATCGTCACCAAGTCGAAGCAGCAGCTGAAAGAAGAGTTTGGCATCACCTCTGATGTTACGCGCATTACGTTGCAGTAAGTGACGTTGCGGGCCGTGTCTGCGGCCCGCTCAGTTAACGCACCAGGGCGCCAGCCGCCGCCATTTCGGCGAAAGCCCGCTCGCTGTCATCAGCATGCAGATTGACGCCGCGACAGCCCTCACGTAGCACCTCAACCTGATAACCCTGCGTCAGCGCGTCCAGCACGCTGTATTTGACACAATAATCTGTCGCCAGGCCGATCACCAGCAATGCACCAATGTTGCGCTCACGTAACCAGCTATCGAGCCCGGTTTGCCGCCGATGACCGTTATCAAAGAATGCGCTGTAGCTGTCTGTCGCCACCTCTTCACCTTTGTGGAATACGGCATCGATCAGCGTCAGATCGAGTTGTGGATGAAACGCCGCGCCGTGACTGTGCTGAATGCAGTGATCCGGCCACCAGACCTGCGGCAGACCCTTCAGCTCGCCCACGCTGTAGGGCGCGGCACTCGCCACAGAGGCAAAACTGCCATGCTGCGCCGGATGCCAGTCCTGGCTGGCGATAACGGTTTCGCCACGCTGGCGAAATTCGGCGGCAAGGCGGTTGGCGACGGCAATCGTCGCATCGCCATCCGTGACCGCCAGCGCACCGCCGGGACAAAAATCATTCTGCAGATCGATCAGTAACAGCGCACGTTTCATCGCCCGTTCTCCTGGTTATTCAGGTGTCAGTTCACCACGCAGGTTAGTCTGCATCTGCTGACGAATCTCTGTTGCAGAGAGGTTCTGGCTCAGCAGGAAGTGCAGTTTCGTCAGCGCGGCTTCTACCGTCAGGTCATAGCCGCTAATCACGCCGGCATGCGCCAGTGCGTTACCGGTGGCATAACCGCCCATATTCACTTTACCGGACATGCACTGCGTCAGGTTTACCACCACGATTCCGCGTTCGGATGCCTGGTGCAGTTCATTGAGGAATTCAGCGTTTTGCGGTGCGTTACCGACGCCGTAAGAGCGCAGGATCAGCGCTTTTACCGGCTGACGCAGGAAGTTACGCACCACATCGGCGGAGATGCCCGGATAGATGGTGACTACGCCAATCGGCTGCGGGGAGGTCGGGTGAACCACCAGTTTACCGTGGCCCCGCGGTGCAGGCGGGGTATTCAGGCGGCGAATATGGATACCGGCTTCCAGCAGCGGCGCCAGGTTCGGCGAGGCAAAAGCGTTAAAGCCATCGGCATGGGCTTTGGTGGTGCGGTTGCCACGGTACAGCGTGTTGTTGAAGAATAACGCCACTTCGTTGATCGGATAATTGGCCGCGACGAACAGCGCGTTCAGCAGGTTTTGCTGGCCGTCTGAGCGCAGCTCCGCCAGCGGGATCTGCGATCCGGTGACGATAACCGGCTTCGCCAGGTTTTCCAGCATAAACGACAGCGCGGAGGCGGTAAAGGCCATGGTGTCGGTGCCGTGCAGGATGACAAAGCCATCGTAGTTGTCGTAATTTTTTTCGATATCTTCCGCAATCGATTGCCAGTCCTGCGGCGTCATATCGGAGGAGTCCATCAGCGGCGCGTATTCGTGGATGGTGAAATCCGGCATCTCTTGGCGATGGAATTCAGGCATGCTCGCCAGTTCTTGCTGCAGGTGACCGGAGACCGGAATATAACCCTGTTCGGAACGCTGCATGCCGATGGTGCCGCCGGTGTAGGCGACGTAGATTGATTTTTTTTGCATTATAGACTCTGGCTTGCCGTAGAAAGGGCGCAGTATACCTGTTCGATCCCGAATTTGCAGCGCTGTTCAGCGGGCAAATCCCTGACGGTAATCACATTGTGGGGAGTTGCAGGGATCGGGTTGGGGGGATTGCTCAGGACAGGTCGCGTGAGGGTTGGTGGCTGCCCGGGTCATGTCTCTTCTGGGGCTGCTCGGGGGCATGTCGCTTCGGGGGCGGTGTTCCCTGCGCTTTAAGTTGATGAGTTGCTGTTAAGTTTTACCTTGCAGGCAAGGCGTTATAACAAAGGTATTATAAGAAACGGATAGTGAGGGATAACAGGCGCGGCAGGCCGCGCCTGTGAGGCATTACCGTACGTCGCCGCAGGTGAGGCAGAAGGCGTAACGGTTTTGCGGATCGTTGAGGTTATTGAACAGACCTGGCTGTTGACGCATATCGCTCATCACCTGTGCCATCGGCGCGGGGAGGTAAGCTTTCAGCGCCTGTGGCAGCAGTGCCTGCGCGGAGGCATCAAACTGGTTTAACAGCGTATCAAGCAGACCTGGTTCATCCTGCACCCAGACCAGCTGATAGTGTTCCAGTTTTGCCAGCCCGGCAGCTTTCGCGGCGGCATCGTCGAAATCGCCCAGCGCATCCACCAGACCATTGGCTTTGGCATCGCTGCCGGTCCAGACATGGCCCTGAGCAATCTGATCAATCTGCTCCGGCGTTTTGTTACGCGATTTCGCGACCAGACTCAGGAAGTTTTTATAGCCATTCTCGATACTCAGCTGCATCAGTTGCTGCACTTCTGGCGGCAACGCCTTGGTGGCGGCGATATCGGCCAGCGGCGAGGTGGCAACACCATCTGTATGCACGCCCACGCTGTCCAGCGAGTTCTCCACGGTGTTAATCACGCCAAAGATGCCGATAGAGCCGGTCAGGGTATTTGGGCTGGCGACAATGTAGTTAGCAGGCGTCGAGATCCAGTAACCGCCCGATGCGGCCATACCACCCATTGACACCACCACCGGCTTGCCGGCACTGCGTGCGGCAGCCAGTTCCTGACGAATCACTTCAGACGCACTGACGCTGCCGCCCGGGCTGTTGACGCGCAGAATGATCGCTTTGATATTGGGATCAACTCGCGCATCGCGAATTTGCTGTGCGGTGGTATCGCCACCCACAGAACCCTGTGTCTCTTCACCATCCATGATTGCGCCGTTAGCCAGAATCACGGCGATATTACCGCCCTTATTACTGGAATCTTTTAACGGGTAATCGTAAATGCTGATGTTGTTGTAATCATGCAACTGCTGGTTGTAGCCAAATTTCTTCGCCAGCTGCAGCTCAACTGCGGCGCGTGACGCCAGCTCATCCACCAGCTTGCTCTCTTTGGCGTATTGCGCGGTATCGCCGCCCACTTTCTGCAGTGCGTCGAGCAGGCCCTGCGCGCCCGGGAACACCTGTTGTGGTGTGAGCTGGCGGTTAGCGGCAATGGTATTCAGATAGTTCTGCCACAGCTCGCCAATCCAGCGGCTGTCAGACTCACGCGCCGCTGGCGACATATCATCCCGCAGGAACGGTTCGACGGCGGATTTGTAGGTGCCGACGCGGAACACATGCGAGGTGACTTTCAGCTTATCCAGCAGCGATTTGAAGTACAGGCTGTTAGTGGCGAAGCCATGCAGATCGACGGTGCCCTGGCTGGAAAGATAGACGGTACTGGCGAAGCTGGCGAGATAGTATTGTGCCTGGCTGTAGCTGTCGCTGACGGCGTAAATGGGTTTGCCGCTGTCACGAAATTCGCGCAGCGCTTTGCCGATATACTGCAACGATGGCTGGTCAGCACCGGCGAAGTCACGCAGCTCAAGCACCATGCCGGTGATATTTTTATCGTCTTTTGCCTGACGGATGGCGTTAACCACGTCAAACAGGGAGTTTTCTTTCAGACGATCGCTGCTGGCGCCAAGCAGCTGGCGGCCCAGTTTGCTCAGCTTATTGCTGACCGTTGGTTTATCCACTACTACGCCGGTAAGATCAACTTTCAGTGCACCGCGTGGCGCTTCAACCGGCGTATTCGCGCTGTTAATCTGGAAATAGATGCCAACGCAAACAAGAATTAAAAACAGCAAAAACAGGTTCAAAATAAACTCACGGACAAAGTTGACTACCCGCCAGGTCCATTTGAATAAGCCTGCGATAATTCGCCACAAAGTGCGCATGTCATCTCCATATTTATCGAATAATTACCCGAAAAGTCTGAACCTTCGGGAGATCAGCCCATCCTAAAGAGCGGCGGGCGAATTGTCAGCAGGAAAAAGCGCTATGCTGTAACAAAACGTCAGCCTGTGGTAGTTTGCTGCGGTTGTTATTGCACTTGATCAGGAGGCATTTAATGGACGCACTGGACTTACTCGTTAACCGCCGCTCGGCGTCACGTCTGTCAGAACCCGCGCCTGCAGGCGAAGCTCTGGAAAATATTATCCGCGCCGGGATGCGCGCACCGGATCATGGCACTTTACAGCCGTGGCGTTTTATCATTATTGAGAACGAAGGGCGTGAGCGTTTCAGCGCGCTGCTGGAAAAGGCGGCGCATGAAGATGCCCTGGATGACAAGGCCATTGAAAAAGCGCAGCAGGCGCCTTTCCGTGCCCCAATGATTATCACCGTGGTGGCGCATTGCGAAGAGCACCCGAAAGTGCCTCAGTGGGAACAGGTGGTTTCTGCCGGTTGTGCCGTGATGGCGATGCAGATGGCTGCTGCCGCGCAGGGCTTTAACGGTATCTGGCGCAGCGGCGCGTGGACGGAACATGACAGCGTGCGCGCAGCGTTTGGTTGCCGCGATCAGGATGTCATCGTCGGTTTCCTCTACCTCGGTACGCCACAGTTAAAATCTTCCACCACCGTTATCCCGCCGGATAGCGCGCCTTTTGTCCGTTATTTCTGAGTGACGCAACGTTAATGCGCCTGTTTATTGCCGAAAAACCGAGTCTGGCTCGTGCCATCGCCGATGTGTTGCCGAAACCGCATCGGCGTGGTGATGGTTATATTGCCTGTGGCAACGATCAGATGGTGACCTGGTGTGTGGGGCACCTGTTAGAACAAGCGCAGCCTGACAGCTACAACAGTCGTTTTGCCCGCTGGTCGCTGGCGGACCTGCCGATTGTGCCGGAAAAATGGCAACTGCAGCCGCGACCGTCTGTGGCGAAACAGCTGAATGTGATCAAAGGTCTGCTGACGCAAGCCAGCGAGGTGGTCCACGCCGGTGACCCGGACCGTGAGGGGCAGCTGCTGGTGGATGAGGTGCTGGATTATCTGGCGCTGCCGGCAGAGAAGCGCGAGAACGTACAGCGCTGCCTGATTAACGATCTTAACCCGCAGGCGGTGGAGCGCGCAGTAAGCCGTTTGCGCGCCAACCGCGAGTTTATTCCGCTCTGTGTCTCCGCGCTGGCGCGCGCCCGTGCCGACTGGCTGTACGGCATCAATATGACCCGGGCGTACACCCTGCTGGGGCGTAACGCGGGCTATGACGGCGTGCTGTCCGTTGGCCGGGTGCAGACGCCCGTGCTGGGGCTGGTGGTACGGCGCGATGAAGAGATTGAGAACTTTGTGCCGAAGGATTTCTTTGAGGTGAAGGCGCATATCGTCACGCCGCAGGATGAGCGTTTTGTCGCGCTCTGGCAGCCGAGCGACTCCTGCGAACCGTATCAGGATGAAGAGGGGCGTCTGCTGCATCGCCCTCTGGCCGAACATGTGGTGGCGCGCATCGACGGCCAGCCGGCCATCGTCACGCAGTATAATGACAAGCGTGAGAATGATACTGCGCCATTACCGTTTTCCCTCTCCAGCCTGCAGATTGAGGCCGCGCGCCGGTTTGGACTCAGTGCGCAGGTGGTGCTGGATACCTGTCAGCGGCTGTATGAAACCCATAAGCTGATCACCTATCCGCGTTCCGACAGCCGTTATTTACCCGATGAACATTTCGCCGGACGCCATGCGGTGCTGAACGCCATTAGCGCACATCAGCCGGATTTAACGCCGCCCGCGGATTTTGACACTGACCGCAAGAACCGCTGCTGGGACGATAAAAAGGTGGATGCACACCACGCGATCATTCCTACCGCGCGCAGCAGCCAGACGCGTCTGACGGAAAATGAAGCCAACATCTATGGCCTGATTGCGCGTCAGTATTTGATGCAGTTCTGCCCCGATGCGGTGTACCGTAAATGCGTGATTGAGCTGGAGATTGCTGGCGGTAAGTTTGTCGCCAAAGCGCGCTTTCTGGCGGAAGCGGGCTGGCGTGCGCTGCTCGGCAGTAAAGAGCGCGACGAAGAGAACGACGGTACGCCGCTGCCGGTGGTAGCGAAAGGCGACGAACTGCTGTGTGAGCGCGGGGAAGTGGTGGAGAAGCAGACACAGCCGCCACGACCTTTCACTGACGCGACGCTGCTCTCGGCGATGACCGGCATCGCACGTTTTGTGCAGGATAAAGATCTAAAGAAAATCCTGCGTGCGACCGATGGTTTAGGAACGGAAGCCACCCGCGCGGGCATTATCGAGCTGCTGTTCCGCCGCACTTTCCTCTACAAGAAAGGGCGCTATATCCATGCCAGTGAGGCGGGGAGGGCGTTGATTCACTCGCTGCCAGAAATGGCCGCCAGGCCGGATATGACAGCGCAGTGGGAATCGACACTGACTAAAATCAGTGAGAAGCAGTGCCGCTATCAGGACTTTATGTATCCGCTGGTGGAAACGCTGTACAGCCTGATAAATCAGGCGCGGCAGCAACCGGCGGCATATGCCTTTCGTGGTGTGGCTGCGCCTGCGAAGGGTGGCAAAGGTCAAAAATCGCCGCGTAAATCGGCCCGGGTAAAGGAGAGCGAGGAATGAAATTAGCAGCGTTAATCTGCGGCGCAGCGTGGTTGCTGAGTACTGCCGCACTGGCGGAAGGGGAAAACCGTGGGCGTCATGGCGGTGATACCGATGTGATTGTGAATATGCCGGAGTCGGTATGGAATCAGGGTAATAACAATCAGCAGAATCAACCCTGCGCCCGTTGCTGCACTTATGGCAACCAGAGCTTTACCGAAGGTGCGGTGATCAAAAAAGAAGGGGTGTTGCTGCAGTGCTCGCGTGATAAAGCGTCGCTGGGGACGAACAATCTCATCTGGCAAATCGTGCGCGAGTAATTGCCAGATTCTGACCGCGTTGTTCGCGGTCAGAATCTGTTGTTATCAGAGCTTGAATTCCGCCCAGATCGGCGCATGGTCAGACGGCTTCTCCATGCTGCGGATCTCATAGTCAATCCCGGTCGCCACACAGCGCTCCGCCAGCGCTTTACTGGTGAGGATCAAGTCGATGCGCAGGCCACGGTTATCATCAAAACCTTTTGAACGGTAATCAAACCACGAGAAACGGTCACTGATTTCCGGGTTCTGCGCGCGCCAGCTATCTACCAGCCCCCAGTTCATCAGACGATCCATCCATTCGCGCTCCTCCGGCAGGAACGAGCATTTGCCGGTACGCAGCCAGCGTTTGCGGTTCTCTTCGCCGATACCAATGTCGAGGTCGGTGGAGCTGATATTCATATCACCCATAATCAGCAGCGGACTTGTTGGCTGGAGGTTCTGCTCAAGGTAATCCTGCAGATCGCGGTAAAACTTCTCTTTGGCCGGGAATTTGGTCGCGTGGTCGCGGCTTTCGCCCTGAGGGAAGTAGCCGTTAATCACGGTCAGATTGCCCAGAGGCGTCGCCAGTTCCGCCATAATCAGACGGCGTTGCGCATCTTCGTCATCGCCGGGAAAACCGCGGCGTACCATCACGGGTTGCTCTTTGGTCAGCAGCGCTACGCCGTAGTGACCTTTCTGGCCGTGGTAGAACACGTTGTAGCCCAGTTTACTGACCTCTTCCAGCGGGAACATCTCGTCATGGACTTTGGTTTCCTGCAGGCCGATGACGTCAGGCTGATGCTGTTCAATAATCGCTGCAAGCTGATGCGGACGGGCGCGCAGCCCATTGATATTAAAAGAAACAAATTTCATCGCGGATGCCATTACGCAAGGGGAAAGAGTGGGCGGATGGTAGCATGGGTGGTGGGGGAAATCTAAGGGATTGTACTTTAGCACCGTGCGGGAAGGATGACTGCCGCATGCGGCGTTGTTTCGCTGACGCTCGACTCGAACTTTCGAGGTCGAAGCTTTTCATCTTTCCCCTTCGGGAATATGCAGAGTCTGGGGAATTCGCAGCGATTGTGCAATCTTGAATGGTGGTGGGGGAAGGATTCGAACCTTCGAAGTCGATGACGGCAGATTTACAGTCTGCTCCCTTTGGCCGCTCGGGAACCCCACCAGGGGAAGCGTGTTGCTATTTTGTACACCGCACCAGTGCAGAAGCACGATGCTTGATTTACATGTGGCACACGAGTGCATGATGTAAATGGTGGTGGGAGAAGGATTCGAACCTTCGAAGTCGATGACGGCAGATTTACAGTCTGCTCCCTTTGGCCGCTCGGGAATCCCACCAGGGATTTGTTACCAGTTTTACTTCGCATCAATACGGCAAAAGCCAGTGCCGTTTGCTGCTGTGCTCGTAAGCGGGGCGCATCATATCAAATGAAACGTTGCTGTAAAGCACTGGATCACAGAAACTTTATCGTTTGCCGCTTTTTTGCCCGTAGCGCTGCATTGCTGCGCAAAACCCCCGCCACGGGCAGGGTAATTACAGAATAATCGTGCGGTTGCCGTAAACAAATACACGCTGCGCCAGCACTTTATATAGCGCACGACTCAGCACATTTTTTTCCACGTCGCGACCGGCGCGCATCATATCTTCTGCGGTGTAGGTGTGATCGACATTAATCACATCCTGCATAATGATTGGACCTTCATCCAGATTGTCATTCACGTAGTGCGCCGTGGCGCCAATGATCTTCACACCGCGTTCGTACGCCTGGTGGTAGGGGCGTGCGCCAATAAAGGCTGGGAGGAACGAGTGGTGAATGTTGATAATCTGGTTTGGATAACGCTGCACAAATGCTGGCGTCAGCACGCGCATATATTTCGCCAGCACCACATAATCAGGCTTGAAGCGGTCAATCTCCGCCGCCATTGCGTTATCGTGTTGCTCGCGCGTCATGCCTTCATGGCTGACCAGGATAAAGGGAATATCAAAGCGCTCAACCAGCGTCTGCAGCGTGTCATGGTTACCAATCACCGCCGCGATTTCCACATCCAGCCCGCCATAAGCACTTTTCATCAGCAGATCGCCGAGGCAGTGCGCCTCTTTGGTCACCAGAATCACCACGCGACGACGGCCAGCTGACGCCAGTTCACGCATGGAACCCTGCGGCAGCGCGCTGTCGAGATCGGCCAGTAATGTGGCGTCATTGAAGATCCCTTCCAGCTCGGTGCGCATGAAAAAGCGCCCGGTGCGGTGATCAACAAACTCATTGTTCTGCACGATATTGAGTTCGTGCTTGTAACAGATGTTGGTGATCTTGGCGATCAGCCCTTTTGCGTCAGGGCAGATTGTACGTAAAACTTTGCGTTGCAGTGGTTGAGCTTGCATTTCGGTATGGATCCTGTTGAAGCCTTGTTTTTTAATAATCAATCAGAACGGCGCACTATATCACTATCACTGGCCGCAACATTTCTTGTATTTTTTCCCGGAGCCGCAGGGACAACTGTCGTTACGGCCGACTGACGGCACGGTTCCGTCGATATAGTACCAGCGTTGATCCTCACGAAGGAAGCGCGAGCGTTCATGAATTGCGCCAGTACGCTGATTGTCGCGAAATCGCGCAAAAAAGGTAACGAAACCTTCATTATGATGGCTTCCCGTTTCCTGAGCGATTACATTCAGGCTAAGCCACTCGGTGTCACGGAAGCTCTCTTCCAGCGCACTGTGCAGGTTTGGCTGCCGGGCGCTGCTGTGCCAGCTATCGACCAGATAGTCGGCTCGCTGCTTAACATAGGCGGTATAGCGCGAGCGCATTAATGCTTCCGGCGTCGGGGGAATTGCTGTCCCGTCGAGCCAGGGGGCGCAACATAAGCTATACTGCATTCCGCTGCAGCACGGACATTTATCAGACACAAATACTCCGGGTTGTCAGACAACATAAGTAAAAACAGCGGTTATGTTAACCGAGCTGCGCCCGGTTAGCTATTTGCACATTGTGTTATCGCCAGAGGTTGAATGAGACAGGTAAAGATTGGACTGGCGCTGGGTTCCGGCGCAGCCAAGGGATGGGCTCACATCGGCGTCATCAGGGCGCTGGAAAAAGCCGGCATCAAAGTGGACATCGTTGCTGGCTGTTCAGTCGGCGCGCTGGTCGGTGCGGCTTACGCCACGGATCGTCTTCCCGTGATGGAAAAGTGGGTGCGCTCATTCAGCTACTGGGACGTGATTCGGCTGATGGATTTTTCATGGGGCCGCGGCGGCCTGTTGCGTGGCGAAAAGGTGTTCAGCCACTGGCGGCGACTGGTGACGGCGGAAAACATTGAGGAGTGCACGCTGCGCTTTGGCGCGGTGACAACCAATCTCAGTACCGGCCGCGAACTGTGGCTCACCGACGGCGATCTGCACCAGGCGGTGCGCGCGTCGTGCAGTATGCCTGGTTTGCTGTCGCCGGTGGCGTATCACGGCTACTGGCTGGTGGATGGCGCAGTAGTCAATCCTGTGCCCATTTCCCTCACGCGTGCACTGGGCGCGGATATCGTTATTGCTGTGGATTTACAACACGATGCCCACCTGATGCAGCAGGACCTGCTGTCAGTCACGCCGCAGGAATCGCCGCAGGAGCAGACGGTGGTGACCAGCTGGGGCGGTAAATTACGCCAGCAGCTGGCGAAAATGGCCAGCCGCCGGATTAACCAGACACCCGGCGCGATGGAAATTATGACCACCTCTATCCAGATGCTGGAGAACCGGGTTAAGCGCAACCGAATGGCGGGCGACCCGCCGGATGTGCTGATTCAGCCTTTCTGTCCGCAAATCTCAACGCTCGATTTTCATCGGGCTGAAGAGGCTATCGCGGCGGGCAGAGAGGCCGTTGATAAAAAAATGGATGAGCTTTTACCGCTTGTTCGAAACAGATAATCAGCCTGTCGTAACTTCAGGCAATTCTGACAGGCATAAGTGCGGTTTTTAAACCACTATTGAATTATCTGGCGTACAAGGGGGAACGATGGACAAACCATTATTCGGAAAGCAGCTACTCATTGTTGAAGATGAGGTGGTTTTCCGTTCCCTGCTGGAAAATTTTCTCTGCTCTCTTGGCGCCAGCATCATCACCGCTAACGATGGACTGGAAGCGCTCGACGTTCTGCAACGCAGTAAACCCGATATGATGATCTGCGATCTGGATATGCCGCGCATGAATGGCATCCGTCTGGTGGAGCATCTGCGTGCGCGTGGCAATGCGCTGCCGATACTGATCGTTTCCGCGACGGAGAATATGTCGGATATCGCCCACGTCCTGCGTCTCGGCGTGCAGGACGTGCTGCTGAAACCGATCAGGGATATGGCGCGATTGCGTGAGGCAGTGTATGAGTGCCTCTATCCTTCGATGTTTACCTCGAAAGTAGAAGAGGATGAACAGTTGTTCCAGGACTGGGACGCACTGGTACGCGATCCGGCCGCAGCGGCAAAGCTGCTGAAGCAGTTGCAGCCGCCGGTGCAACAGGTGATCGCCAACTGCCGTATTAATTATCGTCAGCTGACGATGGCGGAGCAGCCCGGACTGGTGCTGGATATCGCCGCACTTTCCGATAAGGATTTAGCGTTTTACTGCCTGGATGTTACCCGTGCAGGTGATAACGGCGTGCTGGCTGCGCTTTTATTACGCGCATTGTTTAATGGTTTACTTCAGGAGCAGTTATCCGGCCAGGGACAGCGGTTACCAGAATTAAGTGCATTGTTAAAACAGGTTAATGCGTTATTGCGCCAGGCGAATCTGGATGGCCAATTTCCTTTATTGGTTGGTTATTATCACCACAGTTTAAAAAACCTGATCCTGGTTTCCGCCGGATTGAATGCCACACTGAACATCAATTCTCAGCAACTGCAGCTAAATAATGGTGTGCCGCTTGGCACGCTCGGTAGCACACATCTTAATCAAATTAGTCAGCGTTGTGATGCATGGCAATGTCAGGTCTGGGGCGCTGGCGGCAGGCTGCGCCTGATGTTGTCAACGGAATAACGACCCGCACGTTACTATTTTTTTGCCATACTAAAGACAGTGCCAGGTATAAGCTTTACACTTGGGTAATAGTCTTAATTTCGCCGGAATTTACCCAACCAGGATAAATCCTGCGTCTCTGAACTGATATACTCGTTTCGTTTTTTAAATCGACATATCAAGTAATAACTTGAACGGCCTAAAGAGAGGTATCTTGATGTCTGCCTATAAGTCTAAGGTAAAAAAAGCAGTAATCCCTGTAGCAGGTTTGGGAACACGTATGTTGCCAGCTACCAAAGCGATTCCGAAAGAGATGCTGCCGTTGGTTGATAAGCCGTTAATTCAGTATGTCGTTAACGAGTGTATCGCAGCCGGAATTAATGAAATTGTGCTGGTCACCCACTCATCTAAAAACTCGATTGAAAACCATTTCGACACCAGCTTTGAGCTGGAAGCGATGCTGGAAAAACGTGTTAAGCGTCAGCTGCTGGACGAAATTCAGTCGATCTGCCCGCCACACGTCACCATCATGCAGGTGCGTCAGGGTATCGCCAAAGGTCTTGGTCACGCAGTAATGTGCGCCCATCCGCTGGTTGGTGACGAGCCCGTCGCGGTGATCCTGCCGGACGTGATTATCGATGAATACGAATCTGATCCCACCAAAGACAATCTCGCGGATATGTTGAAACGTTTCGACGAAAGCAACCGCAGCCAGATCATGGTGGAGCCAGTGGCTGATGTCACTGCTTACGGTGTTGTCGACTGCGAAGGTCGTGAACTGAACCCAGGCGACAGCGCGCCAATGGTGGGCGTAGTAGAGAAACCAAAAGCCGCTGAAGCGCCATCTAATCTGGCCGTTGTCGGCCGTTACGTGCTGTCTGCAGATATCTGGCCTCTGCTGGCCAAGACCCCTCCGGGTGCCGGTGGTGAAGTACAGCTGACCGACTCTATCGCCATGCTGATGGAAAAAGAGACCGTGGAAGCGTACCACCTGAAAGGCGTCAGCCATGACTGTGGTAATAAACTCGGTTATATGCAGGCATTTGTTGAGTACGGTGTGCGCCACGCGTCACTGGGAAGTGATTTCAAACAGTGGCTGGAAAGCACGGTCGGCAATAAAAAGTAATTCATTTTAACGCGGGATAACTCAATGAAAGTCACCGTATTTGGTATCGGCTATGTTGGTCTGGTTCAGGCTGCGGTACTGGCCGAAGTCGGACATGACGTTCTTTGCATCGATGTAGACGAGAACAAAGTTGAAAACCTGAAGAAAGGGATTATTCCGATCTTTGAACCAGGTTTGACGCCGCTCGTTACCCAGAACTATGAAGCAGGACGCCTCAAATTCAGCACGGACGCCGCAGAAGGCGTCAATCACGGTGTGATGCAGTTCATTGCGGTCGGTACGCCGCCGGATGAAGATGGTTCGGCGGATCTGAAATATGTTACTGCTGTGGCGCGCACTATCGCGCAACACATGAACGAACCTAAAGTGGTGATCGACAAGTCCACCGTACCGGTGGGTACTGCCGATCGCGTGCGCCAGGTGATGGCGGAAACGCTGCAGACGCGCGACTGCAATATTACTTTCGATGTCGTCTCCAACCCGGAGTTCCTCAAAGAGGGCGCCGCGGTAAACGACTGTATGCGTCCGGATCGCATTGTGCTCGGCACCGACAACGATGCTGTCGTGGATCTGCTGCGTGAACTGTATGAACCGTTCAACCGCAACCACGATCGTATGATCCTGATGGATATCCGCAGTGCGGAGCTGACCAAGTATGCGGCTAACTGCATGCTGGCGACGAAGATCAGCTTTATGAATGAAATGTCGAACCTGGCGGAACGTCTTGGCGCAGACATTGAGAAAGTGCGCATGGGTATTGGTTCCGATCCGCGTATCGGCTACCACTTTATTTACCCAGGTTGCGGTTACGGTGGTTCCTGCTTCCCGAAAGATGTGCAGGCGCTGATCCGCACCGCAGAGTCGATTGGCTATACGCCACGTCTGCTGCAGGCGGTGGAAAGCGTCAACGATGCGCAGAAGAGCAAGCTGCCAGACTTTATCAAGCGCCACTTTGGCGACGATCTGCGTGGCAAGACCTTCGCGCTGTGGGGACTGGCATTCAAACCGAATACCGACGACATGCGTGAGGCTTCCAGCCGGGTGCTGATGGAGACCTTATGGGAAGCGGGCGCAACGGTTCAGGCTTACGATCCGGAAGCCATGGACGAAGCGCAGCGCATCTACGGTCATCGCCCTGAACTGAAGCTGATGGGCACCAAAGAAGCCGCGCTGCAGGGCGCAGATGGTCTGGTTATCTGTACTGAGTGGAAAAGTTTCCGCGTGCCAGATTTTGATGTGATTAAAAATGCCCTGAAAGAACCCGTGATTTTTGACGGTCGTAACCTGTATGATCCGGAAAGAGTCAGCAAACGCGGTTTTGTTTATTATGCAATCGGCCGTGGAGCGTCCATTCAAAACGCATAATTAACGAGGACAGTATGAAATATCTGGTTACCGGCGCGGCAGGATTCATTGGTTTTCACGTTAGCCAACGTTTATTGTCAGCCGGTCACCAGGTTGTCGGTCTCGACAACCTGAATAACTACTACGATGTCAACCTCAAGCTCGCCCGCCTTAATCTGCTTAAATCTCATCATGGTTTCCAGTTTTCTGAAACCGATCTGGCCGATCGGCAGGGAATGGCGCAATTATTCGCCAGTAACGGTTTCGAGCGAGTGATCCATTTAGCGGCTCAGGCGGGTGTACGTTATTCCATTGACAATCCCCATGCCTATGCTGATGCGAATTTAGTCGGTCATTTAAATGTGCTGGAAGGCTGCCGTCATCATAAGATTGGTCATTTGTTATATGCGTCGTCCAGCTCGGTTTACGGCCTGAACCGTAAAATGCCTTTTTCAACCGATGATTCCGTCGATCATCCGGTATCGCTGTATGCGGCGACGAAAAAAGCGAATGAGCTGATGTCACATACCTATTCTCATTTGTATGGCATTCCCACTACCGGTTTACGTTTCTTCACCGTATATGGTCCGTGGGGGCGGCCTGACATGGCGCTGTTTAAATTCACCCGCGCTATTATCGCTGGCGAAAGTATCGACGTTTATAACCATGGTCATATGCGTCGTGATTTCACCTATATTGACGATATTGCCGAGTCTATTATTCGTCTGCAGGATATTATCCCGGTAAAAGATGACAACTGGACAGTCGAAACCGGTTCACCGGCAACCAGTTCGGCGCCATATCGTGTCTATAATATCGGCAACAGCCAGCCCGTTACGCTGATGGCGTATATTGAGGCGCTGGAAAGTGCGCTTGGCAAGAAAGCGCATAAAAATATGTTACCGATGCAACCGGGCGATGTCCTTGAGACCAGCGCAGACACACAGGCGCTGTACGACGTTATCGGCTTTAAACCGCGTACTGGGGTGGAAGAGGGCGTTAAACGCTTTGTGGCGTGGTACAGAGCGTTCTATAAGGTTTAATCGTTGCGCAGGTCATTGCAGTAACAAAAAAAGGAAGCCTGTGGCTTCCTTTGTTTTTTGCTGATCCCGGTGAAACGAATGTTCGAAAAGGCGAACAATAAAAAACCCCATTCTTCTGGCAAATGGGGTTAATTGGGAAGCACCCTGAACAGCGATTACAGCAGGAAATCGTCCAGCTGCTTACCTTGCTCTTCGATAGCTTTTTTGATCACCGCTGGGGTACGGCCCTGGCCGGTCCAGGTTTTGGTTTCGCCATTCTCATCCACGTAAGAATATTTAGCAGGACGTGCAGCACGCTTTGCTTTGCCCTGGGTTTTCGCGGAAGTCAGTGCGTTCAGCAATTCATTTGGATCGATGCCGTCAGCAATCAGCATTTCGCGATATTGCTGCAGTTTACGAGTACGCTCTTCAACCTCTGCCGCAGCCTGAGATTCTTCTTCACGACGCTCGTTAACAACGACTTCCAGTTTTTCCAGCATCTCTTCCAGAGTCTCCAGGGTGCATTCTCTGGCCTGTGCACGCAGGGTGCGGATGTTGTTCAGAATTTTAAGTGCTTCGCTCATTGTCCTAACTCTCGAAATTATATATGGGTGGGAGAAATGTTCTGCCTGATAATAATAGAGGCCGAATTTCGGAACTGCAATAGCTAATTTTGTAAGAAACTCAAAATAACTATTTAAAGTGCGATTAGCATAACGCTATTGGCAAAAATTTAAAGCCCATTGCCGCAGAAATATGCCATTTGATAAAAAAGTAAACCACCCCAGCCGTATGCTGTGCAGGGTTTTGCCTGTAGCGGGAATCGCAATAACGTTGATGTTACGCCGGGAAACGCCCCATTGACGGCTGCGCACGAAAGTAACATGGGACAAAAGGACGCAAATATTAATGGTCGTAATATTGCATTTTTAACCTTTAATGCGCCACGCTGTAGTCAGCGCACTGTTGATTAAAACAACAAGGCGGGCAATTATCCTGCCGCTAAGCAACCGCAGCCGCCGGGGCTGTAACGCGCAATATAGCGTGAGACTGTGTTACAATCGCACCATACTCAGACACCTGTTAACCTTTAGTGGAGTCCGGCCTGATGGCTCAGCTTTATTTTTATTATTCGGCGATGAACGCGGGCAAATCCACCGCGCTGTTACAGTCTTCTTATAATTATCATGAAAGAGGCATGCGTACGCTGGTGTATACCGCCGAGATCGACAACCGCTTTGGTGCGGGGAAAGTAAGTTCACGTATCGGTCTGTCATCTCCAGCAAAACTTTATAATAACCACACTGCACTGTTACAGGAAATTAGCGCAGAACATCAGCACCAGCCGGTCCATTGTGTGTTGGTGGATGAAAGCCAATTTCTTACGCGAGAACAAGTTAAAGAACTTTCTGACGTGGTGGATAATCTTGATATACCTGTACTCTGCTATGGTTTACGTACAGATTTTCGTGGAGAACTGTTTAGCGGCAGCCAGTATTTATTAGCGTGGTCAGATAAACTGGTCGAGTTAAAAACTATCTGTCACTGCGGACGCAAAGCCAGCATGGTATTACGGCTCGACAGTCAGGGCGCGCCTTTTAAAGAGGGCGAACAGGTGGTGATTGGCGGCAATGAACGTTATGTCTCAGTCTGCCGTAAACACTATAAAGAAGCGCTGGAAACCGGTGAGCAGCGTGCTATTTTTGGTGATAAACCTCCTGCGCTGTAAAGAATAATTTATAACGAGCACGATGTCTGCAGGCGCCTGATTTCACTGCCAGCAGGCAATAAAAAACCCGCATTACGCGGGTTTTTTTATGGCAATTTATTGCATTACTTCTTTACTTTCTTTTCCGCTTTATCGTTTTTTGCCGCCGGCGCAGCTGCTTCAGAGTCAACGGTATGTTCGACAAATTCGCGACCATAGTAGCTGTCCAGCATAATCTGTTTCAGCTCCGAAATCAGCGGGTAACGTGGGTTCGCACCGGTACACTGGTCATCAAAGGCGTCATCCGCCAGCTTATCCACTTTCGCCAGGAAATCAGCTTCCTGTACACCGGCTTCGCGGATAGATTTTGGAATACCCAGCTCTGCTTTCATTCCTTCCAGCCACAGCAGCAGTTTCTCAATTTTCTGCGCGGTGCGGTCACCGGCAGCACTGAGTCCCAGGTGGTCAGCAATTTCCGCGTAGCGACGACGTGCCTGCGGACGGTCATACTGACTGAACGCGGTCTGCTTGGTTGGGTTGTCATTGGCGTTATAGCGAATAACGTTACAAATCAGCAGGGCGTTGGCCAGACCGTGCGGAATATGGAACTCGGAACCCAGTTTATGGGCCATAGAGTGACACACACCCAGGAAGGCGTTGGCAAACGCGATTCCGGCGATGGTGGCGGCGTTGTGCACGCGTTCACGGGCGACCGGGTTTTTGGCACCGTCGTTATAGCTGGCGGGCAGGTTCTGCTGCAACAGTTTCAGCGCCTGCAACGCCTGGCCGTCAGAGTATTCGTTCGCCAGCACTGACACGTAAGCTTCCAGTGAGTGGGTCACCGCATCCAGGCCGCCAAAGGCGCAGAGGGATTTCGGCATATTCATCACCAGGTTGGCATCGACGATCGCCATGTCCGGGGTCAGCGCATAGTCCGCCAGCGGATATTTCTGGCCGGTAGCGTCATCGGTCACTACCGCAAACGGCGTGACTTCAGAACCGGTACCAGAGGTGGTGGTGATGGCTACCATTTTCGCTTTCACGCCCATTTTCGGGAACTTATAGATACGTTTACGGATATCCATAAAGCGCAGCGCCAGTTCCTCGAAGTGGGTTTCCGGGTGCTCGTACATCACCCACATAATTTTCGCTGCATCCATCGGTGAACCACCGCCCAGTGCGATAATCACGTCAGGCTTAAACGAGTGCATCTGTTCTGCGCCCTTACGCACAATGCTCAGGGTTGGGTCGGCTTCCACTTCAAAGAACACTTCCGTTTCAATGCCATGTTTTTTCAGCACGGAGATGATCTGGTCTGCGTAGCCATTATTGAACAGGAAACGGTCGGTGACGATAAAGGCGCGTTTTGCCCCATCGGTCGCCACTTCTTCCAGCGCAATTGGCAGTGAACCGCGGCGAAAGTAGATAGACTTAGGAAGTTTATGCCACAACATATTCTCTGCTCGCTTGGCCACGGTTTTCTTGTTGATCAGATGTTTGGGTCCGACGTTTTCAGAAATGGAGTTGCCACCCCATGAACCGCAACCGAGCGTCAGTGACGGCGCCAGTTTAAAGTTATACAGGTCACCGATGCCGCCCTGAGATGCCGGGGTGTTAATCAGGATGCGAGCGGTCTTCATCTTGTCGCCAAAGTAATTGACGCGCTCACGCTCATTATCCTGGTCGGTGTAGAGACAGGAAGTGTGGCCGATACCGCCCATGGCCACCAGTTTTTCCGCTTTGCTGACGGCGTCGGCAAAGTCTTTCGCCCGGTACATGGCAAGGGTAGGGGAGAGTTTTTCGTGAGCGAACGGCTCAGACTCATCCACCAGTTTCACTTCACCAATCAGAATTTTGGTACTGGCTGGTACCACGATGCCTGCCATTTCGGCAATTTTCACCGCTGGCTGGCCGACAATCGCGGCGTTCAGTGCGCCATTTTTCAGGATAATATCCTGTACCGCTTTCAGCTCTTTGCCCTGCAGCAGATAGCCGCCGTGGCTGGCGAAACGTTCGCGCACCGCATCATAAGCAGCATCAACAACAATCACGGATTGTTCGGAAGCACAGATCACGCCGTTATCGAAAGTTTTGGACATCAGAATCGACGCCACTGCGCGTTTAATATCGGCAGTTTCATCAATGACGACCGGTGTGTTACCTGCGCCGACGCCAATCGCCGGTTTACCGGAACTGTAAGCGGCTTTCACCATGCCCGGACCACCGGTGGCGAGGATCAGATTGATATCCGGGTGATGCATTAACTGATTGGAAAGCTCCACCGACGGGACATCAATCCAGCCGATAATATCTTTTGGTGCACCAGCGGCAATCGCAGCCTGCAGCACAATATCGGCGGCTTTATTGGTTGCTTCTTTGGCGCGCGGGTGTGGTGAAAAGATAATACCGTTGCGGGTTTTCAGACTGATTAATGCTTTAAAGATGGCGGTAGATGTGGGGTTAGTGGTTGGTACAATGCCGCAAATGATGCCGGTGGGTTCCGCGATAGTGATGGTGCCGAAAGTGTCATCGGTTTCCAGAATACCGCAGGTCTTTTCATCTTTGTATGCGTTGTAAATATATTCAGATGCGAAGTGGTTTTTGATCACCTTATCTTCAACAATCCCCATGCCGGACTCCGCAACCGCCATTTTTGCCAGCGGAATGCGGGCATCGGCGGCGGCGAACGCTGCGGCGCGGAAGATTTTGTCTACCTGCTCTTGAGTGAAATTGGCGTATTCACGTTGGGCTTTCTTAACACGTTCAACCAGTGCGTTAAGTTCAGCGACATTAGTAACGGCCATAATGCTCTCCTGATGGAAGTTTAAACTCTTTTAGTAAACAAACCTGAATCTTTGAGTATAGCCAGCGCAGATGTCGCTGCTGTTAAACCCGCGGACCTGAGTCACAAAATGCCTTTAAAAATCAGGGGCGTTTACTGAAAGAGTTTTACCTTATGGATTGTCTGGTGCTACTCTCTTTCCGGTTAGTCTTCCTGCTGTTTCTGATACTGAGCTTACCCCCTTGGTAGTATAGTTTTCATGATCCAGGTCAATATTCCTCTAAGCTGACTCCATTCAGCACTGAGTATTATTTGATCTGGCGCATAGCAGTGTCACCAGCGGTTGTGGCAGAGGCATCGGTAATCTTGCACGGTAACGCATCACACTGTACTCGCTTTTTATTCTGGTGCATTTGGCTGGATTTAAAGAAAAATGCAGGCTTTTATCCTGAGCTAACCACTGGCAACCATCACTCTTTTCAATTAAATTAAGCGCCAGAAACTGGCCTGGTTCTGGAGCGCTGTGTGAACCCCGCAATTCTTGATTTGTCTGGCTATATTAAATTTTTTATTGGTCTGTTCGCGGTGGTGAACCCGGTGGGTATTATTCCGGTGTTTATCAGTATGACCAGCTACCAGGCGGTAGCAGAACGCAATAAAACCAACCTGACCGCTAACCTGGCAGTAGCGATTATTCTCTGGACGTCTCTGTTCCTCGGTGACGCCATTCTGCGCGTGTTCGGTATTTCCATCGACTCCTTCCGTATTGCTGGTGGGATTCTGGTGGTCTCGATCGCTATGTCGATGATCAGCGGTAAGCTGGGCGAGGACAAACAGAACAAGCAGGAAAAATCAGAAACCGCGATCCGCGAAAGCATTGCCGTGGTGCCCCTGGCGCTGCCGCTGATGGCCGGGCCGGGCGCCATCAGCTCCACTATTGTCTGGAGCAGTCGCTATCATAGCTGGCTGAACCTGCTGGGCTTCAGTCTGGCGATTGCACTCTTTGCCGCCTGCTGCTGGCTGTTGTTCCGTGTTGCACCATTGATGGTGCGTCTGCTGGGGCAGACAGGGATTAACGTGATCACCCGTATTATGGGTTTATTACTGATGGCGCTGGGTATTGAGTTTGTGGTTACCGGCATGAAAGCGATTTTCCCGGGCCTGCTGAATTAACACAGTTCTCCCAGCGATAACGACCCACTAACAACCCCGGTCTATTTTTCGTGGAAACATCCCGATGGCTCCGGGGCGGCTTGTCCGCGCAGGACCGCGGGATGGTCGCCCCGATGTATCTCGATCAGCCAGACCCCCTAAACTCGCTTTTAGTTCTGTGCCTGCACAGGGAACACGATCAGCTCCGGAAAGACGCAAAAGCCGCCATCCATGGCTGCTCGGCCCGCGCCGTCCATGGCGCGGGACGCTTTTCTCTGCTGACCGTGTTCCCTGCGCCCTGGGATAGGTGTTGCTGCAAAGTTTACCGTGCTCTGTGCTCCATACTTTGCGTTTGTCAGCGGTCTGGGGCGCACAACGTGCGCTTATTTTTCATCTCTAAACCCTGATTCGCACCATATTGGTGCGTAATGGCAAAATAATGCACTTTATTTGTGCAGTTATTCATTTAACTTAACATCACTCCTCAATGATTAGAGAAAATTCTTAACCAACATCCTCCGCTCAGTCAGCGTTAATGCATTGTTGTTTTTTTAACATCTCACTTTTCTGGTCATAAACCGCTTTATGCGCAAATTCACATTAACTATGCATTTTATGCAGAGCTTTATGCTGAAATGAGCGAATTTAAGCGTTATTTTTGCATTTTGTGCGAATTCGCTGATTTTTATCAATAACAAAAACAAGGATATAATGTATAAGAGTATGATTATAAGTAATTTATTGCTTAATTCAGGCGATGAAATAACGCTTTCTCCCCTGCGGCGGACATGATAAAAGAGAATTAGTTAACATTTTCGTTATTTTGCTTTGGTACTGACTGACGCCTTCTGGTAGTTTCCGACGCAGTGAAAAAAATGGCTTTGCCTGCAAAGTGAGAACGATTTTTGCTTATACCCTGCGGGCCTGCAGCTATCGCGTCATGGGAAAGAATCATATCTCGCGATACCTTTAGCTTCAGAATATTCGTATGCAAAACCACTGACACAGGATAAATAGAGTTTTGATGACATTAATCAACACGTCGAAAATTGCGCTGACGCCACTATTTATTCTCACTTCCTGTCTGATCGGTTCTGCTACTGCCGCGACAGTGCCATCGGGCGCGCAACTGGCAGACCAGCAATTCATCGTGATTAACAACGGTACGGAACCCTCATCGCTTGACCCGCACAAAACGGAAGGGGTGCCGGAAAGCAATATCATCCAGAATTTACTCGAAGGATTAGTTTCAACGGACAATGCCGGTCAGATCGTGCCGGGCGTGGCTGAGCGCTGGGAAAACCAGCAGGGCAAAGTGTGGACCTTCTGGCTGCGCAGTGACGCAAAATGGAGTAATGGCAAACCGGTTACCGCCCAGGATTTTGTCTACAGCTGGCAGCGACTGGTCGATCCGCAAACCGCGTCGCCTTATGCCAGTTACATCCAGTATGCGCATATCGCTAATGTGGACGACATTGTCAACGGCAAACAGCCAGCCAGCACGCTGGGCGTGAAAGCGCTCGACGACCATCGTCTGCAGGTCACTCTCAGCCAGCCGGTTCCTTATCTGCTGGCGATGCTGGCGCATACCGCGATGAAACCGGTGAATCGTCAGGCCGTGGAAACCTTTGGCGAGCAGTGGACGCGTCCGGAACACTACGTTGGCAATGGCGCCTACACCCTGAGCCACTGGGTGGTGAATGAAAAAATCGTGCTGAAACGCAATCCTCACTACTGGGACAACCGACACACCGTAATTGAACAGGGCACGTTCCTGCCCATTTCCTCAGAGGTCAGTGATGTGAACCGCTACCGCAGCGGTGAAATTGATATGACCAACAGCGCCATTCCGCCCGATCTGTTCCCAATGCTGCAGGCAACGCTCGGCTCAGAAATGCATATCAGCCCCTATCTCTGCACCTTCTACTACGAAATGAATAACCAGCGCGCGCCGTTTACCGATGTGCGGGTGCGTGCCGCGCTGAAACTTGGCCTCGATCGCGAAATTATCGCCGACAAAATTATGGGGCAGGGGCAGATCCCGGCCTATGGCTTAACGCCGCCGTTTACTGCAGGCGCGCGCCTGACGCCGCCGGAGTGGTTCACCTGGGAACAGAATCAGCGCAATGCTAAAGCGCGTGAGCTGCTGGCAGAAGCAGGTTACAGCGCGAAAAAACCGCTGAAATTTACCCTGCTGTATAACACTTCCGATCAAAATAAAAAGCAGGCGATTGCGGCGGCATCAATGTGGAAAAAGAACATCGGCGCAGAGGTTACCCTGCAAAACCAGGAGTGGAAAACCCTGCTGAGCACACGCCGTGACGGGCAATACGATGTGGTGCGCGCCACCTGGTGTTCCGACTATAACGAACCATCCACTTTCCTGAACATGCTGCTGAGTGACTCATCGACCAATACCGCCTTTTACAACAGCGCGGCATTTGATGCCCTGATGGCGCAATCCCTGCATGCGACAGACGATGAAGCTCGGGCTGCGTTGTATAAACGCGCAGAAAATCAGCTGGACAGAGATTCGGCGATTATTCCGGTTTACTACCGGGTAAGTGTGCGCCTGGTCAAATCCTGGGTAGGTGGTTACACCGGCCACGATCCGCAGGACCAGACTGACCTAAAATATTACTACATCACGAAACATTAATTTGCTGCGTACCGTGCGACACAGTGCGGACGCGGCGAACAATGCAGGATCCCGGTCTGGGATCGTCTCAACGCTACTGTGGCGCGTTATTCGTTCCACGCGTCACGGTAGTTTTCCCGCTGATCGGGGACTCGCTGAGCGCATTGCGCATCGGCACTGATAATAACTGGAGTATTAAGAGTATGACCAACATCACGAAAAAAAGCCTGGTCGCCCTTGGGGTAATGGCCGCACTGGGCGCTCACACAGCATTTGCCGCAAATGTTCCTGCTGGCGTTGAACTGGCAGCTAAACAGGAGCTGGTCAAAGGCAACGGCGCAGAACTGCAGTCAATGGACCCGCATAAAATTGAAGGGGTGCCGGAATCAAACGTTGCGCGCGATGTGCTGGAAGGTCTGGTGACCGGCGACGCTGAAGGTCATCCTATTCCAGGCGTGGCGGAAAGCTGGGAAAGCAAAGACAGCAAGGTGTGGATCTTCCACCTGCGTAAAGATGCGAAATGGTCCAACGGCGAACCTGTTACAGCGGACGATTTCGTCTACAGCTGGCAGCGTCTGGCGGACCCGAACACTGCGTCGCCATACGCCAGCTATCTGCAGTATGGTCATCTGGTGAATATCGACGACATCATCGCCGGTAAGAAAAAACCCAGTGAACTGGGTGTGAAAGCGCTCGACGCCAAAACCCTGGAAGTGACCCTGAGCGAACCAGTGCCGTATTTCTACAAGCTGCTGGTGCACTCATCGATGTCGCCGGTGTACAAACCTGCGGTGGAAAAATTTGGTGAGAAGTGGACTCAGCCAGAAAACTGGGTGGGTAACGGTGCGTTTAAACTGAAAGAGTGGGTGGTTAACGAGCGCATTGTGCTTGAGCGTAATACCAGTTACTGGGATAACGCCAACACCAAACTGGATAAAGTCACCTTCCTGCCCATCTCTTCTGAAGTGACAGACGTTAACCGCTATCGCAGCGGCGGCAGCGATATGACCTATAACAATATGCCGATCGAACTGTTCCAGAAGCTGAAGAAAGAGATCCCGAAAGAAGTGCATGTTGATCCGTATCTTTGTACTTATTACTACGAAATCAATAACCAGAAAGCGCCATTTAACGACCCGCGCGTACGTACCGCGCTGAAGCTGGGTATGGACCGCGACATTATCGTCAATAAGGTGAAAAACCAGGGCGATCTGCCAGCTTACAGCTACACCCCGCCATACACTGACGGTATTAAGCTGACCCAGCCAGAGTGGTTCGGCTGGTCACAGGAAAAACGCAACGAAGAAGCGAAGAAACTGCTGGCGGAAGCCGGTTATACCGCAGCAAAACCGCTCACCTTCGATCTGCTGTACAACACTTCCGATCTGCATAAAAAGCTGGCTATCGCCGCTGCGTCTATCTGGAAGAAAAACCTCGGCGTGGAAGTGAAACTGCAGAACCAGGAGTGGAAAACCTTCCTCGACACCCGTCATCAGGGCACCTTTGATGTGGCGCGTGCTGGCTGGTGTGCGGACTACAACGAACCGACCACCTTCCTGAACACCATGCTGTCAGACAGCAGCAACAACACCGCGCATTACAAGAGCGAAGCCTTCGACAAGCTGATGGGCGAAACCCTGGCTGCGCCGGATGAAGCGAAACGCTCTGCGCTGTATGCCGAAGCGGAAAAAATCCTCGATAAAGATTCCGCGATTGTGCCGCTGTACTACTACGTGAACGCGCGTCTGGTGAAACCTTATGTCGGCGGTTATACCGGCAAAGATCCACTGGATAATGTTTACGATAAAAATCTCTACATCATTAAACATTAATTGGCGCCGCTGTTAGCGCCGGGCGGCGTAAATTACCGCCGCCCTGAGCAATACAGTGGCTGGTTTGCCGGCCACTGCATGAATACTTGAAGTATGCCCGACTTTTTTCTGGCGGCAGGCGTGGAATACTCCGCGCCTGCCAGCTGATTGATGGGGTATCGCAGCCTTTGCAGGTAGAGCAATGTTAAAGTTCATCTTACGTCGTTGTCTGGAAGCGATTCCGACGTTATTTATCCTGATTACTATTTCCTTCTTTATGATGCGCCTCGCGCCGGGCAGCCCGTTCACTGGTGAACGCACGCTGGCACCGGAAGTGATGGCGAATATTGAAGCCAAATATCATTTAAACGACCCGATCATGACGCAGTATTTCAGTTATCTGAAACAACTGGCGCATGGCGATTTTGGTCCGTCGTTTAAATATAAAGATTATTCGGTTAACGATTTGGTGGCGAGTTCGTTCCCGGTATCAGCAAAACTGGGCGCGGCGGCGTTTATTTTTGCCGTGGTGCTCGGGGTGAGCGCCGGAGTGATTGCCGCGCTGAATCAGAACACCAAATGGGATTACGCCGTGATGGGGGTCGCGATGACCGGGGTGGTGATCCCCAGTTTCGTGGTGGCGCCGCTGCTGGTGCTGGTGTTCGCCATCACGCTGAAATGGCTGCCGGGTGGCGGCTGGAACGGCGGGGCGCTGAAATTTATGATCCTGCCGATGGTGGCGCTGTCGCTGGCGTATATCGCCAGTATCGCGCGTATCACCCGTGGTTCGATGATTGAAGTGCTGCACTCCAACTTTATCCGCACCGCCCGCGCGAAAGGGCTGCCGATGCGCCGCATCGTGCTGCGTCACGCGCTGAAGCCCGCGCTGCTGCCAGTGCTTTCCTACCTTGGTCCGGCCTTCGTCGGCATTATCACCGGCTCCATGGTGATTGAAACCATTTACGGTCTGCCGGGCATTGGCCAGCTGTTCGTCAATGGTGCGCTTAACCGTGACTACTCACTGGTGCTCAGCCTGACCATTTTGGTTGGCGGCTTAACTATTCTGTTTAACGCGATCGTTGATGTGCTGTATGCCGTAATCGATCCAAAAATTCGTTACTGATTCAGGAGCTCGTTATGTTGTTGAGTAAGAAAAATAGCGATGCTGTTGAAGCTTTCAGCGAGAAGCTGGACGTGGAAGGGCGCAGCCTGTGGCAGGATGCGCGCCGTCGTTTTATTCATAACCGTGCGGCGCTGACCAGCCTGTTTGTGCTGCTGCTGATTGCTCTGTTTGTCATTCTGGCGCCGATGCTGTCCGCGTTTACCTATGACGATACTGACTGGGCGATGATGTCTGCGGCGCCGGATATGGCATCAGGCCACTATTTTGGCACCGACTCTTCCGGTCGCGACCTGCTGGTACGCGTGGCGATTGGCGGCCGCATCTCGCTGATGGTGGGGATCGCTGCGGCGCTGGTAGCGGTGGTAGTCGGCACGCTGTACGGTTCACTGGCGGGCTATCTCGGCGGGAAAACCGACTCAGTGATGATGCGTCTGCTGGAGATCCTCAACTCCTTCCCGTTTATGTTCTTCGTCATCCTGCTGGTGACCTTCTTTGGTCAGAACATTCTGCTGATCTTTGTCGCCATTGGCATGGTGTCGTGGCTGGATATGGCGCGTATTGTGCGCGGCCAGACCCTGAGCCTGAAACGCAAAGAGTTTATCGAAGCAGCGCAGGTGGGCGGCGTCTCCACCGCCAATATTGTGGTGCGCCATATCGTGCCGAACGTGCTGGGGGTGGTGGTGGTTTACGCTTCGCTGCTGGTACCGAGCATGATCCTGTTCGAATCCTTCCTGAGTTTCCTCGGTCTCGGCACCCAGGAACCATTAAGCAGCTGGGGTGCACTGCTGAGTGACGGCGCTAACTCGATGGAAGTGTCGCCATGGTTGCTGCTCTATCCGGCAGGTTTTCTGGTGATTACGCTGTTCTGTTTCAACTTTATTGGCGATGGCCTGCGTGACGCCCTCGACCCGAAAGATCGTTAAGGAGTTTCCCGATGAGTACGATTGAACACCAGCCAGCGATGGCGACTACGGCGGGAAGCGCGGCGCTGCTGGAGGTAAAAGACCTGCGCGTCACCTTTGGCACTCCGGACGGTGATGTCACCGCAGTAAATGACCTGAACTTTAGCCTGAACGCCGGGGAAACTCTCGGTATCGTCGGCGAGTCTGGCTCAGGTAAATCGCAGACGGCTTTTGCCCTGATGGGGCTGCTGGCCAGCAATGGCCGCATTGGTGGTTCGGCGCTGTTCAATGGCAAAGAGATCCTCAATTTGCCGGAAAAGCAGCTGAACAGGCTGCGCGCTGAACAAATCGCGATGATTTTCCAGGACCCGATGACCTCGCTGAACCCGTATATGAAAGTGGGTGAGCAACTGATGGAAGTGCTGCAGCTGCATAAAGGTCTCAGCAGCGCGCAGGCGTTTGAAGAGTCGGTACGCATGCTGGATGCGGTGAAAATGCCGGAAGCGCGCAAACGTATGAAGATGTACCCGCATGAGTTTTCCGGCGGGATGCGTCAGCGTGTGATGATTGCCATGGCGCTGTTGTGCCGGCCAAAACTGCTGATCGCCGATGAACCGACCACGGCGCTGGATGTGACGGTGCAGGCGCAGATCATGACGCTGCTGAATGAGCTGAAGCGCGAATTCAATACCGCGATCATTATGATTACTCACGATCTTGGTGTGGTGGCAGGGATTTGTAATAAAGTGCTGGTGATGTACGCCGGGCGCACCATGGAGTACGGCCACGCACGCGACGTGTTTTATCGTCCGGCGCATCCGTATTCGATTGGTCTGCTGAATGCGGTACCGCGTCTTGATGCCACCGAGAATGAATCACTGCTGACCATTCCCGGCAATCCACCCAACCTGCTGCGTCTGCCGCAGGGTTGCCCGTTCCAGCCGCGTTGTCCGCATGCGATGGATATCTGCGCCAGCGCACCGCCGCTGCGCGCCTTTGATCAGGGGCGGTTACGCGCCTGCTTTAAGCCGGTGGAGGAGCTGGTATGAATCAGGTCGCTGAGAAAAAAGTGTTGCTGGAAATCGCCGATCTGAAGGTGCACTTCGATATTAAAGACGGTAAACAGTGGTTCTGGCAGCCGCCAAAAACGCTGAAAGCGGTGGATGGCGTCAGTCTGCGCCTGTATGAAGGGGAAACCCTCGGTGTGGTGGGCGAGTCCGGCTGTGGTAAATCGACACTGGCGCGCGCCATTATCGGTCTGGTGAAAGCGACCGATGGTCGTGTTGCCTGGTTAGGCCGCGACCTGCTGGGGCAGAGTCAGGAAGAGTGGCGCAAGGCGCGTAGTGATATTCAGATGATTTTCCAGGACCCGCTGGCGTCGCTGAATCCGCGTATGACCATTGGTGAGATCATTGCCGAGCCGTTACGCACCTATCATCCGAAGATGCCGCGTCAGGAAGTGAAGGACAAGGTGAAAGCGATGATGATGAAGGTCGGGCTGTTGCCGAACCTGATCAACCGCTATCCCCATGAGTTCTCCGGCGGTCAGTGCCAGCGTATCGGTATTGCGCGCGCGCTGATTCTGGAACCGAAGCTGATTATTTGTGATGAGCCGGTGTCGGCGCTGGATGTGTCAATTCAGGCGCAGGTGGTGAACCTGCTGCAGCAGCTGCAGCGCGAGATGGGACTGTCGCTGATCTTTATCGCCCATGATCTGGCAGTGGTGAAGCATATTTCCGATCGCGTACTGGTGATGTATCTCGGCCATGCGGTGGAGCTGGGCACTTATGACGAAGTGTATGGCGACCCACAGCATCCCTATACCCGCGCGCTGATGTCGGCGGTGCCAATCCCGGACCCGGATCTGGAGCAGAATAAAACCATTCAGCTGCTGGAAGGGGAGCTGCCGTCGCCGATTAACCCGCCATCCGGTTGCGTGTTCCGCACCCGCTGTCCGATCGCCGGACCGGAGTGCGCCAAAACGCGGCCGCTGCTGGAAGGCAGTTTCCGCCATGCGGTGTCGTGCCTGAAGGTCGATCCGCTATAAAATGAAAGGAGCCGAAAGGCTCCTTTTTGTTTGGTCAAACTTGCGGCTTTATTCACGCCACAGAATATGGCACAGCTTATGGTCTTTCTCGCGGCACAGCAGCACGCGGGCAAACACATCGGTAATCGGCTCGCCTTCCGCTTCGCCTAAACCAATCACCACTTCAGCAAAGAAGTCCGGGTTCAGATCGAAGTCCACATGTTCAGACCAGTCTTCACCCGGGTCAAACAGCTCTGCGCCGCCGCGCTCTTCGAACTCCAGATTGAAAATAAGAATATCTGCCGGATCGAGGTTGTCGCCTGCCAGTTCCAGGAAGATATCGTAAGCCTGTTCCAGCGTTTCATCTTCGGTAAGGCGATTATTTAAATCCATGATTGATCCCATTTGCCCTGCGGGCGACTGAATATTTTCGCCCGTTTTACAGCAATGGGCTGAAGAAGTAAAACAGTCGTTCAACAATACGCTGCCACCAGGCACGGCGTGACCAGCGCTTAACATCGACGAGGCGTGAACGGGCGATATAATCATCCTGAACACGAGCTAAATCACTGCCAAAACCGTCGTCATCGATCACCAGCGTGATTTCAAAGTTCAGCCACAAACTGCGCATATCGAGGTTCACCGTGCCCACCAGACTCAGCTGCCCATCGACCAGCACGCTCTTGGTATGCAGCAGACCGCCTTCAAACTGGTAGATTTTGACGCCTGCCGCCAGCAGCTCAGCAAAGAACGCGCGGCTGGCCCAGCCGACCAGCAGTGAATCGTTGTGATGCGGCACAATCAGGCTGACATCGACGCCACGCAGCGCCGCGGTGCAGATCGCGTGCAGCAGATCGTCGCTCGGCACAAAGTAGGGCGTGGTCATAATCAGCTGTTCGCGTGCAGAGTAGACCGCCGTCAGCAGCGCCTGGTGGATCATATCTTCCGGGAAGCCCGGCCCGGAGGCAATAGCCTGGATGGTATGTCCGCTCTCCTGTTCGAACGGCATGATATTGCTGTCCGGCGGCGGCGGCAGGATACGTTTACCGGTTTCAATCTCCCAGTCGCAGGAGTAGATAATGCCCAGCGTGGTGGCGACCGGGCCTTCCATGCGCGCCATCAGATCCACCCACTGACCGACGCCGGCATCCTGTTTAAAGTAGCGTGGGTCGACCAGGTTCATACTGCCGGTATAGGAGATGTAGTTGTCAATCAGCACCACTTTGCGATGCTGGCGCAGATCCATACGTCGCAGGAACACACGCAACAGATTTACCTTCAGTGCTTCCACCACGTCGATACCGGCATTGCGCATCATCGCCGCCCACGGACTGCGGAAGAAGGCGACGCTGCCCGCCGAATCGAGCATCAGGCGGCAGTGCACGCCGCGGCGTGAGGCAGCCATCAGCGACTCCGCCACTTCATCCGCCATTCCGCCGGGTTGCCAGATATAGAACACCATCTCGATATTGTGACGCGCCAGCTGGATATCACGAATCAGCGCCTTCATGGTGTCTTCGGCGCTGGTCAGCAGCTGCAGCTGGTTGCCTTTGACGCCGGCAATCCCCTGACGCTTCTCACACAGCTGGAATAAGGAGCGGGCGACATCACTGTTTTCGGTGGCGAAAATGGGCCGGTAGGTTTTCAGCTCATTGAGCCAGCGGGCGGTAGAAGGCCACATGGTGCGCGCGCGTTCGGCACGCCGCTTTCCCAGATGCAACTCGCCAAACGACAGGTAGGCAATAATGCCGACCAGCGGCAGGATAAAAATAATTAACAGCCAGGCCATCGCCGATGGCACCGGGCGGCGTTTCATCAGGATCCGAAGTGTCACACCGGCGATCAGCAGCCAGTAACCAAAGACCAGCAACCAGCTGATTAAGGTGTAAAAAGTGCTCATTAAGTGGAAATCCTGTTCACGCTCATGGTTCTGGCAGTGTACGTGCAGATGGCAAACTGCGAAACCCCCAGTTCACACTACTGTCATTTTTGCCGCTGAAGCGTATAATCCGGCCGCGTGAAGTAATCAGCCTGATGAGGACAAGATGAAACGAAGCAGAAACGAAGTGGCGCGCTGGCGGATGATGCGACAGACTCAGCGCCGTCGGGCACGCTGGCTGGAAGGGCAGTCGCGTCGTTATGGCCGCATGCACTCCTTCCGTCATCAGGTGAGTCAGCAGCAGCGACGATCAATTCTGTTTATTTCACAGTACAACTGACAGCAGGCCAGAGTCTGGCCTGCCGGTCGCACGTTTAAAATACGCGCTTAAATGGCTTGACCGCGACCTGCTTATAGACGCCTGCCGCGACATACGGGTCATCATTGGCCCAGCTTTGCGCGGCTTCCAGTGACGGAAACTCGGCAATCACGGTGGAGCCGGTAAAACCTGCAACACCGGGTTCATTGCTGTCCACCGCTGGCATCGGCCCGGCCACTATCAGACGTCCTTCGTCCTGCAGAATCTGCAGGCGTGCCAGATGTGCAGGGCGCACCGAGGTGCGTTTTTCCAGTGAATCAGCATTATCTTCCGCATAAATAACATACAGCACGTTCAGAACTCCTGTCTGAGGTAAGTGTTGCCAGCCACGTTAAGTGATCCGGCGTCAGATTGTAAAGTTTTCTCAGGCATACACGGGGAACTTTCGATATCTGATGAATACGCTGCTGGTTGCCCGCGTAGTGACACAGATGCGCTTCAGTCATGCCTGTTTGCTGCTGCGGGCAGCCTCGTTGTCGCGACATAAGCCGCAACCTCACTCTCAAACATGGGGCGATTAAGCACCGCTGACACCCTGGCCCACAGATTGCTGTCGTTGAGCAATTGATGATACTGCTGTGCCGTTGTCTCTTCTGCGCTGTCAGGGGCAAAGGTCGGTTGATCAAGCACCGCTGATACCCTTGCCCAGAGATGGCTGCTGTTAAGCAATTCATTGCACTGTTGTGCGGTTAACGCCTGCTGGCCGTAAGGGGCCAGTGTCGGTTGTGTTTGCGCCGCCGCTGTCGTTGCCCAATGATTGCTATTGTTCAGCTGCTGATAGTATTGCTGTGCAGTTAAGTCTCCGGCTGCGGCCGGTATGTATGACAGACTGGACTGTGAATGGCTTGCCGCTGCGCAGCATGCTGCTTGTGGCGTGCTGAGCGCGGCGGACACTAAAGCAGGCTTCTGCACTGGCTGCCGGCTTTGTTTTTCCTCCCTGACCTGCCTGAATGCGCGTGAGACGCTATCAAAACCTGGCGCTTTATTGCCCAGCACGCGGGCAAACGCGGCGGTTAATACTGATACACCGATGCCTGGCGGTATGTCCGACTGGCGCAGCAGCATGGCAACCTTCGCTTGCATTGACTTGCCGGTGGTGTTGCGCCAGTACCGCGTGATCCAGGAGATAATACGTGGGTCAATCCAGTAGTCCGGCCATTCGCGTTTTGAGACATTCTTTAACATGCTTAAGGCTGGCGTATCCTTACCGAGCTGGTGCCAGAGGATGGCATACAACGTGGTGACATTCTTTAGATCAGTACGAGGCGAGGATTTGATCAATAGTGTTCTGACGCGTTGTTTTACTGGCTGACCTGCTGTGTCTGACCAGGTTTTCTCCACCCACTCATTCAGTTCTGACGTGGTGCCGACACCAATACCGATATAGGCTTTTTTGATATCGAGCAACTGCGGCGGACATGTTTTTTCAATATCTTTAAGCATGCCATGCAGCAGCGACTGACAGATAATGGGGGGAACATCCGTGCGCGACAGCAATATGCTGAGTCGTTCCACTGTCGTTCCCTCGCACGCTGGCCAGGCGGTTTTCAGCCAGTCAAAAGCTTCCTGGTATTGCTGGCTGAATTGCGGTTCCCGCACACGATGTACACGCTGGAGCTGATGTGGTTGCGCTATCTGTGGTTGCGTCACTGGCGATAATCCGCGCGCCGGTGGACTTAACCGCGCAGGGGTATGGCCGATAGAGGTCACATCGTGAGCCAGCTGAGCGCCTGACTGAGCATGGAATGGTGTGCCGGAGGTCTGCGTGCAGGATGGTGTGTTGCCAAAAATACGACTGGGATTCATCGGTCTCTCCTTGTTCAGTCATGTCCTGGAATCTTCCGTTATCACAGGTGGTTATGGCTGCCGAAACAGCCATCAGTAACTATAGTCCGCTTTGCTCAATACTGAATAAAATGGCTGAGTTGTTGAAACTGATTGCTATTTGCATTTAATATTGGGGCTTCATTAAAATCGCTTAATACTTATGACGACGCTAACGACTAATTTTCCCAAAGCTTCACCGCTGCCATTCCTGCTCTCTGTGGCACTGCACGGCTCGGTGATCGCTGGTTTGCTTTATGCTTCTTTTCACCAGACTATTGATCTGCCAAAAGCGTCGCAGCCGATCAGCGTGACTATGGTGGCCCCAGAAGTACAGCCAGAGCCTGCACCGGCGCCAGAACCGATTCCTGAACCCGAGCCGGAGCCAGAGCCTGCACCTGAACCACCGAAAGTCGAACCTGTGCCGATTCCTAAGCCGGAACCGAAGCCAAAGCCAAAACCGAAGCCGGTGAAAAAAGAGGTGGTGAAGCCGAAGCCGGAAGCGAAACCGAAACAGCAGGCTGCGCCGGTTGAACGCGATGCGCCTAAAGAGCCGCCGAAACCGTCCACCGCGCCAAAGACCTCAGAAGCGCCGTCGAAAGCCATTTCCACTGGCCCGCGCGCACTGAATATCGGTAAACCAGCCTATCCGGCGCGCGCATTTGCCCTGCGCGTTGAAGGTAAAGTGCGGGTGCAGTTTGATGTCGACAGCAGCGGACAGGTTGATAATGTCCGTATCCTCTCTGCCGAGCCGCGAAATATGTTTGAGCGTGAAGTGAAGCAGGCGATGAAAAAGTGGCGTTATGAAAGCGGAAAACCAGGCAATGACATGATAATGAACATTGTCTTCCGTATTGATGGTGGCGCCAGCATTGAGTAACCACGGCTGAAAGAATAAAAGGCCGCAGATGCGGCCTTTTATTCTGAATGAGCAGTCTGGATTCAAACTGCTCCTGACTGACAACTGACGTCATCTGGTTTTAGCGGAAATTTCCGGTGATCGCGGAGCAGCTTATCGTGACGGGGCACGTGATGATCGCTGATACGCGATGCTGCCAGCAATGTACCGTCAGCGGGTTAAGCCCGGCAGTCACCGCTACAGTTGCGTTTCCCTTCCGGCAGCTGGCGTGGTTTCCCTTCGTCATCCACCGCGACATAAATAAATACCGCCTCAGTGGTGCGATAACGCTGACCAATCGGCTCCGATGACACTTTTTTCACCCACACTTCGATATTAATGGTCATCGAACTGCCGCCAGTGCGGATACAGCGTGCATAGCAGCACACCACATCACCCACCGCGACCGGCTTAAGGAAGGTCATGCCGTCAACGCGTACCGTCACCACGCGGCCTTCGGCAATCTCTTTTGCCAGGATGGCGCCGCCGATATCCATCTGTGACATCAGCCAGCCACCAAAGATATCGCCGTTGGCGTTGGTATCTGCAGGCATCGCCAGCGTGCGCAGCACGACTTCACCCTGCGGGGATAGTTGTTTTTCGCTCATTGCTTCGCTTCTTATCAATGCGGCCTGTGGCCAAAAAGCCCGGCGGACGCCGGGCATAAGATGATTATTTTTGTTCCTGCGGCATCAGGCGATAAATATAGACACCGCTGAATAAAGTAAACAGCAACGTCAGCCCGGTCAGCCCGAATACTTTAAAGTTAACCCAGAACGCCTGGGACAGCCAAAATGCGACGTAAATATTCGCCAGGCCGCAGACGAGGAAAAACAGCGCCCAGGCAACATTGAGTTTGCGCCAGGCGTAATCCGGCAGCTGCAACTCTTTCCCCAGCATGCTCTGAATCAGCGGTTGCTTCATCCAGAACTGGCTGAACAGCAGAGCAAGGGCAAACAGGCTGTAAATCACCGTCACTTTCCACTTAATGAACTCATCATTGTGGAACACCAGCGTCAGCGTACCGAATACCGCGACCAGCACAAAGGTGACAATCGTCATCTTTTCCAGCTTGCGATACAGCACCCAGCTCACCACCAGCGCCAGCCCGGTTGCGACAATCAGCGCGCCCGAAGCGACAAAAATGTCGTACATCTTGTAGAAAACAAAAAACACAACCAGCGGAAGAAAATCGAGTAACTGCTTCATAAACGTTTCCAAATCACAGACGGTTCCACGCATGTCGCCTTGACATGCCGGAATGCTTAACGTAACAGCATATATAACCGTGACAAATAGATAATCAGTATGGCTGAAACCAGATTGCTGATAGCGTTAAATACCACCGAAGCCACATTGGCTGGCAGCACGGTAAACGAGGTGGCGAACAGCATCAGTACGATTTTCGCCAGCAGCCACAGCATTACCGCCGGTGCGATCAGGCGGATATGTCCCCAGGCCAGACGGAAACTGGCGCGCATCGCGGCCATCACACCTGTCTTGTCCGTCACCATAATCATCGGCGCCAGCGCCAGCAGGATTGCCAGCATTACGCCCGGCAGCACCAGCGCCATAAAGCCCAGCTGAACCACCAGCGTGATCAGAAACGTCATCAGCAGCAGACGCGGCAGCAGTGGGGCGGATGCGCCAATCGCACGCAGCGCGCTGACGCGCTCACCGGACGAGACCATTGGGATCAGGCACAGCATGCCGCCCAGCAGCAGCACATTGCCCACCAGTGACGCCAGCGAGCCCGCCGCAGAAGCGCGCAGTAATATCTGCTGCTGCTCTGGCGTCATGCTCTGCACCATTTCCAGCAGCGTGGTGGCGCTGCCGCTGTCACCTTCGCCAAGAATCGACAGCTGATCGGCATTCGGTGTTAATGCGTGGCCAACCATCACTGTAATAAATGAGGTCAGCAGCGCCATCAGGGCGATGGTCACCAGCTGGTGGCGCAAAAAATTTCCCGTGTCACGGTATAGCGAACCCGCCGTGATAGACATGTACTCTCCTTGGGTAAAACCGGGTTTATAGACCCGCCGATTGTACATGGTCTGGCGGCGTGCTGGCACTCAGACTTACATAACTTTCCGTTATTAACCCCTGAACGGGCTGAAAAAGCGGCGGCAGGCCATAGCGCGCCCGTGCGCGGTCACAAGCCTCATTCCGTTCGCCATTTTCACCTGACATGAAAAACTCGCGGCAGGTCGATGGCCGTTGCGTATAAATCGCGCAGCCGACGCTGAGACCGACTTCGCCCTGCAGGGCGCTGCAGCGCGGTGATTTGCAGTTGGTGCCACACATGGCGCGCAGAAAGGGGGTCAGTGGTTCGGTGAGTTCAGCGGGGACACTACCACCGCCATCATCGGCCTCTGCCCAATAAAACGAAACACGAAATGCAGCGCAGCAGGCGCCACAGCTTACACATGGATTCAGATTATCGCTCATTTGATCTTCTCACCTTTCCGAGGTTTCGAACCAAAATCACCCGCACAAATAAGCAACATATCTCCTCGTTACTGCGTATTCAATGGTTAATAAATATTGCATCTGAAATGCAACATTTTGCGAAATTGATCCAAATCAATTCATTGTTTTTTAAGGAGTTTAAAAGAATTGATTCACATGATCTTTGCGGGAAATCGCGGTAAAAGTGTGTCACGCAATTGCGAAGGCAAACAGCCAAACGCAAGTGGACATCCCGGCATAACATAACAACAGGAGTGGCATATGAAGTTGGCGACAGTGGTTCTGGCTCTGGCAGCGGCATTACCGGTAGTGGCAAGTGCACATCAGGCAGGTGATTTCTTTATGCGCGCGGGCACTGCAACCGTACGTCCGACCGAAGGTTCCCAGGATGTCATGGGGCTGGGTTCTTTCAGCGTGGATAACAACACCCAACTGGGCCTGACCTTTACCTATATGGCAACGGATAATATCGGTATTGAGCTGCTGGCGGCGACGCCGTTCCAGCATAAAGTCGGCCTTGCGGCGACGGGCAACCTGGCGAAAGTGAAACAGCTGCCGCCAACCCTGATGGCGCAATGGTATTTCCTCGACAGCAACAGCAAGGCGCGTCCGTATGTTGGCGCGGGTATCAACTACACCACGTTCTTTGGCGAGAAATTTAATCAGACTGGCGAAGATGCCGGGCTGAGCGACCTGAGCGTGAAAGATTCCTGGGGCCTGGCGGGTCAGGTGGGTCTGGATTATCAGGTTGACCAGGACTGGATGATTAATGCTTCTGTCTGGTATATGGATATTGATACCGAAGTGAAATTTAAGGCTAACGGCGAAGAGCAGAATATCAAAACCCGTATCGATCCCTGGGTGTTCTTCTTTGGCGTCGGTTACCGTTTCTGAGTCTGCTGACCACGGTTAAGCAAAGCCCGCAGATGGCTGAGCAATAAACATGCCTTATCCGCTGCTGCAGATAAGGCATTAAAGATCAGGTTAACGACTGGCAGCTTTCAGTGAGCTGACGAAGGTGTGCAGTTCTGCCAGCAGCGCCTGCGGATTGGCCTGATGCTGCTCAATAATTTTGACAATCGCCGAGCCGGAAATGGCTCCCGCCGCGCCGGAGGCGATCGCTTCTTTCACCTGCGCCGGTTCAGAGATGCCAAAGCCCTGCAGCGGCGGCGCTGCATGGTACTCGCGCAGCTTATCCACCAGATGTTTCAGCGGCAGGCTGGCGCGTTTCTCGGCGCCGGTCACACCAGCACGTGACAGCAGATAAGTATAACCGCGGCCATGCGAGGCGATTTCACGCAGCAGATCATCATCAGCGTTCGGCGGGCAGATAAAGATCGGCGCGATATTGTGGCGCAGCGCAGCCTGACGGAACGGCGCCGACTCCTCCAGCGGCACATCGGCGACCAGCACCGAATCGACACCCACCTGCGCGCAGCGCGCATAGAAATTATCGATACCGCCGGAGAACACCAGGTTGGCGTACATTAACAGGCCAATGGGTAAATCCGGATATTTCTGGCGAATGGTAGCCAGCATTTCAAAGCATTGCGCTGGCGTGACCCCCGCAGAGAAGGCGCGCAGGTTAGCGCCCTGAATGGTCGGGCCGTCGGCCAGCGGATCGGAGAAGGGGATACCCAGCTCCAGCGCATCAGCGCCCGCGGCGACCAGGGTATCAATAATTTGCAATGACACTTCCGGTGACGGATCGCCCAGCGTGACAAAGGGGACGAAGGCGCCTTCTTTCGCTGCGTCCAGACGTTTAAACAGCTGCTGATAACGTTCCATCAGATCTCTCCCTTCGCTTTCAGAATGTCATGGACGGTGAAAATATCTTTGTCGCCGCGTCCGGAGAGGTTGACCACCAGCAGCTGCTCTTTGTCCGGGTTCTCACGGATCATCTTCAGTGCATGCGCCAGCGCATGGGAAGATTCCAGGGCAGGAATAATCCCTTCGGCGCGACACAGCGTTTTAAAGGCGTCCAGCGCTTCGTCATCGGTAATCGATACATAATCGGCGCGGCCAATGCTGTTGAGCCAGGCATGCTGTGGACCCACTGACGGGAAGTCGAGACCGGCAGAGATCGAGTAGGACTCTTCAATCTGACCGTCTTCGGTCTGCATCATTGGCGCTTTCATACCGAAATAGATGCCGACGCGGCCATGCTTCAGTGGTGCGCCGTGCTCGCCGGTTTCAATGCCGTGGCCTGCAGGTTCAACGCCAATCAGCCCGACCGTAGTATCATCGATAAAATCAGCGAACATGCCAATCGCATTGGAGCCACCGCCGACGCAGGCCAATACCGCATCCGGCAGACGGCCTTCGCGTTCGAGGATCTGCGCTTTCGTCTCTTCGCCGATCATGCGCTGGAATTCACGCACAATGGTCGGATAGGGGTGCGGACCCGCTGCGGTGCCCAGCATATAGTGAGCAGTCTCGTAGCTGCCTGACCAGTCGCGCAGCGCCTCGTTACAGGCGTCTTTCAGCGTGGAAGAGCCACTGTGCACCGGGATCACTTCCGCACCCATCAGGCGCATACGGAACACATTTGGCGACTGACGTTCGATATCTTTTGCGCCCATGTAGATGCGGCATTTCAGTCCCAGCAGGGCGCTGGCGAGTGCCGAGGCAACACCGTGCTGGCCGGCACCGGTCTCAGCGATAATTTCGTTCTTGCCCATGCGTTTCGCCAGCAGCGCCTGGCCCAGCACCTGGTTAGTCTTGTGCGCGCCGCCGTGCAGCAGGTCTTCACGCTTCAGGTACAGACGCGTCTTCGTGCCTTTGGTCAGGTTTTCGCACAGGGTCAGCGCGGTAGGGCGTCCGGCATAGTTTTTCAGCAGGTCGGTAAACTGCGCCTGGAATTCAGGGTCGCGCTGTGCGCTGACAAACGCCTCTTCCAGCTGGCGCAGGGCTGGCATCAGAATCTGCGGCACATACATGCCACCAAATTCACCAAAATAGGGGTTCAGTAACGTCATCTTTATTCTCTTCTGTTATCGGGGTTCGGCCTGGCCGAACCGCAATTAATAGGCGCGTAAGGTACGGAATACGGCGGCGATTTTGTCACTGTCTTTGACGCCTGGCGCACTTTCCACTCCGGAATTAAAGTCGAGGCCAGCACAACCCAGCTGTGCAGCGGCGACACAGTTATCTGCGCCTAATCCGCCCGCCAGCAGGACATTGTCCAGTGGCTGGTCCTGCAGCAGTGACCAGTCAAAGCGCTGGCCGCTGCCGCCCTGACCGTTATCGAGCACATAACGGTCGATATGCTGCCAGTTGCGCGCTGGCAGCGTATTTTGCACACTCAGCGCTTTCCAGATATTAACCGCTGCAGGCAGCTGCGCGCGCAGGGCATCGACATAGGTCTGGTCTTCGTCACCGTGCAGCTGAACCGCATGCAGAGCAAGGTTCTGCGCAGTTGTGACAACGTCACCGATGGCAGCATTGCGGAACACGCCAACATATTTGAGCGGCGCGGCGGCCATCACCTCGCGTGCCTGCTGCAGGTCAATCTGGCGCTGTGATCCCGCGGCGAAAATCAGTCCGCCATAATTGGCGCCAGCGGCATGCGCAGCGGCGGCATCCTGTGGACGGGTAAGACCGCACACTTTGTTATCACCGAGCAGCACGCGGCGTACGGCGGCATTCAAATCCGCTTCTGACATCAGCGCAGAGCCAATCAGGAAGCCATTGGCGAAGTGGCTCAGTTCGCGCACCTGCGCATAACTGTTAATGCCCGACTCGCTGATAACCGTCACGCCATGACTGAGTCGCGGCGCCAGCTGGCGAGTGCGGTTCAGATCAATCGACAGATCGCGCAGATCGCGGTTATTGATTCCGACGACTCTGGCTTCCAGTGCGATGGCGCGCTCCAGCTCTTCTTCGTTGCTGACTTCGGTCAGCACGCCCATATTCAGGCTGTGCGCCACGGCCGCCAGCTGACGATACTGGTCATCATCCAGCACCGACAGCATCAGCAGAATCGCATCGCCCTGATAGTGACGGGCGAGATAAATCTGGTACGGGTCGATGATAAAGTCTTTGCACAGCACCGGCTGCGTGATCGCGGCGCTGACCAGCGGCAGAAAATCAAAACTGCCGTGGAAATATTTTTCGTCGGTTAATACTGACACCGCCGAGGCGTAGCGGGTGTAGACCCCGGCAATCACCGCTGGATCGAAATCCTCACGGATCACGCCTTTCGATGGCGATGCCTTTTTGCATTCGAGGATAAACACCGTATGTGCGCCGCTCAGCGCATCATAAAAGTTACGGCTGGCTGGCACGATGTCATTCTGAAAGCTTGCCAGCGGCTGCTGTGCTTTACGTGCTGCCACCCAGAGCGCTTTATCCTGAACAATTTTGTGAAGTACGGTTTCCTGCATGATCATCCTCTCGCTGCCAGTGCGACCACACGTTCCCAGGCCTGACCGCTACGGATAGCCTGCAACGCGCGCTGCGCATTCTCGCGTAAATCTTCCTGTCCAAATACTTTCATCAGCATAGCGACGTTGACCGCCACCGCCTCTTCGTGGGCGCGCTCGCCCTTACCCTGGAGCAATCGCGTCAGAATGTCACGGTTTTCTTCCGGCGTGCCGCCTGCCAGCGCCTCTTTCGGCTGGAAGCCAAAGCCAAAATCTTCCGGCGTCAGCGGATAGCTGGTGATTTCGCCGTCGCGCAGCTCTGCGACCTGAGTGACGCTGTGCAGCGCCACTTCATCCATGCCGCCGCCGTGCACCACCGCCGCACGCTGATAACCGAGCACTTTCAGCGTCTGGGCAATCGGCAGTACCAGTTCGGGGCTGTAGACGCCAATCACCGCCAGCGGTGGACGCGCCGGGTTAATCAGCGGACCCAGCACGTTAAACAGGGTGCGCGTTTTCAGCTGCTGGCGTACCGGCATCGCATGGCGGAAACCGCTGTGATACTGCGGGGCAAACAGGAAGCAGACATTCAGGTCGTCCAGTGCCTTGCGTGCCTGCTCAGCCGGTAAATCCAGTTTGATGCCAAACGCCGCCAGCAGATCGGATGAACCTGATTTGCTGGAGACGCTGCGGTTGCCATGTTTGGCGACTTTCAGGCCGCAGCTGGCGGCGACAAACGCGCTGGTGGTGGAGATATTAATGCTGTTGCTGCCATCGCCACCGGTACCGACGATATCGGCAAACACATAGTCCGGACGCGGAAAGGGTTTGGCATCTTCCAGTAACGCGCTGGCAGCGCCAGCGATCTCTTCCGGGCGTTCGCCGCGCACTTTCATTGCAGTCAGCGCGGCAGCCAGCTGAGTGGGTTCCAGCTGACCGGTGATAATTGCTGAAAACAGCTGGTGGCTCTCCGCCTGGCTGAGAATTTCCGCCTGATAAAGTTTTTCCAGAATGTTTTGCATCTTATTCTCCTGATGATTCCGCCAGCGCCCAGGCAAGAGTCTGTTCCAGCAGACGTGCGCCCTGGGTGGTAAGAATGGATTCGGGATGGAACTGGAAACCGCAGACGCGATGGGCGTCGTGGCGTACCGCCATCACCATGCCGTTGTAGCTGGCGTTAATCGTTAATTCTGGTGGCGTCTGGCTTCCCACCAGTGAGTGGTAGCGCGCCACCGGCAGCTGGTCAGGCAGACCGGCAAACATCGCTTCGCCGTCATGGCTGATGGCGGAGGCTTTGCCGTGCAGGATTTCTCCTGCCTGGCCGACATGGCCGCCATAGGCTTCGATAATCGCCTGATGGCCAAGGCAGATGCCGATAATCGGCAGCTCGCCGCGCAAACGCTGCAGCAGTTCCGGCATGCAGCCCGCTTCAGACGGTGCCCCCGGGCCTGGCGACAGCATCAGCACCGGGTTATCCATGCTGTGCAGGCGTTCGATCAACGTATCCGCTGGCACGGTATTACGGTAAATCACCACGTTATGGCCAAAGGCGCGTAACTGGTCGACGAGGTTGTAGGTAAAGGAATCGATATTGTCGAGCAGCAGGATATCGGCCATCAGAAAATCTCCTTGCAGTGGTGAGCGGTGGCGATGGCACGTAATACTGCGCGCGCTTTGTTGCGGCTTTCATCCGCTTCGGCCTGAGGATTTGAGTCGAGCACCACGCCCGCGCCCGCCTGCACCGTCGCCACGCCATCTTCGACATACGCAGAACGGATAACGATACAGGTATCGAGATCGCCGTGCGCGGTGAAGTAGCCCACTGCGCCGCCGTAGCTGCCGCGACGCGTGCCTTCCGCGCCAGCAATCAGCTGCATCGCACGCACTTTTGGCGCGCCGCTCAGCGTGCCCATATTCATACAGGCGCGGTAGGCGTGCAGCACATCGAGGTCGCCACGCAGTGTGCCCACCACGCGCGAGACCAGGTGCATCACGAAAGAGTAACGGTCGACTTTAGTCAGGTCGGCGACATAACGGCTGCCGGGTTCGCAGATGCGCGCCAGGTCATTACGCGCCAGATCGACCAGCATCAGATGTTCCGCCAGCTCTTTATGATCGGTACGCATTTCCAGCTCGATACGGCTGTCGAGGTCGCGATCCAGTGAACCATCGGCGTGGCGGCCGCGCGGGCGGGTGCCAGCAATCGGGTAGATTTCAATCTGACGGTCGCTGGCGTTGTATTTCAGCGAGCTTTCCGGTGACGCGCCGAACAGGGTGAAATCCTGATCCTGCATAAAGAACATATACGGGCTGGGATTGCTGGTTTTCAGCGTGTCATAGGCCGCCAGCGGCGACGGGCAGGGCAGTGAGAAGCGGCGTGACGGCACCACCTGGAAGATCTCGCCAATGCGAATCGCTTCCTGCATCTGGCGCACAATCGCGCAATACTCTTCGTCACTCTGGTTGCAGCTGAGTGTCATATCCGTGACCTGCTGTACCGGCAATGGCGGCGCGGGCTGCAGCATCTGGGCGTGCAGCTGTTCGATACGGCGCTGCAGACGCTGGAACTCAGCGGTGGACGGGGCAAACAGGCTGGCCTGCAGGCGTGCGCTGCGGCTCTGGTGGTCAATCACCAGCAGCGTTTCCGCCAGATAGAAGCAGTAATCGGGGCAGCGCTGCTGGTTGTTCAGCTCAGGCAGTTGTTCGAAACCTGCCACCAGATCATAGGCAAACAGACCGCCGAGCAGCATCGCTTCGCGTTCATCTTCTGGTGTCTGCACCAGCGCTGGCAGCAGGCGCAGTGCATCGAACACCGACAGCGACTGCAGACGGCTGTCTTCATCCTGCAGGGCTTCAGGCTCAGAGAATGTTAACTCGCGGCCGTCAGGATGCGCTTTGTTGTTGACGCTGGCGGGCAGTGCGGCATCGAGTAGCGGCAGCAGCGCGCGGCCGTTGTCGGACAGTGCCTGAATTGTCACGCGGTTACCCAGCGCAGTGATACGCAGCGCGCTGTCGACGATCAGCAGGCTTTTCAGGTTCTGTTTGCTGTCAATGTCGGCGGATTCAAGCAGCAGGGTGGCCGGACGAGCGCCACAGAGCTGATGAAACACGGCGGCCGGATCTTCGCGGTAGGGCGCGGTGCCGGTAATCAACTTCAGTGCTGGTTTCGCGATTGGCATAATAATTTCTCTGATTTGCTAGATTTCGCTCAAAAAAAAGCCCGCACGTGGCGGGCTGGGTATCGGCTAAAAATATGCACGATGACGTCGCCCTGTTCAGGGAGAAGCGCGCCACCAACCATGCAGATTTGTCTGTAAAGCCTTCATGTTATGATACCCTTTGCGTGAACTTGTGTACTAGTTAACGGGTTCAAAGGAAAAATGTCAACACTCTTTTTCCCCCGCCGCACAATTATCGCTATGATACCGTCCTCACTGAATTCTGTTTCCGGAGCCCTTTTGACTGACGCTACGCCCCTCAGCAACTTTCCCCTGTATGACCTCCACAGCCACACGCGCGCTTCTGACGGTCTGCTGACGCCGGAACAACTGGTGCAGCGTGCCGTTACGATGCGCGTGGGGGTACTGGCGATTACCGATCACGATTCGGTGGACGGCATCGAACCCGCACGTGCGGCTATCGCGCAGCACCAGCTGCCGCTGCAGCTGATTAGTGGAGTGGAAATCTCCACGCTGTGGGAGAACCATGAAATTCATATCGTCGGGCTGGGAATTGATATTCACCATCCTGACCTGAAGACGTTACTGCAGGAGCAGAGCGAACGGCGCATGGCGCGTGCGCAGCTGATGGCGGAACGGCTGGAAAAAGCGCATATCAGCGGCGCGCTGGAAGGGGCGTTGCGCCTGGCTGAGGGCGGCGCCGTTACCCGTGGTCATTTTGCCCGCTATTTAATTGAGCAGGGCAAAGGCAGCACCATGCAGCAGATTTTTAAAAATTATCTTGCACGGGGTAAAACCGGTTACGCGCCGCCACAGTGGTGTACAATAGAACAAGCTATTGATGCGATTCATCATTCTGGTGGTCGTGCGGTGCTGGCGCATCCCGGGCGTTATGATTTGTCCGCCAAGTGGCTGAAACGGCTGATTGCCTGGTTTGCGCAATGCGGCGGTGAGGCGATGGAGGTGGCGCAGTGTCAGCAAGCCCCTCAGGAGCGCAGCCAGCTGGCGCAGTATGCGCGGGATTATCAACTGGCCGCATCGCAAGGCTCCGATTTTCACCAGCCCTGTCCGTGGATTGAGTTGGGTAAAAAACTTTGGCTACCAGGCGGTGTTGACGCCATCTGGCAGCGTTATCCCGATATTGCGCAGTAACTGTCCCGGCGGCAGGGCGACAAGAGGTCTGTTATGAGTCAATTTTTCTATATTCATCCGGAAAACCCGCAACCCCGTCTGATTAAGCAGGCGGTAGAGATGCTGAACAAAGGCGCGGTGATTGTTTATCCGACGGATTCTGGTTATGCACTGGGTTGCAAGCTGGAAGATAAAAACGCGATGGAGCGTATTTGCCGCATCCGTCAGCTCGATGGCAGCCACAATTTCACACTGATGTGCCGTGACCTGTCTGAGCTGTCGACGTATGCGCATGTGGAAAACAGCGCGTTTCGGCTAATCAAAAATAATACGCCAGGCAACTACACCTTCATTCTGAAGGCGACCAAAGAGGTGCCGCGTCGTTTGATGAGCGAGAAGCGCAAAACCATTGGTCTGCGTGTGCCGTCCAATCCGATAGCGCTGGCGCTGCTGGAAGCGCTGGACGAGCCGCTAATGTCGACGTCACTGATGCTGCCGGGCAATGATTTTACTGAATCCGATCCAGAGGAAATTCAGGACAGCATTGGCCGTCAGGTGGATTTAATTATCCACGGCGGTTATTTAGGACAGCAGCCAACCACGGTGGTTGATCTCACCGAAGATACTCCGGAAGTGGTACGCGAAGGCGTTGGCGATATAGCGCCTTTTCAGTAAAAATAACGCGGGCCGCGCAATATTGCGGCCCATTTACGATACCTGTACTTAAGACGTGGTTTTTGCCAGCCACTCTTTAAAATCGGCGTAAGGAATATACAGCGAAACATCTTTCAGCACGCCTTTATTACGCCTGTTCTTAATCTCTGAGGTATATCCAACAATCACACCGCCGATAGTGTCATCGTTATTATATACCGCACCGCCTGACATTCCTTTTACCACTCCTGCATTTGACGCCATCGCGACACACGGACGTTTATTCCATTCATTGCGAATACCGGTACGGGCTAAATTAATACCTTTCGATTCGACAGGCATTGCAGAGATGAAACTATAGCCGTACATTTTGATCGGATCGCCAACATTGCCACTGCGGAACTTTGGCAGCGATTTGATATCATTTTTATGATAAATAATCGCCAGGTCGCAGTACGGGTGGTAGGCCTTGACCTTCTGCACCGAGTATTTAGCGACGTGCGCGGCGGTCAGGCTGTATTCGGGGGTGATAGGAATGCTGCTGCCGAGTGTTCCGGCACCAAGGATCGTGGGGATACCTGTAAAGTTCATATCTACACGTTTCAGGGCTTCGCTGCTGTATTCATATTTGCCTACAGAGCATCCTGTCAGCAATAGCGCGGCTAAAGCTGGCACAATTGTCAGTTTTTTCATGGTCTCTTACTTCACTTTCGTGCATGTCGAAAATCCCTGGTGAAGACTCGTGACATGCAAACTTCGCGCTAATCGGGTTAGCGTTAATTACGTCAGACGATGTCCGACGCGTTATTGGATTTTTATAAAGCAAAACTAATATTTCTAAGTGTTTCCGGTGTGGTTATTTAAACATGTTTTTTAAATATACCTTCAGGTCATTGCCTGATTTATCACCTGCTCAAATTCTACACACTATTCATTTGTATACAACCCTGATAAAAAAGCAGACAGTGAAAAAATTATAATAAAGTAGGGTTAAGCCAATCTGAGATTTGAATCTCCTGTTTATTTGCTGTTAAATATCTTTATTGCTTTGTTCGTTTGAGTTAAGTCAGTATAAGGTAATTGGTTATAAAATTTACGCCACATTAACAACCATCATTTTTGTGTAAGCCCAGATAGCTATCCTGAAGTTTAACTATTGCGATACGTTAAATGTGAATGATTCGCATGAATTAACCTGAACAATGGTTCAGTTATATTACTGGCCGATAGTCCCGGTTTATTATTGTCACGCTTTGCAACGGAACAGGCCATCTCCGCTGCTATAATCATTATCAATGCGAATCAACATAGTGTAGAATGCGGTTCCCCTGAAAAGTGCTTTGTGCTAACGCGCTGTTTTTATTGAACTTGCGATTTTCGTCTGGCGCGAATTCAGGACCGAATTGACCATTATCCATGACGCCTGGGAAGGCGACAGTGAGGCTGCTCCATGAGCGAGAAGTTACAAAAAGTTTTAGCGCGCGCCGGCCACGGATCGCGCCGTGAAATCGAAACCCTGATCTCCGCGGGACGTGTCAGCGTTGATGGCAAACTGGCCACGCTGGGCGACCGTGTTGAGCTTGATAAATCCCTGAAGATCCGTATCGACGGTCATATCGTGCCAATCGCCGAATCGGCGACCGAAGTGTGTCGCGTGCTGGCGTACTATAAGCCGGAAGGTGAACTCTGTACCCGTAATGATCCGGAAGGTCGCCCGACCGTGTTTGACCGTCTGCCAAAACTGCGCGGTGCACGCTGGATTGCGGTAGGACGTCTGGATGTGAATACCTGCGGTCTGCTGCTGTTTACCACTGATGGCGAACTGGCTAACCGTCTGATGCATCCAAGCCGTGAAGTTGAGCGTGAATATGCCGTGCGCGTTTTCGGCCAGGTTGATGAAGATAAGATTCGTCAGCTGAGCCGTGGCGTGCAGCTGGAGGATGGCCCTGCGGCGTTCAAAACCATCAAATTCGCCGGTGGTGAAGGCATTAACCAGTGGTACAACGTGACCCTGACAGAAGGACGTAACCGTGAAGTGCGCCGTCTGTGGGAAGCGGTGGGCGTGCAGGTGAGTCGTCTGATCCGCGTTCGCTACGGCGATATCGACCTGCCAAAAGGGCTGCCGCGCGGCGGCTGGACCGAGCTGGATCTGCAGCCGACTAACTATCTGCGTGAGCTGGTGGGTCTGGAAGCGGAAACGGTCAGCAAGGTGCCGGTAGAGAAAGATCGTCGCCGCACCAAAGCGAACCAGATTCGCCGTGCGGTAAAACGCCATACCCAGGTGAGCGGCAGCAATAACCGTCGTTCCGCGGGCGGCAAAGCAGCGAAGCCGTCACGTCGTCAGAAAGACTGAGTTGCTTTTGCAATCGGGCACTGCTCAGGTAAGCCGCTTTTAGTTCTTTTCCCCGCTCGGGGAACACGGTCAGGGAAGCCGCAAAAACTGTCCTGCATGACCGCTCGGCGCGCGCCGTGCATGGCGCGCGACGCTTTCCTCTGCTGAGCGTGTTCCCTGCGCCTGACGCTTATGTTTTGCTGACAGGCTTACTCTGCTCCGTCACAGAGCTATATCTGGTTACCAGTCAATTCCCTGTTGCGCCTGAATGCCCGCATCAAAAGCATGCTTCACCGGTCGCATTTCAGTGACCGTATCCGCCAGTTCGCTAATCTCGCGATGACAGCCACGCCCGGTAATAATCACACTCTGCTGTGACGGCCGCTGTTGCAGCGCATCCAGTACCTCTTTCAGCGGCAGATAGCCGTAACTGACCATATAAGTCAGCTCATCCAGGATAATCAAATCCAGCGCGGCGTCCTGCAGCATGCGTTTAGCGTGTTGCCATACCTGCAAACAGGCGACGGTATCCGTTTCGCGATTCTGCGTGTCCCAGGTAAAACCGGTCGCCATTACCTGAAACTCCACACCATGCGGTTCCAGCAGATTACGCTCGCCGTTGGGCCATTCGCCCTTGATAAACTGGATCACACCGACGCGTTTGCCATGACCGACGGCGCGGGTGGCGGTACCAAATGCGGCGGTGGTTTTGCCTTTGCCGTTGCCGGTAAAGACCATCAGAATGCCACGTACTGTGGTGGCTGCCGCCACGCGGGCGTCAACCTGCTCTTTCAGCCGTTGCTGGCGTTGTTGATGACGATCGTCCTGCGCCATTATTCTGCTGCTCCAGGCTTGCGGCCGGGCTGCGCATCGTAGCTGACACCGGTTTTGCGGCGACTGTCATCGCCCATTAACCACAGATAGAGCGGCATGATATCCGCCGGGGTTTTCAGCTTCATGGCATCTTCCTGCGGGAAGGCGCTGGCGCGCATTTTAGTGCGGGTGCCGCCGGGGTTGATGCAGTTGACGCGTAATACCCGGCTGTCATATTCGTCAGCCAGTGTCTGCATCAAACCTTCGGTGGCGAATTTTGACACCGAATACGCGCCCCAGCCAGAGCGACCACTGCGTCCGACGCTGGAGCTGGTAAATACCAGTGACGCGCCGCCGGCTTTCAGCAACAGCGGCAGCAGTGCCTGGGTGAGGAAAAAGGTGGCGTCGACGTTGATGCGCATCACCTGTTGCCAGACTGCGGGCTGCAGCTGCTCCAGCGGCACGATATCGCCGAGAATGCCGGCATTGTGCAGCACGCCATCAAGACGCGGATAGTGTTGCTGAATGTCTGCGGCCAGCTGCTGGCAGCTCTCTGGCGTCGCCTGTTGCAGGTCAAGCGTGAACCAGCGCGCATGGCGTTTACCTGACGCCTGGATCTCATCGCACACCTGTTGCAATTTTTGCGCGTTGCGTCCCAGCAGGATCACTTCGGCCCCGTAGCGGGCATAGGTCAGTGCGGCTTCACGACCGATACCATCGCTTGCACCGGTGACCAGAATAATTCGATGATTGAGCAGATCGCTTTTCGGTTGATAGTGCACAGCGGATTCCTCTGACAATAAGAGTCGCGCCTGACGCGCGAAATTAAGTTGCTTTATGCCTGAAAACCACCCCGAGTTCAATGTCAGGCAGGCGCAATTCCGGCTGACCGCACGCGAAGCAGGCGACGAAGGCCGCGGACTCAGCTAGAATAATGGCTGGCCCCTAATGCTATGTTAAATAAGGCGGATTGAGTGGAATTACTCTCTTATTATGGATTATTTCTGGCAAAAGTTGTGACGGTGGTGATTGCCATCGCAGCGATTGCGGTGATTATTGTCAACGTCGCCCAGCGCAAACGCGCGCAAAGCGGTCAGCTGAGAGTTACTCATCTTGGTGATGAGTATCGCGAGATGAAGCAGGAGATGACGCTGGCGCAGATGAAGCATCATGAGCAGAAGCTGTGGCAGAAGGCGCGCAAAAAGCAGGATAAGCAGGAAGCAAAAGACGCTAAGCTGCGCGCAAAGCAGGGGCTGAAAAAAGAGGGTGGCAAGCCAACGCTGTGGGTGCTGGATTTCAAAGGCAGTATGGATGCCGCCGAGGTGGCGTCGCTGCGTGAAGAGGTGTCGGCGGTGCTGGCCGTGGCGGGCGCGGGTGATGAAGTGCTGCTGCGCCTGGAGAGTCCGGGTGGGGTGGTGCACGGTTACGGGCTGGCGTCATCGCAACTGCAGCGTCTGCGTCAGAAAGGCGTGCGCCTGACGGTGGCGGTGGATAAGGTGGCCGCCAGTGGCGGTTATATGATGGCCTGTGTGGCGGATCGTATCATTGCCGCACCGTTTGCGATTATTGGTTCGATTGGCGTTGTGGCGCAGATCCCTAACTTTAATCGTCTGCTGAAACGTAATGATATTGATGTGGAACTGCATACTGCGGGTGAATACAAGCGCACGCTGACACTGTTTGGCGAAAATACCGATCAGGGGCGTGAGAAATTCCGCGAAGATCTGAACGAAACGCATTTGCTGTTCAAGCAGTTTGTCCATGATATGCGTCCATCGCTGGATATTGATCAGGTGGCGACCGGTGAGCACTGGTACGGCAGTCAGGCGCTGGAGAAGGGGCTGATTGATACGATTGGCACCAGCGACGATTTGATTATCGCGGAAATGGATAAGTTTGAGGTGATCGGTGTTCACTATACGCGTCGCAAGCGCCTGATGGATCGCTTTACTGGCAGCGCGGCGAACAGTGTTGAACGTCTGTTACTGAAATGGTGGCAGCGTGGGGATAAGCCGCTGTTGTAGTGATTTGGGCGGGAGATACGCTGGTGCTTTGGTGCTTTGGTGCTTTGGTGCTTTGGTGCTGAGGTCGACTGAAGGTTTGGTGTCCGCCCAGGGAGCGCGGTCAGATCGGAAAGTCGCTGTTCGTCGTCCTGACCGCTCGGCCCACGCCATCCCTGGCGTGGGACGCTTTCCTCTTCTGACCGCGCTCCCTGTGCTCTGAGCAGCGGAGTCGTCTGTTAACGTTAAAACCGCTTACTTCTGCTAAGTCGACACCTTTTTACAGACAACGCCTGCGTTTATTTTTCGGGGAAACATTACGATGGCTCCGAAGCGGCCTGTCCGCGCAGGACCGCGGGATGGTCGGCCCGGTGTATCCCGATCAACCAGACGCCTTCCACAGGCAACAGCAGCAGTTGATGCGTCCCGCGTATCAGTTCTGGTTTTGCAGGTGATACTGCGACGACAGCTGCTGGGCGAGAAACTTAAACAGGTTAAACACAATGGTGCTTCTGCTGGTCGGCAGCCCTTGTTCATCAAGATAATAGTTGCCGCGAAAAACCAGAATATCGCCATTTTGTTCGACGGCAGTGGCTTCAACGCCACGGAAATAATCCTCGTGTTCCACCAGCATGGCATTGGCTTTTACCAGCAGTTCCGCCGCCGCAATTGGCTGTGTTTCACCGTACATATTTTCATCTCCTTTTTACAAATGCCGATTTCCTTCTATATTACTTGCCTGCGAAGCATCGTCGCAAACAGAGACAACGCTTTTGTTGCGCAGCATCAAAAGGGCATTTCACTGGCATACCGCCGGAGGGAATGCTAATAAAGTTGCGTATCTGATTTTATCAGGTACAGTGTGGGCGTTTCGGGTTCCGGGAGTAAAACCGGGCTTATCGCTGCACAGGCAATGAGAATTGTGGTGCAAAAAAATGCCGTTAATCAGCGTGTTGGAATGGTCACTCTTGTGCTAAGTTGCCATTTTGCGGTTGGGGGTTGAATTGATTCTCATGCGCTGCAACATACATACCGCGGTGGGATGTCGTCGATAGAGCCGTCACTACATTCGGACGTTATAATCAGGTAAAGGTAAATATGGGAAAAGCTCTCGTAATAGTTGAGTCCCCGGCAAAGGCCAAAACAATCAATAAATATCTCGGTAATGACTACGTGGTGAAATCCAGCGTCGGTCATATACGCGATCTGCCGACCAGTGGTTCAACAGTTAAAAAGAGCGCTGACTCTGTAACCAGTAAAACGGCGAAAGCCAAAGTCAAAAAGGACGAAAAAGCGGCGCTGGTCAGCCGCATGGGCGTTGACCCTTACCACGGCTGGCAGGCCAACTATCAGATCCTGCCCGGCAAAGAAAAAGTGGTCGCCGAACTGAAATCACTGGCCGAAAATGCTGACCACATCTATCTCGCAACCGACCTTGACCGCGAAGGGGAAGCCATTGCCTGGCACCTGCGGGAAGTGATCGGCGGCGATGACTCACGCTACAGCCGCGTGGTGTTTAACGAAATTACCAAAAATGCGATTCGCCAGGCCTTCGAAAAGCCGGGCGAACTGAATATTGACCGTGTTAATGCCCAGCAGGCGCGCCGTTTTATGGACCGCGTGGTGGGTTACATGGTGTCGCCGCTGCTGTGGAAAAAAATCGCCCGTGGCCTCTCCGCCGGACGTGTACAGTCCGTTGCGGTGCGTCTGGTGGTGGAGCGTGAGCGCGAAATCAAAGCCTTTGTCCCGGAAGAGTATTGGGAACTGGATGCTGACCTGACGACGCCGAAAGGCAGCGACCTGCCAATGCAGGTGACCCATCAGGGTGACAAACCGTTCCGCCCGGTCAACCGTGAACAGACACAGGCGGCCGTCAGCCTGCTGGAAAATGCACGCTACAAGGTTATCGAGCGTGAAGATAAACCGACCAGCAGTAAGCCTGGCGCGCCGTTTATCACCTCGACGCTGCAACAGGCGGCCAGCACCCGTCTTGGTTTTGGTGTGAAGAAAACCATGATGATGGCGCAGCGTCTGTATGAAGCGGGCCATATCACCTACATGCGTACCGACTCTACCAACCTGAGTCAGGATGCGGTGGCGATGGTGCGCGGCTATATCGGCGACAACTTCGGGGCGAAATACCTGCCGAAAGACGCCAATACCTACGCCAGCAAAGACAACTCGCAGGAAGCGCACGAAGCGATCCGTCCTTCTGATGTCAAAGTGCAGGCGGAACAGCTGAAAGACATGGAAGCGGATGCGCAGAAACTGTACCAGCTGATCTGGCGCCAGTTTGTGGCCTGTCAGATGATGCCTGCGCAGTATGACTCCACCACTCTGACGGTGGAAGCGAGCGAATTTAAGCTGAAAGCGAAAGGGCGCACGCTGCGCTTTGACGGCTGGACCAAAGTGATGCCAGCCCTGCGTAAAGGCGATGAAGATCGCACCTTACCGGCAGTCGAAGTGGGTGAAGAACTTAGCCTGCAGCAGCTGAAACCAAGCCAGCACTTTACCAAGCCGCCTGCGCGTTTCAGTGAAGCGTCACTGGTGCGTGAGCTGGAAAAACGCGGAATCGGTCGCCCGTCGACCTACGCCTCGATTATTTCCACCATCCAGGATCGTGGTTACGTTCGTGTCGAAAGTCGTCGTTTCTATGCGGAAAAAATGGGTGAAATCGTTACCGATCGTCTGGAAGAGAATTTCCGCGATCTGATGAACTATGACTTCACCGCGCATATGGAAACCAGCCTCGATGAAGTTGCCAATAATCAGGCGCAGTGGAAAGCGGTGCTGGATAAATTCTTTGGCGAATTCAGCGAACAGCTGGGTCAGGCGGAGAAAGACCCGGAAGAGGGCGGCATGCAGCCTAATCCGATGGTGCTGACTTCTATCGACTGCCCAACCTGCAGCCGCAAAATGGGTATCCGTACCGCCAGCACCGGTGTGTTCCTTGGTTGTTCCGGTTACGCCCTGCCGCCGAAAGAGCGCTGCAAACAGACGATTAACCTGATTCCGGAAAATGAAGTACTGAATGTTCTGGAAGGGGATGATGCGGAAACTAATGCGTTGCGCGCACGCCGTCGTTGCCAGAAGTGTGGTACGGCGATGGACAGCTACCTGATCGACAATCAGCGTAAACTGCACGTCTGCGGTAACAACCCGGGCTGCGATGGTTACGAGATCGAAGAGGGTGAATTCCGCATCAAGGGCTATGACGGCCCTGTTGTTGAGTGTGAAAAATGTGGTTCCGAGATGCACCTGAAAATGGGCCGTTTCGGTAAATACATGGCCTGTACCAACGACGAGTGCAAAAACACGCGTAAGATCCTGCGTAACGGTGACGTCGCGCCGCCGAAAGAAGATCCGGTACCGCTGCCAGAGCTGCCGTGCGAGAAATCGGATGCTTATTTCGTTCTGCGCGATGGCGCCGCAGGGGTGTTCCTGGCCGCCAATACCTTCCCGAAATCGCGCGAAACCCGTGCGCCGCTGGTGGAAGAACTGAAACGCTTCCAGGATCGTCTGCCGGAGAAACTGCGTTATCTGGCTGATGCGCCAGTCGCGGATGAAGAAGGCAACAAGACGGTGGTGCGTTTCAGCCGCAAAACCAGGCAGCAGTATGTGACCTCTGAGAAAGAGGGTAAAGCCACGGGCTGGTCAGCGTTCTACGTTGACGGCGCCTGGCAGGTCAGCAAAAAGTAAGCAGAAAGGGCCGGTTATTACCGGCCTTTTTTATGCGCGTGCTTATAGCTAAATGCTATACAACTTTCTAAATAATGATATAGTCGTTATAGAAGCAGGGTCTTTACCTTCTGTCGCATCTTAACGTCAGCCTCAGCGATATCTGCAGCATACGGTTATCGGGTTCGCAGGGATTCGGCGTGTTGCTCAACCCGGACGGACGCAAAGCATGAAATTGCAGCAATTACGATATATTGTTGAGGTTGTTAACCATAACCTCAATGTCTCTTCAACGGCTGAAGGGCTTTACACCTCACAACCCGGCATCAGTAAGCAGGTCAGAATGCTGGAAGATGAACTGGGCATCCAGATTTTCGCCCGCAGCGGCAAGCACCTCACTCAGGTGACCCCTGCCGGTGAAGAAATTATCCGTATCGCACGTGAAGTGCTGTCAAAGGTCGATGCGATCAAATCTGTCGCGGGTGAGCATACCTGGCCAGATAAAGGTTCGCTGTATGTCGCGACCACGCATACTCAGGCGCGTTATGCACTGCCTGGCGTGATCAAAGGCTTTATTGAGCGCTACCCGCGTGTATCACTGCATATGCACCAGGGATCGCCAACGCAGATAGCTGAAGCGGTATCGAAAGGTAATGCCGACTTCGCTATTGCGACTGAAGCGCTGCATCTGTATGACGATTTGATCATGCTGCCGTGCTATCACTGGAACCGCGCCATCGTGGTCACACCCGATCATCCATTAGCAGGCAAGAGCAAAGTCTCGATTGAAGAGCTCGCCGAATATCCGTTAGTGACTTATACCTTCGGCTTTACGGGCCGCTCTGAACTGGACACCGCCTTTAACCGCGCCGGTCTGACGCCACGTATCGTTTTCACCGCCACGGATGCGGATGTGATTAAAACCTATGTGCGCCTGGGGCTGGGTGTTGGGGTGATCGCCAGTATGGCGGTGGACCCGGTTTCTGACCCTGATCTGGTGCGGATTGAAGCCACAGACATCTTCACCTATAGCACCACCAAGATTGGTTTCCGCCGCAGCACGTTCCTGCGCAGCTATATGTATGATTTTATTCAGCGCTTTGCGCCGCATCTCACCCGCGATGTGGTGGATACCGCGGTGGCGTTGCGCTCGAATGAAGATATTGAAGCGATGTTTAAAGACATCAAGTTGCCTGCCAAATAACAATGCCATACAGATATTGTGGTTAATCAGGGGCCGCCGTCGCGGCCCTTTTGCATCCTGCGATATCAACGTGTGCGCAATCAACTTGTTAAGATAAACGCCCTTTACTATTTGCACGCTAAATGAAACATGTATCACATGTTTTTCTATTGTTTACGTCTAAATGCGAATCAGGACACACTTTTCACTGGCAGTCTTTGCACCATGCCAGGATAATTCCCATACTCAAGTTAACACCATGTGAATACGGGCATATCAGGAAGGGGGCTAAACAAAAAACGCTTATAAATTTTGGTATTAAACTGGAATTATCATGAAAATATTTGAGTTAAGTCTATATTTATAATTAAGCGTGCAACTAAATTTAACTTAGTGGTGAGCGTTGTTTTGATAAATACCGTTAATCGATGGACTTAGTAAAAATAACTGGATTTTGCACGGTAAACTGTTTAGGATTCGTCCTAAATCTTGATTGGTGTAAACAATCGTTCTAATGAGAGTGATTATCAAAAACTATGGCGACTAGATTAACTGTACAGCCCGTAGCACGGGAGAAAACGACCAGCCGTGAACGTCGTAGTAGTACTCGCCGTCTGGCCTGGTTGACAGTGTTTGCTGCATCAGCACTTTTTTGGGTTGTTGTTGCATGGATGATTTGGAGCTAGTTGGGGAGGTCACACCATGTTTGGACAAGCAGAGATTCGTAAGCCTGCACAAACGCGTGAAATGAAATCTTCTTATTGCAAAAGTACGCCTAAAGTTGCCGAAGAAGTCGTAATCCCGGAGTCATGGGGACTAAGCGCACTGCAACGCGACTTTATCGAATCGATGATTGAGAAGAAAAGTAAATAATCATCTGCTCACATTAGCCATTGTTGGCAAACATAAAAATTCAAATAGCCTCGCCTCTGATTGAGCCTTTTTTGTCGGCTCGGGCAGCTTATCGCCCTTAAGTAGTATTAAGTTGCATTTTAACGGTGAAATCAATTGCAGTAACAGTCAGTTGTTATCAATTGATTTAAGTTGTACACCCTGAGGACCGCAAGCCGGTCTGAGCGAGTTAATAATGAATATTGTTCCTATTTCCTGGTTTACTACTTTCGCTTTTTCTCTGGCATTTTGGGCCAGCGTAGCGTGGGTAATAATGCATTAAAACTGCATTTCTTTTAAAAAACGCCGTAATGGTCAATCCCATTGCGGCGTTTTTACTTTTAGCGAATGTTACCGCTGTTATCATTTTGTGTTGTTATCAAAACGTTGCCGCCTTATTAGACTATCTTTAACACTATCCCGGACGTTTTTTCGGGTTATTGCTGAAGTGATTATAATAAGGAGGAGCTATGTCGACGTCGAATCTGCGCGAAACCAGCCAGCATATTCTGGAGGTAGACGGCCAGCGTTACCATTTTTTTAGTCTCCCGCGCGCCGCGCAACAGCTCGGCGATCTCTCCCGCTTACCGAAATCCCTGAAAGTCCTTCTGGAAAACCTGCTGCGCTGGCAGGATGGTGATTCTGTTACCGCAGAAGATATCCAGGCGCTGGCGGGCTGGCTGAAAAATGCCCATGCCGACCGTGAAATTGCCTACCGTCCTGCACGCGTGCTGATGCAGGATTTTACCGGAGTGCCTGCGGTAGTTGATCTGGCCGCCATGCGTGAAGCCGTGAAACGGCTGGGCGGTGATGTGGCGCGGGTTAATCCGCTATCACCGGTCGATCTGGTAATAGACCACTCGGTGACGGTTGACCATTTCGGCGATGACGACGCCTTCGAAGAGAATGTGCGGCTGGAGATGGAACGCAACCATGAGCGCTATGTTTTCCTGCGCTGGGGCCAGAAAGCGTTTAATAAATTCAGCGTAGTGCCTCCCGGCACCGGCATCTGTCACCAGGTAAACCTTGAGTATCTTGGCCAGGCGGTGTGGCATGAAGAGCAGGATGGTCATCAGGTCGCTTATCCCGATACGCTGGTAGGAACCGATTCCCATACCACCATGATTAACGCGCTGGGGGTACTGGGCTGGGGTGTCGGTGGCATCGAGGCGGAAGCAGCAATGCTCGGTCAGCCTGTATCGATGCTGATCCCGGATGTGGTCGGCTTTAAGCTGAGTGGAAAATTGCGCCCGGGCATTACCGCAACCGATCTGGTGCTGACGGTGACCCAGATGCTGCGTAAACACGGCGTGGTTGGTAAGTTTGTCGAATTCTATGGTGATGGCCTGGACGATCTGCCACTGGCGGACCGCGCCACCATTGCCAATATGGCGCCGGAATATGGCGCGACCTGCGGCTTTTTCCCGATTGATGCCGTCACTACCGGCTATATGAAGCTGACGGGCCGCAGTACGCAGCAGGTCGCGTTAGTCGAAGCCTATGCCCGGGAACAGGGTCTGTGGCGGGAACCGGGCGACGAACCGGTGTTTACCAGCACACTGGCGCTCGATATGGCGACAGTAGAGGCCAGCCTTGCCGGGCCAAAACGTCCACAGGACAGAGTATCGCTGGGCGATGTACCTGAGGCTTTCCGGCAGAGCAATGAACTGGAAGTGAACCACGCGCAGAAAGATCATCAGTCGGTCAGCTATCGCGACGGCAACCAGCAGCGTGAACTACAGGATGGCGCCGTGGTGATTGCGGCAATCACCTCCTGTACCAATACCTCCAATCCAAGCGTGCTGATGGCGGCGGGCCTGCTGGCGAAGAAAGCGGTTGAAAAAGGACTCCAGCGCCAGCCATGGGTTAAAGCCTCACTGGCGCCGGGTTCCAAAGTGGTTTCCGATTATCTCGCCACTGCGCGCCTGACGCCGTACCTCGATAAACTCGGTTTTAACCTTGTCGGCTATGGCTGTACTACCTGTATCGGTAACTCGGGACCATTGCCGGAGGTGATCGAACAGGCGATTAAGCAGGGCGATTTAACCGTAGGCGCGGTGCTGTCGGGTAACCGTAACTTTGAAGGGCGTATTCATCCGCTGGTGAAAACCAACTGGCTGGCATCGCCGCCGCTGGTGGTGGCCTACGCGCTGGCGGGCAACATGAAGATCAACCTGCAAACCGAGGCGCTGGGCACAGACCTTACGGGCAAACCGGTTTACTTACGCGATATCTGGCCATCACCGGAAGAGATCGCGGCGGCAGTGCAGCAGGTCTCTACGGATATGTTCAGTAAAGAGTACGCGGAAGTGTTTGCTGGTACCCCGGAGTGGCAGCAGATTAAAGTCAGTGAAGCGGCCACCTATGACTGGGATGAAGGCTCCACCTACATCCGTCTGTCCCCGTTCTTCGACGATATGGAAGCAGAACCGCGACCGGTTGAGGATATTCGCGGCGCACGGATTCTGGCGATGCTCGGTGATTCAGTGACTACCGACCATATCTCCCCGGCTGGCAGTATTAAGGCGGAGAGTCCGGCCGGACGTTATCTGCTGCAGCACGGCGTCGAACGCGCCGACTTTAACTCCTATGGCTCGCGACGCGGCAACCATGAAGTGATGATGCGCGGCACCTTCGCCAATATCCGTATTCGTAATGAGATGGTGCCGGGCGTGGAAGGGGGCATTACCCGCCATATCCCGAGCGGTGAGCAACTGGCTATTTATGATGCAGCGATGCGCTATAAGGAAGAGGGGGTGCCGCTGGCGGTGATTGCCGGCAAAGAGTATGGCTCCGGCTCCAGTCGTGACTGGGCGGCGAAAGGGCCGCGCCTGCAGGGCGTGCGGGTGGTGATTGCCGAATCGTTCGAGCGCATCCACCGTTCTAACCTGATTGGCATGGGAATTCTGCCGCTGGAGTTCCCGCAGGGCGTAACGCGTAAAACGCTGAACCTGACTGGCGATGAGCAGATTGATGTGGCAAACCTGCAGCAGTTACGCCCGGGCGCAGAAGTGAATGTCACACTGACGCGTGCTGACGGTCATCAGGAAGTGCTGAAAACCCGTTGCCGCATCGATACCGGCAATGAGCTGACCTATTACCGCAACGACGGCATTCTGCACTATGTGATCCGTAATATGCTGCGTAGCTGAAAACAGTTCAGTTTACAGGCAAAAAGAAGGGGGCATTACGCCCCCTTAATACTGCGTTTTACGTTACTCTTTTGGCAGCAGATGGCCCATCTTCGCTGCTTTGGTATCAAGATAGTGCGCATTGTTGGGATTACGTCCCACCACCAGTGGTACACGTTCCACAATATTGATGCCCGCTTCGCTGAGAATTTCCACTTTGCGCGGATTATTGGTCAGCAGACGAACTTCATTGACGCCGAGCAGTTTAAACATGTCGGCGCACAGGGTGAAATCACGCTCATCCGCCGCGAAACCCAGCTGGTGGTTGGCTTCAACGGTATCGTAGCCTTTGTCCTGCAGCGCGTAGGCGCGGATTTTGTTTAACAGGCCGATATTGCGACCTTCCTGGCGATGGTAGAGCAGGGCGCCACGGCCCGCTTCGGCAATGGTATTCAGCGCCGCTTCCAGCTGGAAACCACAATCGCAACGCAGGCTGAACAGTGCATCGCCTGTCAGACACTCGGAATGCACGCGTGCCAGAACCGGTTCGTTCGTCGTGATATCGCCATAAACCAAAGCAACATGGTCATGTCCGGTTGCCAGTTCTTCAAAACCCACCATCAGGAAATCCCCCCATGGCGTTGGCAGTTTGGCTTCTGCCACCCGTTTAAGCTGCATGTGACTCTCCGCGTACTTCACTTCAGACCCAGCGATATCGCGTGAGTCTGGCAAAATGATTCATAACAACCCGACTATTTTGCCATAATTGTCAGTTTCATTCTCAGAATTGCGCTAATTTAAATGCACAAAAGCACGATAAGCAACCTGATAGTTAGCTTATTAATTTTTGGTCGGAAGTTATGATAAATCAGACAACTCGCCAGGGAGAAGCATGCTAGAGATCGCTAAACGTACCGCCAGTGGTGCGCTGTTATTATTGATTATGCCGCTCGGTGTCTGGGTAGCGGGCTGGCAGTGGCAGCCGGAAGCCAGCGGCTGGGGATTGCGGCTGCTGTTCTGGGTCACCGAGACCGTGACCCGCCCGTGGGGAATTATCACCAGCGCCATTCTTTGCGGCTGGTTTTTATGGTGCCTGCGCTTTCGTCTGCGCGCCGCGATTTTCCTGCTGGCGATTATCATTACGGCAATTATGGCTGGTCAGTACACCAAATCGTTTATCAAAGAGCAGGTCCAGGAACCGCGTCCCTATGTTCTGTGGCTGGAGAAGAGTCACGGCATGGATGAGGAGGCGTTCTATCAGCAGAAACGTAAGGAGCGCAGCGCCACGGTCAGTGAGCTGCTGGCCGATGATACCCAGCTGCCAGCCTGGCTGAAGCGCCACTGGGCGTTTGAGACCGGCTTCGCGTTTCCTTCCGGCCATACCATGTTTGCCGCCAGCTGGGCGTTACTGGGTGTAGGATTGCTGTGGCCGCGCCGCCATGTGAAAACCGTGGTATTACTGATGCTGTGGGCATCGGGTGTGATGGGCAGTCGTCTGCTGCTGGGAATGCACTGGCCGCGCGATCTGGTGGTGGCGACGCTGATCAGCTGGCTGCTGGTCACCCTTGCCACCTGGCTGGCGCAGCGTTTCTGCGGTCCGCTGACGATCCCGCCGGAAGAACAGCGGGAGATACGCCAGCGGGAAGATGATCCTTCATAATGATTGTAAACGGATGCCTGCGCCCCCATAACCTTTAGCAGTCGTGCTGAAGAACATGCAGCATCCGGACGTTTTTTTTGGCATAATTCTTTGGTTAACACCAAATTACGGGACGAAATGTGAAATATTTGCTGATTTTTTTACTGGTTTTGGTGGTGTTCGTTATCTCCGTGACGCTGGGCGCACATAACGATCAGGTCGTCTCTTTTAACTATTTACTGGCGGCGGGTGAGTATCGTCTCTCCACTCTGCTGGCCACGCTGTTTGCTATCGGTTTTCTGCTCGGCTGGGCAATTTGCGGCTTGTTCTGGCTGCGTGTCCGCGTGGCGCTTGCCAATTCGCAGCGCAAGCTTAAGCGTCTTCAGCAACAGCTGGGCGAGTCGGATACGGCGGCGACCACGCCCGCGACTCCCGTCGTCAAGGAATAATCTCGCATGTTAGAACTGCTGTTTCTGTTACTGCCCGTTGCCGCCGCTTATGGCTGGTATATGGGGCGCCGCAGCGCGCAACAGGACAAGCAACAGGAAGCGAACCGCCTCTCACGGGATTACGTGACGGGCGTTAACTTCCTGCTGTCAAACCAGCAGGATAAAGCAGTGGATCTGTTCCTCGACATGCTGAAAGAGGACAGCGGCACGGTTGAAGCACATCTCACCCTCGGCAACCTGTTCCGTTCGCGCGGCGAAGTCGATCGCGCCATTCGTATCCACCAGTCATTAATGGAGAGCGCGTCGCTCACTTACGATCAGCGGCTGCTGGCGGTGCAACAGCTTGGGCGCGACTATATGGCGGCGGGGATGTACGACCGTGCCGAAGATATGTTCGCTCAGCTGATTGATGAGACCGATTTCCGCGTCAGCGCGCTGCAGCAGTTGCTGCTGATCCATCAGGCCACCAGCGACTGGCAGAAGGCGATTGATGTCGCTGAGCGGCTGGTGAAGCTGGGTAAAGATCGCAAAATGGAGATCGCTCACTTCTATTGTGAGCTGGCTCTGCAGGTGCTGAGCAGTGACGATCTTGAACGCGCCTGGAGCCTGCTGAAAAAGGCTGAATCCGCCGATCGCAACAGCGCCCGCGTGTCGATTATGATGGGCCGTATTCTGATGGCGCAGGGGCAGGAGGCGAAGGCGGTCACGCATCTGCAGCGGGTTATTGAGCAGGATAAAGAACTGGTCAGCGAAACGCTGGAAATGCTGGAAACCTGCTATCAGCGCCTGAATCAGCCCGAAGCGTGGGCCGATTATCTGCAGCGCTGTGTGGAAGAGAACACTGGCGCACTGGCGGAACTGTATCTGGCGGAAGTGCTTGAACGTAATGACAGTGCTGACGTTGCGCAGGGTTTTATCACGCGCCAGCTGCAACGCCATCCTACGATGCGCGTGTTTCACCGTCTGATGGATTATCACCTGCATGAAGCAGAGGATGGCCGCGCGAAAGAGAGCCTGATGGCGCTGCGTGATATGGTGGGCGAGCAAATCCGTACCAAGCCGCGTTACCGCTGCCATAAATGCGGTTTTACTGCCCATGCGCTGTACTGGCACTGCCCGTCCTGTCGGGCATGGTCATCGGTCAAACCGATTCGCGGGCTGGATGGTCAGTAATAAAGATTCCCGGCAACGGGAATTTTTTTACCCTCTCTTTAGTTACAACATACTATTAATTGTCTGCCATTACGCACCGTGCAGCATCGCGTCGCCAGCGCCGGACAGGGCATTGTGTGCTTTTACGGCAATCAGCAGAAACTGGCCGCTGACGCTGTAAACTTATCCTCTGCGCGGGTAGAATGCTTGCCGTTTGTCGATTGCGCCGCGCCGGTGCCCCACTGTCAGAGGAATCCTGTTATGTCTTCAGTTCGCACTGTTACCGATTCGCCGATTGTTGTCGCGCTGGATTATGCCGATCGCGATCGCGCGATGGCGTTTGTCGATCGCATTGACCCGGCGTCCTGCCGTCTGAAAGTGGGCAAAGAGATGTTCACGCTGTTTGGTCCACAGCTGGTGCGTGATTTACAACAGCGCGGTTTTGAACTGTTTCTCGACCTGAAGTTTCACGATATTCCCAATACCGTGGCGCATGCTGTCGCGGCGGCGGCCGACCTTGGTGTCTGGATGGTGAATGTTCATGCCACTGGCGGGGCGCGGATGATGTCTGCGGCGCGCGACGCACTGCTGCCGTTTGGCAAGGATGCACCGTTGCTGATTGCGGTGACGGTGCTGACCAGTATGGACGCGGCGGATTTACGTGACATTGGTATTGATCTCTCACCGGCGGATCACGCTGAACGTCTGGCGCGTCTGACCCGCGATTGTGGCCTGGATGGGGTGGTGTGTTCGGCGCAGGAAGCGGTGCGCTTTAAATCAGCGCTGGGCGAGCAGTTTAAACTGGTGACGCCAGGCATTCGTCCGGCCGGCAGTGCGGCTGACGATCAGCGGCGCATCATGACGCCACAGCAGGCGCAGCAGGCTGGCGTAGACTATATGGTGATTGGTCGTCCGGTGACGCAATCCGCCGATCCGGCGCAAACCTTACAGACTATCCTTGCTTCGCTGCAGGAGGGGTAAATGAGTGATGACAACAGCCGCCTGGTCTATTCCACCGACAGCGGACGTATCGAGCAGCCGAAAGCCAAAGTCGAGCGACCAAAAGGCGACGGCATTGTGCGCATTCAGCGCCAGACCAGTGGCCGCAAGGGGAAGGGCGTCTGCCTGATTAGCGGCATCGACCTCGACGATGAGGCGCTGGCCAAACTGGCGGCGGAGCTAAAGAAAAAATGCGGCTGCGGCGGTGCGCTGAAAGAGGGCGTGATCGAGATTCAGGGCGATAAGCGTGACCTGCTGAAAAGTTTGCTGGAAGCCAAAGGGATGAAAGTCAAACTGGCCGGGGGATAATAAAGCAAGGCCGCGATTACGCGGCCTTGTAGTAGGTAGATGTTTTATGCAGAGTCAGAATGTTTTTTCGGGTTTATTTGTCAACCTGATGGCCAATAATACCACCGACAGCCGCGCCGCCGAGGGTACCGAGTCCGCTACCGTTGGTCAGCACATGACCACCGACAGCACCGACACCTGCGCCGATCGCAGTGTTACGATCTCGTTTTGACCAGTGTCCGCAAGCGCTTAGCGACATAACCAGCGTGGCGGCCAGCAGCGCGGTAGCGATACGTTTGGCGTTAATAGACATAATGACTTCTCCTTTATTATCACTGACAGAGGTAACCCTTTAAGTATAGTTGGCCTTCTCTGCTTACAGGTGAGCTGGCGATAAATTAACCTGCCTGAATTGCCATGCCTTTGCTGTGAATATAAATCACTGTCAATTTTCTTACGCCAGCAGGTAACAGCGCCCATCAGATGAATAGCATGGTAACTATCACTCATGAGGCTATTACACATTGATATTTTATCCTCTTACCCCGCTGTCGACAGGGTAAAAAATCTCAATTCACCTCGTAAAATTACGGTAAGAGCAACTTTCTACCCCTGATACAGCTATCCGCTCCATACTCTGCACGCGTGCCCCCCACCAGAATAGCTACCACGGTTAATGGTGGAGAGTTTGGCAATGCTGGAAGATCTGAAACAACAGGTGCTGGAAGCGAATCTGGCGCTACCGCGCCACGGGCTGGTGACATTCACCTGGGGAAATGTCAGCGCCATCGATCGCAGTTCGGGATTGCTGGTCATCAAACCTTCCGGCGTCAGCTACGAGCAGATGCAGGCAGAAGATATGGTGGTGGTCGATCTGGCCAGCGGTGCGGTGGTTGAGGGCGATAAACGCCCGTCATCGGATACTGCCACTCATCGCGCGTTGTATCTGGCCTGGCCGGAAATTGGTGGCATTGTCCACACCCATTCACGCCATGCCACCATCTGGGCGCAGGCGGGGCGCGGGATTCCGGCATGGGGCACCACCCATGCAGACGATTTCTACGGTGATATCCCCTGTACGCGCCTGATGCGCGACGATGAAATTGTCAGGGATTATGAGTGGAATACCGGGCAGGTGATTATTGAAACCCTGAGTGAGCAGAACATTAAACCGCTGTCGATTCCGGCGGTACTGGTCAATTCTCACGGCCCGTTTGCCTGGGGCAAAGATGCGCAGGAAGCGGTCTACAAAGCGGTGGTGCTCGAGGAGGTGGCCTATATGGGGTTATACAGCCAGTATCTGACCCCGGGTTTGCCGCAGATGCAGAAAGCACTGCTGGATATACACTATCTGCGTAAGCATGGTGCCAATGCCTGGTACGGCCAGAAGTAACACCCCATCTATTCTCAGCTTCTACAGGGCGGCACGTGTGCCGCCTTTTCTGTTTTTGTCCCTGGCAAAGCCACCAGATACCCTGATTAGATCAATAAAATGAAATTATCTTCCTTTAAATATAAAACAGCGCTTCAAAAAGATCGTTGAAATCACATTTCTGGGGAAATTTTCACGCTATGTTGCAGCCACTTGCCCGATGGGCAAACGCAAATACTTTTTTCTCCCTTTGCAGGCGAAACACAACATGCACATCAAAAGAGCAATAGACAAAATTCCCGGCGGAATGATGCTGGTTCCGTTATTCATTGGCGCGGTGGTGCACACAGTTGCTCCAGACTCGGGAAAATACTTTGGATCATTCACTAACGGCCTGATGACCGGCACGGTGCCGATTCTGGCGGTATGGTTTTTCTGTATGGGGGCCTCAATCAAACTGAGCGCCACCGGCACCGTATTGCGTAAATCGGGCACGCTGGTGGTGACCAAAATCGCCGTGGCCTGGGTCGTGGCGGCAATTGCGTCGCGGGTGGTGCCGGAAAATGGTTTCGAAGTGGGGATGCTGGCGGGGCTGTCGACTCTGGCGCTGGTGGCGGCGATGGATATGACCAACGGCGGTCTCTATGCTTCGATCATGCAGCAGTATGGCACGAAAGAAGAGGCGGGGGCGTTTGTCCTGATGTCGCTGGAATCCGGCCCGCTGATGACCATGGTGATTCTGGGAACGGCAGGTATTGCCTCTTTTGAACCGCATGTCTTTGTCGGCGCGGTGCTGCCATTCCTGGTTGGCTTTGCGCTGGGCAACCTCGATCCGGAACTGCGCGAGTTCTTCAGCAAAGCAGTGCAAACCCTGATCCCGTTCTTCGCTTTTGCTCTCGGCAACACCATTAATCTGGCCGTTATCGCCCAGACTGGTCTGCTGGGCATTATGCTGGGGATCTCGGTGATTGTGGTGACCGGTATTCCATTAATTATTGCTGACCGTCTTATCGGCGGTGGCGACGGCACTGCCGGGATTGCCGCCTCCAGCTCTGCAGGCGCCGCGGTGGCGACACCGGTGCTGATCGCCGAGATGGTTCCGCAGTTTAAGCCGGTTGCGCCGGCAGCGACGGCGCTGGTGGCGACTTCGGTAATTGTCACCTCGATTCTGGTACCCATTCTGACGGCGATATACTCGAAACGTGTTAAAGCGGCTAAAGCTTCTGCGCAGCAGACCGCGGCGATAAAATAACTCCACGCCAGCCTCTCCCGGCCGTAAGGCCGGGATGAGAAAGGGATTTTATCTTAAATCCTCTCCTCCTGTGCGCAGTGAGGTCTGACTCTGGATTACGCTAAAGGTGCGTATAACGCATCTTATAATCAAGGGGTTAGATCATGAGCGTAATCAATCAGGCGACATGCCGTCTCTTTACCGAAACCGGAACCACCAGCCAGCTGGCTGCCTACTACGAAGAAGATCGTCGTACCATGTGGATGCTGTTGCGGGCCGAACCGCGGCCCTGCTTCAACCATGCCTTAATAGAAGAAATTATGAATTTGAGTTATGCAGCGCAGCGCAGCGGGCTACCGATCGATTTCTGGGTTACCGGCTCGCTGGTGCCGTCAATGTTTAATACCGGTGGCGATCTTAGCTTCTTCGTTGAGGCGATTAAAAATGGTCGGCGTGAAACATTGCGCTCTTATGCCCGCGCCTGCGTCGACTGTATCCATGCGGCGGCGCGTGGATTTGATACCGGCGCAGTGACCATGGCGATGATCGAGGGCAGCGCGCTGGGCGGCGGTTTCGAGGCGGCGCTGGCGCATCACTTCATTCTCGCGCAGAACACGGCGCGCATGGGTTTCCCGGAAATCGCTTTCAACCTGTTTCCGGGCATGGGCGGCTACTCACTGGTGGCGCGCCGTGCCGGGATGAAACTGGCAGAGGAGTTGATCTGTGAAGGGGAGTCGCATACCGCAGAGTGGTTTGAACAGCGCGGGCTGGTGGATCGCCTGTTTCAGCCGGGAGACGGATACCGTACCACCCGCACCTTAATCGATACGCTGAAGCCGAAACTGAATGGCGTCAGGGCGATGTTAAAGGCGCGGCAGCGGGTACTACAGCTGACGCGCGCAGAGCTGATGGACATCACAGAGGACTGGGTCGATTTTGCCTTCACGCTGGAAGCGAAAGACCTCGCGTATATGGAACGTCTGGTGCAGTTGCAGAATCGCCATAGTGCGCAGTTGCGCAAAGCCAGCTAACTATTTTTTAATCTTATAATTCGCCAGCCAGTGCTCGAACTCATCGACGGGCATTGGTCTGGCATAATAGTAGCCCTGGAAAATATCCACCCCATTATCCTTAACGAACTGCTGTTCCTCGCGGGTTTCAATCCCCTCGGCAATCAGCTGCAAATCCAGCGCTCTGGCGACGGCGACAATCGCGCGCACCAGCGACTGCGACACCTGCTGGCTATTCACATTGCGCACAAAGCTTTGATCGAGCTTAATCGCGTTGATTGGCACACGCGCCAGCTGTGACAGCGACGAGTAACCAGTGCCGAAATCATCGAGATGGACTTCCGCGCCTAACTCCTGGAACTGTTTCATCAGCGCCAGCGCCTGCTGCTCATTATCGATCAGGCAGCTTTCCGTCAGTTCAATATCGACAGGGCAGCTCGCCATGCCGCTCTGCTGCAGCGCCTGTTTCAGATCGCTGTAAACACTTTGGTCGATGAGCTGACGCGCGGAGACATTCACCGCCACGCGCAGGTTAATGCCTTTCTGATGCCAGCTGATAATTTGTTTCAGCACCGACAGCATCACCCAGCGCCCCAGCGGTACAATCAGCCCGGACTCTTCCGCATAGGCAATAAAGTCCTGTGGCGGCACCAGGCCGCGCTCCGGAGATTGCCAGCGTACCAGCGCTTCAGCACTGGTGACTTTGCCATCGCGGTTGATTTTTGGCTGGTAGTGGATCACCAGCTGCTGATGCTCCAGTGCTTTACGCAGGTTGGTATCGAGCCATAAATACTCGAATACCCGCTGATTCATTTCGGCGCAGAAAATACATAACTTGCTGCGCCCGGACTCTTTAGCGGTATACATGGCGGTATCCGCATTGCGGATCAGCGACTCGCGGTCATCACCGTGTTGCGGTGCGATGGCGATACCGATGGAACAGCCCGAATAGACTTCAATCAAACCGATGCGAAAAGGAGATTTCAGGCGCTCAAGAATACGCGCTGACATCGCTTCCAGCGCCACCTGGCTGGTATTCTGCGCCAGAATAATAAACTCATCGCCGCCCAGTCGCGCCAGCGTTTGCTCGCTGTCGAGACAGCTGAGGATCGCCAGCGAAACGGCCTGCAATAGCTGATCGCCGAACATATGCCCGTAGGCATCATTCACCTTTTTGAAGTTATCCAGGTCGAGATACACCACGCCTGTCTGGCTGTCGCCACGCTGCTCCAGCGCCTCACTAATCAGCTGATTAATGGCATTGCGATTGGGCAGGCCAGTGATGGTATCAGTGTTGGCCAGCACCCGCAGACGCTCCTGCGCGCGCCGCTCTTCGGTAATATCAGTACCGGAACAAATCAGGTAGATTTCGTTTTTGCCACTGCCGCTGTGCACAAACTTATTGCGGAACAAAAACAGCCGCTGTCCTTTTTGCGTTTTCACCCAGCGCTCAACTTCGTAGGCGCTGCCGCTGCGGAAAAAACCACTGATGTTACGCCGTGATGCGGCCGCTTCCTCTTTGGTCATAAACAGCTGGAAGACGTTGCGGCCAATCACCTCCTGTTCTTTCAGGCCGGTGTACTCCTCGCTGAGACGGTTAAAGCGCTGAATATGACCATGCTGATCGAGGATCACAATCACTGAATTGGCTTCTGACACCACCTGTTCGGCAAAAGAGAGACCCTGGGTCAGATCGCGGGCGACAGACGATGTATCACCCCAGGCAGAGGCGGTACCCGCCCAGGTGGCCTGATTCACTTTGCGTCCCACCAGATGCAGCGCCACGGGGATTCCCTGCAGTGCAATGCTCAGATTGATGCTTGACGTAATCACCGCCATATCGCGAATCAGGCTGGCCTGCAAAGGCGTCAGGGCAACGGACAGATTGATCTCCGCCTTCTCATCTTCAGCGAATTTAAGCGCATCACTATCAGCAGAGAGATGCCAGTGAGGGCTGGCGGTGCCAAACAAGGTGTAAAGCAGCGTTTGCCCTTGATCATCGGTCATTCACAATCTCCTCAGGAGAATCGCTTGCAGGCGGTATCTTATTATTTTAGCAACAGTATTCAGCAAGATGCAGAAAGCACAGCCACAAAAGCAAGATATTTTCGTGCAGAATAATTTATCAGTATAAACATTAGCAACCATCGCGCCTGCGCCGGGTGATGCGCTCACATTCTCGCGGGTATTCACTGCGGCGTTTTCTGTAAACAGAGCCCCAGCCAGCTTCTATGCTGTAGCGGTAGCAATGGTTTTGCTGTGCATAAACGGATGTTTGACCTGATTTTCAAGGATGAAAATGTTGAATACAGTGGATATTGCGTCTGGGGGCTCGCCGGCTCCGGGCTGCGCTGTTGCGCCGGCGAAAAATGGCGATAATCACCCACAAACCTCTTCTCTGTTCCGGCGGTTGCAGCGCAGCGTGAACAGTGCGCTGCACTGTCTGTTACCGCAAAACGTGAATACCCAGCTGGCCTGGATGCAGGCGGTACAGTCAGGGCTGACCGCTGCTCAGGATAGCGCGGCCTTTATCATTGAGCTGCGTCAGCGGCTGCAGCATCCTGACGCGCTGGCATTACTGGCTGAGCCGCCTGCATCTGTCATCGATATCGGACGCTGGCTGCCAGTGCCTGTGCAGCCTCTGCTGAACGATCAACAGACCCGGAATCTGATGGCGCTGGCGCTGAAGTTACCGCCACAGAAAATGAACGATGTCAGACACCAGACGCCAGCGCTGTATCAATTGCTGGTTGATGAAGTGAATAAACTGGCCGCACGCCAGCAGTCACCGCGCCTTCATCTGCTGTTGCCGCAATTACTGCGCCTGCCTGTCATCAGCCAGGCGCTGCTGCGCATGCATCCACTGCTGCCGCTGTCTCTGTGGGCAGTGCAGTTGTTGTGGCAGATTCAGCGCCAGGGATTGATTAACGCGGCAGACGATGAGCTGAGACACCTTTTGCACCAGCATTTGATGATGATCGATGCCAGCAATCCCGACCTGGCGAGCCTGCCGCGGACGCTAAGCGAACAGCAGCTTTGGCGCCAGTTAAATCAGTGGGTGGATCAACGGCTGTCGCTGCTGGCTGGCGCCTCAGCGCCGTCAGACCACGGCACCGTCAGCGCCGTGCCGCCCGGTGCGCCGCTGGTGGTACGCGAGTTCTCTGGCTGGTGGCTAAACAGTGCGCTTAACCAGGCCGCAGCAACGGATGCCGCACTGCTGGTAAAGATCCACTCCTGCTATGAATTACTGCAACGGCAGACACAAGCCATCGATATTGCCGTCGGCTGTTTTGCCGACAACGCTAACCGGTCGCACAGTGCAGCAGAGTGGCAGGGGATGCAGCTATTGCGCTCACTGGTCATCGACGACAATGACAACCTGTACGCGCACTGGCAACTGGAAAGCGGCGCTGAACCGCTGGTATTGCAGGGCGTGACTATCCCGGCGCAGGCGCGGCCGCTGATGCTCAGGCAACTGGCCGGGCCTTACGATCGCATCACGCTGTTGACCGCCGGGGAAAGTCCGGCTGACGCATCGGCCGAAACGCTGGCGCGGGCGCTGGTAACATGGACACAGCAGCAACTGACAGCATCGTCTGCCGGAGAGATTCCTTTACAGGAAGTGAGAGGCGTCAGTAACCCGCCCGCAGCAGTGACATGGTTCAGCAAACTGGTCGCCAGCGCCATGGAGTATGGGCAGCATCTGTTCCCCGTTGCGGCTGGCGGGCGTGTCTGGCCGTTTGCTGCGGTTTCTGCAGAGCAATCCCCTCTGTTACCTCCCGTTGCGGATAACCGCACCGATGCTGTGCTGCGCTGTTCCGTTGAGGATTTTATTGACTCGCTGTGGTTTAAATATCCCGATCAATTAGCAAAGTATCCCGAAGTGATTGTCACGCAAACCCGTAACCGCGCACCGCGTGATAGCGAAGATCGACAAATGCCGCTGGCGCAGGCGTTAATCATGATGGAGGAGACGGAAAATAATCATCCGGAATTATTGCTGAATTTTCATCCCGGCTGGCATAAAAACCTGGCAGACGATATTCATGACTTTCTGCGTGGAAAAGTCCTTCCCCGCTATAACGCCAGTGCGCCAGTCAACTGGAACAGCACGGAGAATCAACAGGCCGCCTGGCAGATTGGGGTAGGGGTGGGGCGTAAAAGTGTCGAAAATATGGTGGGGGTTATTCATGAGATTAACTGCTCGGTATTAAGTGTTGAACGCTGGATGACAGATACATTTCGTGCGCTGGTAACGGAGTATGGCGGTAACGCAGATGAGATCAGACTGGATACCCCTGTGAGTATTTTCGTAACTATGCCTGCGTCTTATGGCAGACAGCATATTCCGATTGATCGTGGCCTGGATGGCACCCGGCAACACGTATACAAACAGGGCAGAAATCCTTATACACTGAGAGATATTTTCACCGATGAATATAAACGCGGCGCCATTCGCGCGGAAAGTTTAACGGTAGAGTTTCCTGCAGGAATAAATCCGTCATTACAACAGGCCATTCTGTCGATAAATTTACAGTCGCGTTATATTAATGAGCTGGATGCTGAGATGTCTAAACCGACGGTAAAAACGGGAATGCTCAATCTTTTTCAGGTGATTCTTAATAATACCCTGATACGGCTGGAAAAAGACTATCAGATAAAAAATATCCCTGCGGATGTGTCCGTGCTGCGCACAGCAATCAAACAGGGAGAGATTTACTTGTTAAACTGGTTTGGTTATACGCTGCATAATTTGATTTTTATTCAGACAGAAAATGGGAAAAATAAGAAAGGTATCATTCTCTCTTTATGGGATAGAGAGCTGGTCTATTTTAAAGTCAACATTGATCTGTTATCTGCGATCTCATTAGATGAAGGGAAAAAAGCAGCAGCGTTACTGGCCTTGCTGGACAAAAGCCTGCCGATAGTGGGGCGTGTTGAGGCGTATAATAAGGTGGGCATCTATGACAAACAAATTATCATCAACACCTCTGAACGCTATGAAATCGCCTGGCATGGTAAAGCTATTCTCAAGAAAACATGGCAGCCAGCGGACGAAAAAAAATCGCTGCTGTCACTGATAAAGCCCTTGTCCGCTGAAAACGAGATGCTGAAGCATTTTATTGCGGCGCTGAAACAGGATATGGGATATCTGGTGCTGACAGACAAGGAACACGATATTGATACCGCGATTGAAGTCCTCGATACCATCTGTATATTGTGGAATCTGTTCGCTATCTCGGCAGCACTCACCTCTGCTTCGGGAGGGACGGGTCTGGCAGCGAAGGTACTGGCAGGTGTCTCCAGCTGGAAGGCTAATGTCGGCTTAACCCTGGCGTTTAACATTTTTCCGCGGCTGATAAAATCGCAGATTGCCGATCGCCCGGAGGAGCGCAAAAAAGCCTGGATTGAAGCGATGCTCAATCTTGCGGGTGAAGGCGTCAGCTTTCTGTTGAACCAGCACGGTGGTCGGGTGCTCAGAGGGGTGATTCACCAGGGCGGGCGTGCAATCACTATTCCCTGGCGTCAGCTGCCAGGTTCCTTTACCAATAAAGTCTCAGAGTACGCCAAAAGATATTTTCTTTCTTATCGTGCTGTTATTCTGCGTGCGATTGATTTTACGGAAAATCAGGCGGCAATCGGTGAGAGTTATGAGCTTCCCTATATTGAGGTAAAGGCGCCTGCGCCACTGAATGAAGTCAGCGATGCGGTTGGCGATTTTTCTCGTTTCATCAAGTCACAGTTCTCAGATATCAGTGAAGTGCGTACCGTATTTAGTAGCCGTAATAAAGTATTGAGCTGGCTTCAACAAATGTTTGAGGAAAAAGGGGCGCGCTGTGAAATCGGCGCGGTCATCAGCTGGCGTGATTTTAAACATTCCCAGCCAGAAGTTTATTATGTGCTGCGGGTCAACTCACCTGCACCCGATCTGTCTTCTTCATTTAGCGAAACGGAAAATGTGCTCATCGATCCTTATCTTCAGGATGGAAAAGTAAACCATCTTATTGGCGCGGAAGAGGCATGGATGAGTGATATGCCCTCTCAGCCCCGGTTTACGAATAAAGCGATCGCGGTAAAGTGGTTTGATAATATGTTGCAGGCACAAAGCTGGTCGCAATCGCTATTATATGGCCGAACCGGCAGCATTCGTATGTTTAGCCGTCAAATGTTAGCTCGACCAGACTGGTACCTCAAAGATATTGCCAGCGAGGTGTTAAAAAATCTGGAGCGACGGCAGTCCAGCGTGCTGCGTGAAATTTATGACAGAGAAAGCGAAATCTCTCTGGAAGAGGTAAAAATATATGGTAACCACAATGTTAATCCGCAGCTCAGTTATCTGTATACCAGCACCTCCATACTTACCATGGATATGCTGGCGGAAAAGTTCGCTTATCTGACGCGTAATAATATCAGCACGGAAGCGGTGCCGTTACCGTCTGATGAGTCAATATTAATCGCGACTGAGTTACGCGGTATCAGTGCGGATAAACAGGGCAATATTACCTTAACCAATTATGCTGACCCGGGTGAATTGCTGGTCAGTCATCAGGTGCCGATCTATTCCGCAACGAATATTACCGCTGCTGCGCGACAGGCCGTATATAGTTGCCTGTATACGCTGGCGGGCGATAAGGTGCAGCCGCGCAAAAAACGGCAGTTATTTAACCCGGTTTATGTACAAAAACTTAACCGTATGAAAGCGAACAGCGCATGGCTGCAGTACGATGCGCAAAATATTCGCGTGCCGCTGCTGCTGGTGATTGATCGCTCGCGACTAAATAGTGAAGACAGTGCTGCGCAGAATCATATCGCCGCTACCGTGCCTGCCGACGCTATTCAGCGTGTGCTGACGCTCGACGATCACAACCAGAACATCAGTGATATTCTGGCGCCGCTGGCGCTGAATGTCATGCCACTGGCCGTACGCGAGAAAGCGCAATGGTGTAAAACGCGTGATATCGCCTGGCGTTACGCGATGCTGCCGGAAATGGAAAATCCCCGCCTGGAACTGAGCGCTAACGAATACCAACCCTGGTTAGCCATTATCGATCTGCAGGCCACCGGCGAGCTGATTGATTTCGCTGCGGCACAACATCTGCGAGAACACACCAGCACAGACAATTATCACGCGTTTCTTGGCGCAGACTCCGTGCGGGTGCAGAACAGGACACAACTGGGTCAGATTCAGCCCGGCGCGCGGCTGGCCTTTTGCGATTGCTCTGCCGGGCCGGGAGAACCGCCGTTATCTCATGCACTGATGATGCTGGAAGAGGGCAAAGCGATCGGTGCGCATAATCAGTTGCTGGGCGGCGGCAGTGGCTGGGAAATTATCTGGCTGCAGGCAAGTAACTGGACAAATGATCCTCAGCACGGCCTGGTGATGACGGTAGACGGATATCAGTACAGTCTGCATGTTCAGCTCTCGCCTGAGTCTGCCGGTGATAGCGCTGTTACAAAGCCCGCACTGAATAAAGAGGCGATTAAGGTTATCGCCATGGCAGAGCAATATATCGCACAACCCGCCGCGATGATGGGTGTCACCTCCGCCTGGGAAGAGGTGCTTGCCCTTTACCGGCAAGCCGGGTTGATTAACCGCGCCAGTTTTGATCGGCTACGGAAAACGGTGACGGAACGGCATTTTCAGCCATTCCTCGGCGCAGGCGCGCAACTGGCGCGCAGCAGGGACGAAATGTTACGCGCGCCGCCAGGCTCGCGACTGATTTTTCTGGAGTCAGCGCCGCCTGCTGAGGGCGGGCGGCAGATGGTGCACGCCATGGTGGTCACCGCCTGGGGGCAGGCGGTGGGGGTGAATAATCAGCCTGTTGGCGGCAAAGCGGGCTGGGAGAAAATCGATCTTGCCGCACTGAAGGTGAATGCGGACAGCCGTCACGGACTGGTGATTGAAACCCGTTCGCGCAGGCTGCAATGCATTATCGCCGCCGCCTTAACCGACGCATTAGTGACCACAACCTTCACACAGGATTAGGGACGATCATGTTGACTGCTTTACCCATCACGGCGGATGGCCGTACTGCGCCTGCGTGGCGTGCTGTCGTCTCAGAAGCACACAAAGCGGATGGCGAATCCCGGCTGGCGCAGTTAGTGTGCGCGGTGACCAATACCGCATCCCGGCTGTTCGCGGTACCCACTCCCGACTATCAGCTCGCATGGCAGCACGCCTGCCAGCTGGCGCTGACGGACAGCCAGAATGCCGGCGAGTTTATTGCCACGCTGCGCCTGCGGCTGCAACACCCTGACGCGCAGCGCATGATGATCCCCGCTGCCACCCCGTTCGCGAGTCTCAGCCGCTGGCTGCCGGAACCGATACAGCCGCTGTTAACTGACCAGCAAAGCTGGCAACTAATGGCATATGTACTGGGTCAGTCGCCCGGGAGCATGGCGCAGCTGGCGCGAGACTATCCGGCGCTGCACCATTTACTGACCGATGAGATCAACCGTGCAGCGCAGCCTTGTCAGTCAGCGCTGGTGACGCTGTGGCTGCCGCAGCTCTTGCGCATGCCGGTTGTCAGCCAGGCCCTGGTACGCTGCCATCCGCTATTACCGACGCTGCTATGGGCGGCACAGTTACTGTGGCAGATACAGCGGCAGGGGTTGTTAAACACGCTCGACAATGAACTCAAACAGCAACTCCATCACTGCCTGCTGGCGCTGGACAGTTCTGCGCCTGCAGGTGTTCAGGAGAGGCAGGCGCTAAGTGATAAATCGCTCTGGCATACGGTTAATCGCTGGCTGGTGCAGCGTTTACCACAGCTCACCGCCGGGACTGTTGCACCCGGAGAAGTCAGCGCGCTTGCTGACACGCAGGCTCCTGTCAGCGAAATGGTGGTCACAGACTGGCAGTTAAACAGTGCGATAAACCAGCCCGCTGAGCGCGATGGCACACTGCTGGTGCAGATCCGCAGCTGTTATGAATTTCTGCAGCAGCAGAGGACGCCGGTGGATATTGCTCTGTCGTGTCCGGTGATCGCCAATCAGTCGGGCAGCACAGCAGGAGAGGAGGGGATGCAGCTGCTGCATTCGCTGGTGCTGAATGAGTCCGGCGAGCTGCACCGTTGTCTGCGGCTGGAAAGCGGTGATGCACCGCTGTTGCTGCGTGGTCTGGCGATTCCGGCACAGCCGCGCCCGCAGGCGCTGCAGCCTGTCGTCAGCGCCGACGACAGGGTAACTCTGCTGCCCGCTGACGAGGGGACTGGTGCGGATGAGTGGCTGGCTGCAGCCGCGCTGTCGCTGGCAACACGGCAACTGGCGCAGCCGGAGAAGCTGACTGAGCGCTTACAGGCCATATCGGTGACGGGTGCTGAAGCCACCATTCAGTCGCAACCCGCCGCCAGCACGGGCTGGTTTCAGCTGCTGGCGCGCCTCGGCAATTATCTGACATCACCCGCCACTGCCTCCTCCTCATGGCCGCTCCCCGGATCATCGGCGCAGTTGCTGCCGACACATACCACGGAACTGCGCTGGCAGGGCGTGGAGCAGTCGGTCTCACCCGAAGATTTCGTCGACTCACTGGCGCTAAATTATCCTGCTGATTATGCCAACTACGCGCAGGTCACGGTGACGCAAACCGTGCAACGACAGCATAAACGAGAAATGTGGGATATGGGCATGCCACTGGCTGAAGCGCTGGAGGTGCTCCAGCATGGGCAGGAAGAGAATACGGCCATCACCCTGAACAGCGCTCCTGGCTGGAGCAGCGACTATCGTGCCGCAATCAATGATTATCTGAGTGGTAAATCGCTGGCGGATTATGACAACCGCACCGCACTGGAGGCGGATGCACCGCATAACCGGGCGGCAATTTATCGGCTGGCGTCGCGGCTGGCGCGCGAGGGGCTGGAAAACAGTATCGAGACCTTTGCCCGTCTGAAATCGCCACTGTGGAATATCACGCAATGGCAAGACGACAAAATCGATCTGCTGCTGAAAGAGAACGGCCTGGAGAACGGCGGATTTAATGGCTCAACACCGGTTGGCGTTGGCGTATATCTGCCCGCTCATCCCGGCCTGCACAATCCACCGATGGCGGATCGCACCTATGATGGCAGCTGGCAGCCGGTTGGCAACTATACGCTGCGTCAGATTACCGCGCGCGAGCACCTGCGCGGCAGTTTTAAACAGGATCAGCTGACACTGCGTTTTCCCCCTGCTTTCAGCGAAAAATTAATTGCGGAGATAAAAGCCCTCGACCTCGAACGCGACTATTCTGCTGAGTTAAAAGAAAAACTCTCCGATCCTGATGTCAGGGTAGGGATGAAGGTATTAATACGTAATCAGCTGAACAAAGTGATTGAGTCTTATCTGGAGAGCCTGCAGGGAAAGAAGAGCCGCTTTAGCGCCCGAGAAATCATCAAGGCGGTCGAAGACGATCGTTATGCGCAGGTTATCTGGCATGAATTTGCTTTGCACAATGTCGTGTATCTGGCTATTGATCAGGCCGGACATGAAGGACTGATTGTCTCGCTGTGGGACAAACACGTCTTTGCGGTGAAAATCGAGCCAGGTGATAGCATCAGCTTTTACGATGGCGCTAAAGCCAGTGATTTTGTTGCCCTGATGGCGAAGAGCATGCCGATCAAAGGTCGCCAGGTTTATCAAAATGAAATCATAAAAAATGAGCAGCTGATTATTAATCCGCGCCTGCACAGTAAAAATCGCTATAGCCGCTTTGGACATGAATACCGGGTGATACTGGGGTCAGTGAGTCAAAATGTATTTTCTGTGAAAACGCATGGTCTGCTGGAAAATGAGTTACTGAATAACTTTGCTGTTTTATTGCGGGATGACGTGGATTTCCTGTTTAAATCGGACAGTGAACTGAGTCGGGATTTCACCATCGAGTTATTTACCACCATCGTGACACTGGTGAATTTATATGTGCTGCCCACCGCGTTTGTCTCTGCCGCCGCGACACATACCGCCAGCGCGATGCTGTATAACAGTATCAGTCACTGGAAAACGGCTGCCATGCTTACGTTATCCGGTATCACGCTACCTAAGCTGGTGGAAGGCGCCTACAGCGACCGGCCGGAAGAGGCGGCCAAAGCACATATTGAGGCGGTACTGAGTTTGTTTGGCGAAGCCACCAGCGCCATGCTCAACAAATATGCCGCACGCGTGATTGTCGGTTTATTCCACCAGGCTGGCAGGCCGATTAAGCTGACTTATAGCCAGTTACCGGCCGCGATAAAGAACTATATTGCCCAGCATGTGAAACGCTTCAATGCCGCCTACTCGCGCTTTATCAACCGCTCGCTGGGATTAACCATGGATGCCGGGACGTCAACGCGTATTGAATATGATTTCCCCTTTATCGATGTAAAAGCGCCTGCGCCAGTGAGGAAAGTCACCAGTGGCTTTGGCGATTTAACGGCATTGTTAAATGCTGAAGGAAAAGGTTTTCCCGACCCGGCTGTGTTACTGAAGGATAATAAACGCCTGCCGGAAATGGTGCTGCGCCATATGCAGAAACAGGGCTTCCAGGCCGATATTGGCGAAGTCTCTTTGTGGAGTAGTATGGCGGACCGCAATCCACGCAAATATTATGTGGTGCGGGTGAAATCGCCACTGCCGGATCGCAATTCGATCTATGCCGAAGCGGAAGATACGATTATTGACTGCTCCGAGGTTAGTTTTATCCATAATCGCTGGCGCGGGCAGGTTATTACCGGCGAAGACCGCTGGCGCAGCCATATTGCGACCTTACCGGAAAATAAGGATATGGCGATTGATGTGGAATGGTTTCGCGATATGCAGCAGGTTAAAACAAAGTTTAATTCGCTGATGGGGGGCCATCCCTTACAGCTGGTCTCTTTTATTAATACGGTCGCTATCCGCCCGTTCTGGGTGAAAAAAAAGGTGGCGAAGACCGCTCTGGAACGCCTCGCGCAACGTCAGGCGATGGCATTGCAGCGTATCTGGCGGCAACAAATCGAAGAAGCAGCGAAAGCCAGCAAAATTGTGGTCAGTGATTCGCTCAGTTTAAAACTGTCGCACCTGTTTTCGCGCCAGATGGTCGCTGAGGTGGATTCGCTGGGGCACTACCTGCATACCCTTGTCAGTCATCCCATCAGTAAACAACCGGTAGCGCTTCCGTCAGACAATATCATCCTGGTGGGTACTGACCTGCGCGGCATCAGCGGCGATAACCAGGGAAATGTTACCCTGATTAATTTTGCCGATGAGGCGGATATCATGCTGAACGATCGCGTCCAGGGCTATCTGCCGCAACAACTGACTGACGCCGGGCTGGCCGCAGAAGCCAGCAAGTTTTACGCCCCGCAGGTCGATGAACGCTACAGTGGCCATAAGAACATCAGCGACAGCCACCGGGTACAGAAGCGTTTCGCCGCGCTTCAGAAAAATCAGCGCTGGCTGGAACAGACCCCTGAGCCTGTCGCGGGAAAGATGTCGGAACACCAGCTGAATGCGCCCGATACCAGTTATCTTGTGCCGTTAATTATTGGACTCGACCGCAGCCGCATTCCCGCGCAAATCGGCAGTGATAACCGGCTGACAGCCACGCTGCCCGTCGCCGCCATCCGCTTTGTACTGGCGCCGGAGGAAGATGTGCAGGATACGCGGGAAATCCTCTGCAATCTGCTGGATAAAGCGATTCCGGTAAGCCCGTTGCTGATCGAAGATATCCCGGCGGTTAATCAGACGCAGGATCTGGCCAATGACTATGCTTTCTTTCCTGAGCTGGAACCGGCGCAGCAGGCGGCGAAATACAAATATCATCAGCCGTGGCAGGCGGTTATTGATTTGCAGGCGGAGAACAAACAGATCACGCCGGAGGTCGCCGCCCGTTTGCGGGAAAGTACCGCAGCGGACAGTTACGCCGGGTTTGTCGCGAACGATCCGCTGGTGATAGACAGCCTGAACGATATTAATGAGATTGAACCCGGGGCGCGTATTGCGTTGCTGGAGATGAGCGCAGGTCCCGGCGAACCGCCACTCTCCCATGCCATGATCATGGTGGGTGAGGGGGCAGCGGTGTCGCTGAGTAATCATTTAATTGGCGGTCAGCTGGGCTGGGAAAAGCATTATCTGGCCACGCTGCCATGGCAGCATGATGAAAAATGGGGGTTCGTCCTGCAAATCAAAGCGCGTAAGTTCCGCGTGCTGGCGCAGAAAACCAGCCAAATCCCGCACAGTGCGGCGCCAGTCACGATGCAGACAAGATGGTCGCTGGAGAACAGCCTGGTGCTGGATCAGGCGCGGACCTTCGCCGCGCATCCCGCCAGCTGGCAGCGTGGCGTCTATCCGCAGGGTGATACCCCCTGGGGCGCCATCATTCAGCTTTACCAGAAAAGCGGCACGATGACGCTGAACCGGGTAAAGGCGTTTATCTCCTCGCTGGCGCCGGGCAATTATCAGGCTCTGCTTGCTGAGGGATCACAGTTAATACGCAGCTACCGCGAACTGCTGATGGCGCCTGACGGCGCCCATATGCTGCTGATTGAAAAACAGGAGATTGACGGTCAGCATCAGTCAAGGCTGGTGCATATGATGATCATTAGTCAGTCAGGGCAGGCGATTGGTTTTGACAATCAGATTATTGGCGGTGGTGGCGACTGGGAGCAGATAACGCTATCGCGCCTGATCTATCACATGGATACGCGGGGGGGCCTGATGATCGAGGTGGCTGAGCGTCTGTTCCATATCGTCATCACGCCGCGTCCGGCGCTGGGTGATACCGGGCTGGCGGGCTGATTAGCGCAGAGAAATACTGCGGCCGGACGCGGCCAGCCGCAGTATGTCAACGCGTTACGATGCTGGCCGCTCCTCCTCGTGGAGCGAAATCTCCGCTTCGTGCGCGGTAGGTGCTTCGCTCTTGAGCGCGCGGCGAATGACAAACACGGCGGAAACCAGCATCGTGACCGCCACCAGCATAAAGAAGCCGCACAGCACGGCGTTAATCTGGTTACTCATCACAATGGTCTGCATATCCGCCACGCTTTTCGCCGGGGCGATCACCACACCCTCTTCAATTCCTTTGGCAAAGCGTCTCGCCTGTGCCAGAAAGCCGATGCTGGGTTTCTCGTGGAAAATTTTCTGCCAGCCCGCCGTCATCGAGGTGATAAACAGCCAGATGGTGGGCAGGATGGTGACCCAGGCGTAGCGCTGTTTCTTCATCTTAAACAGCACCACGGTGCCGAGGATCAGCGCCATCGACGCCAGCATCTGGTTGCCAATACCAAACAGCGGCCACAGGGTGTTGATGCCGCCCAGCGGGTCGACCACGCCCTGATAGACAAAGAAGCCCCAGCCCGCCACCGCCACTGTGGTGCCTGACAGGTTGCCCAGCCATGAGCGGTTATTCGCCAGTGAAGGGACCACGGTACCCACCAGGTCCTGCACCATAAAGCGACAGGCGCGGGTACCGGCATCCACTGCGGTAAGAATAAACAGCGCTTCAAACAGAATGGCGAAGTGATACCAGAACGCCATCATCGAGCGGTTATTAAAGATTTCGGTAATGATATGCGCCATACCGACCGCAAAGGTCGGCGCACCGCCTGCGCGCGACAGGACCGATGTTTCACCCACGTCATTGGCAATCGCCGTGAGGGCTTCCGGCGTGATGACAAAGCCCCAGCCGTTGATCACCTGTGACGCATTCTCCACCGTGGTGCCAATCAGCGCCGCCGGGGCGTTCATGGCGAAGTACACACCCGGGTCAATCACCGAGGCGCAGATCAGCGCCATAATGGCGACAAACGACTCCATCAGCATCGCGCCGTAGCCAATAAAACGGATATGGCTCTCCCGCTCCACCAGCTTCGGCGTCGTGCCGCTCGACACCAGCGCATGGAAACCGGAAATCGCACCACAGGCAATGGTGATAAACAGGAACGGGAACAGTGCGCCGGAGAATACCGGTCCGCTGCCATCAATAAAGCGCGAAATGGCCGGCATCTTCATTTCCGGCGCGGCGAATACGATGCCAATAGCGAGACCAATGATCACGCCAATTTTCAGGAAGGTGGAGAGGTAGTCACGCGGCGCCAGCAGCAGCCACACTGGCAGCACGGAGGCGACAAAACCGTAAATCACCAGCACCCACGTCAGCGAGGTGCCTTTCAGGGTAAAGAACGGCCCCCAGTAGGGATGCTGGGCAATATCACCGCCGTAGACGATTGCCGCCATCATCAGCACAAAGCCAATAATCGACACTTCGGCGATTTTGCCGGGGCGCAGAAAGCGCATATACACACCCATCAGCAGCGCAATCGGAATGGTTGCGGCGATGGTAAACAGCCCCCACGGACTGTTCGCCAGCGCTTTCACCACCACCAGCGCCAGCGCGGAAAGGATAATAATCATCACCCCGAGTGCGCCGAGCATGGTGATGACGCCGGCGAAGTGGCCTAACTCCTGGCGCGCCATTTCCCCCAGCGAACGGCCATCGCGGCGGGTGGAGATAAACAGCACCAGGAAGTCCTGCACCGCGCCGGCCAGCATGACACCGACCAGAATCCAGATGGTGCCGGGCAGAAAGCCCATCTGCGCCGCCAGAATCGGGCCAACCAGCGGACCCGCACCGGCAATCGCGGCGAAGTGATGGCCGAACAGTACCCAGCGGTTAGTCGGTACGTAGTCCAGTCCGTCATTTAACCGCAGCGCAGGCGTGCGGCGGCGATCGTCCAGCTCAAACACTTTACGTGCAATAAACAGGCTGTAGAAACGGTAGGCAATGCTGTAACAGGAAACCGCTGCCACCACCAGCCAGACGGCGTTGACCGGTTCGCCGCGACTGAGCGCCAGCATGCCAAAAGCAAACGCACCCAGTAACGCCACGGCTAACCATATCACCACGGTTTTGACGTTTTTCATCACATACTCCTTGTTGAACCAACGGGAAACTGCAAGGGAGCCACAAGTTAAAAGTAATGTAATAGTTTGTTAGTGAAAGTGAATGGATGGAAAAGTGTGAAGCTTTATACGTTTTTTACGCAGGCTGCAGAGGAGAGGGGAACAGCGCGGGATAAACGAGGTTATCCCGCGGAGATAAAACAGTTATGCCGCCGGGCGCGCCACAATACTGCGCGTTTCCATGCGGACTTCAGCGATAGTGACATCAATTACGTCAGTGACGCGATACACCACTTCACCTTTGATCTGCACGGTGCCGGTTTCCTGGCTGCACACCATTTCGTCACGCACTGCGTGCAGGAATGGCGCCGGAATAAACGCCACTGCGCCATTATCCAGCAGACGCACACGCATGCCGCCGCGTGAGATATCGATAATCTCAGCGCTGAAGCGCGTGTCGGTGCCAGCCGATTTCTGCAGGAAACGGGAGTAGAGCCAGTCGCCGACATCACGCTCCGCCATGCGGTTCAGACGACGACGCTCGCCCATTTTCACGGTAACGTCATCAACCGGGCGGGCAATCTCTTCGCCTTTGATAATCGCTTTCAGCAGACGGTGGTTCACCATGTCGCCGAATTTACGAATCGGGGAGGTCCAGGTGGCGTAGGCTTCCAGGCCAAGACCGAAATGCGGACCCGGTTCGGTGCTGATTTCGGCAAAGGACTGGAAACGACGAATACGGCTGTCGAGGAACTGCGTCGGCAGGGCATCCAGTTCACGGCGCAGGGTGCGGAAACCCTCCAGCGTGGTGATCGCCGTCGCGTCGACCGTGACACCATTGGTCGCCAGCACCGCAGCGGCCTGCTCAGCATTCACGCTGTCAAAACCAAGGTGGATGTTGTAGATGCCGAAGCCCAGTTTATCGCGCAGCACCATGGCGGCGCAGATATTGGCGGTGATCATCGCTTCTTCAACGATGCGGTTGGCAATACGACGGTGTTCAGCGACGATATCCAGCACGTCACCTTTCTCGCCCAGCAGGAAGCGGTAGTCCGGGCGATCTTTAAACACCAGCGCGTGGTTCTGACGCCATTCGCCGCGTGCCAGGCACAGCTTATGCAGCAGACGGATCTGGTGCGCAATGGCATCAGACGGTGGCTGCCATGTGCCGCTGTTTTCCAGCCAGTCAGAGACTTCGTCGTAAACCAGTTTCGCTTTTGATTCGATCCACGCGGCGAAGAAGTGAATATCTTCACCCAGCGTACCGTCAGCCGCCACAGTAACGCGGCAGGCCAGCACCGGACGACGCACATCAGGGCGCAGAGAACAGATATCATCCGACAGCTGACGTGGCAGCATCGGGATATTGAAACCTGGCAGATAGTTGGTAAATGCGCGCTGGGCGGCAATCGCATCCAGCTCGCTGCCCGGCGCGACATACGCGGTCGGGTCAGCAATCGCGATGGTCAGCTTCAGGCTGCCGTCGGCATGCTCTTCCACATACAGCGCATCATCCATATCTTCGGTGCTGGCGCTGTCGATGGTGACAAATGACAGTTCGGTAAGATCTTCACGCGGCAGCTGCTCATCCAGCATTTCGCTGGCGGTGGCTTCCGGTGCTTCACGCTCAAGATTGTGGCGTGACAGTGTAACCCACCACGGCGCCAGGTGGTCATCCGCAGTGGTAATGAATTCAGTCAGTTCGGCATAAAAGCCGCGATCACCTTTCAGCGGATGGCGACGCATTTCTGCTACCGCCCAGTCGCCCGCCTGGAAATCGTGCTGCACACCACGCTCTGCACGGCAGGGAATGGCGTCTTTTAACAGCGGATGATCGGGAACAATCGACAGACGGTCGTCTTTTTTCTGCACGCGGCCAACAAAGCGCGTCAGGAAGGGTTCAACCAGCTTTTCTGGTTCAGCGATTTCGCGATCTTTATCGGTCTGCAACACTGCCACCACGCGATCGCCGTGCATCACTTTCTTCATCTGCGGAGGGGGGATGAAGTAGCTTTTCTGTCCATCGACTTCTAAAAAGCCGAAGCCTTTTTCTGTGCCTTTTACCACACCCTCAACACGCGGCGTCTGGGAGTGGAGCTTCTCTTTAAGCTGCGCGAGCAGCGGGTTATCCTGGAACATAATCAGTTATTTTCGTGGCCTAAGAGCGGCTGACAGTTTTACGCGATTAACCGCCTGCGGGCAAGGATGAATTGCGCTTAATAACAAGAGGGTCTGCAGCTGCAGACCCTCTTCATTAGCAACCACTGTGGGCATCAGGCAATGCGCTGACTGGCAACCGCCTGCGAACGGGTGATTTTCACTGGCACCGATTTGGAAGTCGGTGTGCCACTGATATCGCCATAGCTGGACAGCGGCACCAGCGGGTTGGTTTCCGGGTAATACGCCGCCAGGTTGCCGCGCGGAATGTTGTAAGCCACCAGCTTAAAGTTGTGCACTTTACGGGTAATGCCGTCATTCCACAGCGTTTCGATATCGACGTTTTCCCCGGCCTGCAGTCCCATCTCCGCCAGATCGTCAGGATGGATAAACAGCACTTCACGCTGGCCGTAGACACCGCGATAGCGGTCATCGAGGCCATAAATGGTGGTGTTGTACTGGTCGTGCGAACGCAGCGTCTGCAGGGTGAATGGCACTTCGATGTCGCCCAGTTGCGGGAACAGTGAATCCGGCAGGGCGGCAGCGCTGAACTGTGCTTTGTTATTCAGGGTATTAAAGCGTAATTCCGCCGCAGCGTTACCGAGGTAGAAACCACCTGGTTTTTCACACTGCTGGTTAAAATCTTTGAAGCCCGGAATCGTCGCGGCGATATGGTCACGAATCTTGTTGTAATCGCTCGCCAGATCAAGCCAGTTCAGTTTGTCGCTGCCCAGCACCGCATTAGCGATACCAGCGACGATCGCGGTTTCTGAACGCTGGGTCTCGGCAATCGGTTTACCCACGCCTTCAGAGGCATGCACCATGCTGAAGGAGTCTTCCACGGTAATAAACTGCGGACCGCTGGCCTGGATATCCTGTTCGGTACGGCCGAGGGTTGGCAGGATCAGCGCATCAGCGTGTCCCGGTACCAGATGGCTGCGGTTCAGTTTGGTACTGATCTGCACGGTCAGACCACAGCGGCGCAGAGCTTCTTCGGTACGCGGGCTGTCTGGCGCTGCTGCGGCCAGGTTACCGCCAAGGGCGATAAGCACTTTGATCTCGTCACGCAGCATTGCTTCCAGCGCTTCAACGGTGTTATGGCCGATTTCGCGTGGCGGCTCGAAGTTGAAATGGTTGCCCAGCGCATCCAGGAAGGCCTGGCTGGGTTTTTCATCGATACCCATGGTGCGGTTGCCCTGCACATTACTGTGGCCGCGCACCGGGCACAGACCTGCGCCGGGTTTCCCCAGCTGACCAAACAGCAGCTGCAGGTTAACGATCTCGCGTACGGTATCAACCGAGTGTTTATGCTGGGTGATGCCCATCGCCCAGGTACAGATCACCCGCTCGGCGCTCTGGTAGATCGCCGCTGCTTCACGCAGTTGCTGTTCGGACAGCCCGGACTGTTGCTCAATTTGACTCCAGCTGGTAGCTTCCACCTGCGCCAGATAAGCGTCGACACCTTCGGTGTTGGCGGCGATAAAAGTTTCATCAAACAACCCTTTTTCCCCGGCAGCAACACGCGTCTTGTGGGTTTCATTCAGCGCTTTCACCATGCCGCGGACGGCGGCCATATCACCGCCGAGGTTCGGCTGGTAATAGGTCGAACTGATGGTGCCCGCCATCGGCGTGATCACTTCCAGCGGTTTTTGCGGGTCGGCAAAGCGTTCGAGGCCACGTTCACGCAGGGTGTTAAAGGTGACAATCTTCGCGCCGTGATCTGCCGCATGGCGCAGGCTGTGCAGCATACGCGGGTGGTTGGTGCCCGGATTCTGGCCAAAGACAAAAATGGCATTGGCGAGATCGAAATCCTGCAGGCGAATGGTGCCTTTACCGACGCCGATGCTGCGTTTCAGACCGCTGCCGCTGGCTTCGTGGCACATATTGGAGCAGTCAGGGAAGTTGTTGGTGCCGAGCATGCGGCCAAACAGCTGGTAAAGCCAGGAAGCCTCATTACTGGCGCGACCGGAGGTGTACAGCTCCATCTGGTCAGGGTTATCCATCGCCTTGATGTGGCTGGCGATTAACGCAAAAGCCGCGTCCCAGCTGATCGGCTCGTAGTGGTCGGTTTCGCGGTTGTAGCGCAATGGTTCGGTGAGGCGTCCCTGGTACTCAAGGAAGTAATCGCTCTGCTGATACAGCTTAGTGACGCTGTGCGCAGCAAAGAATTCCGCATCGATAAAACGACGGGTTGCTTCCCAGGTAACGGCTTTCGCGCCATTTTCACAAAAGCTGAAGGTGCTTTTGTTGTCATCGCCCCATGCACAACCCGGACAGTCAAAGCCTTTGGCTTTGTTCATGCGCATCAGGTTACGCATGTTTTTCAGGACTTGTTTACTGTCGAAGACGAAACGGGTGGTGGCTTCCAGTGAACCCCAGCCGCCAGCAGCGGCCTGGTAAGGTTTAATTGCTGATTTAAATTTCATAATGGCTGCAGGTAGTTGTTTCTGAGTTGTTAATAAATTATTACCGCTTTCGCACAAAGTCTGCGACTGTTAGCAAAAATTGTCTAATTGATTGACTGAATGGTGCGATAGTTACGGTTTATCGTGAGGCGGGTTAAAGTGTGAGCGATATCATGTTTTGCTGCCCATTCTGCTGCTGTACAGGGCGGCTAATGAGTTTGTTGGCTAATAATTAGTCTTTCAGATACCAGCCCAGGGGCGGATTATGAAAGAGTTAGCCAGTCAGGTTCATGCCTTCGGCAAAGCGCTGATGATGCCGATTTCGGTGATCGCCGCTGCCGGGATTTTCCTTGGCGTCGCGGCGGCGATGCAGAATCCGGCGATCACCGGCGATGCCTTCGCCCAGCTGCGTACGCCACAACTGATTATTGGTTTTATCCGTCAGGTTGCCGGGGCGCTGTTTGCCAATCTGCCGGTATTTTTTGCTGTCGCCAGTGCCATTGGGCTGGCGAAAGCCGAGAAGCCAACGGCCGCTTTCGCGGCGGTGATCGGTTTTATCGCTATGCATGTCGGCGTCAGCGCGACGCTGGGTGCGCAGGGGCTAACTGCTGCCACCACCACGGCGGAAGCGCTACAGAAAGCAGGGATGGATCAGACTGCTGCGATGATGACCTCGGCGGAATATATCCAGATGCTGGGGATTTTTACCTACAACATGAGCGTGCTGGGCGGGGTGATCGCCGGGCTGGTGACGGTGGTGCTGCATAATCGTTTTTATACTCAGCAATTACCGACGGCGATCAGTTTCTTTGGCGGGCGGCGTTTTGTGCCGATCGTGACGGTGCTGGTATTGCCGTTAGTCGGCGTGTTGCTGGCGCTGATTTGGCCAACGATTGGCGCGGCGATCGCATGGGTTGGCGAGCTGATTGGCAAGAGTGGTCAGTATGGCGCTTTTCTCTATGGCTCCTTTGAACGGCTGCTGATCCCAACGGGTTTACACCATATTCTTAATGAGACCGTGCGCTTTACGCCGATTGGCGGTATCGCCACGGTGGATAACCAGAGCATTGTCGGCGCGCTGAATATTTTTAATGCCGCGCTGACGCATCCTGGCATGATCCCGGATGAGATTGTGCGCACCGCCACGCGCTTCCTCGCGCAGGGTAAGATTCCGGTGATGATGTTTGGTCTGCCTGCGGCGGCGCTGGCGATTTACCATTGCGCGCGTCCCGAGCATAAGCAGCGTGTGAAGGCGCTGGTGCTGGCGGGCGCGCTGACGTCATTTACTACCGGCATTACGGAGCCGCTGGAGTTCTGCTTTATTTTTGTTTCGCCGTTGCTGTATATCCTGCATGCGTTGTTGAGTGGCTTGTCATTTATGCTGATGTCGGTGATGCATCTGATGATTGGTAATGTGCAGGGCGGTGCGATTGATCTGGTGGTGTTTGGTATTCTCGGCGGCAGTAAGACGCAGTGGTGGTGGAGTGTTGCGTTAGGCGCGATTTATGTGCCGGTCTATTACTACAGTTTCCGTTTTGTTATCCGGCGGATGAATGTCGAGACGCCGGGGCGTGAGTCGGATGAAGTTGATGCCGCGGCGCCGGTCGCTGCCAGTGAGCGCACCAGAGTGATTATTAGTGGTCTGGGCGGTGAAGGAAATATTGAGGATGTCGATTGCTGTTTCACCCGTTTGCGTGTGCGGGTGAAGGAGATGAAGGAGGTGGTGGATCAGACGCTGATGACCACCGGCGCCAATGGCGTGAATCGCGTCAGTGATCATGATGTGCAGGTGATTTATGGCCCGCAGGTGGAGAAGATCGCCAATGAGGTGAAGACGGCGCTTGGGGTGAGTTGAATTTTGGCTTTGTGGGGGGCTTGCAGGGTATCGTCTGTTTGATCGAGATACCCCGGGCGACCATGCCGCGGTCCTCCGCGGTCGGGCCGCTACGGAGCCATCGGCATGTTTCCCCGAAAAATGAGCTTTATTCGTCGCCTGTTACGTATCTCCTTAGTGATCAGGAGAGGTTTCGGCGACTCACCGGTTACGCGAGAATACGCTCAGCCCAGACACTGATATCATCGCCGCTACCCAGATCGGCCTGCACCAGTCCGTTGACCAGGAAAGTCGGCGAGACGTGGATACCGTTCTGGCGTGAATATTTGCAGTGCCATTTGATGTCGTTTTGCAGTTCCGGACGGGCAAAAGCTTCAGCCAGTTTGACACCACTGTAGTTTTCGATACGTTCAATAATCTGATTGGGGGTGGCGTCCATATTCGGACCGCTGCAGTGATCGGTGAATTCAAACTCTTCACGATGATCGGCGACGGCCTGCAGTACTTTACGGGCTGCGTTTTTGCCTTCGGGCAGGGTGGAAGCGGCCAGGATAGCGCGCACAATCACGCCCGAAAACAGGTGCCACGGCTGCGATTGCAAGCGGATTTTTACCGTGACTTTATCTTCACCCACCCGTGTCAGCAGTGCGTCCAGTTTATTGAATGCACGTACTGAAAACGGGCAGGTGGGTTCCAGAAACACTTCAAATACCGCCGGGCCGTGTCCCCAGACCAGAGGTTGTGCGTTTGTTTGGCTCATCATAACTCCTGTGAGTGAATGTCGGACGTCTGCTGGTGTTCAGGCTGTTTGAGCCGCGTTTTCCACTTTGACAAACGCCGTGTACAGCGTATCCGCATTGAGTTCAACCGGCAAATAGTGAATTGACTCCACCGGGCGCAGGGTGTGGGCGATAACCCGATCCAGTGCTGCGCGATCGTGAATATCAACGTCCAGCTGTGCAAGCGTGGTGGGCAGGTTGAAGCGCTGATAGGCCTCAATCAACTGGCTCAGTACCTCATCCTGGCCGAGCAGCGCGCTCTGCACCAGAATGCCGTAAGCAACTTTGGTGCCGTGGAGGAATTTATCGGTTTGCGGCAGCACGGTGAGACCGTTATGCACCGCATGCGCTGCCGCGATGCGGGTGAAGCGTTCGCCCAGCCCGCCCACCATGCCGCCACCGGCGATAATTGCATCCAGCACGTCACGGAACGCCAGGCTGAGTTCGCCACGCTGTTGATCGGCCAGCGCCGCTTCGCTTTTCTCCAGCAGCACATTGCGAATGGCCAGCGCGGCGTCGATGCCCAGCCGCACCGTCAGCGGAAGCGTCTCAGGTTGTGGCGCCAGCACCACCGCTTCGTACCACTTCGCCAGCGTGTCGCCAATACCGGCCAGCAGATACTCTACTGGCGCTTCAAGAATGATTTGGGGTTCCACCAGTACCAGGTGGTTGGCGTCGTTGAAGATTTCGAAATCCAGCGCCTGCCCGGCATCGTTGTACCAGACTGATAGCGGCGTCCACGCCGCACAGGTGGCGGCGATGGTTGGAATCGCCACCAGCGGCAGTCCCAGTTGACGCGCCAGCGCTTTGGCGCTGTCGAGCAGCGCGCCGCCGCCCACGCCAATTACCACCGAACGATCCGCTCCGGCATCCAGCGCCAGATTACCGACATCGCGCTGGCTGCAGTGGCCTTTAAACAGCAGGTGTTTCGCGCCTGGCGCATTGAAGGACGCTGGCAGGAAAGGGTGCGCGGCGGCAATGGCGCGTTCGCCATACACCCAGACCGCCCGCGACAGCGCTTCTTCGCTGTAGAGTTCGTCAAGACGCGCCAGCGCGCCGGGATGAGAATAGTAGTTGGCGGGGCCGGGGACGACGCGGATATCGGTGTTGCTCATGGTAAGTCCTTACAGGAGGTCGGGTAGGCGGAACGAGGCAGAAAAACGAACCGCTGGTAACTTGATTAACCCGATGTTATATATAGACATCCAGATGGCTAATAACATTTGGTTTTATCTTATGCTTTTTCAGTTATTGCTGTTAAGCGGCGGCTGTGAAAAATTCGCTAAATCAAGTTATTAATCACCGCGATTACTGCTCGCTGGAAGCAATGATCGTCTCTATTGTCCAGCGATCACCATGACTTCAGACAGGGAAATATAATGAAAAAATTCACGCTCTCTTTACTGGCTTTGGGATTGTTTAGCGCACTGCCTGCTCTGGCCGCCACTCCGGCGCCGATCCCGGCGGCGATCGCTAGCCACGATGGCCCAATCCGCATCGCGGTAATCCGTAACCTCGGGTCAGACGACAACACCACCCAGTTTGTCGCGGGAGCGGTACAGGAAGGTAAAAAACTCGGCTTTAAAGTCAGCACTTTCCTCAGTAATGGTGATGATGCGCGTTTCCAGGACTTTGTGAATCAGGCGATTAGCCAGAAGTATGACGGTATCATTCTGTCCCAGGGGCGCGACCCGTATGCCACTCAGCTGGTCAAACGTATCAGCGATGCTGGTATCGCCGTGTCGGTGTTTGATACCGCCGTGAATGGTACTATTCCGGGTGTGACAGTGACTCAGCAGGATGACGCTTCGCTGACCAACCACTCAGTGGGCCAGTTAATCAAAGATTTCAACGGCAAAGCCAATATCATCAAACTGTGGGTGGCCGGTTTCCCGCCAATGGAGCGTCGTCAGGCAGCTTACCAGGAGCTGCTGAAGCAGAATCCTGGCATTCATGAGCTGGAGTCGATTGGTGCAGTCTCTTCCGATGTGCAGGGCGATACCGCCAATAAAGTCGGTGCCGTTCTGGCGAAATACCCGAAAGGCAAAGTTGATGCGATCTGGGGGACCTGGGATGCCTTCAGCCAGGGCGCTTACAAGGCGCTGAAAGAGAATGGCCGTACTGAGATCAAACTCTACAGCATCGATATCTCTAACCAGGATCTGCAGCTGATGCGCGAAGCCGGCAGCCCGTGGGTGGTGAGCGTGGCAGTGGATCCGAAGCTGATTGGCGCCACCAACGTGCGTCTGGTGGCGAACAAGATTGCCGGTGAGCCGACCCCTGCGACTTATGACTTTAAAGCCGCTGCTATTCCGCAGGCACTGCTCGCCAGCCAGCCGGGTCCGGTTAACGTCGCGTCTCTGGGTAAAATTATCCCTGGCTGGGGCCAGACCGAGGACTTTATTGCACCATGGTTTGCCACGCTGGAAGCTAAAAACAAAAAGTAACGTCTGAGGAGCGGTTATGAGTATTGAGTTACCGCGTCCCGAATTCAGCCGCAATATGCGGCTGATCGGCCACAGCGATCAGGGTGGACGCCCGGACGGCGTGCAGCTGATGGTACACCGTGGTTTTGCTTACATCGGCCATATGGTGTCGCAGGGTTTTTCCATCGTTGATGTCCGCGATGCGAAGAATCCAAAGCCTGCCGGATATGTTGCTGCGCCGCCAGGCACCTGGAATGTGCATCTGCAGGCGCATGACGATCTGCTGCTGGTGATTAATGCGCGCGACCTGTTTGCCGATGTGCGTTTCGCCGATGAAAAGGTGTACTACACCCGTTCGGTGGGTGATACCGTGCGTGATGTTAGCGAAAAAGGCTGGAGCGCCGGATTACGCGTGTTTGATATCTCGACGCCAGATAAGCCACGTGAAATTGGCTTTCTGTCGCTGGAGGGCATCGGCATTCACCGTATCTGGTATGTCGGCGGGCGCTGGGCGTATGTTTCCGCCTTGATCGACGGTTTTACCGACTACATCTTCCTGACTATCGATCTCGCCGATCCGCGTAAGCCGGAAGTGGCGGGGCGCTGGTGGTTACCGGGAATGAATGAGGCGCAGGGTGAAACCCCGGACTGGCCTGAAGGTAAACGTTACGCGCTGCATCACGCGATTATTAGTGGCGATACCGCATACGGCAGCTGGCGCGATGGCGGTCTTACCCTCCTTGATGTGAAAGATCGCACTCAGCCGCAACTGATTAGTCATCGCAACTGGAGCCCGCCATTTGGCGGCGGCACGCACACCGCGCTGCCACTGCCAGATCGTGACCTGCTGGTGGTGCTGGATGAAGCGGTGCTGGATAACCAGGAAGATGGTGAGAAGCTAATTTGGCTGTTTGATATTCGTGAACCCGCCAATCCGGTCAGTATTTCCACCTTCCCGCAGCCTGATGAGACGGATTATGTGGCGAAAGGGGCGCATTTTGGCCCGCATAACCTGCATGAAAACCGTCCCGGCAGTTTTATCAGTTCCACGCTGATATTCGCCACTTATCAGAATGCGGGCGTGCGTGCTTACGATATCAGTAATCCGTATCGGCCAGTGGAAACCGGTGCGCTGGTACCTGCAGCACCGGCGAAAATGATGGACACCCGTCCGGGACGGCCACAGGTGATTCAGTCCTGCGATGTGTTTGTTGATGCGCAGGGGATTATCTACAGCACCGACTATAACGGTGGCTTGTCGATTATCGAGTATCTGGGTTGATATTTTCCCCTCCCGGCGGGGAGGGGAAATACAGCCTGGCGCTGGTGACCCTAGTGCGCGCTGATAAAGTTTTTGTACAGTTCGTACAGTCCAAATATCAGGCTGGGCAAACCCAGAATCCAGACAATAATGGCGAGCTTTTGATCTTTTAGCTTGCCATCCAGCTGAACGGCCTGAGTCTCCATTTTCTGTTCCAGAAATTGCGTACGATGCTCGATTTTGTCGTCAAGACGGTCAATTTTGGCATCAAGGCGGTCAATTCTGGCATCAAACTGCTGAGAATGTTTTTCCAGTTTGGCATCAAACTGTTGAGACATCATCACCATTTTATTTTCAAACAGCTGTGTCTGATGATCAATTTTATCATTGAGTTTCTCAAGCTGAGCGCCAAATGTGAGCGCCTGATGTTCAACCAGTGAGAGCAGTTTCTGCGATTGCCTGTCAAAGCCATCGGTCATTTTCTGCATCTGCTGACCAAAACTGGCAGCCTGCTGTTCCAGCTTTTCGTCAATACGCATCACGGCGCTATGCAGGGCTGAGAGGGTGCTTTCCATGGCGTCTGCATGCTGCTCCATGCGGTCTAATCTTCCTGTCATACGCTGGTCTCCATTTCGTCTGCGGATGCCATTGCTAAACACTTTACGGTTATCACCTGGCCGCCAGGCGCAGAGATCTGGCGAAAAAAGGTAAGGTAAGCTGAGTGGCCTGGTCATTCTTTGTCGCTCTCATCCATGAGTTATGCCGCGTTGTCTGTGGTGGCTGGGAAATGTTTTCCATTAAAATAATATCAATGCAATTCATTGTATAATAAGCTTTATTTTCACTTTGCTGCTTTTTTGAACATTAACTCATTTGCATTTTATTGTCCAGCATAAGAATGGCATCACGACAGGTGGGAAAGGGGCGGGACAATTCTGGCGAAAAGGGAACTGTCCGTTAATATTATCTTTGTGTGATCACAGTTTCAGTCCATAAAACAGAGGTCTCCCTGCGATGGACTGAAACTGTTAATCCTGTGGCTGGTATGAACACTCATTCGCCCCAGGCCGCTCATCAATACCAACTTAACCAGCCATTTCGCGTTTAAATACAGCAAGTGTATGCGCTTTAACCCGCACAAACTCTGGATGACTCATCATCTCGGCGGTACGGGGGCGGGGCAGTGCGAAGGGAACAATCTCCGCCACCCTCGTGGGGCGGCGCGTCAGCAGCAGGATTTCATCCGCCAGAAACACCGCATCCTCCAGGTCATGTGAGACGATCAACATGGTGACACCGGTTGCCAGTTGCACCTGCTGTAATTTATCGCGGATAAACAGCGTCATCTCAAAATCGAGTGCCGAGAAGGGTTCATCAAGGAACATCACCTCCGGCTGAGTTGCCAGTGCGCGCATAATACACACCGTTTGCTGTTGCCCACCGGAGAGCTCATACGGATAACGTTGCAGATCGAAGCGAATATCGAACATTGTGGCCAGCTCAGCCACACGTTGCCGGACCGCCACCATTTTCATACCCTGACGTTTTAACGGATAGGCAATGTTCTGCCAGGCGGTTAACCACGGAAAAAGCGCGTCGCGATAGTTCTGGAACACATAGCCAATTTTCGTCTCCGCCAGTGTTTTTCCGTCAAAGAGGATTTGCCCGTGATCGACCGGAATCAATCCGGCGATCATGTTCATCAGCGTCGATTTTCCGCAGCCGTTAGGGCCAAATATCGAGACAATCTTGCCTTTAGGTAAATCGAGGTTGAGATTTTGATACAGCGGCTGTCCAGCGAAGCTTTTATCCAGTTCGCGAATCGTGACATGGGTATCAGGCTGAGGGTAATGTGGGTTTTTCATGCTTTGCCACTCCAGTGCACAGTGCGTTTTTCGATCAGCAGAAAACCAAGATTCAGCAGATAGCCAAATGCGCCGGTGAGCAGAATGGATGCGTACATATCTTTAATATTGAACAGCTGCTGCGCATCAATAATGCGGTGTCCCAGGCCGGTTTCAGACCCAATAAACATTTCGGCGACGATAACGATCACCAGCGCCATGGACACGCCGGTGCGCAAACCGACAAATGTCTGCGGCAGGCTTTCCATCAGCATGATGTCTTTAAACACATGCCAGCGCGAAACCCCCATCACCTGCGCCGCCATAATGCGGGTTTTCTTCGCGTTCATGACCCCGTAGGCGCTGTTAAACAGGATCACCAGCACAGCTGCAAACGCAGCGATGGCGATTTTGTTCGTATCCGTGATACCAAAAATCAGCATAAAAAGCGGGATGAGTGCTGATGAGGGTGTGGACCGGAAAAAATCCACCAGAAACTCGACGCTACGATACAGACGTTCGCTACTGCCGAGCACTACCCCCAGTGGCACGCCGATGACCGCCGCCACCACAAATGCCATCAGGGTGCGGTAGAGTGTATCGCCAATATCCTGATTCATGCTGCCGTCCGCGAGCGCGCTGAAGAGATAGCTCAGGGTTTCCCCCGGCGATGGCAGCAATACCGGATTTAACCACCTGGCACTGACCGCCGTTTGCCAGAGGAGAAATAACAGTACCGGCCCTGTCAGTGGCAACAACCTGCGACGCCAAATCTGCATCATTGAAACTCTCCTTATGCGCGATAGATGAGTGGGCCAACCTCGAGTGGTCTGCTGAAAATTTTCCGTTCGGCAAAGACATCATAAAATTTCTGGAACCACTGCAGGTTATCGCCCGTTAACTGGTCATACATCACGAAGCCCGGCAGCGGGACTTCCTTCACCAGCGCCGCTTCAATGCCGGTATAACCCGCCACATGCTTTCGCGCTTCGTCCGGCTGTTGCTGGATAAATTTAACCGCAGCGCCCCAGGCATCAACGAACTGTTTTGCCCGCGCTTTATCCTCGTTGATAAAACGGGTGGTAAGCGCTGCTGCACCGCCAAACCACGGCGCACTGGCATCGCCCAGCACATATTTCGCGATCACGCCGGTCTCCAGCACTTTGCCCATGCCCTTCATGCGCGCCACCGTACCTGTCGGTTCCAGCGTGTAGACGCCATCAATCTGCCCGGCAGCCAGCGATGGCGCATGCTGACCGACCGGCAGCTCGATTACCCGGGTATCGGTAAAACCATTCTTCTCCAGAATAATTTTCGCCATGGTGACGTTCTGAATGCCCGGTCCGCTGGCAATGCGTTTCCCCCTGAGATCGCTGATCGATTTGGCCGTGCTGTTGACTGGCACAAGAAACTCATCCAGCACCATTTTTTCATTGGAAGGATTAGAACAGATGATTTTGAACAGGTCCGGGCTGGTAATAGCCCCTAGACCTAACGCACCAGTGGCGGTACCGTTGGCACAGCCATGAATACGTCCGGTGATCATGGCTTCCACCACTTGCTGCGGGCTGGCAAATTTAACGGCACGCACGTTCAAACCAGCCTGTTTGAATATCCCTTGTTCAACGCCGGTATATAAGGGCAGGCCGCCTACAATCGGCCAGTAGCCAATCAGGATCTCATCGTCAGCAGCCAGTGCCGATGGGCTGCCCAGCATGCCACTGAGCGCAACGCCGCCTAATGCCAGCATCGAATATTTCATTATCTGGCGACGCTGAGCGTTAATTTTCTTTTTATCATCGTTGTGCACAGTAATTCCCCCAATTAAGTGACTGGTATTCGCTCTTGTATACAAGAGACTGGAAATATGCAGAAGTTGTGCCAAATCACACCATTACCGTGTGGTAAGGCTTTTCGCCGCGTTTTTATCAGTAAAGGAGAACTCATGGTGCACCGGCGCACCAATCTGGGACAGGTTCGCCAGACTTCATCGCCTGCAAAAGATTATCTGGCTCAATTCAGCCGATACGATACGGGCACAGAGGTTAGATTCAGCACGCTATTAACCCGCTAATATCTCACCCCTGAATTGACATCATCCGCTATCTCACTGAACATCTCTGCAGAGCTTTCGAAGCTGGAAAGAGAGCAAAAATTGTTGAGGACATCCGGCGGTACATAATTTTTCATTTCTGCCCTTTTAACAGCACGTAACTATCTGGTGGATAAAGAAAATCGACATAAAACAACTTATTTACCTGTGCAATCTTGAGCGTGAGCGTCATTTTGGCCGTGCTGCAGAAGCCAGTTTTGTCAGTCAGCCGACTTTATCGATGCGCTTAAAAAACCTCGAGCGCGAACTGGGCCTGTCGCTGATCAACCGCAGTAATAACTTCGCCGGTTTCACTGCGGAAGGGGAGCGGGTGCTGGCATGGGCGCGGGAGATTGTCTCGGTCTATCAGGGGCTGAAACTCGAAGTGGAATCGCTCAAGCATGGCGTTAACGGCACGCTGCGTATTGGCGTGGTGCCGCAGTGCAGCATCTCGCTGCCAATGATGCTGAAAGCGATTAGCGATCGTTATCCGCAGCTGGATTATCGGGTGGCAGTGCTGAGCGCCGATCAACTGCTGGAAGCGCTGAACAGCCATACGGTGGATGTCGGCATCGGTTTCTTTGAAATGGCGACGCTGCGCGAGCTGCATTTCCAGGCGGAACCATTGCAGGATAACGGCGTGGAGCTGCTGTTTCACCCGCAGTATTTCCCGCAATTATCGGGCAGTGAGCCGCTGAGGCTGGAAGAAGTGTCTGGTCTGCCGTTGTGCCTCGCCGAACCAACGCGCTATTTTCGCCGTTATATCGACAGCCACTTTCGCGAAGCCGGACTGGCGTTACGTGTGGTGCTGGAGACGACATCGGTATTTCAGCTGGTGCAGGCGGTACAGGTGGGACTGGGCTGCCTGATCTCCCCGGTGGGGCATTTATTGCCGGAAATGATGCCAGATTTGCACAGCCGCAAACTGTCAATTGCCCCGATGGCGCGCCATGCAGCGGTGGTGATTGCTGAACCAGGACGTGCGACGCCGCTGGCCCAGCATTTCTTTGATGAAGTTCGCCGCTGGTTAACGGATAACAAACGGCCGTTCGGCCAGAGTTAACTTCCCAGCGACTGGAACAGGCGGTTACGCCAGTTAGCAAAAGCCACGTTCTGCACAAAACGAAACAGGGTTTCTGGCGAATAGCCCTGTTCCGCCAGCGGTTGTAAATGTGCGGCGCTAAAGCGTTCCGGGGCGCGTGTCAGCTGCGCCGCTGCCTGGATCACAGCCGCACTCTCTGGCTGAGGTTTACTGGCGAGCAGCGCCTCATCAATCCCCTCCACTAAAGCGTCGCGCCACTCTCCCTGGTACTGCGCAAAACAGCCCACACTGCCATTAATGCGGGCGCAAACGGCGGCGGCCAGCCTGTCCTGCTCGCTGGCCTGCTCATCCAGCGCGATGAGTAACTGTGCCCAGCCGTGCAGCGCTCTGGCATCGTGGGCTAACAGCCAGGCGCTCTGGCTTAACAGCGGTTGTGGCTGGCAGAAGGTCAGGGTTTCGAGCTGCTCCGGTGTGGCATAGCGCAGCTCGACCGGCGGCAGCTGCGGCTGCCACTCTGGTAATGTGGCAAAGCGCTGCGCATCGGCATCAGCAGGGACAACCGTGCCAGGAATCCAGCGCACCGGTAACGCCATTAGCGCCTGGATACCCGCAACGACGCGCGCCTGGTAACTGACATAGCCAATCAGCTGGCTGAAAGTGATGATATCCGGTTCGGTCAGTCCGACCTCTTCCAGCCGGCGCAGCGCCGCGCAGTCAATCAGCGTCGGCTGGCTGGCCAGCTGGCGTGAATACTGGGTGATTTGCGTCAGGCGATTATTGCTTTCGCGCGAGGAGTCCGGGCCGGGCAGGGGATTGAGCCGCGCGGCATAGTGATTACACAGCCGCTGAATACCGGTGACCTGCGCAACCGTCAGCGCGGTACACAGGCGGTCATACAGCGTCAGTGTATGGGTCAGCGAGGTTTGCAGGCTGTCGGGCAACAGAATGGCATTGAGCTTGCGGGCGAGCTGCAAAATGGAGGTTTGTGACTGCAGTGTCGCCTGCAGCGCCGCGGGCGCCTGTTGCATCAGGCCCAGCAGAAAACGATCTTCGACCTCCGCGGCTTCGGGAACCAGCGGCGACCCCTTCTCAGCACTGACACTGGATTGTGTTTCATGATACCAGTGATGGTTGCCGGGATAACGGCGTTGTTCCATGGTCATTCCTTTTTCATGTTAACTGACCCGACGTTGACTGCAGAGGCGTAAACAGGCATCAGCGCCGGGCCTGGATGGCACCGTTATCCTGGCGTAACGTGGCGTGGTAACAAAAGAATGATGAGTGATAATTAATAGCAGAAAGCTATAACAAAGCGGGAGGGGGACGATTGACGTGGCAAGAGGGCGAGGCAAGCCTCGCCCGCAAAGCTTACTTCAGTTCCAGCTCGTTCATGGCAGCGATGCTGAAACCGCCGTCAACGTGCAGAACTTCACCGGTCACACCACCAGCCAGGTCGGAGCACAGGAAGGCGGCGGAGTTACCGACATCCTCAGTGGTCACGGTACGGCGAATGGGGGTAACGGCTTCGCAGTGGGACAGCATTTTACGGAAGTCTTTGATACCGGACGCCGCCAGAGTACGGATTGGGCCCGCAGAAATGGCGTTAACGCGCACGCTTTCCGGACCCATTGCGTTCGCCATGTAGCGCACGTTGGCTTCCAGAGAGGCTTTTGCCAGACCCATCACGTTGTAGTTCGGGATCGCGCGCTCAGCACCCAGGTAAGACAGGGTCAGCAGAGCGGAGTTCGGGTTCAGCATCGCGCGACACTCTTTCGCCATCGCAACAAAGCTGTATGCGCTGATATCGTGAGCGATTTTGAAACCTTCACGGGTGACGGCATTCACATAGTCGCCATCCAGCTGCTCAGCGGGTGCGAAGCCGATGGAGTGAACGAATCCATCAAATTTTGGCCAGGTTTTTGCCAGCTCGGCAAACAGCGCTTTGATGCTCTCATCTTCAGCAACGTCACATGGCAGAACGATGTCAGAACCGAGTTCTTTAGCGAACTCTTCGACACGACCCTTCAGCTTCTCGTTCTGATAGGTGAAGGCCAGTTCAGCGCCCTGTTTGTGCATCGCCTGTGCAATACCGTATGCGATAGAGAGTTTACTGGCAACGCCAGTGATCAAAATGCGCTTACCGGAAAGAAAACCCATAGCTGTAATCCTTATGGTCATTGTTGTTGGCGGCCGCTGTGGACAATAAATAAGCGACCGACGTTAATCGACCCGGCATTCTAGCACGAGTCTTTAGCCGTTGCTAAATCAACGATCTCGCCGCCAGGCATCGGCGGTTAACGCTTCACCGAAATGGCTGGCGATCAGACGTTTGGTGAGGTCATGCAATGGCGAGGCCAGCACGTCAGCGGTACTGCCACGCTCCACCACCTCACCCTGATGCATCACCAGTACCTGATCGCTGATATGCTTCATCATGCCAAGATGCTGGGTGACATAAATATAAGAGATACCGTGTTTCTCCTGCAGTTCAAGCATCAGGTTAATCAGCTGTGAGCGCATCGACATATCGAGCGAGGCCAGCGCTTCATCGGCGACAATCACCTTTGGCTGCAGGATCAGTGCGCGCGCCAGGCCAATACGCTGCTTCTGCCCGGGGGCCAGCATATGCGGATAGTAGGCCGCATGGTCGCGCAGCAGACCGACCTGGCGCAGCGTGGCGATAATGCGTTTTTCCCGCTCTTTCGCATCCAGATCGCTGTTCAGCAGCAACGGCAAGTCGAGAATCTGGCTGATGCGCTGGCGCGGATTCAGCGCGGTGGACGGGTCCTGAAAAATCATGCGGATGCGCTGGCTGCGATAACCGTAATCGCCATACTCCAGCGGATGGTCATCAATCACGATTTCGCCGTTGCTGGGCGCCACCATGCCGCTGAGCATTTTCGCCAGGGTTGATTTGCCCGAACCGTTTTCCCCGATAATCGCCAGCGTCTGTTTTTCGCGCAGGGTAAAGCTGACGTCTTTCACCGCCTCCACATGCTGGCGGCGGAACAGGCCAGTACGGTAGCGGTACGTTTTAGTCAGGTTACGCACCTCAAGCAGCGTTTCGATCATCACTGCCCCTCCATATTCAGCGGGAAGTGACAGGCGTAAAGATGCGTGCGCTGACCCGTCAGGCGCGGAGTATCAATACACTTGCGCTGCGCGTAAGGGCAGCGTGGCCCGAGGCGACAGCCCACCGGCAGGTGCTCCAGCGACGGGATCGCGCCGGGCAGGGTGTTCAGGCGGCTTTTGTGCGGCAGTGAACGACCAAAATCGGGCATCGCGCGGATCAGCGCCTGAGTGTAGGGATGATGCGGCGTGCTGATCAGATCTTCGCTTTGCGCAGTTTCCACCGTCTGGCCACAATACATCACGTTAATTTTATCCGCCCAGTGGCTCATCATCTGCAGGTCATGGCTGATCAGCAGAATGGTGGTGTTGTTGTTCTGATTGAGGCGCGACAGCAGGCGGAAAATTTGCGCCTGGGTGGTCGGCTCCATCGCGTTCGTCGGCTCGTCGGCGATTAACAGACGCGGCTGATTCGCCAGCGCGATGGCAATCATCACTTTCTGACACTCGCCATCGGTCAGCTCATACGGGAAACTGCGCATAATGTCGCGGTGATCTTTAATCCCGACACGGTGCAGTAACTCAATCGCCCGACGGTGGCGCCAGCGGAAACGCTGATACCAGCGGCCTTTCCAGGTCCAGCCAGGAATCGCCTGCATAATCTGGCGGCCGATACGTTCCGACGGGTCGAGACAGGATTGTGGTTCCTGGAAAATCATCGACATATTGTGGCCGACGATGCGCCGCCGTTCGCGCGGCGACAGATGCAGCAGATCGATATCATCGAAGCGCATGCGGTCGGCGGTGACTCGCCAGTTGTCTTTGGTTACGCCGCAAATCGCTTTTGCGATCAGGCTTTTGCCTGAACCCGATTCGCCAACCAGACCGCGCACTTCACCTTCGCTCAGGGTAATGCTGACGCGATCCACCGCTTTGACCGGCCCGTCGGCGGTCATAAATTCAATCGTCAGATTGCGAATATCAAGTAACGGCATTATTCCACTCCTGCATCAATCGCGCGGCGAATGCCGTCGCCCAGCAGGTTAACAATCAATACGCTAATCATAATCGCTGCGCCAGGCAACATCACGGTCCAGGGCGCAACATAAATCAGCTCCAGCGCATCGCCCAGCATTGCGCCCCACTCAGGTGAAGGGAGCTGTGCGCCAAGGTCAAGAAAGCCCAGCGCCGCGATATCAAGAATCGCCATGGAGAGGGCGCGGGTAAACTCGGTCACCAGCAGCGATAAAATATTGGGCAGAATGGTGTGCCAGAGAATAGTAACGCTGCTGGCACCATCAAGGCGTGCGGCGATCACATAATCTTTTTCCAGTTCATCATGCACTGCGATGTAAATCTCACGCACCAGACGCGGCAGAATCGCCAGCCACACCGCCAGCATCGCATGCTCCAGCCGCGGGCCGAGAAAGGCGACCACGATAATCGCCAGCAACAGCGACGGAATGGATAACAGCGTATCGAGAATATGATTCAGCAGTGCGGAGCGCAGGCCGTGGGTCAGCCCGGCCAGCACGCCAATCACCATCGCGCACAGCGCGGCGGCGACGGTGACAACAATCGCCGAACCGACGGTCGGCGCGGCGCCGCTTAGCAGGCGGCTCAGTAAGTCACGGCCCAGATCATCGGTGCCGAGAAAGAAGGAAACATCGCCGTAGCGCGACCACGACGGCGGCAGCAGCTGGTAGCCGAGGAACTGCTGATCGAGACCGTACGGCGCCAGCAGGCCGCCGAAAATGCACAGCAGCAGCAGCGCGATAAAGCCGTAAAAGCCCACCATCGCGGTGGTATCGCGATAAAACAGCCGCCAGGTGGTACGAAACGAGCTGGGCAGGCGCTTTTCGGCGTAGATATTATCTAAGGGCATACCACTCCTTATGTTTCAGCGGATTGGTCATCGCACCGAGGATATCCGACAGCACATTTACCGAAATCACCAGACCACCCACCACCATCACACCCGCAGAAATCGCGGCGTAATCCTGCTGGTGGATAGCATTAATTAACCAGCGGCCCAGACCGGGCCAGCTGAACACCACCTCGGTGATCATCGCCAGCGTCAGCATCGTGGCGAACTGCAGGCCGAGACGCGGGATCACCGGCGGCAGCGCATTGTGCAGCACATGGCGGCGGATCACGGTAAAACGCGACAGGCCACGCGTTGCGGCGGCTTTCACATAGTTCTTATCAATAACGTCGCTGGTGCTGATGCGCAACAGACGCACCACTTCGGTCGTCGGGGCAACCGCCAGCGCGGTAACCGGCAGCACCATATGAGTGAGGACGCTCATGATCATTTCGTCACGCCAGGGTGAATCACTCAGCCAGGCATCAATCAGCGCAAAACCGGTGACGTTCTGCAGCGGATACAGCATGTCGAAACGACCGGAAACTGGCAGCCAGCCGAGATTCAGCGAGAAGAACAGCGTCAGCAGCAGCGCCAGCCAGAACACTGGCAGAGAGAAGCCAAGCAGCGCCAGCGCACTAATCACTTTATCCTGCCATTTATTGCGCATCACTCCGGCGACAATGCCAAGCGGAATGCCCACCAGCAGCGCCAGGCTAAATGCCAGCAGGCACAGCTCCATGGTGGCGGGGAACACTTCACGTAACTGCTGGGTAATCGGCTGGCCGTTAATGCTGGAGACGCCAAAATCAAACTGCAGTACGCCTTTGAACCAGAACCACCACGCATCCAGCAATGACGCACCCTGCAGTGGCGCATTGGGGGTGAAATAGCTCAGGCTGAATCCCACCTGTGTCAGCATAAACAGCGTTACCAGCAACAACACCAGACGGCGCAGCGTATAGATAATCATGGTTTGATCTCCATACTGCCATCACGATGCACGCCGGCAAAAGAGGCATTGCCAAACGGGCTCAGCACCAGTCCCTGAATATCGTGGCGGTAGGCCTGCAGGCGTAAGGACGACGCCAGCGGCAGCACGGGCAGATCCTGCGCCAAGCGGCGCTGGGCATCGCGATAGTGATCGATACGCGCCGACAGTTGCTGCGACACCAGCGCCTGCTGCAGCACGGTGTCGAAAGCAGGATCACACCAGTGGGCAAAGTTGGTTTGCGAACGGATGGCCGCGCAGCTGAGCAGCGGGCGGAAGAAGCTGTCAGGGTCGTTGCTGTCGGTCGACCAGCCGGTCAGCGTCAGATCGTGGTTCATCTCCATCAGCCGCGCCTCCTGGAAACGGCCATCCACCGGCACGATGGTGACACGCACACCCACCTGCGCCATATCCGCCTGAATCAGCTCGGCGGTTTTCAGCGGGCTGGGATTCCAGGATTGCGATGCAGTCGGCACCCACAGGCGCAGATGCAAATTTTCCACGCCAAGTTTTTTCAGTTCGTCGCGCGCACGTTGCGGATCGTAAGGCGTCACGCGCGCATCATTATCATAAGCCCAGGACGCACGTGGCAGCACAGAGGCGGCGGTTTCTGCGGTGCCGTAGTAAATCGACTCCATCAGACGTTCATTATTAATCGCCAGCGCCAGCGCCTGACGTACTTCAGGGCGGTCCAGCGGTGCTTTGCGGGTATTGAATGCCAGATAGGCAATGTTCATCCCCGGACGCAGGGTCAGGCGCAGGCGCGGATCGTCGCGCAGAATCGATAGCTGGCTGGCGGCGGGGTAGGCGAGAACATCGCACTCGCCGGTTAACAGTTTTGACAGCCGTCCGGTTCCGCCTGCGCCGATATCAATCACCACCTGCTCCATGCGCGGCTGGCCTTTCCAGTACTCCTGATTGCGTGCCAGGCGGATATATTGTCCGGCGCGATACTCATCCAGCATAAACGGACCGGTGCCCACAGGCTGGCGATCCATCAATTCCTGGCGGTTGATCTTATTCAGCTGTGCGGCGTACTCCGCAGACAGCACCGGCGCATAGTGCGTCGCCAGATGCCAGAGGAAGGAGGCGTCCGGGCTGTTCAGGCGAAACTCGACGGTATCGTTATCGATTTTTTTCACGCTCTGCACGGCGTCGGAGAACTGCAGGCTGTCGAAGTAGGGGTAGCTGCCGCCGCTGACATTGTGCCAGGGATGCTGGCGATTAAACATGCGCGCGAAACTGAATACCACATCATCAGCATTCATCGGACGCGTCGGGCTGAACCAGCCGGTGTGCTGGAACTTTACATTGCGGCGCAGATGAAAGCGGTAGGTGGCGCCGTTATCCAGCACTTCCCAGCTGGAGGCCAGCTCGGGGATCAGGCGATAGGTATAAGGGTCGACGTCCAGCAGGCGGTCGTACAGCTGTGCTGCCAGCGTATCCACCGCCAGCCCGCTACTGGCCAGCTGAGGATTAAAAGTGTTCATCACGCCGCTGACGCAATAGACAAAGCCCGTCTGGCGAATATCACCAGGCGTCGCCGACCAGGCAGCGCCGCTGAGCACACTGAGTCCAAGTAGCAGGGTGGAGAGTATTTTTGGCATTAGGTTAGTCAGGTTCACGGGCAATAGGCTGAGTGTATCGCACTCTGTGCGCTGACCCAAAATTTGCCTGGGTAACTGTCTCTTTTCCAGGCTGTTTCAGCGAATACAGAAGGGGATGTCCGTCTGCGCAGTACAATAATACGCCTGCTGTTAGTATGGAAATGAGAAAAATTCTCAACAAAGTGCTTTACAGATGCTAGTGAGAATGATTACTATTCATCTGCGCTTCAACGGTGGCTCTACCGAAGAAGAGCACGACATTGCTCACATTGCTTCCAGTATTTTTAGCCCGCCTTGCGCGGGCTTTTTTTTATCCTGCGACTGGCGTGGTGAATCGTTGAAGCTCTATGTCTTTGGTGGCGTTAACCTGCTGTCGTCCGGCTTTAAACGCCGCAAAAGCAAAAAGCTGGCGCAGGAAAATATCGCCAGCTCATCATCGTTATGGCAGCTGCACGTCATGCTTTTTCAGCATGGCGCGCAGCTGGTGATAGGTTACACCAAGCAATTGCGCGGCGCGGCGCTGATTAAAGTGTGCCTGCTGCAGGCTCTTTTCAAGTAAGGCTTTTTCCTGCTGATTCTGCCACTGTCGCAAATCGAGCGGCAGAGAGGGGAAGGCGGCTCTTTCCGGCGCTGCATCATCGCTGATAACACTCTGGCGGAAGGGATTGACAATAATATTGTCCAGCGGCTGCTCGCTGTCATGATGGCGATACACTGAGCGCTCCACCACGTTTTTCAGTTCACGAATATTCCCCGGCCAGTGATAGTCGAGCAGAACCTGCTGAGCCAGCGGGGAAAAGCCGGGAAAAAGCGGCAGCCCCAGTTCACGACACATTTGAATGGCGAAATGTTGCGCCAGCACCAGGATGTCACTCTGCCGTTCGCGCAGCGGCGGCAACTGCACTACGTCAAACGCCAGCCTGTCGAGCAGGTCGGCGCGAAATTTCCCCGCCTGCGCCAGCGCCGGTAAATCATCATTAGTCGCGCACACCAGCCGCACGCTCACCTGCAGTGGCTGGCTGCCGCCGACACGCTCCAGCTGGCCATATTCAATCACGCGTAACAGCTTCTCCTGCACCAGCATTGGCGCGGTCGCCAGCTCATCGAGAAACAGCGTACCGCCATCGGCGCGTTCAAAACGGCCCAGATGGCGTTTCTGCGCGCCGGTAAATGCGCCTGCTTCATGACCAAATAATTCTGAATCGAGCAGGTTCTCGTTGAGCGCTGCACAGTTCAGCGAGATTAGAGGCCCCTGCCAGCGATCGGACAGATAGTGCAGGCGGCTGGCGATCAGCTCTTTACCGGTGCCGCGCTCACCGATCACCAGCACCGGTTTATTCAGCGGCGCGAGGCGTGAAACCTGCTCCAGCACTTCGAGAAAGTTATTTGATTCGCCCAGCAGCGTTTCGATATGTTCACTCATCGTCAAATTCACCAGCTGTTAGTGAGAAAAACCACCTTACGTCGACAGGATCGTACTGTAAAGCGGCTCAGGCATTAAAAATCAATAACATAAAAATTGGCATGCATCTTGAATAGTAAACAGAGAATCAGTAATTAAGCGCAGGGCGCAACACCGACAATATGCATGAGGATGTGAACAATGGGTATTTTTTCTCGTTTTGCCGATATCGTTAACGCCAACATCAATTCGCTGCTGGACAAAGCGGAAGATCCGCAGAAGCTGGTGCGCCTGATGATTCAGGAAATGGAAGATACGCTGGTGGAAGTGCGTTCTACCTCTGCGCGCTCGCTGGCGGAAAAGAAACAGCTGATCCGTCGTATTGAACAGGCGGAAGCGCAGCAGAATGAGTGGCAGGAGAAAGCCGAACTGGCGCTGCGTAAAGACAAAGACGATCTGGCGCGGGCGGCGCTGATTGAAAAACAGAAACTGACTGACCTGATTGACAGCCTGAAGCAGGAAGTCACGCAGGTGGAAGAGACGCTGGATCGCATGAAAGGCGAGATTGGCGAACTGGAGCAGAAGCTGAGTGAAACCCGCGCACGCCAGCAGGCGCTGACGCTGCGTCATCAGGCGGCTTCGTCATCACGCGATGTGCGCCGTCAGCTCGACAGCGGCAAACTCGACCAGGCGATGGCGCGTTTCGAATCCTTTGAGCGCCGTATTGATCAGATGGAAGCTGAAGCGGAAAGTAACAGCTTCGGCAAAAAGAAAACGCTGGACCAGGAGTTTGCTGAACTGAAAGCTGATGATGAAATCAGTGAACAGCTGAAAGCGTTAAAAGCGAAAATGAACCGCAGCGAATAAACCGCAGTCAACTCATCAGATCCGGGCATCAGGTGTGATGCCCGCAGTTAACTCAACGTGAAAACCAGGGAGAGTGAATGAGCGCGTTATTTTTAGCCATCCCACTGACAATCTTTGCGCTGTTTGTCGCGCCGATTTGGTTATGGCTGCACTACAGCAATCGCAATAATGCAGCTGAATTATCCGCCGGTGATGTTCAGCGCCTGCAACAGTTAACCCAGGATGCCCGCCGGATGCGTGAACGTATTCAGGCGCTGGAAGAGATCCTTGATGCTGAGCATCCGGAGTGGAGGCAGCCATGAGTGGACTGAGCATTAAAGGTAAAAAGCTGTGGCGTATCCCGCAGCAGGGTAAGATCAGCGGCGTCTGCGCCGGACTGGCGCAGTATCTGGATATTCCGGTACGGCTGGTGCGGGTGATTGTGGTGCTGTCGCTGTTCTTCGGTCTGTTTATGTTTACCATCATCGCCTATTTCGTGCTGTCATGGCTGCTTGATCCGCTGCCGCCAGAGGCGGAAATGGCGGAGAAAGCACCCAGCCCTCATCAGTTACTGAATGAACTGAGTGATGAGCTGCAGGGCGGTGAACGGCGTTTACGCCAGATGGAGCGCTACGTCACCTCGGAAACCTTCAGCGTGCGCAGCCGCTTTCGTCAGCTCTGATTTCTGTTTCACGCGGGCCAGTTAAGCGGCCCGGTTAACCAGTGGAGACGTCACTATGCCAGTCAGGCAACACAGTTTACGCCGTCGCGCCGCGCCCGCGTTGAAATCGGCAGGTAAATTTATCATTATCAGTGCAGTCACTTACGCACCGGCAGGTATTGCCGGCTGGGCAGTAAAATCGATTGCCCGTCGCCCGTTGCGCATTTTGCTGACGATGGCGCTGGAGCCGATTCTGGCGCGCGTCATGCGCAGGGTATCGGCGCGTTTTATCAGGGAGAAGAATGAAACGACTGCAAAATGAATTGATGTCGCTGGTGAATCGCGGCGTGGATCGCCATCTGCGCTTAGCGGTTACCGGCCTGAGCCGTAGCGGTAAGACCGCATTTATTACCTCGCTGGTTAATCAGCTATTGAATGTCCATGCCGGCGCACGCCTGCCGCTGTTTTCCGCCGTGCGCGAAGAACGGCTGCTGGGCGTTAAGCGCGTGCCGCAGCGCGACCTTGGCATTCAGCGTTTCACCTATGACGAAGGGCTGACGCAGCTGTACGCCTCGCCGCCCGCCTGGCCGACGCCGACACGCGGCGTCAGCGAAATGCGTCTGGCGCTGCGTTACCGCTCCCGCGACTCACTGCTGCGCCACTTTAAAGAAACCTCCACCCTGTACCTGGAAATCGTCGATTATCCGGGCGAATGGCTGCTCGACCTGCCGATGCTGGCGCAGGATTATCTCAGCTGGTCACGCCAGATGACCGGTCTGCTGCAGGGCGACCGTCTGCAATGGTCCCAGCGCTGGCATGAGCTGTGTGACGGCCTGGACCCACTGGCGCCCGCCGATGAAAACCGTCTGGCGGAGATTGCCCAGGCGTGGACGGACTATCTGCTGCACTGCAAACAGCAGGGCATGCACTTTATCCAGCCTGGGCGTTTTGTCCTCCCCGGCGAGATGGCGGGGGCGCCTGCGCTGCAATTCTTCCCCTGGCCAAATGTGGATGCCGCCGGAGAGTCGCGGCTGGCGCAGGCGGATAAAGACAGCAATATTGGCACGCTGCGCGCCCGCTATAACTACTACTGCCAGCATGTGGTGAAAGACTTCTATAAAAACTACTTCCTGAAATTCGATCGCCAGATTGTGCTGGTCGATTGCCTGCAACCGCTCAACAGCGGCCCGCAGGCTTTCAACGATATGCGGCTGGCGCTAACCCAGCTAATGCAGAGTTTCCACTATGGGCAGCGCACGCTGTTCCGCCGCCTGTTCTCGCCCGTTATCGATAAACTGCTGTTCGCCGCCAGTAAGGCGGATCACGTCACGGCCGATCAGCATGCCAATCTGGTGTCGCTGCTGCAGCAACTGGTGCAGGATGCGTGGCAAAACGCCGCCTTCGAAGGTATCAGCATGGATTGCGTCGGGCTGGCCTCGGTGCAGGCGACGCAGAGCGGGCTGGTGGATTACAACGGCGAGAAGATCCCGGCGTTACGCGGTCACCGATTGCAGGATGGCGCGCCGCTGACCTTTTATCCGGGCGAGGTGCCGCCACGCCTGCCGGGCAATACCTTCTGGCAGCAGCAGGGATTTCACTTCGAGCAATTCCGGCCACAGGAAACCGATGTCGACAGGCCGTTGCCGCATATCCGTATGGATGCGGCGCTGGAATTTTTACTGGGAGACAAACTGCGATGACAGAACCGTTAAAACCGCGCATCGATTTTGCCCGCCCGCTGGAAACCCCGGCGGAACCGCTGATTAAGCCGGCGCAGGCTTTTGATCAGCAGCCTGACGCAGCCTTTATTGCGCAGCAGGATGAACTGCCGGAGCCGCTGGAAGAGAGCGCAGGCGAGCGCGCCGTAGAAGCGGCGCTGCGGCCGAAGCGCAGCCTGTGGCGCAAAATGGTGGGCGCCGGACTGGCACTGTTTGGCGTCAGTGTGGTGGCGCAGGGTGTGCAGTGGCTGCATAGCGCGTGGCTGGCGCAGGACTGGGCAGCGCTTGGCGCGGGTGTCGCCGGCGGACTGATTGTTGTGGCCGGTGCAGGCGCAGTGACCACTGAATGGCGGCGGCTGTATAAGCTGCGCGCGCGCGCCGAAGAGCGTGATATCGGCCGTGAGCTGCTCAACAGCCATGCGCTGGGACAGGGGCGTGAGTTTTGCCAGAAACTGGCGCGTCAGGCCGGACTGGATAACGGGCATCCGGCGCTGCAGCGCTGGCAGGCGGCGCTGCATGAAACCCATAATGACCGCGAAATCGTGGTGCTGTATGCCCAGCTGGTGCAGCCGGTGCTCGATCGCCAGGCACGGCGGGAAATCAGCCGTTCGGCGGCGGAGTCGACGCTGATGATCGCTGTCAGCCCGCTGGCGCTGGTGGATATGGCGTTTATCGCCTGGCGCAATTTACGGCTGGTGAATCGCATCGCGGCGATTTACGGCATCGAGCTGGGCTATTTCAGCCGCCTGCGCCTGTTTCGGCTGGTGCTGCTCAATATCGCCTTTGCCGGTGCATCAGAGCTGGTGCGTGAAGTGGGCATGGACTGGGTGTCACAGGATATTGCCGCCCGGCTCTCGGCGCGCGCCGCGCAGGGTATAGGCGTCGGTCTGCTGACCGCGCGGCTGGGTATCAAAGCGATGGAGCTGTGCCGCCCCCTGCCGTGGCTGGAAGAGGACAAACCGCGCCTCGGCGATTTTCGCCGCGAACTGGTGGTGCAACTGAAAGAGACGCTGCAGAAAAAAGAGAAAACGGAAAAATAAATCCTCAGACTGTCAACTTTTCCTGACAGAGCACTTCTGACCTGACGCAAGCTGGCGTATCATCAGTAATATCGCTTTCTCTTTTTATGAGGCCAACTGCATGCGTTTGGAAGTGTTTTGTCAGGATCGAATTGGTCTCACGCGCGAGCTGCTGGATTTGCTGGTGGCGCGCGGCATCGACCTGCGTGGTATTGAAATCGCCTCCATCGGCCGAATTTATCTCAACTGCACTGCCGTCGACTTTGCGCAATTCAGCAATCTGATGGCGGAGATACGCCGAATCCCCGGCGTTACCGATGTGCGCACCGTACACTTTATGCCGTCAGAGCGCGAACACCGGGCGCTAAGTGCGCTGCTGGTGGCGCTGCCGGAGCCGGTGTTCTCAATTGACTTAAAATGCAAAGTCGATCTGGCTAACCCGGCGGCAGAAACACTGTTTGATCTCGACCAGCAGAAGATCCGTAACTACAACGCTGGCAGCTTAATCAGCGGCTTCAATTTCAGCCGCTGGCTGGAGAGTGACAGCGTGGACGCACAGACCCAGCATGTGGTGATCAAAGGGCGTGATTTTCTGCTGGAAGCGCGTCCTATCCATACTGCCAATGAAAGTGAGTCGGCGGGGGCGCTGGCTGGCGCGGTGATTATGCTGAAATCCACGGCGCGCATGGGGCAGCAGCTGCAGGATTTGTCGGTCAATGATGAGAGTGAATTTGACCATCTGGTGGCGGTTAACCCGAAAATGCGTCAGACGCTCGATCAGGCGCGTAAACTGGCGATGCTTGATGCGCCGCTGTTGATCGTCGGTGAAACCGGAACCGGTAAAGATATGCTGGCGCGCGCCTGCCATCTGCGCAGTAAGCGAGGCAAGAAACCGTTCCTGGCGCTGAACTGCGCGTCACTGCCGGATGATGTGGCGGAGAGTGAGCTGTTTGGTCACGCCGCTGGCGCTTATCCCAATGCGCTGGAAGGCAAGAAGGGCTTCTTTGAACAGGCCAGTGGTGGCTCGGTGCTGCTGGATGAAATTGGTGAGATGTCGCCACGCATGCAGACTAAACTGCTGCGCTTCCTCAACGACGGCACTTTCCGGCGTGTCGGCGAAGAGCATGAGGTACATGTCGATGTGCGGGTGATCTGCGCCACGCAGAAAAACCTGACGGAAATGGTGCAGCGCGGCGAGTTTCGTGAAGATCTGTTCTACCGGCTGAACGTGCTGACCATCAATCTGCCGCCGCTGCGCGATCGTCCGCAGGATATTCTGCCGCTGACCGAAATGTTTGTCGCGCGCTTTGCTGATGAGCAGGGCGTGGCGCGTCCGCGGCTGTCGCCGCAGCTGAATGCGTTCCTCACCCGCTATAACTGGCCGGGCAATGTGCGTCAGCTGAAGAACGCGCTGTATCGCGCGTTAACCCAGCTGGAAGGTTATGAACTGCGTCCGCAGGATATCGTGTTGCCGGAATTCGCTCAGGAGATGTCACTGGGAGAGGAGGCAATGGAAGGGTCGCTGGATGATATCACCAGCCGTTTTGAGCGCTCGGTGCTGACGCGGCTTTATCTCTCTTATCCCAGCACGCGCAAACTGGCGAAACGTCTGGGTGTATCCCATACCGCGATTGCCAATAAACTGCGGGAATATGGCCTCAGCCAGAAGAAAGAGTGATGGCTGGCGGGGTTGCTAACTCAAAAAAAGGGCGAGGTTAACCTCGCCCTTTGCATTATTTCAGTGCTGCCAGTGCGGCATCGTAATCAGGTTCAGTGGTGATCTCATTCACCAGCTGGCTGTACAGCACCTGATCCTTTTCATCCAGCACTACCACGGCGCGCGCGGTCAGTCCCTGCAGCGGGCCATCGGTAATTTCCACGCCGTAATTTTTCTTGAACTCACCACCGCGCAGGGTGGAAAGGGTAATTACATTGGTTAAGCCGTCGGTGCCGCAAAAACGCGACTGGGCGAAAGGCAGGTCAGCGGAGATGCACAGCACTACTGTGTTATCCAGCTCGCCCGCTAACTGATTGAATTTACGTACGGATGCAGCACAGACGCCGGTGTCAATGCTGGGGAAAATATTCAGCACCTTACGTTTGCCCGCGTATTCGGAGAGAGAAACATTGCCAAGATTTTTGGCGACCAGCGAGAAAGCCTGTGCGGTCTGGCCTGGCGCCGGAAGCTGACCAGCAACGGTCACCGGGTTACCCTGAAAATGAACGGTCTGAGACATAGCGGTTCCTTTTACGAGTGTTTAGAACATTGGTCAGTGAGAGACGGCTGACCAGAGAAACGGAGCTAAATTCTGCATAAGTACATGTTATACCCTGTGCCAGCGAGTCAGGCAAAAGGTTAATTTTCTGACGCGGGGATAGCGGGGTGCTCAACGTTGCGCTACAACTAAGTAAAAGAAATCAAAAGGAAACGCTGATGAGAACGGTCAAAGTGTATCCGGAGCTGTGGCCGCTGCATACGCCATTTGTGATCGCGCGCGGTACGCGAACCGCTGCAGGCGTGGTGGTGGTTGAGCTGGAAGAATACGGGATCAAAGGTGTCGGCGAGTGCACGCCTTATCCACGCTACGGCGAGAGCGAAGCGTCGGTGCTGGCGCAGATTGCGGCCATTCTGCCTCAGCTGGAGCAGGGGCTAACGCGTGAACAGCTGCAACAACTGCTGCCCGCTGGTGCGGCGCGCAATGCGGTGGACTGCGCACTGTGGGATTTGCAGGCACGCAGCAGCGGGCGTTCGTTATGGCAACTGACCGCCACGCCGATGCCGCAACGTATTCGCATGGCGCAAACCGTCAGTATTGATACGCCGGAAGCAATGGCCAGCAGCGCGCTGGCGCTGTGGCAGCACGGCGCGCGCCTGCTGAAAATTAAACTCGACGATCATTTGATTACGGAACGCCTGATGGCGATTCGCACCGCGGTGCCGCAGGCGCAGCTGATCGTGGACGCCAATGAGTCGTGGAAAAGCGAAGGGCTGGCGGCACGTTGCCAGTTGTTGGCGGATTTGGGCGTCGCCATGCTGGAACAGCCGCTGCCCGCAGGTGATGACGCTGCGCTGGATAATTTTATCCATCCGCTGCCGATCTGCGCCGATGAGAGCTGCCACACCCGCGACAGTCTGGCCGCGCTGGGCAAACGCTACGAGATGGTGAATATCAAACTGGATAAAACCGGTGGACTGAGCGAAGCACTGGCGCTGGCAGAGGCTGCCGAAGCTGCCGGACTGGCAATTATGCTGGGCTGTATGCTCTGTACTTCGCGCGCTATCAGCGCCGCCTTACCCCTGGCGCCGCGCGCGCGTTTTGTGGATCTCGACGGTCCGACCTGGCTGGCGGTGGATGTCGAACCCGGCCTGCCGTTTAGCAGTGGCGAAATCGCGCTGACGGACGCCGGATAAATCGTTCAGCGATGATGACGCGCGCGCCTGTCTGCGGTTACGGCTGCCAGCTTAGCAGATCGATCATCGCCTGCAGATACTGCTCCGTCGCGGCATCGGCGGCAATCGCCGGTAACTCGGCGGTGATGCAGGGCAGCGCCAGGTCTGCGCACCAGCTGCCAAAAGAGCCCGGCGTGGCGTAACCAACGCTGGTTACCAGCGGTAACGCCATCTGCTGCGCCAGCCAGTGACCGAGCGCGCTGCGCTGCGGATCGTCAATACAGGCCAGCGGTTCATGGAAGCTGACCACCCATTTTGGCCGTAGCTGGTGAATCAAATCACACAGCGCCTGGGTTTCCGGCTCGGAAGCAGGCGTGTCACCGGTTGACAGCACCACGTCGCGCTCATCCGCCTGCGTATTCCAGCGATAAACTGTCTCGCCCGCCTGCCAGTTTGCCGCCGGGAAATTGCGATTCAGATCGACGCCGCGCGCATTGGCGCGCAGACCCAGCTGGCAGCCATCAGGATTCATCGCCAGTACCACATGGTGACGACGGTGCTGCTGCTGCAGGGTTCGCAGCGCGCAGGAGAGGGTGACCACCGCCGCGGTTTCATCGCCATGGGTGCCTGCCAGAATCAGGCCGCTGTCGCCATCGGCAGCCGGTGCGGGAAACCACAACAACGGCGCGCCCAGTACCGAGGCGCCATACTGCTGCCATGCTGTAGCCAGTTTTCCGCGCTGCGGGCGCGAATGAAGTCGTGACATGCTGTCGCTCCTGTGAAGAGGGTCGCATTAACGCTACCGTAAAACGGCGCGGCGGAAAATAGCTATTTACCGATCAAGAATTTGCGATAAAGTGCCAGACAAACTTGCCAGCTTAAGGATGGGTTATGATCAACAGGTTCCGCTTTGTCCCCCTTGCGTTGCTGATTGCCAGCGCATGTCCGGCGGCGTTTGCCGCCACTGTTCCGGCCGCTACGCAGCTGGCGGAAAAGCAGGAGATCGTCCGCCATATCAAAGACGAGCCGGCTTCGCTGGACCCGGTGAAGGCAGTGGGATTGCCGGAAATACCGGTGATCCGCGATCTGTTCGAAGGGCTGACCAACCAGGATGCACAGGGCAACATTGTGCCTGGCGTGGCGCTGAGCTGGCAAAGTAATGACAATAAAAGCTGGATTTTCACCCTGCGCAAAGATGCACGCTGGTCGAATGGCGATCCGGTAACGGCCGCCGATTTTGTCTGGAGCTGGCGTCGCCTGGTCGACCCGAAAAATACCGCCTCTTTCGCCTGGTTTGCTGAACTGGCCGGCATTGAAAATGCGGCGGCGATTACCAAAGGTGAAATGCCTGCCGATAAGCTGGGCGTCACCGCGCTGGATAACTATCATCTCAAGGTGACGCTGACCAAACCGGTGCCGTATTTCCCCAGCCTGGCCGCCAGTTTCGCTTTTTATCCGACACCGCAGCGGGTGATTGAACAGCTGGGCGCGAACTGGACCAAACCGGGCAATCTGGTGGGCAATGGCGCTTATGTACTGCGGGAGCGGGTGGTCAATGAAAAGCTGGTGCTGACGCGTAACCCGCAATACTGGGATAACGCGCATTCGGTACTGGAAAAAGTGACTTTCTTACCGATCAGCGAAGAGTCCAGCGCCACCAAACGCTATCGCGCGGGTAATATTGATATCACAGAATCTTTCCCGAAAAACCTCTATCAGATGCTGAAAAAGCAGATCCCGAATGAGGTGTATACCCCGGACCAGCTGGGCACATACTACTACGCGTTTAATACCGAAAAAGGGCCGACGGCCGATGTGCGGGTGCGCAAAGCGCTTTCATGGTCGATTGACCGCAGGATCATCGCCGAGAAAGTGTTAGGCACCGGCGAGAAACCGGCGTGGCACTTTACCCCGGACATCACCGCCGGTTTCCAGCCAAAAGAGAGTATCCTGCAGCAGCATTCGCAGGCAGAACTCAATGCACAGGCGAAGGCATTGCTGGCGGCGGCAGGCTACAGCACGGCCAAGCCGCTGAGTCTCACGTTGCTGTATAACAAGTCTGAAAACAATGAAAAAATCGCCATCGCCGTGGCATCAATGTGGAAAAAGAATCTCGGCGTGAATGTCAAACTGCAAAACCAGGAGTGGAAAACCTACATCGACAGCCGCAGCAGCGGTAATTTTGATGTCATCCGCGCCTCGTGGGTCGGGGATTATAACGAACCCTCCACGTTCCTCAGCCTGCTGACCTCGCGCCACAGCGGCAATATCGCACGCTTTAAGGACGCGAATTACGACAGCGTGCTGGAGATGGCCAGCAACGAGACACGTCCCAAAGCGCGCAATGATGATTACAATCAGGCCGAGCAGATTCTGGCCGATCAGGCGCCGATTGCGCCGATCTACCAGTACACCAATGGGCGTTTAATTAAGCCATGGGTTAAAGGTTATCCAATCACCAATGCAGAAGACGTCGCCTATAGCCGTGAGCTGTATATTGTGAAACACTAATGTCATAGCGCCACCTGATGCAGTGGTATAAGTAACAGTGATTACAACCCGCAACAATTCGCGAGTTGGCTCACAGTTCCACTGCGTTTCGCTTGAGACAGCGAGAGAATAGATTAAGGTGGTGAGACTGGATTGTTACTGCGATGATAACGCAGGCAAAACCTGATTTGCTGAAGATCTCCCTCTTCGGCGGTCAGGTTTTTTTATTTTCAGGCCGGGAAATGAAAATAGCGAAAATTTTGAACAATAACGTGGTGCTGGTGCACGACGCGCAGGGCCACGAGCAGGTGGTCATGGGGCGGGGCATCGCCTATAAAAAATGCTCGGGTGACGAGATCGACGCGGCGCTGATCGAGAAAGTGTTTGCGCTGAAAAGTCACGAACTGACGGCCAGATTAACGGAGCTGCTGTCCGAGATCCCGCTGGAGGTGGTGATCGCCACCGAATGCATTATCTCGCTGGTGAAAACGCGTCTGAATACCGAGCTGCACGAGAGCCTGGCGATAGCGCTGACCGATCATATTAACTTTGCCCTTGAGCGTCAGCGGCAGAATCTGCCGATGCGTAATGTGCTGCAATGGGAGATCCGTACTCTCTATCCACGTGAGTTCGCGCTTGGCCTGGAGGCGCTGGGGATTATCACGAAACGGCTGCAGGTGACCCTGCCGGAAGATGAAGCCGGATTTATCGCACTGCATATTGTCAATGCTCAGCTCAACAGCGAAATGCCGGAAGTGATGCACATTACCCGCTTTATGCAGGAGATCCTGCAGATTGTGAAGTACCAGCTGCAGCTGGTGTATCAGCCCGATTCCCTCAGCTATAACCGCTTTGTCACCCATCTGAAGTTTTTCGCTCAGCGTATGCTCGGCAAGCGCGGTGTGGTCAGTGATGATGAATCACTGCATGATGTGGTACGCAACCGCTATCCTGAGGCGTATCAGTGCGTGGAAAAGATCGATCACCATGTGATCAACAAATACGCTTATGCCCTGGGCAGCGAGGAACGCATGTTCCTGGCAATTCATATTGAGCGGGTACGTAAAGAGACGCTGGCGCTGGATGAACGCGACGATGAGGCGTGATAAGCCATAAGGTTTAGCGGGGCGGCGTTACGCCGCCCCTCTGTTTATTTTCCGTATGCCAGCTGTAATTTGGCGAAGAAATCTTCCAGTATAAAATGCGGGTCAATCTGGTTATAGACACGCACTTTACGCGTCTGAGTCCCCTTGCCGTAGGTGAGATCTTTATTCACCGTTGGCGCATCCACTTCCTGATAGTGATACTGATGGTCATCAAGCAGCAGGCCGACTGACGGGTTATCACCCAGCACCCAGACTTCACTTTTCGGCCACGGCACATTTTTCAGTGCGGCAGAAGCGAACTGGTTAAATTCGATCATCTGCTGCCACAAGTATTGTCCGGTTTCGCCATGTGGTTTCACTTTCACCGCCAGCTCTGCCAGCGAAACACGCATCGACATATACACGTTGTGCGGCACCTGCCACAGCGGCGCGGCGGACTGGAACAGTACGTTGCCCGCCAGCGGGTCGTTATACAGGTTATATTCCCAGCCGCCCTGCGGATACGGATTGCCGCCAATCCAGATCACCGTCAGCTTACTGGCAATCGCCGGGTCAGCCTGCAGCGCCAGTGCGATATCCGTGGCCGGGCCAAGCACCAGCACAAACAGCGGACGCTTATCTTCCCGTTTCGCTTCCGTGATGATCGCTTTCGCTCCTTCGCTCAGCGGCTGCGCTTTTTCGCCCAGCGGTTTTTCCGCCCCCTTAAATACCGGCGTTTTGCTGTCGCCCATCACTTTTTTCAGGCGCACCAGTTCGTCATAACTCTGTGGCATGGTGGCTTTGTTAATGCCCATCATTGGTGCGGTGATGGCGTAATGGCTGGCGATCAGGCCACGCACATCGAACGTGGGTGTCAGCAGGGCATGGGCGACGGCAAAATCGTCATCGGCTTCGTTGCGCGCATCGCTGCTGATCATCACACGCAGTTGTTTCGCCGGGTCTGGCGTATAGGGCAGCGGTTTGCCTGGCGTCGCCTGCAGCGCAGGGCTGGCCAGCATCAGCAGCGTGCTGACAAGGCAGAACAGTTTTTTCATCAGAGGTCCCTGATAGCAAAAGATAAAACAAGGGCCAGCAGTACTGGCCCTGGCGGGTTATTTCAGGGATTCACCCTGGGTTTTAATCACCTCCTGGTACCAGAAGAAGCTTTTCTTGCGGGTACGGGTCAGGGTGCCGGTACCGCTGTCATCGCGGTCGACGTGGATAAAACCATAACGTTTGGAGAATTCCGCTTTTGATGCGCTCACCAGGTCAATGGGTCCCCAGCTGGTGTAACCCCAGACTTCTACGCCGTCTTCAATCGCTTCACGTACCTGCACCAGATGATCGTTAAGGTAGGTGATACGGTAGTCATCGTTGATGGAACCATCGGCTTCCACGGTGTCACGCGCGCCCAGGCCATTTTCAACAATAAACAGTGGCTTCTGGTAACGGTCATACAGCACGTTAAGGATATAACGCAGACCTTCCGGGTCGATTTGCCAGCCCCACTCAGAACTTGCCAGATGCGGGTTTGGCACCATGTTCAGAATGTTGCCGCGCGCTTTCTGGTTCAGTTCTTCGTTGGTGGTCACGCAGCCGGTCATGTAGTAGCTGAAAGAGATATAGTCGACGGTGTGCTTCAGGTCTTCTTTATCCTGCGCACTGATTTCCAGCGTGATGCCGCGATCTTTAAAGTAGCGGTTCATATAGCTCGGGTAGTAACCGCGCACCTGCACATCGCCAAAGAACTGCCATTCACGGTTCTGCTGCATTGCTTCAATCACGTCTGCTGGCTGGCAGGTGAGTGGATAGAGCATTGCACCCAGCAGCATGTTGCCGATTTTCGCATCCGGGCAGATTTCATGACAGGCTTTCACCGCACGGGCGCTGGCGACCAGCTGATGGTGGATAGCCTGGTAGATTGCCGCTTCGTTGCTGTCTTCCGGCAAACCAACACCCGTGAACGGCGCATGCAGCGACATATTGATTTCGTTAAAGGTCAGCCAGTGCTGCACTTTATCTTTGTAACGGGCAAACACGGTGCGCGCATAGTGCTCGAAGCAATCAATCGTCTTGCGGCTGCCCCAGCCGCCCAGGGTTTTAATCAGGCCATAAGGCATCTCATAGTGTGACAGTGTCACTAGTGGCTTGATGTTATATTTCGCCATCTCATCGAACAGACGGTCATAGAACGCCAGACCGGCTTCATTTGGCTGGCTTTCGTCGCCGTTCGGGAAAATACGCGTCCAGGCAATAGAAGTGCGCAGCACGGTGAAGCCCATCTCGGCGAATAACTTAATGTCTTCCGGGTAGCGGTGATAGAAATCAATCGCCACATCCTTAATGCCGAAGTCACCGGCCTGGCGTTCAACGCGTTCGCCAAAAATGCCCTGTGGCTGCAGATCGGACGTTGAGATCCCTTTGCCATCTTTCTGCCAGGCGCCTTCAACCTGGTTGGCGGCGACAGCGCCACCCCAAAGGAAATCGTGTGGGAAACGTGCGGTCATGGATAGAACTCCTTATTTATTTAATCAGGGTCAGCAGCGGGGCGGTTTCACCCACCTGGCTTTGCTGGCTGGCCGCTAACACATCGATATAGTCATCGCTGTTGCTGATAATCACTGGCGTGGTCAGTTCGTAGCCCGCAGCCGTAATTGCCGCAATATCGAATTCAAGCAGCAGGTCGCCAACTTTGACGTTGTCATCCTGCTGGACATGGGCGGTAAAGTGCTGGCCGTCCAGTTTCACGGTATCGATACCGACGTGGATTAGCACTTCTGCGCCGCTTTCATCCAGCAGACCGATGGCGTGTTTGGTGCGAAACAGTGACGATACATTGCCGTTAACCGGCGACACGACGCGGCCCACAGCAGGCTTGATGGCGATCCCTTTACCCAGCAGACCGCTGGCGAAGGTTTCATCGTTTACCTGTTCCAGCGGCAGCATCTCACCCTGAATCGGGCTGTTGATGGTGACTTTGTTCAGTAAATCAGGGTTAGCATTGGTTGCTGGCGCAGCAGGTGCCGCCGGTGCTGCCACTGCCGGCGCATCAAAGCGGGTAAACAGGAAGGTGGCGATGCTGGCGAAGCCAAAGGAGACCACCGCGCCAGCGAAGGCCGCAGCGACGGAGGCATCGAAACCCGTTTTTGGCACCACCTGGGCAAAGGTGAATACGCCCGGGAAGCCGAAGGAGAAGGCCGTGGTATGGTAAAAACCAAGGATGGCCGCGCCCAGTGCGCCACCAACGCAACCGAAGATAAATGGACGACGTTTTGGCAGCGTGACGCCATAGACCGCGGGTTCAGTGATACCAAACAGGCTGGCGCTGAATGCGGAGGCAGCAATCCCTTTCAGTTTTGCATCGCGGGCACGCAGCAGTACACCCAGAGTGGCGCCTGCCTGACCGAAAATGGCCGGCATCAGCAGCGGCAGCAGGGTGTCCTGACCAAGCATACTGAGGTTGTTGATCATAATCGGCACAAATCCCCAGTGCAGACCAAAGATCACACAGACCTGCCACAGCGCGCCGGCCAGGGCACCGGCAATGGTGGAATTCAGCTGGTAGACGAACAGGTAGCCGTTAGCCAGCATATTACTGGTCCAGGTCGCGACCGGGCCAATCAGCAGGAAGGTGAACGGCACCACGATAGCCAGACAGAGCAGAGGCGTCGTGAAGTTACGCACCGCGCCTGGAGAACGTGGATGAACAACGCGCTCTACCACGCAGGACAGCCAGCTGGCAAAGATGATTGGAATAACCGATGAGCTGTAGTTAATCAGGATCATCGGAATGCCAAAGAAATCGAGCGGCTGATTGCCCGCCTGTTCCGCCTGGAAGGCTTGCAGGATGACAGGGTGGATCAGCGCCGCGCCAATCGTCATACAGACAAACGGGTTGCCGCCGAATTTCTTACCGGCGCTGTAGCCCAGCACCACCGGCAGGAAGTAGAACAGGGCGTCACTGGCCGCAAACAGGGTTTTATAGGTTCCGCTGCTGTCGGACAGCCAGCCGGCAGCAATCGCCACCGCCAGTAAGCCTTTCAGGATACCGGAAGCGGCCATCACACCGATAAATGGCGTAAAGATGCCGGAAACGATATCGATAAAGCGCGCGAACAGCGAATCTTTGCTGTTATCGTCGTCACCCGCAGTCGCGGATGCTTCGCCCAGTCCCGTTTTGCTCACCAGCGCCTGGTACACTTCGGAAACATGGTTGCCAATCACCACCTGATACTGGCCGCCACTCTCCACCACCATAATCACACCGGGGTTATTTTTCAGTCCTTCGGTATCGGCTTTGCTGTGGTCGCGCAGTTTAAAACGCAGACGTGTGGCGCAGTGGATCACCGATTTGATATTTTCCTTTCCGCCCACTCCCTGCAGAATGGATTCGGATAATTCTCCGTATTTCATGCTGTTAGCTCCCGGTCACGCCAGAGGTATTGATGTTAATAATGTGCGTTGCTGAATTCAGGCCAAAAAAAAACCTAAACCGCTTGTCTCAGCGCCAGCGAGGGCGGAAACAAGCGGTTTAGGTTTTGCCTGAGAATCAGTAGCAATCCTGTTTAGCTGGGCTGAGTTTTCCATCACTGACTGGCAACAGGCAAGTGATTTAATCCGTCATCATCTCAATTCGTGACCGGGATCTGATTTTTTTGCGCGGCGGGAAGGGTTTTGTTACCGCTTGCTGATGTCGATGGATTGCATCTGCCTGGCGGCACGCTAGACTGTATCGTATTGATTATGCTCAGACTGAGGCGAGCTGTGAACCATATTGAAGGCAAAGCACTGCAGGTTTCCGATGCCATTATCTCCTGTCAGCTGGACGGTAAGGGCGGCCTGATCCCGATTGACGATCGCGATGTGATTAACTGCGAACGACCCTGCTGGCTGCATCTGAATTATACCCATCGGGAGAGCGCCGACTGGCTCTCCTCGACACCGCTGATACCGGATTCCGTGCGCGCTGCGCTGAGCGGCGACAGTATGCGTCCGCGGGTGAACCGTCTCGGCGATGGTTTTATGATTACGCTGCGCAGCGTCAATCTCAACAGCGAATCGCGTCCCGATCAGCTGGTGGCGATTCGGGTGTTTATTAACGATAAGCTGATCGTTTCCACCCGCCGCCGCAAAGTGTACGCCATCGATGAAGTGCTGACCGATCTGCAGAATGGTAACGGCCCGCAGGATGGCGGCAGCTGGCTGGTGGATGTCTGTGACGCGTTAACCGATCACGCCAGTGAGTTTATTGAAGAGTTGCATGACAAGATTATTGATCTGGAAGATGCGCTGCTTGATCAGCAAGTGCCGGCTCGCGGTCAGCTGGCGTTGCTGCGTAAACAGATTATTGTCATGCGCCGTTATATGGCCCCGCAGCGTGATGTGTACGCCAAACTGGCGAGTGAGCGTCTTGGCTGGATGGATGATGACGATCGTCGCCGCATGCAGGAGATTTCTGACCGGCTGGGGCGCGGGCTGGATGATTTGGACGCCTGTGTGGCGCGAACCGCGGTGCTGGCCGATGAGATCGCCTCGGTGCTGGCCGATGCGATGAACCGCCGTACTTATACTATGTCGCTGCTGGCGATGGTGTTTTTACCAACGACGTTTCTTACCGGGCTGTTTGGCGTCAATCTCGGCGGGATTCCGGGCGGCGAGTATCACTACGGTTTCAGTATTTTCTGTCTGATGTTAGTGGTGCTGGTCGTGGCGGTTGCGTGGTGGTTAAAACGACGTAAATGGCTGTGACATTGCGTAAGAAGAGGTGAAAAAAGCGGAATAAAGCTGATCGATATCAATAAATCAGATGCTGTATCGCGGCAAACTCAGTTCCGCAGGTGAATGCAACGTCAAGCGATGGGCGTTGCGCTCCATATTGTCTTACTTCCTTTTTTTGAATTACTGCATAGCACAATTTGATTCGTACGACGCCGGCTCAATGCCGGCTTTTTTTTTGCCTGTCGCCGCTGTGGCTCCTAAGCTTAAGCTTTATGGTTGCGAAAGGAGAAGATCATGTTCGAGCGCGATGCAGCAGCAAAACCGTGGGCTTCCGATCCTGTGCCGACCGACCCGGTGCCGATTCCCGAACCGATCCCACAGCCTCAGCCCATCCCGGATCCGCCACCTACGGAGCCGGACCCCCATCCGATTATTGATCCACCACCGCATGTGTAACAAAGGGAGGCATGGTGCCTCCCTGAACAGGTCGTCTGCCTGATCGAGATACCCGGGCGACCATTCCGCGGACCTCCGGGGCAAAGCCCCTCCGGCGCCATCGGAATGTTTCCCTAAAATCAGGCTTTAATACTTTCTGTGGCAGGCGTAATACCTGCCATCGATCATTTGATTTCCAGAATATCCAGACGCTGCGCAGCAAAGGATTCTTCATCGTCATCTTCCGGCTGCCAGCCCGCAGGCTGCACCGGCAGCGTTTCACGGTCAAACGCCAGATCGCCGCCATCCACCACCGCAGAGCCGTGCTGAATACCTTTGAAGTCAAACAGCTCGGTGTCAGCCAGATGCGACGGCACCACGTTCTGCATGGCGCTGAACATGGTTTCAATACGGCCCGGATAGCGTTTATCCCAGTCGCGCAGCATATCGCCCACCACCTGACGCTGCAGGTTTGGCTGTGAGCCACACAGGTTGCACGGGATAATCGGGTACTGGCGCGCAATGGCAAAACGCTCGATATCCTTCTCACGGCAGTAAGCGAGTGGGCGAATAACAATATGCTTGCCGTCATCGCTCATCAGTTTCGGTGGCATACCTTTCATCTTGCCGCCGTAGAACATATTGAGGAACAGAGTCTGCAGGATGTCGTCGCGGTGATGGCCGAGGGCAATTTTGGTCGCACCCAGTTCAGTTGCGGTGCGATAAAGAATACCGCGACGCAGGCGTGAGCACAGTGAGCAGGTGGTTTTGCCTTCCGGGATCTTCTCCTTGACGATCGAATAGGTATCTTCGGTGACGATTTTATATTCCACACCGATCGATTCGAGGTATTCCGGCAGGATATGCGCCGGGAAGCCAGGCTGTTTCTGATCGAGGTTCACCGCCACCAGCGAGAAGGAAACCGGCGCGCTTTTCTGCAGGCTGCTCAGCATTTCCAGCATGGTGTAGCTGTCTTTACCGCCGGAGAGGCAGACCATAATCCGGTCGCCATCTTCAATCATATTGAAGTCGGCAATGGCTTCACCCACGTTGCGGCGCAGGCGCTTCTGGAGCTTGTTGAGGTTATAAATTTCTTTTTGACTGGTCACGGATGTATCTGGCCTGTTAACACTCAGGCTGGCGCAGTGGCGCCAGCGCAATTGATCGGATTCTGCTGCGTATGGTACGGATTACCCGTACAAATGCCAGTAGGTTTTACAGTGATATTAAACGATGGCATTTCTTGCTGCAGGAGAATGGCGGGAAGTCAAAAAGCTGTTTTTCATGAAAATCGTTTAACTATCTGATAGATATTGACTTATAGGTCCATGTGGCTGAGCGCTTCGTGATAATTAACTGAATGGCTACCGCAAACAGCACAACGTTTAGCTCTATCAAATATGATATAAAGTGTGTTTGTTGCCCACCGTTCTACAGGACGGAATCGATGGACTTTATTGTCGTTAAGAACCCTTAGCACTCATCCGGTGAAAATGTGCAACTGGCGGCAGATAAACCTATCCGCGCGCAGCTGATGGTGGATTATTCGTAAATGATTCAGCAACGCGGCCTGAGCCAGACAGAGGCCGCAAAAATGCTTTCGACAACGCAGGCGCGCCGCCCGCCAGTCTCTCGCCTGTTTAACGACTCAGTGTCGCATTCAGCGCATCAATAGACGTCTGCAGACCCGCTTCCACGCTCATGGTCAGATCTTCCATTTCCAGTGAGACATAACCGTCGTAACCGGTCATGCGCAGCACTGAGAAGAACTCTTTCCACCATAGCAAATCCTTGCCGCAACCGACCGCAACATAGTTCCAGGTGCGGGATTTGGTTTCCGTCACTGGCTGGTACTCCAGCAGACCATCGATATCCGCCAGTCCGCGCTCGATACGTGCATCTTTGCCATGTACATGGAATACGGCGCCTTCCAGCTTGCGCGCTGCGGCGATGGGATCTGCACCCATCGCGATCAGATGCGAAGGATCGAGGTTCATGCCGATAATCTCGCCGACCGCCTCGCGCAGACGCAGCAGGGTGGAGGGGTTGTACACCAGCTGGCTCGGGAACTCTTCAAGGGCAATCTGTTCCACACCATGCGCTTTCGCGTGGGCGACAAACGCTTTCCACCACGGAATCGCTACCTGGTTCCACTGGTAGTCAATCACCCCAGGCATATAGTCCGGCCAGGAGACGGTGGAAGTGATCCAGTTCGGGATTTTATCTTCCGCACACCCGCCCGGCAGGCCGCTCATCATCACGATCTTTTTCACACCCAGTTTACCGGCCAGTTCCACGGCCTTATAGCTGCTGGCGGTGTGCTTTGCTCCCAGTTCACCCGGGGCTAAGGGGTTACCGGAACAGTTCAGCGCCACGATCTCCATGCCGCGTTTTTCCAGTTCATGACGAAACGCAGACAGCTTTTCTTCTGAGGCCAGCAGTTCATTGGTGTTGACATGCGGACATGGCGACCAGCCACCGGCGGTCATTTCGACGCCATTAATGCCATAGCTTTTGACTTTATCCAGCATTTCCGGGAAGGATAAGTTGGCTAAGACGTCGGTACATAATGCAAGTTTCATCTTCAGACCCTTATTGTTGCTTAAACTGTTTAATAAATTCATCTGCGCTGGTGGCGCGTGCTAACAGCGTGGTTTTCAGTTCATCGCCCAGCAGATCAGCCAACTGCGACAGCACATCAATATGCTCGTGCTCTCTGGCGGCGACGGCGACGACAATAAACGCCACCTTGCCCTGGCCCCAGCTGACACCCGCCGGGAACTGGAAAATCTGAAAGCCGGTATTCACCACCAGGTCAATACTCTCTTTGGCGCAGTGCGGCATCGCGACGCCTGCGCCAATGTAGGTGGAAACACTCTTTTCCCGGGCGACCAGAGCCTGATAAAAACCGGGCTTCACATAACCACTTTGCTGCAGCGAGTCAGCTATCAGCTGTAAAGCCGTATTTTTCGATGCGGCGCGACAACCCAGAAAGATATTTTCTGCGGAAAAATCTAACATATTTCCCTCTGAGGCTTATTTAGCCTGTTTAGCGGTAGAGTGCCGGACGCTGCGGAATTTCAACGCCATGTTTTTCGCCATCTTTCAGTGAAGCAAGACCGGCATCACAGACCAGAGCGACAATATAGCCATCCCATGATGATGGGCCGGTCATTTCATTTCCGCGGCTGACGCGGTCAACAAAGTTCTGAACTTCGCGATCGTAAGCGGTAGCGAAACGTTCCATACAGGACTGAGCAATGTGGCGACCAACACCATGTACAGTGCGTGTGGTAATTAATGCCTGTTCTGTCAGAGACGAAATACCGTTTTCTCCAATGACTTCACAGCGAATATCATAACCATAATTGCAGTTGACAAATAACTCATCATCGATACGTACCCCGGACTCTGTTTCGAAAATAATAATCAGTGGGTCCTGTAAATGGGGCAGGGCACGACTGGTCTTCTTGCGAGGTTTATCCACTCTCACTGCTACAATATTTTCATTAAGCAGGAAGCGGATAATATCAATTTCGTGTGTGGCAGAATCGTTTACCGCCATTTCCAGCGTATAACTCTCGGGTACCGAAGGGTTGCGATGGGCGCAATGCATCAGCAGAATTTCGCCCAGATCTCCCTTATCAATGCTTTGCTTTAACGCCAGGTATCCCGGGTCGAAACGACGCATAAAACCGAGCTGTAACATGCGCTTACCGGCACGCACTTCGGCATCGATAATCTCTTTTGATTCGATAGCCGTTGGCGTCAGCGGTTTCTCACAGAAGATTGGCTTGCCTGCTTTAATGGCCGCCAGTATTTGATCTTTGTGCGCCGGGCCGATGGAGCAAATAAAGACCGCATCCACCAAATCAGAATTAATCATCTCTACTGCGTCATAAAAAGCGGTGGCGCCATACTCACTGGCGACCGTCTGCGCGACGCTGGCATTAATATCACATACTGCCGTGACTTTGGCATTGGCGATCACATCACGAAAACGCTGCAGATGATCACGGCCAATCATGCCAAGACCAATTAAACCGATTTTTACTGTCATAATCTGTTCCTCAACATATGATTAATCAGAAGCGAAATTTACTTTCGATCTGTTCCAGAGAGAGTCCACGCGTCTCTGGCAGGTATTTCACCAGTAAGACGAGAATAATAATGTTGGTAGCGGCGAAGAAACCGAATGTCGCACCTCCACCATAACTATTCAGCAGTACCGGGAAAATAAGCTGAATAATGAAGTCAAAGATCCACAGGCCAAATACCGCGAAACCCATCCCCACGCCGCGAATATGCAGCGGATAGATTTCGGCTAACATCAGCCAGAATACCGGTGCGATCCAGCCCTGCATAAACACCAGGAATAACAGCATCAGGCCGAGAATGACATAACTGGCGCCGTCGAAATTCGCCTGTAATACATCGGCGCCATTAACCGTGGTGGTATGGAAAAAGAAGTTAAACGCCAGACCAATTAATATCAGGCTGATGGTGACACCCGCCTGGCCGGTAAAGAACATCTTACGGCGCGAATGTTTACCAATGAGCGCCATACCGAGCAGGGTGGCAAGAATGGAGATCAGACCGTTCGCCACCGCACCGGTGACAGCGGCGGCATCGCCTAGCCCGGTGGATTTCAGCACCGTGGGTGCGTAGTACATAATGGTATTGACACCGGTGACGCGGGTCGCCAGCACAATCATCAGACCGATGAGCACCAGCTGGATCACCCAGCGCTTTTTCAGTTCATCAAAGATATTTAACTTAACGGCGTCAATCTCGATAATTTTCTGAATATCACGAATCTCGCGCTCAACCGCTTCAGGCTGACGCAGGGTTTTCAATACTGCGCGGGCTTTATCGGTTTCCCCTTTACGCACAGAGAAGCGCGGTGATTCCGGCATTACCAGCATACCCAGCCACAGCAGCGCGCCTGGCAGAGCCGGGATCGCCAGCATGACGCGCCAGTTATGTGACATATCCGGCCAGACATTGACGATTGCGGCATTCACCGTATAGGCCAGGAACTGACCCGTGACAATCATCAGTTCATTGACCGTCACCAGCCGTTCACGCTGGTCGGCACGCGCCAGTTCCGAAATATAGATTGGCACCGTTACCGAAGCGCAACCCACCGCCAGCCCTAGTATGAAGCGGGCGATAATCATTGACGGCACATCCCAGGCGACGGCTGTTCCCAGCGCCCCGAAAATAAAAATTGCCGCGACCCACAGTAAATTTTTACGGCGTCCCTGCTTATCAGAAAGATAACCACCAAATAATGATCCAAATGCTGCACCAAATAACAGAAAGGAAGTGATAAAACCTTCCTGAGCAGGTGTCAGATTAAGATCATACTTCATAAAGATCAGCGCCCCGGAAATGACGCCAGTATCGTAGCCGAAACAGAGACCACCGATGGTGGAAACAATCGTGATGATCTTCATCCGCTTCGTAGTTTGCAGGTTGGTTTTATTATTCATATAACTGTCCCGTTTGTTTTAGGGTAAAGCGATACAGTGTTTTAGGGGGTGTTTCAGGTAAGCTCAGCCCCTCCCTGAACAAGGGACATTTCCGATAGTCATAAATTTTATGGTAATTAAACACCGCTTAAGTAAATAACCCACTTCTCTGTCAGGCTATCGAAAATAATATTTCTGCGTTGTTAAACGATGTTGCGGCAAGGTTATATCAAAACGAAAAGAAAAAACCATCTCACGGAGGACTGAAAATTTAATACCGTGCTGGCGATCAAGAAATTCATCTGAAACCGGGTGCAAAAGTGATTTACGTCACAATTTTCACGCCTGGCTCTGCCATATTGACGATAATTAATTTACGTGCGCGTCTGCGAAATAAAGTTATTACTGATGCTGAGTGGTATTTTTCTCTGTGCCATGAAATGTGACGGCGATCAACATTGTCTCTGATGCTGTTGCCACAAAAGCACAAAAGCAGATATCTCAGGCGGTAAAAAGTTTCACAATCGTTTAAAATCATGGGGTTAGTTTTTAACAAAAAGCAAATTTGATGATTACGCCGTGAAGCGCTGGTGCAAGAATAGCGGTCAGAGTTAACTGGAGAGAGCATGATAACTTTCTGTGTGAATGAACATCCCGCGTTGCGCGGCTATGAATCCAACTTTCGGCCGCGCTTGCTGTTCATTTGCAAGGCTGAAGGCAGCGAGGCCGCGATCCCCCGGGTAATGCATAAACACGATGAACGTTTTGAGGTGATGTTTATTCTGCGTGGCAACGGCGTCTACAACATTGATGGCAGGAACTATGAGGTGAAACAGGGCGACCTGATGCTGTTCAATGCCGGCATCCTGCACGATGAAAATCCACATGCATCGGACGACCTGCTGATCCTGAGCTGCGGCGTAGAGAACATGAAGTTTGAAGGATTGCCGCTGAATTATCTGACCCCGCGTTCGCAGCTGGCGGTCATGCCGAGCGGCGAGCATTATGACGAGATTTGCCATATTTTTCATCAGATGTGGCGCTATGTCAGCAGCAAAAAACTGCATTTTAGTGAAATTGGCAACAGCCTGCTCAGCGTACTGTTATTACTGTGTCGTAATATCTGGCTGGAGAGTCCGCAGGAGCGCGACAGCAAAACCATGGTGTTGGGTCAGCGCATTAAAGATTATATTGACGAAAATTTTAACGATGATGTGGCGGTCAGTGAAATAACCACTGCATTAAACATTAATCGCTTTTATCTTGCCCATGTGTTTAAAGAGTTTTCCGGCTATTCGCCAAAACAGTATCAAACCCGGCGGCGTATTGGTGAAGCGCAGTCATTATTACTCAGCACCGATTTAGGTGTCACCGAAGTGGCCAACACGGTTGGCTATGATAACGTGAATAATTTCCACAGAATATTTCATAATATGGTTGGTATACCCCCCGCGCGTTATAAAAAGTTCTGGCTGACTGGTCAGGTTAAGAACTAAACATACTGCAACAATCATCCGCACAGACAATATTCAGCAGATTGCCCGACGGCAATCTGCTGAATACGGCTGACGTTATTACACAGGAGTGAAGAAGATGATTCGATGGTCAAACAGAATTGCTCGTGGGGGGCCGCTTACCATTCGCGCGCAGTACAGCGCGCTGGCGTCACGACAACAGGAGGTGACAGATGCTTAACGATACTCACTGTAATGCCCGCTATGTCTATAGCCTGTGTTGCATCGCCACGCTTGGCGGAGTGATGTTTGGCTACTCCACTGGCGTGATTTCCGGCACGGTCGATTCCATTCAGGCGTATTTCCAGCTTGATCCTTCACAAACTGGCTGGGTGGTATCCAGCATATTTGTCGGCTGCATTCTTGGTTCACTGGTGGCAGGCAGACTGGCGGATCGTCTTGGCAGAAAACCGGTGCTGCTGCTGGCCACCTTCGCATTTGCGCTTTCGGCCGCAGGCTCAACCTTCGCTGATTCTTTCACTCTGTTCTCTGCGGCACGTATTGTCGCCGGGCTGGGTATTGGGCTCGCCGGGACAGTCGCGCCAATGTATATGAGCGAGATCTCCCCGGCCAGCATCCGCGGTAAAGCCTCCGGCATCTTTAATCTGTCGCTGGTGGGATCGCAAACCCTGGTATTCCTTGTTAACTATCTTATTGCGCGTGGCATGAGCGATGCGTGGCTGGTGGACGAAGGCTGGCGCTGGATGCTGAGCGCACAGTTTGTGCCGGTGGTGCTGATGCTGATTTGTACCCTGATTCTGCCGGAGTCGCCGCAGTGGTGTATCAATCATCGTCAGCATGATCGTGCGCTACGGGTGCTGTCACGCATCTATCCTGGTCTCAACCAGCAGGAAGCGCGCCAGATCTTTGCCGCCCGCGGCGCCGAGCCTGCTGCGGGGAAAGCGGGAGGTCAGTTGCGCCACATCCTCAGCCATCCGGTGCTGCGTTATGCCTTAATGATTGGCTGCGTGATTGCCGTTCTGCAGCAGCTGACCGGCGCCAGCATTGTCATGTATTACGCGCCGCTGATTTTGCAGACTGGCGAAATCAGTAAAGACACCATTCTGTTCCAGACCATCTTTATTGGCTTGCTGAATGCGCTGGGCGCATTTGCCGGGATGAACCTGTTTGACCGTTTTGGCCGCCTGCCGGTAATGAAAGTGGGCACAGTAGGATCGCTGCTGGCGGTGCTGCTGCTGTCGTGGAGTATGTACAGCCAGCAGGGCGGCTACCTGGCGATTTTCGCCGCGTTACTGTTTATGGTGATGTTTGCGATTAGCTGGGGCGCGGGCTGCTGGGTGCTGATCGCAGAAATTTTCCCGCCGCGAATGAAAGGTTATGGCATGGGGCTGGCGGTCGGACTGATGTGGATTTTCAATTTCCTGGTGACCCAGTTCTTCCCGATGATCAATGAAATCCCGGCATTGCAGCAGGCGTTTCATGGCGCATTCAGCATGTGGATTTTCGCCGCGCTGAATCTGTTCTGTCTGTTATTCCTGATCCGTTTTGTGCCGGAAACCAAAGGTGTGGCGCTGGACGATATTGAACAACTGCTTGCGCAACGACTTAACGCGCGCCAGTCACCGACCTCCGCCACTGCGGTTTCACAGAAATAAGAGGCAAGTGATGATTAAAGCTCTCCATGGTATTTCTACTCACTATTGTAATGTGGTGACTAAAGCACGTATTGCAGCGGAAACCGGCTACGACGGTCTGGAATTTTTACACTATAAATTGCTGCGTTATCTCGATAACGGCGGCAGCACTGCGGCGCTGAAAAAAATCGTGCAGGGTCATGGCTTGCAGACGGTGTGCCTCAATGCGCTGATTGATATTGAACGCTATCAGGGCGAAGCAAAACGCACGATGCTGGCGGAAGCAACACGGCTGACACAGGTCGCGGCGCAGCTGGAGTGCCCGACTATCCAGATTCTGGCGCAGCATGGTATCGACCATCTGCCGCCGGCGCAGATCATGGATATTATGACGGAAAACATTGCAGAGATTTCCGCCATCGGCGAGCAGTATGGCGTGCGTTATCAGATTGAGGTAATTGCCCATACCCAGTTTAATCAGATGACGCAGGCGCTGGAGGTGATCCGCCGTATTGGCAAAGCCAATGTTGGCCTGGTGATTGATTTCTGGCATCTGTATGCCACCGGCAAAACACGACCTGAGGATGTCGCGGCGCTCGACCCGGCGTTGATTTTTGGCGTGCACTTCTGTGATGGCCGCACCCCGCGAGTGGGTGAGGCGTGGGAAGAGACGGTGCTGCGTGCCTATATGCCAGGTGAAGGGGAGCTGGATATTCAGGCGTGGACCGATGCGGTGAAGGCAACGGGCTTTGATGGCGTCTGGTCGGCAGAGCTTTTCAGCCCGGCCTGCTGGGAGATGGATCATCATCAGCTGGCGCGTCAGGTGATGGAAAATATGACGCGCTACACCGGCTAAACGGCGTCACACCGCCGCGCGGCATCCTGTATGCGTGGCGGGGTGGCGGGTAACTGACTTTCCCGCATCGTTTGCCCGCAGTTTCTGGTAGACTACGCGCCATCAACCGCCCCGATTTCTGCAGAGAGTATCTTGTGACCGCATTCTCCACCCTGACGCAACTTCCCGCCAGCCAGCTTGCCAACCTTGCCGAGCTGGGTTATCAGGCGATGACGCCAATTCAGGCCGCCGCGCTGCCTGCCATCCTTGCCGGGCGCGACGTGCGTGCGCAGGCGAAAACCGGCAGCGGCAAAACCGCCGCCTTTGGTATTGGCGTGCTGCTGCAGATTGATGCGACGCAATACCGTACCCAGTCGCTGGTGCTGTGCCCGACGCGTGAACTGGCCGATCAGGTCAGCAACGAGTTACGTCGTCTGGCGCGCTTTACCGCCAACATCAAAATCCTCACCCTGTGCGGCGGGCAGCCGATGAATGCGCAGCGCGATTCGCTGCAGCATGCGCCACATATTGTAGTGGGCACCCCGGGACGTATTCTCGATCACCTGAAACGTGAAAACCTCAACCTCGACGGTATCGCCACGCTGGTGCTGGATGAAGCCGACCGTATGCTGGAGATGGGGTTTCGCGATGATATCGACGCCATTATCGGCTACACGCCAGAAAAGCGTCAGACGTTGCTGTTCTCCGCCACCTGGCCGCAGGATATCGCCAATATCAGCAGCCGCGTGCAGCGCGATCCGCTGGCGGTGGCGACGGATGATGTCTCTGAGCTACCCGCCATTGAACAGACATTTTATGAAGCCAGCAATCGCGAAAAACTGTCACTGCTGACCGGTCTGCTCAGCCAGCAGCAACCCGCTTCCTGCGTGGTGTTCTGCAATACCAAACGTGAATGCGACGATATTGCGGGTGCACTGACCGATAATCAGATCAGTGCCGTTGCCTTACACGGCGATCTGGAACAGCGCGATCGCGACCAGGTGCTGATTTGCTTTGCCAACGGCAGCAGCCGCGTGCTGGTGGCCACCGATGTGGCGGCGCGCGGGCTGGATATTAAAGAGCTGGAAATGGTGGTGAATTACCAGCTCTCTTTTGATCCGGAAGTGCACGTCCATCGTATCGGTCGTACTGCCCGCGCCGGTCAGGAAGGTAAAGCCGTGAGTTTCGTTGCGCCAGATGAGATGGCGCGCGCCCATGCGCTGGAAGACTATCTGCAGATGAAACTGAACTGGCAGTCGGCGGCGGCGCTGAAATCACAGGCGGCGCGACCCTTACCGGCGACCATGGCGACGTTGTGTATTGATGGCGGCCGCAAAGCGAAAATCCGCCCGGGCGATATTCTGGGTGCGCTCACCGGTGACGCCGGACTGGCGGCGGAGCAGGTGGGCAAAATTGCGCTGACAGCCACCCATGCGTATGTTGCCATTCGCGCGAATGTGGCGCGTCAGGCGCTTAAGCAGCTGCTGCAGGGCAAAATCAAAGGCAAAACCTGTCGGGCGCGCTTACTGAAGTAAGCAGCGCAAAGCTGCAGGGTGACGCCTGTGGCATTGTGCCTGCACAGGGAACACGGTCAGATCGGAAAGTCGCTTTGCGCCATCCTGGCCGCTCGTCCCGCGCCACCCCTGGCGCGGGACGCTTTCCTCTTCTGACCGTGTTCCCCGTGCTTTCAGCTTTTGAGCTGTCTGGCAGTTAACAACACCCGATTTTTCAGTATTTCACCACTTCTGGCTCGCGCTGCAGCAGGCCGTCACAACCGGCCACCAGTTTCTTAAAGTGCTCCTGTTGCTCATGTTCGGCAATCGCCTCTGCGCTTTGCCAGGTTTCATGGAACAGAAACACATTGCCATCTTCCGTGCTGCGATAGAGATCGTAATGTAAGCAGCCCGCTTCCGCACGGCTCGGGGTGATACAGGCGCTGAGAACCTTTTTCAGTTCATCGGCTTTTCCCGGACTGGCAACGAATTTAGCAACAATCATCACGCTCATTTCTCTTCTCCTGCGATTATGGTTTGCGTGGCAGCCGTGCCGCCACAGATCCTCACTGACATCATGCCACAGCTGAGGCGCCAGCGGTTCAGGTCAACGCGATAGCGCGACCAGATACCGCTGGCGATCAAAATGACACCTTTGATCGTGACTCTGTGCTAAATCATACCCGCAATCCCTGTAAGAGATGTAGGCAATAATGAGCGGTCGCTGAGGTGAAAGATGTCTTGCTTGAGATGTTTCACGCCAGGCATGCATTTACACTTGTGGACAGAGTGGCTAACACGGTAGGGTGAGTTTTTGCTAAGGAACCCACTGATGCTGAAAGAAAACTTCAACGAACTGCAGATTTTTCTCGCGGTTGCGCGCGAGAAGAGCTTCACTAAAGCTGCCGGTAAGCTTGGCGTTTCGCAATCGGCACTGAGCCATGCCATCAGGGCGCTCGAAGAACGTTTAAATATACGACTGTTGACCCGCACCACGCGCAGCGTCGCGCCTACTGAAGCCGGGGAGAGAATTATCGCCTGTCTCGAACCTCGCATTGCCGATCTGGAGCAGGAGCTGACAGCGCTTATTCAGCTGAGTGGTAAAACGTCAGGGAATATTCGCCTTTCCGTGGGCGAGCACTCCGCTCGTACCCTGATATGGCCAAAGCTGAAGCCGTTTCTGCAACAATATCCGCAAATCAACGTCGAACTGGTGGCGGATAACGGTTTTATCGATATCGTTGAAGGGCGTTTCGATGCCGGGGTGCGCCTTGGCGAAAGCGTCGATAAAGATATGATTGCCGTGAAAATCGGACCGGACATGCGTATGGCGGTGGTTGGCGCACCGGCCTATTTTGCCGATAACCCGCCGCCTGAGACACCGCATGAGCTGCAACACCATCGCTGCATCAATATGCGCCTGCCTACAGCCGGGGGGTTATATCAGTGGGAGTTTGAAAAAGAGGGCAAGCAGCTACGCGTCAGGGTGGAAGGGCAACTGACGTTTAACCTGCTGCCGGAAAGGATCGATGCGGCACGCGCAGGGTTTGGCATCGCCTGTGTACCGGAAGATATGGTTCAGGATTTGGTCAAATCCGGCGAGCTTATCCAGGTGTTGCAGGCGTGGTGCCCGGCGTTCCAGGGCTATTACCTTTACTACCCCAGCCGTAAACAACATCCACCTGCTTTTGCACTGCTGATTGATGCGCTGCGCCATACGGAATAACGGGCTTGCGCGCAGCCGCAAGCCCGTTTCGCGTTAACGACCTACGCGTGACTGCAGCGCAGCAGGATAACGCTCACCGACGATTTTTACCGTCTCCAGCGCCTGCGTCATCTTGCGCAGATCATCCTGAGAAAGGCTGATATCGGCGGCGGCCAGATTCTCCTCCAGACGATGCCGTTTTGTCGTTCCCGGAATCGGCACAATCCACGGTTTTTGCGCCAGCAGCCATGCCAGCGCAATCTGCGCAGAGGTCACGCCTTTTTCAGCAGCAACTTCGCTCAGCAGAGTCACCAGTTGTTCATTGGCTTCCCGCGCTTCGGCGGTAAAGCGCGGCACTTTGCTGCGGAAATCGTCCTCACCAAAGGTTGTCCCGGAGGTGATGGCGCCCGTCAGGAATCCTTTGCCCAGCGGACTGAAGGGCACAAAACCGATGCCCAGTTCTTCCAGCAGCGGCAGGATCTCTTGCTCGGGTTCACGCCACCACATCGAGTATTCGCTCTGCAGCGCGGCAACAGGCTGCACGGCATGGGCACGACGAATGGTCTGCACGCCCGCTTCTGACAGGCCGAAATGTTTCACTTTGCCTTCAGCAATTAAATCTTTCACCGTGCCTGCCACGTCTTCAATCGGCACATCAGGGTCGACGCGATGCTGATACAGCAAATCAATCACGTCAGTTTTCAGGCGACGCAGCGATCCTTCCACCGCGCTACGGATATGCTCAGGACGGCTGTTTAAATTCTGCTGTTTGTTGTCATCACCAAAGGTAAAGCCAAATTTGGTCGCGATAACCACCCGATCACGAAATGGCTTTAACGCTTCGCCGACGACGTCTTCGTTCAGGTATGGGCCATAGATTTCGGCGGTATCGAAGAAGGTGACGCCGCGCTCAACGGCCACACGGATCAGCTCGACGGCCCGACGGGTATCCGTCGCCGGGCCGTAACCGTAACTCAATCCCATACAGCCCAGGCCCAGGGACGACACTTCAAGTCCGGAGTTAGCAAGATAACGTTTTTGCATTATCGATTACCTCTTATGTTGCGATGTTAAACGTCGGATTTACGGCTGTAGGCGCGATTAACCACTCTGCAGGACGGATGCAGTCAACCGAGGCAGGTTGTTGTGGCATCACACAGCGCCTGGCGGTTATGGCTGGACAGCATAACGCAGCGTGATTTAGTCGATTAGCGGGGGTAATTCGCTAGAGCTAATGAGTAAGACTCATTAATTGTTGGTGAGCAGCAACGTTGTGTGGTGTTGACGTTCTGACAAGATGGTATCGATAAAGAAACGGTTACCACCTCGCTAAGCAGGGACACTCAATTTATCTGCAGGCCCCCGCTCGATTCGGGGCCTGCTTTTAAACGAGTGACTTAACGCTTAATGAAAAATAAATAACGCTTCTTTATCCTCAGCAAATTCAGCGTAGCGAATCTCGCTGTATATGCCACTGTGTTTATAAGCCGAGGCTGCGACGGCCGTTTTCATTCAGGTCATCAGGCAGAAAACGGTTTTGCCACTGCTTTTCATAATCTTCACGCGGGAAATCATCCGGCGAGCGTCCCTGTTCCAGCGCGGAGCGCACCTTTTCGGCGTAAGCCTGGTTTTTTTTGCACAGCGGCGCGGCCGGAATGTACATCACATTCCCCCAGCCTTGCTGATTTTCAACGGGGGCAACGGAATGAATGACATCACAATGCCACCACACTGAATCACCGGCGGTAAGGGCAGGAATGCTGCATAAACCCGCAATCAGATGAGGGTGCCACTGTTCGGAAACCGGCAGCACCCGGCCTGGCGCCACACCGCACAACTCATCTTCCGGAACATCACTCAGTAAAGGACGCAGCAGGATGTAAGCCATGGCCTCAGGCACGGGAACAACGTGGAGCAGGCCCTGGCCTGGTGACATATCGGATAGTGCCGTCCAGCCCTGGAAGGTCCTGAACGCCGAGCATTTGGTGGTATTGTCCGCATCATATTCGTTAACATCCGGGCGGAATGACGCATCCCAGGGATCATATTCGTCAAATTTGTTGCTGAAGATTTTGCGGAACACTTGCTGGTAAGCCGGTAACAACCAGCGCTCAAGTGCGCCGGAATCGGTATGCGCGCCCAGCCCCTTTGATGTGGTACCCGGCAGCCTTCTGCGGATTCTGTCGGGATAGATAATGCTGGTATCAGGGTCGAACCAGGTTACGCCATCAGACTCAAAGGTCCACAGACGGTTAAGAAAGCTTTGCACAACGTTTATTTCTGAACTTTGCCGCGCGCTCATTTGCGCTTTGGACCAGTAAATAGGGTAAATTTCCGGGCGGGATGCTTCCAGACTGCCGAAAAAGTTATCTCCGGGTCCCTTATAGTGATCATCAAAATGGTTATCATCCAGATAACTGAGCATTGACTGATCCATCGCCACCGCGGTTTCCCGACTGAAGGTCTGGCGCACAACCAGGCAGCCGCGCCGTTTGATATGAGCAATCTGCTCCGCTGAAATACGCTTCTCCGCTAAATCACGCCAGCTGACTTCGGGCCAGGCACTGCCGTTAGCTTTCTCCTCTGCGCGTGCGGCTTTAATCTCGCGTTCAATTTTGTCACAGACTTGCTGAAACAAGCCTTCAACATCACCGATTTTTTCGCGCAATACGCGCTTCATTTCGATGATTTCTTTCCTGTAATCAACAGGCAATTTCGTGGCGACAGAAGGTGTATGCATGGTTTTCTCCATCCGCAGGCAGACTGATTTCTTCGTTTGAAGATTTATTTGTTTCATTCGAAATAAAACAGCAACACCCTAACACGGCGATAACATAAAGTTGTTGATGGTAGTCACGGATTGGAGATGGATGTCGGCGGCGGGTTTGTCGGCATGATGCTGGCGCCAGCGGCGAACCACGCAGCAGCGAGCAACAGGCTCGTGGCGCGTCCAGAGCAAGAGGGGGAAGAAAGTGTGCCGCAACTGAAGAGGGGAGAAAGTCCTGTGCTTATAGCGCTCCGACGAGATGGACGCGAAGATTCTGCTGCTGCAACGTTTGCAGATGATCGCTGCCAATACCGTTATCGGTAATCAACTGGCTGAACGCATGTTCCAGGGTCATTGGAAAAGGATGAATAAGACCAAATTTTGATGAGTCTGTCAGCGCGATAGCCTCGATCCCTTTCGCCAGCACCGCACTACTGACGTCGCTACGCAGCATGTTACGCCCGGTGAAGCCGGTATCAGGGTGCCAGCCGTCGATGCCAATAAATGCTTTCTGAAAATGGACATGCTGAATACATAGGCGGGTCAAAGGGCCAACAACCGATTCACTGCTCTTCTGATAAAGACCGCCAAGCACCACCACTTCGCAGCGTGAGTCTTTTAGCAGACTGGCAATGTAGTGGCTGACGGTGATGATGGTGATGGTGCTGTTTTCCGCCAGCGCGCGGGCGAGCAGGGCATTGGTGCTGCCACCTTCAATAAAAACGGCTTCGCCATCCTGCACCAGCGAGGCAGCGTATTCTGCCAGCTCTTTTTTGACGGCGAAACGAGAATTCATTCTTGCGCTGACATCATCGCCATCGATGGATACAGCTGAACCATGAACGCGTTTGAGATAGCTTCCCTGTTCGAGCAGATTGAGATCCTGGCGAGTCGTCACCTCGGAAACTTTGGTTAACTGTGACAGCTCACTGACACTGATGCTGCCACGTTCGTTAACAAGTTGAATAATGAGCTGATGTCTAGAATTCATAGGTCATCCAGTTTTGCGCCTGCCGCGGCAGTGTAACAAAAGCCGGTTGATAAAACATTACTGATGGCGGTTGCTCTGGCGGGAGCGGGGCACGCCGTTTCAGAGGTGTAATACGCGGCATGCGTAGCGGTGTACAGGCCTTTGTCCGAAAAATATCGACTATCAGAGCGCCAGCTATTGCATTTTTGCAAATTAATTAGTGAAAACATTATTTCAGCTATCGACCTCGCCAGTCTCGTGGCTTATGCTGACAGGGTTTTTTCGCCCATATTCCGGAGCCTGACACATGAAAGCAGCCACCTTTCTGCTGGCCGGCGCGGCGCTGCTGTTAGCAGCCTGCAGCAGCAACGTCGATAATGAACCGCCGCAACAGGCGACTGCCGCCCACGTTCCGGCTGCGGTCAGCATGTCTGCCGTCGCCACCACTAACTGCGCCAATGCAGGGGGCACGCTGGCGTTCTCGCGTCAGCTGGATGGCTCGTCAGTGGGCATGTGCCAGATGGCGAATGGTCGTCGCTGCGGTGAAACTGCGCTGCTCAACGGCAGCTGCGCGCGCTTCTGATAGCGAAAACCGGGCCACAGCGGTGACCCGGAAAGTTATCAGCTGGTGAGTTCGTTAGCGCAGGGCTCGCCCTTCTCCAGCAGACGCAGGTTTTCCAGCGTGGTCGCCGAAATGCTGGTCAGCGCTTCGGCGGTGAGAAATGCCTGATGACCGGTGAACAGCACGTTGTGGCAGGCCGACAGGCGACGGAACACATCATCCTGAATCACATCGTTGGATTTGTCCTCAAAGAACAGATCGCGTTCATTTTCATACACGTCCATGCCCAGCGAACCAATCTTCTGCTGTTTTAAGGCATCAATTGCCGCCTGCGAGTCGATCAGGCCGCCACGGCTGGTGTTAATAATCATCACGCCATCTTTCATCTGGCTAAAGGCATTCGCATCCAGCAGATGATGGTTTTCCGGCGTCAGCGGGCAGTGCAGGCTGATCACATCAGATTCGCGGAACAGGGTTTTGATATCAACATACTCCGCGCCCAGTTCCAGCGCCTGTGGGCTGGGGTAGGGATCGAATGCCAGCAGGCGCATACCGAAACCTTTCAGGATACGCAGCGCGGCGATGCCTATCTTGCCGGTGCCAATCACCCCGGCAGTGCGGCCGTGCATATTGAAGCCGATTAACCCCTCCAGTGAGAAGTTGGCGTCTCGGGTGCGCTGATAGGCGCGATGAATACGGCGGTTCAGCGTCATCATCATACCAATCGCGTGTTCCGCCACCGCTTCCGGTGAGTAGGCTGGCACCCGCACCACTTTCAGCCCCAGCGCCTTCGCCGCCTCAAGGTCGACGTTATTAAAACCGGCACAGCGCAGCGCGATAAATTTCACCCCCAGCTCAGCCAGCTCTTCGAGTACTGCCCTGCTGCCGTCATCATTAACAAAAATACAGACGCCCGTGCAGTCGTGCGCCGTTTTTGCCGTATGTTCAGTCAGCAGGAAATCAAAGAACGTCAGCTCAAAGCCATAGCCTTCGTTCACCTGTTCGAGATATTTACGGTCATATTGTTTTGTGCTGTACACCGCAAGCTTCATCGTTACGCTCCTTTTAAAGAACTACTGTATGAAGTGTAACATGTTGAGCAAAGGGAAAAGAGAGAGGATTCCTGGGGGATTGCGCGTGTTAAAACTTCACCGCTGCGCGGTTACATGCCATCATCAATCCAGGATGAAAAGAGTAGGTGATGATTCGCTGCCATGAGACGGAGCTTTTTACGATTCGCTGCTGCGCTACTGGCGTTGATGGTGCTGCTGCTGGGCCTGATGCTGACGGTCACACAGTGGCTGCCACGGCTGGCGGGCATCTGGTTACCGCCGGATACCCATATGGAGCTGGATGGCAATCCGCGCTGGCGTGATGGCGCTATCTGGCTGCCGGGCGTCCGTTACTATGCCGCCGACTGTGAACTGGCGGCGCTGCGTGACGTCAGGCTAAGCCGCAAGGATCAACGCTGGCAGGCCAGCGCTGCACAACTCAGTCTCAACACTCCCTGTCTGAGTAAACTGCCTGCAGAAGACAACCCCGGCGCACCTCGCTCACTGGCGGAATGGCAGTCGCTGCTGCCGCCTGCGCAGGTCACCATTGAACAGCTGGTGATCGCCCCTTATCAGCAGTACGCTGGCAAGTTACAGCTGACGCTGGATGAGCAGCAACAGCAGCTGGCGTACAGCGGCGACAATCTGCAGCTCAATGCCCGGCTTAACGGCCAGAGACTGGATATTGCGCAGCTGAGCCTGCGGCATCCGGCGCTGGCGCAACCGGTGGTGCTTGACGGCCAGTTAACCTTACCGCTTATCCCCGACCATTTGCCGCAATCTGGCCAGTTACATGGCGTGCTGGCGTTACAGGGCGTGCCGCAGCCACTCAGCGTGCTGCTGAACTGGCAACAGCAGCGTGGCGCCTTAGAGGTCACTGCTCCAGACCAGCCTGCACCGCTGTTGACGGCGCCATGGCAGATCACGCCTCAACAAATCACCATCGGGCAGGGCACATGGCGCTGGCCGTATGCTGCCCAGCCGCTTGCGGGCGGTATCACGCTGACGCTGGATCAGTGGCAGCAGGGACTGGCGGCGACGGAAATCCGTGCGCGTCTTAATCTGCTGACCCGCGGACGGGGTGGCAAAGGCAACGTGGTGCTCAGTGTCGGCCCGGGCCATCTTGATATGCTCAACAGCCAGTTGCCGCTGCGCCTGACCGGCGAAAGCAAGCTGGCGGATTTACAGTTTTACACTTCGCTGCCGGGCGAAATTAATGGTCCGCTGCTGGCGCCGCAGCTGACACTGCACCCCGGCGCACTACTGCGCATGCGCGGCCGTTTGCTCTCGACGCTGGAAGTGGATGAAGCGCGCTGGCCGCTGGCTGGAGTCAAAATATCCTCGGCCGGGATTTCCGGCCGTCTGCAGGCAATTTTACAGGCGCATGATGCCAGTATGGGGCGCTTTACTCTGCACCTCGACGGGCGCGCCAGCGATTTCTGGCCAGATCAGGGACGCTGGAACTGGCGCTACTGGGGCAATGGTTATCTGGCGCCGCTGACCGCGAAGTGGGATGCAGCTGGCACGGGCAGCTGGCAGCAGAGCATCATCGAACTGGACAGCCTGTCGACGGGCTTTGACCAGCTCAGTTACGGCATGGTGAATGTCAAAGCGCCGCGTCTGACAATGACCACGCCGCTGCGCTGGCAGCGTGCGCAGGACGCGCCAGCGTTGACGGGGGCGTTGCAGCTGGCGGCGCGCGAAACCACCTTTACTTCTGGCGGTTTTCTGCCGCCGTCGACATTCAATTTTCAGCTGAAAGGGCGCGATCCCGACGACTTTTTGTATCGCGGCGACCTGAAAGCCGAGGCCATCGGTCCGGTACAGGTTCACGGCCGCTGGGATGGTGCACGTCTGCGCGGGCAGGCGTGGTGGCCGTCGCAGTCGCTGATTGTGTTCCAGCCATTGCTCAGCCGCGATTTGAAAATGAAGATCCAGTCCGGCACGCTGAAAGCTCAGGTGGCGTTCTCCGCTGCCGCCGGGCAGGGCTTGCAGGCGGGCGGTCACTGGGTCGTGAAGGATGGCAGTATCTGGATGCCGGATAACGAGATCAACGGCGTAGACTTCTCGCTGCCGTTCCGCCTCAAAGCGCATCAGTGGACGTTCGGCGCGCGCGGCCCGGTGTCGCTGCGCATAAAAGAGATTAAAAACCAGTTCTCGATGGCCAACGTCGCGGCAGATTTACAGGGCAGCTATCCGTGGAGTGAGCAGCAGCCGCTGCGTTTAACCGATGTCAGCGTCGATCTGCTGGGCGGTAAACTGACCATGGCGCAGCTGGCGTTTCCGCAGCATCAGGCCGCCACCATTCAGCTGCACGATATCGATCTCAGCGAACTGATCACCGCCATCAAGCCGAAGCAGATTGCCATGTCCGGGCGGGTAAACGGCGCATTGCCGTTGTGGCTGAATCATCCGCAGTGGCTGGTGCATGAGGGCTGGATTGCCAATAACGGTCCGCTGACGCTGCGCATCGATCCTGCCATGGCCGATGCGATTGCCAGTAATAATATGGCCGCAGGGGCGGCGATGGACTGGCTGCGTTATATGGAAATTTCACGCTCATGGGCCACTATCAACCTGAGTAATCTCGGCGATCTGAGCATGAAAGCGCGCGTGGATGGCAGCAGCCGTTTCAGTGATAAAACACAGCGTGTGTCGCTGAATTACAGCCATCACGAGAATCTGTTTCAGCTGTGGCGCAGCCTGCGCTTTGGCGATAATCTGCAATCCTGGGTGGAACAAAACGCCACTCTGCCGTCGCAAAAGGAAATAAAGAGTGAAGACACCAATAACTAAGGCGCTGTGGTTGCTGCCGCTGACCGGCATGCTGGCGGGCTGCGTGCCGCGTATTGAAGTTGCGGCGCCGAAGGAGCCGATTACCATCAATATGAATGTCAAAATTGAGCATGAGATCCATATTCGCGTCGATAAAGATGTGGAAGCATTGCTGAAAAACCAAAGCGATCTGTTCTGACGGGAGCTGGCGATGAACAAGGTAATCTGGCTGGTGCTGTTAGGCGCATTGCTGTCACCGTCGGCATGGGCATTATCGCTCGATGAGGCGCGGCAGCAGGGACGGGTAGGGGAAACCCTGAGTGGTTATATTGCGGCGGTGAAACAGGACAATGACACGCTGGCGCTGGTGGCGAAGATTAACCAGGGGCGCGAGCAGCAGTATCGCCAGCTGGCGAGCCGTAATAATCTGTCGACGGCGGAAGTGGCGCGGATAGCCGGTGAGAAGCTGGTGCAGCGTGCGCAACCGGGGGAGTATGTGCGCGGGATTAACGGTCAGTGGCTGAAAAAGGAAAAATAAAACGGCGAAGGCTTAGTTTGAACCGGGCCTGATCTCCTCCAGCATAACAAAGGCGCTAACACGGTACTGGATCTGATTCCCTCCCCCATAACATCGGGGAGGGTCAGGGAGGGGGAGCTAACGACTGAGAAGCTGAGTCATTTGCTCCCCCATCCCGGCCTTCCGCCGCTTGCGGGGGAAGGAGAGATCAATGCCTGGTGTTGGCAGGGAACTTAAGCAGCAACGATCTGCTTAATAGCGTCTTTCGCGTCGGTAGTCGCTTTGGTCGCCACTTCCGGACCGTACGCGATGCCTTCAGCGAACACGAAGTTCACATCGGTGATACCGATAAAGCCGAGGAACAGCTTAACGTAGGGGGTCAGCAGGTCGCTTGGGGTGTCTTTGTGGATACCGCCACGGCTGGACAGAATCACCGCACGTTTGCCTTTCACCAGACCTTCCGGGCCTGCTTCGGTGTAACGGAACGTCACGCCAGCACGGGCAATCAGGTCGAAGTAGTTCTTCAGCTGAGTTGGGATATTGAAGTTATACATTGGCGCGGCGATCACCACGGTGTCGTGAGCTTGCAGTTCAGCAATCAGTTCATCAGACAGCGCCAGCGCTTCCTGCTGACGTGCGCTCAGCTGCGCATCAGAAGGACGCAGAGCGCCAACCAGTTCGCCATCCAGTACCGGGATTGGGTTTGCAGCCAGATCACGAACGGTAACCTGGTTGCCTGCTGCTTTCGCTTCTTCTGCGTAGAAATCAGCCAGCTGGCCTGACTGTGAATAGCCTGCGAGAATACTGGACTTAAGAACTAATACTTTACTCATGATTATTTCCTGTCTGTGAACGCGGAAGTCTGTCCGCTCAATGATTTACACTGTAGGAGGATTTATCCCGCAGTGATAGCGCAATATTTCGAGACCTATGTTCGAAAATATTGAACAATCATGCCGGGAGATGGCGATCACATTTACTGCCCTGTGCTAAACTGCGCGCCGACAACTCATTCATGAAAGCCAGCAAGGCTGGCATACGCGGCGGCGCTGACTCTGATAATTAACAGCCGCTGCAGCAACCAGGTACTGAATCCGCATGTCTGAACAAACAAACAATTCCCCGCTGCAGCCGCTCTGGTCGCGACTGGATGATCTGATGCTGCGCGATCGCCAGCGTCTGCAGCGTCGCCTGCATGGGGCGAAAAAAGTTAAAAATCCGGCGGCCCAGCAGGAGCTCGCCGATGAGCTGGCGCAGGAAATCGCCGAAGCCGGGCAGCGTGTGGCGCTGCGTCAGGCCGCCACGCCTAAGGTTACGTTCCCCGAGAATTTACCGGTCAGCCAAAAGAAGCAGGCGATTGCCGAAGCGATCCGCGATCACCAGGTGGTGATTGTCGCCGGCGAAACCGGTTCGGGCAAAACCACGCAGTTGCCGAAGATTTGCCTTGAGCTGGGACGTGGAGTCAAAGGGCTGATTGGTCATACCCAGCCACGCCGTCTGGCGGCGCGCACGGTGGCGAACCGTATTGCGGAAGAACTGGAAACCTCACTCGGCGGCTGTGTCGGCTACAAAGTGCGTTTTAACGATCAGGTCGGTGACACCACTCAGGTGAAGCTGATGACCGACGGTATTCTGCTGGCGGAGATCCAGCAGGATCGCCTGCTGATGCAGTATGACACCATCATTATCGACGAAGCCCACGAACGCAGCCTGAATATCGATTTTCTGCTCGGCTATCTGCGTGAACTGTTGCCGCGTCGTCCCGATTTAAAAGTGATTATCACCTCAGCGACCATCGATCCGGAACGCTTCTCGCGCCATTTCAATCACGCGCCAATTATCGAAGTTTCCGGCCGTACGTACCCGGTGGAAGTACGCTATCGTCCGGTGATGGAAGACAGCGACGATGGCGACCGCGACCAGCTGCAGGCGATTTTCGATGCGGTGGATGAGCTGGGCGAAGAGGGGCACGGCGATATTCTGATCTTTATGAGCGGTGAACGGGAAATCCGCGATACCGCCGATGCGCTGATGAAACGCGATTTGCCGCATACCGAGGTATTACCGCTGTATGCACGGCTGTCGAATGCCGAGCAAAACCGTGTGTTCCAGCCGCATGTTGGCCGCCGTATCGTGCTGGCGACCAACGTGGCGGAAACCTCGCTGACCGTGCCGGGCATCAAGTATGTCATCGACCCGGGCACGGCGCGTATCAGCCGCTACAGCTACCGCACCAAGGTGCAGCGTCTGCCGATTGAGCCGATTTCGCAGGCGTCGGCGAATCAGCGTAAAGGGCGCTGCGGGCGTGTGTCGGAAGGTATCTGTATCCGTCTGTATGCGGAAGAGGACTTTAATAACCGCCCTGAGTTTACCGATCCGGAGATTCTGCGTACCAATCTTGCCTCGGTGATTCTGCAGATGACCGCTCTGGGACTGGGCGATATCGCCGCCTTCCCGTTTGTTGAAGCGCCGGATAAACGCAATATCCAGGACGGTGTGCGCCTGCTGGAAGAGCTGGGGGCGATTACGCAACCGGACGGTCAGCAGTACAAGCTGACCGCTTCTGGTCGCCAGCTGGCGCAGTTGCCGGTCGATCCGCGTCTGGCGCGTATGGTGCTGGCGGCGCAGAACTATGGCTGCGTGCGCGAGGTGATGATTATCACGGCTGCGCTGTCGATTCAGGACCCACGTGAGCGACCGGTCGAGAAACAGCAGGCATCTGACGAAAAACACCGGCGATTTGCCGACAAAGAGTCCGACTTCCTCGCCTTTGTTAATCTGTGGAACTATCTGCAGGAGCAGCAGAAAGCGCTGTCATCCAGCCAGTTCCGCCGCCAGTGTAAAACCGATTTTCTTAACTACCTGCGCGTGCGCGAGTGGCAGGACATTTATACCCAGCTGCGCCAGGTGGTGCGTGAACTGGGGCTGCCGGTTAATAGTGAACCAGCGGAGTTCCGCGAGGTGCATCTGGCACTGCTCAGCGGTTTACTGTCGCATATTGGTCAGAAAGATGCTGAAAAACAGGAATTTACCGGCGCGCGCAATGCCCGCTTCGCTATTTTCCCGGGTTCCGCGCTGTTTAAGAAGCCGCCGAAATGGACCATGGTGGCAGAACTGGTGGAAACCAGCCGTCTGTGGGGACGCATTGCCGCGCGCATTGAGCCGGAGTGGATTGAGCCGCTGGCGCAGCACCTGCTGAAGCGCAGTTACAGCGAACCGCACTGGGAAAAAGCGCAGGGTGCGGTGATGGCGATGGAAAAAGTCACGCTGTATGGCCTGCCGATCGTGGCGGCGCGTAAGGTGAATTACAGCCAGATTGATCCGCAATTGTCACGCGAGCTGTTTATCCGTCATGCGCTGGTGGAAGGCGACTGGCAGACGCGTCATGCGTTTTTCAAAGCCAACCTGAAACTGCGCAGCGAAGTGGAAGAGCTGGAACATAAATCGCGTCGGCGCGATATTTTGGTGGATGATGAAACGCTGTTTGCTTTCTACGATCAGCGCATCGGCCATGAGGTGGTGTCGGCGCGCCATTTCGACAGCTGGTGGAAAAAGGTCAGTAAAGACACGCCGGAGTTGCTCAACTTCGCCAAAGAGATGCTGATTAAAGAAGGCGCGGGCAATATCAGCAAACTGGATTACCCGAACTTCTGGCATCAGGGCAACCTGAAGCTGCGTCTCAGCTATCAGTTTGAACCCGGCGCGGATGCCGATGGTGTGACCGTCTATATCCCGCTGCCGTTGCTGAACCAGGTGGAAGAGGCGGGCTTTGAGTGGCAAATCCCGGGCATTCGCCGCGAGCTGGTGATTGCACTGATTAAGTCGCTGCCGAAGCCGTTACGGCGTAACTTTGTTCCGGCGCCTAACTATGCCGAAGCCTTCCTGGATCGCGTTACTCCGCTGGAAATGCCGCTGCTGGAGGCGCTGGAGCGTGAATTCCGCCGTATGTCCGGGGTCACCATTCCGCGCGATGCCTGGCAGTGGGATCAGGTGCCCGATCACCTGAAAATCACCTTCCGCGTCGTGGATGAAAACAACCGCAAACTGCAGGAGGGCAAAGATCTCACTGCGTTGCGTGCGTCGCTGAAAGGCAAGGTGCAGGAGACACTGTCGAAAGTGGCGGATGACGGGCTGGAGCAGAGTGGCCTGCATCTGTGGAGCTTTGGCGATTTGCCGGATCATTTCGAGCAGAAGCGTGGCAACTACAGCGTCAAAGCCTGGCCTGCGCTGGTGGATGAGAAAGACAGCGTGGCGATTCGCCTGTTCGACAGCCAGCAGGAACAACAGAAGATGATGTGGCGCGGGCAGCGTCGTTTGCTGCTGCTCAACATCCCGTCGCCGATTAAATATCTGCATGAAAAGCTGCCGAATAAAGCTAAGCTGGGGCTCTATTTTAATCCTTACGGCAAGGTGCTGGAGCTGATCGATGACTGCATCGCCTGTGGTGTCGACAAGCTGATCGCAGAGTTTGGCGGCCCGAGCTGGCAGGAGGCGCAGTACACCCGCCTGCATGATAAGGTGCGTGCTGAGCTGAACGAAACGGTGGTGGAAATCGCCCAGCTGGTGGAGCAGATTCTGACCACCATCTTTAATATCAACAAGCGTCTGAAAGGACGAGTGGATATGACCATGGCGCTGGCGTTATCGGATATTAAAGCGCAGATGGATCGGCTGGTGTACCGCGGTTTTGTCACCGGTAATGGCTGGAAGCGTCTGCCGGATACCCTGCGTTATCTGCAGGCCATCGAACGTCGTCTGGAGAAGTTGCCAACCGATCCGCACAGCGACCGCGCGCGGATGCTGAAAGTGGAGCAGGTGCAGCAGGCGTGGCAAAACTGGCTGAATAAGCTGCCGCCTGCGCGCCGTGATGATGACGAGGTGCAGAATATTCGCTGGATGATTGAGGAGCTGCGTGTCAGTTACTTTGCCCAGCAGCTGGGTACGCCTTATCCGGTGTCGGATAAACGTATCCTGCAGGCGATGGAGCAGATTGCGCTTTAATTAGTAAAGGCCAGCGAAAGCTGGCCTTTTATTACTGCTGCGCCAGCTCTTCCAGCTGATCGCGGAACGCGGTGACGGCCACGGCGCGGTTATCGGCGCGATAGCGATCTTTGGCCGCCGGAGCGGAGCTCTGCACCGCAATCAGCTGCCAGCCATCTGCCGTGTTAAGCAGCAGTGGCGAACCGCTGTCACCGGGCAGGGTATCGCACTGGTGTGACAGCACCGAACGCTGTGCCCAGCCCGTCACCAGACAGTTACTGTGCGAATAGAGGGTATCGAGGTGATCTTCAGGATAGCCTGCCTGGGTAACCTTACGATCGGCGTCTTTCAGCGCCGCGGTCAGTTCACTGCGTGAACCGGCGAACAGCGGCACGGGCGTAATGCCGGATGGCGGATTACGCAGGATAACCAGACCGAAGTCATACGGTGCGGCAGCAGGCGGCACAATCCAGCCGTCGCCATCCGCCTTCAGCTTTTTTCCCAGCGCGCTATCGACGCGCACTTCGATATCGTGAATTTCATAACGCCAGCCGCTGACGCCAGAAATAAAGCGCAGCGCCACAGGCTTATCGAGTTTACCGGGGGGCGCCAGCAGGCAGTGGCCCGCAGTCAGCGCCAGATGGGCGGAAATTAACGTGGCGCTGCACAGGTTACCGCTTTCGGTTTCCAGCTGGCCAATCGCTTCCCATGGTGCACGGCTGATGTCATCGACAGGTTTACGGTCATCATGACCAAAAAACAGCGTCAGCGTATCTTCTTTGCTCTCTGTATCGTCATCATCAGCATGGCAATAAGCAGCCAGCGACAGCAATCCCACTAATAAAACAGCCGTTATGCGCATATCACTCTCAGGAAGGGCGAAACTATTGCTATTGGTTTTTATCACGCGTGTTACGCGATTAACTATAGACGGTGAGACGAAATAAAGGGAGTTTAATTTGTAATATCAGGGCACTACACCCGCTACAGCCAGAAGATGGCGGTAATGATCCCGCACAGGATCATCGTGGCAAGGATGATCTCGAACAGATAGCGACGCACCATTTCCGCTACTCCGTGAAAGAAACACCCGGAAAATCCGGGTGTTTGTCATAGTGAGGTGTTGCTGGTTCGCTGATTATGCAGCTGGGGTTGCAGCCTGTTTAGCGGCTTTTTTGTGGTGCTTTTTGGCAGCCTGGGCTTTCTGAGCGACTGGCTTAGCGGCTTTTTTGTGGTGCTTTTTGGCAGCCTGGGCTTTCTGAGCTGCTGGCTTCGCGTCTTTCTTGTGCTTTTTAGCAGCCTGAGCTTTCTGGGCTACTGGCTTCGCGTCTTTCTTGTGCTTTTTAGCGGCCTGGGCTTTCTGGGCTGCTGGCTTAGCCGCTTTCTTGTGTTTTTTAGCAGCCTGAGCTTTCTGCTCGGCTTTCTTGTGTTTTTTATGCACGGTTTTATGTGCAGTGGCTTTCACGGGTGCTGCGGTCGTCGCGGTTGCGGTTGGTGCAGCAGCTGGGGTTGCGGTGGTTTCAGCGGCGAAAGCAACTGAAGAGAGGCCCATAGCAGCGGCAACAACCAGAGAGACTAATTTTTTCATTGCGGAATCCTCAAAGAGATTTTTCATCATTTAGCCCACTGCGGGGCCGGTGAAGAGACTATAGGTAAATCACATTCAGGTTTCCGTGAGTGTTTGGTATCGGCGTGTAACGGAATGTACAACGTTGATGTTATGACTGAAAAACCGATTTCGGATTGCAGTAGCTCCCTGACCTGGAGGGTGACGTTCCGCTATTTCCGGGATCCGGGGAAGCGATATTATTGACGCGCCTGAAGAGGGGGGCGATACGCTGCAGCGTGACGACGATCGTGAAATGCAGATAAAAATTGTCATATCACCGCGATATTTCACTCACCGCTGGTCCTGAAGGGGACGGTCAGAGGCGACAGAGTCGCGGGAAACATTGTCCCTCCCGCGACAGGAAGCAACGTAAATGAGATCCGCGCATTATGCCTGCCACCCGGGCAGGGGGGATTTGCCTTTTGCTAATCCCTGATACAAGCTTCGCATTAAGGTTTATTTTTACGCGATATTCATAATTGTTGCCGGGAAATTGAGCTTATCTCCCCCTCGTTTTGAGGAAGGATTTATCACTGTAACGGGTGGTAATCGGGCACTTTTATCACTGATAACGGCGCAGACACGGCGCTTTAACCCAGCGAATCTGAGCATGGCCTCGCCCGGCGATGGTAATTGCCCCGCTATGCATCTGTTATCTGACAGACGTATCAAAACGGTTGCGGCTGTAAGACAGGCGACGGGTCCGCTTTGCTCGCAGAAGTATTATTTTACGCTCGTTATACACTCTCTCATCTGCCTTCCCGGCCGTTGCACCCCGTTCCATCCGTAAATTGCAGTTTGAGCTTCTCTTAAGGAGAGAACGTGATGACTAAATTATTTACCTGGACAGACCAACAGCCAGATCGCCTGTATTCTGGCGCCCGGAGGGCCACCGTTGATGTCGCGATGCTGGGCGAGGCATTACGATCTGGCGTCAGCGGTGAGGCGCCAGCGACACTCTACTTTAACTTATCGGATTTAGTCAGTGTGGAATGCCAGACTGCATCGCTGCAGTGGCATGATAATGGCAGTGTGGGCTGGTATGGGGTTATGCCCGGCTTTGCGAATGTCAGCGCGCATTTAGGGGCAAAATTTACGGCAGATGGCGTATGCCTGTCGGGTTTAGTCCGCACTCTGAACGGCGACTGGTTGATCCGCTCTGACGGCACATCAACGGGCGTCTGGATCATGCCCTCCAGCTCGGACAGACTAGTTTGTGGTGATCCTGTGGTGCGTCAGCAACAGCCGCTGCCTTCCTCAGCACCTGAATATTATTCTGCTGAAGATGACGCTTTACCTGCTGAGATTGATATCCTTGTTTTGTACCCAAAGGCGTTTCTTGATTCATTTAATGAAGCACAGATTGACGCTCAGTTGACTGAAGCAATGATGGTCACGAATACCATTTTCAGTAATAGCGATATTAATGCCCGGGTACGTATCATCGGTCATCAGCAAGCCGACCTGCACGGCAAAAATGTGGTGGAGCTGAGAGACAAAATCGTCTTTTGGGAGTACGACCCCGAGAGTGGCTATACCTCCCGACATGGACCAGACTGGGAATTAGTCGATACTCTGCGCAATGAAGCGGGGGCAGACATTGTCGAAATCCTCACTGATACTCCCACTCTCCACGGCAGAGGGGAAATCGTTGGGCTGGCAGCATCCATTCCAGAACCCGTCATGGCTGATCACTCCGATCTCGGGGTGGCGGTTTTTTGTGCCTACATGGACCCCTGGTCGGTCTTTTCCCTGGAATCATTCTCGGAACAGGCGAAACAAGAAGTCCAGCACAGAGTAGCGCTAACAAATCATAGTTATACGTTTGCCCATGAACTGGGGCATCTTTTAGGGGGGAAACATGACCGACTCACCCAGCCTCAGCGGGTTTTGTCTCCAGCTTACGATTATGCCCATGGCTACCTTACTCCTGACAGATCGTATGTCACCATTATGGGTTATGAGTACGAGTCTGAGGGGATTAAGCGCATTCCTTATTATTCCAATCCTGATAAAACCTATGCCGGACAACCGCTTGGCATCGCGCTGGGGCAACCCGGCGCTTCAGATGTGGCGCATCTTTTACGCCGTAGTACGCGCGTGGTGGCGCGTTATCGCGATCGGGGTGACAATTCGCCTCACTGGATCCCTGCTTATTTAAATCTGGTTATAGAACCCGAGCTTGGTGGTTTTGCTTCGCCAGACCAGTTCGGGCCTTATCCGCAGGGAAGTCAGGTCAGTGTCCGCGCCACCGCGCGTGTCGGTTATGTGTTTGATCACTGGCTGCTTGATGGCGTATCCAAAACGGAGGCGCAGTTGTCAGTGCTGATGGACAAAGATCATACACTCACAGCCGTTTTCGTCGTCGGGACAGCGCCTCAGCCCAGTGTCAGGCTGGGGCCGCTGGCTAAGCGCTATGGCTGTCAACTGCTGCTCCAGCCTGACCCGGGCCCCAGTTTCCCTTCAGGAACAGAGATCATCATGATCGTAACGGCAGGTTCCGCCGCGATGCAATCGGCGCTGAAATTTATCTGGCTGATTGAAGGCGATAGCGCTGTTGCGACACTGCCCCTCAAACAAAACGTTACCCAGTATCTGGTGCTTGAACGTGACATCATGGCTGAGCTGCTCCCTGTCAATTTGCTTTTTAATGTTCTCGGTCAGCGAAGTCGCAGTCTTAATTCGACCAGCCAGCTTGTACTGCAGGCGAGCTATGGCTCGGGTATTGAAAGATTTTTACTTCCGGCAGGTGAACCGATACAGATTGAACTGCTCGTCGCGCCAGACGGTACGACGATTGTTGCCAGTGAGACGACCGGTGACAGTGGCCGGGTGCTGGTTACCGTGACGACGGGGGACGAGGAGGGGGATCTGATTCTCAGGATAGGGTTAGCGGATGCGCCTGAGCGTAGTAAGCAATTGATCTCTGTCGCCGTGCTGGAGAATCCTGGAACCCAGGTTGATCCCATTACATTGACGATTATTGATAACGCCAGCCAGCAAATCCCGGAAGGCGCTACACCGGCGCCTCTTAAAGTGCTGGTATTAAGCGAAGGTCGCCCGCTGAACACAAGGCTGGAGATTCTGACGCAAAAAGAAAATCATGGCATTACCCCGGTTGGCACTGGCAGTGGGACTGGAACCACTGGGGTCTTCTACTATTCGCGTGATGAAGGTGTGGCAACCATCCCCTTTTTGCCGCAAAGCGGAGGCGGTCCTGGCCTTGTGACCATTTTTATCACTGACACCGTTTCTCTCGCCAGAACGGAAGCGAAAATCGCTGTTTTGCCCGGCAAACAATATCTCTATTCGCTGTCAGGGAAAACGCTGGATATCCGACCGCAGCAGGGAGGATATCAGCCATTTGAACTTGGCGTCACGTTGTCGGACATTGCGTCGTCTGCACACAATTTTGTCACGCTGCCGTCGGGAATCCTGCTCACATTCACGCTTGATAGCGGAACCACTGGTATCACGCTGGCAACGACAGAAGCGGTCTACCGTGGGGAGTCCGTTTACGTGCTTGTCACTGCGCCCACCGCGCCGGGGACGGCAAAAGTCACGGTGAGTTCTGAATACGCTGACCCCATCGTTATAACGATTAACGTCAGTTAGTGCAGTCATGCAGCAGCGAGACTGTCAGCAAGTGATTAACCGCCAGGAAGGGCTGGGCGGTTAAATTTTCGAAATCATGGTCAGTTTGATCTTTCCTTAAGGAGAGTATTCCGATGACTGAATTATTCACTTTTTCCGACCACCAGGTAGACCCGGCACATCCTGATGCACGGGTGGCCACTGTTAATGTTGCTGAATTGCATAGGGCATTGCAATTGCGCGCCAGCGGCGAAGCGCCATCAACGCTCTGCTTTAATTTATCTGATCGGGTCACGCTGGAATGCCAGACGGCAACGCTGGAATGGTTTGACGATGGCAGCGTGGCCTGGCATGGGACTATGCCGGGCTTTGCCACGGTTAGCGCGCATCTGGGCGTAAAATTTACCCCAACCGGCGTTCGCCTCTCCGGTCTGGTGTTGACATTGAGCGGCGACTGGCAGATCCGCCCGCACGACACAGCGGCGGGTGTCTGGATCGCACCTGCCAGCAGTGCTTCGTTGGGCTGTGGCGACCCTGCTGTGCATCAACAGCAGCCAGTCGAGACTTCACAACCTGAATATTACGTTGCGCAAGACGATGGCTTGCCAGCGGTGATTGATATCCTGGTGCTGTACGCTCCGTCACTGCTTAATACACTGACGCACGATGAAATTATTGCTCAGTTGCGCGAAGCGGAAGGGGTAACAAATACCATCTTCAGTAACAGTGATATCAATGCGCGGGTACGTATCATTGGGGTTCAGTCTGCTGACTTGCATGGCTCGTCCGTCAAGGAACTGCTGGACGGGATCATCGTTCGATCTTTAGGTCTGGATTTGAGATTTACCTACCAGCCCGGACCCGACTGGGATTTAGTCAGCAATCTGCGTGACGCGGCGGGAGCCGACATTGTCGTGACGGTGAGTGGCGGCGCCACAGAGACCCTTGCAGGAACGCTGCAGGGGATTGCGGCATCGATACCTGAGCCGGTTATGGCTGATCACTCAGATCTGCCTGTCGCGGTGTTTAGTGTATTAATTGCGCCGTCGTTGGCGTCATATAACTTTAGTTACGCCTTTGCTCATGAACTTGGCCATCTTTTAGGTGGTAAACACGATCGCACAACTCAGCCGGGGCGCTTAACTCAGGATCCGACCCTGGACTACGCCCACGGTTACGTTACGGCTGACAGAGCGTATGTCACTATCATGGGCTATGAACGCCCTGCTGAGGGAAGCCGCCGCATTCCGTACTTTTCCAATCCGGACAAAACATGGCAGGGGCAGCCACTTGGCATTGCTCTGGGAAAACCCGGCGCATCCGATATGGCTCATCTTTTCCGCCTGAGCACACGCGTGGTAGCGCGTTATCGCGGTGATAATGCGCCACGCTGGGTTCCCGCTTACTTAAACCTTATTGTTGAACCGAACCTGGGCGGTTTTATTACGCCTGACCAGCTTGGCCCCTATCCGCAGGGGAGCCAGATCAGCGTTCGCGCCACGCCGCGTACTGGCTACCTCATGGATCACTGGCTACTTGATGGTATAGCCATAACAGAACCGATGCTGTCGGTGCTGATGGATAAAGACCATACCTTAAAAGCTGTGTTTATCCCCGGAGAAACCGCTCAGCCGAACGTCCGCTTAGGGCCGCTGGCGCTGCGTTATGGTTGCCAATTGCAGTTCCTGCCAGCGCCTGGCCCCAGTTTTCCAGCCGGAACTGAGGTCATCATCACTTTTAACGCCAGTTCCGCGGCCATACAGTCCGATTTAGCGTTTGTGCTGTTGATTGAAGGAGCTGAAGGGATATCGACAGTTCCCTTAAGCCAGACGTTCTCCCGGGTAGTGGTGCTTGAACGAGACATAATTATGGATCTGTTGCCGGTGAATCTGAGTTTTATCGTCCGAGGCCAGCGCAGCCTCGGTCTTAACACTACCAGTCAGCTTGCTATTCAGGCGACCTATGGCACAGCAGCAACCGGTTTCTGGTACCCGCCAGGTGAACCGGTACAGGTAGAGGTGGCCGCGGCCCCGGAAGGGACGACTCTGCTTGCCAGCGAGACGGAGACCGATAGCTTTGGTTTCATCCATGTCACTGTAGCAACGGGCAACGAGGAGGGAGAGCTGGCCCTGAAAGTGGGATTAAAAGACGCACCTGAACGCAGCACGGTGCTGGTTGTTGCAGCGGTATCAGCGCATCCCGAAACGCAGTATGAGCCGGTCGCAGTGACGATTATCGAGAACAGTACACAACAAATCGTTGAGGGCGCAACGCCTCAGCCGATAAGGATACTGGTGTCACATTTGGGAAAACCTCTGGCGGCAACTCTGGATGTGGCCATCAAAACACCGGCGTATGGACTCAGCGTGATCGATCCCCATTCTTCGACGGGTGCGAATGGGGTGGCCACGGTGGTTTTTGCGCCGCACAGCGGGAAGGAGATTGGTCTGGTCAGCGTGTCTGTCACCGACGCGGCTTCGGGTGTTAGCGTCGAGGCGCAAATTGCGGTGTTGCCGCGCCAGCAATATATCTTCCCGCTCTCGGGAACGATGGTCGAGATTCAGCCGGAGCAGGGGCGATATCGGCCATTTGAACTCGGCTTTGCTTTGCTGAGCAGCGAGAGTGCAGCGCGTGGTTTTACCACGCTGCCACCTGGCATCAAACTCACCTTCAGCCTGGAGAGTGGAACAACCGGCATCACGCTGGAGACGACAGAGGCGATGTATCTGAATACACCGGTTTACCTCTCGCTGACTGCGCCAGTTGCACCTGGTACGGCAAAGCTCACCGTGGACTCTGAATATGCTGAACCGATCGTGATTACGATTTCTGTTAGTGAGATCAGCAACGTTTCTGTTGAATCCGTGTCGGGCGCTTAACTTTCAGGAAGGAGGGGCGGTGCGGTGACGCATTCACGGTCAGTTTGATCTTTCCTTAAGGAGAGTCTCGTATGACTGAATTATTCACTTTTCCTGACCAGCAAGTGAGCCCTGCACATCCTTATGCGCGGGTCGCTGCGGTCAATGTCACTGTGCTGCGCAAGGCATTACAGGTCCGCGCCAGTGGTGAAGCGCCCTCAACGCTGCGTCTGAACTTATCCCATTCGGTGACCGTGGAGTGCCAGACGGCAGCGGTAGAGTGGTTTGATGATGGCAGCGTTGCCTGGCGTGGCATTGTGCCGGGACTGGCGACGGTGAGCGCATCTGTTGGCATCAAATTTACCGAAAACGGCGTGCGCCTGTCAGGTTTAGTCCTGTCGCTCAATGGCGACTGGCTGATTAGCCCTCATGATGCGTCGACAGGTGTGTGGATCACCCCTTCCGGCGCGGATACGTTTAGCTGTGGCGACCCGGCGGTGTATGCACAGCAACCCACAGCGTCGTCAGAGGATAGCTATTATGCCGCTGAAGATGATGCCACACCGGCGGTAATTGATATTCTTGCGCTCTACCCAACCGCAACGGTCAAAGCACTGGCGCATGGCTTAGATGACATTATTGCGTACCTGCGTCAGGCGCAGGAGGTGACGAATACCATTTTCAGTAACAGTGGCATCAATGCGTGGGTGCGTATCGTTGATATTCAGGAGGTCAGTGCCATGGAGGGCGAAACAGTGACAGAGTTGCTGGACGATGTCATCGATCAGGATTTCGATGAAGGGCCTGGACGCCAGATCAATCCCGGTGACAGGTGGGAACTGGTCAGTCGCCTGCGTGATGCCGCAGGGGCCGATATTGTTGTGCTGATATCTGACCAGTACGGCATAAAGGGAAATACCAGGGTAGCAGGGATAGCGGCATCCATTCCTGAACCAGTGGTCGCTGACCACTCTGACCTCAGTGTGGCGGTGTTTAGTCTGTTTATGATGCCTCTTTCAGGTGCATATAATTTCGGTTACGCCTTTGCTCATGAGCTTGGACATCTTTTGGGCGGCAAGCATGATCGTATCACCCAGCCACAGCGCAGCGGGCTGGACCCCACTTATGATTATGCCCACGCCTGGGTATCGCCCGACAGGTCATTCGTCACCATTATGGGCTATCCGCGACCCACATCAGGCTTGTCCTGGATTCCGTATTATTCGAACCCGGAAAAAACCTGGCAGGGGCAACCTGTGGGGATTCCCCTGGGGAAACCTGGGGCGTCAGATGTGGCGCGTCTTTTTCAACTGAGTACGCGAGTGGTGTCGCGTTACCGTGGCGAACATGCGCCGCGCTGGACGCCTGCATACTTAAACCTGGCTGTTGAACCGAGTATCGGCGGCTTTGTTACGCCAGACCAGTTGGGCCCGTATCCGCAGGGGAGGCAAGTCAGTGTGCGCGCCACGGCGCGTAGCGGTTACGTGTTTGATCACTGGGTGCTGGATGGCCTGACAACGCGTGAACCAACCCAGATGGTAGTGATGGATAAAAACCGTAGCCTGAAGGCGGTGTTTGTCGCCGGAACCACTGCGCAGCCTGCGGTGAGCTTAGGGCCACTGGCGCTACGTTATGGTTGTCAGCTGGCGTTTATGCCGCCTCCCGGCCCCAGCTTTCCTGCCGGAACGAATATCAAGATCGTGGCCATACCCGGTTACGCCGCCCAGCAGGCGAATGTGCCACTCGTGTGGCTGTTTCAGGAAGAAGGGGGGCTGGCGACGTCGCCCCTTGCCAGCATCACCCATGAACTGATTCTTGAGCGCGATATTGTCATTGATCTGCAACCCTCGGGGCTGCGCTTTACCGTCTGGGGTCAGCGCAGCCTGAGTCTCAATGCCACCAGTCGGCTGGTTATCCAGGCAAGCTGGGGAACGCCAGCGGAGGGTTTTTCCCACCCGGCGGGTGAACCGATAGAGGTTACGGTAGCGGCTGCGCCTGAAGGCACAACCCTGATTAGCAGCGAGTCGGTGACCGATGCCAGTGGCCTGCTGACAGTGACGGTGGCGACGGGCAATGAAGAGGGCGAGCTGGCGCTGAAAGTGAAGCTGAAAGACGCGCCTGAACATAGCGCGGTGTTAGTCGTCGCGGCGGTGTCGGCACACCCCGAACAGCAGGATGAGCCTGTCTCTGTGAGAATTATAGAGCACAGCAGCCAGCAAATTCTTGAGGGGGCAACGCCGGAACCGTTGAAGGTACTGGTTACGCACCAGGGGAAACCCATCGCGGCGACGCTGGATATCTCGGTTAACGCGCCAGCGCATGGCATCAGCGTAACCGATGCGCACCCCACGACCAGCGCGGATGGTGTGGCGACGGTGACTTTCGCGCCGCAAAGCGGAACGAGTCGCGGCCTGACGACTCTTCTCATCACCGACGAGGCCTCCGGCAACAGAGTGAAGGCGCAAATTGCGGTGTTGCCGCGCAGGCAGTATCTCCGCTCATTGAGGGGGCTTACGGTGTATAGCGTACCAGAAGAGGGACACTATCAGCCCTTTGCGCTGGCTGTCTCACTGTCGACCAGCGACTCGGTTATTAGCCATTTTGTGACGCTGCCTGCGGGCATTAAGGTCACCTTCACCCTGGATAGCGGAACCACTGGCATTACGCTGGACAGAGCAGAGGCGTTCTATAACGGCACGACGATATATATCAATGCAACAGCACCCACTGCGCCCGGTACGGCGAGAGTCACGGTGAGTTCTGAATACGCTGACCCCATCGTAATTACCATTAACGTTGGCTGAAAGTCCAGTAAGTACCGCGCTCCGCTCTTACCGACAGGCAATGGGGCAAGAGTCGGGCGCGGTGTTATTCTCATCGCTGACGTGCCTGCTCAGCTCATTGCTGCAAATAACGCTTTTCCAGATGCTGACGGAAATAGGCCGGATTGAGATCTTCGCCGGTTGCCTGTGTAATCAGCTGGCGGGTGTTGAAGCGGCTGCCGTGCTGCCAGATATTCTGCTGCAGCCAGTCAAATACCGGTTGCAGTTCGCCGTTGCGGATCAGGGTTTCCACCTGCGGTAGCGCACGTTTGACCGACTGGAACAGCTGTGCGGCATACATGGCGCCCAGCGTGTAGGTTGGAAAATAACCAAACGCGCCGTCGGTCCAGTGAATATCCTGCATACAGCCGTCTCGGTAGTTATCACGGGTATCAATGCCGAGATACGCCTGCATCTTCTCCTGCCAGATAGCCGGAATATCGTCGACTTCAATCTCGCCGCCGATTAACGCCCGCTCGATTTCATAACGCAGAATCACATGCGCCGGGTAGCTCACTTCATCGGCATCGACGCGGATAAAGCCTGGTTTGACCCGTTGATTCAGGCGCACAAAGTTCTCTGCGTTCAGTGCTGGCTGGTCGCCAAACTGGGCAACGGCTTGCGGCAGAATCAGCTGCAGAAACTCTGCGCTGCGCGCCAGCTGCATTTCAAAGAACAGGCTTTGCGATTCATGGATGGCAGTAGAGCGCGCGTGCGCCACCGGCTGATCGGCCCAGGCGGCAGGCAGATTTTGCTCATAGCGTGCGTGACCGGTTTCATGGATCACGCCCATCATGGCGCTGAGGAACTCATTTTCGCGGTAACGGGTGGTGATACGTACATCCTGCGGCACGCCGCCGCAGAACGGATGAGCGCTGACATCCAGCCTGCCAGCATTAAAATCAAAGCCCAGCTGCTGCATAATGCTCAGACCAAGCTGGCGCTGAGACTCCACGGCAAACGGACCTTGCGGCAGCATCACCGTTTCCGCTGCCTGCTTGTCGACAATCTGTTGCAGCAGCTGTGGCAGCCACTGTTTTAAATCGCCAAAGGTGCGATCCAGCTGTGCGCTGGTCATGCCAGGTTCGAAAATATCCAGCAGGGCGTCGTAACGCGAGCAGCCATTGGCCTGCGCACGGATCTCGGCCTCTTCACGGCTCAGCCTGACCACTTCTTTCAGATTGGCGGCAAAACCCTGCCAGTCGTTGGCCGGACGCTGCTGACGCCAGGCGTGCTCACAGCGTGAGCCGGCAATCGATTTGGCCTCCACCAGCGAGGCAGGTAACAGGGAGGCCTGCTGCCAGGCGCGGCGCATTTCCAGCAGGTTAGCGGCTTCCACATCATTGAGTGATTCCTGCTGTGCCTGATCCAGCCAGACGCCAACCTGTTTCGCCGTCAGGATTTCATGGCGTAAAACGCTCAGTTCCGCCAGCGCTTCACCACGCGCCAGGCTGCCACCGGCAGGCATCATGGTTTGCATATCCCAGCCAGCAATTGCGCCGAGATGGCCGAAGCGCGCCAGACGGCGGAAGGTGTGGGTCAGATGCTGATACGCAGATGTCATAGTGGAACTCCCTGAAATCATTAGGCGATATGGTGTAATTTGCTGTCCGCCAAGGGTAAATCAACCGGCCAGCAAAAGCGAACACTCGCGCCACCCAGCGGGCTGCTGTCGATCATTACGTAACCGCCCAGCGCCTGCGCAATCGAGTGAACGATAGCCAGACCGAGACCACAGCCGCCGGTGCTGCGGTCGCGGCTCGGGTCGAGACGCACAAACGGCTCAAACACCCGTTCGCGCTCGGCCTGCGGAATCCCCGGGCCGTCATCTTCTACTTGCAGACAGGCGATGTTGCCGTCAAACCACAGCCCAACCCGCAGTTGCTGGCCCGCGTAGCGCAGGGCGTTATTCACCAGATTATCCAGCACGCGCTCCATCAGGCGCGTATCCGCAATACCCACATTGTCGCGTTGTGGCGTATCAAGCGTGATCTGATAATCAGGATTCAGATCACGGAAATCCGTCAGTCGCTCCTGCAGCCAGGCGGCAAGATCGATTTGCTGCAGCGTCAAATCCACCTTCGGCCGGTCGAGGCGCGCATAGGTCAGCAACTCTTCAATCAGCGCCTCCAGCTGGCCGATATCGCGATTCAGCGCGGCGGATTCCGCGGCGGTCAGATTGTCGCTCATCTCCAGCCGATAACGCAGGCGCACCAGCGGGGTGCGCAGCTCATGGGCGATACCGTCAATAAGCTGCTTCTTGCTCACCACCAGGTTATTGATATTATCCGCCATCTGATTAAACGCCACCCCTAAGCGCACCAGACTGGAAGCGCTGTCGAAATGAATCCGCTCATCCAGATGTCCCTTACCAAAACGTTGTGCGGCGGCTTCCAGTTTTAGCATGTCCTGCCAGTGTGGCCGCATCCAGATAAACACCGGCAGCGCCAGCGAAATGCCGATCACAATCATTAGCGCAATATCGAAAATACGCATCTGATGCAGGAAGAATAAGTAGGGGATTGGGCCGACCACCAGCACATAGTGGCTGCGCGGAATATGCTGCATAAAGGTGTATTCATCATCCAGCGCGACAATTTCACCGGCGCGCAGGCGACGCATCGACGGCTCGTCGAGAGTAATCTTATTCAGCGGCTTGATATGCAGTTTAAACGACAGGTTCAGATCGAGATTATTGATGGTTTTGTTCCAGTCGCGCGGCGGGATCTCGCGCAGTTCGCTGCGCATCAGATACAGCGAACTCTTCATCAGATCGTCCATCGACTGACGACCTGCACGCTCGGCGGTAAATTTGTACACCAGCCCCACCAGCATCGCCATCACCAGGAAGCAGACGAACAGCAACAGGTAAAACTGAATAAAAAGTTTTCTCATGCGGAGTGGGTATCCCAGGCATGCGGCGCAAACAGATAGCCTTTATTCCTCACGGTTTTGATACGGTAAGGTTCGGTGGCGCTGTCATGCAGCTTCTTGCGCAGACGGGAAATGGCGACGTCGATGCTGCGATCCAGCCCGTCATAGCTGACACCGCGCAGCGATTTCAGCAACACATCACGATGCAGGATCTGCCCGGCATGGGTAGCCAGCTCCCATAACAGGTCAAAGTCAGCGGTGGAGAGGGCGATATTCTCCTGTGATAACACCACCTGACGATTCACCGGATCAATAAACAGCGTACCAAAACGTAGCGCCTGCTGTGCCGGACGCGCGGGGGCGATCTCATCACTGCGCGTGACACCGCCCGCCTGACGCAGATGCAGGCGCAGACGCGCCAGCAGCACCGCCGGTGGCGTGGTCTTCAGAATATAATCATTGGCGCCCATTTCCAGCGACAGAATATGGTTCATATCACTGTCGAGCGAGGTGAGCAGCACAATCGGCCCGGCCCAGTGGGAACTGGCGCGCAGATCGCGGCACAACGTCATCCCATCCTTGCCTGGCAACATAATATCCAGCATCACAAGGTCTGGCGCGGCATCGGCAATCACCTGTTCCGCGCGGTCACCGCGGTTTTCAACAATAACTTCAATATCATGACGGCCAAGATAAGCGGCGATCAGCTCACCGACATCCTGGTCATCTTCAACGAATACAATTTTGCTCATAATGCCAGTGTGCAAGCCAGGGGAGACAGCAGCATATCCTTTCTGACAGGTAACCACTATGAATAGGAGTTAAATAACTCAAGATGTATAGTACAGCCGTCGCAAAATATGCCATTATATTGGCATGGTTGAGGAGCGCGTGAACCATATTATTCCATAGGGAGGAGAGTGAGGGTGTCTGAAAATAAACTGGCGTCAGCCGGATACAGTGACCGCATCTGCTTCAATTATATGGACTTTCTCTCCGCCTCCTGCAAAAAGCGCTGGAGCTTTGTCGATGCCATTTATGGTGTAATGCCGATCTTCGGCATGGTGACACGTAAGCCTGCCAGCAGCCAGCGCGCCCCCGCAGAACGGCTAAAAGAATTAGCGTTGCAAATTATTTCAACGCAGGTGAGTGACGAAATTAACATCGCGCGCCTGATCACCCTCGCCGAGCAGCAACACATTGATCAACTGGACATTTTGCTGCCATATACCCTGACCAGCGAGCAGCTGGAAAAGATTCAGCAAGAGTACCGCAAACCACTGAATTTAACCCAGCATGACGACCGCCTGAGCGTCCATTTTCTGACCCCCGCCCATTAAGCCAGACGATTCAACACAGACAACACCACCGTCAGATATTAGGGGAAACATTCCGATGGCTCCGCAGCGGCTTGTCCGCAGAGGACCGCGGAATGGTCGCCGCGTGTATCCCCATCAGCCAGACGACTTAACACAGACAACACCACCGCCAGATTTTAGGGGAAACATTCCGATGGCTCCGCAGCGGCTTGTCCGCGGAGGACCGCGGGATGGTCGCCCCGTGTATCTCGATCTACAAGGCGACACCAACACCAACACCAACACCAACACCAAAAAACCACAGTTACCGTACCAACACCCACAACGCCGGAAACGCAGCAACAATCAATACCACAATCGCCACCGACTCGGCACGATGCAAACGCTGAGACGCGCGACCGCCCCGACGCGCAAACAGAAACAGCAACAGACCCGGCGCATACAACACCACTGACAACAACAGATGCAGCGGACCAGACGCATACAACAGCCACAAACCATAAACCATGGCGCCAACCGCCACCAGCGTCACGGAAGGCCGGTTCAGCTTACGCGCCAGCTTAAACAGATACGCGCCAACCAGCAGATAGGGCAGCAGAATCATCTCTGACGCAATGGTCAGTAAATTGCCGTAATCGGCGTGGGTTAACCAAATCAGAATCAGACACAGCTGCACACTGCCGTTAGTTAGCCACAGCGACGCCGCAGGCGCATTACGCCCATTCTGCCGACTCAGCGAACGCGGAAACGCGCCTTCGCGCGCGGCGATAAACGGCACCTCCGCCGCCATAATCGTCCAGCTGAGGTAGGCGCCGCACACCGAAACAATCAGCCCAATGGCAATCACCACATCGCCCCAGCCGCCGATCAGCCGCGTCATCAGCCCGGCCATGGAGGGATTGCGCATCGCTGCCAGCTCCGTGCGTGGCACAATCCCCAGCGACAACAGCGTCACCAGCAGATACACCACCAGCGCGGCCAGCACCGCCAGCAGCGTGGCGCGCCCGACATCCTGCTTATTACGCGCACGCGCCGACACCACCACTGCGCCTTCAACGCCGATAAACACCCACAGCGTAATCAGCATAGTCTCCCTGACCTGCTCCCACACTGGCTTACCCAGACTTACACCGCTGAAATCAAAAGAGAAACGATCGAAATTAAACGCCGCCACCGCCAGCAGCACAAACAACGCTAACGGCAACAGCTTGCCGAGCGTGGCGACCAGATTAATGCTGGCTGCGGTCTGCACGCCGCGTAACACCAGCCAGTGCACCAGCCAGAGCAAAATCGATGAACCCAGCACTGCCTGCCAGGTATTGCCGTCGCCGAACACTACATGATCCGGTGAATCGGTAAAAAAGCTCAGAGCAGAAAAAACAATCACCAGATACGAAACATTGGCGATCACCGCACACAGCCAGTAACCCCAGGCGGAACAGAAACCGACTAAATCACCGAACCCGGCGCGGGCATAGGTAAAAATGCCGCCGTCCAGCTCCGGTTTCAGACGCGTCAGCAGCAGCATCGCCAGTGACAACAGCACAATCCCCACGCCAGTAATCAGCCAGCCAATCAACAGTGCCGCCGGACTGGCAACCGCCGCCATATTTTGCGGCAAACTAAATACCCCCGCGCCAAGCATGGAACTGAGCACCAGCGCGGTAAGAGCAGTAAGACCGAGTTTTTTATCCAAGAGAGTTCCTGACTACAGCATAAATAACCAATTAATCGGCTATCGAACGAATTTTACTCAGGTTTTCGTGAGTCTTTTCGAGGGAAACCGCTAAAACAGGCGGCAGATTTTACGGAGAGGTGACGTCGAGTGCAATGACTGACTATGCAAAAAAATGTTAAGCATTATGCATCAAGAAACAGGGCAGCGTAATGCTGCCCTGAAGGGGGATTACTTGAACAGGTCTGCAGTCACGGTCAGGTTACCACCGCTCTGGTTCTGCCACTGGCGGGTCACGTTATAGTACTTCGCACCGCGCTTAGCCGCCTGACGTGCCGCTTCATGCGACACATCGGTTGGCGAACCAAAGTGGCCGGTGAAGGTCACGGTATCAAACGGCTGCATCTGCGCCGCAGTGATATTGTTTACTTCCTGGATCTCGGTGCCATCCGGCAGCGTCACGGTGTAGCGCTTACCGCTTGAAGACTGGGTTTCAAAGAAACGACCAACTTTATTGCTTGGCGTTTCAGAAGAGGCCACGCCTGGGATCTCAACGCGTTTCGCTGCTTCACCACCTTCCGCCAGCGCCTTACGGCCAGCTTCGGAATCTGCCGGGATCAGGTTCGGGCTCTGTACCTGACGTTTGGCCGCATCGGCTTTATAGATATAGGCAGTAACGTACTGGTTGCCGCCTTCACCGTTAGCATCAACCTGACGCACGATAAAGAAGGAAGCTGCACCTTTCTGTTTCGCCGCTTTGGAGATGGCATCGCTCACATCTGGCTGGCTGCGGAAGAACCCTTTTACGGTAACGGTATCGTAGGGCTCCAGCTCATAAGCTTCCGCTTTTGGCAGCTCTTTAACACCATTCATTACGCGATAATGGGTGGTTTTGTCTGCGGCCGGAGCATCGGCTTTATACAGATCGGCAGTGACGCGCCAGTTGCCGCCATTACCGTTGGTATCATTGATGCCCTGCACGTAGAACGCGGCGGCGCCTGCTTTGTCCGCTGCTTTGGAAACTTCTTCGTTGGCTTCCCCAATGGAATTAAAACGACCGCTGACATTAATACGTTTAAATGGTTTCAGCTCGGCCGCCTTTTCCGGAGACAGTTCCTGCGCCGCATGAGCGGTTAATGTCGTCATCGACAGCAGGGCAGTCGCCAGAATGGTGTTCTTCAGCTTCATAAAATAATCCTTCGCCTTACGAAAAAAAGGAGTACGAAAACGTGCTGGACTCTTGATGTGTAACAGATTAGCTCTCGATTATTGCATGTAATAATGGCCGCTGTCTCAGGCAATTTATGCCATTTGCGCTGACGTAACACAATTGTCACAGACAGCGCGTAATTGAGGGAAATGGCGGGTCAGCCGGGTCCGTTACCACTTATGCTGGTTAACAATATCGGTTAAATGGTTAAATCATTGTTAAATAATGGTTTTTGTTGGTGACAAATATGTTGTGAAGTGATTTCACGTAGCAGATTATGCGTAATTTGCCGCTAAATTCAGTGGCAATATAGCGTTTTTTCCACCTGGCTCTGAATTTTAATGTGAAAGTTGCGGCGATAGCGCGTCGCGTCTGGATCGTAAGACACATTTTCAGTAGGTTATAAACAGTTTGCAACACACCATGCTGTGGTCAGTCGCACCGCGGCAGGTAAAAGAAACCATTCTGTATCTGCCTCTGGCGTGCCGTCACGGTGCTGACCAGAGGGAAAACCGATGAAAGGGAATACTATGTTAATTGGAGTACCGAGAGAGCGGTTGCCCAATGAAGCGCGAGTCGCTGCCACGCCGAAAACGGTTGAGCAGCTGTTAAAACTTGGCTTCTCGGTGGTAGTCGAAAGCGGCGCGGGCAAGCTCGCCAGTTTTGATGATGCAGCGTTTGTCGACGCGGGCGCAACCATCAGCGATGAAGCCACGGTATGGCAGTCCGATATTATCCTGAAGGTGAATGCGCCAGCGGATGAAGAGATCGAACTGACCCGTGAAGGCAGCACGCTGGTGAGCTTTATCTGGCCTGCACAGAATCCTGAGCTGCTGGAAAAACTGGCGGCGCGCAAGGTCACCGTGCTGTCAATGGACGCGGTGCCGCGTATCTCCCGTGCCCAGTCGCTGGATGCGCTCAGCTCAATGGCGAATATCGCGGGCTACCGCGCGATTGTTGAAGCTGCCCACGAGTTCGGTCGCTTCTTCACCGGCCAGATCACCGCTGCAGGTAAAGTACCGCCAGCGAAAGTGATGGTGATTGGTGCTGGTGTGGCTGGTCTCGCGGCGATTGGCGCTGCAGGCAGCCTCGGTGCGATTGTGCGCGCCTTTGATACCCGCCCGGAAGTCAAAGAACAGGTGCAGAGTATGGGCGCCGAGTTCCTTGAACTGGACTTCGAAGAAGAAGCGGGCAGCGGCGACGGTTACGCCAAAGTGATGTCTGAAGCCTTTATCAAGGCAGAGATGGAACTGTTTGCCGCACAGGCGAAAGAAGTCGATATCATCGTCACCACCGCGCTGATCCCGGGCCGTCCGGCGCCGAAGCTGATCACCCGCGAAATGGTTGCCTCCATGAAGCCCGGCAGCGTGATCGTTGACCTGGCGGCGCAGACCGGTGGTAACTGTGAGCTGACCGTTGCAGATACCGTGACCGTCACCGATAACGGCGTGAAGATCATTGGTTATACCGACCTGCCAAGCCGTCTGCCAACCCAGTCTTCACAGCTGTATGGCACCAACCTGGTCAACCTGCTGAAACTGCTGTGCAAAGAGAAGAACGGCGAAATCGCTATCGACTTCGAAGATGTGGTGGTACGTGGCGTGACCGTCATTCTCGACGGTGAAGTCACCTGGCCAGCGCCGCCGATTCAGGTCTCTGCCGCGCCGCAAGCCGCGCAACCGCAAGTGAAAGCGGCGGCGGCTGAACCGGCAAAACCCGTCTCTCCGCTGCGCAAATACCTGCTGATCGCGCTGGCGATTGTGCTGTTCGCCTGCCTTGCGAATGTCGCTCCGGCGGAATTCCTGTCGCACTTCACCGTGTTCGCGCTCTCCTGCGTGGTGGGTTATTACGTGGTGTGGAACGTCAGCCATGCGCTGCATACGCCGCTGATGTCGGTCACTAACGCCATTTCCGGCATTATTGTGATTGGTGCGGTACTGCAGATTGGCCACGGCGGCTGGGTGACCTTCTTTGCCTTTGTCGCGGTGCTGATTGCCAGCATCAATATCTTTGGTGGTTTCACCGTAACTCAGCGCATGCTGAAAATGTTCCGTAAGAACTAAGGGCGAACAATATGTCTGGCGGATTAGTGACTGCAGCATACATTGTTGCCGCAATTCTGTTTATTTTCAGCCTTGCTGGTCTCTCCAAACATGAGACCTCAAAGCAGGGTAATCTGTTTGGTATGAGCGGCATGGCGATCGCGCTGATCGCCACGATCTTTGGCCCGGATTCCGGTAATGTGGTGTGGATCCTGCTGGCGATGGTGATTGGCGGCGCGATTGGCGTGCGTCTGGCGCAGAAAGTCGAAATGACCGAAATGCCGGAGCTGGTGGCGATCCTGCACAGCTTCGTGGGTCTGGCGGCGGTGCTGGTTGGCTTTAACAGCTACCTCGACCACGCGCCAGGCCTGGAGCCGGTGATGGAGAATATCCATCTGACCGAAGTGTTCCTCGGCATCTTTATTGGTGCTGTGACCTTTACCGGTTCGGTGGTGGCGTTTGGCAAACTGCGCGGTAAAATCTCTTCCCGTCCGCTGATGCTGCCGCATCGCCACAAACTTAACCTGGCGGCGCTGGTGGTCTCATTCCTGCTGCTGGTGGCGTTTGTGCGTACTGAAAGCGTGGGCGTGCAGGTACTGGCGCTGCTGCTGATGACCATTATCGCGCTGGCGTTTGGCTGGCACCTGGTGGCGTCAATTGGCGGCGCAGATATGCCAGTAGTGGTTTCGATGCTGAACTCCTACTCCGGCTGGGCAGCGGCAGCGGCAGGCTTTATGCTGAGCAACGACCTGCTGATCGTCACCGGCGCGCTGGTGGGGTCTTCCGGCGCCATCCTCTCTTACATTATGTGTAAGGCGATGAACCGCTCGTTTATCAGCGTAATTGCCGGTGGTTTTGGTACTGACAGTAGCTCAACCGGTGAAACGGAAGAAGCGGGCGAGCACCGTGAAATCAGCGCGGAAGAGACGGCGGAACTGCTGAAAAACTCTACCTCGGTGATTATCACTCCGGGCTATGGTATGGCAGTAGCGCAGGCGCAATATCCGGTGGCGGAAATCACCGAGAAACTGCGCGCACGTGGCATCAAAGTACGCTTTGGTATTCATCCGGTTGCCGGTCGTTTGCCTGGCCATATGAACGTCCTGCTGGCGGAAGCGCGCGTGCCGTATGACGTAGTGCTGGAAATGGATGAAATCAATGAAGATTTCTCTGATACCGATACCGTTCTGGTGATTGGCGCCAACGACACCGTTAACCCGGCGGCGCAGGAAGATCCGCGCAGCCCTATCGCCGGTATGCCGGTGCTGGAAGTATGGAAAGCCAGCAATGTAGTGGTCTTCAAGCGTTCAATGAATACCGGCTACGCCGGTGTGCAGAACCCGCTGTTCTTTAAAGAGAACACGCAAATGCTGTTCGGCGATGCGAAAGAGAGCGTGGAAGCGATTCTGCGTGCGCTGAGTAAGTAAGTTCTCTTCCCGTCTGACAAGTCCGGCCTCGCGCCGGACTTTTTTTATCTGTCAAAAATTTTCCCGCGCTGGCGGTAACGCCGCGAACACGCCACTCACATCTGCGGCTTAACGTTGCGACAAACCATCAGGTATCCACTCCTCTTCATCCGTTTCGGTATTGAGCGGAGATGACGTATATACCAGTTCCTCTTCATCTGAGCCTGCGCTAAGCGGGGATAGCGTATCCATCCGTTCGCAAAAATCCAGCAAAGAGCCAGAAGGAGAGGCGGGTTCATCCTTCCTGTCCCGGAGCGCTGCAAGCGCTGGCGAGAAGAGGGATGCCTCGTCCTCGTCATAAGGCAGAAAAAATGCAGGTGATGGTGCCCGCGATACAGTGCCGTAATGCTGCTGGTAGGGAGAGGGCATTGCCGCCAGCTCACTGAGGTCCGCCAGAGAGATGGCGGGAGACGCTGGCGCAGACGGGCGCTGCCCTGAGTCCTCACTGACAGACGATGGCGGCGGCTCTTCGCTGATACGCAAAGCGGCGCGCGCGGCGCAAAACCGATTCGTTATCGTTTTCAGGGTAAGGTTAGGCACATCCTGCAGAAACTGCTGGGCGATGAAAAACTCCTTAGCAGTAAGATTTTGCAGGCAATCGCGCTGTTGCAACAGGAAGGCGAGTTTGTTGCTGGCCGTTTTCCCTTCAGCCTGATGCCAGCGATTGATCACCAGCGCCAGTGCTTCTGGTCTGGCGGTGGTGTTAGAGAGATAAAACAGATTGGCTATCGCTCTCTGGCCGATTTGCGGACCATCAGGCAGTGACGTCAGTATCGTGGCCAGCAAATCCCCGGAAAGCGCCTTCGGGCGATCGTCCCTGCACAACATGTCAATAACCTTAGCCGTCGGCGTATCACCTTGTGCCTGTGCCCAGCTGTTAACTGCCCATGCTGTCATCGCTACGATGGTCATGTCAGTTCGTGCCTGGCAGATTGCCTTGCTGACTGCTGGCCGTTTGGTCAAGGGTTGCCGGACAGGGGACGGTGAGTCTGGAAACATGCTGCCTGATGGCGTGCCAGTGACTGACTGGAGCCTTACCCCAGGCGTCGCGCTTACACTGGCAGGCTGCTGCGATTTTTTAATCCTGAATGCTCGCAGTAACGAAGTCAGAGAGGGGGCGGTGGTGGTTGTCTCCGGCTGTGATGGCGCTGCGGGAGCAGGGGTTAAGGTAAGCTGGGTGTTACAGGCCGCGGTGATGCTGAGCGACGAGGGGGAGCTGATTACCGGATACCAGTCAGGATAAGATATTGATACAGGGACGATCGTGGCATCTGACATATTATTCTCCTCTCTGTCCATGAAAGGGGGAAGACTGTTGTTCGTCTTAACGGCAGATAGCTGCGCAAATAGCCCGGGCAGGCCGTTCATGATTGTCCTGTCTCATGAACGGCCTGTCCTGTAAACATGGCAACGCAGCAGTCAGCGGCGTACCGTTTTTGACTTAATCGTCTTCATCATTATCTGGCTCAAAGTTGCTGGTAAAACCATCCGGTTTTATCACCAGCAGGTCACAGCGCAGATGATCAATGACCTGTTCAGCGGTATTGCCAAGGAAGGCGGCGGAAATCCCGGTGCGACCGATGGTGCCCAGCACCACAATCCCTGCATCAAGGTGCTGGGCCAGTTCCGGGATAACCTCTTCCGGCAAACCTTTTTCCACATGAGTCAGCTTCTCATCCATGGCAAATTTCTGCCGCAGCGCCTTCATGGCGACCAGATGCTGGCCGCGGATAGCGTCGTTGTACACGCTGGGGTCGAAATCGGGTAATTCAATCGCGATATTGATCGGCGTCACCGGATACGCGCCGACCAGATGCACTTCGGTCTGATTAACCATCTGCGCCAGTTCAATTGTCTCGCGGATCAGTTTTTGATTGAGATGGTCGTGATGCGGTTCCTCGCTGGCGAGGTTGACGGCCACCAGCGCTTTACCACCTTCCGGCCACGGCTGGTCTTTCACCATCCATACCGGGCAGGGACATTTACGCAGCAGATGCCAGTCGGTGGGGGTAAAGATCACCGCTTCCAGCCGGTCGTGCTGATGGGCCATTTTCAGCACCAGGTCGTGCTTCGCGCTGACGACTTCCTGAATAATGGCTTCGAACGGGCGGTTATGCCACACCACCTTAATTTCGATATCGATACCCGCGTCTAAATAGGCGTGCGCCTGTTGCCGGATCCATTCGGTACGCTGGCTGATCACTCCTTTACGCATACTGGTGCGCTCATCGGGTGACAGCAGGGTGGTCATCTCGTACGAGAAGTCATAGATAGGCAGAAAGGCTTTGATTTTGCCGCCGATACGCTGATTGAGATAGACCGCCCGACGAAGCGCAGGCTGGTCATCCTGTTGAGGATCGATCGCCACAAGGATGTTTTGATACTTAACCATACTGAGTTCTCCATACACGACGAGGTGTCAGGATAAAGATAGCCCAATAGCGGTCAGGGAAGAAGGGAAAAAGTTGTTGCCGGATCAATAAAATAACAATTATTAACCCGGCGAAGCGTCAGCGGTATCAGTGACTGTGTCCGGCCAGTTCGGCGAGGATATCGTGATTCTCGATGGTAATATATTTACCTTTCACTGCCAGCATGCCGCTTTTCTGGAAACGGCCCAGCAAACGGCTAATGGTTTCAACGGTTAAACCGAGATAATTACCGATATCGCCACGCGTCATGGTCAGACGGAACTCGCGCTGTGAGAAACCGCGTTGTCCAAAACGGCGGGAAAGATTCCAGATAAACGCTGCCAGGCGCTCTTCAGCATTCTTCTTCGACAGCAGCAGGATCATATCCTGGTCGCCTTTGATTTCGCCGCTCATCAGACGCATCATCTGCTGGCGCAGACTCGGCATTTTACCGGAGAGATCATCGAGGGTTTCAAACGGAATTTCACACACCATCGCGGTTTCCAGCGCCTGAGCGAAGCTTGGGTGATGGGCGGAACTGATGGCGTCAAAGCCCACTAAATCACCGGCCAGATGGAAGCCCGTGATTTGCTCATCACCCTGTTCGGTGATGGTGTAGCTTTTGATGGTGCCGGAGCGGATGGCGTAAAGCGATTTCAGCTCATCACCCGCTTTGAACAGTGTTTGTCCTTTCTGAATCGGTTTTTTGCGTTCAATAATATTGTCTAGCTGATCCAGTTCGTGTTCATTTAAAGTGAACGGAATGCACAGCTGGCTAATGCTGCAATCCTGACAATGAATCGCACAACCGCCAGACTGAATGCGACGAATAACGCGTTTTTCTGGGATCATAATTTTACGCTCAGAGGATAATTGACTGTGGTCAATTTTAACATTTTTCGGTTACAGAAAGAAACTCATCTGAGCAGTTTTAGGCACATTAAGATCAGGGCTGTTGCGCGGTTAATAGCCTGATTACATCAAAAAAATAGTCATATAAGCCGTAGCAAGCCTTAAGGAGTGACGATGAAACCTGACGAAAATGATCTGTTTAAACACGCCATGGAAGATGTCACGCCGCTGAAAAGCCGCTCTAATATCATCTGGTTGCAGCCGTCATCTGAAGCGAAAATGGTACAGAAAGCGCCAGAAAAACCGGAAAATTTTCTGATTGATGGTTTTATTGATGTTATGCCGCTGGCGACCCCGCTGGAGTTTAAAGCAGAAGGTATCCAGCAGGGCGTGCTGGATAAACTGCGTCAGGGCAAGTATCAGCTGGACGCCAGCCTGAACCTGCTCCGTCAGCCGGTGGCGGAGTGCCGCCGCGCGCTGTTTGATTTTATGCTGCAGGCGCGCCGGGATAATCTGCGAAATTTGCTGATTATTCATGGTAAAGGACGTGATGATCGCTCTCATGCCAACATTGTGCGCAGTTACCTGGCGCGCTGGCTGCAACAGTTTGCTGAGGTGCAGACGTTCTGCGTCGCCCAGCCGTACCACGGCGGCAGCGGGGCGCTGTATGTCGGCCTGCGTAAAACTGAGCAGGCGCGGCTGGATAACCGCGAGAAACACGCTAAACGCAGCCGCTGACAGGGCAGATATTGCAGCGCAGTAACGCAATACGATCCCCCGCGGCCGCTCGTGCCGCCGGAATCTGTAGCCGTTTCTGCCACTGACAAACGGCCACAGGCGCACTGTCACAATTCTGTCTTGAAGCTTGCCTATGCTGACTCATCGCTAATTCAACGAGGATCATCATGCGTTTATCTCTGCTGGCAATCTCGTTATTCGCTGCCGTTTCCAGCGCACAGGCGGCGGATATCAAAACCGAACGTTACATTGTCACTTTTCCGCAGCACGATCGCGTCGGCTATCATGGCGCGTTTACTCAGGCCTTCCCGCAGGGCTTCCCGGTGGGCGTCGGTTCCGGGCTGAGCTTTATTAAGAAAGAGCATGGCAAACTGGTATTTGCCACCGTGACCGATCGTGGCCCGAATGCAGATGCGCCGGAAACTGACGGCCGTGAAGCAAAAATTTTTGCCGCGCCTGATTTCACTCCGCTCCTGATGACTATTACCGTTGACGCCAACAGCGCCCAGGCAACAAATGCGCACCCGCTGCAGGAGCAGGGCGCACCGATCAGCGGCTTACCGCTGCCGGATAACCTGATTGGCGCCACAGCTGAAGTGCCGCTGAGTGACACGCTGGCGCGGCTGCGCTATGACCGCCGTGGGCTGGATACTGAAGGCATTACCCCGGACGGCAAAGGCGGATTCTGGCTGTGCGATGAGTATGGTCCGTTTATGATCCATGTTGATGCCCAGGGCAATATTCTGGAGAAGAAAGGCCCCACGCCAGCAGAGGGTGAAAAGAGTATTGCCAGCGGCCTGCCATCGATTATCAAATGGCGTCAGCCAAACCGTGGTTTTGAGGGCATCACCCGCATGCCGGACGGGCGCATCATTGGTGCAGTGCAGAGCACGCTGGATATCGATGGCAAGAGCAAAAACAGCGCACGCTTTACCCGCCTGGTGAGCTACGATCCCGCCAGCGGCAAAACCGCGATGTACGGCTATCCGATTGATATCGACAACTACAAAAAAGCCAAAGACGCCAAAGTTGGCGATGTGGTGGCGCTGGATAATCATCGCGTTCTGCTGATTGAGCAGGGCACGGACAAAAATAAACAGCTGCAGAACAATATCTGGCTGGTGGATCTGAGTGAAGCCAGTGACCTGGCGGCATACGATGAACAACCCGCGGAGTTTGATTCCGCTGAGCAGTTACAGCAGCGCGGTATCAAACTGGCCAGTAAAAAGCACGTGGCGAATTTACGCCAGCTGGGCTGGCAGCAGGAAAAAGCAGAGGGGCTGGCGTTAGTGGATAACAAAACGCTGGCGATCGCTAACGATAATGACTTTGGCCTGACGGTGGATAAAAAAGCCGATGGCAGCCTCGCGATTAAGCCTCTGCCAGCGCAGGAAGCGACCAGTGAACTGTGGTTGCTGCACCTGCCGCAGTCGCTGAAATAATCGATAACACAGAGCGGGGTAAGGCGATCAAAATCTGCGCCGCAACCCCGCCATCATCACCCGATTTCGGTACCTTAACCTGAATGACACTTGCGGATGGTCGCCAGCAGAATCTCGGCGCTCAGGCAGTGTTGTGTGCCGGTGCGGGTGATGATCCCCACCGGTTCGCCAGGGCCATGTGACGCAATCGGCAGTGCCACCAGCGCATGATGCGTTAAATCCTCTTTAATCGCGCCTGACGGCACAAACCATACGTAGTTGTACCGCAGCGCCAGCTGGCGAGCCAGCGACGTCGATGAGGTTTCGATACAGTTTGCCGGCAGTGCGCAGCCCTGCTCATCCAGCATTGCCTGCGCCAGGCGGCGCGGCGCGGTGCCTTCGGGAGAGATCACCACCGGGAACTGCATTGCCCGGGAAAGCGTGACGTTGTCACTTAATAGCGGGTGATCCGGGCGCACCACCAGCTGCAGCGATTCAAGAAATAACAATTCGTAGGTTAATCCGGCCATCATATCGGCATCCGCCATGCGGCCAATGCCGATATCGAACTCGTTCGCTTTGAGTCCGGCAATTAATACGTTGTTATGCAGTGTGGCGACCTGCACGGTTGCCTGCGGTTGCAACTGATGAAAGCGGTCGAGGATGCCAGGTAGCATGCCCATCGCAGCGGTGGTCAGCGCGCCAAGGCGCAGCACCACCGGCTGATCGTTGATCGCGCTGCTGAACGACTGGCCTGCGTGATTCAGGGCATCCAGTACCCGCACGGCGTGGGTCAGAAACTGCTCGCCCATGGTGGTGAGCTGAGCGCCAAGTCGGCCTCGTTCAAACAAACGGGTACCCGCCAGCTCCTCAAGCTCGTTCAGCGTTTTGGATAACGCTGGCTGGCTAAGGCTGAGAGTTTCTGCCGCGCGCCCCAGCGTACCTTGCTGTGCAACAGCGACAAAAGTATGCAGATGGCGCAGGCGAATGCGCTGATTAAAAACGTAATTTTTATCCATGCCACAGGTTAGTGAGGTGTGAAGCGCTGACGCAAGTGTCATAAATGGATTTTGTTAACTTTATTGCAAATTTAATTTAACATTTTCTTTCGCTGGACAAAATATCACCGATACCATAGCGCTGACGGCAGGCGGCGTCTGCTGCCGCGCTATAGCAGACAATTTTTCTGTCTGGCGGCGGATTTTCCCGCGTCAGGACCAATTTGATCCGCTATGATAGCGCTCACTTTTTTTGATGAAACCTGACGAATGATGTAGCTGACGTCATTAAAGGCGGTTTCGGCGTAACAGGGAGCGACACCTTGAGCAGTGGCCAGACAATTGATGTACGCCAGCTAATTAACGCAGCGGCGCTGAGTGGTTATCAGAAATTTATCATCCTGCTCTGTTTTATCGTGGTCGCACTTGACGGTATGGACATCGCCCTGATGGGCTTTATCGCCCCGGCACTGAAAGAGTCCTGGGGGGTCAGCAACCACCAGCTCGGTGCCGTAATCAGCGCGGCGCTGGTCGGGCTGGCGCTTGGCGCGCTGTTTGCCGGGCCACTGGCTGACCGTTTTGGTCGCCGCCGCATCATTATTACCAGTGTATTTTTCTTCGGCCTGTGGACGCTGGCGACGGCGCTGTCCCGCACGCCGGAAGAGATGATGATTTTCCGCTTTCTCACCGGGCTTGGCCTCGGCGCGGCGATGCCTAATGTCGGCACACTGGTGGCGGAATTCTCTCCCGAACGTAAACGCTCGTTTATTATCACCGTGGTGTTCTGCGGCTTCACCTTTGGCGCCGCAGCGGGCGGTTTTGCCGCCTCGTGGCTGATCCCGCGTTATGGCTGGCATTCGGTGCTGGTCATGGGCGGTTTGCTGCCGTTGCTGGTGGTGCCGCTGCTGATTAAATGCCTGCCTGAGTCTGTTCGTTTCCTGTTAACCCGTGGCGCGCCTGCGGCGCAGGTGCGCGCGGTAATCGAGAAAATCCTGCCCGGCAGCACGCCAGCCGATGCGCGGTTTCAGCACACTATTCCGCAGAGTCACAAGGGGGCGATACGTACCGTACTGTCGCGTGACTATCTGCCTGGCAGTCTGATGCTGTGGGGCAGCTATTTTATGGGGCTGTTTCTGGTTTATCTGCTGGGCAGCTGGCTGCCATCGCTGATCAAGAATATTGGTATGAGCGTAACGCAGGCGGCACTGGTGACGGCGATGTATCAGGCGGGCGGCACAGTGGGTTCGCTCTTTGCCGGCTGGCTGATGGACAAATTTAACGCCAATCTGGCGCTGGCGCTGATTTATGCCTGTGGCGGCCTCGCCACGGTGGCGATCGGTTTTGCCCCTGCGGATGTGTTGATCCTCGGGGCGATTGCCTTCTGCAGCGGCTTTTGTCTCAATGGCGCTAATACTGGCATGAATGCACTCTCCGCCAGTTACTATCCCACCCATGCGCGCGCCACCGGCTCCAGCTGGATGCATGCCGTCGGGCGTGTCGGGGCGATCCTCAGCGCGTTTGCCGGGGCGGAAATGTTGTCGCTGGGCTGGAGTTTTTCGCAGGTGTTTCTGATGCTGGCGGTGCCAGCCTTACTGACGACGCTGATGCTGGCAGGGAAAAAATATTTCGGCTATCAGCGACCTGTCTGATGGCCGACCTGCGTTGACGATCACAAATCCGGCATAATTTTTTCCACTGTGTCGCCAATCCTCTACAGTTGCAGCAAAGCGCAAATGAGGGCAGCACAATGAGCGACTTGTGGGTCAGTACCGATACGCTTCGCGACCATTTTTCACAGGCAATGTCGGCCATGTATCAGCAGGAAGTGCCGCAGTATGGTGCGTTGTTACGGCTGGTGGCACAGGTTAACCAGCAGGTGTTGCAGCAGGATAGCGCGCTGGCGCGGCGGCTGGCGGATGCTGATGAGCTGGATCGCATCAGTGTCGAGCGTCACGGCGCAATCCGCGTCGGCACTGCCGCTGAATTGTCGATGTTGCGTCAGCTGTTTGCCATTATGGGCATGTATCCGGTGGGCTATTACGACCTGTCGCAGGCTGGCGTGCCGGTGCACTCCACCGCTTTTCGCCCGACAGATGATGCCGCGCTGCGGCGCAATCCATTCCGGTTGTTTACCTCGCTGTTACGTCTGGAGCTGATTGAGGATCCGGCGCTGCGTCAGCAGGCCGGTGAGATCCTGAATGCGCGCGATATTTTTACCCCGCGTTGTCGTGAGCTGGTGGCGCTGCATCAGCAGCAGGGCGGTTTTGATGCGTTTCAGGCAGAGGCGTTTGTGCGTGAGGCGCTGGAAATTTTTCGCTGGCATCAGCAGACCACGGTGGATCGCGCGGCCTGGCAGGCGCTGAATCAGCAGCATCGGCTGGTGGCGGATGTGGTGAGTTTCCCGGGTTGTCATATCAATCATCTTACGCCGCGCACGCTGGATATCGATCAGGTGCAGCTGCTGATGCCGCAGCAGGGTATTGTGCCAAAAGCGATTATTGAAGGGCCGCCGCGCCGTCAGGTGCCGATTCTGCTACGGCAGACCAGTTTTAAAGCGCTGGATGAGCCGGTGCGTTTCCGCGATGGCGCGCAGGGCACGCATACGGCGCGTTTTGGCGAGATCGAGCAGCGCGGCGTGGCGCTGACGGCGAAAGGGCGCGCACTGTATGACCGTTTGCTGGCGCAGGCGGGCAGCGGTGCAGATAACCAGCAACATCAGCAGGTTCTCGCGCAGGTGTTTAGCGCCTTCCCGGATGATGAAGCGACGTTACGCCGTGAGCAGCTGGCGTGGTTTGAGTATCGTCGTACTGAGCGGGCGGCAGGGATGACGTTTGCTGCTGACAGTGATATCGAGAGTCTGATTGAACGCGGTTTGCTGCTGGCAGAGCCGATTGTGTATGAGGATTTTCTGCCGGTCAGCGCGGCGGGGATTTTCCAGTCAAATCTCGGCGAGGATGGCCGGGCGCAGGCGCAGGGACATGCCAGTCGTGAACAGTTTGAACAGGCACTGGGTGCAACAGTCAGTGATGAGCTTGAGCTGTATGCGCAGCGTGAGTATGCCAGTAAGCAACGTTGTGGGTTAGTCTGAGGACTGGAGCCGTTTGTTGGGCGTCGTCTGTCTGCCCGGGATACCCGGGGCGACCACCCCGCGGTCCTGCGCGGGCAAGCCGCTCCGGAGCCATCGGGGTGTTTCCCCTAATAATCAGCCTGCTAAGTCGCCTGTGTGATGATGCTTTTATCCGCAGGCTGAGCCTGTTAACTGGCGATTAAGGGACTTCTCCTCTACTGCAGACGTGGATTACGCACCAGGCAGTATTTGCCCGCACCCAGCAGCATGATGGCCAGCGCACCAAACAAGTACAGTGCTTCACCTTCCAGTGCCCATGCGCCGACATCGGTGCGTGACCAGAACGCACCGGTTTTCACCAGCCAGGTCGCGACCAGCAGATTCACCGCAATAATAAATGCCGCCGGACGGGTCAGCAGGCCGATGATGATCATCGCCGGGGCAACCACTTCGCCAATATACGCGCCATACGCAATAAAGCCTGGCAGTCCATGCGCCGTCAGCAGTCGCGCGATCCAGCCTACGCCGTGCTGGATTTTCGCTTCGCCGTGAAACAGTAGCAGGATGCCGAAAGTCAGCCGCAGCACCAGCTTGCCGAAATCGGGGTGGTCGGTAAAACGGGAAAATGCGTTATTGATAGCAGTAAACATGATCTTTTCCTTTAAGCCACAGATATGCCACAGAGGCGTTGACTGTAGCCAATTTATTCTGGCTAGCAAACTGGAATTCATTGACTATATTTTTCAATTTATTACGCGCGTTACCGATCTGAATTCTGGTTACGGAAAGAAGCATGAAAAATGAGCAGTGGGTAAAAACGCAAATCGCTGAAGGTACGCTGCGCGGTCGTATGGAAGAGGACATCTTTGTCTTCCGCGGCATCCCTTATGCTGCGCCTCCGCTGGGGCCGTTACGCTGGCGGGCGCCACAACCGGTGGCGCCGTGGGGAGAAGTGCGCGACGCCAGCCGCTGGGGAAAGGCCAGCTGGCAAAACCGGCAGGAGTGTATCGCTTATGGGGGTGGTGACCCGGGGGAGCCGGATGAGGATTGTCTGTATTTGAATGTCTGGACACCCGATATCCAGCCGCAGGAGAAGTTACCGGTGATGGTATGGATTCATGGCGGCGGTTATCGGCTGGGATCGGGTAGTTTGCCGCCTTATCACGGCGCGGCGCTGGCGGCGCGCGGGGTAGTAATGGTGACGCTGAACTACCGTCTCGGGCATCTGGGCTTTTTCGCTCATCCGGCGCTGGATGCCGAATACGCGGCAGGCGAAGCGATCAATAATTTCGCGTTGCTGGATCAAATCGCCGCGCTGCAGTGGGTGCAGCGTAATATTCATGCTTTTGGCGGAGATCATCATAATGTGACGATTGTCGGCGAGTCGTGTGGTGGCCACAGCGTGCTGGCGCTGTATACATCGCCGCTGGCGGTGGGGCTGTTCCATAAAGGGATTGTGCAGAGCGTCTATGGTCTGCCGGACAAGCCGCGCAGTGCCGCGCTAGTGAACGGTGTGACGGTGGCAAAGCAGTTAAATCTGGCGGATGCCAGCGCAGAACAACTGCGCGCATTGCCAGCTGATGCGTTCTGCTCGCTGGGGCGTGAGCTGGGTAACGGGCCGGTGGCGATTGCCGGCGATCGCGTATTGCCGCAGTCTCCTCTGCAGGTGTTCAGCGCCGCACGTCAGCATCGCTATCCGCTGATGATCGGCAGTAACAGCGATGAGGCCAGCGTACTGGAGCATTTCGGCCTCGATACCGGCAATGCGCTGGCGCAGATGCGCGAGAAACATAAGTCCGGCTTTTATCTCGTCAGGCTGCTGTATCCCGCGCTGGACGATCGCCTGCTGGGACGCCAGGTGGTGCGTGATTTAGTCTTTACCACCATGGGATACGTGGTGGCGCAGGCACAGCATCGCGCGGGCGCACCTTGCTGGCGCTATTACTTTGATTACGTTTCAGAGCAGGCGCGCAATCTCTATTGCTATGGCGTCTGGCATGGCAATGAGATTCCTTATGTACTTGATACGCTTAAAAATATGACGCCCGTCGACAGCGAGCGACCTTACAGTTCTGGCGATCATCAGTTCGCCCGGCGCGTCAGCGAATACTGGCTGCGCTTCGCCCGCGAGGTCAGCCCTGCATCGCAGTATATTGACGGGGAAGTGCGCTGGCCCAGCTGGCATCCACGGCGTGATCATACCCTGCGTTTTGGCGTGGAAGGCGATGCAAAAATGATATTAGAGAGACGTTTTATGCGGCGGCGGATGCAGTTATTTCGTCTGCTAATGCACCCTCTGGTACGGTTAAATTAATCGCCACGGCGTCAGTTTGTACGTTTTTGTGCTAAATCATCACCCGTTCATCAGTTGCCAGGTTTATTGATAAATTTGGGTGATGTTTGTTTTTTCGCCAAATTTGGCAGAAGTCCTTTCTAAACAAAGGGTCACGCAATAACCCCTGTCATGCTATGGTCATAAAGCACAAGAATTTATCGTGTTTAATCTTTATGTTTATCCATAAGTCTTGCCGATAACTGCTAAGAGTCCCAGGCTGTGCCGGGGCGCTAACCGGCTTGCAACCGATTTGGAGCAGTTATGAACATTTTAAAAAATTTCACCATACGTGCGGTGATGCTATGGATACTCGGCCTGTTTTGTTTGTTATGGCTGTGTGTCGGTCTTTATAGCGTTTATTCCTTGAATGCATTAGGGAAAGGTAACGAAGTTGATCGTCATATCGTCAGTCAGATGACCTTGCTGAGTAAAGGTAACGATCAATATTTTCGCTTTGTTACGCGTTTATCACGGGTAATTGAAGCCCGCCAGGCTGGCGCGGCCGTTGACCCGAGTGAAATGGCTTCCGTACAGAAGTCACTGGATAATATGAGTTCTCTGTTAGCGCAGTTTAAGCAGATGGCTCCAGGTCCGCTGGATGCGGAAGTGGTTAACAGTGTGATTGAGAACTGGCAGAAGCTACTGGATCAGGGCGTGGTGCCACAGATGCAGACTGCGCAGCAGGAAACGCTGGACGCTTACCGTCAGCAGTCACGTAATGTTACGCCACCACTGAGCCGTGCTTTTGGCGCCAGTGCCGAGAAGTTTAACGTTGCTGCTTCAGCGATGCTGGATGATACCCGGGTGACCGTCGATCATCTGACGCACATGACCAAAATCATTATTGTTGTGGCGGTGATCTTCGGCCTGGTGATCCTGCTGTTTACCGATCGTTACCTGGTCACCATGCTGGTGCGTCCACTGGATAAGATTCGTGAACATTTCCGTATTATTGCCGATGGCGATCTCAGCCAGCCGGTCAATGATATGGGGCGCAACTGTGTCGGTAAGCTGGTGCCGTTACTGCGCGCTATGCAGGACAGCCTGCGTGATGCGGTCGGTGCGATCCGCAGCGGAACTGACAATATCTGGCGCGGTGCGTCAGAAATCTCTTCCGGTAATAACGATCTCTCTTCCCGTACTGAAGAGCAGGCTGCGGCGCTGGAAGAAACGGCGGCCAGTATGGAGCAGTTGACGGCGACGGTGAAATTTAACGCCGACAACGCGCGTCAGGCCAGCGCACTGGCGGACAACGCGTCTGTTACCGCCAGCAAAGGCGGCAAACTGGTCAGCGATGTGGTCTCTACCATGCAGGGTATTTCTGGCAGTTCGCAGAAGATCGCTGAAATCACTAACGTGATTAACAGCATCGCCTTCCAGACCAATATTCTGGCGCTGAACGCCGCAGTTGAAGCGGCGCGTGCCGGTGAGCAGGGGCGTGGCTTTGCGGTGGTGGCAAGTGAAGTCCGTAACCTCGCGCAGCGCAGTGCGGGAGCGGCGAAGGAGATTGAAGGTTTGATCGCCGATTCTGTACAGCGTGTCGATAACGGTTCACGTCTGGTGAACGAAGCGGGTGTGACGATGAATGAAATCCTCAAGTCAGTGACTGACGTAACGGAAATCATGAAACAAATCGCCGCGGCTTCAGAAGAGCAGAGCAAAGGTATTTCGCAGGTGGGCGTGGCCATTACTGAAATGGACAGCGTGACCCAGCAGAACGCCTCGCTGGTAGAGCAGGTTTCCGCTGCCGCCAGCGCGCTGGAACGTCAGACTCAGGAGCTGCAAAGTTCTGTGGCGAAGTTCCGTCTGTCACAGCAGGATGTCGCTACGGCATCCGCCACCCATGCGCTGCCGGTAAAAGCGGGTCTGAAACGACCCGCCGTTGCCGCCGCCGCTGGTGCGAAATCTGACGAGTGGATCTCCTTCTAACTCAACCACGCCACCAGTTCCGCAAGGAACGGTGGCGCATCTTTTTCTGGCCGCTGCAGTAAACTGTACACCGCACCGGTTTTCACACTGGCGCTGAACGGTGCAACCAGCCGCTGCGCGGCCAGATCGTCCTGAATCAGGGTAACATCAGCAACGGTCACCCCATAACCCTGCACGGCGGCGCTAATCGCCAGATCCATCGTGGCGAAGTGCTGATTGCGCTTCATCACCAGTTCCAGCTGCTGCGCACGCAGCCACAGCTGCCAGTCGGTGCTGTCGGCGGTGGGATGCAGAAAGGTCAGCTGGGTCAAATCCTCCGGCATCAGCGGCGTCTGTTTCAGCAGACTGGCGGCCAGTACTGGCGTCAGCGCTTCAGCAAACAGCAGACGAGCCTGTTCCTGTGGCGGGCCATAGACAATCGCCGCATCAAAGTTATCGAGCTGGCTGCTGTGCTCTGTAGTGGTGGTCAGGGAGATATGCATATCCGGCCGATGCTGCTCCAGCGCCACCAGGCGTGGCAACAGCCAGCGCAGGGCGCAGGTCGGCGCTTTCAGCCGCACCGTTCCGGCGGACTTACTGGCACGTTCTGTGGCATTTACCATTTGCTCAAAACCACTTCTCAGTTCCGGCAGCAGCGCCGCGCCGCGTGGCGTCAGGGTCAGGCCACGGGCATGACGATCAAACAGTGCAAAACCGAGCCACCCCTCCAGCGCGGCAATTTTACGGCTGACCGCGCCCTGAGTGATGCATAGCTCAGTCGCGGCGCGTGTGAGATTCAGATGGCGCGCGGTAACAATAAAGGCGTGAATGCCATTCAGCGGGAGTGAACGACGGGTCATGTCGGTTTCCTGAGCTATGATTTTTATGCATGGCTATTATGACAACATTTCCCTTGTCGGCTCAAGTGCCAGAGCGTTGAATAGAATTCTGTTTTTGGTAACTGATTATGCAGTTATTTTCCTGACGGAGTGCTTATGACGATCACCGCCACCGTGCAGCAGCGTTCGAAATTACCGGATGTAGGCACCACTATTTTTAGCGTTATTGGTCAGCTTTCTGCGCAGCATAATGCGATTAATCTGTCGCAGGGCGCGCCGAATTTCCCCTGTGATGCGGCGCTGATCAACGGCGTCACCCGCGCGATGCAGCAGGGACATAACCAGTATGCACCGATGACCGGTCACGCGGCGCTGAAAGAGGCGCTGGCGGAGAAAGTGCAGACGCTGTACGGCCAGTACTATGATGTCGCCAGTGAGGTGCTGATTACCGCCAGCGCCAGTGAAGGTCTCTATTCGGCGATTGCCGGGCTGGTGCATGCGGGTGATGAGGTGATTTTCTTCGAACCCGCTTTTGACAGTTATGCGCCGATTGTCCGGCTGCAGGGGGCGAAGGCCATTGGCTTAAAACTACAGGCGCCAGATTTCACCATTAACTGGGATGAAGTCCGCGCTGCCATTACGCCGCGCACACGTATGATGATCCTCAATACGCCGCATAATCCGAGTGCGCAGGTGCTGAGTCGTGACGATCTGGAGCAGTTAGCGGCGATCACCCGTAATACCGATATCGTGCTGCTGTCCGATGAGGTGTACGAACATATCCTGTTCGATGGTCGCCAGCACCAGGGCATGGCGACGCACCCCGAGCTGGCACAGCGCAGCGTGATTGTTTCTTCCTTTGGCAAAACCTTTCACGTCACAGGCTGGCGCGTCGGTTACTGTCTCGCGCCGGCAGCGCTGATGGAAGAGGTGCTTAAGGTACATCAGTTTATGATGTACGCCGCCGATACGCCGATGCAGGTCGCTTTTGCTGATTATCTGCGCACGCCGGATAACTATCTGTCGCTGGGCGCTTTTTACCAGCAAAAACGTGATTTGCTGGCGTCACTGCTGCAGGATTCACCGTTCCGCCTGCTGCCGTCGGCAGGATCGTTTTTTATGCTTGCCAGCTATCAGCATTTCAGTGACGAGTCCGATAGCGAAATGGTAAAACGTCTGATTGTCGATCACGGCGTCGCAACTATTCCGCTGTCGGCATTTTATACCGATGGCACGGATCATAAATTAATCCGTCTTTCGTTCGCCAAAGACGAGGCGACCTTACGTGCCGGTGCTCAGGCACTGTGCCAGGTTAAGCCACGCTAAAATAACCATCCTGAGGGGAAGTTGATGAAAAAAATGAATGCGCTGTTGCTTGCCGTAGGCTTGCTTTCTTCTGTTTCGGTGATGGCACAGCAGTCGTTGCGCTACGGTGTTGAGTCGCAGTATCCGCCATTTGAGAGCCGTAATGCCCACGGTGAACTGGAAGGTTTTGATATCGAACTGGGCAATGCGATTTGCCAGGCGGCGAATCTTACCTGCAGCTGGGTGGAGAGCAGTTTTGATGCGCTGATCCCGGCGCTGACGGCGAAGAAGTTTGATGCCATCAACTCAGCGATGAATATTACCGAACAGCGTCAGAAAAGCATCGCCTTTACCACACCGATTTACCGTATTCCCAGCCAGCTGGTAGGGCGCGAAAATGCCGGTCTGCAGCCGACGGCGGAAGGGCTGCGGGGGAAAAATATCGGCGTGCTGCAGGGTTCGATTCAGGAAACCTATGCCAAACAGCACTGGGAACCGAAAGGCGTGACGGTGACGTCTTATCAGGATCAAAACCAGGTGTATAACGATATGGTGGCGGGACGCGTCGATGGCACGCTGGTGATGTCTGCGGCCGGTCAGTCTGGTTTTCTCAGCAAGCCGCAGGGCAAAGGGTTCGCCTTTATCGGTAAAGCGGTGGAAGACGATAAGATCCTCGGTTCCGGCATTGGCTATGGTCTGCGTAAAGACGATGCTGAGCTGAAAAAACAGCTGGATACGGCGATTGTCAAGCTGCAGCAGGATGGCACTGTCGCTGCGCTGGCGCAGAAATACTTCCCGGGAATTGATGTGAGTGTGAAGTAAGCGGCAGAGGATGGCGCATGACGCACATTCGTCCGTTTCGCATGTGGGGTACATTCGGGCGTTATCAGTGTCACTGAACTCCTCCTTCCCCCACTGCGTGGGGGAAGGCTGGGATGGAGGAGGGAACCAGAACAGTGATGCAGGTAAGAATCGTGTTCTTCACTCAAAACCATCAGCCGCTTTCCTGAAGTTACTTCGCCGCCAGCTTACAGATCGTTTCCGCCACCTGATACGACTTCACAAACGATGGCACCGGCAGAAACTCAAACTTCGAGTGGAAGTTATGCGCGCCGGTAAAGAAGTTTGGCGTCAGCAAGCCTTTTGCCGACAGCGCCGCACCATCGGTACCGCCACGCATCGGGATCACTTTTGCCGCAATATCCAGCTGTTGCAGCGCGGCGAACAGCAGGTCGATCGCACGGCGGTCATCGCCCAGCGCGTTGCTGATATTGCTGTAGATATCGCTGATGCGATATTCCACTTTGCCGCTGGGATACTGCGCCGCAATTTTTGCCGCGACGTCAGCGATCTGCTGTTTGCGTCCGGCAAATTTAGCCAGATCAAAATCACGAATCGATACTTTCAGGTGCGCTTCGCTGGCGTTGCCCGTGAGATCGTTGAACCAGACATAGCCTTCGCGTCCCTCGGTATGTTCCGGTGTTTCCTGGCGGTCAAAGTGACTGATAAAGTCGTGAGCCATCAGCAGCGGATTGACCAGCACGCCTTTACCTGACATAGGATGCGCGGTAACGCCGGTAAAATGGATTTCGGCGGCAGCACCGTTGAAGTTCTCATACACCACTTCACCCAGCTCACAGCAGTCGATGGTGTAAGCGAAATCGACGTTGAAGCGCTGTTCAAGATCCAGCGCCTTCGCGCCGCGCAGGCCAATCTCTTCATCAGGTACAAAAGCCACCACGATATCGCCATGATCGCCGGTGAGATTTGCCATCAGCGTCATCACCACGCTGACGGCGGCCTTGTTATCCGCGCCCAGCACGCTGGTGCCATCACTGAAAATAATCTCCTGACCGTGATAGGGCAGGATCTCCGGATGTTCGGCAGTACGCAGCCAGATATCTTCGCTGGCATTCAGGCACAGATCGTGGCCTTCAAAGCGCAGGGTTTGCGGATGAATATCCGGCGACAGGCCGACATCTACCGTATCAATATGGGTGATAAAACCGATACGCGGCGCGTCAGGGCGGTTGCCGGGTTTAACGGCGGTAACGGTGGCATGCTGATCGATCTCGACATTTTGTAAGCCCAGCTCGCGTAATTCGTCGGCCAGCAGTCGGGCCATATCGTGCTGTTGCGGTGTGCTGGGCAGGGTGGTGGCGCTGGCGTCACTCTGGCTGCTGACCGCCAGATAGCGGTAAAAACGGCTGGTCAGCTGCCGGGCTAAATCCTCGTTCATTGCGCGTCCTCGATGTTGTCGATAGCGGTAACTGTTCGCTATGGTGGTAAATCATGTTATTTATTAAACAGATGTAATTTTGTTTTACTCACCGACTGGGATCGAAGTCAATAAAAAACGAGGTTCAGGATGCAAAAAAAAGTTACAGGCCTGGCGCTGGCGGCGCTGACAATGGCGTTATCCGCTAGCGCAGCAGGTAAGACACTGGTTTACTGCGCTGAAGGTTCTCCGGAAAATTTTAACCCCCAGCTGTATACTTCCGGCACCAGTGTGGATGCCAGCGCCGTACCCATTTTTAACCGTCTGGTTGATTTTAAAGTGGGGACCACTGAACTGGTGCCGAGCCTTGCCGAGAGCTGGGATATCAGCCCGGACGGCAAAGTGTATACCTTCCATCTGCGTAAGGGCGTGAAGTTCCACAGTAACAAAGCGTTTAAGCCCACGCGCGATTTCAATGCCGATGACGTTATCTTCTCGTTTATGCGCCAGAAAGATGCCAGTAATCCTTACCATAAGGTGTCCGGCGGCGCGTATACCAACTTCGATAGCCTTGAGTTCGCCACGCTGATCACCGCTATCGACAGGGTGGATGACCATACGGTGCGCTTTACCCTGTCCCATGCTGAAGCGCCGTTCCTGGCGGATTTGGCATGGTACTTTGCGTCAATTCATTCGGCGGAGTATGCCGAGGCGATGCTGAAGGCCGGTACGCCGGAGAAAGTCGATATGGACCCGATTGGCACCGGACCTTTCCAGCTGGTGCAGTATCAAAAGGACTCACGCATTCTGTACAAAGCTTTCCCGGAATACTGGCAGGGTAAAGCGAAGCTCGACCGTCTGGTGTATACCATTGCCCCGGATGCCTCGGTGCGTTTTGCCAAGCTGGAGAAAAACGAGTGCCAGGTAATGCCATTCCCGAATCCGGCGGATCTGCCCGCGATGCGTGAGAATAAAGATATTGTGCTGCAGCAGAAAGCGGGTCTGAACACCGGATTCCTGGCGTTCAACACGCAAAAAGCACCGCTGGATAAGGTTAAAGTGCGTCAGGCGCTGACTATGGCGATCAATAAACCGGCGATTATCGAAGCGGTCTTCCGGGGTACTGGCACCGCCGCAAAAAATCTGTTGCCACCGGGAGTGTGGAGCGCAGACCAGGATCTGAAAGATTACGCTTACGATCCGCAGCAGGCGAAAACGTTGCTGAAAGAGGCGGGTATCGCCGAAGGCACCACTGTCGATCTGTGGGCCATGCCGGTACAGCGTCCGTATAACCCTAACGCACGACGCATGGCGGAGATGATTCAGGCCGACTGGGCCAAAGTGGGGATTAAAGCGAATATCGTCAGTTTCGAGTGGGGCGAGTATCTCAAGCGGGTGAAGAGCGGTGAGCATCAGGCGGCGCTGATGGGCTGGACAACGGCGACCGGTGACCCGGATAACTTCTTTGGTCCGCTGTTCAGCTGCACGTCTGCGCAGGGCGGTTCCAATTCAGCAAAGTGGTGCTATCAGCCATTTGAACAGCTGATCACCAAAGCGCGCGCTGAGCAGGATCGTGATAAACGTTTTGCAATGTACCAGCAGGCACAGCAGATAATGCATGAGCAGGCGCCAGCCGTAATGATTGCGCATTCCACTATTTTTGAACCGGTGCGCAAGGAAGTCTCTGGTTATGAGATCGATCCCTTTGGGAAACATATTTTTTATCAGGTGGATATCAAATAAGGCGGGTGAGGACGAGCAGAGGGTGCGTATGAGCGTAGCGAAACTGCTTGACTCCCTGAGACAAGCAAAAAGATAATGAAGAATTAATTTTCCCTGGTGTTGGCCAAATGGCAACCTGATCTTAACAAGGTCAGGTTTTTTTTATTCGAAAAATCAGTCCTGACAGCCCGGACCTGTCGCTCAAACGATAAGTTATTCTGATGAAGAAAGCTAGTTGAACTAAGGTACAGGTTAATGTTGTTTGGGCGTTCACTTGTTCGCTGCTTACTCCCTGCTGCCAGTAAATAGCCAACGGGCGGTAACCGCCCATGGCGAAATAGTATGGCCACAAGGTACTGCAACAAGACAACAAAAAGTGAATTCCCCTGGTATCAGCAAAGTGTTAATTATTATCTAACCGAAAACAGTTTTTTATATTTATTAAAACTTGTCGGGAAGCTTATTAATCATTTCACGACTTCCTCTGGTGAAGAACATTAAGTTATTCTAAAGTGAAAAACCAGTTGGACTAAGGTATAGGTTTGCATTATATCGCCAATGATTACGCTAAAAGTTATTGCCGGGAAACAGTATTCACTTCATTCTGTTGTCATTATATTGATTGTAACTCATTGAATTTTATTTTATTTATGGCTGCGCATTTATCTTTTGTCGTGTAAGCCAGCATTGAGGAAAAAAAGATACAGCCACTTTTTTTTTGGCTAACGAAATCATTAGTTACGTTTTACCGTTCATTCATGATTAGGCTTAACTGAATAACTAAACAAAAGTACAGTGCAGGCTGAACACTCCGGCAGATTTAACCTTGCAATGGCATTCGCACTGATTGTGTGCTGACGTGCGAACGTCATCTCCGTCGCCACAGGGACAAAGGACGTCGTTGATCGTGCGTACTTCCATCAATTGCCACTTTATTGAGCGATTTCTGTGCCGGGGTAATGGCCGAACCTGAACGAAGGCCGTATTATGCCTTTTGTTAAAAGCATAAATTGTTTATGTTATGCTCTGTGTTTAAAATGGACGGTGGTTGCAGTGACTGGAGGGGACGATGTCTGGAACGTTTTTCAATGATGAGTATATTAATACTACTGTAAAAAACTATCTGGAAAAAAATCTGGAGAAGTACAGTAACGTTAAGTATGCCTATGCCATAATGAATAAGAAAAATCCGGCACAGTTCTGTATCATTTCTAACCGAATGGAATGGTTTGCCATCTATACCGAAAATAATTACCAGTTTATTGATCCGGTACTGATTACCGCCGCGCAACGCGTCGCGCCCTTCGCATGGGATGAAAACATCGCCATCAACTCGGGGTTAAAAATTCCACGTATTTTTGATAGTGCGCGTACTTACGATTTTATCAACGGTTATACATTTGTGCTTCATGATCCCAATAATAACCTGGTTGTCCTGTCAGTTATTATCGATAAAGATTGCGACAGCAATATGGAAAATGAAATTATTAACAACAAACCTGAATTGCAGATGTTGTTAATTAATACGCACGAAAAATTGCTGTCACTTAATCAGGAGGTGAGCAACAATGCCGAAAATGAAAAAATAGACAAAGAAATTTTTTCAAAACGAGAAAACGAAATTATCTACTGGGCAAGTATGGGGAAAACTTACCAGGAGATAGCACTCATCCTTGGCATCAAGTTAAGTACAGTGAAATTTCATATCGGCAATGCTGTAAAAAAATTAGGTGTTACTAACGCCAGGCATGCTATACGTTTGGGCATTGAGCTGCAGCTTATTCGTCCTGTTATGCCGGACATTAAATGATAATGGCCAGTCATTCATTGGATTAGCTGGCGCAGGGCTGGACTGGCTAATCCGGTCAATCAAAATTTGCTGGTTCAGTTTGTCGACTGGCATAAAAATCAGATAGATACGTTCACCCTTCTCTGACATCCCCTGCTCAACAACAGAAATTCGCCATCCTGACCTTTTAAAGATAATCCACATAGGGTGACTGACAATCGCGTAGATGCCTTCATAGCCGCGATGACGCGCATAGTTGATCATGGCAAGAAACATCATGGCGCTAACCGGTTGCTGGCACAGGGTGGAGGAGCGTGCTCGCTCTTTATCAATAAACAGCCTGCTGGCATCGACATAGTTGCCGTCAGGAAGTTTAAGATTATTGAAATAGCTCTTAAATGTGCCAGTAATCATATTGTGGTGTCTTAATTCGATAAAGCGGATGCTGCATACCACCTGATTTTCATAAATGCCAAATAAATAGGTGGTGTTGCTATTATCGTATTCGTCAAACTCCATGTTGTTTTCACAATTGACTAGCCAGTCGAGACGATCCTTGAATGTTTTCTTTCTTAATGTGAATAATTCCCGGGAACGATTGCTGGAGAGCAAACCATAGTTTACATCAAATATTTGCAACATTTGATCTGTTCCTTGTTGAATGGTATGTAACTGCACAACGCTGTGAGTAAGAGAATATTATCATTTAGCTCAGCGTAAGTAAATGATCCTATAAATATGATTGCACTATTTTTTAAAGCTGATGGTCTGGTTTCGTCATTTATTACATGGAGCTATTATCGCTGCGATGAATAAAGACGACAGGAATATATCACTTTGTATGATGTGTTTGCTGCCTGGTGCAACTCTGTCCATCAGTAATTCTGTAGTTGCACTGGTAAAGTCTTTGTTATTCAATGAGGTGGCATGAGGTAATGATGGCATGTGGCCGTATGTGACAGCGACCAGAGAGAAAAATAAAACGGGTTTATTAGATGGTTGATTAAAGGTTTAGTGTGGTGAATTATATCGCCCCTGGCGGGGAACTCCCGGTAAATAATCTATGTTTATCTTTTCATCATAAAGTCAATAGTTTTTAGAATTGACTGTTTATACATTTAGATTAATTACTGTCTGGGGATTAGCCTGCCATTATCATTAATATATAAATTTCTTATGGTCCCCGCCGGATACCGCGTTAAAAACCAAATATCTGCTGTACCTGCTCGCTTTGCTGCTTCATTTCACTACTGATGTACTGCAGGAAAAGAGTCAGTGCGGCGCTACGCTGGCGACCCGGCGGAGTCTGAATCTGTAATGTGCGCTGTGTCAGCTGGTCAACCCCCAGGGTTTTTAGCGTCAGGCCATGTTCCACTGCCTGATACATCACGGTAAACGGGCTGCATAGTGTAATCGCCAGCGGTGTATGCAGGATAAAATTATAATGGGCGGAAAAGAGATTGCAGGTGAGTGCCGGTTCGATAAATGTGCCACTCATGCCGCACGCAAGGTCGAAAAGCTGGCGCAGGGTGGTGCCCGGTTCAGGTAATGCGATCGGATAGTGACTTAAATCATTTAGCTGCACCTGCTGTTGCGCCAGCGGATGATCGTTTTTCATGACCATCAGCACCGGGGCTGCAAATGAGGCGATAACATCCACACCGCGTTCCGGATGCAGGCTGAACTGGAAAGCGACATCGCAGTCGCCGGCGCGCACGGCTTCGCCGACATCTTTACCGCTCAGCACGCGCAGACTGAAGGTGACTGCCGGATTTTGCTCACGGAAACGGGCAAACAGCACCGGCAACAGATAAAAGGCCATCCCATCGGTGCAGGCAACGCGGATTAAGGTACGCCGCACCGCGTTGAGTCCTTTGATTTGTGCGATGGCATGCTCCATATCCAGCATGCTTTTCCGTACATGATTTTCAAATATTTGCCCGGCTTCTGTAAGGATCATCCCGCGCGCATGGCGTTCAAATAAGGGGACACCAAGGCTGGCTTCCAGCCGCTGGATCTGACGGCTGATGGCCGACACCGCCACAAACATCTGTTCACTGGCCGCGCTCAATGAACCGGTATTAACTACCGCCAGGAAATATCGGATCTCACTGCTGTGCATGGTGTCGCCTCATTAAAGTGCATGCCTTGTTTTCGGGCAGAGCAGCTTTGCTCTGACGGCAAAGCTTGTTCCAAAAATTAACAATTGTGGCAAATGGCGATTTTAGCTTAGATAAATCCTATAAGAAAACAGACAAACACAACGGACAAGCTATGACAGGTGAACAGGCAGTTGCGCTGGCGACAGCGTATTTCGACAGCGGGGAATTCAGGCAGGTACTGGCACGGCGTGTCGCGCTGGCGACCGAAAGCCAGCGTGATGACCGCGATCTGCTGCTGCAACGCTATCTTGATGACGAGATCGCGCCAGCATTAAGCGCACTAGGTTTTACATTACAACAGTTTGATAACCCAAAAGCGAAAAACCGTCCTTTCCTGATCGCCACACGTATCGAAGATGCGCAACTGCCGACCATGCTGTGTTATGGCCATGGTGATGTGGTGTTTGGTGATGATGAGAACTGGCGCGAGGGGCTGACGCCGTGGGCGCTGACAGAAGAGGGCGACCGCTGGTACGCGCGTGGCAGCGCCGATAATAAAGGCCAGCACAGTGTGAACATTGCCGCGCTGGAGCAGGTTTACAAGGCGCGTGGCGGCCGTTTGGGCTTTAACTGCACCTTCCTGTTTGAGATGGGCGAGGAGATCAGTTCGCCAGGCCTGGCGGAAATCTGCCAGCAGCAGAGCGAACTGTTACGTGCCGATGTGTTTATCGCCTCCGATGGACCACGTCTCAACGCCGTACGTCCGACGCTGTTTCTCGGCTCACGCGGCTGCATTAACTTCCGCCTCAGCATTAATGCGCGCGCGAAAGATTATCACTCCGGCAACTGGGGCGGACTGCTCAGCAACCCTGGCACCCAACTGGCGAATGCCATTGCCTGTCTGGTGAATGAGAAAGGTCAGCTGCAGGTGACAGCGCTGAAACCGCCAGCCATCAGCGCAGCAGTAAAAACCATCCTCAGCGATGTAGAAGTTGGCGGTAACGCCAGCGATCCCGATATCGATCGTGACTGGGGTGAAGCGGGGCTGACCAGCACGGAACGTCTGTATGGCTGGAATACGCTGGAAGTGCTCTCCTTCCTCACCGGCAATCCGGCGCGCCCGATGAATGCGATTCCCGGTCACGCAACAGCGGTATGTCAGCTGCGCTTCGTGGTGGGGACTGACTGGAAAAACCTCGGTCAGCATCTTCGCCAGCATCTGGATCAGCACGGTTTTGACTATGTTGCTATCGAAGAGATCCGCGGCACGCCTGCCACGCGTCTCGACCCGACCAGTCCACTGGTGAGCTGGGCGCTGGACGTGATGGCGCAGACCAGCGGTAAAAAACCGGCGCTGTTGCCGAATCTGGGCGGTTCACTGCCGAACGAAGTGTTCTCCGATATTCTTGGTTTGCCTACCTTGTGGGTACCGCACTCCTATCCCTCCTGCGGCCAGCATGCCGTGGATGAACATATGCTGAAATCCATCGCCCGCGAAGGATTACAGATGATGACCGCACTGTTCTGGGATCTGGGTGAACAGGGCGCGCAATTGATCGCACAACAGCAGGCACATCAGGCGCCATCAGGAGTGACAGCATGAGTGAATTAAGCCAGCAGGCTCCTGCGGCCAGCGCCGTTAAGCCGAATCTGCACAAAACCCTGTTCGCCACCTGCGTCGGTAATGCGCTGGAGTGGTTTGATATCGCCGTTTACGCCTTTTTTGCCAGTTACATTGCCCGAGCCTTCTTCCCGACCGCAGATGAATCCATGTCACTGTTGCTGGCACTGGGCAGTTTTGGCGTCTCCTTCCTGATCCGCCCGCTGGGGGCGGTGGTGCTGGGCAACTATGCCGACCGCGCCGGACGTAAAAAAGCCTTACTGGTTTCCATCAACCTGATGATGCTGGGCGGGGCGATGATCACCTTTATGCCAACCTATGCTGCGATTGGCCTGGCTGCGCCTGTTCTGATCATGCTGGCGCGTCTGATTCAGGGCTTCTCCGCGGGTGGCGAGTTCGGTAGTTCCACGGCTTTTCTGGTGGAACACTTCCCGGAGCGTAAAGCGTTTATCGCCAGCTGGCAGTTCGCAACTCAGGGCGCCAGTACGCTGATGGCGGCGGCATTTGGTCTGGGACTGACCTCACTGATGAGCGAAGCGCAGATTCAGGAGTGGGGCTGGCGTATCCCGTTTGCCTTTGGTCTGATCATCGGTCCGGTAGGGCTGTATATCCGTCGTCATCTGCATGAACCGCCGGTATTTGCCCAGGCGGAGAAAACCAGCACACCGCTGAAGACGCTGGCAGGTAAACAGAAAACACTGCTGCTGTTAGCGATTGGCTTAATGGTTATCTCTACCGGCATTAACTACATGCTGAACTACGTGCCGACCTACGCCACCAAAAATCTGCATTTGCCGGGTAATGTGGCTTATGGCGCGACGCTGCTGGCGGGCGTAATTCTCACTGTGGTAACGCCTGTTATGGGCCTGTGGGCGGAAAAAGTGGGACGCATGCCGCTGATGTGGTGTTCGCTGATCCTGTTGATTCTGACCATCTATCCCGGCTTCCTGCTGGTGGTCAATCATACCTCAGCAGCGACGCTGATGCTGCTGGTGGGCTGGATGGCGTTGCTGAAGTCGGTCTACTTCTCTACCGTACCGTCACTGATGGCCGATCTGTTCCCGGTGTCGACGCGCGCCAGTGGGATGGCGATCAGCTATAACATCGCCGTAACCATTTTTGGTGGCTTTGCGCCACTGGTGTGCAGCCTGCTGATCACCATGACGGGAACCAGCCTTGCGCCAAGTTACTATCTGATGATCCTCGCATTACTGAGCGGCGTGGCATTGCTGGCGAGCAAGCGTCGTCTGTCGTAATTATCTTCTGGCGGAAGCAGGGCTTCCGCCATATCCCATCGGCTTATCGTGACTATCACAAAATATTGTTAGCTATATACTGACACTGGCGTAATATGACCCATTCGAATGGGAAAATTCTTATTGGCTGGCAAAACAGTATGGTCATTGGCGCAGATAACGAGCAGAGAAAACGACTTGCCGTGCTGGAAATGCTGAAATCTGCGGATAAAAACCGTGACGAGATTCTGCAGAAATTTATCCGACTCGCCAGCGAATTGCTGGGTATCCCACAAAGCTTTATCTCCATCCTTGATGACGATCGGCAATATGTCCGTGTCTCGCACAACTTCCCGCTACTGGAAAGCTCCCTGAATGACGCGTTCTGCAGCCATATTCTGGCCGCAGATGAAGTGGTGGTGTGCTTTGATACCCACCAGGATGAGCGTTTTTGCAACAATCCGTTCACCCTCGGCGAACCCTGTATTCGTTTCTATGCGGGGGCGCCGCTGCGCACCGCGAATGGTGCGGTGATTGGCACCTTTTGCCTGACCGACACCCAACCGCACAGCTTTGACAGCGACAATATCGAAACGCTGGAGTTACTGGCCGGGCTGGTCACCGGTTACCTGCAGGCGTGGTACAAAACCGGTTATCTTGATGTTGTCACCCTGCTGCCTAACCGCCAGCGCCTGCTGCGCGATATAGAGCTGCTGGCCGACAACAACAATGACTTACCTCATCAACTGGTGTTAATTGACTGCATTGATATGCCACGTGCCTATGAAATGGCGCGTACGCTGGGGATGCCTGCCGTTGAAGCCTTACTGCGTGATATCGCGATGCTGCTGCGTTTGCGCTTACGGCTGAAGCCGGATGATGTGCTGTATACCGTGGCGACCGGGCGCTTTGCCTTATTGCTTACTGAAAACCATCCGTTAAGCGGCGGCAGCATCAGCAACAAGCTGGAAGGCATTCGCGCGCAGATCACCGATGATATTGCCGTCAGTCTGGATGTCTTCAGCGGTATGGTGCGCTTTACGCCGGTGGGATGCGATGTGTCCGAAACGCTGCGCCGGGCGGTAAGCGCTCTGCATGAAGCGATTAGCACAAAGCAGCCTTTTCTCGAATATAACGCTTCAGTCGATAGTTCGCACAATGATGATTTCCTGCTGGTGAATGATATTGCCGCCGCGCTGCAGGGCGATGGCGGGCTATATCTGGTGTATCAGCCGAAAGTCAATCTGCAAACCGGGAAAACGGTGGGGCTGGAAGCCTTGATCCGCTGGCGTCATCCGGTCCATGGTGAACTGCCGCCCGATCGCTTTATTCCGCTGGTGGAAAAAACCAGTGTGATGGCGGACTTAACCGACTGGGTGATCGACAAAGCGCTGCATCAGCTGAACCTGTGGAAGCAGAAGGGCATTCATATCTCGGTATCAGTGAACGTGACGGTCAGTGATTTTTCCCGCCCGGGCTTTGCCGATATGCTGGAAGCGAAAATGTTGCGTATGGGACTGCAGCCGGAAGAGCTGGGCATCGAGTGTCTGGAGACGGAAAAGGTGCTGGAAAGCGAAGCGGCGCTGAATGGTCTCGATATGCTTAAACTGCGCGGCTTCCGCATTTCACTGGATGATTTTGGTGCGGGCTACAGCAACATTAGCTACCTGCGCCGCATCCCGATGGATGTGATCAAACTGGATCGTTCACTGATCAAGCAGGTCGCCAGCGATACCGCCAGCCGCATCATTGCGCGCAGTGTGATTAAGTTACTGAAAGACCTCGATTACATTGTGCTGGCCGAAGGCGTGGAAGATCTGGAAACCGCCAACTCGCTTCATGACTGGGGCTGTGATGAAGCTCAGGGCTTCTACTACTCCCGTCCTTTGCCGCCTGCGCAGCTGGAAGGCTGGCTGATGTGGCAGCAGCGTGACGATAACCTCTGAAAGCCGCGCCGGGTCAGCGCTCAGTCCGGCTGGTGGTTTGCGATATCTGACGCTTAACCTATCGCTCAACCGGACTGAATTCGCTTCAGGCGAACAAAGTGTTGATGATGTTATTTTGTCAGTAATTCTTTGCGGACGATTTCCGCACCGGCACTTAATGCATTTAACTTGCCTGTTGCTACCCGACGCGATAACGGCGTCATACCACAGTTAGTCGAAGGATAGAGCTTGTCGGCATCGACAAACTGCAGTGCCTTGCGCAGAGTATCGGCGACTTCTTCGGCAGTCTCAATGGTATTGGTTGCCACGTCAATGGCGCCTACCATCACTTTTTTACCGCGAATCAGTTCGATGAGATCCATTGGCACACGTGAGTTCTGACATTCCAGTGAGATAATATCGATACTTGATTGTTGTAATTTTGGAAACACTTCTTCGTATTGGCGCCACTCCGTTCCGAGCGTTTTTTTCCAGTCTGTATTGGCTTTGATGCCATAGCCATAGCAAATATGGACAGCCGTTTCACATTTAAGTCCTTCAACGGCTCTTTCTAAGGCGGCAATGCCCCAGTCATTCACTTCATCGAAGAAAACGTTAAAGGCAGGTTCATCAAACTGGATGATATCAACGCCAGCAGCCTCGAGTTCTTTGGCTTCCTGATTAAGAATTTTGGCAAATTCCCAGGCTAATTTTTCGCGGCTTTTATAGTGACTATCGTAGAGTGTGTCGATCATCGTCATCGGGCCTGGCAGCGCCCATTTAATCGGTTTATCGGTTTGCTGACGTAAAAATTTGGCATCTTCAACAAACACGGGCTTCTGGCGAACCACAGCACCCACCACGGTTGGCACACTGGCATCGTAGCGATTACGAATTCTGACGACCTCACGCTTCTCGAAATCCACGCCGCTGAGGTGTTCAATAAACGTCGTGACAAAATGCTGGCGCGTTTGCTCACCGTCACTGACGATATCAATTCCTGACCGTTCTTGATCCTGCAGAGACAAAAGCAGAGCGTCTTTTTTGCCCTCAACTAACTCATCACCCTGCAATTTCCATGGTGACCAAAGTGTCTCAGGTTGTGCCAGCCAGGAAGGTTTAGGCAAACTGCCCGCCGTCGACGTGGGTAATAAAATTTTCATAACAGGTGACCTTATGTTTTTAGTTAATCAAAGAGCGTAAGCTGCAGACCATTGCTCAAGGATAGTTTGGTAGGGTTTTATGAAGTGCTGTTCAGTAAATTTTCCCTGCTCAATAGCCAGCTGGCTGCGCTCTTCACGATCATAAACAATCTGCGTAAAGGAATGATCCAGGTGATTCAGGTTTGGCTGATAGCATAATCCTGCCGCAGAATTCGCATTGTAAATCTCAGGGCGATAAATCTTTTGGAAAGTCTCCATCGTGCTGATGGTACTGATCAGTTCGAGATTAGTGTAATCACTGAGCAAATCACCCGGGAAATAGAATGCCAAAGGCGCGACGCTATTTGGCGGCATGAAATAGCGAGCCTGTAATCCCATTTTTTTGAAATAATGATCGGTCAGGGAAGGTGCATTTTGCTCGTATTCGATACCCAATACCGGATGCACATTGCCATTGCGATGATAGGTGTTTTTACTTGACACACTCAGGCAGATAACCGGGGGTTTATTAAAATGCTTATGGTAAGTATCAGAATTTACGAAGCATTTAAACAGGTTGCCATGCAAATCGCCAAAGTTATCTGGTGTGCTGAATGCCACCTGATCCTTATTGTGGTCTGGCAGTAAGACGCTAAAGTCATAATCACGAACATAAGAGGAAAAATTATTGCCAACAATACCTTCAATGCGCTGACTGGTCTTTTTATCAACAATATTTGTTTTCAGTATTTCGATCACCGGGAAGGTGTCGTTTTTGCCTTCGGCAGCAATATTTAACTCAACGGAGATAATTTCAAGTTCGACAGAATAACGGTCGGCTTTAGGATTATCCCAGTGCGCCAGCGAATTGAACCGATTGTCAATCATCACTAAGGCGTTACGCAGATTTTCCTGGCGCTTAGCTCCTCTGGCCAGGTTAGCAAAGTTGGTCGTGATGCGCGTATTTTCCGATGGATTATAGTTTTCATCGAAAATCGTGGTTTTAATATTAAAGGTGAAGTCGTTATTCATCGTAATCCGGTATCCTGAACTCTGATATGAAGGCTGAATTTATTTCTTGCTTTTTACACGTTTCTCAGTTTTCGTTACTGGCGTGCTCATTCAGTACGCTTCATAGTGTCTGTAGTTAACAATGCATTATTTATGCCAGAGCCACTGGATGAGGAAAAGTGATTTAATTTCACTGCAGCATGAACCAGATTCATGATCAGTCGTGCCGCTCTGTACCACATCGTTGCAGAGCAGGCACATATCCGTGACAGATTTCACATCCTGCACTGACATCTTCCCTTATTTCATGAACTGGATCGCAATCTCCCGCCCGAATGATGGAAACCGGTTTCCGTATGGTTTTCACTCAGGGTAAATCAACGACAGGGAGTATCGATTATGTACAGAATCATGCTTTGTTGTTCCGCCGGTATGTCCACCAGTTTGCTAATGCGTAAAATGCAGGACGAGGCCGCCCGTCGCGGGCTGGAGCTGGATATCGCAGCCTACAGCGCGACGGAGTTTGACGAACGTTATGCGGATTATCAGGTGGTATTGTTAGGCCCACAGATTAAATACATGCTGGCGACGCTGGCGGAGAAAGCAGCCAGCCGTGGCGTGCCAGTTGCGCCGATTAATATGACCGATTACGGCATGCAGCGCGGCGACAAGGTGCTCGATTTCGCCCTCGAACTGATCGCCAGTAAGGGAGCGGCATAATGAGCTCATTTTATCAGGCCATGATCGATGTCATTGAGCGCAAAATCACGCCAATGGCAGGGGCGGTTGGGCAACAGCGGCATGTGATTGCCATCCGCGATGGCTTTGTCGCCGCGCTGCCGTTTATGATCATCGGCTCCTTTATGCTGGTGTTTATCTTTCCGCCGTTCTCACCCGATACCCACTGGGGCTTTGCCCGCGCCTGGCTGGATTTCTCGCTGGCGTATCGTGAACAGCTAATGTTGCCTTACCATCTCAGTATGGGGGTGATGACCTTCTTTATCTCCACCGGCATTGGCGCCAGTATGGGGCGTCAGCACAAGCTGGACCCGGTAATGACCGGGCTGCTGGCGTTTATGGGCTTTTTGCTGGTGGCAGCTCCCGTCGCTGACGGCAAAATCTCCACCGAATACTTCTCCGGTCAGGGGATTTTCACCGCCATCCTGACGGCTATCTACACCAGCGAAGTGTATGCCTGGTTAAAGCGGCACAATATCACCATTCGCCTGCCGAAAGAGGTGCCGACTGGCGTGGCGCGGTCGTTTGAAATTCTGATTCCGGTGATTGTGATTGTCGCCACGCTGCATCCGCTGAATCTGCTGATCGAATCCTGGACCGGGATGATTATTCCGCAGGCGATTATGCATCTGCTGCAGCCGCTGGTCTCTGCTTCGGACTCGTTACCGGCAGTACTGTTGTCAGTGCTGATCTGTCAGGTGCTATGGTTTGCGGGTATTCATGGCGCGCTAATTGTCACCGGCATTATGAATCCGTTCTGGCTGACCAATCTCGCCGCGAACCAGGCGGCGCTCGAAGCGGGCCTGCCGTTACCGCATATCTATATCACCGGCTTCTGGGATTTCTATCTGCTGATTGGCGGTGTCGGTTCCACGCTGCCGCTGGCGTTCCTGCTGCTGCGCAGCCGCACGGCGCATCTGCGCTCCATCGGCAGGATGGGGGTGGTGCCGAGCTTCTTTAATATCAATGAGCCGATTCTGTTCGGTATGCCGATCATCATGAATCCGCTGTTTTTCCTGCCGTTTATCTGCGTGCCGATGGTCAATGCCATCTTTGCCTGGACCGCCACCAAACTGGGCTGGGTAGCACAGGTGGTGTCGATGGCGCCGTGGACCACGCCGGGTCCGGTAGGCGCTTCGTGGGCGGCGAACTGGGCGCTCAGTCCGGTGATCCTGTGCCTGTTCTGTATGCTGATGTCGGCGCTGATGTATCTGCCGTTCCTGCGGGTGTATGAGCGCAGCCTGCTGCAACAGGAAGCGGAAAAAGCAGCGGAAGCTGCGGCCCAGGGCGCGCAAGTCGCGGCACGTAACTAAGGAGAGAATCGAGATGCAGTATCAGTTTCCTGACAATTTCTGGTGGGGCAGCGCCAGTTCTGCGCCACAAACTGAAGGCGACAGCCTGAACTTTGGTAAAAGCGCCACCATCTGGGATCACTGGTTCCAGCAGCAACCCGGGCGTTTTCACCAGCAGGTCGGTCCGGCGGAGACCTCCGGTTTCTACCAGCACTGGCGCGAAGATATTGCCTTACTGAAACAGCTCAACCACAACAGCTTCCGCACCTCGATCTCGTGGGCGCGACTTATCCCGGACGGTACGGGCGAGGTTAATCCACAGGCGGTGAACTTCTATAACCAGCTGATCGACGAGCTGCTGGCGCAGGGCATTACGCCGTTTATTAACCTGTTCCATTTCGATATGCCGCTGGTGTTGCAGGAGCAGGGCGGCTGGGAGAGCCGCGAGGTGGTAGCAGCTTATGCCCGCTATGCGGACACCTGTTTTGAACTGTTTGGCGACCGGGTGAAGCACTGGTTCACCTTCAATGAGCCGATTGTGCCGGTGGAAGGCGGCTATCTGTATGATTTCCACTATCCGAACGTGGTGGATTTCCGTCGCGCGGCGACGGTGGCGTACCACACCATGCTGGCTCATGCCCAGGCGGTGCAACACTATCGTCAGCGCCAGCAGGGCGGTGAAATCGGTATTATCCTCAACCTGACGCCGTCGTATCCGCGTTCGGCACACCCGGCGGATGTGAAAGCGGCCAATATTGCGGATTTACTGTTTAACCGCAGTTTCCTCGATCCGGCGCTGCGCGGCAGTTATCCCGATGAGCTGGTCGCGCTGCTTAAGCCGCACGGGCAGCTGCCGGCGTGCCAGCCCGGCGACGCTGAACTGCTGGCAGCAGGCGTGGTGGATTTGCTCGGCATTAACTATTACCAGCCGCGCCGTATTCAGTGCCGCGACAGTCTGGTCAATCCGGAAAGTCCGTTTATGCCAGAGTGGTTCTTCGATCACTACGCGATGCCGGGCCGCAAAATGAATCCGTATCGCGGCTGGGAAATTTATGCGCCGGGCATTTACGATATTCTGACGCGCCTGCGGGAAAGTTACGGCAATCCGCGCTGTTTTATTTCCGAAAACGGCATGGGCGTAGAGAACGAACAGCGCTTTGCGCACAATGGGCAAATTGCCGATGATTATCGCATCGAGTTTATCCGTGAACATCTGCAGTGGGTGCATCGCGGTATCAGCGAAGGCAGCAACTGCCTCGGTTACCATATGTGGACCTTTATCGATAACTGGTCATGGTGTAATGCTTACAAAAACCGTTATGGTTTTGTGCAGCTCGACCTGGACAGTCAGCAGCGCAGCGTGAAGAAAAGCGGGGAGTGGTTTGCCCGTACCGCCAGAGAAAACGGCTTCTCCGGCTAACCCTTAACAGAGAGCAACGATGGCGAGTATTAATGATGTATCGCGTCTGGCGCAGGTATCGAAAGCCACCGTTTCGCGGGTGCTGAGTGGCAGCCGTGGGGTGAAAGAGGAGAGCCGCGAGGCGGTGCTGCGTGCGGTAGAGATACTCAACTACAAGCCGAATGCCATTGCCCAGTCGCTCAGCAGCCAGACCACCCACTGCATCGGCGTGATCTGCGCGACTGAGCATATTCAGCAGGCGACCGGCTATCTGCAGGCGCTGGAAAAGCAGCTGAGTTTGCACCAGAAGCATCTGCTGCTGCGCTTTGCCAACAGCCTTGAGGCGGTGGCGCAGGCCTGCGCCGAGCTGAGTACCGGGTTATGTGATGCGCTGATTGTGGTCGGGGCGCGTTTTGCGCTGCCACCCGAGGCGCAACAGGCGTTGCTGATTGACTGTATCGATGCCCGCGGCGAGCAGCAGCTTGGCGTTGACTATGAATATGCCAGCCAGATCGCCAGCCACTATCTGCTGAGCCGTCAGCGGCGCAAAATCGCGCTGCTGAATTTCAGCGCCAGTGAGGCGGCGGAGCAGGTACTGCAAGGGTATCGCCGGGCGCTGGAGGATGCTTCAATGCCGTTTAACCGTCAGCTGATTGTGGATGAGCGGCCGTCCGTCAGTGAGGCGCTGGACACACTGGTCAGCCAGCATATCAGCTTTGATGCGCTGCTGGTGACCGATTACTGTAAAGGACTGGAAGCCGCGCAGCATCTGCAACGCTGTCAGCGCGCAGTACCGCAGGAGGTAATGGTGTTCAGCCTCGACGGTTCAGCGGCACATGCCGGTGCGCCGCCATTACCGGCGATTAACTATCCGCTGGAAACGCTGGCGCAGCAGGCAATCAAAGTGATTACCGGTGGCGCCAGCGGTTTTCCGCCGCTACGCGGGCAGCTGTATACGCCCTGTCAGGAAGGCTGAAACTGCAGGTAGGCGACATGGGTCTGCAGATACTCCTCCAGCCCGTGACGGCCATCTGCGCCGCCGATGCCTGATTTACGCCAGCCAGCATGGAAGCCCTGCATCGCCTCGAAGTTTTCGCGGTTAATATAGGTTTCACCAAATTTCAGCTGGCGCAGTGCGGTCATCGCGGTATTGATATTGCTGGTAAAGATGGACGACGTCAGGCCATATTCACTGTCATTCGCCTGTTTAATCGCTTCATCGAGCGTAGTGAAACGCGCCACTGGCAACACCGGCCCGAAAATTTCCTCATGCATAATCGCCATCTCCTGACGCACATTGGTCAGAATAGTGGGCTGGAAGAAGAAGCCGGTGGCGCCGTGACGCTTACCGCCGAGCAGCAGCTGTGCGCCTTGCTCAACCGCCGTCGCCACTTTCTGTTCCACCCGCTGCAGCGCAGCGGCGCTGATCAGCGGCCCCATATCCAGCTCTTTTTGTTGCGCTGGATCGCCAAACGTCACCTTCTCAAATGCCGCGACCAGTCGGGTAATAAATTCGTCGTAGATACCCTCCTGCACATAGACGCGTTCGGCGCAGTTACACACCTGTCCGGTATTGATCACGCGTGAACTGACAATTGCTTTCACCGCGATATCAAGATCGGCATCGTTCATTACGATGGCAGGCGCTTTGCCGCCCAGTTCCAGCGACACTTTGGTAACATTGCTGGCAGCCGCCTGCATGGTGGCGATACCGGCATTGACGCTGCCGGTCAGGCTGACCATGCCCACTTTCGGGTTGGCCGCCAGCTCCTGGCCCACAGAGGGACCGTAACCGTAGACAATGTTGAACACGCCGGCAGGCAGGCCAATGCTGTCGACGATTTCGGCGAAGATCGCCGCATTGTTTGGCGTCAGTTCGCTGGGTTTAATCACAATGGTGTTGCCAGTGACCAGCGCGGGCGCGGCTTTACGCGCAATCAGGAAGAAGGGGAAGTTCCACGGCAGAATGCCGGTGGTGACGCCAATCGCTTTCTTAAACACCAGAATATTTTCGTTCGGGCGGTCACTCTGGACGATCTCGCCTTCATAACGTCGCGCCCACTCCGCCATATAGTCGAGGTAATCGGCAGTAAACAGCACTTCGGTCTGCGCCAGGCCAAAGGTTTTACCGCCCTCGGCGATAATCGCGGCGGTCAGCTCGTCGGCGCGCTGGCGAATCCCGTCGGCAATTTTATGTAACCAGACGCCGCGCTCAACGGCAGGCAGCGCTTCCCAGCCAGGCTGGGCGGCCTCAGCAGCGTCAATGGCGCGGCGGGCATCGGCGGTGCTGCCTTCCGGGATACGTGAAATCAGCTGTTCCGTCGCCGGGTTGATCACCTCGATCCAGCGATCGCCCTGATTGTCGACAAACTGGCCATTGATATACATACGTTGCTGCAGGGTTGCCATATTGAATTCTCCGTCACGGGTTGCGATGTTTTTTGTTAACAGAATGCGATGCTTCTGTTGCTGCACTAAAAACTGACGCAATTTGTCCGGCGGAACCTCCATCTGGCTGCCAGTAACACACGGCCGCTGGCAAAAATGCGAGGATTGAGCCGGGCGCAACGGCAAAACGGGAAAAATGCGTTGTGCGGGCAGAGAAGAATAACGAGCTTTAGCGGCGCAGTAGCGGGCAGTTCTGGCAGTACTCGACCGGCTGACTCGCCTTGTAATAAAAACAGCAGGTGCGGCGAAAGCGGCGGTAGCCGGATCCATCCTTCAGTCGGTGTGGCGGGCGACGAAAACGCTGCAGGGGATTGTACGATTCGCCGAACAGCTCCGGCGGGGCGTCTTCCAGCAGCCAGCGAAAATCAGCCAGCCGTCGCTGCTCCGCCGCGGGTTCGAGGTCATCCATGCGTCCCTCATACAGCGAATACACCCGCACCGCGATATTCTCCCAGAGAATTTGCCGCGGAATACCGCTGGTTTCGGCGAGGATGCGCACCAGCGGCGCAAACAAACCGGCAAACAGCGAGCGTACCAGTTCAGCGCGCCAGCGTGCGCGCTCTCCAGGCGCATACTGCGACGGTTGCAGATGCGCAACGGGCAGTGCTGCGCTCCACAGACCATTGTCATGGGCATATTCCAGCCAGGTGTTATGCAAATTCAGCGGCAGGGCGCGGTCAAAGACCGTCATGGCGTACAGGCTATTGCCGCTGATAAGAAATGCCAGCCTCTTTACCCACAGCGAAGCGCTGATGGCAAGATCGGGTGCGCCGATCGCGGGCATAATCTGTTGCAGCACCTCACGGCAGCGCAGTGGGTCACGCAGATCCGCCGCCAGGATGCTGCGCGAATCCGCTGCATCGTCTGATTTCAGGCGGAAAGTTTGCGCCAGATAGCGCCACTGTGCCGCAGCGAGCGTCGCATCAATCATCATCAGGCTCACGGCCAAACGGAATGCACATCGGCGTATGGAAGTACGGATCGCTGATAATATGGCAGTTGAGGTCGAACACCGTTTTCACCAGTTGCGCACTCATAATCTCCTGCGGCGCGCCTTCGGCATAAATGCCGCCGTCGTGAACCGCAATCAGATGGTCGGCATAGCGGCAGGCCAGATTGAGATCGTGCAGCACCATAATAATGGTTTTACCGCGCTGCTGATTAAGCTGGCGCAGCAACTCAAGAATGTCGATTTGATGCGACAAATCGAGCCAGGTGGTCGGCTCATCCAGCAGCAGAGTATCGGTATCCTGCGCCAGCGTCATGGCGATCCACGCCCGCTGCCGTTGTCCGCCGGAAAGGGCATCGACCGGCCGTTGCTGCAAATCCTGCATGCCAGTGAGGCGCAGCGCTTCGTCGACTTTGGCTTCATCCTGCGCGGACCACTGGCTCAGCCAGCTTTGCCACGGATAGCGTCCCAGCGCCACCAGTTGCCGTACCGTAATGCCTTCCGGCGCGGCTGGCATTTGCGGCAGTATCGCCAGCTGGCGGGCGATCTCTGCGGTGGCGCGCGAGTGAATATCAACGCCATTGAGGATCACGTGGCCGCTGTGCGGCGTCAGCAGGCGCGCCAGCGACTTCAGCAGCGTGCTTTTACCGCAGCCATTACTGCCGATAAACACAGTGACTTTGCCCGGCGGAAGGGTGAGATCGAGTTGCCTGATTACCGTCTGTTGCTGATAACTGAGCGTCAGCTGTTGTGTTGTCAGAGACATATTCCCGCCAGGCGCTATGCGCGTTGTTTAATTAAAAGCCAGAGAAAGAAGGGCGCGCCAAAGGCGGCGACGAAAATGCCCGCAGGCAAATCGGCGGGAGGCAGCAGCATGCGCGCGGCAATATCCGCCAGCATAATGATGCCCGCACCGATAAACGCCGCCAGCCACGCCTGCACCACAAAACCATGGCGCACCAGCAGGCGCGCAATCTGTGGCGCGACCAGGCCGACAAACGCCATCGCACCACCTGCGGCAATCGCCGCACCTGCGAGGATCACACAACTCAGCAGCACCAGCAGGCGGCTGCTATCGAGCCGCACGCCAATCCCGGTTGCCAGCCCTTCGCTGAGCTGCAGATACACTACCCGGCGGGCAATAAAAATCAGCAGTGGCAACGCCAGCAAGCCAACACCGGCCAGCAGGCGGACTTTTTCCCAGGTCGCGCCATAGACACTGCCGGTCAGCCAGACATAGGCCGACAGCGTGGTGGTCAGCGGGCTGAACACCAGCGCCAGCGTAACGATTGCGCCAGCCAGCGCCGAGACACCGACGCCGGTCAGCACCAGGCGCAGCGGTGTCAGCCCTTGCCGCCAGGAGAGCAGAAACACCAGCGCGACGGCCAGACTCGCGCCCGCCATCGCTGCCAGCGGCAGCCACTGGCTCAGCGTGGCGCCAAAGAACGCCAGCCACAGCACCGCCGCCGCGCTGGCGCCTGCGCTGATGCCCATCATATCGGGCGAGGCCAGCGGATTACGCACCACGTTCTGCAGCAGCAGACCAGCAAGGCTCAGCCCGGCGCCGATGAGAAATGCCAGCGCGACACGGGGCAGACGCAACTGGTTAACGATAAATCCTTCGGCAGTATCAGGCTGGCTGAACACCAGTTGCAGAGTATGTATCGGTGACATTGTCACTTTACCGCTGGAGAGCGACAGCAGGGCGATCAGCAGCACCAGCAGCACGGTGATCGCCAGTCGGCTCACCACCCCTGAACGATACTGGCGGGAAAATGTGCCCAGGCGCAGGGAAACAGGATTACTCATGATTGGCTCCTTTCCGCGCCAGCCAGATAAAGAACGGTGCGCCGACCAGCGCGGTCATCACGCCGACCGGCACTTCCTGCGGGATAATCACCACGCGGGCAAGAATATCCGCCAGCAGCAGCAGGATCGCACCACACAGGGCGCAGGCCGGTAACATCAGGCGGTGATCGCTGCCAAACAGTTTGCGGGTGATATGCGGCACCATCAGGCCAACAAAACCAATATTGCCCGCCAGCGCCACGGCGCAGCCCGCCAGACACACCACCAGTATGCTGGTCAGCAGGCGCACGCGGGCGATATTCAGCCCGAGTCCGGTGGCGACTTCTTCTCCGGCGTTGAGCACGTTGATTTTTGCCCCCGCCAGACAGGCCAGCAGCAGCGCACCGCCGCCGAACAGAATCGCCGGCAGCTGTGGTGCGATATCGTTACTGGTCAGCGAACCCGCCAGCCAGAACAGCAGGGTGTCGAGTCCTTCCTGGTTCATCACCAGCAGCGCCTGGCTGAAGGCGGTAAACAGCGCGCTGATGGCGACGCCCGCCAGCACCAGCCGCAGCGGGTTAAGCTGACCATGGCTGACGCGGCTGGCAAACCACACCATCATGCTGGCGGTTGCCGCGCCGCCAAACGCCAGCAGCAGCGTCGCGGACTGGCCGGGCAGCGAGAATAATCCACCGGCAACGACAATAAAAAAGGTTGCGCCTGCATTGACGCCAAACAGACCTGGTGAGGCGACAGGATTACGCGTCAGCGCCTGCATCAGTGCGCCTGCGACAGCCAGAAACGCGCCGACAGACACCGCCATCAGCGTGCGCGTCAGACGCGAACTGTGGACGATGATGTCGCTGGCATTGAGCGGATCGGGATAAAACAGCGCGCTGAACAGCGCATGCGGGGGGATCCAGAACGGGCCGGACATCAGGCTGAGCAGAGCGCACAGCAGCAGCGCCAGCAGGCCGGACAGAATTTTGCCAGAGTTACTCATGCGGGTTGCTCACTAATCAGATGACGCTCAATATCATCGAGCATCAGATCCGCGCCGAGGATGCCGCCTGACAAACTCCACGGCACGCTGTCCACCTGCCAGACAAAACCATTTTGCACCGCACGCATCCGTTGCCACAGCGGATGCTGTTGCAGGCGCTGATACTGACGTTCAATCGCCGGACTTTGCGCGCGCAGTAACACAAAAAAGATATCGGCATTCAGCACCGGCAGGCTTTCCATATTGGTAAAACGTAGTGAGGGTGAGCGGGTTTGCCGCGCCGCATCGTTCCAGGCAAAGCCCAGTTCCGACAGCACTGCGCCGGGAAAACTGCCCGCGACATAGCTGCGGATATGGTCAGGACGCACTTCAATCACGGAAACCTGCAGCGGCCACTGGCGGGTAAAACGCTGTTGCAGCGCGCTTTTCAGCCCGGCGATGCGCTGCTGCCATTGCTGCAGTAACGCTGCGGCACGCGCCTGCTGCTGCAGACTGCTTGCCAGTGCGCTTAACGTGCGTTTGAAGTCAAAGACGTCGTCAGTCATCACCACCGGTGCAATTTGCTGCATCAGGGAGGCAATCTCCTGATGGCGAAAGCGCGAGGCGACAATCAGATCCGGCTGTAACAGAACGATATCTTCCAGCGACGGCTGGGTTTCCAGCCCGACCAGCGGCACATGCTGCAGCGCCGGGCGCAGATAGCGATAAACCGGTTTCTCCGCCCAGGATTCAACAATGCCGCAGGGAGTGATGCCCAGCGCCACCAGCGAATCCGTCGCGCCCTGAAACAGTGACACCACCCGCCGTGGCGGTTGTGCCTGCACAGACAGAGGCAACGCCGCCGCCAGCAGGGCGGATTGCAGTAAGCGGCGTCGGCTTAAAGAGGTGTACAACAGCGAATTCATAGCGCAATCCCGGATAACCCGCTTGCCCTTACGGCAAGCGGGCATACCGTCAGAAGTTGAGGCTGTAGCCGAGCGTCACGGTACGGCCACGACCGGCGAAATAGCGGTCATTTTCCACCAGCGCGCTTTGCGAGTAGTAGGTGATGTACTGTTTGTTCAGCAGGTTAGCGATACCAACATTGACCTGACCATACGGCAGTTTGTAACCCACCGCGGCATCAACCAGCGCATAGCCGGAGAACTCTTTGTTCTCATCATCAAAGGTTTTACTCAGCGCCCAGTTGGCCTGCAGGAAAGTGCTCAGCTCTGGCGTCCAGTTAGCGGACCAGCTGGCGATAATACGGTCCGGCGACACATTCAGACCATCCAGTTTGGCATCCAGCGAACCATTGTCATCGCTGTCATAGCGGCCACGCATATGTGACCAGGCGAGGTTTACCTTGTGATCGGCGTTAACGGCATAACCGGCGCTGACTTCCACGCCGTCAATCTGCGTTTTTTCGCGGCGGGCGACGAAAGCATCATTTTGCATCTCCACGCGGCTGCCCAGTTTTGACGTAGAGCGATAGTAGCTGGCCTCAAAATCAAAGGGCGCCTGCTGTACTCGGAAACCGACTTCGCTGTTTTTAGTGACAATCGGTTGCAGGTCGGAGAAGTTATCCAGGTTTACGCCCGGGGTATCAATGCCGCGCAACACGCGTCCGACATCCGGCACCGCAAAACCTTCCGAATAACTGGCGAACAGGCTTAATGGCTCCAGCGGGGTCCAGACAATCCCGGCGTTGTAGAGGGTTTGATCAAAGGATGGCGAACCGCCTTTAACGGACTGATTGCCGTTGGCCGCTACGGTCTGATAATCATCAATATGCAGTTTCGCGTACTCATAACGCGCGCCGCCGCTAAGTTTCACTGATTCAATCGGGCTGAACTCCAGCTGCACAAATGGCGACAAATCGGTGTACTTGATCTCCGGCACATAGGTGCGTCCGGTGCTCCACAGATCCTGCTTCGAGTTATCGAACAGGGTGTCGAAGCCGACCGTCGCCTTGATGCGGTCGTCCCAGATATCATCTTTGGTTAGCGCAACTTTAGTGCCATATTTTTCTGTCCAGGCGCGTGACTGATCATACAGCGTACCGATCGGCGCGATGTTTGCGTCCTGGAAAGAGGAGGAGTTCGCCGCGCCGAACAACGCCTCGTAGCGCTGATAATAGGCCAGTGCCGTCAGCTTCATGCCAGCCAGATTGTAATTATCGTAAGTGGTGCCGAGCGTCCAGACATCATTATGTGGCGCGGAACCCACCGGGCGGCCTCGCTCTGAGGAGGTGGGAATGCCGTTCGCGCGGTCGCCTGTCACGCTGACATAGTCATTTTTATTCTTAATCTGATAGCGGTTGACGCTTAGCTGCACGCGCTGATCGTTATCCAGCCAGTAACCCACTTTCGCCAGCAGATCCCAGGCGCGGGAGCTCATCAGATCGCCCTGGGTGTTATCGACGCCAATCGCACGGTTATCGGCATCTTTAAACAACCCCTGATCTTCGTAGCTGAGGGCAAACAGGTAGTCGAGATACTCTTCGCTGCCGTTTACGCTGTAGCTGGTTTTGTAATTCATGCTGGTGTGATCCAGCTCCGAAGTCGGTGACGTGGCTTCGACGCTGAAGTGCTGGTTTAGCGTACCTGGCTGCGCGCGTTTGGTGATGATATTGATCACGCCGCCGGTAGCGCCGACGCCGTTACTGGCGTTCGCGCCTTTGATCACCTCAATGCGCTCAATCATTGACGCATCAATGGTATGCATTTCACGCCCGGTCGGGCGCAGCGGGTTGGACTGCGGAATGCCATCAATCATCACCAGCGGCGTACGCCCGCGCAGCGTTTCACCGCTGCCGCTCATTTTTTGTCGTGACGGGGAGAAGGAGGGCAGCAGGTTGCTCAGGATTTGCGAGGTATCAGAGGTGATCTGGCGCTGCTGCGCAATCTCCTGCTGCGTGATCACTTTAATCACTTGTGCTGAATCTTTTTTCTCACTGGCGGTACGGGTGGCGCTGACCACCAGTTCATCTTCTGTGTTACTGGTGGCGCTTTGCGCATACAGCGGAGATGCCATGATCAGCGACATCAGCGCGTACAAAGGTTTGATGTTCATGCCTGCTATCCTCATTGTTATTATCCTGACTTCCGTAACATATGTAAGGAAATCGAAAAATTTTGGTATCGATTATCATTATCAGTATCAATATGTAAAGCATTGATAGTAATTAATTTTTAACAATTACGATTGGTTAATATTAACTAATTGAATTATTTGCCTTTATGGTGATAAAAAAGGCTGACGCAGGCGGCGGCGCATACCGTGGTGGGAAATGGCAGGAAATCCGGCCAGCGTCGCCGGGTGACGAGGCAGGGAGGGGATGCCGACAATTTTGTGATCGCTGTCAGTATCATCCGCTGAATTTTGCCAGCTTCACTGCCCGGCGGGCAGCCAGCATAAGGCTGATAAGCTGGCTCACTCTTTAGACTCCTTCGTAATTCAGGCGTCGAGCCTGTTCTCCTCCACCTACGAAGGAATAACAATGAATAACGCAATCCTGCTCGGTATTATGTGGCACCTCGTTGGCGCAGCCAGCGCAGCGTGCTTTTACGCACCACTGAAAAAAGTCAAAAACTGGTCATGGGAAACCATGTGGTCGGTGGGGGGCGTGATGTCATGGCTGATTCTGCCGTGGCTGGTCAGCGCCATCCTGCTGCCAAATTTCTGGGCTTACTACGGTTCATTTGATCTCAGCACCCTGCTGCCGGTATTCCTGTTCGGCGCGATGTGGGGTATCGGCAATATCAACTATGGCCTGACGATGCGCTATCTCGGGATGTCGATGGGCATCGGCATCGCCATTGGTATTACGCTGGTGGTGGGTACGCTGATGACGCCGCTGCTGCAGGGGCGCTTTGTTGAGCTGTTCAGCTCCACGGGTGGCCGGATGACGCTGCTGGGCGTGATGGTGGCACTGGTCGGCGTCGCCGTGGTGGCGCGTGCCGGATTGCTGAAAGAGCGGGCGATGGGCATTCAGGCGGAAGAGTTCAACCTGAAAAAAGGACTGTTGCTGGCCGTGATGTGCGGCATCTTCTCCGCTGGCATGTCGTTTGCCATGGATGCGGCGAAACCGATGCATGAAGCCGCCGCAGCGCAGGGCATTGATCCGCTGTACGTGGCGCTGCCGAGCTATGTGGTGATTATGGGCGGTGGCGCGCTGGTGAATCTGGCGTACTGCTTTATCCGTCTGGCGGTGAAACCGGAGCTGTCGGTGAAAGCCGATTTCTCGGTGGCGAAGCCGCTGCTGAAAGCCAATATCCTGTTCGCTCTGCTCGGCGGCACCATGTGGTATCTGCAGTTCTTCTTCTACGCCTGGGGCCATGCCAATATTCCGGCGCAGTATGACTTTGTCAGCTGGATGCTGCATATGAGCTTCTATGTGCTGTGCGGCGGTCTGGTGGGCCTGGTGCTGAAAGAGTGGAAGTCAGTGGGCCGCAAACCGGTAGGTGTGCTGAGTATTGGTTGTCTGGTGATTATTCTGGCGGCGAATATCGTCGGGCTGGGTATGGCGTCTTAAGCGGGGCGCGCCTTCCCGGCAGCAAAGGGAAGGCGTATCAGCGATTTACAATAAAGCGATTTTCTCCGCCTGACCGCGGTGCTCAAACTGCTGCCGCCAGGCGCTGGGGGTCATCCCGGTTTCACGGGTAAACACCACGGAAAAGTAGTTACTGTCATCAAAACCGCAGCGTGCGGCGATCTGCCCAATCAGGCAATCGCTGGTGCGCAGCAGATATTTTGCCCGGCACAGCTGCAACTGGCGTAAATAATGGCTGATAGTCATCCCGGTCTGCTGGCGGAACAGCTGCTTCAGTGCCCGTTCGGATAACTGGTTATGCTGGCAGAACAGCGCCAGATCGAAAGGAACGTCACCATCGGCCTGAATCGCCGCCATCAGCAGGTCCAGCTGTTCGCCCTCCGGCAGCGTCTGACTGGCGTCCAGCGCATAGCGGTAGCGGCGTAAAATCAGCGCCAGTTGCAGAAACAGCGCCTCGGCCAGCTGCAGCGACAGCATATCGCTCTTGCGGCTCTCCTGTTCCAGCTGCGCAATCACATTACGCGCCAGCGCCATGCCGCGGGTGGTCAGCCGCCAGTAGGCCGGGTGGTCAGGGTCGTCCATCGGCAGCAACTGCGACCAGTCCAGCCCCAGCTTAAAGCGCTCAGGACAGTAAATAATATTGTCCAGCACCAGCTCATGCACCGATTCGTAGCTGTGGCAGTCGCTGTCCTTGATATAGAAAATATCGCCACAGGTGACCGGCCACGGCCGGTCATTCAGCACGTGCATACCATTGCCGCGCCAGACAATGACAATCTCATAAAACTCATGGCGATGTGGCGGGAATGACGGCTGCGGCGCACGGTCAGCCACCGCCACCGGCATTGCATCCGAGGGTAAATAATCCGCTGAGGCCAACACCAGAGTCATATTTTTGTCCTTTTACAGCGGTTGCTGACGTTCAGCGCGCGGCGCGCAGCCAAACTCCCGTTTAAATAACGTCGAAAAGTGGTTGCTATCACCGAAACCGCACTGGAAGGCGATATCGGTGATGCGGTGGTCGCTGTGGCGCAGCAGGTGGCGCGCCTGGAGCAATCGTAACCGGTTCAGATAACGCTGCGGCGTGTTGCCGGTCTGCTGCTTCATCTGGCGGTGCAGGGTGCGCAGCGATAACGAAAAGTCATCCGCCAGCTGCTCCCAGTCAATCTCTTCGCTATAGTGATCGTTAAGCCAGTCCAGCAGGCGACGTAAGCGGCCGTCCTGATCGTCGCTGTGCTGATCGCGGCAGCCGTGGCGCAGCAGCATCAGTAACTGCATAAAATAGAGTTCCTGCTCCGCCTGCTGCTCCAGCGCTGCACCTGGCGTCAGCTGTTCCAGCTGACCGATCACCATTTTCGCCTGCGCCATCAGCTTATTGCCGATACGCCAGTGCGACGGATAACGGCCATCCTGCTCCTGCGGCAGTAAATCGCGCAGGCCGGTGAGAAAACGAAACGCCTCCGGGCCGCGATACAACACATTGGTCAGGCACAGATTGTCGGTCTGCTCATACAGATGGCGATCGTGATCGCGCACAAAGCAGACACAACCGGCGCAAAGCGTCTGTGGCTGACCATTGAACACATGAATGCCGGAACCCTGTTCCACCAGAACAATTTCATAGAAATCATGATGATGCTCAGGGAACGCGGCCTGCGGCGTACGCGGCTCAACGGCGACGGGCAGTCCGCCTGCCGGGAAAAAATCAACGCTGTGAAGTACGGTCATGATCGTTTCTCTGTTAACAAGCTGGTAACCGATACTAATCAGCGCCCGCACACCTTACCTTGAATTTTGTACGTGGAAATGCGCTTAACAGGCTAATTTTTCAAGAATCATCAGGAAAAAATCAGAAATGCGCAATCCGTCACATCTGCGTAAGAGCGCGAGGAAAGTTGAAACTGTGAGCTGATTCACGTTCATCTTTGCGCGACTGCCAGCGGGGTGCAGGCGCTGGCAGTGTCAGGAAGGTGGTAAAACGGCGGGATTTTACACTGGTGGCATTGAATCACCAGGAAGCTAACGTCATGACCATTCGCAATATTGTTGCCATCGATCTGGGCGCCTCCAGCGGGCGTGTGATGCTGGGAAGCTATCACACCGGCGATGGCGCGCTGACGCTGCGGGAAGTACGCCGCTTCGCCAACCAGCGCAAAATCGTCGCGGGCTATGACTGCTGGGATGTGGATGCCCTGGAAAGGGAAATCCGCGCCGGGCTGGCGCAGCTGGATGCGGAAGGCGTCACCATCGACAGCATTGGTATTGATACCTGGGGCGTGGATGTGGTGATGCTGGATGCTGCAGGTGAACGCGTCGGCTGGCCGGTGTCCTACCGCGACAAGCGCACCCATGGCCTGTTGAATCGCGCCCAGCGTGAACTGGGGAGCGAGACGATTTACCAGCGCAGCGGTATCCAGTTTTTACCGTTTAATACCCTGTATCAGCTGCGCGCATTCAGCGATGCACATCCACAGCTGGTGGAGCAGGTGGCGCATGTGCTGTTTATTCCTGACTATCTGCACTATCGCCTGACCGGCGAACTCAACTGGGAATACACCAACGCCACCACCAGCCAGTTGCTGAATATTGTCAGCGGCGACTGGGACAGCCACTTACTCCAGTGGGCCGGGGCGAAAGCCAGCTGGTTTGGCCGTCCGTCGCAGCCGGGCAAACGGGTTGGCGTGTGGCAGAGTGCCCAGGGTCAGCGCGTGCCGGTGATTGCTGTCGCCACCCACGATACCGCCAGCGCCATTGTCGCCACGCCGCTGCTGGAAAGCGACAGCGCTTACCTCAGTTCCGGCACCTGGTCGCTGATGGGGTTTGAAAGCAGACAGCCGCTTACCGATCGCCGTGCCCTGCAAGCCAATATCACCAACGAAGGCGGTGCAGAAGGGCGCTACCGGGTACTGAAAAACATTATGGGACTGTGGCTGCTGCAGCGGGTGTGCGATGAGCTGCAGATTGCCGACCTCTGTCAGCTGATCGACGAGGCTGCAGATCGGCCGGGCTGCCACTGTTTCTTTAACCCCAATGACGAACGTTTTATTAATCCCGCCAGCATGGTGCGCGAGATCCAGGATGCCTGCGCCGGGCAGGGAATGCCGGTACCGCAATCCGCCAGCGAACTGGCGCGCTGCATTTTTGACAGCCTGGCGCTGCTCTATCGTCAGGTTATTGGCGAACTGGCGCAGCTGCGCGGCAAATCGTTCCGTCAGCTGCAGATCGTCGGCGGTGGCAGTCAGAACCATTTTCTCAATCAACTCTGTGCCAGTGCCTGCCAGCTGCCGGTCAGCGCCGGGCCGGTGGAAGCGTCAACCCTTGGCAACATCGGCTGCCAGCTGATTGCGCTGGGCGACGTGGCGGATATCCACCAGTTCCGTGAACGTGTGGTGCAGAACTTTCCGCAACAGCGTATCGAATCGTATCAAGACAGCGCTTTCACGGCCTGCTGGCCGCGTTTCCAGGCGCTCAGCCAACCTACTAAGGAGCTTTGCTTATGACCAGGTTAATCGAACAGGCTTTCGAACTGGCAAAACAGCGTTTTTCCGCCATCGGCGTCGATGTGGATGCCGCACTGGCGCAACTGGATCGTGTTCCCGTCTCTATGCACTGCTGGCAGGGCGACGATGTGCGCGGTTTTGAAAACCCGCAGGGCGAACTGACTGGCGGTATCCAGGCCACCGGCAACTATCCGGGACGGGCTCGCAGCGCCAGTGAGTTACGCGCCGATCTGGAACAGGCGCTGGCGCTGATCCCGGGGCCAAAGCGCCTCAATCTGCATGCTATTTATCTGGAAAGCGAGCAACCGGTAGAGCGTAACGCCATCGAGCCAAAGCATTTTGCTGGCTGGGTCGAGTGGGCAAAAAAACACCGGCTGGGCCTCGATTTTAACCCAAGCTGCTTTTCCCATCCGCTGAGCGCCGACGGTTTTACCCTCGCGCATGCCGATGACAGCATTCGTCAGTTCTGGATCGACCACTGCAAGGCCAGTCGTAACGTCTCAGCTTACTTTGGTGAGCAACTGGGCACGCCATCGGTGATGAATATCTGGGTGCCGGATGGCATGAAAGATCTGACCGTCGATCGTCTGGCGCCGCGCCAGCGCCTGCTGGCGTCACTGGATGAAATTATTAAAGAGAAGCTGAACCCTGCACACCATATCGATGCGGTGGAGAGCAAGTTGTTTGGCATCGGCGCGGAGAGCTATACCGTCGGCTCCAGCGAGTTCTTTATGGGCTATGCCACCAGCCGCCAGACCGCGCTGACGCTGGATGCTGGTCACTTCCATCCGACTGAAGTGATCTCCGACAAAATCTCCACCGTGATGCTGTATGTTCCGCGCCTGCTGCTGCACGTCAGCCGCCCGGTGCGCTGGGACAGCGATCATGTGGTGCTGCTGGATGATGAAACGCAGGCGATCGCCAGCGAGATCGTGCGTCATCGTCTGTTCGATAAAGTGCATATCGGCCTCGACTTCTTCGACGCGTCAATTAACCGTATCGCCGCCTGGGTGATCGGCACGCGCAATGCGAAAAAAGCGCTGCTGCGCGCTTTGCTGGAACCGGTGGAACAGCTGCGCCAGCTGGAGCAGGAAGGGGATTTCACCGCGCGCCTGGCGCTGCTGGAAGAGCAGAAATCTCTGCCGTGGCAGGCGGTCTGGGAACACTACTGTTTACGTCATGATGTGCCTGCTGACGCCAGCTGGCTGGGTGACGTGCGTCACTACGAACAACAAATACTCAGTCAACGGTAAGGAGCAGTTATGTCAGGTATTCTTTCTTCATGGTTTGTCCAGGGAATGGTGAAAGCCACCAGTGATATGTGGCTGAAAGGCTGGGATGAGCGCAATGGCGGCAATGTCAGCCTGCGCTTGCTGGAAGAGGAGGTGAAACCCTTCGCCGCCGATTTCTATGCCGAGCCGCGCCATCTTGAGCTTAGCCAGCCTGCGCCCGCGCTGGCTAACTGCTGGTTCCTGGTGACCGGTTCCGGCAAGTTTTTCCGTAATGTGCAGCTGGATCCGGCGGACAGCCTGGTGTTGCTGCAGGTCAGCGCCGATGGCCTGTCTTACCGCATTCACTGGGGCCTGGTGAACGGCGGCGTGCCGACCTCAGAACTGGCGTCGCATTTCCAGTCGCACGTGGTGCGCAAACAGCTGACCAATGGCAGTGACCGGGTGATTATGCACTGCCACGCCACCCATTTCATCGCGCTGAGTTATGTGCTGGAACTGGACGCGGCGCGCTTCACCCGTCAGCTATGGGAAGGCAGCACCGAGTGCCTGGTGGTGTTCCCGGACGGCGTCGGCATTGTGCCGTGGATGGTGCCGGGCACCGATGGTATCGGCAGCAAAACCGCTGAACAGATGCAATCCCACAGTCTGGTGCTGTGGCCCTTCCACGGTATTTTCGGCGCCGGGCCGACGCTTGATGAGACCTTTGGTCTGATCGACACCGCCGAAAAATCCTCTGAGGTGCTGGTGAAAGTGATCTCGATGGGCGGGATGAAACAAACCATCACCACCGAAGAGCTGATCGCGCTGGGTGAACGCTTTGGTGTGCGGCCGTGGCAGGCGGCGCTGGATGTGGATCGCCGTCATGTTGCGTAAAGCCTTTGTGATGCAGGTCTATCCTGATACCCACGAAGCCTACCAGCAGCGCCATGCGCCCATCTGGCCTGAACTGGCTGACACGCTGAAACAGCACGGCGCGCATAACTACAGCATCTTTCTTGATGCGCAGCGCAATTTGCTGTTTGCGTATGTGGAAATCGAGTCGGAAGCCCGCTGGGCGGCGGTGGCGCAAACTGAAGTGTGTCAGCGCTGGTGGGCGTCGATGCGCGAACTGATGCCATCACATACGGATAACAGCCCACTGAGTGACGACCTGACCGACGTTTTTCATCTGGCGTAGCAGAGCAATGAGCGGAGAGTGTTGCCACATTCTCCGCACGTCCTCCCAACCGCACCTTTTTCCACTACACCCCGTTCATCCCCCCTCTGGCAAATGTTAAGATAACGCGATAATCAGCCTGGTAAGAGGTCAGAATGAGTCAGGTCGCCACCGCCAAGCAGCGTGAAGTGCAGCGCATTGTGGATGCGTTGTCGCTCGCCATTGCGCAGCATCGTTTAACGCCCGGCAGGCGGTTAGTGGAAGCACAAATTGTCGAGGCGCTGAACGCCAATCGTAACCACGTGCAGGCCGCGTTGCAGCGTCTGGCGTTGCAGCATATCGTCACGATTGAACCGAATTGCGGCGCGATGGTTGCCCATCCTGAGGCGCAGGAAGCCCGCGAGATCTTTATTGCACGTCGGGCGATTGAGAGCGCGATTGTCGCCTCCATCACCCCGGCGCAGATCGCCGAGTTCGCTGACGAGCTCAACGCACAGCAGAAAGCGGAGCACGCGGCAACGGAACAGCAGGATCGGCGTGATATCGTACGGGAATTGAGCGCGTTCCATCTGCTGCTGGCAAAAGTCAGTGGTAACAAGGTGTTGAGTGAGATCCTGTCAAACCTGATGGTGCGCAGTTCCCTGATTGTGGCGCTGTATCAGCGCAATGACGTGCCATCCTGCCAGTGCGCCGAGCACGGTGCGATTCTGGCCGCGTTGACAGCAGGTCATACCGCAGAAGCGCAAAAAATCATGCTGGCGCATCTGGATGATCTGGAGGCCGAGCTGGATTTAACTGAAGGGGTTGCCGAGGATTTGTCGCTGAGTCAGGCGCTGGTGTCCTGAGGCGTTGGGCGGGAAAATCCCGCCCGGTAAATTAAGGCCGGTAAAGCGTCGCCTGCGGACGGATGAAGGTTTGCCGCCCACGTTTAAATCCCGCGATCGGCGGCGCAATCTGCGCCACAATCTGGTCCGCTCGTTGCACATCAAACACCACCATATCGGCCAGACAGCCGGGCGTCAGCCCATAATCGGTTAAGCGCATCAGTTTGGCCGACTGGCTGGAGATCCACGTCAGACAGCGCAATAAATCCGCTTGTGTCCCCAACTGACGCACATTGGCAAACAGATTGGCCTGCCGCACCAGCGACGCGTCACCAAACGGGGTAAAGGGGTTGGCGATATTGTTGCTGGAAAGCGAGCAGACCACGCCGCAGCGGTCCAGTTCATCCAGCGGTGCGACGCCACGCGGTTGCAGCGCAAAGCGGTCGCGGCCGGTGAGAAACAGGTCGGTGGCGGGCAGGGCGGTGACCTGCACGCCAGCCTCCGCCAGTTTGCGTCCTAATTCCCGCAGGGGGCCCACATCCAGCGTCGATAACTTGGTAACATGTCCAACGGTGACCCGGCCAGCCCATTGCGCGCGTTGTGTTTCGTGCAATACGCTGTCGATCAAACGGTTTTCCGGCGACAGATCGAAATCGAGGTGAAAATCGATATCGACATCATAGTGTTGCGCCAGGGTAAACAAGCGCCGGATCTGCCCATGCGGATCGCTGTCGGTATAAGGACAGCCACCCAGCAGATCGGCTCCTGACGCCAGTGCTTCACACAACAACGCCTCGGTGCCGGGGTTATTCAGCATCCCTTCCTGCGGAAAGACGCAAAGTTGCAGATCCATCGCCCAGGCGTAATCGGCCTGCAAACGGCGAATGGCGCGGAAACCGGTTAAACCGATCGCCGGATCGATTTCGATATGGGTACGCATACGCGTGGTGCCCTGCGCGATGGCTTGCTCCAGCACACCGGCGCCGCGTTGATACACATCCTCCTCGCTGAAATCGGCTTTGGCGCGCGCCGTTTCACGAATCGCCTCCGCCAGCGTGCCCTCCTGCTGGTGGCAGCGGTCAATGATGCAGGCTTTATCCAGGTGAATGTGGGTTTCCAGCAGGCCGGGCAGCACCAGGGCGCCGCCGAAATCCAGCGTCTCGGCGGGGCCGCTGTGCGCCGCGACAAAATGCTCCCCTTCAATCAACAGCGTCTGCAAGGCTTCCTCGCCCACGAGGCGGGCATTGATTATTTTTAGTCGCTTCATGCGTTCCCCGCTCCCAGCCACGCCTCGGCCAGATCGGCCTGTGCCAGCAGATCCTGCGCGTATCCGGCTTTGACGACCTCACCCGACTCCAGCACCAGTGCACGATCGGCGATGGTCAACGCCAGATTGGCCATCTGATCCACCAATAGCAGCGTGACGCCTTCATTGCGTAAGCCCGCCAGCGCATCATACAGTTCGCCGATCATCGCCGGCGACAGGCCGAGACTGGGTTCATCCAGCAGCAGAATGGACGGACGTGACATCAGCCCCCGGCCAATCGCCACCATTTGCTGTTCACCGCCAGAGAGCAGGCCCGCCTGGCTGTGCAGACGCTCGCGCAGGCGTGGGAAGCGGCGCAGAACTGCCTCAACCTCGGCCTGCGGGTCAAGGCGCTCGCTACAGGCGTACTGACCGATCAGCAGGTTATCCAGCACCGTCATTTGGGGAAACAGCTGGCGTCCTTCCGGCACCAGCGCCAGACCGCGGGCGGCGATTTGCGCGGCATTCAGCTCTTTAATGGAGTGATCGTGCAGATAGATGGCGCCGCTACGGGCCGGATGCAGACCCGCCAGCGTTTGCAGAATGGTTGATTTGCCCGCGCCGTTGGCGCCGAGGATGGCGACGGTTTCGCCTGGATTGACGGTGAAACTGACATTACGCACCACTGGCGCGGCGCCATAATCGAGCGTGAGTTTATCCACTACCAGACCGGGCTCACCGCTGGATCGCAGTGGCATGACACGTGGTTTGCCGCGATAGTCGGTGCCGCCGAGATAGGCGGCGATCACCGCCGGATGGCGCTGGATCTCAGCAGGCGATCCCTGCGCCAGCGGCTTCCCGGCGTCGAGTACCTGCAGGCGATCGCTGACGGCCATCACCAATGCCATATCGTGTTCCACGACGATCACCGCGAGGCCAAACCCCGCCAGGCGACGCAGCAGCGGGATCAGCGCATCGGTCTCTTCACGGCTCAGTCCGGCGGCCGGTTCATCCAGCAGCAACAAGGCCGGGTTCAGCGCCAGCGCACGGGCAATTTCGACCAGGCGGCGATCAACATGGGGTAAATCTTCCGCCGCGGTGTGGACCGAACCGCGATAACCGACCAGCGCCAACAACGCCAGCGCCACCGCCTGCGCCTCGTGGCCAGGGCAGCGCCACGGCATCCCCTGGCGGCCACGCTGCTGGGCAACCAGCAGGTTTTCCAGCACGCTCATGCCGCTGAACAGCTGGGTGGTTTGATAGGTGCGGGCGATGCCGGCGCGCGCCACGCGCCAGGCGGGCAGAGCGCGTAATTCCTGTTGCAGGCGAATGCTGCCGCTGTCGGCGCGATAAAAGCCGCTGATCATATTCAGCACCGTGGTTTTCCCGGCGCCGTTCGGCCCTATCAAACCGAGGATTTCACCGGCACAGACCTGGAAGCTGACATCCTGCGCCGCCTGCACGCCGCCGAAACGAATGCCGATGCCGTCCACGTTGAGAACATCAGTGCCCGTACGCCGGAAGTGGCGTTGCAGCAAGGCTTCATCGGGCGTTACCGGGGCGAACTGCTGCGCCGGTTTTGCCAGCCAGCGCGCCAGCGTGCCCAGCAGGCCGCGCGGCGCCAGCCACAGCACACTCAGCAGCAGCACGGCGAAAATCAGCAGGCGATACTCGGCAAAGGAGGACAGCAGCTCCGGCAGCACCACAATCAATAACGCACCGAGCAGCGGGCCGGGCAGGGTGCCACTGCCGCCGATCACCACGGCCAGCACAAACAGGATCGACTGCGAAAACGGAAACGAATCCGGATTGATAAACATCATCAGCGGGGCGACGAAGCTGCCGGCGGCACTGGTCAACATCGCCGACAGGGTAAACGCCAGCGTTTTGCTGACCACCGGATTAAAACCCAGCGAGCGCGCGGCAATGTCGCTGGCCTTCACGGCGCGCATCGCCAGCCCCCACTGGCTGTGCTGGAGACGCGCGAACAGCGCCAGCGCGGCCAGCATCAGTAACGCACAACACAGGGCGAGACCAACGGTGGGATCGAGCGGGCCAAAATCCGGCATCGGAATGCCCATCAGGCCATTCGAGCCGCCGGTCACCTCACGCCATTCAATCAATACATGGCGTACCACCAGCGCAAAGGCGATGGTGATCATGGCAAGAAACGGGCCGCTGACGCGCAGCGCCGGAATGGCCAGTAAGCCACCGATCACCCCGCACACCAGCATCGCCGCCAGCATCGCGATACCCAGTGGCAGACCGCTCATGGTCAGGCCTGCCGAGATATAAGCGCCCAGCGCGTAAAAGGCGATATGGCCAAAGGAGATCTGTCCGCTGAGTCCCAGCAAGATATTCAGCCCGACCACGGTGGTGACCGCGAGGGCGAACAGCGAAAACACCAGCAGGGCGTAGCTACCGAGCAGGAAGGGCAACAGCAGGCCGATCAGCGCAATGGCAGCCAGTGAAATGGCTTTCACAGGGAGAGTTCTGATCATACTTTGACCCTTAGTTTTTGACCAAACAGGCCGTTCGGGCGCAGGGCCAGCGCAAGAATAACCAGTGAGAAGGTAAAGATTTGCGTGAAGGCGGAGCCAAACCACAGCGTGACCAGCGCTTCGCTGAGGCCGAACAGTAATCCGGCTACCCAGATGCCACTGCTGCTGGCGAGGCCGCCGAGGATCGCCACCGCAAAGGCTTTCAGTCCGAACAGCGTGCCCATATCGCTGTGGATGCTAAACAGCGGGGCGATCAACAAGCCCGCCAGCGCGGCAAACAGGGTGGAGAGGGCAAACGCCACCGCTACCACGGCATTAACACGAATGCCCATTAACTGTGCCGCGCGTGGATTTTGCACCGTGGCTTCCAGCACTTTACCGATGCGGCTGTAACGGCGTATCAGGGTTAACGCGACCACGATCGCCACCCCGGTCAGCGGGATCAACAGGTTGATCAACGACCACGTGTTGCCGAACAGCGTGAAGGTGATGTCGGTAACCGGAAACTGGCGCGGTTCTTTACCGAAGGTGAACATCGCCAGGTTATCGACCAGAATACCGCCCGCCACCGTTGCCATCAGCCAGGCTTCAGAATTGCGCGCCACAAACGGCCGTACCAGCAGGCGCTCAATCAGTACGCCATACAGCGCGCAGCACAGCAGGGTAGCCGGTAACGCCAGCCACAGCGGCCAGCCGAAGGTGACGTACAAACTGTAGCCAAGGGTGGCGCCCACCATCATCGCACTGCCTTGTGCGAAGTTGAGGGTGCGTGACACAATCCAGGTGATGTGAAAACCCAGCGCCAGCAGCGCATACATGCTGCCGAGGCTAAGTCCGGTGGACAGGGCAGTGCTCCACATAATTCGTCTCCTTACTCAGTCACCGGCAGGATCTGCTCGCCAACGAAATGGGCGAAGACGTAATCTTTCGGTCCCAGCGCGTCGTGCTGCTGGGGGGTGAACGGCTGCTGATAATGTTTAATCAGGCCGTCATACTCTTTGATGGCGTAGAAGCCGTCGCGGATGGCGGCGCCGTCGCTGCTGGCGGCGTTATTCAGCGCCAGCGCCGTCAGGTGCATCGCATCGTAGGCGTTAGCAATGCCGACTGCGGGGGTGACATCCGCCAGCCCTTTGATTTGCGGATACTGTTTTTTCAGCGCATCCATAACCTGAGTGCCTTTTGCCGAGTTGTGGTCGGTGAAGACAAAGGTCTGGATAAAGGTCACCCGATCGGCGCCCGGACCGGCCAGTTCGCTAAAGCGTCCACCCGCTGGCCCCCAGTGAGAAACCACCGGTACCTGCCAGTCCATCTTATGCAGCGACTTCACCACCTGAGCGGAGGGGCCAACGTTACCGACCATCAGCAACGTATCGGCGCCGGCGTTTTTCAGGCGGGTCAGTTGCGGCACCAGATCAACATCGCTGTCTTCGATACGTTCAACACCGGCCAGCGGCAGGTTGTGTTTTTGCAGTGCGGCGCGGAAACCTTTTTCATTGGATTCCCCCCACGGGTTGTTCACCAGAATCATGCCGGCTTTTTTCATGCCTTTCTTTTCGCTGCCATAGGCGACCAGGGCTTCATCTACCAGCTCATCCATCGCAGAAACGCGGAACACGTAGTTTTCTTTGGCGCCGTTATGAGTGATGGCGGTGCCCGCGGCCCACAGGCCAACAAAAGGGGTTTTCAATTGATTGGCCAGCGGCACGATCGCCAGCGACACTGGCGTATCCAGCCCACCAAACAGCACCGCGACTTTCTCACGCTGGATCAGCTCACGCGCGGCCAGCATGCCTTTGCCGGGGTTGCTTTCGTCGTCACGGCGCACCAGTTCCAGCGGGCGACCTTTGACGCCGCCAGCGGCGTTGATCTCGTTGATGGCAATGGTCAGGCCACGGGTTAGCGCCTCACCTGATTTAGCCGACTGACCTGACAATGCCGTAACCAGTCCGACTTTGATGGGTTCTGCTGCCAGCGTTGCTGCCGACATCATGGTGATCACGGCGGCGGCGGCGCATTGCCGCCAGTTTTTCAGTAACGATTTTTTGGACATCACTCACCTCACGTGGATTGCTAGCAATAATATATTTATTTCTAGCAATTACAGTGCCAGTTTGCTATTGCTTAAAAACAGGCGGTTTATGCCGCAATTTTCCGGCCAGAGCGCGCCATTTTGGTGCTGATGCGCCAGCGTTGTGCAAATGACCTTCAGGAGGGGTTATGTCTGAGATTGAGCAAGCGGTTGAAGTAGTGAAAGGATTTCTGGCGGCCTCAATGGCACCCGATGCGGTGCTGGCGGCCACCTTTATGCATCCGCAGGTGAGCATCACCTTTACCGGCAAACGTGAGTTTCCCACCACGAAAGGGATCACCGATTTTAATGGCGCACGCTATCGATGGGTGAAGAAGTCCGTCGGGCAGTTTGACTGGATGGATCGGGGCGATCATGTGGTGGTGTACTCTAACGGTACGCTGTACGGCGAGTGGCCTGATGGTCGCCCGTTTGCCGGCAATCGTTATCTTGACCGTTATGAGGTCCGCGAAGGGTTGATCGTCAGGATGGATGTGTGGAATGACAGTGCTGAATGGATTCTGACGCCGGAAATTGGCCGGACCTGAGCCGTTGTGGTTACCAGCTGCACCCGCCTTATTTGTAATTTTTTATCCGTGGTATGCGGGGTATTGCCAGGAATTTCGCCATCCCTGGCGATAATTATTTAGTGGTGTGATTATGTTATATTTGAATTAATGGTTATTAAATTAATATTATTCTCGTCACGCCACCAGGGCTGGCCACAGCCGCATCATGGTATCAATAATCCCGTCCAGCTCACTACGGCTGGCGCCTTCGCGGGCGCGCACCGACATTCCACCCAGCACACAGGAGAGATAACGGGCAATCGCCTGCACATCGCAGTCAGCACCCAGTTCACCCTGCTGCTGACGCTGCTGCAGAAACGTCAGCAGCAGCGACTCCTGGGCATGATGGTGGGCACGCAGCATCTCGGCGACGTCAATCGCATCCGCCGACAGCGCGCTGGAGGTGCAGATAAAAAAGCAGCCCGCTGGTTTTTTACCGTCGGTAAAACAGGCGGCGGTCGAGCGGAAATAGTCCTCGACACCTTCGCCAACGCTACGCTGCGGGCAGGCCAGCGCCTCTTTACGCTGTGCTGCGAACTTTTCGCTGTAGCGCTCCAGTGCTGCGCGGAAAAGTCCCTCTTTATTCTCAAACTCGGCATACAGCGTCGGGGCTTTCGCGCCCGTTGCCTGCACCAAATCCGCCAGCGACGTCGCTTCATAGCCATGTGCCCAGAACAGCTCCAGCGCTTTATCCAGGGCATTATCGCGGTCAAATAGCTTTGGCCGACCACGGCTTTTTTTTGCTGCACATGTTTCGTTGTTGCTCATGGTCATCTCCGGTGTGACTGCACTTGCTATTAAGTTACCGATCATTAAAAAAATAATCAAGGTGATATCAGTCACATAAAGATTAAATTAACGATCGATAAAAAATAGGGTTGACGCGAGGTGTGGTCAGGGATTAGCATTTAGTTATCGATCGTTAACTTAATAACGACGCCAACAACTGAATCAACTAATATCAAGAGAGAAGATTATGAAAACCATGAAAAATGCCGCTATCGCCATCGCACTGTCCGCTCTGTCATTTGGCAGCTTCGCCGCCGAACTGGTTACCAGCGAACCCCAACAGCAACAGGAAGTGGGTGTGATTTCTGCCACCGGCAGCAGCAACCTGACCTCACTGGAAGATCAGCTTTCCGCTAAAGCAGAGCAGCAGGGTGCAAAGTCTTTCCGCATCACTTCAGTTACCGGCCAGAACAACCTGTATGGCACCGCAGTCATTTATAAATAATTAATGCCAGAAAGAATAAAGGCTTCGCCAGTGATACTGGCGAAGCCTTTATTATTAATGAGAGACGGGGTGGCTGCTTAGCCGTTACTGCGTAGCTGCGGATAGCGGTGCAGGATAAACAGGCACCAGAACAGCGCTACCAGGCCGATCAACGCGCCGACATTGCCCACATCCGAGAGCTGAAGATGAATGCTGACCTGGCTGCCCAGCAGTGCGCCTGCGCCGATACCGATATTATAAATCCCCGATAACAGCGACATCGCCACGTCTGTGGCATCCGGCGCGAGCGCCAGTACCCGCACCTGCATCGCCAGACCCACCATCATCATTGCCATACCCCAGACCACACACAGCAACGTAATCGCACGCGGCTGGACGGCGGCGAACAGCAATAATCCCATGCACAACGTCGTCAGGCCGATAGCGCTAATCAGCAGGCTGGACGGGAATTTATTGCCAAACACGCTGAAGATCACGCTGCCCAGAATTCCCGCCGCACCAAATACCAGCAGCAGGAAGGTGGTGAAGTTTTCGCCCATTGACGCCATTTGCTGCATAAAAGGCTCGATATAGCTGTAGGCGGTATAGTGCGCGGTCACCGTCAGGCAGAGCAGCAGATATAAGCTCATCAGCGCCGGGCGCTTAAACAGCACCGGCACGCTGCTCAGGGAACCGGTATGTTCGCTTGGCAGTTTAGGCAGCAGGCGGATCAGCAATAACAGCAATACCAGCGCCGATACCCCAATCACACCGAAGGTGATACGCCAGCCGAGGTATTGTCCGACAATGCGGCCGATTGGCACGCCGAGCACCATCGCCAGAGCGGTGCCGGTCGCCAGCATGCTCAGTGCCTGGTTTTTCTTACCGGCAGGCGCAACACGAATCGCCAGTGAGGCGGTGATGGACCAGAAAATAGCATGTGCCAGCGCGATACCGGCGCGTGAGGCGACCAGCGACCAGAAGTCCCACGCCACCACCGACAGGATGTGGCTGATAATAAACAGGGAGAACACGCAGGTCAGCAGCAGACGGCGTTCGACGTTGCGTGTCGCCAGCATCAGCGGCAGCGACATCAGCGCCACAATCCAGGCATAGATGGTAAGCATGATACCGACATCAGCAGTCTGCATATTAAAGCTGGCGGCAATATCTGACAGCAGGCCGACCGGCACAAACTCGGTGGTGTTGAAGATAAACGCCGCGATGGAGAGCAGTACGACGCGCAGCCAGGCCGTTTTGCGTGAAACAGTGGTTGATTGCATGGGTAGACAAAGAGTTAGAAAGTTAATTCATTTCGCCATGGCGAAATCCGGCTGGGCACGAAGCGTGAGGCCCATCACATTTTGTGTGCGTATTGTGTTTTATTTATGCGCTGAGTGAAACCGGAAATTTGACAAAATCGGCACTTTTTTTGTGGTTTGCGCCGTGGCAGAGAAGCGGTGTGGTTTTCTGCCACCTCGCGGGGCAGAAAACCACCTGCAAGCATCAGTTTAGAGACGCGGCCAGCGGCGCAAGTTTAGCCTTGCGCCTGGCGACCTTCTTTAGAGGTAACGGGCAGCAGTCGCTGCAGCCAAAGGCGGAAGGGTAATACTTTCGCGCTTGTTTGATAGCGTCAGAGGCGGTGTAAAAACTGCCAAGAAACAGACGATTGTCGTGACGGGGCAGGTATTTACAACCTGAAATGTGTACGATATGGCTGTCGTGATAGCGCCGCTGCGTATCAACATAATAATAGTGAGTCATAACCACTCCTGTTTGCTGTGTGTAAAAGGAACATTAAAAATACCTCTTATGGCAAAAAATATAGTCGACAAACCGATAGCGGTTGCTGCAGGAGTTGATCCTGAACAAAAAGCAGACAAATCCTGTCCGCCTGCAATAGCGGCGACGGTCACGCTGGGCGTGGTACAGATTCTGGCGTGGGGCGGTTCTTTCTACATCACGGCAGTGCTGGCAGCGCCGGTGGTGCGGGAAACCGGCTGGTCGCAGCAGTGGGTGTATGGCGCGCTGTCGCTGGGCATCCTGGTTTCCGGTCTGCTGGCGCCACTCAGCGGACGCATTATTGCGCGCCATGGTGGCCGCAACCTGCTGGCCGCCAGCGGTCTGGTGATGGCGCTGGGGCTGGTGATGATTGCGCTGTCCCATGCGCTCTGGCTGTATTTACTGGCGTGGATAATTATCGGCGCAGGAATGGCGATGGGATTGTATGATGCGCTGTTTGCCACGCTGGGGACGCTGTATGGTGGTTTTGCCCGCAGCGCGATCACCGGCATTACGCTGATTTCCGGTTTTTGCACCTCGCTGGTCTGGCCTGGCACCGCGTTGCTGATTGAGTGGCTGGGCTGGCGTGACGCCTGCCTCGCTTATGCGGCAGTACTGGCGCTGACGGTCTGGCCGATGTATCGCTACGCGCTGCCCGCGACTGCACCGCTGACAGCAAAAAACGTCAGTAAACAGACGGGCAAAGGGGCGCTGGCGCCGTCTCTGTTCTGGCTGCTGTGCGCCATTTTTACCCTTGCCTCGGTGCTGATGACGGCGATTTCGGTACAGCTGATTACCCTGCTGCAGGCCAGTGGCTATTCGCTGGCGGCGGCACTGGGTGTCAGCACCCTTCTGGGGCCGTGTCAGGTGGCATCACGTATTGTCGATATTTTGTTTAAACGCGGTCATCCGATCTGGACTACGTTTTTCTCGGTTGGTCTGGTGGCTCTGGGATTGCTGACGCTGGCGCTGTTCCCGCAGTTCGCGGTACTCAGTATGCTGTTATACGGCGCGGGCAACGGGCTGCGTGCGATTGTGCGTGGCACTTTGCCGCTGGCGCTGGTTAAGCCGGAAGAGTATGCGCTGGTAGTGGGCAGGATGGCGCGTCCGGCGCTGATTGGTCAGGCGGTGACGCCGCTGCTGTGCGGCTATGTCTGGCAGACGATGGGCCCGCAGGCCACTCTCTGGCTGTTATGCGCGCTGGCGCTGGTCAATGTGCTGCTGGTGTTGATGCTGAAACGCGCGTTGCCACAGAAAAAAAAGATCAGTCAGACGGCATAATGCTTACACAGGCGCCGCAGGGCGCCTGCAGCCAGAGTGCACAGTTCATTCCAGTAACTAAAGCGGATGCGATGTCGCAGTAGGTTGATCGTCATGTGGTTACCATTTTACCAGTCCGCGCTGCCACGCCAGCACGCGATCGCGCGCGGTGAACAGCAGGGTAATCAGTGAAGAGAACAGCAGCGCCATCACAATCAGCGCCGCATACATATTGGCGTAAGCGGCCCAGCCCTGCGCCCATTGCAGATACCAGCCAAGACCCGATTTCACCCCCATCATTTCTGCGGCGACCAGCACCGAGAACGACGCGCCCAGTCCCATAAACAAACCGACGAACACCTGCGGCAGCGAAGCTGGCACGGCAACGCGCAAAATCAGGAACAAGGTACTGGCGCCGAGGGTGCGCGCGACATCGTAGTAACGCTGGTCGACGCTGGCGACGCCGGACCAGGTCAGTACCGTCACCGGGAACCAGGTTGCCAGTGCGATCAGGAAAATTGCCGCTGAGAAACTGGAAGGGAAAAAGTACAGTGACAGCGGCAGCAGCGCGGTGGAGGGCACCGGACCGAGAAAACGCAGCACCGGATGCACCCAGTAACCCAGACCACGTGACCAGCCAATCGCCACGCCGGTGAGAAATCCACTGACGCTGCCGAAAGCAAAACCCAGCGCCAGCAGACGCAGTGAGTGCAGTACGCTATCGCCGAGGCGCGGCCAGTCAGTGGCATACGCTTCGATCAGCGCGCGCGGTGGAGCGAAAAACGGCACCGGTAGCAACGCCAGTTTAGCGGTAACGGTTTCCCAGATGGCCACCAGCAGCGCCAGCGCCACCAGCCAGCGTGCTGAATGCTGCAACCCGTTAAGTAACCATGGCAGCGCCAAAAAGCGTGCCGCCAGTACCGTCAGCGACAGGACAATCGCCAGCGCCAGGAACAGCTGATGGGTTTCAGTAACAAAGCGCGGTGCGGCGAAACCGGCCGGTTTATCCGGCCAGAAGATCATCAGCGCTGCCAGCGCCCACCATGCCAGCACGCCGAGAAACAGCGCGGGCGTTATCGCGGCGCGGTTATCCTGTTTGCGGGAAAAGGGGACAGTTTCACTGGACATCGTCACTCCTTACCCTCAGGCCGCAGGGTGCTGATGTTGCGCGCCTGCCACTAACACATCCGGCACGTAGTGATCGGCAAAACGCCGGGCATCGGTATCCGGGCGGATGACATTGATGGTTTTCAGCTCATTGACGTAAATCGCCACCTCTTTGCGCAGCTGCTCGCCAGTGGAGTGGTGGGCGTGGGTATGTTCGCTCAGCATCGCGGTGATGTCCTCGACCGGCACGGACCCCGGAACAAATGGTGCAAAGATTTTCGCGGTTTCCGCCGGATGATCGGCTGTCCACTGCTGGGCATCGACAATCGCCTGAGTAATCGCCTGCGCCACTTTCGGGTTGTCGCGCACCAGTGAGCCGCGCAGTCCCAGCACGCAGCAGGTGAGCCTGGCGTATTCACCGTTGAGATTATTATCCACCTCCACCAGATTGTGCTGTTTTTTCAGCAGCCAGCCCTGTGGATCGTCAGTCGCCAGCGCCTGCACTTCGCCTTTGCGCAGCGCTTCGCCGAACAGATCGGCCGGGTATTGCAGCCAGTTCACCTGCTTGTCCGGATCGATACCCAGTTTCGCCAGCTGAATAGCAAAGAAATTGCGGATTGGGCTCGCCTGGTCGGTCACCGCGACGGATTTGCCCACCAGATCCTTCACGCTGGTAATGCCAGAATTTTCCGGCGTCAGCAGACGCATACAGCCACCGTGCGTGCCGACGGTGAGATCGACATCAAATCCCTGTTCCAGCGGTTTCAGCCAGCGCAATGCCATGCCGATACCGCCATCTGCCTGGCCGGTGGCAATGGCCTGCAATAATGCATCGGTCGGGCCGCTGAAATTCACCGGCTCAACGTTCAGGCCATACTTTTTAAAGAATCCCTGTTTCAGGGCGACGGAGATCGGTGACTGGCAGACGGCGGTTTGTCCCCACGCCAGCTTGACGGTGGTCAGCTGATTATCTGCCGCCAGCGCGCGTGCAGGAATAATCGCTGCACTGCTGAGGCCGGCGCTTAATAATCCCAGATTACGAATAAAATGCCTTCTTGAAAGCGAATAATGTTTGCCGTGCATATTTTCCTCGCATAAACATCCCGTTTAATTAATGCCATGATGCAAAGAAAAATCGGCAGCGAGAAATAACAAAGCTGCATGTGATTATGCGCGAAACTATAAAGAGCAGAGTGAGATAGCTTTGCCGGAATTGATATTTTGATTTGCCGCCACCGGTGATACATCTGTGCAAAACGGGGGAGGGAAGATGACCGATTCGGCGATGAATAACACATGGTGTGGACTGTCATTAAATATCAGTCAGGTCAGCCACCAGTTCTGGCTGGAAAACGATGCGTTGCCGGTGCTGCAACAGGTTTCCCTGCAGGTGCAGCCGGGCGAATTTGTGGCGCTGCTCGGGCCATCCGGCTGCGGCAAATCGACACTGCTACGGCTGGTCGCCGGGCTGGATACGCCGAGCGAAGGGGCAATTTTTGAAGATAACCAGCCGCTGACCGCGCCCGATCCGTCGCGCGTGGTGGTATTTCAGGACCCAACGCTCTATCCGTGGCGCACTGTACGTGAAAATGTGGCGCTGGGACTTGATACCCAGGGAAAACGTGATGAACAGGCGAGGGCGAGCGTCAGCAGCATGCTGGAACGCGTCGGGCTGACGGAATTCGCCAACGCCTGGCCGCGTCAGCTGTCTGGCGGTATGGCACAGCGTGCCGCGCTGGCGCGAGCGCTGGTCAACAAGCCGCGTTTACTGATTCTCGATGAGCCGCTGGGCAAACTGGATTCGTTAACCCGCATCCGTATGCAGGGCGAGCTGGTCAGTTTGTGGCAGGAGCAGCGTTTCACCACGCTGATGGTGACCCACGATGTGGAAGAGGCGCTGCTGATGGCCAATCGCGTGGTGGTGTTCAGCCCGCGCCCGGCAAGGATTCTGGAAATTATTCCGGTCGACCTGCCATTCCCGCGTCGCCGTAACGACCCGCAGTTAATCAGCTTACGAACCCGCGCGCTGGCGTTACTGGGCGCGGAATCTCCTTCAGCAGCAACCTCAGAGGCGGAATAATGAGTGCAGCGATCAAACAGTCAATTGCCGAGTTAGTGGGCCGGACGCCATTATTAGCCCTGAATGGCCTGGTGAAAGCGAATCGGCTGGGGGCGGAGATTATCGCCAAACTGGAATATTTTAATCCCAATAACAGTATTAAAGATCGTATTGCACTGGCAATGATCCAGCAGGCGGAATACAGCGGCAAATTAAAACCGGGTGATACCATTGTGGAAACCACCAGTGGTAATACCGGCATTGGTCTCGCGGCAATTGCCGCTGCACGCGGATATAAGTTCCGCGTTTATATTAACGACTATGTCAGCGCCGAAAGAACTAAAATTGTTCGAGCCTTCGGTGGTGAAGTGATTAAATTCAGTGAGGTGGAAAATTTCCCCGAAATTTTAGAGGCCAGCGACGGTGATTTTGTCGCCGCCACCAAATGGCTGGAGCAAAATGTGATAGCCAAACTCCCCAATCACTACTTCTGCTATCAGCTGGAAAACCCGGCCAATCCCAATATCCACCGGCTCACCACTGGCCCGGAGATCTGGCAGGACAGCGCAGGGCAGGTGGATATTCTGATCGCCGCTGTTGGCACCGGCGGCACCGTGTCTGGTGTCGGCCACTATCTCAAACAGCAGAATCCGGCGATCAAAATCATCGCCATCGAGCCGGGCGTGGCGTCACGGCCCAGCGCCGATAATCCGGAACCGGTGGAAATCACCGGTGTGCATCAGTTTACCGATATCGCGCCCGAACGCATCCCGCGCACCATGAACACGGCGATTTATGATGAAGCGATAGCGGTGGAAACCTGGCAGGCTTACGCCGCGGCAAGGGAAGTGGCGCAAACCGATGGCATTCTGATTGGCGAATCTTCCGGTGCGGTGCTGCACGCGGCGAAACGGGTGGCGCAGCGGCCGGAAAGCGAGGGCAAAAAGATTGTCGCGATACTGGCGGACAGCGGCTTGACCTATCTGACCACCGATCTGTTTAATGCCGAAGTCGGGGAAGCGCAGCTGAAAGCCACCAAAGCGAAACCGGTCTCGGTGTGACGGACAACGTCCGTATTGGCCCGCAGTGCAAAAACTGACCGTCTGCAACTTATGATTATGTGCTGTGACCGGGGGGCTGACTTCTAAAAAGCAAGCGTATTTGTTATATTATTTTGTATTGTTTTTTAGCGGCAGCCCTGTGTGGCGTACCGGAGTCAGGATACCAGCATGTTAGATTATCGCTTCCCGACAGCTCTGCAGATGGTTCTCAGCGTAGCGATGGCGGAGCAATCGGGCAAACGTTCGACCAGCGCCATTCTTGCGTATGGCATGGAAGCGAACCCAAGTCTTATTCGGAAACTGATGGTGCCGCTGACGCGTGATGGCATTATCACTTCCACGCTGGGCCGTACCGGGTGTATCCATCTTGGCCGTCCGGCAGAGGAGATCACGTTGCGTGATATCTACTGTTCGGTGATTGAAGATAAACGGCTGTGGGCGTCACGCCCGGATGTGCCGGCGCGCTGCGTGGTGAGCGCCAATGCCTGCTGGTACTTTAAATCGATTGTTGATGAAGCTGAGCAGGCTTCGCTGAATGTGCTGGCTGGCCGTACCATCGCCGATGCGCTGGTTGAGCTGAAGAAGGGCGATACCAGCGGCTGCAGCGATATCCCGCAGGCGGAAGCCGCACTGTATGAGTGTAAAAATAGCGACCGCTAATGGCGGTCAGTTATTTCTGATTTTCTCCCTTTTCCCCTGATTGTCACTTCCTGTATTCATTTCACTTAAGTATCCTGTTTATTCTCGCCAGCATGACCTGCGCGATTAATTTCTGTGCCATTGCTGGCCGGAAATTATTTACGCTTCGTCGTCTTATGTTAACTTTTCCATCTAATCGCAACATTTATATCAGACAGTTACAATTAACCTTTTTGGCGTTAGCTGCTGGATTTTTAATTTATCGTGGAGTTTTGTCTGGCTTGATTGATTTTGGATGGCTATATGTACCGAAAAAATCCCTTTTGTTTCTTTTCTGCAGAGCAATACACAAATGCGCAGCCGAACTCTCTGACAATCGTGTTGTTCAGAAAGTTCCGTTTTGGTAAAAAATAACCCGCCATAACAATAACAGCACGGATGGGATTATTTTTCTGCGTCAGGTTGTTGCTGATGATGGCAAAAGCAGAGGCATATTAAACAACAGGGAAACAACAATGAAATTTAAAGTTCTGGCAGTACTGGTTGCTGCGTCAGCGGCATCGCTGGCAAATGCTGCTGAAATCTACAATAAAGATGGCAATAAACTTGATCTGTATGGTAAAGCTGTTGCGCGTCACTATTTTAGCGATAACAAAAACGTAGATGGCGATGCAACCTATATCCGTTTTGGCTTTAAAGGCGAAACACGTATTAACGATTCACTGACTGGTTTTGGTCAGTGGGAATATAATATTCAGGCCAATAATCCTGAAAGCAGCGATTCCACTGTCGCTCAAAAAGGAAACAAAACTCGTCTGGGCTTCGCTGGTCTGAAATTTGCTGATTTCGGCTCTATCGATTATGGTCGTAATTACGGTGTTGTTTTTGATGTTGCATCAATTACTGATACCCCAGTTATCTTCGATAACCAGACTTTCACTAACACTGACAACTTCATGACTGGTCGTGGTAATGGTTTCCTGACTTACCGTAATAACGACTTCTTTGGTCTGGTTGATGGCTTTAAATTTAGCCTGCAGTATCAGGGCGCTAACAACGAAGGTACTAATAACAGTCGTGGCGCAATGCAATCTAATGGCGATGGCTATGGTATGTCTGCAAGCTATGATATCGGCTATGACATTAGCGTCCTTGGCGCTTATGCCTCATCAAAACGTACCGATCGTCAGAACCTGCTGACACAAGGTGAAGGTGAACGTGCAGATATTTGGGCAAGCGGCCTGAAGTATGACAATGGTAATCTGTATCTGGCGGCAACTTACGCTCAGGCATATAACCTGACGCCGATCAGCAGCACGCAGGGCTATGCTAACAAATCTCAGAACCTGGAACTGGTTGCTAAGTACGCGTTTGATAACGGCATCACGCCAGAAGTGGGCTACTTCCGTTCCAAAGGTAAAGACCTGGATGGTAATGTAGGTGACCAGGATATCCTGCACTACTGGGACTTCTCTCTGGCTTATTACCTGAACAAAAACATGTCCGTTTATGTTGATTACAAACTGAACCGTATCAACAAAGACAATAACCTGGGCCTGGCGTCTGACGACCAGACCGGTCTGGGCATGACCTACCAGTTCTAATAAAAACGGGCCTGCAATGCAGGCCCGCTTTTTATTCCGCTTATGCCATTTATTACGCGACAGATAAAATAAATTTCACTCCGCCGAGTGGGCTGGCGACGCAACTCGCTTTACCGCCATGCGCCATGGCAACCGCTTTCACCACGGAAAGTCCTAAACCCGAAGAACCATATTCCGATTTTTTATCAACGGCCACGCGATAAAAAGTGCCGAATATTTTCTCACGCTCTTCTTCTTTTATTCCCGGGCCTTCATCTTCCACCGAGATAACAATATTGCCATCCTCTTTAACGCATTTGATCAACACCACACCTTCCGCAGAATAATTGAGCGCATTATGCAGCAATGCGCCGGTCGCCTGTTTAATCCTCAGCACATCGACAAAACATTCAATCGGCTGAAAATCATGGCGCAATTTTTTTCCGGCGCAGGAAAATTGCGGTGCAAAATTATGCACCAGCGACTCCAGTTCACTGCTGAGATCGACATATTCGCGATAAATGGATAGCTGGCAGGTCTCCGCCAGGCTGACCACGCGTAAATCATCAATAATGCGCGCCAGCCCCTCGACGTTCTTCGACAGCGACGTCATGCTGCGGGAATCCAGCGGAATGACTCCGGCAGTGATCCCCTGCAGATTACCGCGCAGCACCGTGACCGGTGTACGCAACTCATGGGCAATGGTGGCATTCCAGGTTTTCATGTCACTGGTCATATGCTGCAACCGCTCCGCCATCAGGTTGAAGTCACTGACCAGCAGTTCCAGCTCGGTGAGTTTAAATTTGCCCATTGAAGCGCGTACATCGAGTTTGCCTTCGGCAATCTGGCGCGCAGAGCTGGCGATAGAACTCATGGGCGGCAGCAGCTTACCGGCGAAACGCAGCGAAAGGAAAAAGGCGGCGATGATGGAGAGCAGGGTAGAGACAATGGTGGTCAGATAGTCATAAATGCTAAAACTGTACTTCTCATTATCTGCGGCAAACAGCCATTCACAGCTGTAAAACACCATCATCGAGATAAAAATCCCAAACACGCTGACCAGTACCAGCAGCTGAAACAGCCTGAACTGCAACGAATTTTTCGTCATGATTAATCACCCAGCCGATAGCCAAAACCACGCACGCTTTCGGGGACATGGGCAATACCGCTTTTCTCTAACTTCTTGCGCAGCTTACTGATATGGCTGTCAATGGTGCGATCGCTGATATCACTGGTCGTGAAGCAGGCCGCCATAATTTCGCTGCGGCTGAAGACACGCTGCGGGTGGCGCATCAAATGACTGATGATTTTAAACTCGGTGCTGGTCAGTGAACTGGAGATATCGCGCATCCTCGGGCCGACAAAAATCTGGTGCGTCATCTGGTTCACTTCCAGGCTGCGCGATTTGAACACTTTTGACTCGTCATTACGCTGGCGGAAGCTCATTCTTCGTAAAATAACCTGCACCCGCGCCACCAGTTCCGCCGGGTTAAACGGCTTCACCAGATAGTCATCTGCGCCGGTTTTCAGCGCCAGCACTTTATCGATGTCGGTATCCATCGCGCTCAGCATCAGCACCGGGATGTCGCTGAACTGGCGCACTTCCTGCAGCACCGTCCAGCCATCTTTTTTCGGCATTTTGATATCAAGGATAATAAAGTCAGGCAGGCACTGCTGAACCATTCTGACCGCAATATCGCCATCTTCAGCGTGAATCACTTCAAAACCGTCTTTTTCCAGCCATGCGGTGATAATACGCGCAATATCGGGTTCATCTTCTACCACAAGGATGGTCTTTTTCTGGTTATGGCTATCCATTCTCTTTATTGCATTTCCCCACGGGCGTTAAAAACAGCGTCAGTCTGACAAATAATGCGAAGGATCTTAACGAAATACGCTGAATTGCTCGTGGAATAAAATGTCATTTTTATTACAGGGCGGCGGTGAAGTGTAACCGGTTGTGAATGGCGTGTGCGGCTCTGTAGCAATGTCACTGCTCAGTCTGAGATGGGCTGTAAGCGGCACTGATGACCCTGTCTGGAGTAGGGTTTTAAATGTAATAATAAAACTTGCATTTAGCTGCCAATTCCGTCAGCATTTAAGTGTATCTTCAATTAATACTATTTCATCGCGACGGGAGAGAGAAGATGAGAAGTGATGCTTTCATTCAGGATCTGCGTGACTGGATTGACAATCATATTGAAGCACGTCTGGATCTCGACACAGTTTCCGAACGCGCGGGTTACTCCAAATGGCATCTGCAGCGTATGTTCAAAGAGCATACCGGCTTACCGCTGGGCGAATATATTCGCGGAGAAAAGCTGAAAAAATCAGCCGACCGTCTGACCAACAGTGACGAACCGATCCTCAACGTGGCCATCTCACTGGGCTTTGACTCACAGCAGTCATTTAACCGCAGCTTTAAACGCCAGTTCGGCCAGGCGCCCGGCGCATGGCGCAGAAGCACCAGTCATAGCCAGGTGGTTGAACGCCTCGCGAGCTAATCGCGGCTGCATCTGGCGATATGTTGACGTCAGTTTCTCTGTTGCGTGTTATCTCCCCGCCCGTATGGGCGGGGGAGCACATCAGGCTTTAATCTGCTGAATAATCTCCGCCAGCTGCTGGCGCTGCGCTGGTTTCAGCTCACTGGCCGCCGAATAACTGCTGTTCTGCACGATCAACGCATTCAGACCCACCAGCCAGTCATAGATATAAAACGCAGTAGTGTTAGCCGGTGCGGCTGACAGGCGCGTCAGGCGACGGCTGCTGCCGAAGTTCACCGCAGGCGTGGCAGGCTGAGCAAAGATCTTCTGTCCACGGTTGATACGGCTCTCCGGGCGCTGGGCTTCGTCCAGCTGCAAAAAACCCAGCCAGGAGACAAAATCACCCAGCACGGTCAGTGCGCGCGAGACCTGGCGGTCCGCTTTGCCATCGTGGCTGGCGCTGCTGGTTTCACTCTCTGTCAGCATTTTGCGTAACGCCTCGCCAATATTCAGACGGAAGCTGGCGACAATCAGCTCCTCCACCAGAATTTGCAGCGTGGCTTTACTGATATCCAGCAGCTCCAGCAGTGAGCCGTTTTCCGGCAGATTGCGCAGGTGATTGACCCAGTGGCGTTGCACCTGCTGCGCAAACAGCGAGTCTTCATCTTCCAGGGTGGCGCTGCTATCGCTGCTTAGCGGTTCATCCGGCGCTTCGCTGAACAGATCGATCTCAATACCGATACCAAAATGGCTCTGGCTGGCGCTGTTCAGCGTGCTTTCCTGGTCATGCTGCGGCTGTTGCAGCCACAGACGACGCAGCGCTTCACGCTCCGGCTGCAGTCGTTCCAGCAGTTCACCGTGCAGGCCGGTACGGGTCTGCAGCGCTTTCAGCAGCGTCTCGGCGATTTGCTGTTTTTTCTGCGGCAGGGTGACATCACCATCCTGCTGGTGCCAGCTGCCGAGCAGGTTATCGGCCACTTCGCGCTGTAGCTCCTGCAACTGCTGGCTGATGCGCGCGATTTTTGCCTCACGGCGCACTTCGCTTTCCAGCCAGCTGGCCATGCGCTGCACGCCGCCGCGATCCAGCGCCAGCATCGATCCCCACATATCACCCGGGTTGCCGATACGCCGCTGCACTGCTTCATCAAAGTTCTGCTGCTGAAAGTGGCGCTGGTCATAGGGGGTAATCGCCCAGATCAGACCCGGCTTGCGGCCGCTGCGTACTTCGGCGCTCTCACCCTGGCTCTTTTTCACCCAGTACTCCAGCGACTTGCTGACCGCTTTAACTTCTTCACGGCTGCCTGCCGCGCTGCACACCAGCAGCAGGTTAATGGCCTGGCGGTCAGTGTAGTAATCCAGCAGATAGCCGCGCTTCGCCTGCGCCAGCTGTGCGGCCAGCGGGTTTTTCTGTTGCATACGCTGCGCCTCAAAACGCAGCGCATCGTCCAGCGGTGCGCCATTGCCGGGAATATCCAGCACATCGGCCTGCTCAAACAGCGCCTGACGCGGCGTGGATCGCAGCGGCGCCAGCAGCTCTACGGTCAGCAGCGACAGCTCCGCCAGCGAGATATCGACCGCTTTGCCCGCCCGTCCGCCAATACGCGGACTGACCTGCACGTAACGATCATCGGCCCTGTTCAGCGCCGCCAGCGCCGCCGGATTGAGCAGCGCTTCGGCAGGCATTTGCGCCTCGTCGACGAACAGGTTCAGCGGCGCCAGCACTTTACTGGCACCGGAGAGATTTTGCAGCGTGTGCGCCAGCTGACGCCACAGATTGGTCAGCGTGTTATCGCCGTTCCACAGCAGCGCAAACAGGCGCGCACGGTCATCAATGGTCAGCCACGGCGCCAGTTCAATGGCCGCAGGCCAGAAATGGCTGGCGAGCAGCTTCTGGCGCGCGGCGTCGTGACGCAGCATGAAGTCCCAAATCAGCACCATCTGATCGCTGGTGATGCCCGGCACCGCTTCTGGCTGACGGTGACGCTGCAAATTGGTCAGCTGCTGCAGTAGTTGCTGTTCATCCGGCGCGGCCTGCGGCTGTTGCAGCGACGCCGCCAGCACCATGCAGGTAATATCCGCTTCATTAAACAGCGTCAGTTCAAACGGCCAGCTTTTGTTTTTCACTTCCGTCTGGTGACTGAAACGCGTGACAATGCCGCAATCCTGATTGTCGGGATTGATATGGGTAAACCAGTCGAGCACTTTCTCGGCAGCGACCAGCTCCAGTCGCTCCTGCGCATCGGCAGCCAGCGACGTCAGCAGCCAGGCTTTACCTGCCTGTGACAAACCGTAAAAGGCGAGGGTGCTGCCGCTGGCGGCGCTGGCATGCAGCTGACGCGCCTGGCTGCGGCAACGGCGCAGTTTGATTTTTACATCGTCGGCTTCCATATCCAGCCGCAGCGCGCTGTGGCGGCTGCTCTCCAGCCAGTTCAGCGCGTTATCGATGCCGTCATTCAGCGCCAGTAATTGCTTATTCTGCTTGTCTGCTAACTGCTTTGGCGTTACGGATCTCATTTCTTAAATACGCTCCCACTGTCGATCCAGTATTGTGCCGTGCTGTTACCACTGCTGGATAAAGTATTCAGGCTCAGGCGTAAATGGTGTGGCGGCACGCGGCTGCCATCGCCCAGGCGGGCATCGGCAATCTCGAAACGCTCCGGGCTGCGCGGGTCTTCACCCGGCGCTACCGCCAGTTTCACGCGTAACACACTGTCACCGGCAATTTTACGCGCCAGCGCCTGATCGGTAATGGTCAGGCTGTAGAGCGGCGAGGCGGGCCAGCGGTCGTTATCCAGCTGACGGAAGCCGAGGCACAGACCGCCGCGGATCTGGAAGCTGGTTTTACGGTCAAGGGCGAAATCGGGCTGATCGAGGTCGATATCGCTGTAGTACACGTTGCTGCTGCTCAGTACGCTGTCGGCATCCAGCATGCCCAGATAGCGGATGGTGGAGTACGGCTGGAAATCGCCGGCGCGGAAATAGAAGCTGGAGAGGCGCAGATCGAGCGCCAGCAAACACAGCATCGCACCCACTGCGGCAGTAGATTTCGGATTGTCGATACGACCAAGCTTGTTAAACGGATACCAGTCGCTGGTGTGATAACCCTCCAGCGACAGAATGCGGCTGCCCGGCAGCGGCTGCAGATGACGGAACAGCGCCTGCACGCCCGGGAAGCGCGAAGGGCGGCCGGTCAGCAGCAGCACATCACAGGTATACAGCGAAACCACTTCCGCCATTGAGCGCAGCGTCTGCACAATGGTCATTCGGTTAGAGAGAAATTCGCCGTGCAGCTTGCTCAGTTTCAGGATCAGCGGCACCTGCAGAATATCAAAGGCGCTGTCGCCGCTCAGCGCGCGTTGCAGTTCGCCGTTGATGTACTCCAGCACTTTGTCCGTGGGTATCCGCTCCAGCAGTTCGCCAAAGCTGGCGTCAATTTCCGCGCTGCTGTCAAGCGGGTCGAAGCGCTCATAATTTTCCAGAATCGCGCGCGCCACCGGCATAAAGATTTGTAGCGTCACCTGCTGGCGCAGTGTGGATTGTGCATCGATACGGCCATCGTGACCGAACAGCTTCGCCATCAGCACGTCCGGGCTGAGCAGCCCGGCTTTCTTCAGCGCGTCCTGCAGCGCTGGCAGTACGTATAGCTGAATCACATCCAGCAGTATATCGTCGCCCGCCACTTTGAAGCCTTCACGGAACAGCAGGTACGGGTTAATTTTCACGTTCTGGCCGACGCCATCGTCCAGCGTGTACTGGGTAATCGCCAGATCGGTGGTGCCGCCGCCGATATCAATGGAGGCGATGCGCAGCGTTTTCCCCGGCGCTTCATCCGCGCCGCGTGGACGGTCCGGGCGCGCCTGGCTGGCGAAGAACGCCCCGGCATGACCGGCGAAGTTGACCTGGGTTTCATTAAACAGATACACCATCTGGCCGCAGGTGGCTTCATCCCACTCCATCTGCACTTCCGGTACCGGCTTCAGGCTTTTCGCTTTATCACTGGCGCTGCTGAATGCGTCGTCTGCCGGATGCCAGCCCATCGCTTTCCACACCAGGCCGATAGCTTCAATCATGCGGCGACGGAAAATCTCGCGTTCCGGCTTCGGCATCGCCGACGGCAGGGTAAGGATAATATGACGCAGCTGACGCGGCGCATTGCTGTGCGGCATCTTCATGCGCTGGGCTGCGCTGTTGATCTGCATCAGCGCCTGCGCCAGCAGTTCGGACAGCATAAAGCTCATCAGCGAGCTGCGGCTGTAGTTGGCGGAAAATACCGGCAGACGGTCATCCAGCGCCTGGGCGTACAGCGGCTGGCCTTCATCATTGAGCAGGTTCATCAGCGGCGCGGCGATAGCCGGGGCTTCATCGCTGGCCAGCGCTGAGGTCTGGTTAAAGCGCCAGCCTGGCAGCCAGCTCTCTTCGTCCCATAGATAACGGCGCGGGCTGGAGATGCCCGTTGCACCTTCGGTGCCCAGACGCTGTAACGCCATGCGGCTGGCTTCACGGCCAACGCGGGTCAGGGCTGGCCAGACAAAGGCGTTTTCGCGGCCGCTCTCCAGCGAGTAATTGGCTTTACCAAAGTGCGCCTCGGCAAACTCGACGCGGCTTTCAAACATCTCGTTATAGACCTGATGCGGCTCGCTGAGATCGCGAATTTGCAGCTCATAGGTCTGCTTCAGGCCGTTGCTCTCATCGGGGTGATCTTCCACCAAAATGCCGCAGGTGTGCGAGTTGCCGACATCGAGGATCAAATCAACATTCACCACCGGCTCCTGCAGAGTGGCGGTGTGGATTTTGATTTCGTTCAGCTGTAACTGGCTGCCTAACAGATCGAGCAGATTGAGGTAGTGCGCCTGATATTCGAACTCTTTCAGCGCGATTTTAAGATTGCCTTCGTGACGCTGCTCCTGGATTGCCGCCTGTTGCAGAAACACTTCGCGCAGCCAGCCATCGACCCAGGTCAGATCGAGAAATTCACTCAGTTCATGGTTGCGCCAGGCAAGGGCGAAGCTGACGCCATTCTGCGCGTCACTGGCTGTCAGCGCCAGGTGCTCCATCTCATCGCCGTCCGCCCAGCACTGGGTATCAAACGCCAGCACCACGCGGTGGGTATGGCCTTCCTGGTCTGGCGTCGCCAGTTTGCGAACCTGCATGCGCGCCCAGTTTTCCGGGCCGCCGATAAAGTGGCGCGGCGGCGTGCAGCGCAGCACCGGCAACGGCAGCCAGAGATTCTCCAGCAGCAGCAGCGATTGCTCCAGCGCAAAACTGAACTCTGGCTTGACCACTTCCGGCGTGGCATGGTCTGGCGTCTGCAACAGGTATTTGCCGCTGCTGGTGTCATGCGTCAGCAACAGCAGCGGACCGTTGGCGGTCTGGCGGACAAATTTACCCGGCATCTCCGGGTCTGGCTGCGCTTTGATGGCGAAATCAAGAAACTGGATGCCGCTGTCCTGAATCAGGGTGACTTTTTGATTAACGTCGTTAAGGGTCGCCAGCATAATTACTTGTTCTCGCGTTTCATGGTCATCGGATAGACAGTCTCGCCAAAGCGTGCTTCACAGGACGCTGCGCCGCTGGTGGCTTTACAGGCGATTTCCGGCATTTTGTAGCGGCTGCCATCGCTGCAGCGCGCGGTGTAACGGCTGTTAATAATCAGCGTGCCCGAGCTGTGCAGGCCCGCAGCGATATCGGCGCGGCAGCTGTTGCCGTCACCCTGCACGATACGTGCAGTGCCTTTGCCATCTTTCAGCTGATATCGCATCGCTGGCAACATGCTGCTCGGCAGGTTTTTCATATCCAGCGTCACGCGCCAGTTGCCGTTGAGGAATTTGGTGGTGCCAATCTTCACCGCATCGGCTGGCATTACCATTTCATCTTTCGCTGCCGGTTTCACTGGTTCGGCTTCAGCCACCGGCTCCGCTGGTTTCTCGCTGGGGGCGGTCACTTCAGGTTCTGCGTGAGTGGCGGGCTGAACCGGCAGGGTGGCCACTGGTGCAGGCGCAGGCGTCACCACTGGCGGGGCGACAACCGGTGCCACCGGTGCTGGCTGGGCTACCGGGGCTGGCGCGCTGTTTTCACTGGCGACAGGCGTCTGCTCCGGGGCTGACTGATAGTGCTGCACGGCAGCGAACGCGCCTGCAATCGCCACGGGCGGCAGCAGCCACCAGAAACGTCGCCAGTTTGCTTTCGGTTTGCTGGCAGGCACAGCGGCTGGCGCTGGCGGCGTCTCCACCACGATAACCTCGGGTTCGACAACCGGCGCGGCTACAGGCGCGGGTGAAGGAACGGGCGCAGGTGTCGCCACTACCACCGGTTCATACAGCGGTGCGCTCAGCGGTTCCGGCTGGGGTTCTGGTTCAGGCAGAATCGGCGGCAGATTAATTTGCAGGCTGGCGCGCAGGCAGTCGAGGGCATCGGCGCGGGATTTTTTATCGAGGTCGACAAAACCCCAGAAGGTGATCACCGGTTTGCCATCGACCAGATAGACATAGTTCTGATCGGGGAACTGGAAAGCTTTGCTCAGTAACACGCCGAACAGGCGCATCGCCGGTTTATCCGCGCTCTGCGCCCGCTGGCTGATTTCGCTGACGCTCTGCTGGTAGCTTTCCAGCAGATTAATCGCGGAGGCGCGCTCGCTGTCGCTGGCGGCAATCCACGATTTAACCCGGCCCTGGAAGGGCGCATACCAGTCAATGCGGTCACCGCTTTCGTTTGGCTGAGGGATCGCCAGACAGTCGGCGATTTTTTGCTGTTTGCGCAAGCGCAGTGTTTCACGTAACTGCAGGGCGGAGGCATAAACCGGCTGGCCGTTTTCTCCCAGTGCCAGCACTGCATCCAGATTACCGCTGCGTAAAAATGATTTTGCCACGTATCAGGGCCCTTTTGTGACGATGCCTGAGGCAGAAAATAATGTGATATCTGAGATTGTGTTTACTTTAGTTCTGTCAATCGCAAATCAAACGCCGGAATAAGCGCAAAAACTGGTAACTATCTGTGGCATCAAGAGTATAGCGGATAAATTTTGCGCAGCGGGGAACCTGTTACGTCATTTTTTCTCTCTGTTACAGCTGGCACGTAATGTTACTGCTGTCACTGTGACAGTGGTAACATCGCTGTGACGCACGCGCTGCGTCACAACTTTAAGTTGCTGATTTATTGCATTATTGGTTGCTGTCGTGCCGCAGGAAAAACTGGCACGGATCTGGCTAGAGCTGCTGGCACGACATATCACCCATAATGGAGAATAAAATGAAAGCAGCTCGCTGGCATCGCGCACGCGATATTAAAGTTGAGGACATTGAAGAGCCTCAGGTTTCTGCCGGGACCGTGAAGATTAAAGTCGCCTGGACGGGCATCTGTGGCAGTGACCTGCATGAATACCTTGCCGGACCGATTTTTGTGCCGGTGGACAAGCCGCATCCGGTCAGCGGCGATATTGCGCCGATTGTGATGGGCCATGAATTTTCCGGCGAAGTGGTGGAAGTGGGCGCAGGCGTCAGCAAAGTGAAGCCGGGCGACCGGGTGGTGGTGGAGCCGATTCTCTCCTGCGGCGAGTGTGAAGCCTGTCGCGAACAGAAATATAACCTGTGTGACGGGCTTGGTTTTCACGGTTTGTCCGGCGGCGGCGGCGGTTTCTCCAGCTTTACCGTGGTGAAAGAGCATATGGTGCACCGGATGCCGGAAGGGTTGTCGTATGAGCAGGGCGCGCTGGTGGAACCGGCGGCGGTGGCGTTACACGCTGTGCGTATGAGCACGCTGAAAGTGGGCGGCAAAGCGGCGGTGTTTGGCGCCGGGCCAATTGGCCTGCTGCTGATTGAGGCATTACGTGCGGCGGGAGCAGCCGAAATTTATGTGGTTGAGCTGTCGCCACAACGCTCGGAAAAAGCGCTGGAACTGGGCGCACGTCGCGTTATCGACCCGACCAAAGAAGATGCCGTTGAGGTGATTCGTCAGCTGACGGCGGGCGGTGTCGATGTTGCCTTTGAAGTGACCGGCGTCCCGGCGGTGCTGAAGCAGTGTATCAACAGTACCAGCTATGAAGGGGAGACCATTGTGGTTTCTATCTGGGAAGGCGAGGCGGCGTTTAACCCTAATACCATTGTGCTGAAAGAGCGTTCAGTGAAAGGGATTATCGCCTATCGTCATATTTTCCCGGCGGTGATGGAGCTGATGACGCAGGGTTATTTCCCGGCGGATAAGCTGGTGACCAGGAAAATTGAGCTGGCGGATATTGTCAGCGAAGGTTTTGATGCGCTGGTGCGCGATAAACAGCAGGTTAAGATTCTGGTTCGTCCACCGCAGTAATCGCTGAGCCGGGCGGGACGGAGTTTACCGTTCCGCACCTGCCGGTTTGGCGTTTTGTGCAGGCCTGGCTAATGTTTTGTGCCAATGTGGTCTGACGTTCCGTGCTTTAACTTGTGTGTCGTCGGTTAGCGATATCCTGCTAATTAATTTAATCTTCGAGCGGCGAGCGAATGCCTAATCGGCGCATATGTCGCCACAGGGTCATCCGGCTGATGCCCAGCTGACGTGCAACCCGTGTGCGGTTCCACTGCGCAGCGGCTAACAGGCTGATTAACTCCTGTGCTTCAGGATTTGGCTGCTGGCTGTTGAGGGGTTGTGCGGTCAGCCTGCTCGCCGGTTGCGCCTGCTGTAAACAATCCGGCAGATCCTCCAGCTCAATATCAAACTGATCCGCCATCTGCTGTGCATAGTCGAGGACATTACGCAATTCACGCAGGTTGCCTGGCCACGTATGCTGCAGTAAGCGCTGACGCGCCGCAGGTGTTAAACCGGCTTTATCCGCCAGCAGGCGCTGGATCATCTGCGCCAGATCGCTGCGTTCACGCAGCGGCGGCAGGGTAATCTGTGCGCCATTCAGCCGATACCATAGATCGGCACGGAAATGACCCGCCGCGACGCGTTGTTCAAGCTGGTAGTGCGAAGCGCAGATGACGCGGATATCGACCGCCACCGGACGTGACGCCCCCACCGGCAGCACTTCATGCTCCGCCAGCACGCGCAGCAGGCGCGACTGCATCTCCAGCGGCATATCACCAATTTCATCGAGAAACAGCGTGCCGCCGTCGGCTGCCTGAATCAGACCGCGTTTCGGTTTGCTGCTGGCGCCGGAATAGCTGCCCGGTAGCGCGCCAAACAGTTCGCTTTCAATCAGCGTGGCGGGGATCGCGGCACAGTTCACCGCGATAAACGGTGCCGCGCGGCGCTCGCTGGCGCGATGAAACGCGCGGGCGAAATACTCTTTACCGCTGCCGGTCTCACCCTGGATCACCAGATTAATCGGGCTGTCCAGCAGACGGCTGGCGCGTACTAACTGGCGCTGTAACCCGGCATCACCGGCGTTGAGCGCGGCCAGCTCGGCGGGCAGTGTCGTGCTGGTAACTGCCAGCGGCGTTGCGCGGCGTGAAGGGGGGGCGCAGACATGAACAAACAACGCACTGCCGCTGTGGCGCAGATCAAGCTGCGCGGCATTGCCACGACACAGCGGTAGTTGCTCAAACGACTGCTGGAAAAAGTGAGCAAAGGGCTGACCGATAAGGCTGCTGACGGCGTGTAAATCCGTTGACTTGCCGGGCTGGCGCGTTTCCAGCAGGCGTCGTGCGCGATCGCTGTGACCGACCAGCAGGCCGTTGTCATCGAAGGCCAGCAGCAGGTCCGGACTGGTGGCGACAAAGGCCGGGGCATAACTCAGCTGCAGCAGCCAGTGCTGGCGATGCTGGTGGCTGAACCAGGCATGCTCAATCTGCTGCGCTGCCATACGGGTAATCTGCAGCGCCAGATGCTGGTTCTCTTTCGCCAGCGGGGAACGCAGCGCTGAAATATCCAGCACCGCCTGCAGCGCGCCGCTGGAAGCAAACAGCGGTACGGCGCTGCAGGTTAGCGGAATATGAGTGGCGTCGAAATGGTCGTTCTGGTGCACGGTCAGCGGCAGCCCGGTGATTAAGGCGGTGCCCACCGCACAGGTTCCGGCGCTGGCTTCAGTCCACTGCGCCCCCGCCCAGAGTCCTGCGTGGCGCAGACGACTGGCGGCATGTTCGCCGCCGCTGTGGTCAATCGTCACCCCTTCGGCATCGGTCAGCAGCACCACATAGCCCGCCGGGGCTACCTGCTGGTACAGCTGCGTCATGCCCTGACGGGCGATGGTGATAAATTCATCCAGCGGGGCACGGTGATCGTGCAGTTCACGCGCCGAGAGAATCTGCGCCTGCTGCATGCGAAAAGGATCAAGACCCCAGGCATCCACGCAACGCTGCCACGAGTCGCGAATAAGGGGATCAATGTAGCTATCCGGTAGCCGGGCAGGGGGACGGCGGACGGTATCCACCACTTTTGCCATATGTTCACGTTGCGTCTGATTCACCGTGCTGTCTCTCCTGTGACCTGCCTCCTGCAGCGGAAGCTGACTCCTGACTGGTCATCATCTTAGCGCTGTGCAGGGGTAAAATCGAGACGAGAGTCACTTCCCGTTGCGTTGCGGCAGCGACAGGATCACATGCGCCAGTACGCCGCCGATTAAGCCCCAGAATGCCGAGCCAACGCCGAGCAGGGTGACGCCGGAGGCAGTAATCAGAAAGGTCATCATTGCCGCATCGCGCTGCCTGCTGTCGCCCAGCGCCTGCTGCAGGCTGCCTGAAAGGGTGCCCAGTAAGGCTAACCCGGCGATGGTATGGATCAGGGCCACAGGCAGAGCGCTAAACACCATGCCAATCGCGCCGCCGAACAGCCCGGCCAGCAGATAAAATCCGCCTGCGGCGGCGGCGGCAAGATAGCGGCGCTGCGGATTCGGGTGCACATCCGGCCCCATGCAGATTGCAGCGGTGATCGCGGCGATACAGACCGAGAAGCCGCCAAACGGGGCTAACAGCAGCGAAGTCAGCGACGTCCAGCTGATCAGCGGCGAGACCGGTGCCGGATAACCGGCAGCTTTTAACGTGGCGATCCCGGGCGCATTTTGCGACGCCATGGTGACCATAAAATAGGGAATACCAACCCCCAGCAGTGTGGAGAGCGTAAACTGCGGCGCGATAAACTCCGGCCAGGCGAACTGCAGCGGTTGCTGAGAAAAGTGAATATTGCCCTGCCACAGCGCCACAGCCAGCCCGGCGACTAACGTCAGCATAATGGCGTAGCGGGCGGCAAAACGGCGCGTCAGCAGCCAGACCAGACACATGCTGCCGCTCAGGATAAAGTCGACCTGCAGCGCGGCAAAAGCGTCGAGGCCAAAGCGCAGCAGGATACCAGCCAGCATCGCCGCAGAAATGGCCTGCGGAATTGAGCTCATCAGCCGGGCAAACAACCCGGTGACGCCGCACAGCAGGATCAGCACTGAAGCAAATATAAAAATACCCACCGCTTCATTAATCGATACGCCCGGCAGGCTGGTGACCAGCAGCGCCGCGCCGGGCGTCGACCAGGCGGTGAGGATCGGCAGGCGATACCACAGCGACAGGCCCAGCGAGGTGATGCCCATCGCCAGTCCGAGCATGGTCAGCCAGCCGCCGATTTGCCCCGGAGTAGCGCCTGCGGCAGCGGCGGCCTGGAAGATAATCGCGGCGGAACTGGTATAACCTACCAGCACGGCGACAAAACCGGCAATAATCGCCGGGGTGAAAGCTGATTCAGCGTGCTCAGCGCGCATGGTGATGTCCTGATTGTGCGTTATAACGCACATCATAGACTTGTGCGCTATAACGCACAAGTCGCTATACTGCCTGATAAAAGGAGAACTGAGATGGAACACCTCAATCAGCAACTGGCGCTGACGCTCAGGCAACTGCGCACCGCGCGTCAGTGGAGTCTTACCCGGACAGCGGAGCAGACCGGCGTCAGCAAAGCAATGCTGGGCCAAATCGAGCGCGGCGAATCCAGTCCGACGGTGGCGACACTGTGGAAAATCGCCACTGGCTTTAATGTGCCGTTCTCGGCATTTCTCGACAGCCCGGAGGAGACGCCTGCGCTCATGCTGCAGCGTGCCGGTGAACGCGCAGGATTGCGCCAGGCGAATGCCGCGATGCATATCGTGCCGCTGTTTCCGTTTGATGCTCAGCTGGGTTTTGACATGTTTGTCATTGATTTAGCGCCGGGTGCGGTAAGCACCTCTGCGCCACATGAGGCCGGGGTGATTGAGCATGTGATTGTGCTGGAAGGGCAGCTGGAGTTAAGGGTGGATACGGTCTGGCACCGGCTGGCGGCCGGCGATGCTCTGCGTTTTCGTGCGGATTGCTCACACACCTACCGTAACTGCAGCAGCGACAATGTGCGCTGGCATGACTTAATTCACTACCCGGCGCCGGGTAAGGAAGCGCCACAATAAGCGACATCATAATCCTTTGCAGAGGTTTTATTATGCGGCTATCCGGCTGATTTATCAGCCTGATAGCCAGCCAGAGGTGAAAGATAATTATCTCTTATGTGCTGCTATTAGGGCGATGAGCTTTTTATACAAGTCGCTAATTATTATTTCTCTACGCTTGAACTCTCTGTTTTATATATCGTGAATCGAGAGGTTGTATGATCGAGAGCAATCCTGCGCACTATTATCATAGCTGGCGCAGCGTATCCTTTTGTGCGCAGAGTGATAAGCAATATATTGGGAGTTTACGCCGGGTGTTGTCTGCTCCGGAAATATTGGTGCGCAGTGAGAAGCGGGTTGCGCAGGAAACGTTATCGCCAGACATGCTGATATCAGCACTGCATCAGGTGACCCGTCCGCCGCAGGAAAAGGGGCAGATAAAAAATAAAAATTTTACAGCACAGAGCACGTTCAAAGAAAAACAGCGTGTCGATATCAATAACAATATCAGCAGTAAGGATGAGGTCTGCATTGATATTCCTGAGGCTTTACTGACATCAACTTTGATGCTAAAGGCTAAAAAACAGCATGAATTTCTGGCGGTTCCGGAAATAAAAATCACCATCGGCTCAGAAAAAGGTGAGGCTGCCAGCCAGATTAAAGTGGAAACATTGCAGTCATTAATCCAGCGTCACGGTAAAAATATCAGCCAGGCGCTGGGACAAAAACTGTTATCGGTGGGTATTTCTACCGCGCTGCGGGAATATATGAGCAAACGCGGTTTTCCGACGCTGCTGCAGCAGGTGCCCGCCAGTGTCTCGGTCAGTCTCGGCGCTTTCGCGCTGGCGACGCCGATTGCACTGCAGCTGGCTGGCATCGCCCGGGATACCTGCAATGGCCGCCAGACCGTATCCAGCCTCAGCGCGCGGCTGGCGAATCTGGCTCTGGTCAGCGGTTCGATTGGCGTGCTGTCCGCCACTGTAGGGATCGCCGCCGCCACCCATGCGCTGCTGGCGGCCATTTTTGTCTACGTCCCGTTGCGCGACATCATTCAGTATTTGCTGCCGTTGAGGGATAACAATCCGCCGGGAACTAACCTGTGCGCCAGCACGAGCAGTGCGCTACTGTACGGCGTGAATCAGACGCTGGTATCTGAAGGGATGAGCCTGCTGTCGGCAGCACTGCAACCGGCTCTGGAGCGCGACTTCGCTGAGGTATGCGGTAAAGCGCTGGTGAATACCCTCGGTGAAACGGTGGATGAAATCACCTGGCGGCAGCTGAATGCGCAGTTTAAGCACAACCCGGCGCTGCATCTGCAGTGGCAGGCCCGCGCCCGCGGCGATTTCACTGCGCAGACGCTGACCGATCAACTACTGAACACCATCGCCGCCCGCGCCGCGCTGTTTGGCACGTCGTACTCCGTTGCGGCGGCGGCGCCGCTCATGCCGCTGCTCAGCAGTCTGGTGGCTGGCGCGACGCTGGGCGCCAGCTATGTGCCCTTTATCTACACTCACAGTCAGTCACAGCCTGCGCCACAGAAAGCTTAGGCACGCAACCTTACTGATGCGCGGTCCGCGCCAGTTGTGCCAGTGCGTCTGCACCATCCCGTTGCAGCAAATTCTGCAGCGGGATAAACAGTGGGCTGGGCAGCTCATCCAGCGCAAACCACTGCCAGCCTGCGCATTTATCGGGTTCGCACAGCTGCGGTTCGCCGCTGGCGGCGTGGGCGATGGCGAACAGGGTGATGTAGTGGCGCTGTTCTTCCAGGAAGATATCGTTGGTATACGGCCCGAGCTGTACGTTGTCGAGGGTTAACGCGGTCTCTTCCAGCACTTCGCGGCGCGCACACGCCTCGGGCGATTCGCCGAACTCCAGATGGCCGCCGGGCGCGGACCAGCAACCGTCGCCGTGGCTGTTTTTACGGCGGCCCAGCAACAACGTCCCCTGACGAAAAATCAACACACCCACTCCCACCCTTGGCTGCTGCATCACGACACTCCTGTAAGCATAAACTGCGCCTATCCTCGGTTATCGCAGGCAACGGGTCAAGCAAAGGGGAACCGGTTAGCCGTGGTAATGAAATTGCGCAGTAACATAAGCAGGTAGCTAATCTTTTAACTGCAGGGAGAAAAAGTGACCGCAGCTAAAAAACAGCGCTGTCATCGTATTAACCAATAATCTGCTGTTGTGGCGCGGCAGTAAAAGTGCGCGCTATTGATGAAGCGTTGCTGTTTACTGTAATAATATTTATTAATGGATGGTGTGACATTCACAACAGGCTGATTAATCAGTCGGCGAATTTATTTGGTTGTCGTTAAAAGTGTTAATTAAACGCATACAGGAGGTAAGCGATGCGACGTAAGACAGCAACCCATGCGGTTGCGTTTTTGGTGCAAGGGCCGCAATCACAGCAACTGCGGGAAATAGTCTCTCGCCCCGGCGGTAAGCTATGCTCGCAACTGGCTGAACTGGAGACAGAATATTTATCTTTACTACAGATGCAACAGCAGTGTCTTGGGCAAAGCAACATCCTCAGTGACATCATGGAAAAAATGTTGTGCTGGTCGGGATGTTTAACCAGTAATGAATTACGGGTGCAGAAACGGCGGCTGGCGATTTTATTACGCCAGCAGCAGCAATTCAGCCGCCAGCAGAAAACGCTGATGTATCAGCTGGCGCAATTACGCGAACGCCAGCAAGCTTTATGGCGTGAATTATATCATTTTTTGCTGGGCAGAGAGAAAGTGGACGAACCGCCGCTGGCGAATATGCATCTTATCGATTATTCCGCTGTTCGTTAATTTAGGTAATGGGGTGGTGTGCCACCCCATTATTTTGCGCGTGATGAACTTATGCCTGCGGAATAAACGGTTCACCCAGCGTCAGCATCAGACGGTTCGCCCAGGCAAAGAAGGCGGCGGACTGCACCAGGTCCAGCAATTCCAGTTCGCTGAGTCCCTGATCGCGCAGCGCCTGCAGTTGTTGTGGCGTGGCGCTGACCGGCGTAGCGGAGAGGGCGGCGGCAAACTCAATTTCCGCCTGCCAGCGGGCGGACTGCTGCTCGCCGAGTGGCTGGCCCGGGGCGACTTCCAGTAAACGCTGTACCGCTTCCGGCTGTTTCGACAGCTGACCCGCTTTACGTGCGTGCACCGAGGCGCAATAAATGCAGCCATTCACTTTACTGGCAACGGTCGCCGCCAGCTCACGTTCGGCGCGCGGTAAGCCGCCCGCAGTGTAGAAAATGCCTTTATCGGTCAGAGTACGCTCTTCCAGCACTGGCAGATTGCGGCCCAGCAGGCGGAAATAATCGGAATCGGTGTGGCCGAAACGCGCCAGCGTCTGCTGCTGCTGTGCAGTGAACTCCGCCAGCGGTTTCGATGCGATCCACGGTTCCCAGCCCAGTTCTGCTATGGTAAAGGCCACCGGCGCCACTTTGCCGCTCAGTGTTTGCGGCTGCGTATGCCACTCGCCAGCGGTGGCGGCGGTGGCGGTGGTCACGCTGTCCAGAGGGCGATCGCCCTGCAGGCGCAGGCCATACACTAAACGGCTCTGGAAGCTGACAAAGGCAATCAGTTGTGACAGTGTCACGATGGCTTCCAGCGACCAGCCGCCATCCTGCAGCGCCTGCAGATGCTGTGGCGCCGCGCTTACCGGACGGAAGGTAAGACGCTCGGCATGATCCAGCGCCAGCTGCAGGCGTGGACTGATGGCGGCATCGCTAATCTGCTGCGCATAGTCGTCGCTGAGCGCGGCAACCTGATGCCAGCGCGCCACCTGTGCAGCGATGATAAAACGCTGCTGCAGCGGGAAATCCGCATCTTCGCTGGCAAACAGCGCCTGGTAACTGCCCTGGCTGTGGCGGGTGGCGGCTTCGCGCGTCTGGCGTGCGGCGGCCAGTTCTGAGGCTGGATCAATATCGGCCAGCGTAGCCAGTAAATCGCGAGTTTGCGTCATGCGTGAGTTCCTTCTTTTACGTTGTTGGTCGCTGAGGTCCAGCCCAGGTTGTCTGCAACCTCGCTGGCGAGAAGTTCGATGGAGCGCAGGATATGCTGATGCGGCGGATCGATGGAGTGCACCTGGAACGAGATATCGGTGGCGCGCAGCAGCACGCTGTCCTGCTCCAGCGAGGCGCTGACTTGCTCTGCGGTGCCGAGATGCACATCAAAAGCGCGGATATAGTCATCCAGAGTGTTGCCCTGCACCTCATGGCCCGCAGCGCGATGCTGCTGCGCCTGGCTGGTTAATCCTTCCAGCGCCAGCGAACGCGCCAGTTCATGGCTGTCGCTGACAAAGGCGGTGCGCGAAGCGAGAATGCGTGGCGCTACGCCTGCTGGCAGGGCAGCAAGGTAAGCATCGACAATCGGATTCTGGATTTGATCCAGCGTCTTCCATGGCTGCCCGGCGACGCGCGGCTGGGTGCGCGACAGCATCAGACCGTGACCGGCAGCCCCCGCGCGGGCAGCGCCTTCCGCCGAGAACGTGGCGATCCAGACGCGATCGGCCAGCTGTGGCGCGGCGGGATAGAGCTGATTATCAGGATGCGCCAGCGCCTCACCGCGCCAGGCGGCCAGCACCTGCTGCAGGTAATCGGCAAATACCGCGCCGCGCTGCTCAAAACTGAGGCCAAACGGCAGGAACGAACTCGGCGTGCCGCCAGAGCCAAAGCCCACCTCAAGACGACCTTTCGCCAGTAAATCCAGCACCACCGCATCCTCCGCCACGCGGATTGGGTTCTCCATCGGCAGCGTAATAATTGCCGTGCCGAGGCGAATACGCTGGGTCAGCGCCGCGACATGGGCAAGAAACAGCAGTGGCGACGGCAGGCCGCCTTCCTGTTCGTGAAAATGGTGCTGGGCGATCCAGGCGGTATCAAACCCATGGCGCTCAGCGTGCTGAATTTGCTCCAGCGCCAGCTGATAGCGCTGCTGCGCGTTGGTTTTATCCAGCAACCGGGTGAAAAAACCCAAACGTTTCTGGCTCATGCGAAATCCTTCTGTGGTGACGAAACCTGGGGTTCCGTAAGTTGGGGAATAGCGTTAATTAATTCGCGCGTGTAGTCGCTGGTGGGCTGACTGAACAGCGTCGCGACATCGCCCTGATCTGCCACCTGGCCGGCACGCAATACGGTGACGGTATGGGCGATGCGGCGAACGGTAGCGAGGTCGTGCGAAATAAACAGATAGGTGAGTCCGAGCTGCTGCTGCAGTTGTTGCAGCAGGCCGAGGATCTGCGCCTGTACGGTGACATCCAGCGCTGAGGTGGCTTCGTCCAGCACCAGAATATCGGGCTGCAGCACCAGCGCGCGGGCAATCGCCACGCGCTGACGCTGGCCGCCGGAGAGTTCACGCGCCTTACGCGTCAGTACGTCGAGGGGCAGGGCGACGCGCTGCGTGGCCTCTTCGACCCGGCGACGCCGCTCACTTTTACTGAGTTTTGCAAAGTTGAGCAGCGGCTCTTCAATCATGTCGAACAGGCTCTGCCGGGGATCAAGCGAGGCGAAGGGGTTCTGATACACCAGCTGGATTTTCTGCCGCAACTGGCGCAGTGCTTCACCGCGCAAACCTGTGACGTCGATATCATCCAGCAGCAGCTGACCGCTGTCAGCGCGCTCAAAACCGAGCAGAATGCGCGCCAGCGTGGTTTTGCCGGAACCGGATTCACCTACCAGCGCATGGGTGGTGCCGCGCGCGACGCTGAAGGAGACATTATCCAGCGCGCGCAGCTCTGCGCCTTTACGGCTGCCGAGGCGAAAGTTTTTGCTCAGCTGACGCACACTGATCGCCGGTGAGGAGAAACGCGCTTCCTGTGGCACCTCGCCCGGTGGCGTCAGGGAACTGAGATTAGCGAACAGCTGGCGGGTATAGGCGTGCTGCGGCGCGCTGACAATCGCCGCCGTCTCGCCCTGTTCCTGAATCTCGCCGTGGCGGAAGACCAGCAGGCGATCGGCACGCTGCGCCGCCAGCGTTAAATCGTGGGTCACAAACAGCACCGCAGTGCCGAACTCGGCGCGCAGCTCATCGATCAGATCGAGAATACGGCGCTGCACGGTGACATCCAGCGCGCTGGTCGGTTCATCGGCAATAATCAGCTGCGGTTGCAGCGCAATCGCGATGGCAATTAACACGCGCTGCTTCATGCCGCCGGAGAGCTGATGCGGATACTGCTGCGCGCGCTGCTGCGGATGGCTGAGACCGACGCGCGTCAGCAGCGACACCACGCGCTGTTCGCGTTCGCTGCGGCTCAGACGCTGATGCAGCGTCAGGATCTCGCCCACCTGTTCGCCAATGGTTTTCACCGGGTTCAGTGAACTGCCGGGGTCCTGCGGGATCAGGCTGATGCGTGCGCCGCGCAGGCTGTCGAGTCGCCGCTGCGACCAGGCGCTGATATCGACGCCGTTCAGCAGAATACGCCCTGATTCGCGCACGCCGTTTTCCGGCAGCAGGCCAATGATCGCCTGCGCGGTGGTGGTTTTACCGGAACCGGACTCCCCGACCAGCGCCAGCATTTCGCCGGGCTGCAGCTGGAACGACACATTGTGCACCACGCGGTGCGTATCGTGGCCACGCCGGTAACCGAGATTAAGGTTTTCCAGCGCCAGCAGTGGCGGAGTGGTTTGGCTCATCGGCGTGCTCCTGAAAATTGTCGGCTGATACGGTTGGTCGCCATTACCACCATCACCACGGCGATGCCGGGGAAGGTGGTCAGCCACCAGGCGGTGGATATATAGTTACGTCCTTCCGCAATCAGCAGCCCCCACTCGGGGGTGGGTGGGGGCGTGCCATAACCCAGGAAACTCAGCGTCGACAGCGCCAGAATGGCGTGACCAAACTGCAGGGCGGAGAAGGCGATCACTGAGGTCAGCGAGTTCGGCAGAATATGCCGCCATAACACGGCAAAGAAGGTGCCGCCGCTGCCGCAGGCGGCTTCGACGTAATCGCTGTGACGCACGCGCACCACTTCGGCACGCGCGAGACGGGCGAAGTTGGCGATGGAGGTGATACCGACAGCAATCGCCGCATTCACCGTGCCAAAACCGAGCAGAATGATCACGCTGAGTGACAGCAGCAGGCCGGGAATCGACAGCAGCACATCCACCAGACGCATCACGGCGCTTTCGGTTTTGCCGCCGATCGCGCCTGCCAGCACGCCAGACAGGGTGCCGACCACCAGACCCAGCGACACGGCAACCAGGGCGCCAGAAAGCGAGTGCGATGCGCCGTACACGATGCGCGCCCAGAGGTCGCGTCCCAGCTGATCGGTGCCCAGCCAGTGTCCGGCCTGCGGCGCTAAGCGCTGTGCCCCGGCAATGCCTTCGGTAGCGCTCCAGCTGGTAAACAGCCCAGGTGCGACGGCGGCCAGCAGCACGGTCAGCATCACCAGCCAGGCGAGCAGCGCGCCGGTTTGCCACTGATAACGTTTACGCGGGCGCGCGCTGAGGGGTCTGGCGCGTGGGGCATGGTCGACAAGACTCATAAGGTGGCTCCCCTGAAGGTTTTCAGACGTGGATCGAGCAGCGGCGTCAGCAGATCGACCAGCAGGTTGATGGTGACGAAACCGAGCGCGGAGATCATGACAATCGCCTGCAGCACCGCCACATCCTGGTTATTCACTGCCTGCTGTGTCAGCTGACCGAGACCGCTGAGGCCAAACACCGTTTCGGTGATCAGCGCACCGGCAATGAGTTCACCCAGCAGCAGACCTGCGACGGTCAGCACCGGCAGCAGGGCGTTCAGCGTGACATGACGCCACAGTACGCCGCTGTAACTGGCGCCTTTCGCGCGCGCCACAGCGACAAATGGCTGGGTCTGCACGTCATCGATGCTGCGGATCAGAATCTGCGCCAGCGGCGCGGAAATCGGCACCGCGAGGGTGATAATCGGCAGAATCAGTCCCTGCCACGGTGACGGATTGATAATCGGAATCCAGCGCAGCTGGAAAGAGAACAGCTGAATCAGCGCGATCCCCAGCCAGAAGGTGGGGATCGAGATAAACAGCGAGGGCAGGCTCTGCAGGGCATTTTTCAGCCAGCGGAAGCCGACCAGATGAGAGATAAACGCCAGCAACGCGGCGATGACCACCGCCAGCGTGAAGCCCGGCAGCACCAGACGCAGGGTATCGGGGAAGTTATCCGCCAGCAGATCGCTGACCGCCACGCCCGCCTGCACCGAGTAACCAAAGTCGCCCTGTAGCATCGCGCCCAGCGTATGCAGGTACTGTTGCCACAGCGGCGCATCAGCGCCATAGGCAACGCGCATCTCTTCGACTTGCGCCGGACTCAGCCCCAGATCGGGGTTCTGGAATTTAATCAGCACGGCGTCCCCCGGCAGCACCTGCAGCAGGATAAAGGAGACGGTAAACGCCGCCCATAGTACCAGCAGGGCCTGGCCGAAGCGCTGTAGCAGCCAGCTTTTCATCATTGACCTCCGGCTTACTTTTTATCCAGCCATGCACCGTAGAAGCCTGGACGGCCGACCGCTTCAAAGGTAAGACCTTTCAGATACGGCGCACCAGCGAATACCTGCGGCTCTTCAAATACCGGAATGACATAGGCGTTATCCAGCAGCAGGCGCTGGGCGTCGCCCGCCAGTTGCAAACGTTTTTGCGGATCGACTTCAGAGGAGATGTCCACCAGCAGCTGGTTCAGCTTGTCGTCACGGAAGTTCTGTACTTTGTCGCTGGAGCCGCCTTTCTGCAGCAGCGCATCGCGGTTGCTCGGGTAGAACTGGCTCTTAATCACGTCGGGATCAGCGCGGCCGACTTCGGAGACCACCAGCGGGGTTTTCAGCGGGTCGAGGTTATCCAGCGTTTTGCTGCCGGCATCGCCCGCCAGCACGTTCAGGCCGACGCCAATCTGTTTCCACTGCTGCGCCACCAGCTGCAGCACTTCTTTGTTTTGCGGCTGCGGCAGGGATTCATAGATGCTGAGGTCGAGGCGTTTGCCATCTTTCTGGCGAATGCCGTCGCTGCCGGGTTTCCAGCCCGCTTCATCCAGCAGTTGTGCCGCCAGCTTCGGGTCATATTTCAGTTTGTCGCTCAGGTCGACGTAGCCTGCTGCGGATGCCGCGACGACGGATTTCGCCACCGGGTAATTCGGCGAGAACAGGGTGTCTGTGATCTGTTTCGCATTGGTGGCATGCAGCAGCGCCTGACGCACTTTGAGGTCAGCGACCAGCGGATTATCCGGGCGGAAGCTGATGCTGTCGTTGACGCCACGGGTGGGGGCGGCGTAAATCGGGAAGTTGTTGTCGCTGGCCTGTTTTTCGTCGTAGGCCTGTACCTGGCGGATGACGTCCGCCTGACCGGCCAGCAGCGCGCCGATGCGTACGCTGTCTTCTGGCGTGACGATGATTTTGATGCCATCAAGGTTGGCGCGGCCTTGCTGGGCGATGTTTTTCGGTCCCCAGTTGTAGTCTTTGCGCACAACAAGGTCGACTTCGCGTCCCAGTTTTTCATCTTTCACCACGAACGGGCCGGAGCCGATGATGTGGCGTGCGTCGCCAAGCTGGTCGAAGTTGCGCGCCAGGGTGCTGAGTGAGACGAGGCCGGAGCCGATGGTGGCGGTGCCCTGCAGGAAGCCAGGTGACGGTTTTTTAAAGTAGAATTTGACTGTCAGCGGGTCGATGATTTCGCTGCGCAGGTAGTTGTTGATGACTTCGGAGACCGGCAGGCGGTTTTCTTTGTTGCCGAGGCCGTAGGTGTCGAAGTTTTTTGCTACTGCGTTGGCATCGAGCGGTGTGCCATCGGAGAAGGTGACGCCAGGGCGAATTTTAAAGGTGTATTCGGTTTTGTCGGCGTTGCTGGTCCAGCTTTCGGCGATCCACGGTTCGACCTGCAGGGTTTCCGGGTTTTGCCAGGTGAGTTTGTCGGTGATTTGGTTGAGGATGCCCCCGTTCGGGTAGAAGCCGCCTGCGGGTGGATAGAGGTTGGTGTGTGCCTGTTGTTCCAGGTAGATCAGGGTGCCGCCTTTAACGGCTTCTGCTGCGTAGCCAGTGGAGATCCCTGCGAAGGTGGTGATCAGTGCGCCTAAGGTCAGTGCGCGTTGCACTGCATTTGGGCTGAAGGCGTTGGGCATGGTGAATTCCTTTATATTCAACGATTATTGGTTATGCCCCTATCATCTGGCTGCGTGGAATAAGAGAGAAGAAAGGAATTCTGCTAACTATTTGCGGAAACAGTATTTGATTTTGGTGGGGGCTGGCAGGGGCGTTGCTTGTGGGCGTTGGTGGGCGTCGCCTGCTGGATCGCGCGCCCCGGGGCGACCATGTCGCGTTCCTCCGCGGGCAAGCCGCTCCGGAGCCATCGTCATGTTTCCCCTTGTTGGGATTGGATGATTTCTGCTGGAGTGTTAGTGGGGAGTTAAGGTGTGAATACCCTGCGGTATTCACACCTGATGACTATCAGAACAGGTCGACGCGGACATCTACGCCCACGGTACGGCCTGTGTTGACCTGAGCATAACCGGTTGAGCCGCTCAGGAAGCCGTAAGTGCGATAACGGCGGTCAAACACGTTGTCCAGATAGGCAGCGACGTTGACGCGGTCAGTGGCCTGCCAGCCGAGACGCAGGTCGGTGGTGGAGTAGCCGCCCTGACGCAGGGTGTTATCACCATCGAAGTAGTGCGGCCCAACGACATTAACTGCCACACGCGGCATCAGCGCGCCAAATGGCGTATTGATGGTGCCCGTCACGCTGGTGCCTGCGCCAAAGCGCGGGACAAATGGCACGCGTTTGCCCTCGTATCGCTCGCTGTCACTGGCGAACTCAGAACGCACATAGTTACCGTTGACATTCCATGACCAGCCTTCGGTGAACTGCCAGGTGTTGCTCAGTTCTACCCCGGTAGCATCCGCGCTGCCAGCGTTGACCAGCGTCTGGTAACCGACGCTGCCGTCGCTGAGCAGTTGCATATTTTTGGTATGCGTGTGGAATATTGCCCCCTGCAACTGGATGGGTCCTTGCTCATAGCGCGAACCAATTTCATAAGTTACTGAGCGTTCAGCATCATAAGGCGTCGCCGTGTTGCTGGTGGGTGGGGTGATGCTATAGCCGGTCGGCTTATAACCCTGAGCGATACGGGTATACACGCGCAGCGCTGGGGTGAACTGGTAGCCTGCGGAAAGCTGGCCTAACACCTGGTCATCGCGGGTGTCACCATCCGCGCTAAAGCTGTAGGGCTGGAAAGTAGACGTATTTATTCCTGCGTTGGTGTAACGCGTCTTCGCTTTATCATGGGAGTAGCGCAGGCCGCCGCCAAGATCGAACTTATCGGTGACATGCCAGGTGAGATCACTGTAAGCCGCCAGCGTTTCTGCCTCGGTATTTGCACGAGTATTCGCGATGGTGAAACCGGCATAGTCATAACCATACTTGAGTCTTTCGTTGGTATCCTGACGGTATAAACCAAAGACCATATCGACCGTATTGTTATCACCCTGCGTAGCCGCGCGGAGTTCCTGCACGTTCTGATTCCAGCTTTCGTTAAATTTAGCCAGTGAAACGCTGTACGGGAACTCACGGTCAAACGTCTGTTGTTGCCATGCGCTCATTAGCGTAAACACCCAGTTATCGGTGGTGTAACGACCACTCAGTGACTGGCTATGAGTACAACGGCGCAAATAGGGATCGCCGAAGCCGTCACTGATTTCCAGGGTGCGTGATTTCGGATTGTTAAACAGCACATAGGTATCCTGGGTGGCATGGGTACACTCTTCCGTGACACCGACAGTCGCTTCCCATGGTTGATCGTCTGGCGCCAGACGCAGACGCACATTGCCGACATTGGCGCGTGAGCCGCCGAGGTTGTCTGTGCCCGTCGCCGGGTTGGTCATAGAACCATTATCTACCTGACGCAGCAGGGTTGCGCTGCCGTACAGCAGACCATCGACAATTGGGCCACTCAGATTGACTTTGCCGCGATAGCCTTCACGGCTGCTGACACCGCCTTCCACATAACCGCGCGGCGTGCTGTCCGGCTGCTGGGTAACGATATTGATAATTCCGCCCTGGGCGCTTTTACCATACAGCGTACCCTGAGGACCGCGCAGCATTTCCACGCTCTCGACATCGCTCAGCTGCTGCATCGCGTAGGTGGAAAGTTGCGGTACGCCATCGACGTAAAAGGTTGTTGCCGGGTTATAAGGATCCTGGGCAGAAGAAACACCACGTAAGGAGATGGATGGGAATAGCAGGCTACCCTGATTACCCATATGCACGCCCGGCAGTACCCGCGACAGCTGCTCAGTACTGCTGACATTGGCATCCGTCAGCTCCGGCGCAGTGACTTTCACTGATGACACGTTTTTTGCTGAAGCGGAGTTGGCGGACTGTTTGCTGGCGCTGACGACCAGCGTTTCTTCTTTATTATCGGTAGTGGTGGTCTCTGCGGCATGCGCATAAGACGCCAGCAGCAGGCTGCTGATAATCAGAGGGGTAATTCGATAAATTTGCATGTGTGCATCCCTGAAGCGTAAGAATCGACCCGAGTCTATGTCAGGGAGGGATAAAAAATGTTGCACCTTACGTGCAGAAATTGCACGATAAAGTTAAATAAAAATCATTATCATTGGAGGGGTTATGACGGAACACAACCTGAATAGTACCAAACTGCCGCCGATGGATTTCCTGCAGCTGACGCCGCGCATCAGTCTGCGCTGTGTGCAGGCCACGCTGGAGCAGGATGTGGAGTTTAAGGGCGAGTATGGTCCGCACCTGTCACTGGTGATGATGCTGGAGGGCGCAGGGCACTTTATGCTGAACCAGCAGGGTCCGCAGCACTATCGGCCGCAGTCTTTCTGGCTCTCCTGTTCGCAGCAGCAGTGCTGTGGCTATGATTTCTTCCCGCGTCACCACTTTTATCATCTGCTGATGATTGAGTTTTCCGCGGAACTGATCGCGCAGGTTGCGGCCTGCGGGCTGGGTCCGGCGGATGAACGGGCGTGGGTGCGCTCGGCGGCGCTGACGGATGAACTGAGCCGTCAGATGCAGGCGCTGCAGCAGGGATTGCACGATCGTTCACCGCTCGGGCTGCTGCATCTGGAGAGTCTGGCGCTGCAGGCGCTGTGGCTGGCGCTGCGCGAATTGCAACAGCAACAGCTGGCGCAGAAGAATCTGCCGGTGGCGCGCACCTATCATCGCGAGCGCAAGCGGTTGATCGCGGCGCGCGATTATATTGGTCAGAATGCTGCCCAGCAGCTATCGGTGGAGGATGTGGCGAGTTACGCCGGGCTGAGCCAGATGACGCTGAAGCGCGGTTTTCGCGCCATGTTTGGCATTACGCCATGGAATTATGTGATTGAGTGCCGCCTGCGGGAAGCACAGCGGCTGCTGGAGAGCAGTCCGCTGTCGTTAAATGATATCGCACTGAACTGCGGTTTTGCCCATGCCAGCCATATGACACGCTTTTTCCAGCGCAAATATGGTCAGACGCCCGGGCGCTACCGCAGTACCAGCGAGCACACTATCAGCCCAGGTTAAGCCAGCCCGCCATTGCCTGCAACATCGCGTTGCGATGGTTTTGCAGATAGAAGTGACCGCCAGGATAGCAGTGCAGCCTGCTGCGTTCATCGCCATAGCGCAACCACTCGTTCATGGTGGTGACGCTGACTTCGGCGTCGCTGTCGCCGCAGAACGCCTGTAATGGCAGATTCAGCGCATGCGTGTTCTGCTGCCAGGCGTAGCGCTCCGTCAGCGTGAAGTCGGCGCGCAGCGCTGGTAAGAACAGCGCCAGTAACTCCTGATGCTGCAATACATCCGGCGGCGTGCCGTCCAGCCCCTGTAATTCCTGCGCCAGTTCGCGGTCATCCATCAGATGGCGCAGCGGCTGTGGCGTCGGATGATGCGGCGGACGGCGTCCGGAGACAAACACCCCCTGCAATGTCTCACGCGGTAACCGCTGCGCCAGTTCGAAAGCCATCAGCGCGCCGAGGCTGTGCCCCAGCAATGCATAAGGCCGCTGACAGAACGGGGACAGCACTGCGTGCAGCTCCGCCGCTAACGCCGCGACATCAGTGCGTGCCGGTTCACTAAAGCGGCTGGCGCGGCCAGGCAGTTCAATCGGACACAGCTGCAAACCGAGCTGCCGGGCCGGTTCCTGCCACTCGCGCCAGCTGGCGGCATTGCCTCCGGCATGGTGAAAACAGAACACCGGCATCCCGGCATCTGCCTGCGGTAAGCCGAACGGCAGCCAGCGCATCGGCGCAACCGCGGCTGGCGCGGGTGGCTGACGCAGGGCATCAATCAGCCAGCGCTGCAGCGTGGCGCGCTGCTGGCGCAGGAAAAAGTGACCGCCCGTCACGCGTTTAATGGTGGTATGGCCGCTGAGGTGCTGCTGCCAGCGCAGCATACTGGCGACCGGCACCAGCGCGTCATCTTCCGCCAGCACCAGCACCGCTGGCGTCGCCAGCGTGACGCTGCTGGCGACCTGATAGTGCTCCGCCAGCGCACAGTCGGCGCGCAGCGCCTTGCCAACGGTCTGCATCATCTCCTGATCGAGCAAAATGCTGTCCGGCGTTCCACCAAGACGGCGCACTTCGGCGACAAAATCCGCATCGCTGCATTCCGACACCCGCTGTCCCAGCGCAATATCCGGTGCCGGGCAGGCCATCAGAAACAACAGACGCGGTGGACGATTGAGGCGGGTGAAGTGGCGCGCCAGCTCGAAAGCGACTTTACAGCCGAGGCTGCAACCCAGCAGCGCCCAGGGTTGCTGGCTGTAAGGCTCAATCTGCTGCGCCAGCTCCGCCACCAGATCGGCCATGCGCCGCTGCGGCGCGTCATCAATGCGATTTTCGCGTCCGGCGGGTTGCAGCGCGCAGAAACGCCAGTCGGCGGGCCAGCCGTCACCGTTGCCCCAGTCGCGATACACCGACGCGCCGCCACCGGCATAGGGCAGCGCAAACAGGTTAAGCGCCGCCTGCGTGTCCGGCTTTCCCAGCGGAAACACGGGATTATCCGCGCCGTTCACCGCCTGATCGAGCCGCTGGCTGCGCTGACGCAGGGCGGCCAGCAGGCTCTCCGGCAACGCAGCGGGCGTGTCAGCCTGCTGCGCTTTACGCCAGTGGTAGCAGGCGTAGTCAGCTTCGCCGCGCTCCAGCGCCTGATAAATCGGCGTGCCGGGCAGGGCGAAGTAGTTGCGCAGCTCATCGACGTCCGCAGGCGTGCTCAGCGTCTGGCTGGCCAGCTGCAGCCGGTCGATAACTTTATCGCCCGCGCTGCGCCGCGCCGCCATCACCTGCTGGCGAATCGACCAGCCGTTAACTTTGGTAAAGCCCAGCTGGATCAGCGTGTTTTCAATATCCGCCAGCGACTGGCGGGCGAAAATATCGCTGTAGAAGAAGTCGCCGCCCGGTTTCAGCACGCGCCACACCTGGCGGAAAAACGCCGCCAGATCGGCATACGCGCCGGAGGATTCGATATTCAGCACCATATCAACGCTGTTATCGGCCTGCGGCAGCTGGCAGGCGTCCGCCAGCTGAAAGCGCAGCCGTGGCTGACGGTGGCGCTGGCGACAGAAATGGATATTGCTGCTGCTGAGATCGACGCCGGTGACACTCAGCGGTCGCCATTTTTCCACCAGCAGAGCCGCACTCCCGCCGCGTCCGCAGCCGACATCAAGAATATGGCGGCCATTCACCGGCTGGTCGCCAATTAACTGCAACACCAGCTGACGCTGGGAATCACCGGGCGACAGCGCCGGGCCGTCGCTGGGCTGATAGCCCCAGTTGAGGAACAGCGCGTGCTCAGCCAGTCCGGCGGCGTCGAGCAGATCGGTCAGCTGCTGGTATGCATCATCAGTGTTTGCCATGCGGGTTATCCGTAACAAGTTGCGCCGCGTACTCGCGCGGGTCGGGGAAAGGTTTTACCGGCGCGGAAAACGCCGTGGTTTGTGGCACGCCGGCATTACGCATCAGGGTGATCCAGGCTTCGCCATGCTGCTGCCAGCCCAATGCGCTCTGCCACCACGGCTCCTCATCTGCCACTAAATCGCGCAGCGCGCTGAGGATGGCGATGGGAAAGTCATGGCGCGTTGCCTCAATCAGATTCGGCGCTTCCGGCGCGCCAAACACGATACCGGTCGGCTGCTGGTTGTAATGGCTGTCGCGATGATGTTCCGGCGACAGCAGCCAGGACGAGGCAACGCCATCCTGCTGATAATCCGGCGCGTAAATTGAATGACTCCATACCACAGGACCAAAGCTGCTGGTCAGGCAGACATTGCCCTCAGTACCGCCGATGCTGATACGGTGCATCACCAGACTGTGATGGTCCGGATCGCGCGGATCGAGGGTGGTTTGCAGGTTAATACAGACAGGAATGCCAGCGAACTCACCCTGCATCTGGCGGAACGGCCACAGCGGCGCGCCAGGGCCGCGATCCGGCAACGGGTGGGTATGGCAGACAACCGGCGCGAGGCCGCCAATGGCGCGGTTAATAATATCCAGCGACGAGTAAAGCAGTTGCAGACTGGTAGTCAGCTCGATAAACGCCGGGCGCTGTCTGCTGGCGCTCTGGCGTGCGTAGTCGATAAAACTGGCCACCGCAGGCAGTGCCGGGTACAGCGTATTAACGTGATAACGCACGCCGTGCTGCTGCGCCAGCGTCTGCAAACGGCGGATATCGCTGAGATGCACCGGATGCTCCTGCAGCACGGCGATACCGCGCTGCAACAGCTGTTCGGCAATTGTGGAACCTTCGCCGCCGACAATGCGGCTGCGGATCGCCACACAGGCAAGGTCGATGTCTGCAGGCAGTTGATCCACTTGTGTATACAGCGGCACCTGCAGTTGTTGCGCCAGTAAGCGCGATCGCTCACTGCCACGTGCCACAATACCCGCCAGCTGGAACTCGCTGCTCTGGCGGCTGAGCGCCGCCAGATAGTGTTCCCCAAAGCGCGTACCGCAGACGATTACCCGATACGGTTTGTTCATTACGCCTCCTTTCTTGCCTGTTGCGCCAGCGCGACAATCTGCTCATCCGGCGGCAACAGCTCGGTTAATGGCGCCAGCCAGGCTTCCGGCACCTCTGCCAGTGTCTCCAGCAGCTGCTGCAGAGTCATGATGGCAATATCGCCCAGCTCTTCCGGTAATGCGCCACGCAGCAAATCGATGTTAAACAGCAGCGCACTCTCTTCCTCCAGCGCCTGCAGATGCAGCGGCGTCAGCGGTTGTGCGGCATATTCGTACGCCGGCATGCCGAGCAGCGGGTCGGAGGTCTCCGGGATGGAGTAGGCCTGACGCACGCCGAGCAGGCTGGTAAAGGCCACTGGCAGCTGCTGCAGCCAGCGCGCTTCCTGCTCGCCACCAGGCAGATGCTGATCGAGATGCTGCTGGCGCTGCGCTGCCAGCTGACGCGCCAGGTCCACGAAGCTGCCGTGGCCGACATCCAGCGTCAGCGGTGCGACGGTGGTGGCATCGGCGATCAGCTGTGAAGCATGGGCATGCAGCGGCAGACGGTCGGTAAAGTCGAGGCGCAGGGTAAAGCGCGGCTGGCTGGCCCAGTCACGCAGCACCAGCCCCCATGCCGCCAGCAGCAGATCGCTGCCGCTGACGCCATGCTGTTCGCCCGCACTCTTCAGCGGCAGCCACTGGCTGGCGGGCAGCGCGGCGCGCCAGATGGCGAAGCTGCCTGGCGCTTCATCCTGCCACGGCAGCTGCGGTGCGGCAGGCAGTTCACGCGGCTGAGTGCGTGCGGCGGCGGTGTTCGCCAGCGCCAGCAGGCTGTGGTGATAATCCTGCGGCGTAAACGCCAGCTGCGGCAGCGCGGCATCCGGCTGATGGATAAAGCCGTCCAGCTCGCGCAGCAGGACACGGAAGCTTTCGATATCGACCAGCAGGGTATTCAGCGTCAGATGGATACGATAACCCTGCGCGCTGTCGCTGACTGCCAGCACGATATGCGGTGGTTGCTGCAGATCGAACTGATGGTTTGACAGCTGTTCACGCAGCGCCAGCTGTTCCGCTTCCAGCGCCTCAGCTGACAGCTGACGCCAGTCGTAACGCTGCAGCTGCAGCGGCGCGACGGCATCAGGCACGCTGATCTCGCCCTGCGGGGTAATCGCCGCGCGCAGCATCGGATGGCGCGCCAGCAGGCGCTGCCAGCCTTCAGCGAAAGCGTCCAGCGGGAAATCGTGCGGCTTATTGTATTCAACATACAGCAGACGCGGTGCGCTGCTGTGCTGCTGCCAGCGCAGGTGTTGCAGTGGCGTCAGCGGCAGCATCGCATTGACGGCGGCCTTGCGCTGAATATCGCCACGCTGATCGATCCAGCCCGGCTGGGCGCTTTCCAGCTCATCCAGCGCACGGCGCAGCAATGAGCTGTTGTCTGGCTGCACTTCCAGCTGCTGACGCAGGGCGGCAACCAGTTCACGCACGCTGGCGGCGCGGAACACGCTTTCCGCGTTCAGTTTCACGCCGAGGTCGCGTCCGAGCGTTTCATTCAAGTCGAGGAACAGCAGAGAATCGAGGCCAAGCTGCACCAGGTTGCTTTCCGGGGTGATCAACTGCTCATCGCAGCTCAGCTGACGCGCCAGCGTTTCACGCACATAGCGCTCCAGCTGCTGTTCTGAGTGTGCCGCGGCGTCATTAACGCTGGCCGCGTCGGTCTGCTGCGCGCAGTTACCCGCGCTGGCACTGTTCGCATCAGTCGGGTTCAGCAACGCCGCAAAGCGGTACTTATCCGCTGCCAGTGCGCCGCGCGCCAGGGTTTGCCAGTCGACCTGCATCGCCGCAACCACCGGCTGATCGCCGCCACGCGCCGCGTTTAGCAGCGCCAGCGCGCTGTGAGTCTCCAGCGCCGCCATGCCGCCCTGCGCCAGTTTTGCGACCAGTTCCGGTGAGGCCGATTCGGTTATCTGCCAGTAACCCCAGGCAATCGCCAGCGTATCGTGACCGCGTGCGCAGCGCTGCTGCGCCAGCAGTTCCAGCGCGCCACAGGCGGCGGCGTGGGCCGCCTGACCGTTCGGCCCCAGCACTGAGGCGGCAGAGGAGAAGTAGACGGTGTGCGCCGGTTGCAGACGCGATTGCCAGCGATCCAGCAATTGTGCGGCACCGAGGCGGGTATCCAGCGTCTGCTGCAGCGTGCGCCAGTCCAGACGCGCGATCGGCATATCATTTACCACTCCCGCCAGCTGCCACAGGGTGTTAACCGGCAGTTGCTGTGCCGCCAGCCGTTCCAGCGCGGCGCTGAAGGCCGTGGCATCGCTGATATCCGCCTCAGGATCGATAATCACGCGGACGCCGCGTTCACGCAGAGCCTCCAGCTGCAGCTGCTGATGAATGTGTGGCGCACGGCGCGCCAGCAGCACCAGTTGCTCTGCGCCCTGATCGGCCAGCTGTGCCGCCAGCGCCAGTCCCAGCGGCGACAGACCGCCGACCAGCACATGGCAACCTGCGGTGGAAGTTACAGCCAGTGCTGGCTGCGAGTGGTGCAACTGCGCACTGTACCAGCCGCCATCCTGCCAGCGCAGCTGGTCGGCGTCGCTGGCCATCAGTCGCGCCGCCAGTGCATCGTCCAGCGGCTGGTCGTCACTATCCACTAACGTAATCTTGCGCTGCGGATACTCATGGCGTGCCACTGCCAGCAAACCTGGCAGCCAGCTGGCGGCGTGTTCGCTGCCATTCGCGTGCAGTAGACCCGGTGCGCGCAGCAGCAGATCGTGGCCGCTGGCGAGCTGTTGCTGCAGCTGGCTGAAGAAGCTTTCCTGCTGATCGCGGCTGGCGGGTACCTGCAGGCTGTGCCACGGCTGCTGATCCCCGGTCTGCGGCAGCGCGACGGGCTGCCACTGCCAGTGATACAGCGCACCTTGCTGCCGCCACGGACGCGGCAGATGCTGTGGACGCGCTGTGGCGTCGACGCCGGTAACACGTGCCGGATTCAACTGGGCAGTGAACAGCAGCCGATCGCCGATCGCTGCCTGCACGCTGTGCGCCTGCTGAAGCAGGGTGACAGTAAGCGGATCGCTGGCACCTTGCGGATCGCAGTGCCACTGCACATGGCTGAGACGGGCCGGGCGATCGCTTTCCAGCGCCTGCAACGCAGCCGTCAGCAACTGCTGTTCTGACCACTGAGTATCCGGCAGATCGCTGGCAATACTGACGGTCAGCGCGCTTTCCGCCGCTGGCGCTGAATGTGGCTGTGTCGTGGTCTGCTCGCTGGCAATACGCGCAACAATAATCTGCTCGCCGAGCGCCGCCGCTGGCTGATCCGCCGTAGGGAAGGCTGCGCTCTGGACAAATCCGGCATCCGCCAGCGCCGCCTGCCAGTCCTGCTGCGACGCGAACAGCTCGCCATGGCGCAGCGCGGTATCGCCAATCGGCGGCACCAGCGCGCCAAAGACAAAGTCGAACAGCTTTTTCGGCGCGGTGATTTCGCGCATCAGCAGCAGGCCACCCGGTTTCAGTACGCTTTTGAGATTGCGCAGCATCTGGCGCAGATCCGCCGCGTTATGCAGCACGTTAGCAGCGACAATCGCGTCATACTGCTGGCGTGGCAGCCCCTGTTGTTGCGCAGGCTGTTCCATATCAAACGGCAGATAGTCGATAAACGGATACGCGGCGAACTTCTCGCGCGCCCGCTGCAGGAATAGCGGGCCAAGATCGGTGTAGCTGTAGTGCTCGCAGCTGCCGTCCGGCAGCGCCTGCAGAATACCGTGGCTGGTGCCGCCGGTTCCCGCGCCAATTTCCAGAATGGCGATCGGCTGTTCGCTGTGGCTGGCCAGCGTCGCCATGGAGGCGGCGGCAATGGCGTTAAAGTAACGTGACCACGGCTGTTCACGGTACATATGCTCGACATCGGCGGTGGAGGCGGCGGGGAACACCACGCTTACCGGGTCGACGTCGCCGCGCAGCATCGCGCCCAGCTGTGGCCCGGTGCGGGCAATCAGCTGCGCCAGGTTGACATAGCCCGCAGCGCGCATACGCGTCAGCCAGCCGTCGACATCAATCGCCGCCGGACGCAGCTCGCCGTACCATAATTCACCATCCTGCTGGCGCTGCTGCACTGCGCCGCTGGCGGCGAGGTCGCGCAGCAGACGCTGCATCAGTTCGTGATAGCGTGCCGGAACATGCGCCAGCGCCATCAGCTGGTCGATGCTGAGATATTGCTGCGGCTGTTGCAGTAACTGCATCTGCTGCAGCATCTGGCTGACGTAGTGCTGGTGCAGGGCATCGACACAGCGATCTTCCTCCTCCAGCAGTGACAGATCCAGCTCAGCGCCACGCTCACTGGCGGTTTGCTGCGCGCTGTCGCACAGTGCCTGCCAGCGGCGCTGCTCACTGCTGTTGTCCATGCTGTGACCGGCGCTGGATGGGCTGGCGGTGATTTCGGCGTTCTGATGCCAGCAGCGCTCGCCGTCAAACGGTGTCACCGGCAGCAGGGCGCGCTGGCTGGAGGGGGTGATCAGGCCGCGCCACTCTGGCGTTGAGCGGCCCAGTTGCGCCTGCAACTCAGCCGGTAACGCCGTTCCCGCGCTGGCGTGGTGCGCGACAATCCCGGCATCGCCATTAACCTGCTGCAGCTCCGCCACGCCATCTTCGATATCCAGCAGCAGCGCCAGCCAGCCATCGACATCGCTGGCCCTCAGCAGCAGGCGGTAGTTAAACAGTGAACGGTGGTAAAAACTGGTGGCGGCATACGCCTGTGCATCGAAGCTGGCTTCGCGGTCGCTGAGACGCAACAGGTGCTGCTGCGCCAGCGTCCGCAGGCTTTTCTCACTGCGCGCGGAGAGCAGCAGATGCAGCGGCTGGCTGCTGTCGCCGCTGGCGTGCGCCTGCGGTGCGGCTTCGAGAATCGCATGGGCGTTGCTGCCGCCGATGCCAAACGAGCTGACTGCGGCGCGGCGTGGTGTCTCCGACGGCCACGGCTGCAACTGCTGTGGCACATAGAACGGCGTCGCGGCGAAATCAATCGCCGGATTTGGCTGCGAGAAATTAAGGCTTGGTGGGATCTGACGCTGCCAGATCGCCAGTCCGGCTTTCAGCAGGCTGGCGATACCGGCGGCGGTATCAAGGTGGCCGACATTGCTTTTCAGCGAGCCAATCGCCGTCTGCTGTGGCTGGGGCGACCACGGTGACCAGGCTTCGGTCAGCGCGCTGATCTCCAGCGGGTCGCCCAGCGGCGTCGCTGTACCGTGCGCTTCCACCAGGCCGATGGTATCGGCGTCGACATCTGCCAGCGCCAGTGCGTCACGGATCACGTCGCGCTGCCCGCTCAGCGATGGCGCGGTGTAACCCGCTTTGTCGTTGCCGTCGTTATTAATCGCCGTGCCGCGGATCACCGCCAGAATTGGATCGCCATCTTCGATGGCGCGATCCAGCCGTTTCAGCAGTACCACCGCGGCGCCATTGCCGACCAGTGTGCCGTTGGCGTCGGCATCAAACGGGCGGCAGTGGCCGTCGGCAGAGAAGATCATGCCTTCACGATAGAAGTAGCCCGCCTGTTGCGGGAAGCTGAGGCTTGCGCCACCAGCCAGCATCATTTCGGCGTCGCCGCTGGCGATCGCTTCGCAGGCCAGATGGGTGGCGATCAGCGAGCTGGAGCAGGCGGTCTGCACGGTATATGCCGGACCGCGCAGGCCGAGTTTGTAGGCGACGCGCGTCGCCAGGTAATCCTTGTCGTTGCCCATCAGTTTCTGGAACACCTGCGGCGAGACAATCTGCTGTGCGTCCTGACGCTGCGGCAGCTGGTAAGTGCTCATGCGTGATGAGCCAATCACGCCCGTGCGCGCGCTGAGCGTGGCAGGCGAGTAACCGGCCATTTCCAGCGCTTCCCAGGCACACATCAGGAACAGCCGCTGCTGCGGATCGATATTTTCTGCTTCCTGACGCGAGTAACCAAAGAACTGCCACTCAAAACGGTCAGCGTCTTCCACCACGGCGGCGGCAGGCACATAATCCGGCCGTTTCAGCAGCGCCGGATCGACGCCTGCACGTTGCAGCGCGTCGGCATCAAAACGGGAAATTAACTCTTCGCCATCGGCGATACGGCGCCAGAATTCAAAAACAGATGCCGCGCGCGGGAAGCGGCAGCCTGCGCCGATAATGGCGACTGGCAGGGTGTCGCCGTACTGGCGGGTAAACTGTTCGGAATCGAATGAGTTCATGCGTTTACTTTTCCATGTTTATGCAAAATTTTTTGGACGATGTGTCTTAATGCCACTTCGTTAAACAATCCGGATGCTGCGCCTGACTTTCCCTCCTCCATAACATGGGGGAGGGTCAGGGAGGGGAGCTGGTGACTCCGGTGTCGTTTGCTCCCCCATCCCGGCCTTCCCCCGCAACGCGGGGGAAGGGGCGGTCAGTGCCTCGCTGTCAGTTGCGCTAACGAACCGGGCGCTGCTGCTGACTTTCCCTCCCCCATAACATGGGGGAGGGTCAGGGAGGGGGAGCTGGCGACTCCGGTGTCGTTTGCTCCCCCATCCCGGCCTTCCCCGCAACGCGGGGAAGGGGCGGTCAGTGCATTGCGGCCATGTACGCTGGCTTACTAAGCGCTTAGGCCAGTGTTAACTGCTCAGCATTAAGCATTGCGCCAGCTGTTTAACGCTGACGCTGCTGGCGGCGGCGCTGACGCGCCTGACGCCGTTCAGCAATATCACTGCTGCTTTCCGTTACTGTCTCCTGCTGACGCGTCAGCCAGTTAGCCAGCGCGCGCGCATTAGGACGGTTAAACAACTCCACCACCGGCAGCGAGATATTCAGCTTCTGCTGCAACTGCTGACGCAGGCGGATCAGGTGCAGTGACGTTGCACCCGCTTCAAAGAAGTTGCTGTTGTCCGGCACCGTCTCCAGTCCGGCGATCTGCTGCAGCTGCTGGCAGATCAGCGCGCTCAGCGCATCGCTGTCACTGTCCTGCACGCCATCATCCGGCTGACTGTCGTGCACGGTCTCAGCCACCGGTTGTGCGCCGATCGTCTGCCACTGGTTAGCAGGCAGCAGAGCGGTGAGATCCTGTTGCCAGAGATCGTCACGCGCCGCCAGCGCGCCAAGCAGTTCGCAGTAGCTGGCAAACATCTCGTCGGCCAGCCCCGCCGGGAACAGCGCATCGACGCAGTCCCAGCTGAATACCAGCTCACCGCGACGCTCCACCACCTGATGGTCAATCCACACCTGCGGTGTCTGGCTGACGCTCCAGCCAAACTCGCCCAGCCAGTCGGCGGCGACGCTGCGGTCGCTGCCCTGTGCATCAACGCCTAACCCGCTGGTAAATACCACCGGCATCGCCACTGCATCGACGCGACCACGACGGCGCGCCGCTTCACGCAGTACGCGCACCGCTGACACTTCACTGTGGCTGAGGTCATCCCACAGCTGCTGCTGCAGCGCGGCGGCGCGGGTGAGGAAGTCCGCCCCGCCGCGCATATCGCAGGCCAGCAGGCTCAGTGAGGTAAAGTCCCCGACCAGCATCGGCAACTGTGGATGGATATCCGGGCGCTGGAACAGCGTCAGGTTGAGGGTGAAGTGCGGGTCACGGCTCCAGTTCGCCAGCACCTGACTCCATACCGTCAGCAGCAGCGCATTGGGCGTGATACCCGCATCGGCGGCGCGCTGACGCAGGCGGCTCCACTGCTCTGCGCTAAGACGCGCTTCACGGCGGATAAAGTGTGGCGTCTCCAGCTGTTCCGGCTGCTGCGCCAGTGGCAGCAGCGGGCCGGCCGGCAGGGCGTCGAGACGATCCAGCCAGTAGTTCAGCGCATTGTTCCAGCTGGCGCGTTGCGGCCATTTCTCCTGCGCCAGTACGTAGTCGCGGAAACGAATGCTCAGCGGTGGCAGCTCGCTTTCAGGCTGACGCGCCAGCTGCGCCCATTCCGAGAGCAGCATCACCATTGAGCGGCCATCGCAGATCAGATTATCGAGGCTGATGCACAGACGGATACGCTGGTCGCTCAGCTGTCCGGCGCGCACGCTGAACAGCGGCCAGCGCGTGGTGTCGTGCACCTCATGACTGAGATCGCCGCGCACCTGCTGTTGCCACTGCTCGCACTGGGTGGCGCTGGCGTGACGCAGATCCTGACACGCAATCTGATACTCCGGCACCTGCGCCAGTACGCGCTGATAACCCGCGTCGTCGATCACCGCGCGCAGCATCTCGTGGCGCAGTACCAGCCGCTGCCAGGCGCGTTGCAGCGCGTGGTGGCTGAGATCGTCGACATCGATTTCCACGTACAGATGGGTAGAGACGCCGCTGAGTGTCAAACCGCTCTGACGGCCAATCCAGTACGCCTGTTGCACATCGGTGAGCGGGAATGGCTGGTGACGCTGGGCATCATCCGCCTGCCACTGCTGTTGCTCCTCCTGCCACTCCGGGGCGGTGGCGACGTTGGCGGCGAAATCGGCGAAGCGCGGGCTGACAAACAGATCGCGCAGCGCCACCTGACGTTGCAACTGATGGCGGATTTTCTCCACCAGGCGCACCGCCGTCAGGCTGTCGCCACCGGCTTCAAAGAAGTGCGCTTCAGCCGCTGGCGTTTCGCCATTCAGCAGCTCCGCCCACAGCGCGGCAAGACGCGCATCGAGACCCTGCCACTGCGGCGCAGGCTGGCCGGAGGACGCTTTGCCACCACTGTGCGGACGCGGCAGCAGGGCGCGCGCCACTTTGCCGGTCGGACTGAGCGGCAGTGCATCCAGCGCAATCAGGATCTGCGGCACCATATAGCCCGGCAGCAGCGTTGCCAGATAGTCGCTGACTTTGGTCGGCGCAAACTGCCACAGGCTGTCCGGCATCTGCGCCATCAGCAGGTGCAGGCCGCTGTTGTCCAGCTGCGGCAGCGTCAGCGCCGCCTGCTGCTGGTAGCCTTGCTGCGCCAGCTGTTGCTGCCACTGCGCGGCGCTGAGCAACGGCAGGGCATCTTCGCGACGGCTGTCTTCCAGCTGGCTGTAGCCCGCTTCCAGCAGCGCCACGGTGGCGAGCTGGAAGGTGCTGTTGCGCGTCATTTCCGGCGCCAGCAGCCAGCCACCAGGACGCAGCAGGCTGGCGATACGCTGCAGCAGACGCGGCACATTATGGCTGCGGTGCAGGGCGTTAAACGCCAGCACCAGGTCGTAGTGGTGACGATTCACCTCCTGCTGCGCCAGCGGCTGTTCGCTGTCCAGCACACTGAAGTGGAGCTGATGGGCGGCAGATGCGCTGAGACGCGTCTGCGCCTGCTGCACCAGCAAACGTGAGGCATCGCTGAAGTGATACTCCAGATCCACATCCGCCAGCTGTGCCAGCAGGTCACGCGTTGCCACGCCGCTGCGGCCACCCAGCTCCAGGATGCGCGGTGCGCGTCCCAGTTGCTGTGTCAGCTGACGAATCAGCGCCGCCAGTGCATGGTTAATCGGCGCGCTTAGCGGGTTGGCCTGCGTCAGCTGTTCCGGCGACAGCGCGTCGTCATCGCTGTAGAACAGTTCCAGGGCGCTGGCTTCGCCGCGCAGAATGCGCAGACGATGGGCTGCACCGCTTTGCAGACGCACCAGCGCTTCGCGCGGCAGTCCGGCGGCGGCGGCCTGGCTTAACAGCGTCTCCCAGTCCGGCGTGCTGCGCTGCGCCAGCTGCTGCCATTGCTGCGCCAGCGTGGTGTAATCAGCGGCAGGATTGAGGGCGGCATCGCCCGCCACGGCCAGCGTATCGGCAATGGCGCGCTCGCCAAGCTGATCGATCAGCATCCAGAACTGTTGCAGTTCGGCGTTATGCGGCTGATCTGGCTGCTGCGCCAGCAGGGTGCTGGCGGCGGCAATCAGTTGTGCGCCATCGCGCAGCGCAGGATCGGCGGTTAACTGCTGGCTCAGGGTTTGCGCTTCAGCGGAAAGGACCAGCCAGGCGGCGAGACGTTTTTCACCGCGCTCATTGCCGACGGTATCCACCACCGCATCGCGAATCGCCGGATGCTGCTGCAGCGCCGCTTCGATTTCACCCAGCTCGATACGGTTACCGGCGATTTTCACCTGGTGGTCACTACGGCCAAGGAACTCCAGCGTGCCGTCCGGCCAGTAGCGCGCCAGATCGCCGGTGCGGTACAGCCGTTCGCCGCGATGCTCAATGAAGCTGGCGGCGGTGCGTTCGGCATCGTTTTCATAACCCAGCGCCACACCGTGACCGGCAATAAACAGGTCGCCGCTGACATAATCCGGGCGGTCGCGCAGCTGGCTGTCCAGCACGTGATACGCCTGGTTGGTCAGCGGATAGCCGTAAGGGATACTGTTCCACTGTGGCTGCACCTCGCCGACGATAAACCAGTTCGACCAGATTGACGCTTCGGTCGCGCCGCCCATCGCCACCAGAGTGGCCTCTGGCGCATGGTTTTTCAGGCGCGCAGGCAGATGCAGCGGGATCCAGTCGCCGCTGAGGAACACGCGGCGCAGGCCCGCCAGCGCCTGCTGATGGTAATCGGCTTCCGCCAGCAGCAGGTCAAGCAGGGCGGGAACGGAGTTCCAAATAGTGACGTGGTCACTTTTGATTAGCGCTAACCAGCGCGCCGGATCGCGCGTTGCCGCGGCTTCCGGCAGCACCAGCGTGCCGCCGGCGGCGAAAGTGCCGAAGATATCCCACACTGATAAGTCGAACCACAGGGCGGAAAGTCCCAGCACGCTATCCTGCGCCGTGACGCCGAAGCGCTGATTAATATCCAGCACGGTATTCACCGCACCACGATGGTCAATCAGCACGCCTTTCGGCACTCCGGTGGAGCCGGAGGTGTAAATCACATAGGCGGCATCGGTGACCTGACGTGTAATCAGCGGCAGCGTATTACCGTAATGCGGCTGCGCGGCGTCGACCACAAGGGGCACGAACAACGGTTTAACACTGTTAGCATCAGCGGTGTGAGCGGCGGCAGTGTCCCGCTGCTGAGCACTGTTGGCGATGTGCGCCAGCTGCGCCTGATACTCCGGCTGGGTCAGCAGCACGCGGATATCACTACCGTGAATAATCGTTTGCAGACGTGTCGCTGGCGTGTCGGCGGATAGCGGCACATAGGCGGCTCCGACCGCCTGAATCGCCAGGCAACTGGCGATTTGCGCCGCGCCTTTATGCATCACCACCGCCACGCGGTCGCCAGGCTTGACCTCTGCGGCCAGCAGCTGGCAGGCGATACCCAGACTCCACTCCGCCAGTTGCTGATAACTCCAGCGGCCTTCGCTGCTGACCAGCGCGGTAGCGCCGGGTTGTTCAGCGGCACGGCGGAAGAACAGGCCATCCAGCGTCGCGTCGGACAGCGGCGCGGCGGTATGGTTGATTGCCTGACGCACCTGTTGCTGTGCGGCCGGTAACAGCGCAGGCAGCGGCTGCTGCCACAGAGCATCGCTGGCGGCCAGCTGCTCCAGCAGTGTGGCGTAAGCATCAAACATCGCATCCAGCACGCCCGGCTGGAACAGATCGTCCACGGCATCCCAGTTGTATACCAGCGCGCCATCCTGCTCGCTGGCCTGATGGTCGAGCCACACCTGCGGCGTCTGACTGATGCCACAGATAATCTCGCCCAGCGGACTGGCCGCCGCGCCTTTGGTCGGGTCGTTGACGCCCAGCTGGCTGGTGAACACCACCGGCATGCCAACCAGCGCCTGCTGCTCACGGCCACGGTTCCATTCGCGTAACACATCTACCGCGCTGAAACTGCGGTACTGCAGGCTTTCCAGCACCTCGCCATTGACCTGTGCGGCGCGCTCAGCAAAGCTGAGCGGCTGCTGGTGATCGAGCGCCAGCAGCGTCACGGCAGTGAAGTCGCCCACCATGCGCGGCACATCTTCATGCCACGGCAGACGGTCGAAGATAGTGAGATTAAGGCTGAAGGTCGGCTCGCTGCTCCAGCTGGCCAGCACCTCAGAGAAAGCGGCGATCAGCAGTGAAGCAGGCGTGACGTTGTAACGTGAAGCGCGTTCACGCAGCGTCTGCCAGGCGTCGGCTGGCAGGGTGCGCTGGCGACGGCTGAACTGCGGATGCACCTGAGTCAGATTCTCCGCCACCAGTGGCAACTGCGGAGCGGCAGGCAGCGTCGGCAGACGCTGTAACCACCAGTCGCGATCCTGCTGCCACTGCTCAAGACGCGCGCCTTCGCGGTTGTGCTTCGCCAGCACATAGTCGCGGAAACTAATGCTGAACGGCTGCAGTCCGGCCTGTTGCAGATCGCCATCGGCGCGATACAGCGCCACCAGTTCATCCCACAGAATCTGGCTACTGGTGGCGTCATTGATCAGCATATCAATACTGATATGCAGACGGCTGGCGCCTTGCGGCAGACGGCTGAGACGAATATCAAACAGCGGCCACTGATCTGTCGGCAGCACCTGATGCGACAGCAGCGTGCGCCACTCCGCGCAGTGCTGCTCCACCTGTGCGGCGCTGGCCTGCTGCAGATCGGCGACGGCAATCTGATACTCCGGCACGTCACGCAGTACACGCTGGCGGCCATCTTCGCCAATTACCAGCCGCAGCGCATCGTGACGTTCAACCAGCAAATTCCAGCAGCGCTGCAGGCGGGCGATGTCCACGGCCTGCGGCGCATCGGCTTCGAGGTAGGCGTGGCAGGCAATGCCGCCCAGCGCATAGTGATCCTGACGGCCAATCCAGTAGGCGTATTGCAGCTCGGTCAGCGGGAACGGCTTGTAACGATCGTCAGCATGATGAGTGATGGTCATCTCGCTGCTGGCGCTGACAGGCGCAGCATTGTCGAGCTGTTCGGTCAGCCAGGCGATCAGGCGCGCCGGGGTGCTATGCTCAAACAGCGCTTTCAGCGGACAGCTGATACCCAGTTCGCTGTCGCAGCGGCGTGAGAAGTCCATAATCAGAATCGAGTCCATACCCAGCGCCAGCAGTTCGCTGTCCGGCTGAATCGCATGCGGCGCAATACGCAGCGTGCGCGCCAGTTCATTGCGCACGAAGTCGTGGATCACCTGATGCTGCCCGGCACGGCTCAGCTGGTGCAAATTACGCGCCTGGATATCCTGTACCGGCGCGGCGTGCTGCTGTTGCTCCGCCACGCAGCGGCTGAAAAGATGTACCGGGCTGTAGAGGGCAAACAGCGGCACAAACTTCTGCCAGTCGACTTCCGCCGCCAGCCACACCGCCGGGAATTGCTCATCTGCTATATCGCTGCTGAACAGTTTATCCAGTGTCGCCAGGTAACGCGCGGGCGGCTGGCGCTGAATACCGGCCATGCGCAGGTACTGCAGCAGGGAATCATCCACTTCCGACATGCCGCTGCCACCGCTCCACGGTCCCCAGGAGATGCTGAGGCCCGGCAGGCCAAGGTGACGACGCTGACGCATTAAGGCATCCTGCCAGGCGTTAGCCGCGCCGTAGTGAATTTGCAGGCGCGAGCCCCAGACGCCGGAAATTGAGGTAAAGCAGACGAACCACTGCAACGGCAGCTGGCGGCTATGCTCATCCAGCAGGCGGGTGCCGGTGATTTTCGCCGCCGCCACGGCCTGGTAATCATCGCGGGTGATGGTATCAAGCGGGTTAAAGCGGCCAACACCGGCGCAGTGGAATACGCCCGCCAGCGGCTGGCCCAGTTCAGCAATACGCGCAAACAGTGCGGCGACGGAAGCGGGCTGGGTAATATCGGTTTCCACGCAGGTGAGGGTAATGCCACGGCTGCGCCAGTGCTGCAGCCACGCCTGCACATTGCGGCGCGGCGCCTGACGACCAGTCAGCACCAGATGACGTGCGCCGTGGCGCATCAGCCATTCGCTGATATGGCGTCCCAGCGCGCCCCAGGCACCGACCACTAACACTGCGGCGTCGGCGGCAACGCTGAACTCGCCGCGCAGGCTGAGTGATTCTTCCGCTACTGGCGTCAGGCACGGATGCAGCCACTGCTGCTGACGCACGCACAGCGCATCTTCTTCGCCAAAGCAACTGGCGGCACGCAGTACCGCGTTCGCCACCTGCCAGATGCCGGTTTCCGCTTCCATATCCAGCATCAGCCATTTACAGGCCGGATACTCAATCGCCAGCGCGCGCGCGGCGCCCCACAGCGCGGCCTGATCGGCATCGCAGGCCGCCTGCTGTGGCGTCTGGGCGTTGCGGGTGATCAGTATCAGACGCAGTGCGCCTTTCAGCTGCTGAATCTGTTGCAGCAGGGCGATCAGCGACCAGCTGGCGTCTTCGGCCGGTGGTATAAACAGCGCGACATCATCCTGCTGCCAGTCGCGTACCAGCTGTTCGGCACTGTTGCAGTACTGCGCATCAACGTTAATCGCGGCGAAACTGTCCGCCAGCTGATCGCAGCTGTGTTCATCGCCCAGCAGCCAGTAGCGGCGTTCGTGGGTGGTGGCTGGCGGCGTGTCGATGACTTCCCACTGCTGGGTGTACAGCGGCACTACTTCGGCGCTGCTGTGCACCGGCATCGGCTGCAGCGGTAACGGTTCGCGCGGTGCGTCGCCGTCGTAATCCAGCCAGTAAGTCTGGCGATGGAACGGGTAGCGCGGCAGCTGGCGCGGTGACAGCAACGGGGCGCTGAACGTGGCGCAGTCAGGCGCTTCCCAGCGGAAAGTGGCCCCGGCGAGATAGAGATCGCGCAGCGCTTCGCGCCAGCAGCTGAGCTGATCGCTGGTGCGGCGCTGGCTGGCGACCACCGCCACCGGATGCGCCGGACGGTTGCTCAGTAACTGACGCTGCGCCAGCGCGGTAAGGATGGCGTGCGGACCGATCTCCAGCAGTACATCGCACTGCTGCGCCGCCACGGCCAGCGCCTGGTGGAAACGCACGGCCTGGCGCGCATGCTGCCGCCAGTAGCTGGCGTCGGGCGCGTGACCCAAAGATTCACCGCTCAGGGTGGAAATCAGGTTAATCGCTGGCGACAGGGTGGCGACATCGGCACAACTCTGCTGCCACTCATCGAGCATCGGATCGAGCAGCGGCGAGTGGAAGGCGTGGGAGACGGTCAGCGGTCGGGCGCTGATGTTCTCCTGTTCCAGCTGGCGGCGCAGGCTATCCAGCACCGTCTGCGCTCCGGCCAGCACGCTGTCCTCTTCGCCATTCATCGCGGCAATCGCTACCTGTGCGCCATCCTCAGCCGCCAGCGAGGCCAGCCGTTGCTCCAGCGCGGCGGCGCTGAGACGTACCGCCAGCATGCCGCCGCCCGCAGGCAGCGCCTGCATCAATGCGCCACGGCGTACAATAAGACGCGCGGCGTCGGCCAGCGTCAGGGAACCGGCGATCACCAGCGCGGCGAACTCACCAATCGAGTGACCGAGCATCACCACCGGCTGTACGCCGTAACTCTGCCACAGCCGCGCCAGCGCATAACCGACGGCAAACAGCGCGGGCTGAGTTATCGCGGTCTGGTTGAGGCGTTCGCTGTCATCGGCAAACATCAGCGCCAGCAGCGATTCGCCCAGCCACGGCGCGATGGCCGCTTCGGCCTGATCCAGCGCCGCGCGGAAGGCGGGTTCACTGTGGTACAGATCGCGCGCCATGCCCGCATACTGCGCGCCCTGGCCGGTAAACATAAAGCCGATGCGCGGCTCAGCATTGACCGCCTCGCCAGGCGTGGCGTCACGCAATGCGGCCTGCATTTGCTGACGGTCACTGGCGACCACTGCCAGACGCAGCGCATGGTGTTCACGCAGTCGCGCCTGACTGGCGACCAGCGAGGCCAGCGGCAGCGGGGCGTCCAGCTGTGCGATCCACTGCTGGCGCAGCTGATGCAGCGAATCCGCACTTTGCGCTGATAACAGCAGCAGTTGCGGCTGAGCGTTATCCTCCGCCAGTTCGCTGACGTGTTGCGGCGCCTGTTCCAGCACCACATGCGCCAGCGTACCGGCGAAGCCGTACGAGGTGACACCTGCTCGGCGCGGCTGGTCGCGCTGCGGCCAGGGCTGAGGCTGCAGCGGCAGGCGCGCCGGGATCACATCAAGATCGATCAGCGGATTCAGCTGATTGAGGCCGATATGCGGCGGGATGACACCGTGTTCCAGCGCCAGCACTGCTTTCACCACCCCGGATGCGCCCGCGGCGGCTTCGAGGTGACCGATATTGGTTTTGACTGAGCCCATCCACAGCGGGTCGGCGGCCTGACGGCCACTGAACACTTCGGCGACAGACTGATATTCGATCGGATCGCCGAGGCGGGTGCCGGTACCGTGCAGTTCCAGGTAATCGATATCATCCGGGCGCAGTCCGGCGCGTTGCAGCACGCGCTGCAGCAGGCGGCGCTGCGCATCGCCGTTTGGCGCGGAGAGGCTGCTGCTGGCACCATCCTGGCGCACCAGACTGCCACGGATAATGGCGCGGATCGGGTCGCCATCGGCCTGCGCCTGCGACAGCGGTTTCAGCAGGAAGGCGACGCAGCCTTCACCGCGCACATAACCGTCGGCGCTGGCATCAAAGGTTTTACACTGACCATCCAGCGCCAGCATCCCGGCTTTGTGCAGCACTTCATCCACTTCCGGCAGCAGCTGCAGCTTAACGCCCGCCGCCAGCGCCATATCGCACTCGCCGAGACGCAGCGCCTGGCAGGCCATATGCAGCGCGCTGTGCGCCGAGGAGCAGGCGGTATCCACCGCTACTGACGGGCCTTCCCAGCCGTAGAAGTAGGAGAGACGCCCGCAGGCGGCGGCGAACGAGTTGCCGGTACCGTAGTAGGCATCGAGATGGCTGCTGTCGCCGGTGATAAACGGCAGATGGGCGTAATCGCCGGTACCGATACCGACATACACGCCAACATCCGCGCCTTTCAGCTGTGAAGGGCGCAGACCGGCATCTTCCAGCGCGTGCCAGCTCACTTCCAGCAGCATTCTTTGCTGCGGGTCGGTATTGATTGCCTCGCGCGGCGACATGCCAAAGAAGGCGGCATCGAAATCCGCCGGACGATTGAGGAACGCGCCGAAGCCTGGGATCTCATCGTGGTTACGGAAGCGCTCGGCTGGCATTGGACGGATAGCGGAGCCGCCTGCCATCAGCATCTGCCAGAACTGTTCATCGCTTTGCGCTTCCTCGCCATCGGCGGCGGGCAGGCGGAACGCCATACCAACAATCGCCACCGCTTCATCGCTGCGCTGACGCGGCGCGGCGGCGGGTTGTACGGCGGCTGGCTGCTGCAGTGCGGCAATGCGCGCCGCCAGCGCGCTGGCGCTTGGGCTGTCAAACAGCGCGCTTTCCGGTAAATCGATGCGGTAGTGCTGGGTGATTTTCGCCAGCAGGGTGGTCGCGCCCACCGAGTCCAGACCATAGCTGAACAGCGACTGACGCGGGTCGATATTGCGCGCGGTGACGTTGCCCAGCAGATCCGCCGCCTGCTGGCAGATCCAGCCGATCAGCGCATTGCTTTCCGCAGCGCTATTGTCGCGCGGCGTCTGTTCATCCCAGATTGCGTGCAGTTCCTGCTGCTGCCAGGCGTCACGCAGCGCACGACGGCGCACTTTGCCACTGGTGGTGCGCAACAGCGTGCCTTTGCGGATGGGCACTACGCGCCATACCGCCAGCTGATGCTGTTCCGCAATCGCGGCGCGCACGGCATCCACCAGTTGCTGCATGGCGGCATCGTCGGCGCGCTGGGCTTCCAGCACCAGCACCAGCCGCTCTTCGCCGTGCTCGTCCCAGGCAAAGGCCGCCGCGCCATCGGCAATCGCCAGCGGGTGGGCGGCGACGGCGGTGGCTTCGATATCGTTCGGGTAGTGGCATTCGCCGCGCACAATCAAAATGTCTTTCAGACGGCCGGTAATATATAACTGGCCCTGATGAATAAAGCCCAGATCGCCGGTGCGCAGATAGTGTCTGCCATGCTCTTCACCCGCCAGCGTGGCGCCGAACGTTTCCGCGCTTTGCTGCTCGCGTCGCCAGTAACCCTGGGCGACCGCCGGGCCGCTGATCCAGATCTCACCGGTTTCACCATCACTGACCGGCTGGTGATTGTCGGGATTGACGATGCGCAGATCCTGGCCACCAAACTCGTTGCCGCAGCCGACATAGCGGCGCGTATGGTTGCTGGCGTGTTCGGCGATCACCACGTTGTTACGCAGCAGCGCCTGTTTATCGATATCCAGATAGCACGGTTCCGGTGCGCTGTTGCCGGCGGCGATCAGCGTGGCTTCCGCCAGACCGTATGAGGGTTTCAGCGCATCGCGGCGCAGGCCGCAGGCTTTAAAGCAGTGCCAGAACGCTTCCAGCTGCTGAGCCGAGACCGGCTCCGCCGATGGCACCACGCTGACAACAGACGACAGATCAAACTGCGCCACGCGCTCCGGCTGCTGGCTGGCGGCCTCGGTACAGCGCTGCAGGGCAAAGTTCGGGCAGGGCAGCACCGTGCCGCGCTGCTCGCTGGCGATTTCCAGCCAGCGCAGCGGATCTTTGACAAACGCGGCAGGCGGCAGATACACCGCGGTATTCCCGGCCAGCAACGGCGACAGGATGCCCATAATCAGGCCCAGATCGTGATACAGCGGCAACCAGCTGACCACCACGCTGTCAGGCGCGGGCAGGGTCAGGCAGTGCAGAAATTGCAGGTTCGCCAGCAGGTTATGATGGCGATTGATCACCCCTTTCGGCTGGCCGGTCGAGCCGGAGGTGTACTGCAGAAACGCGATGGTCTCGCCAGTGATTTCAGGCGCGCGCCAGCGTTGCTGCCAGCGCTCATCGTCGGCCGCATGAGTATCCAGCACCGCCAGCTGATGGCGGGCGGCGAAAGCGGTCAGATCGTCGCCGGAAGCCGTCACGATCTCCGCGCTGGTGAGGATCACCGTCGGCTGACAGTCTTCGGCGATGGCGTCCAGTTTTGCCAGCACGCGTTTCACGCGCGCCGGACCGGAAAGGTTAACGGGCACGCCGATAATGCCCGCGTAGAAACACGCCAGCAGAGTAATCACGTAATCTACGCCAGACGGATACAAAATCAGCGCAGTGCTGCCCGGCGCATACTCCTGCTGCAGCCGGGCGGCTAACGCTCGCGCGCGTGACGCGAGCATCCCAAATGTAACAACCTGTTCACTGCCATCGTGGGCATGAAAACGCAACGCAGGCAACTCACTCTGCTGGCGGGCATAAAACTCGATACCGTCAACCAGAGTAGTAAAATCATTCGATCCAGGATGATGCGATGCCATTTTTACTTAAACCTCAAACAGTTATATGTTTTTGAAATTAAGCATCGCTCACTGATTCCAGTAAAAAAATAAAGCAACCTTGCCTTGTTCGCACAATTCCCGGTGGTGAAAGACACCACTTTTTATGCTGTTTTTTTCGTCAAACTTTCGCTTGCCACCGTAATAAAAATAATTATCATTTGCAATATCGTTATATAAATAGATGAATTAGAGATATTTACCAGTCGGCGTTAATACGCCGTCAGCATCGGGTAAGGGACGTTGTAGTTGCACAACAGGAGCCACGGTGAATTCAGAAAAAACGCAAGTCGATGCGCTGCTGGCGGAAATTGCCGCGCGTGAAGAGAATCCGCACCACCATGTGCTGGATGTGGCAGATACGGAACAGGGAAATTGTCAGCTGCGACGGCAACTGCGTCAGCACGCCGCGCGCTATACGCAGGCGGTCACCACGCGGCTGGCGCAAATTGCCCGGCGCAAAAGTGCGCCGCAGAGCGACTGGCAGCATCTGGATATTCACAATGCGCTGACGCGCAGGCGCTTCAGCCAGCCGGGCTACGACCTGGTGCTGCTCGCTGCGCCACCGCAGCAGCCGGAACTGTGGCTGGAATTGCTGAAACCCGGTGGCTGGCTGCTGTGCGGCGAGGACCTGCACTGGCAGCGCTGGCAGGCGCTGGAAGTGGAGAGCGCCACGCCGCCGTTCGCCTTAACCGATATTCAGCATGCCTACTGGATTGGCCGCAGCCAGTCACTGGCGCTTGGCGGCGTCTCCTGCCACGTTTACTTCGAATGGCGTATTGCCGATTTTGATATCGACCGTTTTGAAGCGGCGTGGAACCGGGTGATTGCCCGCCACGGCATGATGCGCGCCTGTGTCGATGACAACGGCCAGCAGCGTATTCTGCATCGCGTGCCACATTATGCGGTAGCGCGTGACGATCTGCGTGAATTGAGCAGCGAACAGCGCGCAAAACAACTGGATGCCACGCGCCAGCGTATGTGCCAGCAGGTGCTCGACGCCAGTCAGTGGCCGCTGTTTGAACTGCGTACCAGCCAGGAAGATGAGCGCCACTGCCGCGTGCATCTCGATCTCGATCTGCTGACCTTCGATGTGCAGAGTTTCCATATCGTGCTGGCGGAGCTGGAGCGTTTTTATCATCAGCCGCCACTCAGTCTGCCGGAAATTCGCTACAGTTTCCGTGATTATCAGCTGGCGGAAGCGCAGGCGCGATCCTCCAGCGGCTGGGCCGACGATCGTGCCTGGTGGCTGGATCGTCTGGATCAGCTGTGGCCCGCACCGCAGCTGCCGCTGTGCCGCCAGCCTGCTGAGGTCACGCAGCCGAGTTTCCGTCGTCTGCAACGGCGTATCGATCCGGCGCGCTGGCAGCAACTGTCGCAGCAGGCATCGCAGGCCGGCATTACGCCCTCCGCTATGTTGCTGGCGGCGTTCAGTGAACTGCTGACATTGTGGTGCGAAAATCCGCAATTCACCCTCAATTTGACCCATTTCAATCGCCGTCCTTATCATCCCGATGTGGCGCAGCTGGTGGGCGATTTTACCTCGGTGTTGCTGCTCAGCGTCGACTGCCAGCAGCGCCTGCCATTCCGCGATCGTGCGGCGGCAATCCAGCAGATGCTATGGGAGCGGCTGGCGCACAGCCAGTTTGGCGGCGTGGATGTGCTGCGTGAACTGGCGAAACGCCAGGGCATGGCCGACAGCAGCACCATGCCGATTGTGTTTACCAGTTTGCTGGGCATGGATCTCGATACGCTGGTGGAAGGGGCCGATCTGCTCGGCGAGCCGGAATTCCTCTATACCGCCACGCCGCAGGTGTGGCTCGATCACCAGGTGATGGTGCGTAAAGGCAGCCTGGAATATAACTGGATTGTCATCGAGGAGCTGTTCCCTGAGGGCATGATCGACCAGCTGTTTGCCCAGTATGGTGAACTGCTGGATCGTCTCACCGATGACAGTCAGCTGTGGCTGCAGCCGCTGGAGCTGCCGCTGGCGGCAGAGCAGTGCGCGATTCGCGCCGCAGTGAACCGTACTGAACTGATGCTGCCGCTGTCGCCGCTGCATGCCGGTTTCTTTGACCAGGCGCGGCGGCAGCCGGACGCCATTGCACTGATTGCCGATGGCGAACAGTGGCGTTATCAGCAGCTGGCGCAACAGGCGTTGCGTGTGGCGGCGCGGCTGAATCAGCAGCAATGTGCGGGCAAACCGGTGATTGTCGCACTGCCGAAAAGTGCCGGACAGATTGTTGCCGCGCTGGGCGTGATGGCCGCAGGAGCCATTCTGGTGCCGGTCGCCAGCGACTGGCCGCTGGCGCGTCTGCATGAGGTGATCGTCCAGTCAGCTGCGGTGGCGCTGATTGCTGAAGCGCCGTGTCTGGCGGACTGTCCGATGATCAGCGGCATCAGTCTGCAACAGCTGCCGGACGAGGCTGCCGGCGTGCAGCTGCCGCCGCTGAGCCAGGTGGCATATATCATCTACACCTCCGGTTCCACCGGCAAACCAAAAGGGGTGGCGATGCAGCATGCCGCCACCGCCAACACCCTCGCGGATATCCGCGCGCGTCTGCAGCTGAATCCGGCGGATCGGGTATTTGGCATCTCCTCACTCAGTTTCGATCTGGCGATCTTCGATCTGTTCGCCACCCTTGGCGCGGGCGCAACGCTGGTGCTGCCGCAACAGCAGGGGATGCGCGATGCGGCACACTGGTGGCAGTTGCTGCAGCAACATCAGGTCACCTGCTGGAACTCGGTGCCGTCACTGCTGGCGATGCTGCTGGAGTATGGACGCAGTATTGGCGAAACGCTGCCGCAGCTGCGCGCGATTATGCTCTCCGGCGACTGGATTGGCCGCGACCTGGTGACGGCGATCCCGCCGCTTGCGCCAGCCGCGCGCATTATCGCCATGGGCGGCGCGACGGAGGCGGCAATCTGGTCCAACTGGTTTGAAGTCGATGCACAACAGGCCGACTGGCATGCGGTGCCTTACGGCTACCCGCTGGCGAATCAGCGCTACTACGTGCTGGATGCGCAGGGGCGTGACCGTCCGGCGGGCGTGGCGGGCGATCTGTTTATTGCCGGTAGCGGGCTGGCGGCAGGTTACTGGCGCGACAGCGTGCGCAGCGACGCCGCTTTTATTCACCATCCGCGCAGCGGCGAGCGGCTGTACCGCACTGGCGATCTGGCGCGTTACGACCTTCAGGGCTGTATTGAATTCCTTGGCCGCCGCGATGCACAGGTGAAAGTCGGCGGACACCGTATCGAGCTGGGCGAGATTGAAGCCGCGTTGCTGGCGCAGCAGGGCGTACAGGCCGTCGCCGCAGATGTGGTAACAACGTCTTCCGGCGCGCAGCAGCTCGCCGCGTGGCTGGTGGTGCAGGCGCAGCAGGAGGATGTCACACCATTAATCCGTGCTGGGGCGCATGCCGCACAGCAGTTGCCGGAAGCCAGCCGTATCGCTTCGCTGTGCGCCTTCCAGGCAGAGAGTGAAGCGCTGGCGTCACTGATGATGCTGCAGATCCTGCAACAGCTGGAGTTCTGTCAGCCGCAGGGCTGGCAGATTGATACCCGGCTGGCGGAATTGCGTATTGCGCCGCGCTTTAGCCGTCTGCTGACGCGCTGGCATCAGACGCTGGAAGAGGAAGGCTGGCTGGCGCAGGACAACGGCGTCTGGCGCATCGGCGACTGTGCCCCTGTGGAAATGGCGCTGGCACAGCGGCTGGATGACGGCAAACACCGTCTGCGCCAGTTCCTCAGCTGGCTGAACGATGGCGCCAGCTTTGCCGACTGGCTGTTTGCCAGCAGCAGCGCGATTGAAGCGGTGCTGCGCGAGCCACAGCTGGCGAGTTCACTGCTGTTTCCCGACGGCGACAGCCAGGCATCGGAAGCGCTGTACCAGGGTAATATCATTGCCGATTATTTGGGTGGCATTGCCGCCGCAATGCTGACGCCGGTGCTGGCAGGATGTGATGCGCCGCGGGTGCTGGAAATCGGCGCCGGTATCGGCGGTCTTACCGCCAGCACCTTACCGGCCTTTACGCAACTGACGGCGCAGGGCGAATATCACCACACTGACGTCAGCCCGTGGTTCACCCACTATGCCGAACAGCGTTTTGGCGGCTATGCGCCACTGCGCACCGGGCGCTATGACATCAATCAGCGCGCCGCGCAGCAACATTATGCCGCGCAGTCGTTCGATGCGATCCTCGCCGCCAACGTACTACATAACGCGCACCAGTTAGCACAGACGTTAAATGATATCTGGCTGATGCTGAAACCGGGTGGCAGCCTGCTGCTGCTGGAAGCCACACTCGACAAACAACTGCAGTGGGTGACTGCGGCGGCGGTGCTGGAGCATGCGGCGGAGGGCGGCGACAGTCACGGCGATTCGCCGCTGCTGAGCGAAACCGCGTGGCGCAGTGCCTTGAGCGAAGCCGGATTTGAACTGGTCGATATCTGGCCACATGCCGGAACGCCGATGGCGTTTACCGGTCAGCAGCTGTTCCTCGCCCGTCGTCCGCAGGTAGCGGTGACGCATCAGCAGTTACGGCAGGCGATGGCTGAACGTCTGCCTGCGTATATGCTGCCCGATCATCTGATCAACGTCGCCAGACTGCCGCTGAGCGCCAACGGTAAAATTGACCGTAAACAGCTGCCGCAGCCACTGCGGGTCAGCAGCCAGCAGACGCAGGCATACAGCGCCGCGCAAACTGTCAGCGAACAGCGGCTGGCAGCAATCTGGTGCGAGCTGTTGCAGGTGGCGCAGGTGGGCCGCGAACAGGACTTCTTTACCGCCGGTGGCGACAGCCTGCTGGCAACCCGGCTGGTGACGCGCATTAACAGCGAGTGGCAGACACGGGTACCGATTCGTCTGATTTTCACCCATCCGCAGCTACAGGCGATGGCCGCCGCGATCGATGCCAGTGCACAACCGGCGCTGGTGCTGCCACTGGTGGAACTCAGCGATGCGCGCAGCGAGAAACTGATCTGCTTCCACGCCAGCGACGGCTTCGCCACGGCGTATCAGCGGCTGGCGGGTGCGCTGGCCTCCGGGCTGCAAACGATAGGCGTTCAGGCCAGCGGTTTGCTGCCGGGAGAAGTGCCGATTACCTCGCTGGATGCGCAGGTGGTGCGGGTGCTGGATGCGCTGAATCAGCAGCAGGTCGGCGCAACGCTGCATCTGGCGGGCTGGTCCATGGGGGCATACCTGGCGATCGAAGTGGCGCGCCAGCTGCAACAGCAGGGTGTGCAGGTGGCGTCGCTGACGCTGATCGATCCCGCGCCGCAGCATGCCATGGCGCGCTGCGCGCAGAGCGAGTATGGATTGTGGCAGTCGATGGCCGATAGCGCGCTGCAGCAGGAAATCACTTGCTTTAGCGCCATGGATGAAGTGGCAAAACTGGCCTGCTGGCGACGGGTATTGCCTGCGGGGCTGGCGCTGGAGGATCAGGAGTTGTCGCGCTTGATCGCCGTGATCCGCGCCAACGTGCAGGCGATGGTAAATGCGCCATGCCGTCCGCTGGATATTGCCGCGCATATTATCAGCGCCAGCGAGCGTGCCGCTGAGTGGGGCAGCGCCCGCGACGCACTGGAGGGCTGGTTCAGTCAGCCGCCCGTGCTGCACACCCTCAGTCACAGCAATCATCTCAATATTATTACGCAACCGGCGCTGTTTGCCGTCATGCAGCAGATAACACAAGGATAACCGTGCATGTCAGAAGAGATTATTGATACCCGCGCCTGGCCGCTGGTGCACTACGTGATGCCGGAGCAGGTGGCCGATCACGAAGCAGAGCACCATATCGCGGCTTTGCAGGCGGTGCTCGATCGCCAGCAGCCATTTGTACTGATCTTCAGCGGTGTGGAGATGCCGAAAAATTCCGCGCACTTTTTCCGCCTGTATAAAGCCTGGGGCAAAACCACCCGCGAGGCGCAGCAGCGCTGGTGCCGGGGCGCAGTGCGGGTTGAACCGGACGAGGCAAAACGCCGTTCGTTCTGGCGCAGCGCGCTGCGTTATCTGACCAGCAAAGCGGTGCCTTATCCCTATAAAGTCGTGGCCACTCACGCCGAAGCAGAACAGCAGGCGCAGCGCTGGTTACAGGATAATCATTAACCTAAGGTCGGGTAGCGATGTCATCTCCACAATCCACACCTTCGCCATTCGCCAGCCTGATGGCGCTGGTGAGCAGTGAGAAAAAATCACTGAATATGGCACTGGCGCTGGCGGCGTTGTCAGTGCTGATGGAGCTTATTCCTTATTATCTGTTATGGCTGGCGGCGAACGATGTCCAGCAGGGTTCGCCAGGCGACCAGCCGCTGCTGGCGCTGGCAGGCTGGTTAGCGCTGGCGCTGCTGCTGAAATATTTGCTGCTGTCGTTTGCCGGTTACTTTAGCCATCTGGCGGCGTTTCGTGTGCTGTATCAGCTGCGTCTGCGCATTGCCCGGGCGCTGACCCGCCTGCCGCTGATGCAGCTGGCGCCTTACAGCACCGGCAGCCTGCGGAAAATCATTATCAACGACGTCGAACGGCTGGAGAGTTTTATCGCCCACCATACCGTCGATCTGATCGCCGCGCTGGTCAGCCCGTTAACCGCGGCGCTGTTCCTGTTCTGGCTCGACTGGAAAATGGCGCTGGCGGCGCTGGCGACCGTACCGCTGGCATTACTGGCGCAGAAGATGTTTTCGCGCGGCATGCAGGAGCGCGTGCGGACTTATCAGGAGGCGACAGAGCAGCTGAACGGCGCGATTGTTGAATTTGTCCGCGGTGTGCCGGTGATGAAAGCCTATCGCCAGACCGCGCGATCGTTCCGTCTGCTGCACGACAGCCTGCAACGCTATCATCAGCTGGTGGAAGGCTTTACCCGCCGCGCGGTGCCGTCATGGTCAGTGTTTGTGGTATTGCTCAACGCCAGTATCTTTATTCTGCTGCCGCTGGGCATCTGGCGTATCACTCACGGTACGCTGACGGTCAGTGAACTGGTGCTGGTGCTAATGCTCGGCAGTGGCCTGCTGAAGCCGCTGCTGCGTGTCACCTTTTTCAGCAGCCTGATGCGCGAAGTGCTGGCGGGAATGGCGCGCATTCAGCCTTTCCTGCTGGCAGAGCAGGAGCAGAAGGGTGGCGACGTGCCGGCCAGCAGTCAGCTGCAGGCCACCCAGCTCAGCTTCAGCTACGCGCAGCGTCAGGTGGTGCGTGATGTCTCGCTGACGTTGCAGCCCGGCGGTTTCTATGCGCTGGTTGGTCCTTCCGGCGCCGGAAAATCCTCTCTTGCCTGGCTACTGGCCGGACTGCTGCCCGCGGACAGCGGCGACATCCGCGCTGGCGACACGCCGCTGACGCAGCTCAGCGATAAGCAGCGCGCCGCGCTGTTTGCGCTGGTTAGCCAGGATGTGTTCCTGTTTAAAGGTTCGCTGGCGGATAACCTGCGTCTCGGCAATCCCGATGCCACGCATCAGCAGATAGCGGAAGCGCTAGAGATCGCCCAGGCGAGCGCGTTTGTTAACGCGCTGCCGCAGGGGATCCACACCCTGGTGCATGAGCGTGGCTTGCGCCTCTCTGGCGGCGAACGCCAGCGTATCGCCATCGCCCGTGCGTTACTGGCGCAGACGCCGATTCTGATCCTCGATGAAGCCACCGCTTTCGCCGATGCCTTAACCGAAGCGGCGTTTTATCGCGCCCTGCGCGCCGCACGTCCGCACACCACGGTACTGACCATTGCCCACCGCCTGTTTGCCGTACAGCAGGCAGATGAACTGTTGCTGATGGAAAACGGTCAGCTGGTCGCACGCGGCACGCATCAGCAGCTGATGGCCGACAACGCGCTGTATCAGCAGCTCTGGCACAGCCAGTATCAGCTGCAACACTGGCATATTCGTTCACAGGAGGTCAGCCATGTCGGTGCTTAAGCAGGTGGCTGCGGCAGGAAGCAAAGGTGTACAGCGTATCAGCGTGGGGATTGCGCTGCGCATTCTGGCGCAGGTGTTTGCTATTGCGCCATTCTTTATCGCCTGGCTGGCGCTGCAACAGCTGTTGCAGCAGCCGGGTGAGTGGTCCAGCTGGCCGCAACTGACGCTGGCGCTGGCGGCGTGCTTTATCGGCCAGCTGGTCTGTTCCCACTTTGGTCAGCTCGGCTGTTTCCTCGGCAGCTATGACATCATGATGGTGTATCGCGAGAAAGTGGCGGACCATTTGCGCAAGATCCCGCTGGGTTACTTTCAGCGCCATCGCGCCGGGGAAACCACCACACTGCTGACCGATCATATGAAACGGGTGGAAGATGTATTTTCGCATCTGCTGCCGGAAGTGCTGGTCGGGCTGTGTACGGCGCTGATTTTTGTGCTGCTGCTGCTGTGCGTCAATGTGTCGCTGACGCTGGCACTGGTGAGTATGGTGCCGCTGGGCGTGCTGCTGTTGTGGGGGATGTCGCACTTTTTGCTGCGCGCCACCCGTCAGCAGAGCGACCGTTTTGCGCTGGCTTCTGGTCTGTTACTGGAATTTATTGGCGGCATTAAAACCCTGCGGCTGTTTAACCGTCATCAGGCGATGATCCAACAGATCGACGACAACTTTACCGCGATTAAACAGGCGAGTATGGGCGTCGAGGCCTGGGGCGGCGGCGGGGTGCAGCTGTTCCGTTTGTGCACTGAACTGGGACTGGTGGCGCTGTTTGTCTGCGCCAGCGCGCTGGCGCTGGATAACGCGCTCGACCCGGTCACCTGGCTGCTGTTTGTGCTGGTGGCGTTCAAGGTGATTGATCCGCTGCTGGATGCTGCGGCGTATTTCACCCTGATGAGCGTGATGCGTCAGTCCGCACAGCGGCTCGACCAACTGATGGCAGAGCCGGTGCAGCCGGAATTCAGCGAACGCACTTTGCCGCAAAGCAATGATATCCGCTTTAGCAATGTCAGCTTTGCCTATGATCAGCAGCCGGTGATCAGCAATGTCAGCTTTACCGTGCCGCAGGGCACCGTCACCGCACTGGTGGGTGCGTCCGGCAGTGGTAAAAGCACCATCCTGCATCTGCTCGGACGTTTCTGGGATGCGCAGCAGGGGGACATCTCGCTCGGCGGCGTGCCGGTGACGGCACTCGGCAGCGCCCAGCTGTATGAGCGCATTGGCTATGTGTTTCAGGATGTGCAGCTGTTTGACGGCAGCGTGCTGGATAACGTGCGCATTGGCCGTCCTGACGCCAGTGATGAAGAGGTGATCGCCGCCTGTCAGGCCGCCTGCTGCGACAGTTTTGTTCAGCAGTTGCCGCAGGGCTATCATAGCCCGCTGGGCGAGGGCGCGCAGCGTCTCTCCGGCGGTGAGCGCCAGCGTCTGTCGATTGCCCGTATGATGCTGAAAGATCCGGCAGTGATTCTGCTCGACGAAGCCACCGCGCTGCTCGATCCGCTGACGCAGTCGGAGATCCAGCTGGCGCTGTCACGCCTCGCCGCAGGTAAAACGGTACTGATGATTGCCCACCGCCTGCGTACCGTGGAGTATGCCGAACAGATTCTGGTGCTGGATAACGGGGCGATCGCCGAGCGCGGCAGCCATCAGCAGTTGCTGGCGCAGCAGGGGATTTATCAGCGGCTGTGGCAGGCGCAGGAGAGTGGTGAGGTGCTGCAATGAGCGAGCTGACACCCGCGCAGCAGCAGCAAAAGAAGCGTGTGTTTACCCTGTTTACCATCATCATGCTGCTTGCCGCCTTGCTGGTGGCTGGCTGGTGGTGGTTCTTCGCCCGCAGCGTGGAAAGCACCGATGATGCCTTCATCGATGGCCATCTGGCGCAGATTTCCGCGCAGGTGGATGGTCGCATTACGCGCATTGCGGTGCAGGATAATCAGCAGGTGAAACGCGGCGATCTGCTGCTGGAACTCGATCCGCGCGATCGGCAAATCGCGCTGGATAAAGCACTGGCGGCGCGCAGTATCACCGAAGCGCGTATTGCACAAACCCGCGCCGAGCTGACAGCGCTGGAAGCCAATATCGGCCAGGCGGAAGCCAATTTGCAACTGGCGGAAGTGGAGAGCCAGCGCGACCAGAAAGAGTATCAGCGCTACCGCAACTCCGGCAGCGCGGTGAGCCACAGCGATCTCGACGCTAAAGCGGCCAGCGCCAAAACCAGCGCCGCGACGCTGCAGGCGCAGCGCAAAACGCTGAGTTATAACCAGGCGCAGTTGCTGAAAGCGCAGGCCACCCTGCAGGAGTACCAGGCGACGCTGCAGCAGGACGATGCCGAAATCGCCAGTGCGCGCCTGCTGCTGAGTTATACCCGCGTGACTGCACCGAGTGATGGTTATGTCACGAAGCGTACCGCTGAAGTGGGCAATACCATCAGCAGCGGCAGCACGCTGATGTATGTGATTGATCAGCATGTCTGGGTCACGGCTAATTTCAAAGAGACACAGCTGGCGCATATGCGTCCCGGGCAGAGCGTGGAAGTGAGTATCGACGCCTGGCCGCAGCAGCGTTACCGCGCAAAAGTAGACAGCATTCAGCGCGGCACCGGCGCGGTGTTCAGCCTTTTACCGGCGGAAAATGCCACCGGTAATTATGTCAAGATTGTCCAGCGCGTGCCGGTGAAGATCGTTTTCAGCGACGACGCGGTTAATCATCTGCCGCTGGCGCCAGGCATGTCTGTGATTCCTTATGTCAGCGTACAACCCTGATCTGCCGCGTTCCGCCGCCGGACGCCATAACCCCTGGCTGGTGGCGGTGGTGGCGTCCATCGCCACCTTTATGGAGGTGCTGGATACCACCGTCGCCAGCGTCTCGCTGTACCATATCGCCGCCACTATGGGGGTGAGCTACAACGAGGCGCTATGGGTGATTACCAGCTATATCGTCGCCAACGCGCTGATCCTGCCGGTCAGCGGCTGGCTGGCGAATATGCTCGGGCGCAAGCGCTACTATATGATCAGCGTGGCGCTGTTTACCTTTGCCTCACTGCTGTGCAGCATTGCGCCAACGCTGGAGTGGCTGATTCTGGCGCGCGTACTGCAGGGCATTGGCGGCGGCGGGCTGGCGCCGGTGGAGCAGTCGATTCTGGTGGATTCGTTTAGCGAAAAGCAGCGGCCGCAGGCGTTTGCACTGTATGGCGTGGCGGTGCTGCTGGCACCCGCGATTGGACCGCTGGTCGGCGGCTGGCTGACCAGCACGCTGTCGTGGCACTGGGTGTTTCTGATTAACCTGCCGGTTGGCCTGTTGTCACTGCTGCTGTGCTACTGGCTGATTGACGAGCCGCCGGTGCTGGTGCAGGAGCGTAAACAGCGGCTGCGCAAGGGCATCCGCATTGATGGCGTTGGCCTGCTGCTGATTGTGCTGGGTTTCGGCGCGCTGCAGTTGTGTCTCGATCGCTTTGATATTTACGACGGTTTCTCCTCGACCTTTATTATTGTCACGGCTGTGATGGCGCTGCTGTGTCTCAGTTTTCTGCCGCTGTGGGAGTGGTATCACCCAAGGCCAATCCTTGATGTGCGGCTATTTCTGCACCGCAACTTCGCCATTGGTGCGGCGCTGATGTTCCTGATTGGCCTGCTGATTGTCAGCACCACCCAGCTGTTGCCGCAGATGGCGCAGGAGTTGATGGGTTACGACGCCTGGACTGCCGGGCTGACACTGGGCGCGGGCGGGCTGTGCATTATGCTGGCGATGATGGTGACCGGCGCGATAGCCAGTAAACTGCCGGTGCAGCGTTTTATGGTGGCGCTGGGCCTGGTGGTGGTGGCGTATGCCATGTGGCACTTCACCACGCTGTCGCTGCAGATCGATTTCGCCAGCCTGATGTGGGCGCGTGTGCTGCAGGTGATTGGCTTGCCGCTGATCCTGATCCCGGTGGCGTCGCTTTCCTATCTTGGTCTGCCGCCGGAGAAGAGTAACGAAGCGTCGGCCATGTCGACGCTGCTGCGCAACCTTGGCGGCAGTATTGGCATCGCCTGGGCGGTAAATTTGCTGCATCAGCGCACCCATCTGCACTATGAACGGCTTGGCGAACATGTGACGGCCGCCACAACGCCGCTTAGTGTGCTGTCGTCGCTGGCGGATACGCTGTACCAGCAGGCGCGTATTATCAGTTATCTCGATATTTACTGGGTGATGGGCCTGGTGGCGCTGCTGGTAGTGTGGCTGCCGCTGTTGTTTAGAGAGCGCTGAGAGTGCAGGTAGTTATCGTTTGATACAAGAGCTGCCAGGGCTCTCGCGGGCAACCGTTATCGATTAATATAGCGTTAATTTGCCAAAATAATTTTTAAAATATCTGATTGTTTGAAATATTTTCCTGCATATTTAATTATTATTTTGATAATGGTTTTCTCTATTTCCTGACAAGGTGTCTTATTGTCTGGCAGGTCACAAGAAGTTTCCAGCTTGCTCCCAAAATTTCTTATTAATTACTCTGTGTAAAGTAAAGTATATTCATATGCAAATTTAATGAAGGGCTTGAAACTCATCCCAATGCAGTTATCATCACTGATACCCGTTTCACCGAACATTTTTCATGAGAAAGAAGGTGGCGTGGTCATGCCAATGTTATAAGTTTTAAAGGACTGCCCATTGTATTAAGTCAGGGAGAGTAGGGGGGGCGATGCGAAAAAATTTTTTCTCGAACATGGTTAAAAATGAGAGCATAAAAAAACACCTGGAAAACTGTCTGGCTGAATATGGTGTCAAAGATTACGCATGTGCGGTTGTCAACAAGAATAACATTGATAATATAGCCATTATTACCAATATGGTGACGTATTTCACTGATGTTTATCTAAGAAATGATTTTCAGCGTATTGATCCCATTGTTATTAATTCACTGAATCGTGTTTCACCTCTGATATGGGACGAAAACCTGATGATTAACTCACAGTGGACTGTTCGCAAACTATTTAATGCAGTTAAACCCTATCACAATGTAGTGAGCGGGCAATCATTTATTCTGCATGCTCCGAATAACAATATGGCCTTACTGTCGCTATATATAAATAAGTTTTCTATGAGTGATATTGATGATAAGGTCAGAAGATGCAGGAATGATATTCAGGGGCTGTTGATAGACCTCTACGACAGATGGGTAGAGTTATACCAGGAAGAACGGGCAAGAAATATTGGCAGTTGTAACGATATGCTTTCTGTTCGTGAGGCTGAGATACTTTACTGGAGTAGTATCGGTAAAACCTACCCTGAAACCGCTCGCATTCTGAATATTACCATTAGCACGGTTAAATTTCACATGGCGAATATCGTTCGGAAAATGGGGGTGAATAACGCTAAACATGCTATTAGCCTGGGTATTGAACTCAATCTTGTTTCTCAATCATCTGGAAAATGTAAAGGATAATATTCTCGCCGGGTAACGTGGTGTTGGATAGTGGGTTGTTATATTTTAACTATTGATTTAAGTCGGTCTTAGCGGGTTAATTTTCGGTAGATCGTAAGCGGGAGTTATTAACTTTAACGCAATCATTTATTTGAATTAAACTATTAAATGTAAAGCTAAAAAACTAACGTTAATCCATTTTTAATGCTGTGAAAAGATAGAGGGTGGTTATGGAAAACATTAATGAGGTTGATAGTGATGCAACCAAAAACAGGATGCCAAATCATAAAGAAGAGCATGATACAAAGGTAAAGGATGCTCTTTACTTTTATCAATGTGAAGGAGGAAGTTTCGTCACTGTAAGTCAAAAAGAAATGACGCCTTGCATGATTACATCCAGGCTGGAAAGGATATATAGGGAGTTCGACGAACGCAGAGGGTTTTCACTGGGTTATCCCGTCAACCAAAAATTCGACTATACGGATCTTTCTCCTTTTATTAATATGCATTTGAATAATGCTGGAGACCCCTATCAGGCTGATTCAACCCTGTTAAATGCTCGTGATTTTGAACAGGAGGTTCTTGAATATTTTAGTCGGCTCTGGAATGCAAAATCGAGAACGCCGTTGTTAGCCGAATCATACTGGGGGTATATTTTAGCTATGGGGGCAACCGAAGGAAATATGTATGCACTCTGGAGTGCGCGCGAATATTTTAACGAAAAAATGAAGCTTTCGTTGTCTGATAATAAAATAATGCGAAATCCGCTGCTCTACTGTTCACAGGAATCACATTACTCAATTGAAAAATGCGCCAGGATTCTGGGGATTACAACATTCCAGGATGCCGGGAGTCAGTTTTATCCTGGGCAATGTCCCATCACCGCTGATGGGTACTGGCCGTCGGGCGTGCCAGTAGATGAGTGTGGCGCTGTTGATAAGAACCTGCTGAAGGAGGTGGTCGATTTTTTCACGCAAAAGGGGCATCCTCCGATCATCGTACTGAATATCGGCAGTACTTTTCAGGGGGCATTTGATGACCCGCCTGCGATCTGGCATGCCATCTCCCCTGTGCTTGAAAAATATGGATTCTCTGCTCAAACAGAGGCCGACAGCCGACCAGATTGCTGGATACATATCGACGGTGCACTGGGTGCTGCATATTTACCCTATCTTGAAATGGCGAATGAAAATAAAGACAACGCTCCTTGCTTCGATTTTCGTCTTCCGTGGATAAATTCAATCGTAATGAGTTCACATAAATGGTACGGAGCGCCATTTGCTTCAGGCATTTATATGAGTAAAGAAAAATATCGCATGAAAGCAGTTACCGAGCCTGAATACATTGATTCTCCTGATACCACATTGTGCGGCAGTCGGAATGGTTTATCTGCGCTGATTCTTTGGTATGCGATAACTACCGTAACACCTGTTATGCAGTCAGCTATAGCGAAAAGCTGTGAGGCGCTAGCCGCATATGCATATGAGAAGATGAAAGCCCTGATGGAAAATAGCACTTCATTTTTCGTCATGCGAGGGCCACATTCGCTTGTGGTCACTTTTACGCGGCCAGAGGATAAAGTATTCAGCAAATTTCAGCTTAGTGGCCGAGGTGAATTTGCGCATATCGTCATTATGCCACATGTCACTCGTGCCGCGATTGACCATCTTGTTAGTGCACTTAGCGAAGACGATTCCTTCAAATAAACATAAGCCAATGTTTTTGTCTTTGCTTCATGATTTATAAATACACGTTTTTTCTCTCATTTACTACTCAATATAATAATTTAATTGTATAACAGGAGGTATTAATGAAAGTCTGTCACGCAAATGAATCAGAGCTCGATGACGTGTGTGCTCTTCTGGCATCAGAGTTTTTTAACGACCCAGTGCTTCAATTTGCTTTCAAAGAAACAGACAAAAAAAGGCGCATGGACGAACTGACGTGTTTTTTTCGCGCTTATGTTAATCTCGCCATGTGCTATGGCGGTATTCTTATTACTGAGAATGTCACCGGCGCACTCGTTTATTTCAGACCTGAAGTGATGAATATGGCTGAGAGAGAAAATCAGTTGCTAGATCACCAATTGTTGCTGGGATGTGGAAAAGATTATGAGCAAGTAGCAACCCTGATGAATGGGCTCGATCTTTATCGTCCCACTACTGCACATTATTATGCGTTTGCGATTGCCGTTCGGCATTCCGTTCGGGGGGGAATAGTGGTAAGCCGGTTATTTAATGAACTGAATGCGATACTTGATAAAGCGAATTCTCCTTGTTATGCAGAGTGTACAAGATTTAGCACCCGAACCCTGATGAGGCGTTGGGGGTACCGCGATGCAGACTTTTCACTGCAACTTAATGGATTTCCCGAACTCTTTCCCGTCTGGCGTGAACCACACTCTGCGGCATGATGGCGTCGCCAGTGTGTACTCCTGACATTTCAGTATTGGGCACAAAATAGTAAAAATTAAGATTTTCTAACATTAATTTTTTCATAACGTTGTACATAAGAGGGTACTCAGGCACAACAATTTGCTAACATCCGAGGCCAGATATTTACTAGCTTGCTAACGAGATAAGTTACGGACTCGGATGAGTGCACCCCTATTTTCCCCGCTGACCCCCGTCTTTGATGGCCATAACGATCTGCTGCTGCGTCTGTGGCTGGATGATGCCACAGATCCGGTGGATCGTTTTCTGCACCAGCAACTGGACGGGCAGCTCGACTTTGCCCGTATGCAGCGTGGTGGCTTTGCGGGCGGCCTGTTTGCCGTTTTTGTGCCGCCAGCCTCTCTGATGCCGCAGCTCAAACCCAGTGCACCCGCACAACCGCACGATCCTCTGGCGATCACCCGCGCACAAATCGTTCTGCTGCATGAGATTGAAAGCCGTTCAGCGGGTCGGGCAAAGCTGTGCCGCACCGCACAGGAGATTCTCAGCTGTATCGAACAGGGCGTGCTGGCGCTGGTGCTGCATATCGAAGGCGCGGAGGCCATCGACAGCTCACTTGAACAGCTGGATGCGTTTTATCAGGCCGGTTTACGCAGCATCGGCCCGCTGTGGAATAACCCGAATCAGTTTGGCTATGGCGTGACGGGCGCATTTCCCGGCTCACCTGACAGCGGCGACGGATTAACCGCGGCGGGGCTGGCATTGTTGCGCGCCTGCAACCGCAAAAAAATTCTGGTCGATCTGTCGCATATGAATGAGAAAGCGTTCTGGCAGGTGGCGCAGCACAGCAGCGCCCCGCTGGTGGCGACGCACTCCAATGCGCATGCCCTGTGCGCGCAACCGCGCAATCTGACGGATAAACAGCTGGCGGCGATTGGCGAAAGTCACGGTTTTGTTGGCGTTAATTTCGGTAATGCGTTTCTGCGCGCGGATGGCAAGCGCGACGCGGATACGCCGCTCGGCGACATCATTCGCCACCTCGATTACCTGCTGACAAAGCTGGGTGAGGAGGGCGTAGGCTTTGGATCTGACTTTGATGGAATCTCGGTTCCCGCCGCGCTGGGCGATGTCGCCGGACTGCCGCGCCTGCTAGCGGCGATGCGCGATGCGGGCTATTCGCAGGAACTGATTGAAAAAATCAGTTGGCGCAACTGGCTGAATGTGCTGGCGCGCAGCTGGCAGTAACGGCAAAAAATAGTGCTGAACAGCAAGGCTGTCAGCTGCGGGCAACTTGCTACAAGAACGCCTCGCGGCTCGCTGTGTCGCCTGAGTTGTGACACCTGTGCGAGCCAATAACCACAATAAATAAATGGTTCATTTGGTTCGTTTTAAGGAGTAACATCTGCGCCGCATAACAGCAATAATTTGACAACAAATAATTTGTCTGCCGCAATAATTAATCTGCGGTTTTTTTTATCAACCAGAAAGAGGAGTGGAAGTATGAAAACCTGGACTAAACCTGCATTTGTTGATTTACGTCTTGGCTTAGAAGTGACCCTGTACATTTCTAACCGTTAATACTGATGCCCGCAGCATGCTGTGGGCATTTTCTTTCTCTTTCACTGGTTTTGCTATGCAGATTAACGTATTAGGTTCCGCTGCGGGCGGGGGATTCCCGCAGTGGAACTGCAACTGTGATAACTGTCAGGGCGTGCGCAACGGCACCATCAAAGCCAGCGCGCGTACTCAGTCGTCGATCGCCATTAGCGACAACGGCGTTGACTGGGTGCTGTGTAACGCCTCGCCGGATATCAGTCATCAGATTGCCGCTACGCCGTCGCTGATCAAACATGGCGTGCTGCGCGGTACGGCGATTGGCTCGATTATTCTCACTGATAGTCAGATTGATCACAGCGCTGGCCTGCTCAGTCTGCGTGAAGGCTGCCCGCATCAGGTGTGGTGCACGCCGGAAGTGCACCAGGATCTGACCACCGGTTTCCCGGTATTCACCATGCTGTCACACTGGAACGGTGGTCTGGTACACCATGCCATCACTCCTGCGGAGCCTTTTCAGGTGGCGGTGTGCCCGGCGCTGACCTTTACCGCGATTCCGCTGTTAAGCAATGCACCGCCGTATTCACAATATCGCGGCAGGCCGCTGCCCGGCCATAACGTTGCGCTGTTTATCGAAGACAGTCGCACGGGTAAATCGCTGCTGTATGCGCCAGGGCTGGGTGAGCCGGACGAGGCGCTGATGGGCTGGCTGCAACGCGCCGACTGCCTGCTGATTGACGGCACTTTATGGCGTGATAACGAGCTGGCGGCCACTGGCGTCGGGCGTAACACCGGCAAGGATATGGGCCATCTGGCGCTGGCCGAGAAGCAGGGGCTGATGGCGCTGCTGGCCTCGCTGCCTGCGGAACGCAAGATTCTTATCCATATTAATAATACCAATCCTATCCTTAATGAAGACTCCGCAGAGCGGCAGGCGCTGACTGAGCAGGGCATTGAAGTCAGCTGGGATGGGATGCAAATTGAACTGTAGGTTACAGAACATGAATACATCATCGTCCGCCGTGCTGCTGACGCCAGAGGAATTTGAACAGGCGCTGCGTGCCAGAGGCAGTTACTACCATATTTATCACCCGTACCACATCGCCATGCATAACGGTCAGGCGACACGTGAACAAATTCAGGGCTGGGTGGCGAACCGCTTCTACTATCAGACCAGCATTCCGCTGAAAGATGCAGCGATTATGGCTAACTGCCCGGACCCGGACACCCGCCGCAAGTGGGTGCAGCGTATTCTCGACCATGATGGCTATGGCGGCAGCGAAGGCGGTATCGAAGCCTGGCTGCGTCTGGGTGAAGCGGTTGGACTGAATCGCGATGAACTGCTGTCAGAAAAACATGTGCTGCCAGGCGTGCGTTTCGCGGTGGATGCTTATGTTAACTTCGCCCGCCGCGCGGTGTGGCAGGAAGCCGCGTGCAGCTCGCTGACCGAACTGTTTGCTCCGCAGATCCACCAGGCGCGTCTCGACAGCTGGCCGCAGCACTATCCGTGGATTGAAGCGGAAGGCTATGACTACTTCCGCAGCCGCCTGAGCCAGGCTAATCGCGATGTTGAGCACGGCCTGCAGCTGGCGCTGGAATACTGCAATACGGTGGAAAAGCAGCAGCGGATGCTGCAAATCCTGCAGTTTAAACTCGATATTCTGTGGAGCATGCTGGACGCGATGACCATGGCCTATGAACTTAACCGCCCGCCGTATCACAGCGTAACGCAGGATGCGGTGTGGCATACAGGACGCTTAGTGTGATGGCTATTCAGCTTCAGCAGATACCGGCATTCCGCCGTGGATACCGCCTGCAGTGGGAACCGACTCAGGATTGCCATGTGATCCTCTACCCGGAAGGCATGGCGAAACTGAACGAAACCGCTGCGCTGATTCTGCAGCAGGTGGATGGCAAAGCCTCCATCGCGGCGATTATCGGTGACCTGAATCAACAGTTTCCGGAAGCGGGCGGCGTCGACGACGATGTGGTCGAGTTTTTCGCCCAGGCGGCGGAACAGAAATGGATAATTTATCGTGATCCCGCCTAAACCTGCGGTCAAAGCGCCGCTGTGGCTGCTGGCGGAGCTGACCTATCGCTGCCCGCTGCAATGCCCGTACTGCTCAAACCCGCTGGACTTTGCTCAGCAGGAGAAGGAGCTGACCACGGCGCAGTGGATCAACGTCTTTGAGCAGGCGCGTGAGATGGGCGCGGTGCAGCTCGGTTTTTCCGGCGGCGAACCGCTGGTGCGTAAAGATCTGCCTGAGCTGATCCGTGCGGCGCGCGATCTCGGCTTCTACACCAACCTGATTACCTCCGGTATCGGCCTGACGCAGAAGAAAATCGATGCCTTTGCCGATGCGGGGCTGGACCATATTCAGATCAGTTTCCAGGCCAGTGACGAGACGCTGAATGCCGCGCTGGCGGGATCGGCGAAAGCCTTCCAGCAGAAGCTGGAGATGGCGAAAGCGGTGAAAGCTCATGGTTATCCGATGGTGCTTAATTTTGTTCTGCATCGTCACAATATCGAGCAGATCGACCGCATCATCGAACTCAGTATTGAGCTGGAAGCTGATGATGTGGAGCTGGCGACCTGTCAGTTCTACGGCTGGGCGCAGCTGAACCGTGAAGGGTTACTGCCGACGCGCGAACAGATTGCGCGGGCGGAAGAGGTGGTGCAGCACTATCGCACGAAAATGGCGGACAAGGGCAACCTCGCCAATCTGCTGTTTGTTACTCCGGATTACTACGAAGAGCGGCCAAAAGGCTGTATGGGCGGCTGGGGGGCGATTTTCCTCAGCGTGACGCCAGAGGGGATGGCGCTGCCTTGCCACAGTGCGCGTCAGCTGCCAGTGGCGTTCCCGTCAGTGCTGGAGCATGACCTGAAGCATATCTGGTATGACTCGTTTGGCTTTAACAAGTATCGCGGCTATGACTGGATGCCGGAACCCTGCCGTTCCTGTAGCGAAAAAGAGCAGGATTTCGGTGGTTGCCGCTGTCAGGCGTTTATGCTGACCGGCAATGCTGATAACGCCGACCCGGTATGCAGTAAATCGCCGCATCACGACAAAATCATTGCCGCGCGCGAGCAGGCCAACTGCAGCCATATGCAGATTAGCGAGTTGCAGTTCCGCAACCGCGCCAATTCGCAGCTGATCTATATGGGGCAGCCATCCTGATGGCGCAGCTGACGCTGGCGAATGGATTACAGGTGCATCTGCATCAGGATCCGGCGGCGTCACGTGCGGCGGCTTTGCTCCTGCTTGATGTCGGCAGCCATCACACACCGCAGCAGTGGCCCGGGCTGGCACATCTGCTGGAGCATCTGGTGTTTGCCGGCAGCACGAATTATCAGGGCGATGAGCGGCTGATGGCCTGGGCACAGCGCACAGAGGCGCGGCTCAATGCCACCACCGACGATTGCTGTTGCGCGTGGTTTTTTGATGTCAGCGCGCAGCGGCTGGAAGAGGGGCTGGCGCGCCTGGTGGATATGCTGGCGCAGCCGCTGCTGACGCAGGAGGCGATTCGCCAGGAAGTGGCGGTGATTGAAGCGGAGCACCAGATGCTGAGCGCCGATGCCGCGACGCTGCGTGCGGCTGCCACGCGTTGTGGGTTTGATTCTCCCGCCGCGCTGCAACGTTTTCATGTCGGCAGTGCGGCGGCTTTTGGTGACCATTTTCCTGCGTTGCAGCAGGCGCTGCGCAACTGGCATCAGCAACATTTCTGCGGTGGCCATCTCACTCTGTGGCTGCAGGGACCGCAATCTGTCGACGAGCTGGCGCAACTGGCGCAGCACTATGGTGGCACTTTTGCCGCATCTGCTATTGGCAGTGCGTCCGCCACCGAGTCCAGTCCGGTCTGTATGTTACAGGTTGACCCCGCGCATACGCGGCCTGCGCCAGTCAGCCTGAACCGCTGCCGCCACTATGCGCTGCGCTCAGCGGGCACGCCACGGCTGCGGCTCTCGTTTTGCCTGGCGCAGTGCGACTTTTCCCGCCGTGCACCGCTCACTTTACTGCGACAATTTCTCTGCGACGAAGCGCCGGGCAGTGTGCTGGCGGGGCTGCGCGCACGCGATCTCTGTGAAGGCATTGAGGTGCAGCTGGCGTACTGCAGCCAGCAGGGCGCGATTCTCAGTATCGATTTTCTGCTTGCCAGCGCACAGCGTGAAGGTTGTGCGGCGGTGGAAGCGTTGTTGTTCCACTGGCTGCAACAACTGGCGGATATTGAATCAGAGCAGCTGGCGCACTACGCGGCGCTGGCAACCCGGCAGTTTGCTCAGCTGAGCACTGTTGACCAGTTGCGCGCCCGTGCATTTGGTTTTCCGCCGCCGCCGCAACCGCTGGACGGCGATTTCCGCATGCAGTGGCAGGCTTTGCTGCCGCAGCTCAACGCCGACAATCTGACCCGGTTATGGGTCTCGCCACAGGCGGAAGCTGCGGATTATGCCTCGCAGGGTTTCCGCTTTGACCTGACCACCGCCAGCTGGCCGGTTGAGAATCTGCCTGCCGATACGCCACCGTGGCAGTTTTACCCGCTGAACCAGCCAGCCGTTGCGCCTGAACTGCCCGCCGCCCGCTGCCCGCTGCCGCATTATGACGCAGGAGAAATACCCGTGCTGCTGCTGTCGCCTGCGCCCGGCTATCCGCTGCCGGAGTATTGGGGGGAGAAGCTGCGCAACGGGCTGCGCAGTCTGGTCGCCGAATGTGCTCATGCCGGCGGGCAGCTCAGTTTCAGCGCAGAGCAGGGCAACTGGCTGCTAACGCTGAGCGCTGAACCGCAACGACTGCTGGCGACGATGGATCGCGTACAGCAGCAGATTCGGTTGTTGTGCGTGGCGGGACATGAGCAGGGTGCGCGTCAGTATCAGCAGCACCAGCAGCAGTGGCGCTCAGCCATTGCGGTGCGGGCGCTGTTGCAGCAGTTACCGCTGATTATTAATGGCGATACGCAGAAAGCGGATACGTGCTGGCCACAACAGCCATGGAATGCGGCGCTGTACGGTGGCGATAACCTGTTACAACAGCAGCTGGCGCGCCTGCTGATGCATTTCCCTGCCGCGATCAATCCGCCGTTACCGTCTGCAGCCGCGCCTGAAGCCACACAGATGAGTTACAGTGTCACTGTAACCGGCAGTGATGCCGCCGTTCTACTGTTTTGCCCGTTAGCCGGGCAGAGCGCCAGCGATCATGCGGCCTGGCGACTGCTGGCGGCGCTGTTTGCACCACGCTTTTTCCAGCAGCTGCGTGCTGAACAGAATCTCGGTTATGTGGTGAGCTGCCGTTTTCAGCAGCTGGCCGGGGTCAGCGGTATTCTGTTTGCGGTGCAGTCGCCGACGCACAGCACAGCGGCAATCCGCCAGGCTGTGATGGCGTTTATCGAAGGGATGGCGCACGAGATTGCGACGCTGGATGCGCAGCAGCTCGCCAGCCAGCGCCGCAGCCTGCTGGCAAGCGTGGCGGATAGGCCCGCTGAGCGTATTGCCCGTTGCAGCGCGCAGTGGCTGGCACAGCAGGGTTATGCCGCCGCGCTCAGCGCAGAAGCCATTAACCCGTTCTCTGCCGCACAGCTGTTGCAGTATTATCAGCAGCTGCTGGCGTCGCAGGAAAAATGGTGGCTGGTCGTCAGTGATAACCATTCTGATATCGTTTCATACTAAGCGCCGACCGGGAGTCAGACCGTCGTCATGAATAATGATACTGACCGCCAATGAAATAAGCGTTTTGTAGTATCTAAATTAGCCATGTTGCCTATATTCCTCAAAATAATTCACAGGAGGAGTATTATGTCTTTAAGTCATTACATAAAAGCACATTGCTTTCATTCCACCACGGCGCTGTATGAGCTCGCGTGGCAAAAACATCTCTACGGCGCTCGTGGCAAAACGCAGGGGTGCCTCAATGTCGCGATCAATGTCATTGAGGTGAAGCAGCTGAACTGCTGTGCGGATCTGCTGATTACCCGTTCGGAAAAGCGCGCCAGCGAACTGGATATAAAGATTAGAAAATGTCAGCGCTTTCTTAATCATTTAAAATCGATACGCGATAACCCGGTTGATTCAGTTACGGCGCTGGAAAATATGATCATCAGACGCACACCGATATTTTCCAGTCATTACCAATTAAGAAATTGCGAACCCGTACGTAACGCGGCGCTGGAGAAATATTTCCAGCCAGAGAAGACAATAGGGTGAGGGGATTTCCGCGCTGAGTTTTTCTCAGCGCGGAAAAGATTATTTCTTATGCCAGTAGGCTACCGTGCGTAATAACTGAGCATCAATATGGCGCTTTTCGAAATAGCTGCCATAGCCCAGCACCGTTTCGCCTTCGCCGGTCAGCCACAGGAAGTAGTCATTTTCCGGCACATCCAGCTGCTGCAGTCGTTCCGCGATCTGCTGGCGCTCTTCGCCGACAAACCAGTTCAGCGTCACGCCGCGCAGGTTAAGAGGGTCAAAGTAGCTTTTGCTGGCGGCATCGTGTACAGCAATAAACGCCTGTACCTCCACCGGCTGGTTCAGGCAGCTGAGCGCGGCCAGGCGGCGCAGCAGGGCGGGCATGCCGGTTTCATCGCAGACATACAGCTGCCAGTGATAGCTTTCCGGCACCACCAGAGAGCCGCGCGGGCCGCCAATCGTCAGCGAGTCGCCTGGCTGCGCATTGCGCGCCCAGTCGCTGGCGACACCCGCTTCGTGAATATAAAAATCCAGTGTCAGTTCATTACGCAACGCGTCGTACATTGGCGTGTAATCACGCGCCTGCGGGCGCACGCCTTCCGGCCAGACGATGCCGTCTTCACTGAGGGTCGGTGGCGCAAAGTCCGCGCCTGGCTGCGGGAAAAACAGCTTGATATGGTCATCAAAACCGGAAGAAACAAAACCCGCCAAATCTGCACCGCCCAGCACTACGCGCTGGAAATTACCGGCAATGCGCTGGTTGCTTAATACCTGCAGGGTGCGAAAACGCAGCTCATTGCGTACGCGCTTTGGATAGTTCACCGCCGGCTGTGGGGTAAGACTCGTTGTCATTTATTTCTGCCTTATTGTTAGCTCTCTTATCATTTTTATGATGGCACAGGTGAGAACAGCAATCATTACACTGCGTGCTGAATCACCCACTGACGGCGGCAAATCCTGCCCGTAATCAATACCCTCCGGCCGTTGCCATATACAGCGTGTGCCCGCACCTATATGATAAGTGACACCTCATCACTAATTTGACCCAGAGACCTATGTCCGATTTGACGCATATTGCGCAGCAGCTGGCCATTCAGGCCCAGGCTGAGATGGAAGATAAACAACAACAGGATCTGGCGCTGATGCAGCGCGTACTGGAAATTTATGGTCAGAAGACCGTCGCTGAACTGCTGCGGAAAGTGAGCCAGACCGAGTGGACGCGTGAAGCGATCAATCGCTGGGTGAAAGGCAAATGTGCGCCGAAGGTGCTGACCCATGCTGAAGTCACGCTGCTGCACAAAATGCTGCCCGCTGCGCCGGAAAAAACGGATTACCGTTTCCGCTTTATTGACCTGTTTGCCGGTATTGGCGGCATTCGTAAAGGTTTTGACGCGATTGGCGGCCAGTGCGTATTCACCAGCGAATGGAATGCGGAAGCGGTGCGCACCTACAAAGCCAACTGGTATAACGAGCCAGGCAAACATAGCTTTAACCGCGATATTCGCGAAGTGACGCTGAGCGGCTCGCCTGAGGTATCGGAAGAGCAGGCGTACCAGCATATCGATCGCCATATTCCCTATCATGACGTGCTGCTGGCTGGCTTTCCCTGCCAGCCGTTCAGCCTGGCGGGGGTTAGCAAAAAGAATGCGCTGGGGCGGAAGCACGGTTTCGAATGTGATACCCAGGGAACACTGTTCTTCGACGTGGCGCGTATTATCGCTGCCAAACGTCCGGCAATCTTCGTGCTGGAGAACGTTAAGAACCTGAAAAGCCACGATAAAGGCAACACCTTCCGCGTGATTATGGCGACGCTGGATGAGCTGGGTTACGAAGTGGCGGATGCGGCGGCGATGGGCGCTGATGACCCGAAAGTGATTGATGGCCGGCACTTCCTGCCGCAGCACCGCGAGCGTATTGTGCTGGTGGGTTTCCGCCGCGATCTGGCGATTCATCAGGGCTTTACCCTGCGTGATATTGCGCAATTTTATCCGCCGCAGCGCCCTGCCGTGGCTGATTTACTGGAAAGCGAGCCTGACGAGAAATATATCCTGACGCCAAAACTGTGGGAGTATCTTTATAACTATGCCAAAAAGCACCAGGCAAAGGGCAATGGCTTTGGTTATGGGCTGGTGAATCCGCGCAACAGTCAGGCGGTGACCCGCACTTTATCGGCGCGCTACCACAAAGATGGCTCGGAAATTCTCATCGATCGTGGCTGGGATCAGGCGCTGGGCGAGGCTGATTTCGCCGATGCCCGCAACCAGCAGCAGCGTCCGCGCCGCCTGATGCCGCGTGAGTGCGCCCGTCTGATGGGCTTTGAGCAACCGGGCGAAAAACGCTTCAACATCCCGGTCTCAGACACTCAGGCGTACCGTCAGTTTGGCAATAGCGTGGTGGTGCCGGTGTTTGCTGCGGTGGCGCAGCTGCTTGAGCCGTATATCGCTAAGGCGGTGGTGTTACAGCAGATGGCAGAAGAGGCGTAGCGCAACCTGCGCGAGAAAAAAGGCTCTCCAGCGAGCTAATGCCAGTCAGTTAAGCACTGTGCTGTGCCCACGCTGCCTGACTGTTCCTCCGCTATGTGAGTGCAGTGTGGTTTTTAACAGCAGGTATGGGTTATCAGAAACCTGGCGTCTTTTAAAACAGCGGGCAGCGAAGGTCAAAGGGGGCGCAGACTCTGCTGCGAAAGGGCTATCCGCAGCGTGGCGCGAGGACCGCCCTGTAGCCGCTGAGGCTGTGTCCCCCTTCACGGGCAGCTCAGCGAAAAAATAGAGCACTGCAGGCCTGATCCTTTCGTTATGTCTTCAGACACAAAACCACCAGGTTGCTTAACTTACTGGCATTATCTCCAGCGAGATCCTTTTTTGTTTATTGCGGCGCAATGCCGGTATTCACCCGTTTTCCAATATCCCTGAGTTTGGAAAATTGCTCCGCCAGCTGCGGGCCATCATCCAGGCTCATCACAAACATCCACAGATAGGTCATTACCGAGTAAATATGACCCGAGTTCTGGTAGCCTTTCAGCGCCAGCAGGCTGATGGTCAGCGCGAATAGCAGAGCGCTGATCAGGCCAATACTCAGGTAACCCAGCGCTTCACGATCCGACAGCCGCACCCGCAGGCGCGCCAGCATCGCGTAATGGCGGCCGAGCAGATGTTCACTGGCGCTGCCAACAAAGCCCACCTCTTTTTCCAGCCGGTTGTTCACCCGCTCATACAGCAGGTCATTTTTACGGGTAAACCCTGGCAGCAACGCGGCAAAGATCAGCAGCGACAGCAGGCAGCCGAGTCCGACCCAGAATTCCAGCATCAGCAGCATGGTCGCGGCGCCGATGATGGTCGCCAGCGAGGTGATCAGCACCGGAAAGTGTTTTTCAAAGAAGTCGACAAACTCGCGCGACAGGGTTACCCGCGCCGCAATGGTGGAGTGCAGATGATTATCACGCCGCTGCGCCATAATCACCGGTACCGCCAGTTCGGCATAAATTTTGGCAAAAGTGCGGGTATCGACGCTGCGTCTGGCGGCGCCCAGCCCCCACATCGCCAGTACCACCACGGCATACAGCAGCGCCTGCACAACATCACCTTTAACAATGGCGTTAATGGCGAATCCCGCAAACAGCGGGTAGGTCAGCAACAGGATATTTTCCGCTGCGACCAGAGCAAAGGTCAGCACCAGACGTTTCGCATTGAGTCTGGCAAGTGTTTTCAGCGTGCGCCACGCGCTCTGTTGCGGGACGCTAACAGTATTTTTTATTTCAGACATAGTGTTATATTTGCCGGATAACGGAGTTTGAGCGGCTGCTCAAATGTGAGTGAAATCTACTTGAGCAACTGCTCAAAGTCAATGCGGAGAACATGCGTGAAGCGTGAGATAAATGCCAGCCTGAAAGATGAGCTGCTTGATGGCGCCATCACTTTATTCAAAGAAAAGGGCATCGATAAGGTCACGACGCGTGAGCTGACAGACTTAATTGGCATTTCACGCAGCCATCTCTACCACTATTTCAAAGACTGGCATTCACTGTGCATTGCGGCCTGTGCGCGTTTTATGTATCACGAATATCAGCAGACGGCGCAAGAGGTGGCGCAACTGTCACCTCACCAGGCGCTGCAGCGGCTGATTGCCGAGTTTTTACCGCTCAGCGATGACCCCAGCTGGCCGCTGTATATGGATATCTGGCGACTGGCGCAGCATAACGATGAGTATGCTGAACTGACTGGCGGCATCATTAACGAGTGGGATCGACTGATGGAAAACGTTATCGCGGCCGGTATCCGGCAGGCGCTGTTTAAGCCGGTGGATGCCGCACGCGTCGCGCGCCAGCTTGGCGCGCTGATTAACGGCTATGCCGATATCCTGCTGTTTCCCGCCGCGCTGCACAGCAGAGAGCAGGTGATCGACGAAATCAATGAGGTGGTGGCGCTACTGCTTGCTCCAGCGAACTAAGGGTTGATTCAAGCCCGCGCACGCTGGGCGGGTAGACCTCAAAACGCGACAAATTGAACCTGGGTCTCCTCGTCTAAACGGTGCCATAAAGAAGGCCGGAATCGCTTCCGGCCTTTGTCAGTCAAATTATCGGTCAGTCACCTACGCCCTGGCACGTTTCGCCCGGCGCTGCTTACGCAGCTTATCGATCAAGCGATGCGCCTCAGCGTGGCTCGCCACGGCAGGTGATGAGCCGCTCAGCGGTTTTTGCGCGGTTTCACGCAGCGTGAAGACAGTAATAAGTCCTATCAGACCCGCGCCCATCATATAGTAGGCGGGCATCATCACATTCTGCGTGGTGTCGACCAGCCATGCGGTCACCAGCGGCGTGGTGCCGCCAAACAGCGACACTGACAGATTAAAACCAATCGCCAGCGCACTGTAACGGATATCGGTGACGAACAGCGCGGGTAACGTCGCGGGCATGGTGCCGCTGAAGCAGGTGTGCAGGAAACCAAGCACTACCAGTCCGCCAAACACGGCCAGCATATTGCCGGAACCAATCAGCATAAAGCAGGGGATGGCCAGCAATATCAATCCGGCAGCGCCCAGACCAATCACCGGACGGCGGCCAATACGGTCAGTCCAGTAGCCCCACGCCAGGGTAAGCGGCATCATCACAAACATGATCACCATCACTAACAGCAGCCCGGTCAGCTCGCTCATGCCCAGCACGCTGGTCAGGTAGCTTGGCATATAGGAGGTCAGCATATAGTTGGAGACGTTAAATACCAGCACCAGGCCGATGCATTTGAAGATTTGCTTGCGATGTTTGTGCAGCATTTGCAGCAGGGTGAGCCGCGGCTTGCTGTGTTCCAGCGCTTCCTGCTTATCCATATGCTCTTTAAAGGCTGGTGTTTCCTCCAGTTTGAGGCGGATATAGAGGCCAAACAGTCCTAACGGCGCGGCGAGGAAGAACGGTATACGCCAGCCCCATGCATGCATCGCCTCTGTCGGCAACACCGCAATCATGATCGTCACCAGGCTGGCGCCAAGCAGGTAGCCGCCCAGCGTACCGAATTCCAGGAAGCTGCCCATGAAACCACGGCGTTTATCGGTGGAATATTCGGCGATAAAGGTGGCTGCACCGCCGTACTCGCCGCCGGTGGAGAAACCCTGAACCATGCGGGCAACCAGCAGCAGGATCGGAGCCGCGATGCCTATGGTGTTATAGTCAGGGATTAAACCGATACAGAAGGTGCCCGCAGACATCATGATCATGGTTATTGCCAGGATCTTCTGGCGGCCATAACGATCGCCCAGCGGGCCAAACACCATTCCACCGAGTGGTCGCACCAGGAAGGCGGCGGCAAAGGTGCCAAAAGAAGCGATTAATTGCGCGGCGCTGCTGGCGTCCGGGAAGAACACCTGACCAATGATCACCGCCAGATAACTGTAAACACCAAAGTCAAACCACTCCATGGTATTACCCAGTGCCGCAGCGCCGACGGCGCGTTTCAGCAGGCTGTTATCGATAACGGTGATGTCATCGACGGTTAATTCCTGCGCTGCTGTTTCTGAATGCTGTTGTTGAGATAAAGTCGTTCCGTTGCTCATAAACTCCCCATGAGTGCAGATGGAGCGATCTTATAGCTTTCGCAGCCGTACCACATATCAAGGGAAATGAAAGCTATAAGAGGCTGTGGATGTTGACATGCCATGAATTTTTGGCAGCGCGACACCTTAATTAAAAATCGACTATAGTGCAAATTTCTGGTCGTAATCGCTGATAATCCAGTCGTCAGATGAATATTAACAGGATGAACACGTTATTTACCTTTAGAAAATATTGTCAGACTGACACTGCTGATAAGCCGGTGGTGCTGGCAATGCCGGATTTATCCGCATGGCAGGGGGAATACCTGCTATTTCCCTCAGAGCACAACCACTGCGCAGCAGAGGCAGCCTGTCAGTGATTTGTCCAGCCGTGCTATGAGCCATGACAAATCTTGAACTGGCGCTGGCGGGAATTCATCATAATCAGATTATCAGCTGATTTCTGAGGTAAAAATGGAGTCATTTATCGCGCCGGTTGCGCTGGAAAAAGCCTACCGTTTAATTAACCATGGCCCGACCGCGCTGGTGTCAGCGCGTTATCAGGGTACGGAAAATGTGATGTCGGCGTCGTGGGTGTGCGGGCTGGACTTTATCCCGGCCAAACTGACGGTGGTGCTGGATAAAATAGCCTGTACCCGCCAGCTGGTCGAGCAGAGCGGTGAGTTCGTGATTCAGGTGCCGACGGTGGCCCAGCTGCAGATGACCCATTTCCTTGGCACCACCAGCCTGCACAATCTGCCAGACAAACTGGCGCGCGCCGGGGCGGAGCTGTTCAGCATCGACGGCCGCGATCTGCCTTTTGTCAAGGGCTGCGCCGCGTGGCTGGCCTGCCGCCTGATCCCGGAACCGCATAACCAGCAGGCACACGATCTGTTTATCGGTGAAATCACCGGCGCCTGGGCTGACAGCCGGGTATTCCGCGACGGCCACTGGCAGTTTGAACATGCCGATCCGGCGCTGCGCAGTCTGCATTACATCGCTGGCGGACAATTCTATGCCACCGGTGAGCCGCTGGTGGTGGCGGATTTTCAGCAACACTAAATCTGCTGCCAGATTGAGTTAAGGAAAGACCGGATGCTTTTTCCGGTCTTTTTTTATCTGCAATGCCAGCACGTCACAAAATCGTCATCTGGGTTTGTTAGTTTTCTGCACCTCTGTGAATTATAAAAGATTTTATTATGCTTAATTCTCAAGTTGGTGCGCCAGTCACCCCCTTTAAATCCCGGGCAAAACATTTCACAACCTCGTTATTACGTTATTTACCGCTGAATTTCGCCACCCGCACGTTCAGCATCCTTTCCGGTTGTATTACGGTCATTCTGCTGTTTTCCTCACTGCAGCTGTTCTCCTCGCTGCTGACGTCAAAAATTCTCCATGTTGCCAATAGTAACAGCGCGGCCACCAGCGCATTGCGCCAACAGCAAATGACACTCGATCGCGCGCGCATGGCGCTGCTGATGGCCAGCGATAAGCTGAACCGCGCCGGTGTTTACTATATGGAAGATAAAGAGACCGGCTCTGTCGGCAGCTGGAGCAGCCTGCTGGAAGAGGCGCAGGTTGCCTTAAAAGAGTCGCAACAAGCCTGGCAGCAGTTTACCGCGTTAAGTCACAACACGCCGCCGGAAGAGCAGGCGGTGCTGGACGCGCTGAAAGCGAGCTATGACATGTTCTATAGCGGCATTGTCGAAGAAGCCGATGGTCTGGCGCAGAAGGGCAATATTGACGCTTTTTTTAATGTGCCGGTGCAGGCGTTTCAGACTGATTTTAACGATAAATATTTCCAGTTTCAGGCGGTGAGTCAGCAGTTATCAGACAAGCTCAGCGGCAGCCTGCTGGTCTCACTGCAGCAGGCGAAATGGCTGTCATTCGCCACACTGGGCTTTCTGTTACTGATCGGCATCGCGGTCTGGTGGGGGGTTAATAAGTGGGTGATCCGCCCGCTAAAACAGGTCAACGCGCAGTTGCAGGTGATGGCGCAGGGCGACTTATCTGACAGTTCGCTGGCTGTGACGCAAGGCAGCCGTGAGGTGATACAGCTGGCGCAAAATATGCGCGCTATGCAGCAGGGGCTGGTCACCCTGGTAGAAGATGTGCGTCACGCTTCAGGGCATATCAGTCTGAATATCGGGCATCTGCTGCAGGGCAACGAAGAGCTGACCACGCAGGCAGCGACCCAGCAGCAGGCGCTGGGTCAGGCGCGCGATAATCTGACATCGCTTAATGAACGGGTGAAAAACAATGTGCTGCATGCCCGCGAAGCCAATAATCAGTCGGAACAGGCGCGCAAGCTGGCGGTCACTGGCAGCGAAGTGATGCTGAAAGTTGAGCAGTCGATGAAGGGCATCGTCAGCCAGTCGGCGGAGATGAGCGGCATTGTCGACATCATCAAAAGCGTCGCCTTTCAGACCAATATTCTGGCCCTGAACGCCACCATTGAAGCGGCGCATGCCGGTGCGCACGGGCGTGGCTTCGCCGTGGTGGCGCGGGAAGTGGGGCTGCTGGCCAATAAAAGCAGCAAATCGAGCCAGGATGTGCACCAGCTGATCCACAGTTCGGCGCAACAGATTGGCAAGGGTGCTGAATCGGTTGGCCAGCTGGGTGACAGTCTGCAACAGGTGCTGCGTGTCATCGCGGAACTGAATGCGCTGGTGCAGGAGATCACCGCAGAATCGGTGCACCAGAGTCAGGGTATTGAAGATATTGCGGAGCGTATTGCTACACTGAACCTGGTGACCGAGCGTAATTACGCGCTGGTGAATGATGCGGCATCCTCTTCAGCGAAGCTTTCCGGCCAGTGCCATAGCCTGCAACAGGCGATTGCGCGCTTCCATCTGCCAGCCTGAGAGCTTTGCCGCGTAAGGAGTCATGATGCTGAGCAATCTGTTTCGCGATTTTCCGGCTGCGGCGCTTAACGCGCAGGAAGAGACTTTTGAAGCGCTGCTGGCGCACCCGGGTATCCGCATTGAGCGGATTATCTCCACCGGGCAGGCCAGCCCGGTGGATTTCTGGTATTGCCAGCCACAGGATGAATGGGTGCTGGTCGTGCAGGGCTCGGCAGGCTTGCAGTTTGCCGATGAAGACCGGGTACGTGAACTGCAAGCCGGGGATTTCGTCAATATCGCCGCGCAGCGGCAACACCGTGTCGCCTGGACCGCCGCCGGTGAAACCACTATCTGGCTGGCGGTGCATTATGGTGATTTAACCTCTCAGGCGACCGACGCGCCAGCGACTCCCGCGCGGCAAATGTAATCCTCCAGTACGCCAGCGTCAGCGCTGGCAACGATCGCGCCAATATAGCCATCGGGGCGCACCAGTATCCAGTCGCCGTCTCTGACGGCATAGGCATGGGCAAAATGGCCTGCGTGATCGGTAAGGTCACCCTCATGGCCGATAATATGGATGTTTAAACCCGGACGGGGAGCGATCTGCTGCTGTTCAGTGTGATAACCAAGCAGGGTCCAGTGAGCGCCACGGAACAGAGCGAACAACCTCATGGTCTCTCCCGCAGCGTTGCGCATGGGAGCATCTGGCGCGCGATCGCCTGACTGTAATCCGTGTTCGCGAAGCGGTGCAGTCAGCGCCAGCGACGAACCGCGATAGCCGATATCAAGCTGGTGAACTTCGCGGTCGCGCTTCATCACGTCCTGTTGTTGTGCGGTCAGCAGCGTTGTTGCCAGACCGAGCATTGCCGCCGCAACCGGACGGCGCTCCTCCTGATAACTCTCCAGCAAACTGTCTGGCGCGCCGTTGACGACCGCCGCCAGCTTCCAGCCGAGATTCCACGCATCCTGGATACTGGTATTCAGCCCCTGACCACCGGTTGGCGGATGGATATGCGCAGCGTCGCCGACAAGGAACACACGGCCGATGCGGTAGTGATCCGCCAGGCGGGCGCTCATGCTGTACGCAGAGGCCCAGCAGACGGCGTGGATCGCGATATTATCGCGCCCGGTGCGCTCTGCGACTATTTGCGTCAATCCTGAGGCGGAAAGATCAATATCGCCCTCTGCTGCAAGCGGTCCCTGAATCTGGAACATATCCGTGCCCGCGAGCGGACAAAGAGAGATTTGCCGTGCCATATCGCTGCCGTTAAAACGGTGCCAGGCATCGCGCGTGAGTCCTGTCAGCATCACATCCGCGACCAGCGCACGTACACCGAGATTTTTACCAGGAAAATCAATGGCAAGCGCATTGCGGACAAAACTGCGTCCGCCATCTGCGCCAGCAAGCCAGCGCGCACGAATGGTCTCTTCGCCAGACGCCGTGGCGACAACCGCCGTCACGCCCTGATCATCCTGCGTCAGTGCCTTCAATGCGCAGCCGAACTCGGGAGCATGTCCCAGTGCCAGCAAATGCTCACGCATCACCGCTTCTGTGAGAAATTGCGGCACCATTAATGGCTGCTGGTAAGGCTCTGCGGGAGTAGGGGAACGTTGCTCAGTTATCAGCGAATCCTGAAAGCTGCCATCAGCCTGGTAACGGCGCAGGGGAGGATAGGGGCCGCCCGCTGCGACGATGCGCTCAAGGATGCCAAGCTGATCAAAAATCTCCTGCGTGCGCGGCTGGATGCCCTTGCCACGCGAGCCAGGAAAAGGGGACGAAATTTTATCTATCAGGCGAAAAACGATCCCTCTTTGCGCCAGTTCCAGCGCCAGAGTCAGCCCGGCAGCGCCTGCGCCGCAGATCAATACATCAACATCGAATGCTTTCATTTGATCACCTTATGCATATATGTGTATTATGCACATAATATGTTGCAGGGAGAGAATAGATGTCAACTGAAAATGTGCAAAATACACATATTGAGCTGCAGCTGCGTGAATTGCACAGTGCATTGCTTGAAATCGTGGGGGTGATGAACCGCCCGCAGCGTGATGAGGAGCTGATCCAGGCCGCTGGCATATCTCTCGAACGCGCGCTTTTTCCTTTGCTGGTGCTGGTGGAGCGGCTGGGGCCAATTGGCGTAGTGGAACTGGCCGATCGCGTGGGACGCGATTACACCACGGTCAGCCGCCAGGTCGCGAAACTTGAAAGTCAGTCTCTGGTACTGCGCCAGGCCAATGCCACCGATCGACGTATTCGTGAAGCGGTGATCACCCGCGAGGGTAAGGCGATGACAGAACGCATTGATGATGCGCGTAAAAAATATGCCCGGACGATTTTTGCTCACTGGAATGAGCAGGATATCAGAGATCTGGTGCGGCTGATGAGCCGCTTTGCCCGTGACTTAACAAGTGAATAGCCGGTCATGTTGAGCAGAACGATTTCGCCATAGTGAAAGACTGCATCGCTAAGCAGAAGCGTTAAGGCGGGTGTCCGCCACCCGCCTGATGGTCTGATGTAACTGATTAGCGCGGTGCGCGCAGACGAACCAGCAGAGCCGCCGCCGCTGCCAGTGAGGCCAGCGCCACCACGCCACTCCAGCCAAAACTTTCCAGCGCTTTACTGCCCAGCGCCGCGCCACTCGCCATGCCGATAAACACCAGGGTAAACATAATTGCATTCAGGCGACTGCGTGCACCCGGGTTGATGGCGTAGATAATGGTCTGGTGGGACACCAGCGTAGCCTGTACGCCGAGATCGAAGCCGACGGCGCTCAGCACAATCAGCGCCAGCTGCGCCGGAACCGGCAGGGCGGGCAGAGCAAACATCAGCGCAAACGAAACCAGCACCAGGCTGGCGCCCAGTTTGGTAACGTAGCTGGCGCCATGACGATCCGCCAGCGATCCCGCCAGAGGCGCCGCCAGCGCACCTGCCGCTCCCGCCAGGCCAAAGGAACCCGCCACCGCACTGCCAAGCTGGTAGCGTTCCGCCAGCATCATCGCCAGCGTTGACCAGAAGGCGCTGAAGCCGACGGAGAGTAAACCCTGCGCCACTGCGGCGTAGCGTAATTCAGCATGTTCACGCCACAGTTTGCCTAATGAACGCAGCAGCGCCGGATACGACAGCGACGTCTGCGGTTTAAACGCAGGCAGAATGCGCCAGATAGTCAGAGTGATCAGCAATACGCCCGCCGCCGCCAGCAGATAGACGCTGCGCCAGCCAAAATATTGCGCCACGATGCCGCTAAACACACGCGACAGCAGGATCCCCGCCAGCAGCCCGGTCATCACCATACCGACAATTTTACCGCGACGATTTTCCGGCGCGAGAGTGGCGGCGGCCGGAATAATATCCTGCGCCACAGTCGCCATCAGGCCAATTGCCAGGCTGCTGAGCAGCAGCAGCGGGAAAGAACCGGCAAAGCCGCACAGCAGCAGGGTAACCGCCAGCAGTGCACCCTTGATAAGAATAATTTGCCGCCGGTCGTGGCGGTCACCCAGCGGCGCCAGCAGCAGAATGCCGAGCGCGTAGCCAATTTGCGTCAGGGTCGGCACCATGCCACTGTCGCCGGTGGTGGTGTTAAAGGCGCTGGCCATAATGCTCAACATTGGCTGACTGTAGTAAATCGAGGCGACGCTCAGCCCGGCGCCCGCCGCCAGCAGAAAGACGGTGGAAGTGGATAACGCATTATCCTCGCGCGCAGTGCGCGGTTCGGCGGAAACAAACTGGCTCATGGAAAACTCCGATATTGGAAAGTGGCGCTATTTTTATCCTGCGGCGGCAGAAACGGTAGCGGGCAGTCATGCAGAACTGTTATACATACTGCGTATGAACACTATTGTTATCCCGGGTGGCGACCGTATAGCCCTGTTGCAAACCTTTGTGCGCATTATTGAAAGCGGCAGTCTTTCGGCGGCAGCACAGCAGCTGGCAACCACACAACCGACCATCAGCCGACGCCTGCAGACGCTTGAGCAACTGCTGGGCGTAAAACTGATCCAGCGCACCACGCACAGCATGACGCTGACCGATGACGGTGAACGCTGTTACCGCCAGGCGCAAAAACTGATCGCTGACTGGCTGGTGATGGAGGATGAAGTCAGCCGGGTGCGCGATGAACCGGTTGGCGTACTGCGCGTGCGTGCGCCGCATGCTTTTGGGCAGGATCAGATGATCGCGCCGCTGGCGGAGTATCTGCAGCGCTATCCGCAGGTCAGTGTGGAGTGGATGCTGAATGACCGCTCGCCGGATTTTGTCGCCGAGGGTATCGACTGTGCGATTCAGGTCGGGGCGATAACCGATCCTTCCGTGGTGGCCGTTCTGCTGGCGGAAGTGCCGCGTATCCTGGTGGCTGCGCCATCACTGCTGGCACGCTGTCCGTCGGTGGCGCAGGTGGCGGATCTGGCACAGTTACCCTGGCTGGCATTAAGCAGCTTCTACCGTACAGAAGTGACGCTGCAGCACACCGCCAGCGGTGAATTTTACCAGCTGCCGATTGCGCCACGGCTGAGCAGTGACAGCCTGTATGCGGTACGCAAAGCGGCGCTGGGCGGCATGGGCACGGCGATTATCTCGTCGTGGGTAGTGCAGGAGGATCTCGCCAGCGGACGTCTTGAGCAGTTGCTGCCCGCCTGGCAGGCGCCGCCGCTGCCGGTTTATCTGCTCTATCCCTGGGCCAGCTACTATCCGGCGCGTTTGCGTAAGTTTATGGAATTAATGAAAGCGGTGATGCCACAGCTGACGGGTACCCAGCCACCGAAGCACGGCAAGGAGTAATCATTCGCACGTAACTCTGCCAACGCGGTGACGATATGTGGGTTGTCACCGCACATATCAAATAGTAACGGGGTGAAACTATGCGGGGCAGATAACATCGCGGCGCCTGCGTATGTGTTATTCGGTAATGCAGGACAGGATGCCAGTCTCAATTCTGCACGTCAGGACTTCAATCAATCCATCCGGAGATAGCAGTCATGGCCAAACTTGAATCCCCCCGCAGTTTTCGTCAGGTCACGCTCGATACGGGTGACTTCTTACGCTGGAATTATCCAGGAATAGCCGATTTATCAAAGATATTGATCTCATATACAGCCATAAAAGAAGTCAAAGAATTCCAGATCTCTGAACGACAAGGGAGCAACACGACGTTACTGAAATCGCTGCCGGGTAACCAGTTTGAGCTGGCTATCCCGCCGGAATGGATTGGGCGCTCGGTCGTGATTACCGCCACGATTTCAGATGAGAATAAAGAGTGGCAAGGTAAGGTCAGCGAAGCGAGCCTGCCAGTGGTCGTTACTGGCGAAGCATGCATTCCGGCAGAAAATAAACTGCCGCCATGGTTTATCCGAATGGAAGATGCCGCGCAAAAAACACTGAGCGACAGCCGCTATTATCAGGAATGGCTGAGCTATACCGCAAACTTGTGCAGTGATGTTCGCCGTGTATATAGCGACACGCCGAAAGTAAAAACCGTCGCCTGGCGCGTGGCAGAGGATACCAAGCTCCTGTTTCATGGCGATGAGGAAGGTCGTCCGCCGGAAGAGATTTTTGTTACCGGACTGACGGCGCCAGAACCGCTTGGCTCGATGGAAATGCGCAACGGCGCTCATAAGGGGGCACTGGAAAGCTTCTCTTACTCTTTTCACGTTGCCGCTGAGTTTGCAGGCTATGACCCGCAAGAGTTCCCGGGACTCGGCAGATATGTCTATCTTATTTCGGTGAATGGGGGTCTGGATGTTGAAGAGTCGTTGCATCCCGGCAGCACAACCGAGGCGGAAATCGCCTACCCTGGCGGTGTCCATCGCAACCATATTGTCGGCGCGCTGACGATGGATGATGAACTGAATATCACGGCCTATCAGTCCAACCCGTGGTTCAGGCTGTCAGATAACGTGCCACCCGAAGGCTATGTCGATGTGATCACCGTGTGTTCCGCGCCGCTCAGTATCAGAACCCACCTCAATCCCGCCAACCAGCCGATCGTGCATCCGGAGATGGTGCGAGTGAAAGCCGGTACACCAGTGCAGGTTTCGCTGGCGGATGTGCAGGGAAAACCTTTTGTCAGCGCCTGGCGCATCAACAATGTGCTGTCCGATTTTGACTCTCTGAACCAGACCGGTGCTTCCTCCTGCCTGGTTGATACCAGCCAAACACGCCCGGACCGCACCATCATGGTGGAAGCAGTACAGGACTACGATTTCCTTGATTATCATAACGATGTCATCGATCAGCGACGAATCAAACCAGAAGGCATTGTCCTGGTGCCGCGAAAAGGTCCCACCGAGTTTATGGTGCAGGCCAGCACCAGCGATGATGATCGCTACGATTATCATTTTAAATGGACGCCGCCGGTCACGCTGACCGGCGTCACTGGCTACCGCATCTACCTGATTCGCAAAAGTCGCCGCCACTATGAGCGGATCGAGGTGCTGTTCGTCGGCGGGGCGGATACGCGTGAGGGCATCTTACACGCGACGCAGTTCCCGGCTTACGACAGCGAATTTATCGTCACGGCGTGTATTGGCTATCATATGGAAACAGGTGATTCACTGTTAGCGAGTGAGCCACAGCCGAAACGGCGCTGATACTGAGCAGGAAGGAGAGGTGTCGTTCACAAGAGTGCTAAAGCAGGGGAACGGAAATCCGTTTCCGTTCCCGGTCTGCTGCCGCTTAATACGGTGCAGGCAGGTTTTTACGTTCCAGCTGGAAGTGATTGACCAGATTTTCCAGTAATACTGCCTGTTCTTCCAGCGCATTAGCAGAAACGGAAGAGGCGGAGACCAGCGAAGCGTTCTGCTGGGTGGTGGTATCCAGTTCGCTCACCGCACGGGCAATCTGCTCGATACCGCGGCTCTGCTCTTCAGAAGCGGAAGAGATCTCTTCCATAATATCGTTAACGCGATGGATAGCGCTGACCACGTTTTCCATGGTTTCGCCAGCACGCACCACCTGCGCATTGCCGTTATCAATACGGCTCACCGATTCATTGATCAGCTGCTCGATATCTTTGGCTGCCTGCGAACTGCGCTGCGACAGATTACGCACTTCGCTGGCCACCACGGCAAAGCCACGCCCCTGTTCACCGGCACGCGCGGCTTCCACTGCTGCGTTCAGCGCGAGGATATTGGTCTGGAAGGCGATGCTGTTAATCACCGCAGTAATATCAGCGATCTTCTTCGAGCTGGCGGAGATATCGCCCATGGTTTGCACCACTTCACGCACTGCGGCGCCGCCAACAGCAGCAGTTTTTGACGCTTCGGCGGCAATCTCGCTGGCGTGACGCGCGTTATCGGCGTTGTTTTTCACCGTCGAGGTCAGCTGTTCCATGCTGGCGGCGGTTTCCACCACGGCGGCAGCCTGCTGCTCGGTACGCGAGGAGAGGTCAGTATTGCCGACGTTGATCGTCGATGCTGCCTGGGAGACAGTCAGCACGCTGCTGCGCACATCGCCAATAACCGAACGCAGCCGCTCGTTCATACGGTCCATGGCAGAGGCAAGTTTACCCAGTTCATCATGGCGATCGGTATGGAAATCAGAACTCAGGTCGCCGCTGGCGATGCGTTCGGCCAGCGCCAGGTTCATCATCACCGGGCGGGTAATCTGGCGGATAATATACCAGGCAACCAGTACGCCAAACAGAATCGCCAGGGCGCCGATGATCAGCATGGTGCTGGTGGCGCCGAAGGTTAAGGCGTCATTCTCGCTTTTCACCAGCGCCATGATCTGTTTAATCGAAGCGCTACTCTTATCACCGGCGGTTTTGACTTCGTTTTCCGCAGCGCGTACTTCCGCGTAAGCAGCATCATAGTTATTGCTTAGCTGCTTATAGCTGAGCGCTTCCTGCCACAGTTTCTGCAGCGTGGCCTGACTGTCAGCCGGTAGTTGCGGCAGCAGGGTGGCCAGCGATCGCTGGGTTTCCGCTACCTGACTGTCGAGGGATTTGCGCAGAGCGTCATTGGCGCTGAAACGCAGCGCCCAGGATTTCTCCTGCACCTGGCTTATCGCCAGCAGCTGGGTAAACAGTGCTGAAGTGAGGTTGTTGTCCGCCAGCGGGGTGCGGATCAGCTGCGCATAGCTTTCAGTCTGGTCTTGATTATTCAGACCATCGAGTTGCGTACGCAGAGTGGAGAGTTTGTTGGTGGCGGTAGTCATCGCCGAGATGCTGCTCTGGAAACTGTTAAGATGAGCGCCAATATCCTGGATAATCTTTTGCTGATCGTCCGTCCAGTCCAGCGCGCTGGCTTCTTTATTGAGTTCTGCCGCGTGGGTAACAAAATCGGCCATGATTTTGCCCGCTTTCTCATCGCCATAGAGGTATTTCAGCCGGTTGATCTTGGCCTGAAACACTTCAATATTAATGTCATACACCAGATTGGTTTTCTCATACAGCCCGCGAATAGACTGGAAGCGTCCGACACTGAGCATGGTCGACAGAGCGACCAGCAGCAGCACCAGACCAAATCCAATCGACAGCTTGCGGGTTATTCTGACGTTGCGTAATCGGGATGCCAAACCTGTCATTATTTTTCTCCTTGCCTGCCACATATGCCATAAAACAAAAAGACCCTGAGGTCGTTATCGGTTTGTTCAGGTGAGAGTTTAGGGTAAGCAATGCTCTGACCAGCAAGAAGTGTGATCTGTGCAGATAAGTGAAGGAAATGTGATGAAATGGGCTGAAATTTCAGGTGAAAAAACGAGCAAAAACCTGTTGCTTGCGGGAAGGGGAGAGAACAAGGTATCGTGAAGAAGAATATAGTTAATTTTATCAAGTAACATGATTGAGTAAATTATTTAAATAACATATTCAGGAATGAAAGATTAAAATAATTTTGGCGTGTTACATTTCTGGCTGTGAGGCATTGCACATAATACGCACTATTCTGGGTTTCATTGCGCAGCTGTATTTACAATAACATGTTTATGTGTATTATCCTTTTTATCAATAAATAAATATTCTTAATCCATTTTCAAAGGAATGAAAATGCAGCAAAAAAAGGAAGGCAGTCTCAGGCTAATGACCCAGGGTGAAATAAAGTTAGCGAAAGAAGTATTTAAAGACACCATTCTTTATTATAAGGTCTGGATTCATCATACCAGTTACTTACCATTTGGATTGCAGCATAAAGATGTGGCTATGGCGCCGAATGGGGAGATCTATTTTCGTGATTTATATCGATCAGACTTTTCGAGAGAACTTCCGTGGCTGCAACATGTTTTTATCCACGAACTGGCTCATGTCTGGCAACGTGCGCGTGGCATGAATGTTTTTATCCGTGGGGTTGGCAGCTGGGCTGTAAGTTACAAATACTATCTGAACGGCAGGTCACTACGATGCTATCCAATGGAGCAGCAGGCACAGATTATTGCTGATTATTTTCTTTTGCAGAAGCATGGCTACCCCGCATGGATGAAACACAAAGAAAATGGAAGCGTGACCTATTTAGGTGATGCGCCTGAACATGTTATTAAAGAAAAATACTGTGCATCATTAGATGGTTTTCCGTGGAGTTAAATAATGAAAATATTTGGCTGTATGTCAAAAGCAATTTTTTCAATTTCAATTATTTCAGTGCTTACGGGTTGTCCTGGTATCGGCGATAGATTCAGACCACCTGAGACCACGACGGTGAGTGCAACGCGGGATGCCATCTGTTTTCAGGTTCCCAATCCTGAGGATTATCAGCCCACATTTATTATTATCTCACCGCGAGGAACACCATACAGAGATCGTAATTTCATTGCTCAACCTGATTTAACGGTTAGCAATGGGCAAATGTGTATTCCCTTTTCCTTCTATCCATTTCCGCCAGAAGGGCAGCTGATTGTTGAGTATATTTTATCATCAAAAAAGAAACACGAACATCCACGAAGTGTCGTCGTTGCTATTGAGTTGACAAGAGGCGTTGTCGCGCAGGCTATTACTATGGAAGATGGAGAATTCTGACTGATTTTCGCTGACTTGCATTAACCAGCCACCAAAGCAAAATTCGTCACAACGCGCGGCATTTGCGGTTAAAGCCGTATTAACATGGCTTTGTACACTAGGGCCACTTTAATGCGGAGGTTCCATGAGTACAGTTATTGATAATTTTACGCGCCATAAAAGCGATCGCAGCTTTACCGATCAACCGATTGATGATGCGCTACTGGAGCGTATTATCAGCGCCGCCTGGCGCGCGCCAACGTCAGTGAACTCGCAGCAGGTCTCCGTTATTGTTTCCCGCAGTGCTGAAAACCGCCAGAAAATTTCCCAGCTGGCAGGCGGCCAGCCATGGATTGCCAAAGCGCCGGTGTTTTTGACCTTTGTGCTGGATATGCATAAAAGCGAACGGGCGATGGCGCTGATCGATCAGCAGCAGATTGCCCATGAAAGTATCGAAAGCATTGTTTCTGGTGCCACGGATGTCGGTATTGCGCTGGCATCGGTAATGGCGTCCGCCCGTTCAGAAGGGCTGGGTGTGGTGCCGATTGGCGGTATCCGCCGTTCACCGCTGGAGATGGTTGAGCTGTTGAAACTGCCGAAACATACCTTCCCGCTGGCAGGGGTGGCGCTGGGTTATGTCGATGTGCCTGCTCACCAGAAACCGCGTCTGCCGCTGGAAACTTTTATCCATAATGAAAGCTATCAGACGGCAGGTCTGGACGAAAAAATCGCCCAATATAACCAGGAGATCAGCCAGCACTGGCAGGATACTGGCCGCAGCGACGGCGACAGCTGGAGTGAAAGCGTGGCAGGTTACTATCGCCATATCTACTTCCCGCATGTGCTGGAAGCGCTGCAGAAGCAGGGCTTTGGCAACGATAAATAACGGTCGAGAGCTTCTCCCCCTGAAATGGGGGAGAGCGCGTGTTACTTTTTATCCTGCGACCAGGTGGCGCTGGCGACATCCACCTTCACCGGCAGCAGCCCAATACGGGTAAAGGTATCCGCCAGCGCCTGCTGCTGCTTAAACACCTCCGGCGTCATCCGCTGCGCACCAAATGGCATACGACTAATTGCACGCTGCCAGATGCCCTTATCCAGCCCGGTGGATTTCGCCAAAATCTCTGCCGCGTCAGCAGGGTGCTGATTCGCCCAGTCACTTAACTGCTGCAGCTCGGTAATCACTTTCTGCGCCGTCTGCGGGTAGCCGTCAGCAAACTTACGGCTGGCAAGATAGAAGGTGTAGTGCGGCGCCAGACTCTCGGCGTTTTTCACCAGCCGCGCTTTGGCATTGGTTTCCACTTCCGCATAGTACGGGTCCCAGATCACCCAGGCATCCACTGCGCCACGCTGGAAGGCGGCACGTGCGTCTGCCGGTGGCAGATAAACGGGGGTAATGTCTTTATAGGTTAAGCCAGCGTCTTCCAGTGCGCGCACCAGCAGATAATTGACATCGGAACCTTTATTCAGCGCCACACGCTTGCCTTTCAGATCCGCCACGGATTTTACCGGTGAGTTTTCCGGCACCACAATCGCTTCCGTTTGCGGGTTGGCGGGTGAGTGCGCCAGATAGACCAGATCTGCTTTCGCCGCCTGAGCAAACGTCGGTGGCGCATCGCCGGTGGCCGCCAGGTCGATACTGCCGATATTCAGTCCTTCCAGCATCTGCGGCCCGGCGGGGAATTCAATCCAGCGCACCTCGATACCCTGTTGTTTAAACTGCTCATCCAGCGTGCCGCGATATTTCAGCAGAGCGAAAATATTGGCTTTCTGGAAACCGATATTGACGGTTTTCGGCGCGCTTTCCGCCTGCGCCTGCGGCAGTACGGTGATCAGGGCTGCGGCCAGCAGACCGCTGAATAGTGTTTTCTTCATGTTATGTTCCTGGTTGTCTGAGGTCGGCGGAAACATAACAAACCTGACGGCAGGTGCTTAACGACGAAAAATCATATCGTTAGCTAAAAAAATCATTCGCGCCATACTGCGTCACGTACATTAATCGCGCGTGGCAGCAGGCCAAGGGCATAAAAGCGATCGGCGATGGTCTGCTGTTCGCGGATGATCGCCAGATCCATGCGCCGCGTCTGGTGACTGCGCCGCGCCAGCGCATGTTGCAGCGATTGCGGCGTCAGTCCCAGCTCTGCGGAGAGCAGCGTGGCGGCATCTGCCGCGTGGCTGTCGATATAGCGCCCGGTCTGCTCCAGCGCGGCAAACAGCTGTTGCAGCACATCGGCGGAGTGGCTGGCGAAATCACGGTGCGCCAGATAAAACTGATGGTTACTGACCCGGCCACGGCCATTCGCCAGCACGCGGAACTGGCCGCTCTGTTCCGCCTCACTGAGCAGCGGGTCCCACATCATCCAGGCATCCAGTGCATGGTGATCGCTCGGCGTCAGCGGATATTTCGGCGGGGTGTAGACCACGCGCACATCATCCAGCGTCAGCCCGGCTTCATCGAGAATATGCACCAGCAAATAGTGCACATTAGAGCCTTTATTCACGGCGATACGTTTGCCGCGCAGATCGCCAGGTTGCTGAATCGGACTGCTGGCGGCCACCACCAGCGCCACACTGTCGGGCGCGGGTGGCTCCCAGGCGACATACAGCAGTTCACTGCCGCTGGCCTGGGCAAACACCGGCGGCGCTTCGCCGGTGGTGCCAAAATCGATCTCGCCATTGCTCAGCGCGTGCAGCAGCTGCGGCCCGGCGGGAAACTCGCTCCACAACACGCTGATGCCGCTGGCGCTGAACTGCTGCTCCAGGCTCTGGCGCGCTTTGAGAATGCCGAGATTGCCAAATTTCTGATAACCAATCCGCAGCTCGCGCCCGGCGACTGGCGAGGAGAGGGGGCGCGATGTGCGTCCCGCCACGCTGCGGCGCGGTTTGATGACCCCAAGGTGGCCGAGATGCGTGCGCAGCGTATGGCGGCTGACGCCGAGCAGCGTCGCCGCCTGCAGCTGGTTGCCATGGCTCAGTTCGAATGCATTACGCACCAGCGCATCGGTCATGCGCTGCCAGATTTGCGTTTCGCCGCTCTGCAGCTGCTGGCGGATGAAACCATCCAGCGCCGCGCCTGGGGCCGTGGTTTCCGCGACGGCGGGCGCAGATGCCGGAGACGCCAGCCGCAGTTGCTGTGGTGTGATCAGCGGATCTTTGCTCAGCAGCACCGCGTTATGCAGGGTGTTTTCCAGCTCGCGAATATTGCCCGGCCAGGGATAAGCCACCAGCGCCGCCAGGGCATCGGCGCTGAGCCGTGCCTGCGGCCGTCCCAGGCGGCGGGCGTACAGCGTAATAAAATGATCCGCCAGCAGCGGAATATCGGCGCGCCGCTGGCGCAGCGGCGGCAATGTCACCGCCGCCACATTCAGCCGATAATAGAGGTCTTCGCGAAAACGCCGCTGGCGAATCGCCTGCGCCAGATCGACATGGGTAGCGGCGATCACCCGCACATCCACTTTCACCGGGCGGTGCGATCCGACGCGCGTCACCTCGCGTTCCTGCAGTACGCGTAATAACTTAACCTGCAACGACAGGCTCAGCTCACCGATTTCATCCAGCAGCAGTGTGCCGCCATGGGCGGCTTCAAACCAGCCCTGCTGGCGTTCGCCTGCGCCGGTAAACGCGCCTTTCTCATGCCCAAACAGCGCTGATTCCGCCAGACTTTCGCTCAACGCGCCGCAGTTGACGGCAAGGAACGGCCGATCGCGCCGCGGGCTGTGATGATGCAGCCAGCGGGCGACCACTTCTTTGCCGCTGCCGGTTTCCCCCACCAGCAGCACCGTGGCATCGGTCGGGGCGAGGCGTTCCAGCACTCCCTGAAAGGCGACAGAGGCCGGATCGATCAGTGCGGGGCCCTGATGATGCATAACTCACTCCTGATGAATAACCCGACTGTCACCATACCCTGGCGCCCCGTTGCCGGGCGAGGGGGTAATCGAGCATGTTGCTGCAAACGCAACAGCTGATGCGTCGGTTTTGCTGCATTTGCAGCAGCACTGATAGCGGCCTGAGAAGTTTAAGATGATGATTTTTATCAGTTAATAAGTTCAGGAGAACTGGCACGCTTCCTGCTAATGGCTTTATAACCAAACGAAAGGTCTTTATCGAATAAATTCAGATAACGTTATATAGGAAAGAGATAATGAGCGAGCCTGCACAGGAAAACATTAACGTCTTCTGGTTTCTGCCTACCCATGGCGACGGGCGCTACCTCGGCACCACTGAAGGCGGTCGCGCGGTGGATTTACCCTATCTGCAACAGGTGGCGCTGGCCGCCGACAACCTTGGCTACTACGGCGTGCTGATCCCCACCGGCAAAAGCTGTGAAGACTCATGGCTGGTCGCCTCGGCGCTGGCGCCGATAACCCGCCGTCTGCGCTATCTGGTGGCGGTACGTCCCGGCCTGCAGCCACCAAGCCTGGCGGCACGCATGGCGGCGACGCTGGATCGGCTGTCTGATGGCCGGCTGTTGATCAATGTGGTGACCGGCGGCGATCCGGTGGAGAACAAAGGCGACGGTATCTTCCTCAGCCATGCCGAACGCTATCAGGTCACCCGCGAATTCCTCGATGTCTATTCGCGGCTGCTGCAGGGCGAAAAGGTGGATTATCACGGCGAGCATATTCACGTCGAGGGAGCGGAAGTGCTGTTCCCGCCGGTGCAGGAAAACGGTCCGCCACTCTACTTTGGTGGCTCCTCACCGGAAGCAATTGATGTCGCCGCACAGCAAATCGATACCTATCTCACCTGGGGTGAACCGCTGGAGCAGGTCGCGGAGAAAATTGCCGTGGTGCGTGAACGCGCGCAGCAGCATGGCCGCACGCTCAACTACGGCATCCGCCTGCATGTGATTGTGCGTGAGACGGAAGAGGAAGCGTGGGCGGCGGCGGATCGGCTGATTGCCCATCTCGATGACGACACCATTGCCGCCGCGCAGAAGATCTTCGCGCGCATGGACTCCACCGGTCAGGCGCGTATGAGCGCGCTGCACCAGGGCTCGCGTGACCGCCTGCGCATAGCCCCCAATCTGTGGGCGGGCGTCGGCCTGGTGCGTGGCGGTGCAGGCACTGCACTGGTCGGCAATCCGCAGCAGGTGGCGGATCGCATCCGTGAATACCAGGCGCTGGGCATTAACAATTTTGTGCTGTCCGGCTATCCGCATCTGGAAGAGGCGCATCGCTTTGCCGAACTGGTGATGCCGCTGCTGCCGCTGGCCAGCAACCACGAAAAACGTCAGCGCACGGTGAATACCGGGCCGTTTGGCGAAACCATTGGCGGCGACCGCCGTCCAGGCCAGGCGTCCAGCGCCAGTTAACAGGAGAAAATGATGAGCAACACTCAGCATCGCTACCACGACCTGTGGCTGCCGCCGGAAGCCGCCCAGGTGATTACTTCCGATGCCGAAGCCATCGCAGCGGCAAAAGCGGTGGCCGAACTGGCGTTGCCCGGCGCAGTGGAGCGCGACCGCGAGCGGCGCTATCCGCTGGAAGCGCTGTCGCTGTTCAGCCGTTCCGGCCTCGGCAGTATTTCTGTGCCGCGCGCCTTTGGCGGTGGCGGGCTGTCATACCGCACGGTGGCGGAAGTCTTCCGTTTGATCGCCGCCGCCGATCCATCGCTCGGTCAGATCCCGCAGAACCACTTTGGCATTATCCAGTTTTTGCTGGATGAAGGGACACCCGCGCAGCAGGAAACCCTGTTGCGCGCCGTGGTCAGCGGCCAGCGGCTGGGCAATGGCGGGCCAGAGAAAAACACCCGTCATACCCGCGATGTGCAGGCGCGTTTGCAGCAGCAGGGCGCAGAACTGCGCCTGACGGGCGATAAGTTTTACTCCACCGGCGCACTCTTCGCCCACATAGTGGTCACCACCGCGCTGAACGATGACGGGCTGCCGGTGATGGCCTTTATTCCACGTCCGGCGGCAGGTCTGCAGGTGATTGATGACTGGTCTGGTATCGGTCAGCGCACCACCGCCAGCGGCACGGTGCGTCTGCAGGAGGTGGTGGTCGACCCGGCGTTAGTGATCCCGCTGCCGGATAGTGACAAACCCGGGCTGCGGGGGCCGTTGTCACAGCTGATTCAGGCGGCGATTGACGCCGGTATCGCTCGCGGCGCGTTTGATGAGGCATGTGATTTTATCCGCAATCACTCACGGCCGTGGGTGGATGCCGGTGTGGAGCGCAACGCCGACGATCCCTATCTGCAGGCGGATGTCGGACGTCTGCAGATGGAGATCAGCGCCGCCGATGCCCTGTTGCGCCGCGCCGCGCGGGTGCTTGATGAGACAGACGCCAGCCCGCTGACGCCGCAAAGCGCCGCGCAGGCATCAATTGCGGTGGCGCAAGCCAAGGCGCTCACCACCGAAGTGGCGCTGAAGGCCAGCGAAAAGCTGCTGGAGTGGGGCGGCAGCCGTGCGACGCTTGGCGCCCATGGGCTGGACCGTCACTGGCGCAACGCACGCACTCATACGCTGCACGATCCGATTCGCTGGAAATATCACGCCATCGGCAACTACTACCTCAACGGCATTTTCCCGGCGCGTCACGCCTGGATTTAAGGATCACGTTATGACCACGAGCCAGGTTAAACCCAAACAGCGCGCCAGCCGTATTAGCTGCGCAGAGCAGGCACTGAGTGTGGCGCACGAACTGGCGCAGCATTTTCGTCAGGGCGCAGCAGAGCGCGACAGCCAGCGGCAGCTGCCGTTTGCCCAGCTGCAGACGCTGTTTGCTTCCGGTCTTGGCGCCATCACCGTGCCTGAAGCATTCGGCGGTGCGGCACTCTCCAGCACCGTTGTGGCGCAGGTGATCGCCATTCTGTGTGAAGCAGATTCCTCCATCGGCCAGATCCCGCAGAATCACTTTTATGCGCTGGAAGTGCTGCGGATTAACGGCAGCGCCAGCCAGCAGCAGCGGTTGTACCAGGAAGTGCTCGACGGGGTGCATCTGGGTAATGCGCTGGCGGAGTTTGCTTCGGCGGCAGCGCATTACCGCACGACCGCCGTCCTGCCGGAAGGCGACAGCTATCTGCTGCAGGGTCGCAAGTTTTACGCCACTGGCGCACTGTTTGCTGACCGTATTCCCACCGCGGCAAAGGACGCAGAAGGTAAAGAGCAGCTGGTATTTGTGCCACGCCATCAGGCGGGGGTGACGGTGATTGATGACTGGTCCGGTTTCGGCCAGCGCACCACCGGCAGCGGCACGGTAACCTTCGACGCGGTACGCATCGACGGCGAGGATATCGTGCCGTTTCAGAGTGCATTTGAACGGCCGACCAGCGTGGGGCCGTTCGCCCAGCTGATGCATGCGGCGATTGATCAGGGCATCGCGCGCGCCGCATTTAACGAGATGGTCGCGTTTGTTAACCAGCGGGCGCGACCATGGCCGGATGCCGGGGTGGAACGCGCAGGCGACGATCCGCTGTTGATCGACCGTGTCGGTCAGCTGGCGACCCGTCTGCAGGCCGGTGATGCACTGTTGCAGGAAGCGGGCGAGGCGGTGGATGCGGCGCAACACTATCTGGATGCGGCGCATGTCGCCGACGCATCGGTACAGGTGGCGGGGGTTCGCGCCTGGACCACTGAGCTGTCGCTGGCGGCGGGCAATCTGCTGTTTGAGCTGTCCGGCAGCCGTGCCGCGCTGCGTGAACATAACCTTGACCGCCACTGGCGTAACGCCCGCACCCATACACTGCATGACCCGGTGCGCTGGAAATATCCGGTGATTGGCAACTATGTGCTGAACGGTGTGCTGCCTGCACGCAGGGGAACGCTATGAGTCGCCCGGCAAAGCAGGTATTGCTCAACGCCTTTAATATGAACTGCGTCGGCCATATCCATCACGGCATGTGGACGCATCCGAAGGATCGTTCAGTGGAATTTAACTCGCTTGATTACTGGCTGGATCTGGCGCGGCTGCTGGAGCGCGGGCTGTTTGATGGCCTGTTTATCGCCGATATTCTTGGTGTCTATGATGTCTATCAGCAGGGTATTGGCCTGACCGCCAGCGAAGCTATCCAGCTGCCGGTTAACGATCCGCTGTTACTGGTTTCGGCGATGGCCAGCGTCACTGAGCATCTTGGCTTTGGTGTCACCGCCAATCTCAGCTACGAGTCGCCTTATCCGTTCGCCCGGCGTTTTTCCACTCTCGACCATCTCACCCGCGGGCGCATTGGCTGGAATATCGTCACCGGCTATCTCGACAGCGCCGCGCGCGCCATGGGGCAGCAGGAACTCACCAGCCACGACCGGCGCTACGATCAGGCGGATGAGTTTCTCGATGTGGCGTACCAGCTGTGGGAAGGCAGCTGGCAGGATGATGCACTGGTGTCGGATCGCGAACGCCGCCTGTATGCCGACGCCAGCAAAATTCACCCGGTGCGCCACCATGGTGAGTTTTATCAGGTTGAAGGCTACCACCTGTCATCACCGTCACCGCAGCGCACGCCGTTGCTGTTCCAGGCCGGTAGCTCCGAACGCGGCATGCGCTTTGCCGCGCGTCATGCCGAGTGCAGCTTTGTTAATGGGCGCACACCAGAGGCGATGCGCAGTCAGGTGCAGACGCTGCGCCAGCTGGCGCAGGACGCGGGCCGTCAGCCGGATGACCTGAAAATCTTTATGGGCGTGGCGGTGATTGTCGCGGCAACGGAGCGTGAAGCGCAGCAGAAACACCGCGAATATCTGCACTACGCCAGTCCGGAGGCGGGCATCGCCCACTTCTCCAGTTCAATTGGCATCGACTTAGCGCGTTTCGCCCTCGATGAACCGATTCAGACCGGCCCGACGCGGGCGATTGAGTCGGTCAGCCAGGCCTACAGCGGCTGGACGCGCCGCCGCCTGCTGGAGCAGCACGCGCTGGGGAGCCGTTATCCGCTGATTGTCGGCGATCCTGCGCAGGTGGCGGACGCCTTGCTGCGCTGGGTGGATGAAGCGGGCATTGATGGCTTTAACCTGACGCGCATCCTTAATCCGCAAAGCTACCGCGATTTTATCGATCTGGTGGTGCCGGAACTGCAGCAGCGCGGGCGCTATAAGACCGCCTACCAGCCCGGATCATTACGTAAAAAACTGTTTAACCACCACCGTTTGCCTGCATCCCATCCAGCCGCCAGCTGGCGGGTGCCGGCCTGAAAAATTTAACCATACCCTGATAAGGAAACATCATGACAGTAAGCCAGTTTGCGAAACAGATTATTCTCGCCGGACTGCTGGGCGCCAGCAGCGTGGCGCTGGCGGCGGACTACTCCGGCCCGTTAAAAGTCGGCACCACCGCCGCCTTTGCGCCGCCGCTCGAAGTGGCAGTCGCCGAGGCGAAAAAACAGGGGCTGGAAGTGGAACTGGTGGAGTTCAGCGACTGGATTGCGCCGAACGTCAGCGTGGAGAATGGCGATATCGACGTCAACCTGTTCCAGCATCAGCCGTTCCTTGATAATGCCAATCAGCAAAGTGGCTCACATCTGGTGAAGTATGCGCCGGCGATCCTGAATAACGTTGGCCTCTATTCAAAAAAACATACCGCCATCAGCCAGATCCCGGATGGCGGCACGGTCGCTATCGCCAATGACACCATTAACGGCGGACGCGGACTGTTGCTGCTGCAGAAAGCCGGGCTGATCAAGCTGAAACCGGGCGCGGGGATTAAATCGACGGTCGACGATATCGTGGAGAACCCGAAGCATCTGAAGATTATCGAAGTGGAGGCAGTGCAGCTGTCGCGCACGCTGGATGAGGTGGATCTGGCGCAGGGTTATCCGCACTATCTGCGTTCTGCCGGTACCATCGACCCAAATAACGCGCTGCTGTTTGATGGCCTGGAAAACCCGGAGTATGTCATCCTGTTTGTGATTCGCGACGGTCACCAGGATGACCCGCGCCTGCGCAAGTTTGTTGATATCTATCAGCATTCGCCGGTGGTGCGCGCCAGCCTCGATAAATTTTACGGCAAACTGTATGTGCCGGGCTGGAGTCAGTAACGATGGTGAGTGTGGTCTGGCCCGACGCTGAAGATCGCACCACGGAAGGCGTCGCCGCATCGGGCGGCGCTGTTCATGTGGCGATTCACGGTCTGTATAAACGTTATCCGGGGCAGCAGGTCGATGCGCTGAGCAATATCGACCTGCGCATTCGCCGCGGTGAGATTTTTGGCATTATCGGCCGCAGCGGCGCGGGCAAGTCGTCGCTGATCCGCTGCCTGAACCGGCTGGAAAAACCCAGCGCCGGGCAGGTGCTGGTGGATGGCGCCGATATTGGCGAGTTGTCCGATCGCGAGCTGGTGAACTGGCGGCGCCGCACCGGCATGATTTTCCAGCATTTCAATTTACTGTCCGCCAAAACCGTACGGCAGAATATCGATCTGCCGCTGCGCGTCGCGGGCGTGCCACAGGCCGAGCGGCGGCGCAAGGTGGATGAGCTGCTGGCGCTGGTCGGGCTGGAGGAGCGCCAGCACGCCTGGCCCGCCCAGCTCTCCGGCGGCCAGAAGCAGCGGGTCGGGATTGCCCGCGCACTGGTGCACGATCCGCAGCTGCTGCTGTGCGATGAAGCCACTTCGGCGCTGGATCCGGAAACCACCCGTTCCATTCTCGCTCTGCTGCGCGATATTAACCGCCAGAAGAAAATCACCATTGTGTTGATCACCCATGAGATGGATGTGATTCACGATCTCTGTCATCAGGTGGCGGTACTTGAGCGTGGCGAGGTGATTGAGCAGGGGCCGGTCTGGCAGGTGTATGGCGATCCGCAGCAGGAGACCACGCGTATCCTGCTTAATCCGCTGCGCGACACTCTGCCGGAAGCGCTTGCCGCACAGCTGACTGAAGCGCCTCAGTCTGCTCGGTCGCGTGCCTTGCTGAGTCTGCGTTATACCGGGCAGGGCACACAGCCGCAGCTCAGCGCACTGACCGCCGCACTGGGCAGTGAAATCACGCTGGTGCAGAGCAATCTCGAATGGGTGCAGGGACGGCAGATTGGTCAGATCCTGCTGCTGGCTGCGCCCCAGGCACAACCGTTTAACCTGCCGCAGGGCATCTCACTGGCTGACCGAACTGGAGTACTGGGTTATGTCACTTCAACCTGAGCGTTTATGGACCGGCTTTCTCGACACCTTACTGATGGTCGGCGCATCGTCGCTGGCGGCGCTGCTGCTGGGTTTGCCGCTGGCGGTGATTCTGGTGATTACTGACCGCGACAATCTGTTTGCCCGTCCGCTGCTGAATCGTTTGCTGGGCTGGCTGGTCAACCTGTTTCGTTCGATCCCGTTTCTGATCCTGATGGTGGCGCTGATCCCGTTTACCCGGCTGATTGTCGGTACCACGTATGGCGTCTGGGCGGCGACGGTGCCGTTAACGCTGGCCGCCACGCCGTTCTTTGCCCGTATTGCGGAAGTGAGCCTGCGTGAAGTGGATCGCGGCCTGGTGGAAGCGGCGCAGGCGATGGGCTTTCATCGCTGGCATATTATCTGGCATGTCCTGCTGCCCGAAGCGCGGCCTGGCATCGTCAGCGGTTTTACCATCACGCTGGTGACCATGATCAATGCTTCGGCGATGGCGGGGGCGATTGGCGCGGGCGGACTCGGCGATCTGGCCTATCGCTATGGTTATCAGCGTTTTGACAGCCAGGTGATGATCACCGTGATTGTGGTACTGGTGGCGCTGGTCACGTTGCTGCAGTTCTTTGGCGACCGTTTGTCACGTCGTCTCAATCATCGTTGAGGGTGGATTAATAACGGGTGTCGTAAGGTGATTAGGTTATGAAAAGCCTGACAATACTAAGACGATATTAATATTTAGCCCGCGAATCTTTATATGTGATTCTGCTTATCAGCATACCTTGCCCCGACTAATCCCGCAGGCCATCAGCGCCTGCGGCCGCGTTCTGTTGCATGGCTGGTGGACCAGCTATTAAGGAGATCTGATGAGCAAACATAATATTAAACTCGGACTGATGTTACACGGCGCAGGCGGCCATATGAATTCATGGCGTCATCCGCAGGCGCCGGCGGACGCCAGCGTCAATTTTCCCTATTTCAGGGAGTTAGCGCAGCGCGCAGAAGCGGCGAATGTTGATTTCCTGTTTGTCGCTGATGGTCTGCATATTAATGAAAAATCCCTGCCGCATTTTCTGAATCGTTTTGAGCCGGTGGCGCTGTTATCGGCGCTGGCCTCGGTCACGGAGAAAATTGGTCTGGCAGGCACAATATCGACGTCGTACAGCGATCCGTTTACCGTCGCCCGCCAGCTGGCGTCGCTGGACAATATCAGCAATGGCCGCGCCGGCTGGAATGTGGTGACCTCGCCGCTGGAAGGATCGTCGCGCAACTTTGGCAAAGCGCATCCTGAGCATGCGCTGCGCTATCAGATCGCTGAAGAGTATATCAGCGTGGTGCAGGGACTGTGGGACTCATGGGAAGATGACGCCTTTATTCGCGATCGCGAAAGCGGCGTGTTCTTCGATGCGAAAAAGCTGCACAAGCTGAACCATAAAGGCCAGTTCTTTGCAGTGGAAGGACCGCTGAATATCCAGCGTTCACCGCAGGGACAGCCGGTGATCTTCCAGGCTGGCGCATCGGATACCGGTATTGCTCTGGCGGGACGTTCGGCGGACGCAGTGTTTACCAATGCGCGCACGCTGGATGAGGCAAAAACCTACGCCGCGAAACTGCAGGCGGAAGTCGCACGCAGTGGGCGCGCGCATAACGTTGGCGTGTTCCCGGGCATTACGCCAATTGTCGGCAAAACCACGGAAGAGGCGGAAGCCAGGTACCAGTATCTGCTGTCGCTGCTGTCAGTGGACGACGCGCTGGCGTATCTGGGACGTTTCTTCGACCATCACGACTTCAGCCAGTATCCGCTTGATGGCCCGTTCCCGGAACTGGGTAATCTGGGGCAAAACACCTTCCGTTCCACCACCGATGCCATTAAGCGGCTGGCGAAAGAGAAGAACCAGACGCTGCGCCAGGTGGCGTTTGAAGCCACACTGCCGCGCGGTGAATTCTTCGGCACCCCTGAGCAGGTGGCGGACACCTTTATTCGCTGGGTGGAACAGGGTGGCGCGACGGGCTTTATTATCAGCGGCCCGGTGCTGGTGGAAGCGCTGGACGATATCACGCAGCATGTTTTACCGATCCTTGCCGCTCGCGGTTACTGGCAGCCTTCTGAAGCCAGCACGCTGCGCGAGCGCCTGAATATTCCTTTCAAGACCAGCCGTTATGAGGCGCAGAGCCAGAAAACACAGCGCAGCGAAGCGCTGACCGCTAAATAAAACAGGAATCACCATGCTGCAACAGATTTCCGTTAACCGCACGGCGCTCTGGCGCCGTTCGTTGCTTACCTTATTGCTGACCGGGACACTGGCAGGCTGCGACCAGGGCACAGAGAGCGAGGCGCAGTCTGCTAACACACCACAGACGCCGCAAAAAGGCGGCAACCTGTTAATCGCCATTGATACCGATCCCAACTGCATCGACCCGCAGCAGGCGGGGAATAATAACTCGCTGAATATCGGCCGCCAGCTCACCGACTCACTTACCGATCAGGAACCAGAGAGCGGTAAGATTGTGCCATGGCTGGCGAAAAGCTGGCAGGTGGAAGACAACAACAGACGTTTTACCTTCTATCTTCGTGACGGTGTCACGTTTAGTGATGGTTCACCGTTCAATGCGCAGGCGGTGAAAGATAATTTCGCGGCGATTGTCAGACTGGGCGCCAAAGCCTCGCTGGCCTCAACCTATCTGAAAGGCCTGCAGTCGGTGGAGACGCCGGACACGCATACCGTGGTGATCACCTTTAATCAGCCTAACGCCCAGTTCCTGCAGGCGACCTCGACCATGAGCCTTGGCTTTTTCGCCACGGATACGGTGAACGCCAGCGCGGAAGAGCGTTGTCAGGGCAGGCTGACCGGCAGCGGTCCGTTTGTGCTGAAACAGTTTATCCATAACCAGAAAGTGGAGCTGACGCGCCGCAGCGGCTATCAGTGGCCTTCCTCACTGGCCAGCCATCAGGGTGAGAGTTATCTCGATGGCGTCGAGTATCGCGTCATCGCGGAAAGTGGCGTGCGTTTCGGCAGCATTATTTCTGGTCAGCTGGACGTTAACGTGGGCGTGACGCCGCAGGACGAGCAGCTGTTGCTGGATAAAAATATCACGCTCAATGCGCGACCCAATCCGGGGGTGGTGTACAGCCTGTTTCCGAATCGCTCTGGCGCGCTGATGGCGGATGACGTGGTGCGCAAGGCGCTGAGTCTGGCGATCGATCGTCCGGCGCTGAAACCGGTGTTATCGCGCTATCAGCATGAGGCAACCTCGGTGCTGGCGAAAACCACGCCGCTGTATCAGGACCTCAGCCCGCAGCTGAAATACGATCCGCAGACTGCGGAGAAGCTGCTCGATGAGCACGGCTGGCGCAAAGGTGCCGATGGCATTCGCAGTAAAAACGGCGAACGGCTCAGTTTCCGCATCAGCTACTGGCAGAACGCCCCGTTCCTTGAAGTGGTGCAGCAGCAGCTGAAACAAGTGGGTATCGATCTGCAGCTGGAAAAAGCGCCGATCAGTCAGGTGGTGGCGCGTCAGGCAAGCGGCAAAATCGACGTTGATTTCTATAACCTTACGCGCTCCGATCCGGACGTGCTGCGCACCGTGTTTGATGCGAACGGCCGCAACGTGAATAAACGTCAGCCTGGCGAAGTGGATAAGCTGCTGGTGCAGTCCAGCGAAACCCTCGACAGCGCGCAGCGCCAGCAGTATGTCACCCAGGCGGCGCAACTGCTGGTCGAAGAGGGCAACGCGATACCGCTGGTTGAACTGGCGACGGTGATTGCCACCGGGCCACAGGTACACGGTTTCCATTTCGATGCCTCATCACGTTTCCAGCTTTATGACACCTGGCTGACGAAGAAGGAGTAAATCACGATGGCGGATGCAGCAGTTGTCACAGGCCGACGCGCAGCACAGCGTTTCACTCCGCTGCTGCGCCGGGCATTGCAGGGGGTGCTGGTGCTGTGGGCGGCCTGGAGTCTGACTTTTCTGATTCTGTATATCTTACCGTCAGATCCGGTGACCATTATGCTCAATCAGGGCGAGCAGAGCACAGTCGACCCGGCGCAGGTGGCGGCGTTAAAAGCGCAGTATCACCTCGATTTGCCGCTGTACCAGCAGTATGCGCTGGCGCTATGGGACGTGCTGCATCTCGATCTGGGCCGTTCGATTGTCAGTGGTGACAATGTCACGTCTTTGCTGGCACAGGCACTGCCCGCCACCTTGCTGCTGGCGCTGTGCGCGCTTATCACCGCGCTGGCGATTGGCGGCGGACTGGCGGCGGGCGTCAGCGTATTGTCGCCGGGACGGTTGAAATCAGCACTACTGGCGCTGCCTTCGCTGGGCGCGGCATTACCGATGTTCTGGCTCGGTCTGCTGCTGTTGCAGCTGTTCTCATTCAATCACGCCTGGTTTCCGGCGATGGGCAATCACGGCTGGCAATCGCTGGTGCTGCCGACGCTGGCGCTGGCGATCCCGACGGCCGCCACCCTTGCGCAGGTAATGAACCGCTCGCTGTCCGAAGTGTGGCGGCGGCCGTTTATTGATGCGTTGCGGCTGAAAGGCGCAGGCACCGCGTATCTGCTGTGGCGTCATGTCCTGCCGAATGCGGCGATTCCGTTGCTGACCCTGACCGGGATGATCTTTGGTCATCTGCTGGCTGGCTCCGTGATTACCGAAACCATCTTTTCCCGCGAAGGCGTGGGACGTCTGGCCGAAGGCGCGGTCTCCGCGCAGGATATTCCGGTGGTACAGGGCGTAGTGCTGACCGCCGCCGCCATCTTCGTGGTGATCAATTTTATTACCGATGCGCTGTATCCGTTACTCGATCCGCGCATCAGTACGGGGGAAAAATCATGAGCCTGGTGTTACTGGATAAAGCACCGCGCCGCGCATTTCCCGTCACCTTGTGGCTCAGCGCCGCGCTGCTGTTGCTGGTGCTCCTGTGGGCGCTGTTTCCCGCCTGGTTCAGCCATCAGGACCCGCTGATCGGCGATGCACGCCATGCGCTGCAGCCGCCGTCCGCCAGCTACTGGTTTGGCACCGATCATCTGGGACGCGATATTTACAGCCGTACCGTCTTCGGTACCGCGCTGACGCTGCAGGCGACGCTGTTTTCCGTTGCTATCGCCTTGCTGGTCGGCACGCTGTTTGGCGTGCTGGCGGGTTATATCGGCGGGCGCGTCGACAGCCTGTTTATGCGCGTGATCGATATTCTGATGGCGGTGCCCAGTTTGCTGCTGGCGATGGCGATTATCACCGTGCTGGGTTTTGGCACACTGCATATCGCGGTGGCGGTCGGGCTGTCATCGGTCGCCACCTTTGCCCGCCTGTCGCGTGGCGAAGTGCTGCGCAGCCGCGCCCATTTATTTGTTGAAGCGGCGCGCGCCAGTGGCGCCGGTCATCTGAGCATTATTCGTCGCCATATTCTGCCGCATGCGCTGGTGCCGGTGTTATCGCTGGCGGCGCTGGAGATGGGCTTCGCCTTGCTGTCGGTTTCAGCGCTGAGCTTTCTCGGTTTTGGCGCACCGCCGCCGCAGCCAGAGTGGGGACTGTTGATCGCCGAAGGGCGTAACTATATTGCCGCAGCATGGTGGTACACCACGCTGCCGGGTCTGATTATCGTGCTGTCGGTGCTGGCGGCCAACCGCATCGCCGGATTTATTCAGGATGCAGCGGAGGAACGATGAGCGAACCATTATTAGCGGTTGAACAACTGACGATTGATTATCAGCGCCGTGAAGGCGGCGTGGTGCAGGCGGTGAAAGCGCTCAGTTTTGCCATAAAACCCGGTGAAGTGGTGGCGATTGTCGGCGGTTCCGGCTCGGGGAAATCCACGACTGCCTCGGCGCTGGTCGGGTTACTGAGCAAACAGGCGATAACCCGCAGCGGCAGCATTCGCTTTCGCGGTCAGCCGCTGGAAAATGCCAGCCCGCGCCAGTGGCGACAAATTCGCGGTCTGGAGATCGGATTTGTGCCGCAGGATCCAGCACAGGCGTTTAACCCCATTCAGACCATCGGCAAACAGCTGCTGGAGGCGCTGACGCTGCACGGCGTAGCAAAACACGCAGCGGCGGCGCGGCTGGAGGATTTACTGGCTGACGTCGACCTGCGCGACAGTGCGCGCATCCTCGCCAGTTATCCGCATCAACTCTCCGGCGGTATGCGGCAGCGCGTGCTGCTGGCGATGGCGATGTGCCACCATCCTGGACTGATTATCGCCGACGAACCGACCAGCGCGCTGGATGTCAGTGTGCAGAAGCAGGTGCTGGATGCGCTGGCGAAAGTGGTCGACAGCAAGGAGATTGCGCTGCTGCTGATCACCCATGACCTGAATATGGCGCTGGAGCGCGCCGACCGTATTCTGGTGATGCATGACGGTCATCTGGTGGAGAGCGGCACGCCCGCCATGCTGCTGAACCGCACGCAGCACCCTTATACCCGGCAACTGCTGGCGGCGTCACCCGCGTTTCTGGATGTGCCTTATCGCCAGTCGCCACCACACGCCGCACCGCTGATGCGTGCCGCTACGCTGAGCAAAAGTTTTACCCTGCAGCGTGGCGCATCATTCCGTGCGGTGCATGAGGTGTCGTTCCCGGTATTGCGTGGCGGCACTACCAGCCTGGTAGGCGAGTCCGGCTCGGGCAAATCCACCACGGTGCGGATGCTGCTGGGGCTGGAACGTGCGGACAGCGGTGAGGTGCACTTCGACGGCGCGAGTTACCAGCATCCGGCCCATTTTCAGCAGGCAACGTTTCGCCGCCGGGTGCAGGTGGTTTATCAAAACCCGTATGCCTCGCTGAACCCGAAAATGACGCTGGAGGAGATTATCAGTGAACCGCTGCGTGCTTTTCGTGTTGGTAACCGCGCCAGCCAGCGTCAGCGCGTTGCCGATCTGTTGCAGGCGGTCGAACTGCCCGCTTCACTGCTGCAGGCTCGGCCTTCCGTGCTCTCGGGTGGCCAGCGTCAGCGGGTGGCGATTGCCCGCGCGCTGGCGATTGAGCCGGAACTGCTGATTCTCGATGAACCGGTATCCGCGCTGGATGTGGCGGTACAGGCGCAGATTCTGCAGTTGCTGGCGCGCCTGCAACGCGAGAAGGGGCTGAGCTACCTGTTTATCTCCCATGATCTGGCCGTGGTACGGCAGATTTCTGACTATGTGGTGATTATGCAGCAAGGTAAAGTGGTTGAGCAGGGCAATGTGGCGGCGATCTTCGATACGCCAGCGGCGGCGTATACCCGGCAGTTGCTGGCGCATATCCCGGGTTCGGCGGGACTGCGCCAGACGGAGCTTATCTGCCGGCGAGCCTGAGGGCACGGTCAGGGTTAACATTCTGCTGCTGGCGGGCGAGTGCCGACGTTTCCGCCAGCGTCTGCCCACTGGCAGTACTGCGAAATTCTCCCTCACGCCATTCATAATACTGGTTATTGGTAAAGCGCTGCAGCAGTGGTGTTTTATCCGGCAGAAGCTGCATCATGCTGTGCAGCAGAGGGTAATCGGCGCCACTGATTATTCTGGCCCGCGTTCCAGCGGTCACTGCGCTGAACCATTCGGGTCTGCTGGTGAGCAAACCGGTGAGCATTTTGGCTATCGCGGCCAGCGCTATTTTTTCATTATTCTGTGACGCTTTAATATGCTGCTCCGCCCTGGTAAAAAAACTCAGCAGCGTGTTGTCGCTGGCGTGCAGAGGGATATTCGCGTGCAGCGGTCTTGGTTTTATGACGCCGCGAAGGCATGACCACGCATGAGAATGATAAGTGAAGGTCGTGGAAAAATCTTTTTCCCCCTGACCATCCTGCCGATGATATTCAAACCCCGCTTGCTTCAGCGTGTAAGGCGTTCTGACATCATCGGCAGGCAGGCCATAAAACTCGACATGACCGCAGCCAAAGTCCGTATTAAACGTGGCGTGATAATCCATATTGCGCGCGATGTATAGTAGCCTCTCGCTGCCGCCAGCGCAGAACGCTTCCAGCAGGTGTGCCTGTTCGGCGGAAAGTTGCTCAGGATGCGTAGCCAGAATAGTAATGGCCGCAACAACAGCGTTTTGCTGGCGAGGATACTCTGGAGGGGCTACGTGGGTTATGACCGCAGTGTCTTGCGTTAAGCGTAATCTCTGCGGCGGCAGCCAGGGATGTGGCGGTTCTGCATCATTAAATCGCGCTACAAGCGTTCCAGGTAGTCTCACATACTGATGAGATGAATTACTGGTCTGCTGAACCGGAATAACAGGCAGCGGTGGTATATTTTCAGCCGCTGAGGGCATCCGCGGAAAATAACTGGCAATAACTTGCATATCTGCTCCTTACAGAACGTGTTCACGGCAAAGAGCAGAACATATAACGGTTGCGCATTTCGCCAGAGAAAAGCGCATCCTGATGCGCTACTGCATCAGAATTCATCAAGGTTACGTGCTGTGAGACAGATTCTGTGCAGCATGAGCATGCGAGGGGCGTATCAGCGGAGGAGGAGATTAGGCACCGGCTCTTACGAGCCAGCACCTGTGACATGCTGCTTATTCGAAAAACTCTTCCGGATTATCCGATAACAACACGAACTTATTGGTATGGTGCTGCAGGGCGCGAATCTCGCCTTTTTCAATATCATAAACCCAGCCATGCAGGCGGATTTTACCATTGCGCAGCGCCACAGAAACGGACGGGTGCGTTTTGATATTGTTCAGCTGGGCGATAACGTTTTCCTGCACCATCGCATTCACTTTCTCTTCTTCGCTTGCGTACACGCCTTTATCCATTACCGCTTTTGCCGCATCGGAATAACGCAGCCAGTGGGATACGGCAGGCATCGGGTCGAGGCACTGACAGGTGGCGATCGCTTTCATCGCACCACAGTTGGAGTGGCCGCAAATGACGATGTCGCTGACGCCCAGCGCCACGACTGCGTACTCAATCGTCGCGGAGACACCGCCAGGTTCAGGACCAAATGGAGGCACGATATTACCCGCGTTGCGGATAACAAACAGCTGACCCGGTTCCTGTTGGGTCACCAGCTCCGGCACCAGACGGCTGTCTGAACAGGAGATAAACAGCGCCTTAGGATTCTGACTTGATGCGAGACTGCGAAACAGTTCCTGACGCTCCGGGTAAATGTCTTTCTGGAAGTTTAGGAACCCTTCAATGATATGCTTCATAATCTTTCCTGCTTGCTGTTACGTAACGAAATTCTATACAACGTATTTATCTTTTCACAACTTTTTGTGATGTGCATCTGTTTGTTTGGCAGAGACAATGGTATCTGATGAAAACGCTTTATTCAGTTAATTGTAGCCAGCCACGCGCTGGCTTTTTTATTCCCCCTTTAATCTGCCGGCGCACGCATTGCCGTTGCCTCAAACGGCAAAATCACGCAACCTGTCACTGGTAAGGTAAAAACAACGGCTTACAGCCGAACATAACTCGACCGGTCTGACACCGGCGTGGCGCAATGACGCCGTAAAAACATAAAGGGATGGCTATATGGGTTTACTCTCAACCGCAGCGGACGGTTCTCTGCTGCGGCATCGCGCGTTTGTCGCTTTCTGGCTGGCGCGTACCTGCTCGTCGTTTGGTTTTCAGATGTTCTCAGTGGCGGTAAGCTGGCAGATCTACGAACTGACCAACAGCGCCATGGCGCTGGGCATGATCGGTCTGATGCAGTTCTTACCCTCGGTATTGCTGGCGTTACCGGCAGGGCATTTAGCCGATCAATACGATCGTCGTCGGCTGGTGCTGTGTGGACAGCTGTTAGAGTGGCTGGCGTTACTGGCGCTGGTGGTGCTGACAGTGTTCCACTGGTCCGATAAAAGCGCTATCTGGGGGCTGGTATTGCTGATCTCGGTCGCCAAGGCGATTGAGTGGCCCGCGATGCAGTCGATGCTGCCTTCCCTGGTGCCGCCTGCGATTCTGGCGCGCGCCACCGCGGCGAATGCAGTAGGGGGGCAGGCGGCGGTGATTATTGGTCCGACGCTGGGTGGTTTCCTGTATGTGGCGGGCGCCGATGTGGTATATGGCGTCACGGCGGCGTTTTATCTGCTGTCGATTATTCTGGTGAGCCTGATTCGTTACGAGCGGCCACCTCAGCCGCGCTTACCAGCCACCATCAAAACGCTGTTTGCCGGCATCAGTTTTATCCGCGCGCGCAAAGATGTGCTGGGAGTGATCTCTCTTGACCTGTTTGCGGTATTGCTCGGCGGTGCTACCGCACTGTTGCCGATCTTCGCTAAAGATATCCTGCATACCGGCCCGTGGGGATTAGGTTTGCTGCGCGGTGCACCGTCAGTTGGCGCACTGTTGGTGGGTATCTGGCTCAGCCGTAACAAGCTGGAGAAGCATGTTGGCATGATAATGTTTGGGTCGGTGGCCGGATTCGGCGTGGCGACGCTGGTGTTTGCACTCTCCACCAACCTGTGGCTGTCACTGGTGGCGCTGGCGGCGCTCGGTGGCTTCGATATGGTCAGCATGGTGATCCGCGGTGCGCTGGTGCAGCTGGATACGCCGGATGCTATGCGCGGCCGCGTCAATGCGGTGAACAGTATCTTTATCAACACCTCCAATCAGCTTGGCGAGTTTGAGTCCGGCGTGCTGGCGGCATTGATGGGCGCGGTTCCTGCCGCCGTGCTGGGAGGCGTGGGCACGCTGGTGGTGGTGGCGATTTGGATGAAACTGTTCCCTAATCTGCGTCGCCGCCAGCGCTTAGAGAACGATCTTCCTGCCTGATAACGGCATTACGTGACTTCTGCAACACGGGCAGAAGTCACGCTCTCTCAGCCGATAAATTCTGCTTTCACCTCATTACGCGCCATGCAGCTGCGCCAGGCGCTGCCTGGAGAACCTTTATCCAGCGCTTTGGCGGAGAAGAAAGGGATCGCGCGCGAGGTGCCGACATCTTTAAATTCACGGTTCACATACGCGATTGGCGCCAGCGTTTTTTTTCCTGTAATGTACTGATTCTCAACTTGTAACTGCTCAGTACATTGGGTTGCGACCTGGTTTACAAAGGCAAAGTTATTCTGCTGCCTGGTGTCGGTGGCACAGGCGCTAAGCAGGAATGCAGCCGTTAAAACAGCGATAGTGTGGAGTTTCATGATCAACCTGGCATGTGAGGGAGTCTGAAGACACTATCGGCGGTGCGCAGGCGACCTTTAGGATAAATCTTAGATTGTATGATTTATTCCATGCCTGCTGCGTATTTACCCGGCGCAGATGAACGTCAGTAAGCAAAAAATCTATACCCTGTGCACTCAAGATTCCGGCACGCAGAAATAGAAGTGCGATCTCCATCACTAAATGTCTGATACCTCTCCACAAGACATCTAAAACACTAATCCAATAAAAACGAAACAACGTTTCGATCGCGATCACAAATCCATCAAACAGGCGGTGACGCCAGAAATATCTGGACATACCATAATGAAACGCTGTTTCGTTTTGTTGCGATTATATAATTTTTTTGTCATTTAATGGGTATGCATGATGAATGAGAACAGAGTGCTCGGGTTGGCCTACATCTCACCCTATATTATTGGGCTGCTGGTGTTTACTGCTTTCCCCTTTGTGTCATCGTTTTTCCTCAGCTTTACGGATTACGATCTGATGAACCCGCCGCAATTTAACGGGATAGAAAATTATCGTTATATGTTTGCCGAGGATGATCTCTTCTGGCGTTCAATGTGGGTAACTTTTGCTTATGTAATGTTAACCATTCCATTAAAACTGGCATTTGCACTGGGCATTGCTTTTGTTCTCAACTTTAAATTACGCGGTATTGGTTTATTTCGTACCGCATTTTATATTCCATCGATTCTTGGCAGTAGTGTGGCGATCGCCGTGTTATGGCGCGCGCTGTTTGCCATCGATGGTTTGCTGAATGGCTTTATTGGCGTGTTCGGCCTTGACCCGATCAACTGGCTGGGGGAGCCCGCACTGGCGCTGACCTCGGTGACCCTGCTGCGCGTGTGGCAGTTTGGCTCGGCGATGGTGATCTTCCTTGCCGCATTGCAGAATGTGCCACAATCGCAGTATGAAGCGGCAATGATCGATGGTGCTTCGAAGTGGCAAATGTTTATGAAAGTCACGGTGCCGCTGATTACGCCGGTGATCTTCTTTAACTTTATTATGCAAACCACACAGGCATTCCAGGAATTTACCGCGCCTTATGTTATTACCGGCGGCGGACCGACGCACTACACCTATTTATTCTCGCTTTATATTTACGACACGGCGTTTAAATATTTCGATATGGGCTATGGCGCTGCGCTGGCGTGGATATTATTCCTCGTTGTCGCCGTTTTTGCCTCGGTGGCGTTTAAATCTTCAAAATACTGGGTGTTTTACTCCGCTGATAAAGGGGGCAAAAATGACTGATATCAATAATTCACTGGGCGGCAATAAAATGTCTGCACGGCATAGTGTTAGTGAAAGAGAAAGTGCGCGCACGTTACGCAGAGAAAAAATCAGTGCGGCGATTCGCTACTTCATTCTGATTATTGTCGGCCTGCTGATGCTGTATCCGTTGCTGTGGATGTTTTCCGCTGCCTTTAAACCGAACAGTGAGATTTTCACCACGCTGGGTTTATGGCCGGAACACGCCACCAGTGATGGCTTTGTTAATGGCTGGAAAACCGGTACCGAATATCATTTCGGCCATTACATGATTAACACCTTCAAATATGTGATTCCCAAAGTGGTGCTGACGGTGATCTCTTCCACCATCGTGGCCTACGGCTTTGCCCGCTTTGAGATCCCATGGAAAAAGTTCTGGTTCGCGACGCTGATTACCACCATGTTGCTGCCCAGCACGGTGCTGCTGATCCCGCAATACATCATGTTCCGCGAAATGGGCATGCTGAACAGCTATCTGCCGCTGTATCTGCCGCTGGCCTTCGCCACGCAGGGGTTCTTTGTCTTTATGCTGATTCAGTTTTTACGCGGCGTACCGCGCGATATGGAAGAGGCGGCGCAAATCGATGGCTGCAACTCCTTCCAGGTGCTGTGGTATGTGGTGGTGCCGATCCTTAAGCCGGCGCTGATCTCGGTGGCGCTGTTCCAGTTTATGTGGTCAATGAACGACTTTATCGGGCCGCTGATTTACGTCTACAGCGTGGATAAATACCCGATTGCACTGGCGCTGAAAATGTCTATCGATGTCACCGAAGGCGCGCCGTGGAATGAAATTCTGGCGATGGCCAGCATCTCGATTCTGCCGTCAATTATCGTTTTCTTCCTGGCCCAACGCTACTTCGTGCAGGGCGTCACCAGCAGTGGCATCAAAGGCTAACTAAGGACTTATCATGGCTGAAGTAATTTTCAATAAGTTGGGCAAAGTCTACTCCAATGGTTTCAAAGCAGTGCATGGCATCGATTTAACCATTCACGATGGCGAATTTATGGTGATTGTCGGCCCGTCCGGCTGCGCAAAATCCACCACGCTACGCATGCTGGCCGGGCTGGAAACCATCAGTGAAGGCGAGGTGCAAATCGGTAACCGGGTGGTGAATAACCTGGCGCCAAAATCGCGCGGTATCGCGATGGTATTTCAGAACTACGCCCTGTATCCGCATATGACGGTGCGTGAGAATCTGGCATTCGGTCTCAAGCTGAGCCGCCTGCCGAAACAGGAGATTGCCGCACAGGTGGCCGAAGCAGCGAAAATTCTTGAGCTGGAGGAGTTGCTGGATCGGCTGCCGCGTCAGCTGTCAGGTGGTCAGGCGCAGCGCGTGGCAGTAGGGCGCGCCATCGTGAAAAAGCCGGATGTGTTCCTGTTCGATGAGCCGTTATCAAACCTCGATGCCAAACTGCGCGCGTCGATGCGTATCCGGATTTCGGATTTGCATAAACATCTCAAGAGCAGCGGTAAACCGGCCACCACGGTGTATGTGACACACGATCAGACCGAAGCGATGACCATGGGCGACCGCATCTGCGTGATGAAGTTAGGCCATATCATGCAGGTCGATACGCCGGATAATCTCTATCACTATCCGCAGAATATGTTTGTCGCCGGGTTCATTGGCTCACCGGAAATGAACATCAGACCCGGCAGGCTAACCCAGCAGGATGGCAAAACGCTGCTGACGGTAGGCCAGTACTCGCTGGCGCTGAATGATGAGAAACAGAGCAAAGTGGCGGCGTATACCGGTGAAGAGGTGTTTTTCGGTATTCGTCCGGAATTTATTCATCTTTCCCTGACGCCGTTTGCTGATAACCACGCCTGCGGCGAACTGGTGCGGGTGGAGAACATGGGGCATGAGTTCTTCATGTATATCCGAGTCGGTGAATTTGAACTCACCTGCCGCATGCCATCCGATGAGGCGCGCCATGTGATTGCCAGGGGTATGAATCAGACCGTTTATTTCCAGTTCGACATGGCGAAGTGCCATATTTTTGACGCAAAAACAGAAAAAAACATCTCCCTTTAACAGGAGCAGTACCCTATGAGAAAAGCAATCCGAAATACATTGATTGCCTCTGCACTGACAGCGATGACCTGTCAGGCGGTTGCTGAGGAGCAGGTCAATATCCGCATGTCATGGTGGGGCGGTAATGGCCGCCATCAGGTGACGTTAAAAGCACTCGATGAATTTCATAAGCTACACCCGAATATTAAGGTCAAAGCCGAGTACACTGGCTGGGATGGTCACCTGTCGCGCCTGACCACGCAGATTGCCGGTAACACCGAACCGGATGTGATGCAGACCAACTGGAACTGGTTGCCGATTTTTTCCAAAGATGGCAGCGGTTTTTATGACCTGTATAAGGTAAAAGATCAGCTGGATCTGAGCCAGTTTGACCCAAAAGAGCTGCAGCAAACCACTGTGAACGGCAAACTGAACGGCATCCCGATTTCGGTTACCGCACGTGTGTTTTATTACAATGATCAGACCTGGGCGCGCTCCGGATTAAGCTATCCAAAAACCTGGGAAGAGCTGATCGCGGCGGGTAAGGTATTTAAAGAAAAACTGGGTGACCAGTATTATCCGATTATTCTTGAACATCAGGATACCTTTGCTTTACTGCGTTCCTATATGACGCAGAAATATAATGCAGAGATTATTGATGAATCCACTAAGAAGTTCGCTTATACCGAGCAGCAGTGGCTGGAGTTATTTACGCTGTATAAAACGTTGATCGACAGCCACGTTATTCCCTCACCGAAATACTTTGCTTCATTTGGCAAAAGCAATATGTATGAGATGAAACCGTGGATTAACGGTGAGTGGGCGGGCACCTATATGTGGAACTCCACCATCACCAAATATTCCGATAACCTGGTTAAACCGGCCAAACTGGTGCTGGGACCGTATCCAATGCTGGCGGAAGCCAAAGATGCGGGGCTGTTCTTTAAGCCTGCTCAGATGTTGTCGATTGGTAAAAATACCAAATATCCGCAGGAAAGCGCCATGTTGATCAACTTCCTGCTGAACAGTAAAGAGGGCGTTGAAGCACTGGGGCTGGAACGCGGTGTACCGTTGAGCGCGGCGGCAGTGAAACAGTTACGTGAGAGCGGCGTGATCAATGATGACGACCCGGCAGTGGCGGGTTTAAGTCTGGCGCTCAGTTTGCCGCACGAGATGAAAACCTCGCCATACTTTGACGACCCGCAGATTGTAGCGTTATTTGGCGATGTCGTGCAGTCAATTGATTATGGCCATAAAACGGTGGCAGAAGCCGCGAAATATTTTAATCAGCAGGGCGACAGAATATTAAGACGCGCAATGCGCTAATAATTGCATGTCGGTTGTAGCTCAATTTATTTATCGTAACTGAGAAAATGATTAACGCGACTTTACCTGTGTCGGGTTTATTCATGGTCGCTGACTTTGTCGTGTAGTAGTAAAGTTAAATCACTAAAGCAAAAATAAATAAATAGCTAAAAATAAGGTCACCAGAATAACCATTCTGGTGACCCGGGAGTTGTACGTTTTTTTTCACCTATTAATAACTCTGGGACATAAAAATGAAAGCAACATTAACACTTTTGGCAATGACAGTGGCATCCGTGGTGAGCTTTAATGCTGCCGCAACGACGATTGACTATCGGCATGAGATGAAAGATACCAAAAGCGCCGACCATAAAGATCGTCTGGTGATTTCCAACCGCTTTGCCAACGGCTTTGGTTTATCGCTGGAAGGCAAATGGGGCCAGCACAGTTCAGACGGAACGCCAAATAAACCGTTCAATGAGCAGGTCAGTAACGGGACGGAAGTGGTCGCCAGCTATGTCTATAAATTCAATAAGACCTTCCAGCTGGAGCCAGGCTTCTCGCTGGAATCGTCCTCTGACTCCAATAACTATCGCCCTTATCTGCGCGGGAAACTGAATTTCACCGACGACCTGTCGGCCTCACTGCGTTATCGCCCTTATTTCAAGCGTAATCAGCCGAGTGAAACCAAAAACGATGAGAAAGGGCATACCTTTACCATGGTGCTGGGTTATAACTTCCTCGAAAAATACAGCGTGGAATATGAGCTGGAATATAAAAAATCAGAAGATGTTATTTTAGCCGATAACGAAAAATATGAGTGGTCGCACGACGTGAAGCTCGCTTACAAGTGGGATAACAACTGGAAACCGTATGTTCAGCTGGGCAATGTCGCCGGCAGCAGCAGCACCGATGAGCGGCAGACCCGTTACCGCGTGGGTGTGCAGTACAGTTTTTAATCTTATCGCCGGATAGCGGCTGATAAACGCTGCCTGACGCTCGGGGAAAGCCTGTTTAGCGCTTTCCCCTTTTTTATAGCCCTATTCCTCACCCTACAGCAGTGTTACACACGACGCAGCGGGCATCGCGTGTTTGCGCTGGATGGCGTTGACGGCAAAGTAGTGGCCAGTGAAGCATTAAGGTTTCCAGCGCCGCAGGGGCGTGGTTTCTTCGTAAGGCATATCAGAAGGGGTGGAAATAAACTCAATCACCGATCCCCATGGTGTTGCGCCATAACAGAACGCATTGCCCGGGCCTTTCTCTGCCGGAAAACTTAGCGGCTTCGGTTCAGTAAACATCCTGCCACCCGCACGGGTAAAGGCGTCAATCGCTGGCGTAAAGTCATCGACATATAGCGCAAAATGTTGTAATCCAAAATCACTGGGCCGTTGCGGCTCGTGCTGTTTGGGGCCATGCATTTCAAATAATTCTACCCCGGGGCCGTGCTGTAACTGCAGCATCCTCACCGCATGCACTTGCGTGCCGGGAAATAGCTGCAGCGTGTTCCGCTGGGCGTCCTGATCCAGTGTCTCTTTTTCAGCGCGCGACACTGATTCATAAATCACTTCTGCGCCAAAGGCCTGCTGGAAAAAGTGCGTGGCTTGCTCGATGTCTGGCACCGTCATGCCAATATGGTCAATGCCGCGTATCGCGTGCTTCATTGCATCTCCCTGTATCTGATGAATAAAAGTCAGTTAATCAGTATAGATGCTGTGACAAAGGGCAATAAAAAAGCCGATAACATCACTGTTACCGGCTATTACGCTCAGTGCATAGCAGGGCGATTACGCGTTCAGCAGCTGCTGTGCCGTCTTGTCCACCAGAGCCAGCAGGATCTGGATATCCTCCAGGCTTACGGTTGGGTTCAGCAGGGTCAGCTTCAGGCAGGTTACGCCGTTATGCTCAGTCACACCGACATTGGCGCGGCCTGACTCCAGCAGCGCATCACCAATCTTCTGGTTGAACAGCGCGATAGCGGCTTCGCCTTGTGCGGCCAGCTGCTGCGGACGGTAGCGGAACAGCACGCTTGCCAGCTGCGGCTTCATCACCAGTTCCAGCAAATCCTGCTCAGTGACATACTGCGCCACTTCCTGCGCCAGCGTCACGCCGTGATCGATAATCGCGGCGTATTGCTGCTGGCCCAGTGCTTCCAGGCTCATCCACAGTTTCAGCGCATCGAAACGGCGGGTGGTCTGCAGCGATTTGGAGACCAGGTTTGGCACGCCATGCGCTTCGTCGAATTCAGAGTTCAGGTACGCCGCCTGATAGCGCATCAGCTCGTAGTGACGCGCCTCTTTTAGCAGGAACGCACCACAGCTGATGGTCTGGAAGAACTGCTTATGGAAGTCCAGGGTCACGGAGTCCGCTAATTCCAGGCCGTCCAGGTAGTCACGATACTTCTCAGACATCAGCAGCGCGCCGCCCCAGGCTGCATCCACGTGCATCCAGATCTGGTGCTCAGCCGCCAGCGTTGCAATCGCACGCAGCGGGTCGATAGCGCCAGCATCGGTGGTGCCTGCGGTCGCCACGATAGCCAGGATCTGTTCGCCGTTGGCTTTCGCCTGCGCCACTTTTTCCGCCAAATCGTTCACATCCATACGCGCGAACTCATCGGTTTTCACCAGCGTCACGGACTGGTAACCCAGACCCATCAGCGCCATGTTCTTTTGCACGGAGAAGTGCGCGTTTTCGGAGCAGAACACTTTAATCTTACGCAGATCGCCGGTCAGACCGTCCTGCTGGACAGAGTGACCGAGACGGGCAAAGAAGGCGTCACGCGCCAGCATCAGGCCCATCAGGTTACTCTGGGTGCCGCCACTGGTGAACACACCCGCATCGCCAGCCTGGTAACCCACCTGCGCACGCAGCCATTCGATCAGTTTGATCTCAATAATGGTGGCAGAAGGGCTCTGATCCCACGAGTCCATGCTCTGGTTAGTGGCGTTGATCATCACCTCCGCCGCCTGACTGACGACCAGGCTTGGGCAGTGCAGATGCGCCACACACTGTGGGTGGTGTACTGACAGGCTGTCTTTTAAGAAGAACTCAACCGCACGCTCAATAGCGGCCTGGTTGCCCAGGCCCTGCGGATTGAAATCCAGCGCGATACGCTCGCGCAATTCTGCAACGGTTTTACCCTGATACATCTCAGGTTGCTGCAGCCACTGCACAACAGCTTCCGTACTTTGCGTAATCGCCTGCTGGTACGCTTCAATGCTCTGCGCAGAAGCGGCCAGAATTGGATTTGTCCGGGACATCAAATTCACTCCACTCAAACGGGCTTCACGCCAGCTGACAGCAGGGCGTTTTCAAATTTATCCAGGAAAATTTCCAGCTCAGCATTGCTGATCAGCAGTGATGGCAGCAGACGCAGAACCGCGCCATGACGACCGCCACGCTCCAGAATCAGGCCAGCTTCGAAGCATTTTTTCTGTACCAGTGCGGACAGATCGCCATCGGCAGGGTAGCAACCCAACTGATCCTGTGCTTCGTTTGGCTTAACCAGTTCGATACCGATCATCATGCCCAGACCACGAATGTGGCCAATAACCGGGTAGCGCTGCTGCAGCTCAGCCAGTTTGCCTTTCAGCCACTCACCTTGCTCAGCCACTTTACCGGCAATGTTGTTCTCTTTCAGGAACTGCAGCGTGGTCAGGCCGGTCGCCATCGCCAGCTGGTTGCCACGGAAGGTGCCGGTGTGGTGGCCTGGTGACCATGCATCGAATTTCTTCTTAATGCCCAGCACTGCCAGTGGCAGACCGCCGCCAACCGCTTTGGACATCACGATGATGTCTGGCTGAATGCCAGCGTGTTCGAAGGCGAAGAATTTACCGGTACGGGCAAAGCCAGCCTGCACTTCATCGATGATGAGCAGAATGCCGTGTTCTTCGGTCACTTTGCGGATGCGCTGCAGCCACTCAGCTGGCGCAGGGTTAACCCCGCCTTCGCCCTGAACCGCTTCCAGGATCACAGCGGCAGGTTTGCGCACGCCACTTTCCACGTCGTTGATCAGGTTTTCGAAGTAGTAGGTCAGTGCTTTCACACCGGCGTCACCACCGATCCCCAGCGGGCAGCGGTACAGGTGCGGGTAAGGCATAAACTGCACTTCCGGCATCATGCCGTTTACCGCTTCTTTCGGTGACAGGTTACCGGTCACCGAGAGTGCACCGTGAGTCATACCATGGTAACCGCCAGAGAAGGCGATTACGCCGGAACGGCCGGTGTGTTTTTTAGCCAGTTTGATGGCGGCTTCAACGGCGTCAGCGCCGGAAGGGCCGGTAAACTGCAGGCAGTACTCTTTACCTTCGCCTGGCAGAACAGACAACAGGTATTCAGAGAACTTGTCTTTTAACGGGGTGGTCAGATCAAGAGTATGTAACGGCAAGCCGCTGGTAATGACACTCTGGATGCTCTTCAGTACATCAGGATGGTTGTGACCTAACGCCAGCGTACCTGCGCCAGCAAGGCAGTCAAGATATTGATTATTCTCAACGTCGGTGATCCATACACCTTCCGCTTTGGCGATCGCCAGCGGCAGTTTGCGCGGATAACTTCTTACATTTGATTCATACTCAGCCTGACGGGCCAGGTAAGCTTCATTGTTGCCATTTGATGTAATCGCAGCTGCAGTATCAATACGGACTTTATCCGTCATCATATCTCTCCTACAACCAGGGTAGAGGAAACGCCCCAGTTGAATTAATTTGAATTAAGAAAGTAAGCGCTAGAAAAAAGCGCGGCCAATATAGGGCTTTTTCGCTTTGCACTCAATCATTTATTTTGTTTAGTTTTGTTTATTTTTTCCAAAAGGAAGCAATATGTTGCTGATTTATTGACCAATAATGGCTTTGTGAGGAAGATATCGATCACATGAATTCTGTGTTACAGAATGGATCTGAAATCCGACGCTATGACGTGATGATTTTCTGACGTCGCTATGTAAAATCTGCCGGGTAATCTCCCTGCATACACCGCAGAATTGGCATAGCGCGATCTAAAAAATAAAACCCATTAAAATCAATAAATTAAACAATTAACTACTGTTTTAATTGTCCTTCGGGCTAGTGATTTCTAAAAATGGGATGTCAGCCGTCATGGTAACCCGCTGCCGGAAAGGGCGCAGCAATCGTCCATCCGGCGCATCGTTCCTCTCCAGATAAACTGATGTATTAAGCTAAGGATATTCTTAAAACAAAGGAATAATAGCGAGATATTTTAGCAGGTTGACTAAAAACCCTCAAAAAAAAGCGATCGTGATATAAAAATTAACTTTATATTTATTAATATTAAGTTATAAGTTATCTGTATAATAGCTCCTGTAATTTTGCTAACTCTTTCCCGATGTTTTTGTCTGTATTCAACTGATGCCATTTCTTATTTCTTCACAATGGCATTTGTGGATAGTGCTGTTCTTTATTTGACTTTTAACACTCAGCAATGACGCGAATTTTATTCGCGTCGTAACACTTAATATTCAGGAGATATATCATGGGTCAAGGTGGATTTATCACACTGGTTAATAGCACCAATTCCGACTGGCAATTGACTGCACAACACAGCTATCAAATGAATAGCTGGAGTTTCCCGCAAACTATCGCCGCCAAAACCAGCCAGCGAATTTATATTGAATGGGATCAAAATATATTTCACAACCAGAGTGATGATGGCGGTGAAGCAAGCTATACGCTGGCAGATAACACTTCATTCCAGATACAGGCGCGGGCACAAAATGGTTTTATGTTGCAGGTCTATTTCAGCAATCTCACGACCAGCGGTAATCCTCAGGGTTCCACTCTGCCATTGGGCTGGAATCATGATGGTAATGTCGATTTTATCCTCTCTGGAACCAGCGGAAATTACACGTCATCAAATTTAAATGCAGCGGACTGGATGCAGGATAATATTAGCCTGTTGGGAGATGTCCAGCTTAGAAATATGTGCATTGTTGGCACACATGATGCGGGTATGAGTGTCTATACCTCTGGCACCGCATTTGCCTATGAGTGCAGCACATTAACGCAGAGCAACGGCATTGGCGGGCAACTCATGTTGGGGTCACGCTATTTTGATATTCGGCCAGTCATTAGCAGCGGACAATACTACACTGGCCATTACAGTAATATCAGCCAGATTGGTTCATGGCAGGGGGCAAACGGGCAGTCAATTCAATCCATCATTAGTGATGTCAATAATTTTACAGCACAACACCGTGAGCTGGTTATTCTTAATCTGTCACACTCTCTGAATACGGATGTTGGCAATAGTAGTTACCGGGAATTCAATCAACAAGAGTGGAATAACTTATTCAGTACACTCAAAGCGTTAAACCATCTTTATATCGCTTATGATCCCATTGGCGACCTTACTCTGTCTACGCTGAAACAGTTTATCTCTGCGGGGCCTGCAGTCGTGGTTATTGTGCAAGATTCCCAATATTTACCGCAAGAAATGGAGGGTCAGGGCTTTTATAGCTATGCCTGTTTCGATGTATTCAACGATTATGCCAACAGTAATGACGTCAGCACCATGGCTAATGACCAGATCGGCAAAATGCGCGCGAACATGCCGTCGAAATATTTTCTGCTTTCCTGGACACTCACCCAGAATGCCACTCAGGCAACGACCTGCGAGCTTGGGACTGCATCAAGTATTAAACAGCTGGCGGACGATGCCAATCAGCAATTATCAACGCTGTTATATCCGCAAGTGACGCGCAGTAATTATCCTAATATCATCTATATCGATAATATGGTTTCACAGGATGCCACGGCAATGGCAATGGCAGTAAACTGGCTGGTGCATAGCTAATAGCGTAACCACTATGCTTAAACAGGCAGGCCAGCACGGCCTGCCTGTTTATTTTCATTTTCCATAAGATTATCAGACATTCAGCGTATGGATAACCTTCACAAACTCATTCACGCCGCTGTTAATCTCTTTCAGATTGCGTGACAAATCGCCGATTTTATCCTGCTCAGTGGTGAGGAATTGTTTGATCTCATCGAGCTGCTGATACATCTGGTTAATCAATTCCGCATTCTCTTCGACGACCTGAGAAATCTTCTGGGTGGCGCTGGCGGTCGACGCGGCAAGCCTTCTGACTTCACCGGCGACGATAGTAAAGCCACGGCCAGCTTCGCCGGCACGGGCAGCTTCAATCGCGGCGTTCAGCGCCAGAATATTCGTCTGCGAGGCGATAAGATTAATGGTATCGACAATCTCACTGATATTTTTCGCCGAGTCATTCAGCTGCGAACCAATCTGCGAGGCCATATTCACCTGAGTCGCGACACGCTCGGAGTTATTAACGGTTTCCTCCAGCACATGGTTAGCATTCCAGGTGATTTGCGAGGTTTGCTCAGAGGTGGTGACGGCGATATCGGCAATCCGTTTGGCGTTTTCCACGCGCTGGGTAATATTGGACGCCAGTTTAATCACTTTATACACTTTGCCATCGGCGCCAATCACCGGGTTATAGCTGGCCTCAAGCCAGATACGTTGACCCCGGGCATTTTTTCGGTCAAAACGGCCAACAAACGACTGACCGTGATTAATTTTTTTCCAGAAATCCGGATTCTCACGGTAAAACTCATCAAAGCAGAAAATACGGTGATGTTGTCCGTGAATTTGCTCCAGCGAATAGCCAATCAGCGTCAGGAAGTTTTCGTTGGCTTCAATAACATGGCCGTCAGGGGTAAATTCAATCACCGCCATGGAGCGGTCCAGCGCAGAGATCACCGCTTCTTTATGTTCCAGTTCTTCATGTCGCTGCGTGATATCGGTTGCCAGTTTGATCACCTTCACCACCTGGCCGAGATCGTTCTTTACCGGAAAGTAGGTGGCGCTGAGGAAAAAGCGCTGATGGTCTTTGTTATAGCGTTCAAAAATGCCGCTAAATGACTCACCGCTGGCCAGACGGTGCCAGAATGCGCTGTAACTTTCGGAACGGATGTAGTCGGGGCTGCAGAACATGCGATGATGTTGCCCCTCAATTTCATCGAGGCTGTAGGCAGTAAGCGTCAGAAACAGGTCGTTGGCGTTGAGAATGGTGCCGTCAGGCAGAAACTCAATCCAGGCAACACTGCTTTTGATAGCATTCAGATCCTGCGACAACCCACTGCTTTTGGCAAAATTAAAAGGCGAGCCTTCTTTACTGGAAAACGTTTTGAGTCCGAACATATGCGCTCCGGGAGGTTTTGCTTCTTTGTTAAGAAGAACGATCATTACAATGAATGCGTTACCTGGTGAGCGAAAAGGGTAGAACGTAAGGCGGGCTTCCTGCTGCGTGGTCAATTCCGTTGGATTTAATTATAGTATTTTTTATTGGGCGTTAACTGGCAGCGCTGACAAGCGCTGCCGCGAGTATTATCAGTATCGGCCTGAAAGAGAAAAAATACAGCAGTCTTAAGGCAAAATTTCCATGCCGGCGCAGACTGACTTATTTTTCAGACATACACGTCAATCTTGCCGTCATCTGCGCTTTTCTTGCTTTCATCCGCGCTTTTTGTATCCGCAGGGGCATCTTTCTGCGCCTGCTGTTTCAGCAGTTGCGCGAGCTGCGTTTCCAGCAGTTTAAGCTGCGTTTCATACAGCTGCGCCATCTCCTGCTTTTGTTTGACCGTCAGATCTTCCTGAGAAGAAATCTGCTGGATTTTTTTCGTCACTACCTGAATCTGTTTCATGACGGCTTTGATTTGCGCTGCGACACTGCCGCCGGAGGAGTCCGGTGCGCTGATGGCATTGTTAATATTTGATACGATTGACATCGTTTTGTCCTCCCTGATGTTACAAAATGTTATCGGCAGCAGAGAGGAAAAGCTTTAATGGCAGACGGAGAGTTTTGCTCAGCTCCCCCAGCGACTCTTCAGGTAATTGACCGCTTCCTGGGTCTGTGGCCGGTTAAGATAGTCTTCGCGGAACAGAATGGTACCGCTAATCTGTGGCACCGATTCGTTCAAATCGAGCTGTTTTTTCAGCTCCGGCACGCCACCATTAATCGTCCAGTCTGGCTCATTCTTCGCCGCTTCACCGACTTTATACAGCGCAACGCCGATATACAGCCGCGTTTGGGTCGGTTTCACCACGTTCGCCCACCAGTTTGCCAGCACGTCGTAGCGCGCCGCCTGGCGGGCAAACGGCCAGTAAATCTGCGGGGCAATGTAATCCAGCAACCCTTGCTGCACCCAGCGACGGGTATCGGCATAGGCTTCATCATAGGCCGCCGCGCCGCGGGTATCGGAACCCGCCGGATCGTGCGACAGGTTACGCCAGACGCCAGCCGGACTGACGCCAAACTCCACATCCGGTTTCAGCTGTTTGATAGTACGCGAGACCTGAGCAATCAGCTGTTCAGTATTGTGGCGACGCCAGTCGGCTTTACTGCTGAATCCCTGACCGTATTGCCTGAAGGTCTGGCTGTCGTTGAGGGCAGAAGCCGGGGACTCGGCATAGAAATAGTCATCAAACTGCACGCCGTCGACCGGGTAACGCGCCACCACCTCCGCCACAATGCTGGTGATCCAGTCGCGCGCTTCCGGGATGCCCGGGTCGAGTACATAGCGATCGCCCGCGGTACGAATCCAGTCGCGATGCAGCACAAATACGCTGGCGGGATTTAGCGTCAGCGTGCGGTTTAACTCAGCAGCGGTGGACGGTTTGGTATTGACGGAAACGCGGTAGGGATTGAACCAGGCGTGCACTTTCATACCGCGTTTATGAGCCTCATCCAGCATAAACTGCAGCGGATCGTAGCCCGGATCTTCACCGATTTTGCCGGTCAGCATATCTGACCACGGCAGGATTTTGGAGGGCCATAGCGCGGTGCCATCAGGCTTCACCTGAAAAAATACGGTGTTAATACCCAGCGTTTTCAGCTTATCCAGCTTGTCGGTGAGTGCCTTTTGCTGCTGGCTGATACGACTGGCGGCAGGAGCGCCATTCACTGATGCCAGCGGCGGCCAGTCAAGGCGCGATACGGTGGCCAGCCAGATACCGCGTACCGGTTCCTGACTCTTTGCTGGCGTTACCGGGATGGGTTGCTTCGCCACCGGCGGCAGCGGGGTAACCAGCGATTTCGGTGGCGCCGAGGCGCAGCTGGCAAGAAGCAGGGCGGCGACGACCAGCGCGGCTGGTTTCATCACGATTGTAAAAGGAAAACAGCTGACTGAGCGAGTGATGATAGACTCCGAAAAGTAAGGTCGTCTGCAGAATAGCAATATTCTCTTATTATTTCTCATAAAGTCAATGAGTTATCTCGTTGCTGTCAGGCGGGCAGGCTATTTGATTTAATATAATTACATCAATAATTAATTAGCGAAAGGGGAAATAATAAAACTGATAAAGTTTTAAGCCACAAATCCGATAATCACGAAATGCCATTCTTCCAAAATAGATTGTATTCAATAAATCATTAAGAACGCGCTGTCATACCGCTGGATGGCAGTTAATGAGTTAATGAGAATTATTCCCTTACTGATACTAAGATATATCATGCAGGTTTTTAATATGTTTATGCTAACTCAAAATATTTTAACCGGCGCCAGCCGAAGATTAGTGATGCAGCCGATAGCACTGATGCTGATGTTTTTAGGGTTAGTCTCTTTTATGACGGTAGGGATATTGTTTTTTGTTGCTACCGATTTAAATGAACGTTCTGACTCGCAGGATAAGTTTCTGATTAAGAAATTAATGACCACGCGTCAGGAAAGTATTGTCTCCCACTTAACCGATAACGCTGTATGGGGGGAGGCTTATAAAAATCTGCATGAACATTTCAGTCTGGACTGGGCATGGACCAGCCAAAACATGGGCAGTTCACTCTATAATACCTTTGGTTATGAAGGCGTCTTTGTGCTTTCGGCTGCAGGTGAGACCGTTTACAGCGTGATTGATGGCAAGATTGCCAGAATCTCCATTCAGGACTGGCTTGGAACAGATCCACGCAAGAGCATGAGCATTCAGCTGGAAAAAACAGCAGGGAAGTCGACTGCACGCTTCGTGATAGCTAATGGGCAGCTGATCCTGCTGAGTGCGGCCTGGATTAAACCTGAAGACAGAAACGAGTTTAAAGCCGTTTCCGGAACGCACTCCATGCTCTATTTCGTCGACAAAATGACGCCGGTAAAACTGGAAAAAATCGGCGCAGAGTATGGCATTGAAAACCTTCGCTATTACATAGTCAATAACAGTGCTGATGATATCGGCAATATGCTGCCGCTTGCGGGATCTGGCGGGGAGGGTGGACTCAAATGGCAGAGCAAAAATCCCGGGCGTGTGATCATTATCTGGTTACTTCCTCTCATCGCTTTGATGTTATTAGCTATGTTGTTAACTGCGATAATGCTGTTACGGCGAACTCTCCGCAGAGCGGAAAGTATGGATGAAAGCGTTTTTATGCTGCAGCAAAGCCAGCAGGCGCTGCTGGCCAGCGAGAAACGCTTCCGCGATGTGGCTGAAACCGCCACGGACTGGATTTGGGAAGCCGATGATACGCTGTCCTTTAGCTGGATATCGTCACGTTTCTCGGCGGTGACCGGCCACAGTTGCGGCAAGTGGATACGACGTCAGTTACAGGATTTTCTTATCGACGGTGATAGCCATTGTCAGTCGCTGGAAACACGTCTCGCACCCGGGGAATATATGTGCCTGTTGCGCTGCCGTTATCTCTCGGCACAGCAGCGCGTTCGTTATTGTAATCTGACCATTCGTCGCATCGAACTGGCATCTGGTCAGCCGGGTTACCGCGGCACGGTAACCGATGTCACTCTTGAGGTGGAAGCTGAAGAGAAAGCAAAATATCTGGCGCTATACGATGATTTAACCGGGCTGCCTAATCGCGCGCAAATGAAGCAATTCCTTTCAGGCAAACTGGAAACGCCACTCAGTGCTGAAAAACCGCTGGCGGTGATCATGATCGATCTGGATAAATTCAAGCCTGTAAATGATATCTATGGTCACGCAGCAGGCGATGCCATCCTGCATCAGGTCTCTGCGCGTTTTTGCGGCTGCGTTAATGACACGGGATTAACCGCTCGTCTCGGTGGTGATGAATTTGTCATCATCGTTTCAGAGATGAGCAGGGCACAAGTCGCAAAATTATGTGATGAAATTATTGATGTCATTAACCAGCCCTTTGACCTGAAGGGTATAGAGGTATTTATTGGCGTCAGTCTGGGGATTGCGATTGCGCCGACCGATGCTGAAAATATCAGTGACTTATTACGCTATGCCGATATTGCTCTGTATAAAGCAAAGAATAGCGGCAGAAATAAGTATGAGTTTTATCATCATGAATTGGGCGAGAAAATTGTCCAGCGGCGTGAAATGGAACTCGAACTCAGAGAAGCGATATTTTCAGGGCAGTTAAGCGTTGTATATCAACCGCGCTATGATATCGCACGGGAAAAAATAACGGCGGTGGAAGCATTAGTCCGCTGGCAGCATCCCAAACGTGGAACGGTGATGCCCGATCAGTTTATTTCCGTGGCGGAAGAAACGGGGCTAATTAGCGCGCTTACTGACTGGGTGCTGGAACGCGCCTGTACCGATATGCAGAGCTCATTTTGCCAGATGATTGTATCGGTAAATATTAGCGCCTCTGAATTCCTTGATTGCGGGCTAACGGAACGCGTGCGCAAGGTATTGCACAAAAGCGGCCTGGACAGTCAGCGGCTGGAAATTGAGATAACGGAGAATGCGTTAATCAATAATCCGGAAAATGCGCTTAACGTCATGAAGGATCTGCAAAAAATCGGCATCAAATTTCTGGTTGATGACTTTGGCACCGGCTATGCCTCTTTTAGTTATCTGCATGATTTCCCATTTGACGGCATAAAACTGGATAAATCCTTTATTTTTTCAATGAACGAATCTGATAACTCGCTGAAAATTGTCGAAAATATGATTGGTCTAGGCAAGGCATACGCTTTGAGTGTCACGGCTGAAGGAGTAGAAACACAGCGGCAGATGTTCCAGCTCGAACAACTCAACTGTGATTATTTACAGGGATACCATATCGGAAGACCGCTTACTTTAACGCAGCTCGCCAGTAAGTATCCGGGAGTATAAACAGGTAATGGATGGGATATAACGCCAGGCAGACGGATGCTGTACACTTAGCGTTGTGAATTCACCAGGGGACAACGGGCTATGAACGATAAGAAAATGATTTCCATCGATCAATTCAATGCTGAAGAGCGCGTGGCAATTGACGAAACCTTCAGAGCACTGGTGCAGAAATATCAGCAGCGAACCGGCAAAGAGCCAGACGGGAAAAAAGAAAAAGAGTTCACGGCTGAGGCCAGACAACAAATGATGTCGGTTAAGCTGGCAAAAGAGAAAGCGCAGGCAGATAAAGCAAAGAAGGCGCCGGTGCGTAAGAAAAAACCTGAATCACTGAAAGAGAGTGAAGTCAGCGATTTCAACTGGAAGGCTTCTGTGGTTAAAGGGCGCCGATAACGTTAAAGCTAAGTCTGGCTATAAATCGTTGCGTTATATCAGCCGGGAGGATTCGGAAAACATCGCCATGCTGGAGGGTAAGGTCAGGGGCGATATGGCGAATCCTGCGGCGTTTATGAGCCCGGTATCTGCCACATTCAATTTAACATAATATACATTATGCGCACCAAGGCAGCTGTAGGCGCATTCGGGCGCTTTTGCACCATCACTGGCATTGATTGTTTCTCTCCCCAGCCAGCCGCGCACGCCTGTTCAGTCCGCCACTGGCGTTCCCTGATGAAAAAGCATTTGCCAGTTATCGTCGGCTTCAGCTGTGTTAACCCATAATGATGTGCGCAACGTGCGATGTAATTTCCCTTCAGCCGTACTCATCACGTATGTTCGGTATGTCAGCAACAGCGCACCGCTTCCCGTCGGCGTCAGTGCGTATTGATCCGATGAGATATTTTGTTCAGCGGTTTCCGCTAATAACGAATCGATGACCTGCTGTCTGTCGTATCGCTTTCCCGAGCGGCCAATCTCGAAAAAATCAGCGTGCAGCAATTTCTCAATCGTCGTCTTTTGCCTGCGAATTTCCAGCCGATGAAGCTGTTGCTCGTATTGCACAATCTTTAACAGCAAATCCTGTGTCATCTCTTTTACCTTTGCTGGTATCAATCCGGAACCTGTTGGCGGCAAACATCCAGCATAAATTGCCGCAGCCAGCGCTGTACCGGGTCAACTTCGTTACGCGGATGCCACATTTGCGATACCGTTATCCCCTTCACTTTTACCGGCAACTCGAAGATGTGGAAAGCATCATCCGTTGTCTGGCCAATCAGGAACGATGCCGGGACCAGCGCCACCAGATCGGTGCTGCGTGCCACGGCCAGTGCGGCCGGAAATCCCGGCACCATAGCGGCAATAATGCGTGTTAAACCACGCTGTTCCAGCGCCTTATCTACCGGCCCGGCTAACAAACCGCGTCGTGATGCCACCACATGCTGGTACGAGACATAGCGCTCAGCACTGATTTCACTTAGCAATGCGAGCGGATGCCCTCTGCGCACTACGCCGACGAAACGATCGCGGAACAACGCCTGTATCCGGATTTCCGGCCCCATTTCACCCAGAACGCCAATCTCAAGATCCACCGCGCCTTCCCGCAGCGGCCGGTCGGTTTTCTCGGGTTTGGCGACAAAGCGCAGTACCACACCAGGAGCAATTTTGGCAGCTTCGGCAATCAGTGTTGGGCCAAATGTGGTGATAAAACCGTCGTTGGCACGAATGGTAAGCTCTTGTTTAAGTTCAGATAAATCGATTTCTGTAGTTGCCGGTCGCAACACCGCCAGTGTCTGCGTGACGGCGTTTTGCGTGCGCTCATGTATCTCTTCAGCAAAGGGAGTCAGCACCATATTACGTCCGGCGCGTACCAGCAGCGGATCGCCAGTGGTCTCCCGCAGGCGACTGAGTGTGCGGCTCATGGCTGAGGCGCTCAGTCCAAGACGGCGCGCAGCCCCCGCCACGCTGCGTTCGGCCAGCAAAGCCTCCAGCGCAAACAGTAAATTGAGATCGGGTTGTGCCATAGAGATGTCCTTTAATACTGGCGTCTGGTGCATGTTATAAGTGCAAATGCTGCGTCTTCCGCACGGCTATCCTTCGTCATTATAGTGAGCGCATAGCCATTTTTCGCAGAGGTTTTTTATGACGTTATTCGCCGATCAACCAGACGATGAAGGACTGCCGGGCCGTCAGCGCCGTCTGGCAATGATCGCTGTGATGATCAGTACCACCATGGCGGTGTTCGACGCCTCGATGGTTAATATTGCGCTGCCACAGATAGCCCGAGCGCTGCAGGTCAGTTCTGGTGATGTGGTGTGGATAGCCAACGGTTATCTGCTGTCTGCAGCGATGACGCTGGCGATATTTGCCGCGCTTGCCGCCAGGACCGGTTTTCGTCTTTTATTTGCCGCTGGTGTCAGTTTGTTCACGCTGGCTTCACTGGGATGTGCTTTGTCTACATCGCTGTCATGGCTGGTCGCTATGCGCGTGCTGCAGGGCATTGGTGGTGCGGCAACGCTCAGTATCGCCCCGGCAATACTGCGCTCGATTTTCCCCAATCGCTTACTCGGACGCATACTGGGTATCAATGCCCTGCTGATTGCCACCTGCACTGCATTATCGCCGGTGATCGGTGGCGCGTTACTGGATGCATTGAGCTGGCAATGGCTGTTCGCCATCAATCTTCCGCTGGGCCTGGCGGCACTGGCGCTGGCTCTGCGGGTGTTGCCGGATAAACGCAATCCACAGCACGGACCCTTTGATATTCAGGGAGCACTGCTGTCCGCCACCATGCTCGGTGCGGTGATCATGGCCTCAAACGCCTTTTCACATACAGAACCTCAGACGCCCGGTCCCTTAGTAACATTTGCTGGCTACGGCACCATTGCTCTGCTTGCCGGCGTTCTGTTTATTCGTCGCCAGCAACGTGCGCCCCAGCCTCTTCTTCCTCTGACGCTGTTCGCCTCGCCGCGATTTTCACTGGCGGCATTAACCTCGCTGGCATCATTTGTCAGCCAGGGAATGGCTTTCGTCGCACTGCCGTTTCTGTTCCAGAGCGTATATAGCTTCAGCGTACTGACTTCAGCACTGCTGTTTACCTCATGGCCAGTGGGTATCATGCTGGTTGCCTCTCTGGCGGGACGCCTTGCCGATCGTCACAGTCCGGCGCTGATCTCTACTATTGGTCTGAGCCTGTTTGCTGCGGGACTGAGTTCACTGGCATTGTTGCCCGATCAGCCAATGATATGGGATATCAGCCTGCGCGGCCTGATATGTGGCATCGGATTTGGCTTTTTCCAGAGTCCAAACAACCGCGAAATGCTGGCAAATGCATCCCGTGAGCATAGCGGTTACGCCTCTGGTGTGCTGGCAATGATGCGCATGTTTGGTCAGTCGCTGGGCGCGGCGTTGATCGGTGTGATCCTGTCAGTGTATGGCCATGCCGCTACGGCAAACGCTGAAGAATACGCCGTGCGGCTGGGGCTATGGCTGGCTGCGCTGGCAACCGCGGTGGCGATCGTCATGAGCGTTACTCGCCTGCGCCAGCCGCAATACCAGACATAAATGTACAGTGATTAGCAGGCTCAGTTGTTTTTTGCCAGATGCTGCTCTTCTGCGTTAAGGGTTATCTGCCCGTTCAGCTCATTTGGCAGGCGTCGCGCCTGATAATAGACGCCCTGCCAGTACGGATTATCCAGCGATGAGCGGATGACGCCTTTACTGACCGAAGCATGGAAAAAGTTGCGCCGGGTATCATAGAATCCCACATGCATGCCGCCATTAATGCGGAAGAACACCAGGTCGCCGGTTTGTAATTTATTCTCTTTCACCGGACGGCCCATTTTCAGCAAGTCGTGGGTCGTCAGCCTTTCGACAGGCAGATTAAAGCGGTCTTTTAACGTGCGCCAGACAAAACCGGAGCAATCCACACCGGAAAGCTGGGTGCCGCCCCATTGATAAGGCGTATCCTGCCAGGTGTGCATCTGATCATGCAGCGCGGCTAACACCGGTATCAGATCGGGCTGCGCCGGGGTTACAGGTTCCACCACCTGTTTAGCGACGGGTTTACTTTGGTGGCTCGAGCAGCCAGACAGCGCCAGCAAGGCGGCGGCAGTAAGAAAAGGAACAAATTTGGAATTCATTAATTAAATCAACGGAAAATGCGTGCCTGAATGATTTTCCCGTTATAGCATCTTGTATGGCAATGACTGAACCGTATGCGGTCAGCTTTACATAGTTTTACCTGGCACTGTTTTGACTGAAGAGAGAAAATGAAACGTTTATTTGTCTACGGCACGCTGCGTCCGGGCCACTCTAACGCGCATATTCTGGAAAATATTGGCGGCGAATGGCTGCCAGGTTATGTCACCGGCACCTTTTATGAACGCGGCTGGGGCGCCGCTGCGGATTTCCCGGGTATTGTGCTGGATAACCAGGGGGCGCGCGTTGATGGTTACCTGTTTTCATCCGATAAGCTGGAACAGCACTGGCCGATGCTGGATGAGTTCGAAGATGGCTACGACCGCGTTAAGGTTGACGTTATCACGGTCGAAGGTGAAAAAATTGCAGCCTGGGTTTATCAGTTACAACCGCAGGTCAGTCTGCAGCAATGACGGGCACATGGGGCGCGGCATCCAGCGGCAGATATCCCGCCAGGCGCGGATCGACCTGCACTTCTACCTGGAAAGCATAGGGTTTGAAACCGGAACGGATATAGAAACTGAGCGCCGATGGATGGTCAAAGGTACAGGTATGGACCCAGAAACGGCTGATGGGTTTTGACCACGCCAGTGCGATGGCCTGGCTCATTACCGCTCGTCCCAGTCCCCTGCCCGTGCTGTTTGACGTCAGGCCAAGAAACGACAGCTCACACTCGCCTGGCTCGCTGAAATCCAGTTCCAGCAGACCAATATCCTCACCCGCCTGGCGGATGACATACACGTCAACGCCCTTTTTACTCAGGGTGGCAGCCAGCTTACTGTCATCCATCATAAGGCGTGAGAACCAGAGCCAGTCGGCGCCGACTTTGCGGAACAATGTCCGGTAGGCGTTGAGATCACCGCTGGCAAAAGCATCCAGTGTGATGTCTGCGGGTAAAGCAACTGTCTCAGCCACCGGCGGCTCGAGCATTTCGAGGCTGGTGACCACAGTCGCGACATGACCGGGTGCAATATCAGAATAACCAACGGGGATTGTATTTGCCGGAGTGCTCATGCGCTTTCCTTAGTAAAGTCATTACCCTGGGTATAAACCATTAAAAGACAATAGCATACGCCAGTAAACTCGTCTCAGGAAATAAGCAGCAGATATCAGCATCACACTCTTTCTGTCTGCCGGAGTGCGGCAGCACCCCGGCAGGCAAGACCGTTATCCGTGCAATGACAGCCCTTTTATCACTTTGTCGACAGCCTTTTTCGGCCCGTGAATGCCAAGCCCGACCAGATCCATATTGCTGGCGTCTTCGGCAAGAAACACCTCGCGGTTGGCTTCATCATGTCCAGTTGAGAACATCGCATGAACATAAGGGATCAGGGTAACTTCACGCTCGATACCTTTACGGTGTGCGGACTGAAGTCCTGCCAGATCACCCTGAAAAATCAACATCGGTTGCCCGGCAATGTTGCCGTAGCGTCGCCCTGCCGCATCCACGTAAGGCTGCCCCATCATCTCCGGCGCGGCAGAAGCAATGCCCGTTGCCAGAAAAGCGACCACATTTAACCGCTGCCAGACCTGCAGATCGTCTCGTACAATAAACGCGATTTTGCTGTCAAACATCACTGCCTTTTCCCCACTTGTGAATTATTCGACCATCATGAGAAATCGCGGCGGGATCAGTCTAGAACGTTTGTGCAGCGGCTCTGATAAGCAGCCGGAGAGATGCGGTAAGCACGCTGAAACCAGCGTCCGAGATGGCTCTGGTCAGAAAATCCGGCCTGGAAGGCAACCCGTGAAGGGGAAATCCCCTGCGCCAGTAGCCTGCGCGCGGTGCGCAAACGCAGCCTGACCAGATAAGCGTGCGGCGCCATGCCAAAAGCCTGTTTAAACTGCCGGCTGAGCCGGAAACGATCAATACCGGAAAAGACCGCCAGCTCATCGAGGCCGATATCCTGCGACAGATGGTCATGCAGGTAATCCCTGACCCGGTTCATCTGCAGGCGTGAATCATTCAGCTCAGAGGCTGGCCGCAGTTCAATATGGCGGGAAAGCAGTGAGGTCAGATTATCCAGACTTTCATCACGCGCCAGTCTGCCCTCAGTGTGATGAAGCGCCGAGAAAGCCTGCACAATGGCGGTAATCAGCTGTGGATCGTCAGTGAGCGTGTGGCGGAAAGCGGCTTCTGTCGCGGACGCATCCCCCAACCCACGGCGCTGCATCATGGATGACAGCCATGGTTGCGGCAGATAAAGCATGGAGTAGGTGAAACCAGATTTTTCAATCGCGTGGCCATCATGGACCGCACCGGGTTCAATCAGGATTGCCCTGCCTGGCGTACTGGTGTGCAGGGAACGATGGCAGTTAAAGCGCTGCAATCCCTGCAGCGTCACGCCCAGCAGCAGCTCATCATGGTCGTGCGGATCGTAGGCGTGGCCGGTGAAATGCGCGTGCACGCTTTCAATGCCCGTTTCTTCATCACGCTGAAAATCTACCCAGTCACCGCTCATATTTACCGACTCTGTTGCTGATTAGCCCGTTCCGCCCTGCACCACAGGCTAATGGTTTGTGAAGGCTTTTTCCAGCCACGGATTATGGTGGCACGCTCAGGCCTGCGCGGGGGGAGAGCAGAAGCCGTCAATAAACAGGAAACTAACCTGTGGACATACAGATTCGCGGCGCTTGATAGCTGAAGTGACGTTCGGCTGGAAAAACATCGCGCACTGACAGAGTGCGCCAGTGATTTCAATTCGCCAGCACGCTGCATTATACTCACTTCTGAGAACCCGCCATTTGCAGACATTCTCAGGAGGTAGCGTATGCAGATTCTCAATGACGCCGCAGACCAGAAAATCATTGGTGAGGCCGCATACTCCCTGCTTGTCCGCCATCAGAAAGTCAATATTAACACGCTGGCTGAGGAGCTTGCCCGCATGGCGCAACAGGATCCAGACAACGCACGCCAGCAGCTTATAAATGAGGCGCGTCACTGGTTGCTGACCTGCCGTCTGAGTACCGGTTCTGACAATCGACGCATCTCTCCTCTGCGTAATCTGTTCCGCCAGGATGATGGTTTCGCGGTGCCTTCCCGTTCATCTTCCGATAACGATGACTAGCCGCCACACCTGCACGTCAATCGCGCCTGGTTACGGGTAACGATTGGTAGGATATTTCTCAAGTAACGGCAAAATGTTACTGAAATAGCAGGAAAAGCATTTTTTGCACAAAAAAAAGGGCCTGATTTTATTTATTTTAGCTGTACAGTTTTTTTCTTATTGTATAACTTTATTTCAGGACTTCCTGAATCACTTACATCTTTTTGGGGGTAACTTATGCGTCAGAACGGATATTCTCCGAACTCAGCTGAAGCCATTTCCCGTTATTTCAGCAAGGCATCGCTGCCATCTCAGCAGGAAACGCTCGGACAGATTGTTATCGAAATTCTTAAAGACGGTCGTAATCTTAACCGTAAATCTATCTGCACCAAGCTGTTAGGCCGCCTTGAACTCGTTTCCGGGCCAGAAGAAGAACAGCATTATCATGAATTGATCGCACTGCTCTTCGATCGCGAAGATTGATGATAATCGTTGTGCAAACACCCGTTAAGTCATAAAAATTTTCACCCTGACTGTCAGCCAATGCAGGAAGTCGCCACCGTCAGGGGCTGATATATTGCCGCCCCTGCTTCATGGGGTTAAATGGCAATCAGAGACGCAGTTATGTATAGAAGTAATAATCAAAAACTGACAGATGAAATTATTGGAGAAGCCGTTCTGGCGCTTCTTCATGCGAAAGGCCCCGTCACCACGAAGGCGCTAATCGCGCAACTCCAGTCCATGGAATCTCACGCGAGCGATGCGGTTCGTCGCGAAGCTATTATCGCTGCGATCGCCGATGTCCGCAGCAGCCTGTCTGAAGGCAAACGTAATGAGATGCGTGAACAGCAGAACCGGGATAATGTCCATTCCCTGTTTGGTGAGGGTGATAAGAAATCATCGGGCAGCAGCAAGAAACATTAAATTTGGGCAATCTGTGTTAATTGCTCAATTATACTTTGCACAGTCGACAAGCACAGGATTGGTATCATGCCGGAAAATAATGATCTCTACTCCACCCTGCCGGACCTTGCACTGGCTGAATATTTTCGTAATGCCGGCAGTGTACTGGCAGATGAATCCGCCGTGCTGGGGATTGTTATCCGGGATATTCTGGCGACAGATGGTCAGCTAAATAACAAGGCGATTATTCTGCGCCTGGTTCATGCGCTGGAATCGGCTGACAGCGCTGCTCAGGCGGATATTTTGCGCAAGACGCTGGAAATTGTGGTGGGTTATACGCCGGACGATGCCTGACTTAATTTCGGGGATGAGTCTCTCCATTCATAGCGGCGATCCATCCCCCTCCCTTCCACTTCAGCTTTGCCGCCGTGACGGCATCATGCGCAGTAAGGTATTGTCACGGAAAATATAGTGGTGAACCAGAGCCGCAGCGGCATGCAGAGCAATCAGCCAGTAACCCAGCGGGGCCAGGATAGTGTGCCAGCGGATAAACCCCTTCCACATTTTCGTATTCTCCACCTCAGCGTGTGGCATTGGCAGACCATACAAACTCCACTCCCCGCCATAGAAATAACGTGACAGTAGTGCCGCCCCCGGAATCGCAATAAATAAGCCATACATGCAGGCATGCGTCAGATGTGACAGCGCAGTCTGCCAGCGTGGTGGCGTCGGAATTATTTTCGGCGTGTGTTTACGTATCCGCAGGACAATGCGCAGCATCATGGTCAGCAGTACGGTCGCGCCAGCTGTGACATGCGTAATGGCGATCGCATAACCGTGCCAGCTCCCCGGCTGCGCAAAGTCGCGCAACTGAATAGTGCCATAAGCGAGAATAAGCAGTAACAGCGTCAGCCAGTGCAGAACGATTAATGACGTAGCATATTTAGTTGGCATTACCCGGATAAACCCTATATTGCAAGCGGGTATCGCTCTGATATCCCTCATTAAATTATGCTGCAACATAACATGAAACGCGTAAGAAATATCAATGCGGGTTTATTGCATCTGCTCATCAATCCTCCCACTCATTCGTCCTGCCATTTATTTCTGCCCTGTTAAGTGATGAGCTGCGGAGCAGGCATTCAGTTCATGATTGCGCATAGCGTATGATATCCAGCCCTTCGCTGACATCAGGCTCAACGAAATGGCGGGTAATAAGCGTAAACTGTTCATCAGTAACAGAAAAATCATGCACACCGCCCGCATTTCGAGCGTGCAGCCGTGCCTTACATATCTCATCGGGAACATCGAGATAGTGCAGGCGGTGTTCCACCCCAGCCTCTTTACTGATGCTCAGCATCCATGCGCGGCTGGCGAGCGTATTCGCGGGAAAATCGAGCACCAGCGAAACGCCATTTTGCAGTAAGGCAATCAGATGTGGCGTGATGGCATTTTTCAGCTTCTGAGCGCAATGCACATAATCCGCGACTGACTGCATTTGCTCACCATAGAGCTGAGCCAGCCAGGCGTCCTCGCTTATCAGGATGGTGTCGGGTTGTTGCGCCAGCGTTGCCGATAAAGTGGATTTTCCCGCGGCGATTTTACCGCAGAGAAGATGAAGAACAGGTTGTTCTGAAGGCAAAACCGATTGCGGATCATTTGCTGCCATGCTCACCTCACGATAATGATATTCAACGCACTTCCTTTGCACCCGTTTCTTTTAAGGGGGCATTATATCAGGGTCCACTCTGATCATCCGCAGATAATCCTGAAAGCGTCGCCCTTTCTCGTGACGGAAGCCTGGCCCGGTAATGTCCGCGCGGGTAATGCGGTCAACGCGAAAATTACGAAAATCATCGCGTGTTTCACACCAGGCAGTCAGTAGCCAGGCCTCGTCGAACAGCGTTAAGCCAAGGGGGCGAATCTGGCGCTGACTGCTGTTGTTGCTAAGGTCAACATACCCCAGCGTCAGTATCCGCCGTTCGCGGATTGCCTGACGCAGCAGCGGAAGATAAATCAGCGCCTTATCATTGTTTTGCGATCCTTTTGCTACCGCATACAGCGGCAGAGCCTGATATTTTTCTCCGCTTCCCTTTGTCATCGTGGCGCTGATTTTGCCCGATGCACGCTGGGCGGCGGCGGCCAGTGCGTTATCACCACGCGCCATCACCAGCCGCATACCCAGCATCATGGCTTCCATCTCTTCTTCATTGAAATGCAGCGGCGGCAGGAAATAGCCTTTTTCCAGCTGATAACCAATACCCGCTTCACCGCGCACGGGCGCGCCTATCGCCTGCAGCGAGGCCATATCGCGATAAATGGTGCGCAACGACACCTCCAGCTCAGCAGCAAGTTTTTCCGCCGCAACTGGCGTGGTTGCACTGCGTAGCAGATCCAGAATGGCAAACAGACGAAGTGTTTTCATGGCGATGTTATAGCACATCGCTGCTGACAAAAAATGTCAGGGGGGGATGAATATACTGCAAGGCAAATCCATAACGAAGGAGTAAAAAGATGAACCAGGCTGCGGGTATTGAAATCGGGCGCTTTCGTCTGAAAAGCGATGCCAGCGAACAAGCGATGCGCAGTGTGTATAGCCAAATGGTGGATAAATACCTGTCGCAGCAGGAAGGCTGGTGCGCGCAGTATCTTGTCACGCTTCAGGACGGTGTGTTTATCGATCTGGCGTTTGCCGCCAGTCAGGCACAAGCCGAGGCGATTTGCGCCAGCTGGCAGGGGAACAGACTGTGCGAGGATTTTCTGGCGTTGATTGAGCCTGTCAGCATGGAGTTTGGCTCTGTGAACCGAGCTGTCAGGGAGTAACATTGATGCGCCAGCAGCCTCTGCTGCTGGCGCAGTCACACGGCTTACTGCGCCGCGCTCACCCGCCACACCGCATTACCGGCGTCATCGGCGATCAGTACTCCGCCCTGTTGATCCATCGCCAGACCAACCGGCAGGCCCCGTACCTGCTTCTGATCTTCGGTCAGAAAACCGGTTACCACAGGCTGTGGCAGCCCCACCGGCTGACCATTTTCGAATTTCACCCACATCACCTGATAACCATTCAGCGGCTTACGGTTCCAGCTGCCATGCTCACTGACAAACGCACCACCACGATACTGCGGCATATTGTCGCCGGTATAGAACAGCAGCCCGAGCGGCGCGACGTGCGAACTGATGGCATAATCGGGTTTAATCGCTTTCTCCACCAGATCCGGCCGCGCCGGTTTCGCCCGCTCATCCACATGCTGACCAAAGTAGCTGTAAGGCCAGCCGTAGAAGCCGTTTTCCTGTACCGACGTCATATAGTCCGGCACCAGATCAGAGCCAATTTCGTCGCGTTCGTTGACGATAGCCCACAGTTTGCCGCTCTGCGGCTCCCACTGTAAGCCGGTGGGATTTCGCAACCCGCTGGCAAAGATACGGCTGGCGCCGCTGGCGGCATCCACCTCCAGCACTGCAGCACGGCGATACTCAGCGCCAATGCCGTTTTCCCCGACGTTACTGTTAGAGCCGACGCCAACATACAGCTTGCTGCCATCCGGGCTTGCCAGCAGCGCTTTGGTCCAGTGATGGTTAATCGGCCCGCCCGGCAGTTCGGTGACCACTTCTCCCGGTTCGCGGATTTCCGTCTGCCCTTCCTGATAAGGGAATTTCACCAGACTGTCGGCATTCGCCACCCACAGGGTGTTACCGGTGAGCTGGATGCCGAACGGCGCATTGAGGTTTTCAATAAAACTGTGCTTTTGCCACTGGCCGTCAACATTGCGCAGCAGCGTAATGCGATTTCCCCCGGCGCCGCCTTTGCCGGAAGCATTTTTAATCACCCCGGTGATCAGTTGCTTCGGCTGCAGGGTCGGTTTCGGTGTGCCGTTGGACTCGGCAACCAGCACATCGTTATTGGGCAGCACGTACACCTGACGCGGATGCATCAGACCTTCGGCGACTTTTTCGATTTTCAGCCCTTGCGCCACCTGCGGCTTCTCGCCATCCTGCCAGGGCACCCCTTCCGGCACCTGCATCGGCGGCAACAGGAAGTTTTGCGCCTGCGGCAGTTCGGGATTCGCTCCCATCTGTTTTTGCGGATCGATGGCCGCACCCTGATCACAGCTGGCCAGCAGTGCGACAAGCGCAGCCGCCAGTAAACTACGGTTAACTTGTTTCATGTGTCTGGCTCCTTAAGCGCTGCGCTGACGTAACGCAAGTTGCACATTCGCCAGCAGCAACAAAATCACTACCAGAGTCGACAACGTCACGCCCAGCGGCACGACGGCGTAAGCATCGCGGCTGTGAATAAAGGCGTTAACGATAGCCAGCACAATCGCCAGCAGGTTCAGCCAGAAATGGACTTTCACCGCCGATCCCTGCGGGTAGCGACTCCCCACCCATACCTGCACCAGATTAATCAGACGCGGAATAATGGCGATCACCAGACCAATGGCAATCAGCCAGCTGGCGGCCTGCGTCCAGAGAATGACGAAGGTTTTCAGGTAAATAATGTCGAAAATCCATGCAGCGACAAAAAAACCAGTCGGTATCGGATTCAGTAGTTCATACAGCGCCAGGGCGATCACCGATCGCCCGGCATGAGGGTGAGATTGCATTTCCGTCTCCTGTTACCATCCAAAAGGCAGCTGCGGCAGAGAGAAATGTCGCAGCCGGTTAACGTGCCTGTAAAAGATTAGTAAATCTGAACAATTATGCGGAAAATATTGACAACCGATCATAGCAGGAAACATTTTTGCAGCGTTTTAACTAGCAACCGACAACACCATACTTACAATCAGGTTGTGCCATACAGAAGGATCGGCGAGAATCGCTCCTCCTTACGATAAGTTTTTGTTATGACAGAATGAACGCACCCACGGACACCTGCCGCAAGCCGCGCTGGAAAACACACATCAGATTTTTTTTAGGACGGCTCTGGCCGCATCCGCTGGCAGTCGATGGCAAACAAATCCTGTTAGCCAGCATCGGTGCCGGCAGCGGACTGATTATTACCAGTATGCTCTGTCACTGGCTGTTAGGCGAAGTCAATTTATGGTTTGTCGCGCCAATGGGCGCTTCGGCGGTACTGCTGTTCGGCGTGCCGAACAGTCCACTTGCCCAGCCATGGTCAATTGTCGGCGGTAACCTTATTTCCGCGCTAGTGGGCGTCACAGTCAGCCAGTGGATCAGCGATCCTGTCTTCGCCTGTGGCGTGGCGGCTTGCCTGGCGATTGCGCTGATGTATCAGCTACGTTGTCTGCATCCCCCGGGCGGCGCAGTGGCGCTGACCGCGATCCTGGGCGGGCCCGGCGTACAGCAGCTGGGTTATCACTTTGTACTGACACCGATTCTGCTTAACTCGCTGTCTCTGGCGCTGCTGGCGATTATCTTTAATAACCTGGCGGGACGTCGTTACCCTCACCCGCTGGCGCCCGCAGAAGCACGGCCAGAGCCGGTGACCTTCGTCGCACCGATTACGCGTGATGATTTACACCAGGCGCTGGTGAGCGGCGAGTTGCTGGATATTGATGAAGATGACCTGCAGGATCTGCTTGGCCGCGCAGAAGAGATCGCCCGGCGTCGCCAGCTGCGCGGCGGAAAATAGTCGCCCAGCGACCGTTCCGGGTAATACTTTGATGGCGATTCAGAAAATGTCAGGGTGAGCAGCTACATTGACACCGCAAGGATGCTAATGGCGGGTAATAATATCCGGCGCTTGCCATCTGAGGCGAGCGCCGGATTGGTTGTGAGTCTCGGAGCACAGGACATCATTCGATGTAAAGCCCGTGCAGCAAAACCCTGGCGGGTTTAACCGCGACGCTCCTCCAGGCTGAACTGCTGTACCGTATTAGCCAGCTGTTGCGCCTGCTCTTCCAGGGAACTGGCGGCGGAGGACATCTCCTGCACCAGCGCGGCGTTCTGCTGGGTCACGCCGTCCATCTCATTCACTGCGATGGTCACCTGACTGATGCCCTTCGCCTGCTCATCAGAGGCACTGACGATCTCACCGATAATCACCTGCACCGAGTTCACCGCCTGGGTCATCTCCTGCATGGTTTTCCCGGCGTCATTCACCAGCTGCACACCATTTTCCACGCGCTGGCCAGACTCTTCGATCAGCGCGGCGATCTCTTTCACGGCGTTGGCGCTGCGTTGCGCCAGGTTGCGCACTTCAGAGGCCACCACTGCGAAACCGCGCCCCTGTTCACCGGCACGTGCGGCTTCCACCGCGGCGTTCAGCGCCAGAATGTTGGTCTGGAAAGCGATGCTGTTGATAATCGCCGTGATATCGCCAATTTTCTTCGAGCTGTCGTCGATTTGCGCCATGGTTTGTACCACCTGGCCGACCAGCGCTTCACCACGGCTGGCGATACGGGTCGCGTTCTCTGTCAGCTCCGTGGCATGATGAGCGTTCGCCGCGTTGTGTTTCACCGTGGCGGTGATCTGCTCCATACTGGCTGCGGTCTCTTCCAGCGCTGCCGCCTGCTGCTCGGTGCGTGACGAGAGGTTGATATTGCCGCTGACAATTTCCCCCGCACCCTGACGCACTGAATCACTGGCTTCCTGAATCTGACCCACCATCTGACGCAGCTGCGTCTGCATGGTGCTCAGCGCATAGAACAGGCTGTGCTGATCGTTGGCTTTTACCGGAATCGCGTTCCCCAGTTGTCCGTCCGCCACCGCCAGCGCGATGGTCGCCGCTTCAATCGGTTCACCACCCAGTGGCTTCAGCACCTTACGGCTAAACACGATACCGAGCAGCGCGCTGACCAGCAGAATACTGATCACCATCAGCACAATGGCGTTGACCAACTGTTGGTTGGCGGCAGCCATGACCTGACTGACCGGCGCCACCACACCCAGATACCAGTTGGCGGTACTGTTGCCAATCACAATCGGCTGCCAGGTGATCAAGCCTTTTTCACCCAGAACAGCATCATCCTCTTCGATAACCGCGGAACTAAATTTGTTGGTTTCACCCGGATAAGGTTTAGTGGTGAGTGCTTTATCGGGATGCGAGATTACTTTACCGGCATTTGAGATCAGTACCGCGTAACCGCCGCCCTGCCATGGTTTAATCTGATTCACTTTCTGCTGCAGTGACGCCAGAGAGATATCTGAAGTCACCACCGCCCTGAGTTTCCCGTCGCTAAGGATAGGCGCAGACACCGACGTCAGCAGCGTCGGCACACCGTTATATGGATAGCTGTAGGGTTCAGTAAGCGTATCTTTCTGCGTTTTTTGTGGCACCAGGTAGTAGTCACCCTGACCCGGAGTAAAAATGGACATCATCGGATGAACTTTGTAGTTCCCCGACTGATCGCGATCGACAAAATAGGCATGGCGCCCTTTTGGCGGTGAATCCGGCTGCTGGGCGATTTCCGCATCACGACCGTCGAAGGCATTCTCTTCGAAGGTAACGGACATCGACAGATAATCTGGATTATCGCGCAATGCGTATTCCATCAGCTTGTTGGCTGTCGCACGCTCGGTAATGCCTGCCGCCGGTAAGGCAATCATACTGTGGCCGAGGTTATGCGCCACATCGCGCGCATAGCTCAGTTCTGACTGGATTTTCAGCGCCTGACTTTGCGCAATTTGCTGCAGATATTGCTCCGCCAGTTTTTTCTGTTCGCTACTGGACTGCCAGCTCAGTACGCCGATAGTAACAACAAAACCGAGCGTAATGGTTAAGCCACCCGTTAACAGCATCTGGGCGCGGGTACTCATTTTCTTTTTAATCAATTGTCTGGCCATTATGGCCCCCCTGATGTCAACCTTTCACGTCATGACCATTCCTTTTAAAGATTGCTCCCTTTCATCAGAGTATCGGCGTTTGTTTTTTGATCTTTAATTGTTAATAAAATGGTCAGTCAGCTGTAATAGAGCGTCATCAGCATCATAAACAGCGGTGTGGTCAGGGCTGACAGTACGGTGGAGAACAGTAAACTGGTCGCCGACGCGCCCTGCAGTACCTGAAATTTTTGCGACATCAGATAGACATTAACGCCCACTGCCATCGATCCCAGCAGCACCACCACTTTGCTCTCCTGCAGCGGCAGACCAATCGCCCACGCCAGCAACCAGATCACCAGCGGCTGGAGAATCAGCTTCAGCACGCAAATGGCGTAACTTTCACGTAAGCCGTCGCGGATTTTATAACCCGCCAGACTCATCCCCAGCGTGACCAGCGACAACGGCGCGGCGATCTGCGCCAGCATATTCACCGGTGCACTGACCACATACGGCAGCGGCTGATGTAAGGCGCTCCAGCTGATGCCCAGCAGAATGCCGATAATGATCGGGTTACGGATGACGCTCACCAGCGTGCGGCCAATACCCGGCAGGGAAAAGTTGCCGGTGCGCGCCCATTCGACGGAGATGGTCACCAGCGTCCATAAAATCAGGCCGTTAAATACCAGCACCAGCGCCACCGACGGCAGTGACTCCTGACCGAGCAAAATGGTGGCGACCGGGATGCCAAGCATCACGTTATTGGAGAACACGCCGCCAAGCGCAAATACCGAGCCGGAGACGCCATCAAGACGAAACAGTTTGGCCGCCACCAGGCGGCCAAACAGATACACCAGCAGGCAGCTGCCAAAGAAGGCGAACAGCAGGCGCGCATCGACTGGCGGGCTTTTATAAAACTCACTCATCACTCTGAACAGCATGCAGGGCAGCGCGATGTTGAAACAGAAGCGGTTCAGCGCCTCCGTCACGGACTCCGGCCAGCGGGCGAAACGTACCAGGCCATAACCGGTGATGATCAGCACAAAAAGCGGCACGGAGAGATAAATCTGGTGAGTAAGCTGTCCGGTGAGTTCGGTCATTACCGACATCGCAACACATCCTTAACTGTCTGAGATATAAGGTAAGATAGCACGATGCATCGCGATAATGTCGCCAAAAGCCGCCGCTGGCGTAGTGAATTCAACCAGCACTGCCGTGTTTTCTGCTTAATCGAAGGTGATAACCACCTTGCCGACCTGTTGCCGGCTGGCAAAGTAGCGCCATGCCGCAGGGGTCTCGGCGAAGGAGAAGCTTTTATCGATCACTGGCTGCAGCTGGCTGTGCGTCAGCGCGCGGTTAAGGTTGATAAAGTCCTGGCGGCTGCCCACGCTGAACGGCCTGATGGTCGCACCGCTGATAAACAACGTGATAAAATCCATCGCCGGCTCACCCTGCGCCACAAAGCCCAGCAGCGCGATCTCACCGCCCGGCGCAGTGGCGCGGATCGCATTATCCAGCGTACCAGGACCACCGATCTCCACCCCCCGCTGCACGCCTTCGCCGCCGGTAAGCTCGCGCACCGGCTGGTGCCACGCGGGATGCTGGCGATAGCCAATGACATGAGCGGCGCCAGCGCGATATCGCCCGGCGCGCCACAAGCGCTGAGGTTACTTAGCGGCCGGGGCCGGATTCGCCGTGCAGCGAGAGAAAACGCCCGTCAATATTCTGGCGGAAATAGGCGTCACAATCGAGGCTGCGGCTGAAGGCCTGGTAGGTTTTGGCAGGGACCGCCAGCCAGCGGCGGCAGCTGCCGTTTTTGTATTCCAGTTCCAGCACACCCGCCGTGGGGTCATAACCGGCGCTGATAAAAAGTGAAGATACAATTTCGTGCCGTTTCACGGATCAGACTCCTGTCCTGAGACTGCATGGCGAGCGGGCAATGACAGCTTTCCTCACTCCCTGCAGCAAATAAGTGACAGCCCGGATAAGGAATATTCGGGCCATTTTGCAAACAATAAACAACGTTTCTATCGGCAAAAAGAGCTGTAACTTGAATAAGTTTTCAGCGCATGCCACAAAAAAGCAAGGGAGCCATTTGCTGGCTCCCCTGTTCAGATCGCAAATTTAGTGTGAAACAGCGTTACGACTTACGCACGGCAATAATGCTCTCCGCCACATGACGCGGCACCGCAGCATAGTGATCGAACTCCATACTGAAGGTAGCGCGTCCCTGTGACATGGAGCGCAGGCTGGTGGCATAGCCAAACATCTCGGCCAGCGGCACCATGGCGTGGATTTGACGACTACCCATCACCTCATCCATCGACAGGATGTTGCCACGCCGGGCGTTCAGATCGCCAATCAGATTACCCATATACTGCTCCGGCGTTTCCACCTCAACACGCATCACCGGTTCAAGGATCTGCGGCGCAGCCTGACGCGCCGCTTCTTTAAAGCCCAGCGTGGCCGCCATCTTAAACGCCAGTTCCGAGGAGTCGACATCATGATACGAACCAAAGGTTAACGTCGCTTTGAGATCGACCACCGGATACCCCGCCAGCACGCCACTGTTCAGCGCTTCGCGGATGCCCTTTTCCACCGACGGAATAAACTCGCGTGGCACCACGCCGCCTTTGGTGGCATCTTCAAATACAAAGCCCTGGCCCGGCGGCAATGGTTCCAGCGCCAGCACCACATGTCCGTACTGCCCTTTACCGCCAGACTGACGGACAAATTTGCCCTCCACATCCTGCACTGCGCGGGTAATGGTCTCGCGATAGGTCACCTGCGGACGACCGATCGCCGCTTCAACGGCAAACTCGCGCTTCATGCGGTCAACGATAATCTCCAGATGCAACTCGCCCATACCGGAAATAATCGTCTGGCCCGATTCGGCGTCGGTATGCAGGTGGAACGACGGATCTTCTGCCGCCAGCCGCTGCAGCGCGATAGCCATTTTCTCCTGGTCGGCTTTGGTTTTCGGCTCGATCGCCAGCGCAATCACCGGCTCCGGGAAAACCATCCTTTCCAGCGTCAGCACCGCGTTAGGGTCGCAGAGCGTATCACCGGTGGTCACCTCTTTCAGCCCCACGCAGGCAGCGATATCGCCCGCGCGGATCTCGTCCACTTCATGACGCGCGTTAGCATGCATCTGCACAATACGGCCGATGCGTTCTTTTTTCCCTTTCACCGGGTTCCAAACGCTGTCGCCTTTGCGCAGCACGCCGGAATAGACGCGTACAAAGGTGAGCTGCCCGACATACGGATCGCTCATCAGCTTAAATGCCAGCGCCGAGAACTGTTCGTTATCATCGGCATGACGCACCACCTGCATGCCCTGTTCATCTTCGCCCTGCACCGCCGGGATATCGCGCGGCGACGGCATCAGCTCCACTACCGCATCCAGCATGCGCTGCACGCCTTTGTTCTTAAAGGCGCTGCCGCACAGCACTGGCTGGATCTCGCCCGCCACCGTGCGCAGGCGCAGACCCTGCGTCACTTCGGCTTCGCCCAGGTCACCCAGTTCGAGGTATTTATCCATCAGCACTTCTGAGGCTTCCGCCGCCGCCGCCACCATTTTTTCCCGCCATAGCCGGGCACTCTCCAGCAGCTCCGCCGGAATCGGTGCATAGCGGAAGGTCATGCCCTGACTGGCGTCATCCCAGTAGATGGCGCGCATTTTATTCAGGTCAATCACGCCAGCAAACTGCTCTTCGCTGCCAACTGGAATGACAATCGGCACCGGATGCGCATTCAGGCGATCGGTCATCATTTGCACGACACGGAAGAAATCCGCGCCCGGGCGGTCCATTTTGTTGACGAAGGCCAGCCGCGGGACATGGTATTTATTCGCCTGCCGCCATACCGTTTCCGACTGCGGCTGCACACCGCCGACCGCGTCATACACCATCACCGCGCCGTCCAGCACGCGCATGGATCGTTCCACCTCAATGGTGAAATCCACGTGGCCGGGGGTGTCGATAATATTGATGCGATGCGGGGTGAAGCTGTTATCCATACCCGGCCAGAAACAGCTCACTGCTGCCGAGGTAATGGTAATGCCGCGCTCCTGTTCCTGCGCCATCCAGTCGGTCGTCGCTGCGCCATCGTGCACTTCACCCAGTTTATGGCTCATGCCAGTGTAAAACAGGATGCGCTCGGTGGTGGTGGTCTTACCGGCATCAATGTGAGCGGAAATACCAATGTTGCGGTAACGTTCGATGGGGATGGGTCGGGGCATGATGCGTCCTTAGTCATTTGACTGTCAGTAGTGGCCAGCACACTGGCCGATTGGTTAATTCGCCACTATCATAGTCCAATAGTACGAGTATATACGAACTATTTGAGCCATCGGTGTTATCAATCAGTACCCTTTGTTATAGTAGCGGCCCTGCTTTAATCATATCGCCACAGGAAGCTTATGATCGCCAATCACCCGGAAACTGAACAGATACGTCTCGACCATGTCCTGCTGGCGCTGGGTAATCCGCTGCGGCTGGAGATCGTGCAAATTCTGGCGCGCGAAGGTGAACAGGCTTGCGGTTTATTACGAAAAGATGTGGCGAAATCCACCATGACTCATCACTGGCGGGTGTTGCGCGATAGCGGTGTGATCTGGCAGCGGCCACAGGGGCGTGAAAATCTGATTTCATTGCGCCGGGAAGACCTGGATGCGCGTTTTCCCGGCTTGCTGGAGACCTTATTGCGGGTGATGGATTAACCGGCGATCGCCCGGCGCAGACTGGCGTCCGGTGCGGTTAATACCTTCACACCATTGATTAACTGCTGCGCGCCACTCATTGAGGATTGCGCCAGCACCACGCTGTCAATGGTGCTGTCCTGTGCCAGCGCACTCAGCGCAAAGTCGGCAATCGTGCGATGACAGGCGGCGATTTCCCCGGCTTTAAACTGCGTCCACGCCTCCGGCACACAGACAACCTGCAGGCGTTGCGCTTCACGACAGCGCTGCTGAAACAGCGCCTGGGTCGAGGCCAGCGTAGTCGGTGCGGTGCACAGCACCAGCAGATGCTGATTGTCGCGCAGCGCTTCATCCGCCAGCGTGGCATCAAGACGCACCAGCGGTGTGCTGAAACTCACGCCCTCTGCCGCCGCACCCAGCGTGGTACAGCTGACGATCACGGCATCTGCCTGCTGGCACAGCGGGTGAATGCGCTCACGGGTTGCCTGCGTAATGGCGGGCGTCATCCCGCCCGCCTGCTCCGCTGCAGCCAGCAGATCGGCGGCCACCGTATGATGCAGGGTGACCTGCGGTACGGCCAGCTGCGCCAGGCTCTGTTCGAAAACCGCGATATTGCTCCCGGCGGCATGTAAACAGGCGATAATCATTCTTCTTTTAACCCACGGTTAATCAGCATCGGTTCAATCTCAGGATGGTGACCGCGCCAGTCATGGTACAGCGCTTTCAGGTCGCTGCTGTTACCGCGCGACAAAATTGCCTCACGGAATTTCTGCCCATTCGCGCGCGTCAGGCCGCCCTGTTCGCGGAACCACTGAAAACCGTCATCCGCCAGCATCTGCGTCCAGATATAGGCGTAGTAACCCGCGGCATAGCCGTTCCCCCAGATATGCTGGAAATAGCTGGAACGGTAGCGCGGCGGGACTGCCGCCAGCTGGATATGCTCCTGCTGCAGCGCGTTTTGTTCAAACTGCGCCACATCCTGCAGCTGGCGATCGGCGTGCAGACCGTGCCAGTGCTGATCCAGCAGCGCCGCCGCCAGCAGTTCGGTCATATCGTAGCCTTTGTTAAATTTCGCCGCTTTGCTGATCTTCTCGCGCAGCGCCTGCGGCATCGCTTCGCCGCTCTGCCAGTGACGGGCAAAGTTATTGAACACCTGGTCATCGCTGGCCCAGTGCTCGTTAATCTGTGACGGGAATTCAACAAAGTCGCGCGGGGTAGCCGTACCGGAAAGGTGCGGGTACTGCTGATCGGCAAAAATACCGTGCAGCGCATGACCGAATTCGTGGAACAGGGTAATCACCTCATCCCATGACAGCAGCGCCGGTTGTCCCGCCAGCGGTTTGCTGTAGTTGCAGACGTTATAGATTACCGGTTTGGCGCCCAGCAGTTTCGACTGGTCAACGAAGTTACCCATCCATGCTCCGCCGCTTTTACTGTCGCGCTTAAAGAAGTCGGTATAGAACAGCGCCAGTGAGGAACCATCGTGATCGAGCACCTCATACACTTTCACATCGGGGTGATACACCGGAATATCGTGGCGTGGTTTAAAGGTGATGCCAAACAGCTGGGTGGCGGCATAAAACGCCCCTTTCTCCAGCACATTGTTCAGCTCAAAGTAGGGTTTGATCTGCGCTTCATCGAGATCGTAACGCGCACGGCGTACCTGTTCGGCATAGAACGCCCAGTCCCATGCCGCCAGTGTAAAATCACCGCCCTGCTGATCGATCACCGCCTGAATATCAGCGGCTTCGCGCGCGGCGCGCGCTGTCGCGGCTGGCACAATTTCACGCATAAAACTGATTGCCGCCTGCGGCGTTTTCGCCATCTGATCCTGCAACTGCCACTCGGCGAAGCTGTTGAAACCGAGCAGTTGCGCCTGGCTGGCACGCAGCTGCGCCAGACGCGTCAGGATCTGGCGCGTATCATTGTCATCGCCCTTCTCCGCCCGCGACCAGGCAGCGTTAAACAGCGCTTCACGCGTGGCGCGCTGAGTCAGATTCTGTAGCGCCGGTTGCTGGGTGGTATTTTGCAGCGTCAGCAACCAGCGCTCGCTCAGGCCGCGCTGCGCGGCCGCATCGGCGGCGGCGGCCAGCTCATGTTCACTCAGCCCCGCCAGCGGGCTTTTATCACTCACCACCAGTGCGCCGGCTTTTCCTGCCGCCAGCAGACGATGGGCAAAACGCGTGATCAGCGTCGCTGACTCCTGATTAAGTGCTTTCAGCTGCTCTTTTTGTGCCTCTGACAGCGTGGCGCCTGCCAGCTGAAAGTGCTGCCAGGTCACCTCCACTAAGCGCCGCGCTTCCGGCGACAAATCCAGTGTGACGCGCTGCTGAAACACCTTATCCAGCCGGGCGAACAGTTTGCCGTTCAGACGAATATCATCATTCAGCGCCGCCAGTTTGGGCGCGATCTCTTCATCAAGCTGTTGCAGATAGTCGTTAGTGTGCGCCGAGGTCATGGCGCTGAACACGCTGTAAGCGCGGTTTAACAACTGGCCGCTGCGCTCCAGCGCTACATAGGTATTTTCAAACGTCGGCGCATCGGGATTATCGGCAATGCGCTGCACCTCGGCGCGTTTCTCAGCAATACCGGCTTCAATCGCGGGCAGGTAATCACTGTCCTGAATCTGGTCAAAAGGCGGCGCCTGAAACGGTAAGGAACTCGGCTGGCTAAAGGGATTCGCGGCTTGCGGCATGACATCACTCTCCTGTTGATTTTCCGCCACCGCGCGGGCGCTACACACCACGGCGATGGCAAGCAATAACACTGATAATTGCATATCCTTATACTCCTTTCCCTTTTTCTGTGCGAAAAAGCCGTCAGGTTAAAGCTTAGCAGGCTATGTTCTTGAGCTGGCTATCCTTGTGCAGATTTGTCATAGGGCGATGCGGGAATCTCCCCTTAACGCTCGCCAGACACAATGGTAAGGTATAACTACCTGAAAGATAATGAGGAGCAGTGAGATGATTATTTTTGTTACGGGCGCTACCGCCGGTTTTGGACAGAGCATTACTCGCCGTTTTATTGCCAGTGGTCACAAAGTCATTGCCACCGGCCGCCGCCAGGAGCGCCTGCAGGCATTAAAAGAAGAACTTGGCGACAACCTCTATCCACTGCAACTGGATGTGCGCAATCGCGCGGCGATCGACAATGCCATCGCCAGCCTGCCTGCGGCATGGCGTGACATTGATGTGCTGGTGAATAACGCCGGTCTGGCGCTGGGTATCGAACCGGCGCACAAAGCCAGTATCGAAGACTGGGAAGATATGATCGACACCAACAACAAAGGTCTGGTGTATATGACGCGCGCCGTGCTGCCAGCGATGGTGGAACGCAACGTCGGCCATATCATTAACCTCGGTTCGATTGCCGGCAGCTACCCCTATCCCGGCGGTAACGTGTATGGCGCGACCAAAGCGTTTGTGCGCCAGTTCAGCCTCAACTTACGTACCGACCTGCACGGTACCGCACTGCGCGTAACCGATATCGAGCCAGGCCTGGTCGGCGGCACCGAGTTCTCCAGCGTGCGCTTTAAAGGCGATGAGGGCAAAGCAGATAAAGTGTATGAAGGCGCAACTGCCCTGACGCCGGAAGATGTCACCGAAGCGGTGTACTGGGTGGCGACCCTGCCGAAGCACGTGAATATCAATACGCTGGAAATGATGCCGGTCGGCCAGTCTCCGGCGGGATTGCGGGTGTATAAAGAGTAATCCTCTGTCACGGGGATGTTCATCCCCGTGCCTCCGTCGCCAGTTGTGCGCTGTTCGGTATACCGCTTTGAAGCAGAGTTAATTAATTTATTTTCATTGCTTTCTGATGCATAATCCGCAAGCAATCATCCATGATTGCTTTGACTTACATTTCAGCATCTTATCAGGATAAATTATCCGGCAGGGAAAATAAAAAATGACCACAGGGCAATACAAGAGACTATGTCTGGTCTTATTCGTTCCACTATTACTGGCAGGTTTTTTTGTGGGGCAGAAAATATTAAATGATGAAAGATATCTTACCCTTCTTTGCAGCCCTATAGGCGACAAGGAATTTTGTACCCCCTCAGGCCCACTGGGCGGTAATTTTTATGAGAGAACTAAAAGCAGGATTAATTATTGGTTTCAGGTCTATCCTGCCAGTGATAAAGAGCCAGCGCTGTTTAGTGTGATAGCTGAAGCGTCGGGCAGAGTGATATCAGATGCATTAATCCAGAGCTCGGTTAAAAATATCGCCACAAGCGAACAGGGAAAAGTTTTTATGGATTCATTGAATGGGCTGAAAGCGTCCATTCTTCTGGGGAGCAAAGAAGCTTCTGTTATAACTGAAAATGGAATAGCCCTAAGCTGCAATAGCTTAAGGTTCACCGAAACAGAAGGCGTTTATTCATCCTATTGTTATGGCGCAGGATGGTCAGGTGAATTCAGTTACAAAGCATCAGAACAGGACAAGATAAAAATTGATGTTCTGCGTGCTTCTTTTTATAAAGAGATTGCGTCATATCACTTCAGCAGGGTGATGGGAATGGTCATATTATACCCAATGTTCATTTATATTTTCCTGCTGCTTTCCCTGACTTTCTGGCTGATAAAGAAAGCAGCGAGATTCGTTAAAGGCTGATAACAATTAATGGGCTTGCCCGTGTTTCTTTACACTGAATACGGGCAAGCCTGCGAAAAATAATCACTCTGACGACTATATCAACCCGAATTAGAACGCTCAGATGTTCTTTCCTGTCACTGACTCCGGCTGTTGTACTGAAAATCACACCAGCCCTGTGGAAATGCCGTTGCCTCCTTCTTATACTACGCTCGGTTTCTTCATCTCCATCACCGTCCACTCACCTGCACTACCCGATAAATAGTCTAAGCTTGATTCTGGTACGCGGCTAAGCGCAGCGCTTCCCCACAACGCTTTCTATCTCCTCACTAAAGAGACAGCAGCCTTCCCGGCTGTGACAGAAAGCCGATCCAGTTTCGCATTCATAGCATGACAATCAGTTCAGGTGTTGACGCGGGCATCACGGTGCACTGCCCGAGTGAAGACGTCAGTTGTCACCTGACTTACATGAGGCAAGTGAATGGAGTCGAAGTCATTTCTGAAAAGTTGGGGAGCCGAATACATTGCTCCCGGCACCGTGCGTTTCCGTCTCTGGGCGACCAGCCAGCAGCAGGTCACCCTCAGACTTAACGACCAGGAGCTGTTAATGACCCCCCTGGGCCACGGCTGGTTTGAGCGCATCGTTGATGGTGTCGCCGCGGATGCGCAATACTGCTATCTCCTCGCCGATGGCATGGCGGTGCCGGACCCGGCTTCCCGTGCCCAGCAAGGGGATGTCTCCGGTCCTTCACTGGTTAGCGACCCGGCGCGCTACGTCTGGCGTAACAGTGACTGGCGCGGGCGTCCGTGGGAAGAGAGCGTGGTCTATGAACTGCATATCGGCACCTTTACCCCACAGGGCACTTTCCAGGCAGCAATAGAGAAATTACCCTATCTTGCTGAGCTCGGCATCACCATGATCGAAGTGATGCCGGTAGCGCAGTTCGGCGGCGATCGCGGCTGGGGCTATGATGGCGTATTGCTCTATGCACCACATAGCGCCTATGGCACGCCGGATGATTTTAAAGCTTTTGTCGATGCCGCTCATGGCCACGGCTTGTCAGTGGTGCTCGACATCGTGCTCAATCATTTTGGTCCGGAGGGGAATTATCTGCCCCTGCTGTCGCCGGATTTCTTCCGCGAAGAGCGCCACACGCCCTGGGGGGCGGGCATTGCCTATGATATTGATGCCGCACGGCGTTATATCGCCGAAGCGCCGCTTTACTGGCTGCAGGAGTTTCATCTCGATGGCCTGCGCTTCGATGCCATTGACCAGATTGAGGACAGCGCGGATAAACATATCCTGATTGAGATCGCCGGGCGTATCCGCGCCACCATCACCGATCGGCCAGTGCACCTTACGACCGAAGACTGCCGTAATATTATTTCCCTTCACCCGCGCGCAGAAGATGGCTCCACACCGCTCTACTCCGGCGAGTGGAATGATGATTTGCACAATGCCTTTCACGTCTTTGCCACAGGTGAAACGCACGCTTACTACCAGGAATTCGCTCAGCAACCGGAGAAGCACGTCGCACGCGCGCTGGCGGAAGGTTTTGCCCTGCAGGGCGAGGTTTCCCCGCTGACAGGGGAAAAACGTGGTGTCGACAGCCGCGCTCAGCCGCCAGTCGCCTTTGTTGATTTTATCCAGAATCATGACCAGGTGGGCAATCGCGCGCAGGGGGAGCGGCTTATCAGCCTGGCGGGTACGCAGCGCAACGAGCTGCTGCTGTCGGCGCTACTGCTCTCGCCGCATATTCCGCTGCTGTTTATGGGCGAAGAGTACGGAGAAACCAACCCTTTCCTGTTCTTCACGGATTTTCATGGCGATCTCGCCACGGCAGTGCGCGAAGGACGCGCGAAAGAGTTTGCCGGTCACGCGGGCTATGAAGATGCCTCCGTTCCCGATCCCAATGCACTGGACACCTTTACCCGTTCGAAACTGGACTGGCGCAGGCGGGAAAGTCCGTCCGGCAAGCGCTGGCTGGCGTTAACCCGTGAACTGCTGGCACTGCGCCAGCAATATCTCGTGCCGTTGCTGGCGACGGCTGGCGGCCATGCCGGAAAAGTGCTCGTCACCGCCCCCGGCTTTTTTGCCGTCAGCTGGTCATTTGCGCGCGGTACGTTGTCGATGGCGCTGAATATCAGCGACACCGCGCAGCCACTGCCGCCGCTGGCGGGGGAAACCCTCTATGTCAGCGCTGACGATGGCAGCAGCCTGCCGCCATACGCGATCGTGGTCCGGCTTACCAACGGAGATGCCAAATGACGATACCCACTGCGACCTACCGTATCCAGTTTCGTAACGGCATGACCTTTGATCGCGCCGCCAGTCTGGTGCCTTATCTGCAACGGCTCGGCATCAGCCATCTGTACGCCTCGCCGGTGTTCACCGCCACCAACGGTTCGACGCACGGTTACGATGTCACCGATGCCAATGAAATCGATCCGGTGATCGGCGGCCGCGCCGGTTTTGACCGCATGGTGCAGGCGCTGCAGCGTGCTGGTCTCGGCTTAATTCTCGATATTGTGCCGAACCATATGGCCGCCTCGCTGGAAAACGCCTGGTGGCGCGACGTGATTGAACAGGGTCAGGACAGCCGCTACGCACGTTATTTTGATATCGACTGGTCGCGCCGTCTGACGCTGCCGTTTCTCGGTGATGACTTCGCCACGGCGCTGGAAAACGGCGAGATTAGCGTTAAGCGTGATCCACTGAGCGGTAAGCCTGCGCTGGCCTATTTCGATAATTTCTACCCGCTCAACCCGGCCAGCTGGCAGGGCCGTGAGGAAGAGGTACTTAACCTGCGTGACAACACCGCGATTGCCGCTCTGCATGCGCAGCAGTCGTGGCGGCTGATGTGCTGGCGCGATGCGCCCCACGATCTCTCCTACCGCCGTTTCTTTGAGATCACCGGTCTTGCGGGCGTGCGTGTCGAGGATCATCAGGTATTTGACGACAGCCACCGCCTGATCCTTGAACTGGTGCACTTCGGCGTCGTTGATGGCCTGCGTATCGATCACGTTGACGGCCTGGCCGATCCGAAAGCGTATCTTGAGCGGCTGCGTCAGCACACCGGACCTGATTGCTATATCACCGTGGAGAAGATCCTCGGGGCTGGCGAACAACTGGCCGCTGACTGGCCGATATCCGGCACTACCGGCTACGAGTTTATTACCTCTCTGTCTGAAGTCTTTATCGATGGTGAGCAGATCGGCGCACTGCGCGAAGCATATAACGACGTGCAGGACAACACAGTGGATATGGCCGTCGAACTGCGCGACGCGAAGCTGCTGATGGTGGATAAGAACTTTGCCGGGGAGTTCGCCACCCTGCTGAAACTGGTGATGACCGCCGCGCAGCATGACAGCCCGCATCTTAGCGAAACCACGCTGCACCAGGCGCTGCGTGAACTGCTGGTCGCCTTCCCGGTTTACCGCACTTACGGCACGGCGCAGGGCCTGCCCGCCAGCGATCTGGCGTTGTTACAGGCGGTAGCGGAAAAGGTCAGAACCAGTGTCAACGCCCCCGACCCGGCGGCGCTGAGCTTTATCAGCGATATGCTGACCGGTCAGATCTCTGCGGAGTCGGCTTTCACCGCCGACAACTTCCGCAGCCGCTTTCAGCAACTCACCGGGCCGCTAATGGCCAAATCCGTCGAGGATACGCTGTTCTTCCGCCAGAATATGGCGCTGGCGCTGAACGAAGTGGGCGCCGATCCCCTGCCGCACGTCTTCTCGCCCGAGCGCTTCCATGGCGATATGCAGAGCCGGCTGGAACAGCAGCCTGATGGCATCTCCAGCACCTCTACCCATGACACCAAACGCGGGGAAGATGCACGTTCCCGCTTGTATACGCTGAGTGAAGCGCCGGAAATCTGGGCTGAAAGCGTCAGACGCTGGCGGCAGATGAATAAAGCTCACGTCAGCGTGATTAAGGACGGTCCAGCGCCGAAACCCGCCGGGGAATGGATGTTCTATCAGGCACTGGCGGGTGTCTGGCCCCCTGCGCTGCAGCCAGAGGATACGGCGGGTCTGCAGGCGCTGGAAGAACGCTTTCAGGCGTGGGTGGAGAAAGCGCTGCGTGAAGCAAAACTGCGCACCAGCTGGGACGAAACCAATGACCGCTATGAACAGGCGATGCTCGACTACGCGCATCACCTGCTTTCAGCGGGCAGCCACAGCTTCCTGCAGGACGTTTGCCATACGCTGCAACCCTTTATCCGCGCCGGGATGGTGAACAGCCTGACCCAGACCATTATCAAGCTGACCGCCCCCGGCGTGCCGGATATCTATCAGGGCAGCGAGGGATGGAATTTTAGCATGGTCGACCCTGATAACCGTCGTGAACCGGATTTCGCGGCACTCGAACGATTGCCTGATGCGCCGATAAAAGTGGATTTCAGCGCGCAGCAGGACTGGCTGAGCGGCCAGGTCAAGCAGCATACCATCGCCACGCTGCTGCCGTTGCGTCAGCGGTTTCCGGAACTGTTCCGCACGGGTGACTATCTGCCACTCAGCGTCACCGGGCCGCGGGCCAAGAATGTGCTCGCGTTTGCGCGCGCGCAACAGGATCGCCTGCTGATTGTGATTACGCCGCGTCTCGTGCTGCACGGTCTGGATGCGCATTTTGCCGCGACGCAGAGCGAAAGCTGGGCGGAAACGGAAATCATCCTTCCCGCGCGGCTGGCAGTTCGCGATTACCGCAACCTTTTCACGGGAGAAAAGCAATTCCTGTATGAACGCTTCACGCTGGAATCTGCGGGTTACTGTGCGCCGCTGATCTTGCTGAGTGAATAATCGGAAAACGATAAAAAAACGTCACACGTCGCTGTATATCCGGCATTTTTATGGGTGGAGAGGGATAAATGTCTAACGGTAAACCTTTTGTGATAACAGCGGGATCAGACTATCCGCTCGGTGCTAATTTCGATGGCGACGGCGTGAACTTCGCCCTTTTCTCTGCGCATGCTGAGCGCGTTGAGCTGTGTCTGTATGACCCCAGCGGCAAAACAGAAATCGCCCGGCTGACGCTGCCGGAATATACCCACGAAGTCTGGCATGGCTATGTGCCCGGACTGCAACCCGGCGCGCTTTACGGCTTCCGCGTGCATGGTCCGTTTGAACCTGAAAATGGTCACCGCTTTAATGCCAATAAACTGCTGATTGACCCCTACGCCCGCGAGCTGGTCGGTGATATTCAGTGGGATGAGGCACACTTCGCCTATAACCTGCGGCACGAAGATAAGGACCTGACGTTCGACAGCCGCGACAGCGCACCGTTTACGCCAAAATGCCGGGTGATCGACCCTGATGCCTTCGACTGGCAGGATCACCAGCGACCCGCCATTGCGTGGCCCAGCACTGTGATTTATGAAACTCACGTGAAGGGTTTTACCCAGCTTAACGCCGCCATCCCACGTGAGTTACGCGGCACCTTTGAAGGCATGGGGCACAAGGCGTCCGTCGACTATATCAAGAGCCTTGGCATTACCTCGGTCGAACTGCTGCCGGTGCACTGGTTCCCGGACGACCAGCATCTGCTCGACAAGGGGCTGAAGAATTTCTGGGGTTACAACACGCTGGGGTTCTTCGCCCCGGCCGCGCGTTACTACGGCCCCCGAGGCATTCAGGGTTTTCGCGATATGGTGCGGGCATTCCATGATGCCGGGATCGAAGTGATCCTCGATGTGGTGTATAACCACACCGCAGAGGGCAACGAGCTGGGGCCGACGCTGTCATTTAAGGGCATCGACAACTTCTCCTATTACCGCACGCTGCCAGACCAGCACCGCTACTACATCAACGATACCGGCACCGGTAACACCGTCAATACCTCACACCCGCGTGTACTGCAGCTGGTCATGGATTCTCTGCGTTACTGGGCGCAATCGATGCATATTGATGGTTTTCGCTTCGATCTCGGCACCATTCTTGGCCGTGAGCCGGAAGGTTTCGACCAGCGCGGCGGCTTTTTCGACGCCATGATGCAGGACCCGCTGCTGTCGCGCCTGAAGCTGATTGGCGAACCATGGGACATCGGCCCCGGCGGCTATCAGGTGGGTGGTTTTCCGCCGGGCTGGGCAGAGTGGAACGACAAATACCGCGACACCGTGCGCGAATACTGGAAAGGCGACAATGTATCGACTGACTTCGCCGCGCGCCTGCTCGGTTCGGGCGATCTCTACGATCTGCGCGGCCGCCGCCCATGGGCCAGCGTCAACTTTATCACCGCCCATGACGGCTTTACGCTTAACGATCTGGTGTCATATAACGAAAAGCATAATGAGGCCAATGGCGAGGACAATAATGACGGGCACAACGACAACCGCTCTTACCACTATGGTGCTGAAGGCCCGACGGCGGATGACGGCATTAATGCCGTACGTGAGCGCCAGCGCCGCAACTTCCTGGCCACGCTGCTGTTCTCGCACGGCACTCCGATGCTGCTGGCGGGCGACGAGTTCGGCCGCAGCCAGTCGGGCAACAACAACGGTTACTGCCAGGACAACGAGATTTCGTGGATTCTCTGGGATGATATTCCGCAGAGCGGAGAAGCGCTGCGTGAATTCACCCGTCAGTTGATCGCCCTGCGCGCGCAGCAGCCGCTGCTGCGCCGTGAGAACTGGCGTGATGGCATGGATATCAAGTGGTTTAACGCCGGTGGCGGCTTCCAGCAGGCGGAGCACTGGGAAGAAGGTACTACTCTCGGCGTCTATATAGGCCGCCCGGATCTGCAAACGGAAGCCGGCATCTGGCACGATGTGCTGATGCTGTTCAACCCGTTTGAGGGCAATGTCCCGTTCCGTATCCCGCAGTTTGGTGAAGGTGGCTGGGTGCTGGAACTCTCGACCACCAGGAGCGATCAGCGTGGGCTGGTGATCACGCAGGAAAAAGATTTCGAGCTGGAAGGCCGTAGTATGGCGCTGTTCAGGCGGCCGTGAGTCCCCGTGAATGTGCCCGGGGATGCGATCCCCGGGCCGTCGTTAAACCGATGTACTCCTGCGCAGCGCTTTTGCCGCATTGCGTAAATCAGCATACTGAAGCTTCTTCATGACGAAGTTCAGCTCGTCATGCTGAGTCAGACCTTTCCCTTTGCTATTCAGCATATTATCCGCCAGCAGCGCCAGCAGGTTTTTTTCCGCAGCCTGTTCATGATGAAACAGCCGCTGCGCCTGCGTCAGAAAACTGTCCAGCGCACGTTCGCTGATAGCTGGCGGGATATAGCAGCGTAACTCCAGCTGACCCGCGCCGGACATCACCTGATAACCCATATTATTCTTTGTCGGGGCCGCATCAAGACGGCTAAAACCACATTTATGCAGCAATTGCTGATACTTATCGCAGCGCTGAGGCGTGGTACAGACGGACAGAGAGTGACCTGCTTTGTCGATTTTACTGTTGGCTAGTTCGCTGATGACAACGCCAGCTTTAGCCATCGCGCGGCTAAGCGCATTGTGACCGGGCGCAATTGATGCCCTGTTTGCACTGTGTTGATCAGCGGTTTTGACAGGTTTTAAGGCGGAGTTTTCGGTTTTGATGATCCTTTTTGTCAGCCATGTCTGCTCGGGTTGCCGATATGTCCAGGAGGTGATAACGGGCGTGGTGTTGTCAGTAATTCCATTTACCATGGTGTCGCTCTTCCTTTCGTGGCGAAAACAGTGAGTCTAAATCACGCGTTCGCCGCCGCTTGCAGCAATCGCTTATTTGCTCCAGCCAGCAACAATAATCAGCATGCCGCTAAACGCCACTGCTGCGCCGATCCAGTCGTAGCTGCTGAGACGTACGCCATCAACCAACCGCAGCCACAGCAGCGCTGTCATCACATACACGCCGCCGTATGCTGCATAAACACGGCCACTGGCGGCGGGATGCAGCGTCAGTAACCAGACAAACAATGCCAGGCTCAGCGCCGCCGGGATCAGTAACAATACTGAGCCGCCCTTTTTCAGCCACAACCACGGTAAAAAGCAGCCAATAATTTCCGCCAGCGCGGTGAGAAAGAATAACACGGAGGTTTTTAACATTTTTTATCTCGCCAAAAGGTAAACAAGCTGTTGCCGTCGCTGGTGAGCGGCAAAGCGCCGATGATATAATAAAAAAGATCCTGACCCCAGCAGCGTCAGTCTGCTGCGGGCATTAACGAAAGGAAATGACATGAAAACTCTGCACCAACGTCTGCTCAGCGCCCTGCTGCCCCTGACACTGCTGGGCGCGACGCTGGCACTGCCTGTCACCGCGAGCGCGAAAACCGATCGACTGATTATTGAAAACGGCAATACAGCTGTCGGCAACGAGCAGGCACGTCAGGATAAAGAACAGTGGGATGACACCCGTATGCTGCGCAAAAAAGTGAACACCCGCGTGGAAAAGGAGTTCGATAAAGCCGATCGCGCGTTTGATACCCGCGACAAATGTGAGCAGAGCGCCAATCTCAATGCTTACTGGGAGCCGAATACCCTGCGTTGCCTTGATCGCCGCACCGGACGTTCAGTCGCGCCGTAATCCACTGACAGCTGCTATGCTTAGGACGGATTTTTCATAAAAGGATGAAGGTGATGAAAGCGTCAACGTGGATGTTAACTCTGTTCTGCCTGGCTGCACCGCTGGCGGCGCAAGCCTCCTGTGAATCGGTGAAAGCAGATATCAGCCAAAAAATCATCAGTAACGGCGTGCCGGAGTCCGGCTTTACGCTGGAGATTGTCCCTAATGACCAGGCCGATCAGGCCGGTGGTCAGGTGGTGGGTCATTGCGAAAACGACACGCATAAGATTGTGTACAAGCGCCACAATAGCGGTGACAGTGACAGCAATGTGCCTGCCAGCACCGGTACCAGCCAGGATGCACCCGCGCAGTAGTTTGCGGTAATGCCATATCTGGCTCTGCTTCCTGCCCCGACTGGGGCACTGGTGCAGGGAACAATGCTTATCAGTTAACGCCATTTCGTTACTGATATCACCGTGCTGATCCCCTCCCCCATAAAATGGGGGCCAGCGACACGGATTCTGAGTCGTCAGCGCCCCCATCCCAGCCTTCCCTCACACCGACGGGAAGGCTCCGTTCAGAGCTGGCTTCCGGTTCGCCGCCTGAATTCAGCAACATTAGTCCTGCACACCATATGTCCGCCCTTCGCCCTCTACTCCGGCCGATGACGCGGCATCGCACGAGCAATCAGCAGGCTGCTGACGGCAATCACCAGTGAAGCAACAAATACCCAGTGCAGCGAAGCCGCGACCTGCTGCAACATCTGCTGCAAATTATCCTGCGGCAACTGTTCGCGTGTCGCGCCAGACATAATTTGCTGCACCGGGTCCTGCTCATCCGGCAGGCGCAGCAGCAGGTTATAATTCAGCACCGCTCCCATCAGCGCGGTGCCCAGCGCCGAACCGAGCATACGGCTGAACATAATCGAAGCGGTACAGATTCCGCGAATATGATACTGCGCACTGTTTTGCACCGAGACCAGAAACGTGGTGCTGGTCATCCCCATACCGGTGCCAATGACAAACGCTGAGAAACCGGCATACAGCAGCGAGCTGTCGCGGTTTAACATCAGCAGCAGGCTGCAACCGGCAATCAACAACAGCGCGCCGAGATGGGCGGTAAAGCGGTATGAGGTGCGCTGCATCAGGTGACCGCTCAGGGTGCTGGCCAGCGGCCAGCCAATCGACATCATCGCCAGCGCACTGCCCGCCTGCAACGGCGTACCGCCATTGATCCCCTGAATCCATGTCGGCAGAAACGCGCTGATCCCCATCATTGCCGCACCAATAATCAGATTGCCGAGATTGCCCGCGACGATTACCCGGCTGCGCCAGATCACCAGCGGAAACAGCGGCTCCTGCGCCGCACGTTCATTACGCACCAGCGCAAACCCACTGCCCAGCGCCAGCAGCAGAAACAGCAGCGACCAGTAGCCAAGCGTTTCCGCCTGCAGCAATGCAACCAGCAGCGCCGAGACACACAGCATCAGCCAAAAACTGCCGCTCAGATTAAGGCGATGTTTACGCTTTTCACCCGTATAGTCCGGCAGCCAGCGCGCCATCATCAGCATCGAGACAATGCCTATCGGCACATTGACCCAGAAAATCAGCGCCCAGTTAAAATGCTGTACCAGCCACGCACCGGAAAGCGGTCCAATGATGGCGGCAAATCCCCACACGCTGGAGAGCCAGCCCTGAATGCCGGCGCGCTCTTTCGGCGCGTAGATATCCGCCACAATGGTTGACGCCAGCGGCATAATCGCTCCGGCGCCCAGTCCCTGGAAGGCACGAAACAGGATTAGCCACGCCATACTGCTGGCAAAACCGCACAGCACGGAACCGAGTAAAAACAGTGATACGCCGATAAAAAACACCGACTTTCTGCCCCACAAATCGGCCAGACGACCATACAGCGGCACGGTCACCGCCTGCGTCAGCAGATAAATCGAGAAGACCCAGCCAAAATGAGCGAAGCCGCCCAGTTCGGCGACAATCGTTGGCATCGCTGTCGCGACAATTGTCACTTCTATCGCCGCCATAAACATCGCCAGCATGGCAGCAATCAGTACCCAGTGGCGTTGCGCCACCTGATGTTGAATATTTTCCGTCATCTTGTCCTTTCCTGTTGTCCTCCTGAATCCTGGCACATTCCGCGCGCCGGGTGTTTCTGATTGTGCGGCCTGCAGCAAGTTTGTGACGTTGTCACAAAAATATCAGCCAATTCTGATAATCCGCAGCCGTCTCAATAAAGACGCGGCTCTCAGCGGGATTGGCGAAAAAACTATCATACTGATTTTAGGCGAAAAGTTGCCTGATTCTGCACACCGCTGCTATAGCTTTTAAGGCCATTCTTAATCTTCATCAGGTCAATTAACGACATAACAGAGGGAATCCTCGAGATGCAAAATTCAACGCTGGCAAAGCGTGCAGCCCTCGCGGGGCTGTTCATTGTTGCGGTGCTCGGGCTATTGGTGTACGGCCTTGGCATCGATACCATCACAGCACGGAAAGTCGATCTGGTCTATCTCGGCCAGCAGCATATGAAGCTGGTGTTCTGGTCGCTGCTGTTTGCCCTGCTGGTTGGTATCCCCAGCGGCATTATCCTTAGCCGTCCTTTTGCCCGCCGCTGGGCGGAGTATGTGATGCAAATCTTTAACGTCGGCAACACCCTGCCGCCGCTGGCGGTTCTGGCGCTGGCCATGGTGGTGGTGGGCATTGGCGATCGTCCGGCGATTGTGGCGCTGTTCCTCGCCTCGCTGCTGCCGATTGTGCGTAATACCTATGCCGGACTGTGCGCCGTGCCACCTGCGCTGCTGGAAGCGGCAAAAGGCATCGGAATGACGCGCGGCCAGTGTCTGCGTCAGGTCGAGCTGCCGGATGCGTTTCCGGTAATCCTTTCCGGCGTACGTATCGCCACCGCGATCAACGTCGGTACTGCCCCGCTCGCCTTTTTGATTGGCGCCAGCAGCTACGGCGAGCTGATTTTCCCCGGTATCTATCTGAATGATTTCCCGACGCTGATTTTAGGCGCGGCGGCCACCGCCCTGTTTGCGCTGATCCTCGATTTATTGCTGGCCGGTCTGGGACGTCTGTTAAGCCCGCACAGTGCGGCGTAAAACAATAACAAGGAACTTGCTTATGGCTATTTATCTCACCCGCTGGTTGCGCCGCACGGCACTGGCGCTCAGCGCCACGCTGGCGTGCTCGGGCATCGCAGCCGCAGCACCCATCGTGCTGGCGACCAAGAGTTTTACCGAGCAGCATATTCTGTCGGCGATGACCACACAGTGGCTGACAAAAAAAGGTTTCCAGATCGAGCCGAAAACTAATATCGCGTCAACCATTTCGCGCAACGCGATGCTCAATAAACAGATTGATATGACCTGGGAATATACCGGCACATCGCTGATTATTTTTAATCATATTCAGAAACGCATGTCGCCCGAAGAGGCATATCAGACAGTGAAAAAGCTCGACGGTGAAAAGGGTCTGGTGTGGCTCGACCCGGCGCCGATGAACAACACCTATGCCTTCGCCATGACGCGTGAACGCGCGGAAAAGGAGCATATCAGCACTATGTCGCAGCTGGTGGCGAAGGTTGAGCAGATCCGTAAAGACGACCCCGATAACAACTGGTTACTGGGCCTGGATCTTGAGTTTTCCGGCCGTTCCGATGGCATGAAGCCGCTGCAGCAGGCGTATGGTCTGGAACTGGATCGCCCGCAAATCCGCCAGATGGACCCGGGGCTGGTATATAACGCTATCCGCGACGGTTTTGTCGACGCCGGGCTGATTTATACCACCGATGGCCGGGTAAAAGGCTTCGAACTCAAGGTGCTGGAGGATGATAAAGGTTTCTTCCCGAGCTACGCGGTCACCCCGGTGGTGCGTAAAGACGTGCTGGATGCCAACCCTGGTCTGGCTGAGGCGCTGAATCAGCTGTCACCGTTGATCACCAATGAGGCGATTACCGAGTTGAATAAACGAGTCGATATCGATCATCAGTCGCCGCAACAGGTGGCACGCGACTTCCTCACCTCTCACGGCCTGCTGTAAGGAGACTCTGATGGATACGATTCACTACATCGCTGACAACTGGAGCTACCTGCTGAGCCTCACCACGCAACATCTGTGGCTGGTAGCGGTGGCAGTAGGCATGGCGATTGTTATCGGCGTACCGATTGGCATTTTGATTGTGCGTTTTAAATGGCTGGCAACGCCGGTGCTTGGTCTGGCGACCATTGTGCTGACCATTCCGTCGATTGCCCTGTTCGGCCTGATGATTCCGCTGTTTTCGCTGATCGGTCAGGGTATTGGCGTGGTGCCAGCCGTGACGGCGGTGTTCCTTTATTCACTGCTGCCGATTGTACGTAACACCCATACCGCACTGGAAAATCTGCCGGACGGCCTGCGTGAAGCTGGGCGCGGTATCGGCATGACTTTCTGGCAGCGTCTGCGCTGGGTGGAAATCCCAATGGCGCTGCCGGTAATTTTTGGTGGTATCCGTACCGCCGTGGTGATGAACGTCGGCGTAATGGCGATCGCCGCGGTGATTGGCGCGGGGGGTTTAGGTCTGCTGCTGCTGGATGGCATCAGCGGCAGTGATATTCGTATGCTGATTGCCGGCGCGTTAATGATTTGTCTGCTGGCTATTATTCTCGACTGGCTGCTGCTTCGTCTGCAGTCTGCGCTGACTCCAAAGGGGATTCGATAATGATAAAACTGGAAAATCTCACCAAACAATTTACCCAGAAAAACGGTACGACGTTTAATGCCGTGGATAATGTCAGCCTGAATGTGCCGGAAGGTGAAATGTGCGTGCTGTTGGGCCCCTCAGGCTGCGGCAAAACCACCACGCTGAAGATGATTAACCGCCTGATCCCGGCGACCAGCGGCAAGATCCTGATTAACGGCGAAGATACCAGCCAGCTGGATACCACTACCCTGCGCCGTAACATCGGCTATGTTATTCAGCAGATCGGTCTGTTCCCGAATATGACCATTGAAGAGAACATTACCGTGGTGCCGCGTATGCTCGGCTGGGACAAGCAGCGCTGCAAAGCGCGCGCCAGTGAGCTGATGAGTATGGTGGCGCTGGATGCGAAAAAGTTTCTCCATCGCTATCCGAAAGAGATGTCCGGCGGTCAGCAGCAGCGTATCGGCGTGATCCGTGCGCTGGCGGCGGATCCACCGGTATTGCTGATGGATGAGCCGTTTGGCGCCGTCGACCCGATTAACCGCGAAGTGATTCAGAATGAGTTTCTGGAAATGCAGCGCCAGCTGAAGAAAACCGTGATGCTGGTCAGCCATGATATTGATGAAGCACTGAAACTGGGCGACCGCATTGCGGTGTTTGGTCAGGGCAAAATCATCCAGTGCGCCAGCCCGGACGAACTGCTGGCGAAACCGGCGAATGAATTTGTCGGTTCGTTTGTCGGCCAGGACCGCACGCTGAAACGCCTGCTGCTGGTGCAGGCGGGCGACGTTACCGACCAGCAACCGACGATTACGGTGCAGCGATCCACCTCACTGGCGGATGCTTTCGCTACTATGGACGACAACGATATGCGTTCGGTGACGGTGGTTGACGACGACGGCAAGCCGCTGGGCTTTGTCAAACGCCGTGAAGCGCGCGGCGCCAGCGGCGTATGCGGCGACTTGTTGCATCCGTTTAGCGTCACCGGCCGCGCCGAAGAGAACCTGCGCGTGGTGCTGTCGAAACTGTATGAGCATAACCTGGTGTGGATGCCGATTGTCGATGAAGAGGGTTGCTACAGCGGTGAGATTTCGCAGGATTATATCGCTGATTATCTGAGTTCGGGCCGGACACGCCGGGCACTGAATCAGAGTTAGTCCTTCCCCCCTCACGCGGAGAGCAACAGTGCTCTCCGCCCTTCCCCTCGCGCAGGACAATAGCAGCGCAGATCAAGGCTGGCGAACTGCCGTCGCTGATTTGCCAACATCACGCAAGGCCATTCGTCACATCACTGCGGTGTCGCCGTCAGATTCATCGTCCAGATGTAAGCGCCGGGTGTGCCACAGGAAAACAGCAATTTCAGATCTGCATCAGTGGGTATCTGGGTGAAGGCTGTCGCCGCGCTGGTCTTGATCGTCCCCTGATGTTTAACCTGCGGTGCTGAACTATCAGGATTTCGCGCATCGCTGGTAAAAACCCATGTCAATGTAGTGTTCAGTCCGCCACTCAACGTATCGCCGACAAAATACATATCGACAGGCAACGGTTTTTCCAGATTTCCGCCGCGCTTACAGCGCCCAAGATCGAGCGTTGGCGATTTGGGAGCCAGAAACACCTGCGGCGCAGAGGAGTAATGGATGGTCAGTTCCACCGCTTCGCCGTTGATGCGGGCGTCATCGCCATTAATATATTGCCCGGTGCTGTCGTGTTTAATAAATGGCGAACAGTATACGGTAATCGTTGATGGATTAACCGCTGCCGTTACGGTGAATTTCGCCGGAGTAATTGAATTACTGCCGCCGGGGATCGGCGCAATATTCGTTTCACCCTTTTTAATTTTTATGGGAGCAACAATTAAATCTTCGGGTGTCGCAGGTAGTGGTGATTTGCTGGTGCTGCAGACGGTGATCATTTGCGAGAATGGGAAACTGGCTTTCGCGACAGTCAGTGGTAACAGGTCACGATCCTGATTAATATCCGTACTGTTGAGTGTAATGTCCTGCTGCGTCCATATCAGTGTGGCATGCCCCGGAATAACCATGAGTAACAGACAGATCAATAACATATTTTTCATTTTGCGTATTCCAGGTTTAACTCACCAACCGCAAAGCGGTTAATAGCCTCATCCTCCCGAGCGCAATAGTGCCGGGGATGGGGCTATATTCAGAAACCCCGCCAGTGCATTCGTTTACGGATAGACAATCGTCATGGTAATCGGCACGCTTACCTCCCCAGCGGTAGGAGTACCCGTCGCGGTTTTCTCCAGTTTTGCTATAAACTTAAGCGATGCGTCATGAGTTCCGCTGCCACCAGTGGTAACGGCCGTAGACTCGTTGCCGTTGGTCACTTTTACAGGAGAGGCTTCAGCATCCCAGATTGTCACACCTACGTTAGTGGCAGGCGTACTCGCAGCTGTGTTGCTGAATACCCCACCACTTTCTGTTCCTGTGACTTTCGCTTTAACCGAGATACCCGCAGGACAATTTGTCAGTTCCAGAGTAAAGGGTTTCGAGATCTCTGTTCCCGCCAGTACCTCAGTCAGTTTGTGATTACCCAGCGCAACGGTCTGATCGCCGGTGGTCTTCCACTCACAGGTATTATTATCTACCGTGGCGGTGACTGTGATTTGCGCCGTGGTCGCCACTCCGGCAGCCTGAGAACCGAATGATGCCGCTAAGAGTGCAACCGCAACGGCGCTTATTACGCGTGTTTTTTGCAGTATAAACATACTTATTACCTTCAATATCAAGTTATCGATTAATTAAATATTTACGCCCGGTTGATTAACTTAGCGGTAAATAGCTGAACTCATGGTGGTGTTAATCTATTCCCGGCAAGTTCACTGGGTGATTAACGGATTATCATCGTTGCCTTAATTTCCCTCCCTTACAGGTGAATGTTTCTGCAGGTTAGCGACAGAGCGCCTGAGTTTCGGTCAATATGGTTTTCAGAGCCTTTTCCGGCAGCGAATAAGTGACTGAGCATTGCTGATCCGCCCCGACACCCCATTGCGCTTTCAGTTCGCCTTTCTGCGCCAGCCCGGCCAGGTACACCTGCCCCCCCTCGCCGACCAGAGCGCTGTTACTCTCTCCGCCGCTGACCACGGCACCAAACGGCAACGGCTTGCCGTTGTGTGTCAGCGTGAACAATGCACGCACACCGGAATGTGCTTTAAAGTCAGCCCGTACCAGTGCCCCTTTGGTTGGCACTACGCTGGAGACGCTATTTTCGATATCGGTTTGCTCATCCAGCTGATTCACATCCAGCGCCACACGGTTCTGCCGATACTGGCTGACGTACGGCAGCACGGTATAGCCACGCCAGTCAGTATGAACACCGGTGCTATTTTCCACCGGCACGCCTGCCACGCCTGGCGCTGCTACCAGCACATTGGTGGTGCTAAGCGGCTGGCCAAAGGTCACACCTTCGGCATGCCAGACTACGCTTCCGGACAGGCCATAACGCACCTGTTGTGAATTGCGGCTGTAACCATACCCTGCCGTCGCGTTGCCATAGGTTCCCTGATAGCCAAGCGCGACATCACCGCTACCGCCATCACGATCGCCGTACCCCTGCGACACGCTCCAGTTAAGATTTCTGCCTTCCAGCGCCGTGCCGCTAAGCCCCGCCTGCTGCGACAGATTGCCATCGCTGTCACGGCTGGCGCTGTAGTTCGCCCACATCGCGTTTGCCCGCCTGCTGCCGTCAGCGCTAAACCAGCCGTCAAGAGGTACTGACAGGGAAAGCCATAGCGTATTATCCGCATGGGGCTGTCCGCTGTACTGGCTGTAACCGTACGTCACGTTGTAACTGACGCGCCCTACGTTGCTGCTGAAGCCAACCTGCATCGACGTTGACGCTGGTGCATTGCCCCAATAGGTCTGACGACTGGCATTCAGATACAGTGAACCGAAGTCACCCACTCGTTGTGAAACCGTGGCCTGCAGGCGCTCACGTTTATTGCTTTGCAGGTTGTAAAAATTCAGCCAGTTTTGTCTGACCGGCCTGCCAGCCGCATCGACATCCCCTTGCGTGTCTGCTGTCCAGCCTGACATCTCTTTCAGAGCCGTTTCCTCCAGGGTGTAAAAGCCCTCGGTGGAGTAGCGGTATCCGGCGAACTGAAACGTGGTGCCGGTGATATTCAGTGAACGACTGTATAGGAAGCGCACTGATTGTCCCTGGTGGTGCGAACCATCGGCCAGGGTGCTGTTCGCCTGGGTAATATCGGCTGATACTGCGCCCCATGCCCCCATATTGACACCGGTGCCCAACAGCAGCGCGCGATAGTTTTCCGCCAGCTGCGTACCGCCGTAGGCGGTCATGTTATGCGGCAATCCCCATAACAGCGTGCCCTGGACAAACTGCGGATCACCGTAGCTGTCGCTGGAATGACGATAACGACCCGCCGTGATGCCATAGCGCAGGCGCCCCTCACGCTGCAAAAGCGGCACCGAGGAATATGGCACGGTAAAGATTCTGGTGGAGCCATCGGCTTCTTTGACTCTCACTTCCAGATCGCCGCTGAAGGTCTGCGGGTACAAATCGTTAATCACAAACGCGCCTGCAGGCACAAAAGTGCGATAAATTTCGCTGCCACTTTGCCAGACACTCACTTCAGCGCCGCTATTAGCCGTCCCTCGTATCACCGGGGCAAAACCGCGCAGGGTATCCGGATACATCGTGTCATCGCTGGCCAGTTGTACACCGCGAAACGACAGCGAATCAAAGACCTCGCTGTCGGTGGCGCCGTCTCCTGCGGTCAGTTCGCTGCGCCAGGGAATAATGGCGCGCTGCAGATACGTATTCAGATGCTCCCATCGCTGCTGATGGCGGTAGTTGCTTTCGTTATTACTCCAGCTGCTGTTATCTCGTAAACGCCAGGCGCCGAGATTGATACCACTGGTCAGGTTGAGATACTGGCTGCGGCTGTCGCCATAGCGGCCATGGTTCTCACTGCCACTGAACTGCCAGCTCAGCAGCGCGGCATTAACGCCTTCATCCCATTGCTCTGGCGGGATCCAGCCGCGCGGCTGTTTTTGTACCGCTGCCTGGGGGATACTGATATCCAGGCGCATCTTCTGAAAATCAAAAGCCGTCCACGCCTGTGGAATGTACTTACCAGGAGAAATGCACTGCCCATCAGGCTGCGCCGCCAGCTCAGCAAAGGCGTTGATATTCACGCCGATATCGGCCAGCGTTTCCTTCGTCAGGCAGGCCATCAGGCCAGTGCGATCATGGACCCCAGGCTGTGAAGTTTTCTCCACCTCGTCAAAACGCAGAGTGCGTGAATCAATACTTTCACCATTCAGGTAAATATCGACCGGATAAGCCCCCGGTAACTGGGCGCCGCCGGTGGAAAAACGCGACAGGTCGGCAACAGCCCCGGGATCATCAGAAATCATCGCCGGGTCGAAATAGAGTTCTGCATGTACGCCGCCACAAAAGGCAAACGCGAGTGCAATAACCAGCGGTGAAAGCCTGGTTCTCAGCATCTGTGGTTTCTTGTTGTTCAACGGCTATCATCCAAAAAATAGATCGCTATCAATCGGCAACGCTTGTACTGACGAAATTAATGAATCCCGGCGCTTATCGGTGTAGTAATGCCGCCGTAATCATTGATGGTGCTATAGGTGATGCTAGCCGCAGCCACAGGCAGGCTGACCCTGCTGGTGCTTTTCGGCGCCACCATGGTGTCCTCGATATTGTGATTACTGACGCGTATCTTGATCATCGTGATGTAATAAGGCGTCGGATTATTGATTTCCAGCAGCCCCCCTGCGCGGTGAAAATTCAGCGCCTCTGGTGCTTTATCCGCCGCAGGCGTCAGTCCGGCAGGACGCACAAAAAGCTTGATGCGCATCGCCGCTGCGATGCGTAACTCATTAGTGGAGCCGTCTGTTTTCGCTTTGTCCTCAAGTGCAGGAATCGCTTTGGCGACAAAGTAATACAGAGACTCTCTGTCACCCGGAAAATCGGTGCGCACTTTCATCAGACGCAGCACGTTCTCATTTTTTGGCCCACTGACATACAACGGCGGTGTGGCGATAAAATCGCTGTTTTTTTGTCCCTGCGCGTTCTCAACCCATGACTGCATAAGGAATGAAGCCGTGGAAGACGAGTTATTAATCGTCACACTTTCCTGTCGCGAAGTTAGCGGAAAAATAATACGCGTACTGCCAAGGGAAATACCGCCATCTGCCAGCACACTGAGTGAGGTCAGGCAGCTGAGTGCGATGGCTATTAGCGCAACGGGTTTTGTTACGTTAAAAAATAAAGGCATACTAACACTCCGAAAAACCTTAAGAACTCAACCACTGAAAACTCAGCGCGTAGTCATTGCTGATTGCCAAACTGACGTCATTAATTAACAACTCACTTTTGTGCAATATATCCTTTTGCTTCCCGGGCCTAAACATCCCGCCCATGGTAAAATAAAAGCCATTTCCATGACATAAAGACAATATTCATGACATTAAGATATCACTTTAGAGTTAAAGACATACGCACTGTTATCGCCAGCAGGTGTAATGTGGCATTGTTATTATCGCGGCGGCGTTATGAATAAAGCATCCCGCCAGTGATGCTGATTAGGTTGCTAATTGTTTTTTTAGAACTATCACTGCAATAAAAAATGGCACTATTATTGAACTGAATATGTTTTATTTTGTCGCCTCAACCCTGACGAAATTAATTATGACCAAGCGGCATTTAATCGTCAACCAGCCAGGGCAGTGCAAATATACGGCTATAACATGCCATTAGGCGTTAATCTGTCGTCTGTACCGAATCATTCAGTGAGGCTTACCGATAAATATCTCTCTGTTCCCAAACAGATTCGCTTCGGCAAAAAAAACACTTTCTGACAAGTCAGATCGGAATTACTGCGGGAAAAGAGAAAAATCTCGCATTAATAAGCGGGGAAATATTTTCTCTTGTTTAGACTTCATTCACAAAAGCAGACTTAAAACAGCGGGGGCGAATTGGGCATCAGAGATAAATGGCAACAAAAGAAACAGCCTGATGTTAGCTGCTTCCCGTTAAAAACAACGTCAGAATTCAGTGATTAATCATCACTATAGGGCAATTTATCAACACCCGGTGAGAGTGGGTTCCAGAGAACCACTATTCTGCCGCTCTGGATTACCCAACAAATTACTATGACACCAGCGCCGACAGATCCAGATATTTCGCTAAATCCCGCTGCTCGGCGCGCGGCAGATAAGGTAACTCCCCCAACAACGGCGCCGGAATTTTATCGCGCAGCACGTCGATAATTTCCGCATAGTGCGCCAGTCCGGGGTTAATACGGTTCGCCACCCAGCCCGCCAGCGGCAAGCCGTCGTGCAGCACCGATTCCGCCGTCAACAAGGCATGGCTGATACAACCGGTATGGATACCGACCACCATCACCACCGGCAGCTTCTCCAGCACCGCCCACTCTGACAGCGGCCGCAAGTCATTCATCAGACTGCGCCAGCCGCCGGTGCCTTCGACCACCACCGCGTCTGCCTGCGCGCTTAATGCCTGCAAACCCTCGCTGAGCCGCGTGTAATCAATCGGCTGGTCGCGGCTGGTGCTGATTTCGTCTTCCTGCAGGGTAAAGGGATTTATCGCCTGATAAGGAAGCTGCACCGTAGAGGTGGCCTGCAACACCAGCGCATCTTTATTGCGCAGTCCTTCAGCGGTCGCTTCGCTGCTTTTCGCGACCGGTTTATACCCCACTACGCGCGGGTACTGGCTGGCCAGTTTTTGCAGCAGCGCACGGGAAACCACTGTTTTACCGACAGCAGTATCCGTACCGGTAACGAATATCCGATTAAACATGAGAGCTTCTCCGACAGGCCAAACACCTGAAATGAATTGATTTTGCATCAGGGTCAATGTCGGAAAATTGTAGAGTAGCGCGCAGGACGCCAGTTTGCGTTAGCGCAATTTTTTGTGGATAAGCAAAAAGTGATTAACCCTGCAGCAGTTTGATCAGCAGCGAACCGTTATGCAGCGCATCTTTTACCAGCGCCGCGCCAGGCATGGTGCCAAGGTTTACAAAATGCGTCGGTTCAACGTTGATATGCGCGCTGTAGGCGGGCAGCGCCTGCTGACGAATGCAGGTGGTAATCGCGGGATAAAGGATATCCGCCGCGCGGTTAAGCGGCGAGCCGATCAGAATTTTTTGCGGGTTAAACAGGTTGACCATCACCGCCAGCATACGTCCCACGCTATGGCCCACGCCGATGATAATATCGCGCGCCAGGGGATCACCCGCCAGCGCGGCATCACACAGCGACTCCACGCTCAGCGGCTGATTATGCAGCGATGAACTGAGCGATGAAGCCATGCGCTGCTCCGCCAGCGCCAGCACACTGCTGATACTGGCAACGGTTTCCAGACAGCCATGGTTGCCGCAGTAACACTGTTTGCCATAGGGATCGACTTGCGTGTGACCAATCTCGACCAGCGTTCTGCTGCCGTTGTGCAACAGGCGACCGCCAGTAATCACCCCGGCGCCGACATTGTGGTCAATCACCAGCTGAATCACATCGCTGGCGCCACGCGCGGCACCGAACAGCGATTCGGCCATGGTCCAGGCGCTGATATCAGGCTGAATAAAGATTGGTAAGCCGGTGCGCTGTTCCAGTTCGGCTCGCAGCGGCATATCCACCACATCATAAAACGGCATGCGGTGCACAATACCGCTTTGGGTGTCGATAATTCCGGGTAAGGTAATAGCAATAGCGGTTAAACGTTCCAGCTTGCGCTGATGACGAGTAAAGAACGCATCAATCTCACGGGTAATGCGCGCCAGCAGTGGCTCGGCATCTTCTGAAGGCAGAGGCCGCAAGTCTTCGGTGACCAGCGCGCTGCTTAAATCGCGCAGCGCCAGCGTCATCTCGCCTTTACTGATACGAACAGAGAGATAATGCCAGGCAGCGGTATCGAGGATCAGTCCGACAGCAGGACGGCCACGGCTGCCCAGTTCCTGAAATTCGGTTTCCTGCACCAGATGCGCTTCCAGCATTTCACGCACAATTTTGGTAATACTGGCCGGCGCCAGCTGCGCCAGGCGGGAGAGTTCGATGCGGGAAATCGGGCCAAACTGATCTATCAGGCGATACACTACGCCAGCATTGGTCTGCTTTATCTGGTCAATATGCCCAGGCTGACTGTCCGCTATCACCACAACCGCTCCCGCTTATTTTCGGGCTTCAAAATAAAGCCTTTGCGCTATGGTGAAACACTTACACGATGTCGTCAAATATTTGATTCGATATGTGATTTACTGCACACAAAAGAGCGAGTTATGGGCGCAAAAGCAGCAAGTTGCTGGTTATTTGACTGCTTGTTATTTCAGCAGCAAAGCCATCATGTTATCCCGTAAGGCGCTCGGTTCGGTCTGCTTCGCCCACACCAGCCACATTTCCGACAAGGCATCCTGCTCTTCCAGTGGCAACCATACCACTTCCGCCAGCCGCACGCGCTGGAAAGAGGCAGGCAAAATCGATACGCCCAGTCCGGTCGCCACCAGGCCGAGAATCGTCATCGCTTCACCCACTTCCTGGTTGATCCACGGCTGGATATTGTGGCGCTGCAGTAAGGCGAGAATATCGCTGTACAGCGCAGTGCCGACCTGCGGATCGAAGAAAACAAAAGGTTCGTTAGCCAGCGCCTGCAGCGAGATGCTCTGCTGCTGCGCCAGCGGGTGCGCGCGGTGCACCAGCGCGCACAGCGGTTCACGCAGCAACAACTGATGATCGAGGTTATCCGGCAACTGCGTATTGCGCATCACGCCCAGATCGAGCCGCCCGTCACTGAGCGGTTCCAGCTGCTGGCGGGTATTAATCTCCTGCACCAGTAAATGCACCTGCGGGTAACGCTGGCGAAAAGTAAACAGCGCGTCTGAAACGCGGGTAATAAAAGGCGCGGAGGAGGTAAAGCCGACGCGCAGCTCCCCTGCCACACCGTGGTGCAAACGTGTCGCTTTATCCGCCGCCTGGCTGACATTCTGCAGGATCTGGCGGGCATCCTGCAGAAATTGTTCGCCCGCTGCGGTCAGCGTCACGCTGCGGTTGGTGCGCGCCAGCAGCCGCGCGCCAATTTGCTGCTCCAGCAACTGTATCTGCTGACTCAGCGGCGGCTGGGAGATATTCAGCCGCTGCGCCGCGCGGCCAAAATGCAGCTCTTCGGCAACGGCAATGAAGTAGCGAAGGTGGCGCAACTCGATATTCATAGGTTTAAAGTATCATTTGAGATTATTAATATATTAGACATCATAATCCAGCTTTACTAAGGTTAACAGACTGATTTAACACCTAAGGAATTGTTGTGAACCGCTTATCCCGGACCGTGACGCTGGACGATGCCAGTGATCAACGCGTCTCAGCCCCCACTCCCGCTCAAAGATCTGAAAATCTCTATATCAAACGCGGTACGCCGCAATTTATGCGCGTAACGCTGGCGCTGTTCTCGGCCGGACTGGCGACCTTTGCCCTGCTTTACTGCGTCCAGCCGATTCTGCCGGTGCTGTCGCAGCAGTTTGGCGTCACGCCAGCCGAAAGCAGCATCTCACTGTCGCTGGCCACCGGCCTGATGGCGCTGGGCCTGCTGTTTACCGGGCCATTATCCGACGCCATTGGCCGTAAATCGGTGATGGTCAGCGGGCTGCTACTGGCAGCGCTGTGTACCCTGCTCTCTGCCACCATGGTCAGCTGGCATGGCATTCTGATAATGCGCGCCCTGACCGGGCTGGCCTTAAGCGGCGTGGCGGCAGTAGGTATGACCTATCTGAGTGAAGAGATCCATCCAGGCATGGTGGCGTTCTCGATGGGGTTATATATCAGCGGTAATTCGATTGGCGGGATGAGCGGCCGTCTGCTGAGTGGGGTGATCACCGATTTTGCTTCGTGGCGCGTCGCGGTCACCACGATTGGCTGCTTTTCACTGGCCGCTGCGCTGATGTTCTGGAAAATCCTGCCTGCTTCACGCCATTTCCGGCCATCATCACTGAAACCACGTAATCTGCTGATTAATTTCCGTCTGCACTGGCGCGATGCCGGTTTGCCGCTGCTATTTGCCGAAGGTTTTCTGCTGATGGGGGCGTTTGTCACCCTGTTTAACTATATCGGCTATCGCCTGCTGAGCGCGCCATGGTTCATGAGCCAGGCGATGGTTGGTTTGTTGTCGGTGGTGTATCTCACCGGCAGCTGGAGTTCACCGAAGGCTGGCGCAATGACCGCGCGTTTTGGTCGTGGTCCGGTGCTGCTGTTCTTTACTGCCATTATGCTGGCGGGCCTGCTGTTAACCGCGTTTAACTCACTGTGGCTGATCCTGGCCGGCATGATGCTGTTCGCCGCAGGTTTTTTTGCCGCTCACTCCGTTGCCAGCGGCTGGATTGGCCCGCGCGCCCGGCGGGCGAAAGGCCAGGCGTCATCGCTGTATCTGTTTAGCTACTATGTTGGCTCCAGCGTTGCCGGTACGCTGGGCGGCGTGTTCTGGCACAGCTTTGGCTGGCCGGGTGTCACCTGCTTTATCGCCGCCTTGCTGCTGCTGGCGCTGCTAGTTGGCTGGCGACTACAGCAACGTCAATTATAACCTTCCTGTTCAGGCCATGATGCTGGCGCATTTTGGCCTGTCTGAATTTTACCCGCTCTGGTGCGACTGACGTGCACCAGTAAAACGGGGTTTATAGTATGTTGTAACTACTGTAAAATATATGCACCTTCAGCCAGTTAGCAGCGATGTCGTCTAATGACAGGTGAAACCGCCCTGCAGATAAATGTAAACGGGATGCTGAAGTGAGCACCATAACTGCTATACTTGCATAGTATGTTGTAACTAAGGAGAGGTGATGAACCAGTACGATGCCGTCGCGGCGCTCCATCAATGCGTCAACCAGCTTGAAGCAGAATTACATCAGATGCGGGAAACGCTGGAATCTCTGCCGCTGCTGGCCGCGCGCGTGTTTACCCTGCCCCCGGTGCTCAAAGGTGAAGAGCATGAAGCGATTACCCGTATCGAAGTGACTCAGCACCTGGGCCAGGATGCGCTGCAGCTGGCGCTGAATCACTACTGTCGCCTGTTTATGCAGCATCAGTCCGAGCAAATCAGCACCAAAGCCGCCGTCAGGCTGCCCGGCGCGCTCTGTTTTGCTGCTGATACAGGGCAGTCTGCCCTGCTCCACCAGCAGGTCGCGCAGATCAATCAGCTAAAAGCACGGCTGGAACAGATTATTACCGTTGAGTCCGGCGTCGAGAGCGAAGCGCGTTTCGATTTTGTCCATAACCAGTTGCACGGGCTGATTACGCTGAATGCTTACCGCGCGATTACCCTGCTTGATGCGCCTGATACCCTGCGCTTTGGCTGGGCCAATAAACATATCGTGAAGAATATGACGCGCCAGGAGGTGCTGGATAAGCTGGAACGCAGCATGAAATCCGGCCGCGCCGTCGCGCCATGGACACGCGAGCAGTGGGCGGAAAAAGTGCAGGAAGAGAGGGAGGCGATTCGTTCCCTGCCCGCCAGCGCGCGGCTGAAAATCAAACGCCCGGTGAAAGTCCAGCCGATTGCCCGCAGCTGGCATATTCAGCAGCAAAAGCAGACGCAGTTTGCCTGCCCTTCACCACTGCTGGTGCTGTGCCCGGATAAGAACCAGGTACCGGCGCTGGGGGAATTGCTTAACTATGATGCCAGCCAGGTGAAACACCGCCATAAGCCGCAGGCCGAGAAGCTGTTTGCCATTATTCCGCGCCTGCATTTGTATAGCGATCGGCTGTTATGATGCCTGCCGCCACGACAAACCGTTGAGCGCAGCAATAAAAAAGCGGGATTGCTCCCGCTTGTTGCGTCACTGTCGCGGATCGACCGTCGATTATGACTTCATGCTGCCAACCATATCTTCCGGACGTACCCAGGCATCAAACTCCGCCTCGGTGAGATAACCCAGTTTCAGCGCCGAGCCTTTCAGCGTCAGCCCCTCTTTATGCGCTTTCTTGGCGATTTCCGCCGCCTTATCGTAGCCGATATGGGTATTCAGCGCGGTGACCAGCATCAGCGACTCATTCAGCAACTGGGTGATACGGTCGCGGTTTGGCTCGATGCCCACCGCACAGTGATGGTTAAAGCTGTCCATGCCGTCCGCCAGCAGGCGAATCGACTGCAGGAAGTTGTGAATAATCATTGGACGGTAGACGTTCAGCTCGAAGTTACCGGACGCACCACCAATATTGATCGCCACATCGTTGCCCATTACCTGGCAGCACAGCATGGTCAGCGCTTCACACTGGGTCGGGTTCACTTTGCCTGGCATGATGGAGCTGCCTGGCTCGTTTTCCGGAATCGACAGTTCGCCAATGCCGCAACGCGGACCAGATGACAGCCAGCGCACGTCGTTAGCGATTTTCATCAGCGATGCCGCCAGTCCTTTCAGTGCGCCATGGGCATGCACCAGCGCATCGGTTGTCGCCAGCGCTTCGAACTTATTCGGCGCGGTCACAAACGGCTGTTTAGTCAGCTCCGCCAGCTCTTTCGCCACACGCACCGCATATTCCGGGTGAGTGTTCAGGCCGGTGCCGACAGCCGTGCCACCCAGCGCCAGCTCCGCCACATGCGGAATGCTCTGTTCGATATGCTTCAGGTTATGTTCCAGCATCGCCACCCAGCCAGAGATCTCCTGGCCCAGCGTCAGCGGCGTGGCGTCCTGCAGATGGGTACGACCGATCTTCACGATGTCTTTGTAGGCGTCGGCTTTCTCTGCCAGCGTCTTTTTCAGCACATTCAGCTGCGGGATCAGGTGTTCACGCACCGCTACCACTGCCGCCACGTGCATCGCAGTCGGGAAGACGTCGTTGGAACTCTGGCTCTTGTTCACATCGTCGTTAGGATGCACCAGACGCGCCATACCGCGCTCGCCGCCGAGAATTTCACTTGCCCGGTTAGCCAGCACTTCGTTCATGTTCATATTGGTCTGGGTACCGGAACCGGTTTGCCAGATGGCAAGAGGGAATTCGTCCGTGTGCTTATCCGCCAGCACTTCGTCTGCCGCTTTAACGATCGCGTCGGCACGTTCTGCCGGCAGCAGGCCGAGATCATTATTGACCTTCGCCGCAGCGCGCTTGGTCAGCGCCAGTGCATGCACCAGTGCTGTGGGCATTTTTTCCGTAGAGATGCGGAAGTGTTCCAGTGAGCGCTGCGTCTGCGCTCCCCAAAGCTTATCAGACGGTACATCAATGGGTCCCATTGAGTCTTTTTCAATGCGGTTGGCTGCCATTCCTGTCTCCTTTAGCACATTCATTGAGTGGTATACCCTAAATACTTCAGGTTACAGCAAGGCGAAAAGCCCACCCACCTGCAACCTGAGGTATCACGGGTAAAGCGCCTTCATTAGTGACCGGCAACAAAAGCGCGCAATAGTTTGCCATACAATTATTTAACATTATGCGACCTGGTCGTCCTTATTGCACTACGACAGTTTTTTTCCGCAGAGATTCTGTTTTAATGACCAGAGTGCGATTAAGTTCAACAGGGAAAAACCATGCAGAAATTAAGTAATACACTGCAACACTACGCCTGGGGCAGCAGGACTGCGTTAACTGAACTGTATGGCGTCGTCAATCCGGACAACCAGCCGATGGCCGAGTTGTGGATGGGCGCGCATCCGAAAAGCAGCTCCACTGTCGAGATCAATGGTCAGCCGCAGAGCCTGCGCAGTCTGATTGACAGCGATAAAACCCGGCAGCTGGGCGCTGCGGTTGCGCAACGCTTCGGCGAACTGCCGTTTCTGTTTAAAGTGCTGTGCGCCGCCCAGCCGCTGTCGGTTCAGGTACATCCGAGCAAGCAGGCGGCTGAGGCCGGTTTCGCCAGAGAGAATGCCGCCGGTATTCCCCTCGCGGCGCCTGAGCGCAACTATAAAGACGCCAACCACAAGCCGGAACTGGTGTATGCCCTGACGCCCTTCCTTGCCATCAATGGTTTCCGTGAGTTCAGCGAGATCGCCACGCTGTTGCAGCCAGTCGCTGCCGCCCATCCGCTGATTAATGATTTTATCCAGCAGCCGGACGAAGAGAATTTATCGCGGCTGTTTGCCGGGCTGTTATCGCTGAAAGGCGAGCAGAAGTTGCAGGCGCTGGCGGTACTGCAGGCCGCGCTGGACACCCAGCGCGGTCAGCCATGGGATACCGTCAAAGAAATTGCCGAAGTTTACCCCGACGACTGCGGTCTGTTTTCGCCGCTGCTGATGAATGTGGTTGAACTGCAGCCCGGTGAAGCGATGTTTCTGTTTGCCGAAACGCCGCACGCCTATCTGCAGGGGGTGGCGCTGGAGGTGATGGCCAACTCTGATAACGTGCTGCGCGCGGGTTTAACACCGAAATATATCGATCTGCCGGAGTTGCTGGCGAATGTCCGTTTCCGTGCCAGTCCGGCAGCGCAGTTGTGTACGCAACCGGTCAGCCACGGTAATACGCTGGATTTCCCAATCCCGGTGGACGATTTTGCCTTTGCCATTCATACCCTGAATGAAACAGCGCAGACAGTGACGCAGCAGAGCGCGGCGATTCTGTTCTGCATCGACGGCGACGCGCTGCTGAGCCAGGATAACCAGCAACTGCGCCTGCAGCCGGGAGAATCCTGCTTTGTCGCCGCCGATGAAACGCCGGTCAGGCTGAGCGGACACGGCCGCCTCGCACGAGTGTATAACGTGGTGTAACAATGCGGCTGACGGCTGCTCAGTCAATTGCTATTATTATTCAAGCTATTAATGAAAACGCCTGCGGGCGTTTTTCTTCGCAGCCGTTCTCAGGATCACGACGGCGGTGACAGACATCAGCGAAAGGACGACAAATCAAGATGAACAAGAGCAAGATTGCAGTAGGTGTAGTAGTTGCACTGGGGATTATCTGGACCGGCGGCGCCTGGTATACCGGCAAACAGCTGGAACAACGTAAAGATACCCTGATTGACTACGCCAACAGCCAGCTGAACAAGATGGCGCCAGAGGCACGTCTGCAGGTCAGCTACCAGGATTATCAGCGTAACCTGTTCAGCAGCCACGCGAAACTGGTGGTGCAGGCCAGCTCACAGACGGAAGACAATACTCTGCTGAAGCCGGGCCAGACCATCGTGTTCAATGAAACGATCGACCATGGCCCCTTCCCGTTCGCCCAGCTGAAGAAAGGCAACCTGATCCCGGCGATGGCCTCCGTCCATAGCGAACTGGAAAATACTGAAGCGCTGAAAGCGTTATTTGAAGCCAGTAAAGGCGTATCGGTGATTCAGGCCGATACCCGTATCGGCTATGGCGGCGATACGTCTTCGGCGATCCGCCTGCTGCCGCTGGATTATCACAACAGTGAAAGCGGTCAGCGTTTTGCCTGGAACGAAGGCAAACTGAATGTGGCGGCTGATGCTGACGGCAATAAAGTCAGTTTCGACGGCGATATCGACAGCATCGCCATTACCACCAAAAACCAGCTCGACCTGCCGGTGCTGTTTACCCTGAATGGACTGAAGACGTCCGCAGATACCCATCTTAACCCGCAGGGCGTGCGTATTGGCAGCCAGGATATCGACCTGCAGAAACTGAGCGCCAGCGTTAACGGTCAGGATGCGATGACGGTAGAGGGCCTGAAAGGCAGTTCACGTTTCGATTCCAATGATAAAGCGGTCTCCGGCCAGGTGGATTACACCGTCGCCAACGTGAAAATGCAGAACCAGTCTTTCGGCGAGGGCAAACTGTCACTGAAGCTGGCGAATCTCGACGGCGCTGCGCTGAAAACCTTCTCGGAAAATTATAATGCCCAGGCGCAGGCGCTGCTGAGCCAGCCGGGACTGGCGGAAAACCCGCAGCAGTATCAGGAAGCGATGAACCAGCTGCTGCTGGCGAACCTGCCTACCCTGCTAAAAGGCGATCCGATTATCAGCATCGCGCCTCTTAGCTGGAAAAATGACAAGGGCGAGAGCAGCTTTAACCTGAACGTGCAGTTTAAAGATCCGGCGACCGCTGACGGTCAGGCGCAGAATATCAACCAGGCCGCTGACCGTGTGGTGAAAAGCCTCGACAGCAAGCTGCTGATCTCCATGGATATGGCGACCGAGCTGATGACGCACGTCGCGCTGGCGGAAGGCCATCCACAGGACCAGGCGAGCAAGCTGGCGGAGCAGCAGGTGAAAGGTCTGGCGGCAATGGGCCAGATGTTTAAGCTGACGACGCAGCAGGATGGCAATATCGTCAACAGCCTGCAATTCGCGAATGGTGAAGTGACCATGAACGGTGAGAAGATGCCGCTGGACCAGTTCCTCTCCCGCTATATGCTGGGTGGAATGGGCGCGTCACCGGAAGGTTTACCGGGCCAGTAACCGACGCTCAGGGCGAGGACCTCCTCGCCCTCTTTGCATCCCTTCTCCACCCGTTCCCCCGCTGCGCAAATCACTGTCGATCGCTTTTTCCGCCGCGCTGGCAGATGTTTTATGCGCAATTAACCAGCAATCACATCCCAGCGTTGCGCAATTCGCTGGCTTCCTTGCGCAAGATGTTTTTATAATTCTCTGCACTTTACTTAAAACAACCAAGAGAGTGCGAAATGATCGATTCCCGCCTTCCCCTGACGGATATTCACCGCCACCTTGACGGCAATATCCGTGCGCAAACCATCCTCGATTTAGGTCGCGAATTTAATCTCTCACTGCCTGCCAGCACGCTGGAAACGCTGCGCCCGCATGTACAGGTCACCGCCAATGAACCGGACCTGGTGAGTTTTTTACAGAAACTGGACTGGGGCGTGAAAGTGCTGGGTTCTCTTGATGCCTGCCGCCGGGTAGCGCTGGAGAATGTGGCCGATGCGGCGCAGGCGGGCATCCATTACGCTGAACTGCGCTTCTCTCCGGGTTATATGGCAATGACCCACCAGCTGCCGGTCGCGGGTGTGGTGGAAGCGGTGATCGACGGCATTAAAGCCGGTTGCCAGCAATATGATATTGATGTCCGCCTGATCGGCATTATGAGCCGTACCTTTGGTGAACAAGCCTGCCTGCACGAACTGGAAGGTTTCCTCGCACACCGTGACGGCATCACCGCCATCGACCTGGCCGGTGACGAGCTCGGCTTCCCGGGCAGTCAGTTCCTCAGCCACTTTAAGCGTGCGCGTGACGCCGGATTCCATATTACGGTACATGCCGGTGAAGCCGCAGGTGCGGAAAGTATCTGGCAGGCGATCCGCGAGCTGGGGGCTGAGCGTATTGGTCACGGCGTAAAAGCGGTGGAAGATCGCGCGCTGATGGACTTCCTGGCCGAGCAGCAGATTGGCATTGAATCCTGCCTGACCTCGAATATGCAGACCAGCACTGTCGCACAGCTGAACCAGCATCCGCTGGCAGCCTTCCTGAATCATGGTATTCTCGCCACTATCAATACCGACGATCCCGCGGTTCAGGGGATTGAGATTGCTCATGAATATCAGGTCGCCGCCCCACAGGCTGGTCTTACGCCACAGCAGATACGCACCGCCCAGCAGAACGGTCTGAAAATTGCCTTCCTGAGCGAAGCGGAGAAACAACGTATTCGGGCGAAAGTCGCCGCCTGATCCCCTGCGGGGAGGCATTGACGCCTCCCTGTTATTACGCGCTTGTGCGGGTTGATTTTTGCAGCGCCATTTCGCGATACTCAAATCTGGCGTACCCGTTTGTGCAGTCTCACGATGAGAGAAAACGATCAATGCGAGAAAATTTTTTTGCCAACAGAGAAAAAAACCAGAGTATAAAGAACGTTTTAGAGGAGAGTCTGAAAAAATATGGAGAAATAAATTATGTTTATGGTGTGATGAATAAAAGAAACACAGATGAGATGAGCATCATCAGTGACTTCTCTGACGAGCTGGTTGACAGCTATCTGAACAGTAAACGCCAAAATATTGATCCCGTCATTATCAATTCACTCAATCGCATCTCCTCTTTCCCGTGGAATGAAGACATGACGATTAATGCCCAATGGACGGTGAAGAAGGTTTTTGAGCCAGTCAGTTCCTTCAGCGGTTATGCGTTTATTGTACACGACCATAATAATAATCTGGCAATACTATCGTTGTATATGAACAAGCTCACCCGGGAAGAAATTGAAAACAATATTATCACCCATAAAGATGAAATTCAGGGTTTATTGATTCGCATTCACGAAATGATGCTTCATGCCTATGAAGAGGAAAATGAAGTCGCTAAAAATGTCCTGACCTCACGTGAAGCAGAAATACTGTACTGGAGCAGCACCGGTAAAACCTATACTGAAGTCGCCAGCCAGCTGCATATCACGGTGAGCACGGTTAAGTTCCATATCGGCAATGTGGTAAAAAAAATGGGGGTAAAAAACGCCAAACATGCCATCAGCTTAGGGATAGAGCTCAATATTATTACCCCGCCAACAAAAAAATAGCAAAAAGTCACATGATATTATTTGCCGACACCAATAAAGCAATTCGCTTCAATATCAACTAATTGATATTGAAGCGAAAAATTCCGACATGACCTAAAGTTATATAGAAAAGCCAGCGCACCTCTCCGCATATTGTCCTGCCTGTTTTCCTGCGATACCGTAATAGCCACATTGAGCCGTTATGGAGCATCCTCACAACTTAAATCAATTACAGTTAATTATTTACCTTTCCCAATCATTCTTTCAGAAAATATTAACAGGATATGAAAATGAAATGTAAACATGCCAAAAAATCCGATCTGGATAAAGTATGTGATATTCTTGCCACAGCCTTTTTTAACGAACCTGTGCATGTAGCAATATTTCCTGATGAGAACACGCGTTTTAATGTCCTCTGGCGTTTCTTTCGCCTTTATGCGAATCTCGCCACTGAACGCGGCGGTATTCTCCTTGCAGAAAACAATGCAGGTGCACTGGTCTATTTCCGCCCTGATGGCATGGAAATGACACCGGAAGATGCAATGCAATTTGATAAAAAAATACGTGAAGTCTGTGGAGAAAATTATGAAACCGCTGCAGCACTGATCAATGGACTTGATGGCTATCACCCACAAAATCCGCCGCATTATTATATTTCTCTTCTGGCCGTTCAGCCTTCAGAACGCGGTGGTAAAGTGGTGAGCGAATTGTTTAATGAACTGAATGCCATTCTCGATAAAGAGAGATTCCCCTGCTATGCCGAATGCACCCGTTATAGCACCCGGACGTTAATCAGAAGATGGGGTTATCGTGATGCCGGTTCGCCTTTGCAGGTTGAGGGATTTAACGACCTCTTCCCGGTCTGGCGTGAGCCAAAACAAACTGCGGCTTAACAGCTGACAGTGAAAGATTAAGGAGCGGCAGCAATGCCGCTCCCACAGAGATTTACTTCAGTGACAATGTCTGGCGTTTTTCGGCTGACTGCTGGCCGAGTTCGATCAGTTCCATCACCTGAATCGCCTCCGCCGCCGTCACCGGATTAGCGCCAGTGCCATTCAGCGCATCACGGATTGCCGCATAGTACGCCGGATAGTTACCGGGGGTGGTTAACACCGCTTTCTCCACCATCACATCACCATCCGCCAGCGTCAGCAGGCCGTCGCGCATATCATAGCCCCAGTCCTCCTGCGGCAGACGTTCGCCCGCTTTCAGACGATCCTCCTGCGGATCAAGGCCAAACTTGACGAAGCTGCCGCGCGTGCCGTGCACCTGGAAGCGCGCCGATTCCGCGGCCACCAGCATGCTGGCGTGCAGCACCACACGGCGTTGCGGATAGGTCAGCACCGCATGGAAATAGTCGGTGGTTTGCGCGCCAGGGCGCAGCTCGGCGAGGTCGACGTTAATCGCCACCGGCGCGCCAAACAGCTGCAGCGCCTGGTCTATCACATGCGGCCCCAAATCGTACCAGATACCGCTACCGGCGCCTTTCATTTCGCGCCAGCGCTGACGCACTTCCGGGCGGTAGCGGTCAAAGTGCGATTCGAAATAGCGTACTTCACCGAGCGCACCTTCAGCCAGCAGCGTCTTCAGCGTCAGGAAATCGCTGTCCCAGCGGCGGTTATGGAATACCGACAGCAGCAGCCCTTTCGCTTTCGCCAGCGCGTCAAGTTCGCGCGCCTGTGACAGTGTCACGGTAAATGGTTTATCGACGACGACATGCTTGCCGGCCGTGAGAGCAGCTTTCGCCAGCGGGAAGTGGGTATCGTTCGGGGTAGGAATCACTATCAGTTGCAGGCTCGGGTCGGCAAACAGCGCCTGCGGATCATCGACAACCTGCACGGAAGGCCAGTCGGCGTGAACTTTGCTGGCATCACTGCTGGAAACTGCCGCCAGTTCCATCTCTGCCGTGCCGGCAATCAGTGGCGCATGGAAGGTTTTGCTGGCATAACCGTAACCGACCAGGCCAACACGAATTTTATCACTCATCAGCATTCCTCTTGTCCACTTGACGCTTGTCCGCAGCAGCACATTTGCCTTAGCGGACAAACATTACCTTATGATTTAAAACCAATCAGGCGGTGAGGACAAGGAGGATTCGGCTGAATTGTCGCTAGCCGGCACTGCGCGCTAAATCCCAGCTCTCCTGCGCCACCAGCGCATCATGGGCATCCTGGCTGCGGCGGCGGAAGTCGCTGGGGCTGACGCCGACCCGCTTGCGGAACACGCGCGAGAAGTAGAGCTGGTCATCATAGCCGACATCGCGCCCGACACTGGCAATCGGTTCCTGAGTGGTCTGCAGCAGCAGTTTGGCGCGGATCACCCGCTGATCTTCGCGCCAGCGCAGCAGGTTGACACCCATCTGTTCGCGGAACAGATGCGCGAGACGTGACGGCGACAGGCAGACGTATTTCGCCACCTCTTCCATTTTCACCTCACTCGCCAGGTTGCCGGTGACATACTGGCAGGCTTCAATCACCCGTGGATCGCGCACTTTCTGATGCGAACGCGGATCTTCTTCCACCGCGCGCAGCAGCAGGCGCTCCAGCAGGTTCATCGCCAGTTCTTCGGCGAAACGCCGTCCGGAATTGTGCGTCTGTTCAATATTGGCGAACAGGCGGTCAAATTCGCCGCGCAGCGTCTCTGGCAGACGCAGTCGGCCGACGCCCTGGGTTTCATCCTGCCACGTCAGCCAGTCATGCCAGTAGGCGCGCGGACGGAAGTAGATCCAGCGGTGGAACCAGCAATCGCTGTCGGTGGCGCGGCCATAGTAGTGCGGGGTTTTCGGCTGGAACAGCAGCAGGTCACCCGGCTCACAATCAAAAGCCGCTTCGCCGTCAAATACCCGTCCGCGACCTTTAATCGTCAGATTGAGGATATACCCTTTCATACCCAGAGGCCGGTCAATAAAGAAGTCCAGCGGACCATTTGCCGTAATCGGCGTCAACCCTGCCACCAGCCAGGCGTTAAACGGGTAACCTGGCAGCAGCGGGTTGGATTGTTCGTCTGAAGGCGGACGATGGTACATAGTTCCTCCGTAATCAGTAGTGGTCAGAGGTCAGAATGAATCCGGATGCTTTTGATGTTGCCTGACTAAACAAGGGTTTTGCCTGGATTACAGTGACTGCATTAACAAGTCGCTTCAGGTTTTGTGCCTGCTCAGGGGTGCACGGTCAGCTCCACAAAGACGCAAAAGCTGCCATCCATGGCCGCTCGGCCCGCGCCGTCCGTAGCGGCACGGACCGCGTCCTGCCAGGCGCGGGACGCTTTGCTACGCTGACCGTGTGCCCTGCGCGTTGAGCTTATAAGTTGCTGATCAAAGCTTATTAGTCTACGAGTTGCTGATTAAACACTCTGCGCTGGGCTTAAACTCACTGGCTATGTTCTCACCCTTAAGTGCAGGCATGTTCACGTACTTAGCTGGCTTTCGCTTTCTGTTTATAGCGGTCAAATATTACGGCTGCTAACAATATCAAACCACGCACCACATACTGTGAGAACGGCGAGATATTCAGTAAATTCATCGCATTCTCAACGGTACCGAGAATCAGTACCCCCGCCACCACATAGGAGATCTTGCCAATCCCGCCTTTCAGCGACACGCCGCCCAGCACACAGGCGGAGATCACAATCAGCTCATAACCCAGTGAGGTCATCGGCTGGCCGCTGGTCATACGCGAGGCGAGAATGATCCCGGCGGCGGCAGACACCAGTCCTGACAGCACAAAGATAATGATACGGGTGCGCACCACCGGCACACCGGCCAGCCGCGCGGCTTCTTCATTACCACCAATCGCCAGCGTATTACGGCCAAAGGTGGTTTTGTTCAGCAGGAAACCGAAGATCACCATCGTGGCGATGGTCAGCCAGATCGGTGCCGGTAATCCCAGCCAGTTGGCGTAACCCAGGGTAAAGAAGGTTTCATCTTCGATGCCGACCGCTTTACCGTCAGAAAAGATGTACGCCAGTCCGCGCACAATCTGCATGGTGGCCAGCGTGGTGATCAGCGCATTGATTTTCAGTCTGGCAATCACAAAACCATTTACCAGCCCGGTGGCAACGCCGAGCAGCAGCCCCGCCGCCACGCCGATCCACAGGCTTTCGGTCATATTGATCACTACCGCGGTGACTACCCCGGCACAGGCAATCACCGAGGCCACGGAGAGGTCAAAGTCGCCGGATGCCAGGCAGAACAGCATGCCACACGCCACCATGCCGGACATCGACATCGCCAGCCCGAGGCCCTTCATATTGATAAAGGTGCCGAAGTTCGGCACGAAAATCATGCAGCCAATAAACACCACGGCAAACACTACCAGCATGCCGAAGTTATCCCAGATGCGACTCAGATTAACGCCGGAACGCTGGCGCGGTGGCGTCGTATTTGAGGTCGTTGATGAAGACATAACATCACTCCTGAATTCAGGCCACTGCTGCGGCCGCTTGAGAGGTTTTCGGCATGGCAAGACCGAGCACTTTTGGTTCGCTGGCCTCATCATGACTAAATTCACCGGCAATCTCGCCTTCACGCATCACCACAATGCGGTCGGCAAGGCCCATCACTTCCGGCAGATCGCTGGAGGCAAACAGCACCGCGATGCCCTGTGACGCCAGCGCGTAGATCAGGTTATAGATTTCATGTTTGGCGCCGACATCAATGCCGCGCGTTGGCTCATCAAGCAAAATGACTTTCATCTCTTCGGATAACCAGCGGCCGAGAATCGCCTTCTGCTGGTTACCGCCGGAAAGATTCATCATCAGCTGATCCGCCGACGGGGTTTTGATATTCAGCGAGCGGATGTGATGCTCGGCGTTGCGGTGTTCCCAGCCGCGATTAATCAGACAGCCCGCGGTGATGTTGTTGCGCCGCGCGCTGATATTGATATTGTCGCGCACCGAGTGCACCGCAATAATGCCGTCGGCTTTGCGGTCTTCCGGACACAACATAATCCCGGCGCGAATGGCGTCCGATGGCTCGCTGATTTTCAGTTGCTCGCCGTCAAGCCACAGCTCACCAGACTTCAGCCGCGTGCCACCAAACAGCCCTTTCATCAGCTCACTGCGTCCTGCGCCCACCAGACCAAACAGCCCGACAATTTCACCGGCTCGCACATCCAGCGAGACAGGCGTGCGCACACCTTTGGCATGCACTTCGTTCAGACGCAGGCGCACTTCGCCGGTGGCGCGCGGCGTGTAACCATAGATATCGCCAATTTCGCGCCCCACCATCGCCTGCACCAGCTGGTCGTGGCTGGTATGCGCCATATCATTAAAGGTGCGCACATAGCGGCCATCTTTAAATACGGTGATGGCGTCGCTGAGGGCAAAAATCTCCTCCATGCGGTGTGAGACATACAGTACTGTGCGTCCCTGATCGCGCAGATTGCGGATCACGCGGAACAGATGCTCAATCTCGCGCGCGGACAGCGAACTGGTCGGTTCGTCGAAGGCGATAACTTTGGCGTTACGCGCCAGCGCTTTGGCGATCTCCACCATCTGCCACTGCCCGAGCGACAGATATTTCAGCGGAGTATCGGGATCGATATCCATCCCCAGATTTTTCAGCTGCAGCCCGGCTTCGTAGCGCAGCAGCGAACGGCGCACCAGCCCGCCTTTGTGCGGCAACTGGCCGAGATAGATGTTTTCGGCGATGCTCATTTCCGGTACCAGGTGCAGTTCCTGGTAGATAATCGCCACCCCGGCATCGAGCGCGTCGGTGGTATGATTAAAGCGCACCGGCTGGCCTTTAATATGGATTTCTCCGCTGGTCGGCTGATAGCTGCCGCTGAGAATTTTTAACAGCGTGGATTTTCCCGCGCCATTTTCGCCCATCAGCGCGTGAACCTGACCAGCATGGCACTCGAAACTGATATCCTGCAGCGCCTTAACGCCGGGAAAGGTTTTACTGATGCCATGAAACGACAGATATGCGGGTTCAGTGCTCATGGTTATCTCCCTGTTGCTGACTCGACAGAACAAAGGGGCCTGACCGGCAGGCCCCGCGCGCAACGGCTTACATCAGCCCTTTCTTCGCCAGCTCTTCTTTGAAGTTTTCGCGTTTAATCAGCACCACGTCGGTGACTTCAGTGAATTTGGCGGGCTCCACGTCTTTGGTGACCCACTCATACAGCATTTGGCTGCTCTTATAGCCATGCACGTCCGGGCTTGGCAGCAGTGAGCCGAAGAAGCCGGTCGGCTGCGCTTTCGACAGTTCGCTGACCGCATCCACGCCGTTAATGCCGATACCAATCACATCCGCCGCTTTAAAGCCCTGGCCTTCGGTGGCGCGCACGCCGCCCAGCACGGTGTTGTCGTTCATACCAACAATCAGCCAGTGCTTCACTTCCGGATGCTGCACCAGCAGCGAGTTACCGGCATCGAAGGCGCCAGGGATATCATTGGATTTGGTCGGAACCTGATAGATCTGTTTTTCCGGGAAGCCTGCGGCTTTCAGCGCGTCCATGGAACCACCGGTGCGGCGGCGCGCGGTATCCAGTTCGTTAGCGGTAATCGCCATCACTGCGGTCTGTTTCACATCCCAGCCGCGTTTCTGCATCTCTTTATACAGCTCCTGTCCCTGACGCTCGCCGATTTTGGTCGCCGCCATCATCACCAGCGGAACGGTATCCATCGGCTTGCCTTTCGCAGTAACGAACTGGTCGTCCACGGCGATCACTTTCAGGTTATAGCTGCGCGCTTTCGCCACGATCGCCGAGCCGAGTTTCGGATCTGGCGTACAGATAACGAAGCCTTTCGCCCCGCTGGCTGCCAGGCTGTCGATGGCGTTGAGGGTTTTCTCGCCATCCGGCACGGCGATTTTAATCACGTCGAAACCTAAATCTTTACCGGCCTTATCGGCGAATTTCCACTCCGTCTGGAACCACGGTTCTTCCGGCTGTTTCACCAGGAAACCCAGTTTCAAATTTTCGGCGATAGCCGATTGTGACATAACGGCAGCCAGTCCAACGGCGGCTAACGCTTTAGTGAATTTATGCATGATGCTCTCCGGCTCAGTGATGTTTTTTGCATGAGGTAAGCGAAACAGTGTAAACGGTACCAGCCGACCAACCTGCTGCTGTCGTCGACTATAAATCAGCTAATTAGCACATTAATCGCACAATAGCTGTACAACCGCTGGGCTAGTTGTAGCGAGAAAGAAACAAAAAAATGTAGAGCGCTATCACATCGTGGAATTACAGCAGGATCATCCATACATTCAGCAAATTTAACCGTTCGTTAACTTTTGCGCTGTGTCACAGAACCCAGCAGCACGACAGAAATGTGCATATTTGCAGCCGCAGATGACTAACGACTTAACGGGCATCTTCTTAGCTTAATAGTCAGTAACTAAAGCTAAACAGGAGAGCCTCAATGCGTGCTGGCGCCATTACGATTGGCCTGGATTTTGGCAGTGATTCGGTTCGCGCGCTGGCGGTGGATTGCCACAGCGGTGCAGAACTACAAAAACACGTTGTCGCCTATCCGCGCTGGAAAGCGGGCAAATACAGCGATGCGAGCGTTAACCGCTTCCGTCATCATCCGCAGGATTATATTGATGCGCTGGAACAGGCGATTAAAGGTGTGGTTGCAGCGTTAAGCGCGCAACAGCGCGCCAGCGTGATCGGCATTGGCGTCGACTCTACCGGCTCCACCCCGGCGCCAATAGATGAACAAGGCCGGGTACTGGCGCTGCGTCCGGAGTTTGCTGAAAACCCGAACGCGATGTTTGTCCTGTGGAAGGATCACACCGCCATCGAAGAAGCGGAGGCGATTAACCAGCTGTGCCGCAGCGGCGAGCATCCTGACTACTCGCGTTATATTGGCGGCGTCTATTCCTCAGAATGGTTCTGGGCGAAAATCCTCCATGTCTCGCGCGAAGATGCTGCGGTGCGTGAAGCCGCCGTATCGTGGATTGAGCTGTGCGACTGGGTGCCCGCGCTGCTAAGCGGCAACACGGCACCAGAGAAACTACGCCGTGGCCGCTGCGCGGCCGGACACAAATCGCTGTGGCACCCGGAATGGCAGGGATTACCGCCAGCCGATTTCCTCAATGCCCTCGACCCGCTGCTGACCAGCGACCTCGACTTTCCGCTGTTCCGTGACACTTACACTGCCGAGGCGCCAGTCGGCTGTCTCAGCGCAGAATGGGCGCAGCGTCTGGGCCTCTCCACTCAAGTCGTGCTCTCCGGCGGCGCGTTTGACTGCCATATGGGCGCGGTTGGCGCAGGCGCACAACCCTACACCCTGGTCAAAGTGATTGGCACCTCGACCTGCGACATTCTGATCGCCGATGCCGAACGCGTTGCGGATCGCGCGATCAAAGGCATCTGCGGCCAGGTCGATGGTAGCGTGGTGCCGGGCATGATGGGCTTCGAAGCCGGACAGTCCGCCTTTGGCGATATGTATGCCTGGTTCAGCCGTCTGCTCAGCTGGCCATTACAGCTGGCAGCGCAGCAGCAACCGGCGCTGGCGCCGCAGATGGAAGCGCTGCAACAGGATTTGCTGCGCGAACTGACCACCGCCTGGGCGCAAAATCCGCAGCTCGACCATCTGCCGGTAGTGCTTGACTGGTTTAATGGCCGCCGCACGCCGTTCGCCAATCAGCGCCTGAAAGGGGTGATTACCGATCTCAATCTCGGCACCGATGCGCCAGCGCTGTTTGGTGGCTTTATCGCCGCCACCGCCTTTGGCGCGCGCGCCATTATGGAGTGTTTCGAACAGCAGCAGATCCCGGTGGAAAACGTGCTGGCGCTGGGCGGTATTGCGCGCAAATCTCCGGCCATTATGCAGGTGCTGAGCGACGTTATGAATCGCCCGCTGGATATTGTCGCCTCCGATGAGTGCTGTGCGCTGGGCGCGGCGATTTTTGCTGCAGTAGCCGCTGGCGTACACCCGGATATTGCCGCCGCGCAGCAAAAAATGGCCAGTCCACTGGATACCACGCTGCAGCCGGACGCCTCGCGCGTGGCGCGTTTCGAACAACTTTACCAACGTTATCAAAACTGGTGTGAGGCCGCAGAACCACAATATGCCTCGCGCAATTCATCCGTCACACAGGAGTAAGTTTATGGAACAGGTTAACGCGCTTAGCGTGTGGTTTGTCATTGGCACGCAGCATCTGTACGGCGCGGAAACGCTGCGTCAGGTCGAGCAGCATGCACAACAGGTAGTTGACGGGCTGAATCGCGATGCTGCCTTGCCGTTTAAGCTGCAGCTGAAACCGCTGGTGAAAAGCCCGGATGAGTCGCTGGCGCTGTGCCGCGACGCCAACTACGACGACAGTTGCCTCGGTATCATTACCTGGCTGCACACCTTCTCGCCAGCGAAAATGTGGATTGGCGGACTGTCAATTCTCAATAAACCGCTGATGCAGTTCCATACCCAGTTTAATGCGGCGATCCCGTGGGACAGTATGGATATGGACTTTATGAACCTGAATCAGACTGCGCACGGCGGCCGTGAGTTCGGTTTTATCGGCGCACGTATGCGCCTGCAGCACAGCGTGATTACCGGCCACTGGCAGGATCCGGTCAGCCAGCAGCGCATTGGTAAATGGATGCGCGCTGCGGCGGCAAAACTTGCCAGCCAGCAGCTGAAAGTGGCGCGCTTCGGCGACAATATGCGCGAAGTGGCGGTGACGGAAGGCGACAAAGTGGGCGCGCAAATCCAGTTTGGCTATGCGGTCAATGGCTGGGGCGCAGGCGACCTGGTGGAAGTGATTAACCAGGTATCCGATGGCGACGTCAGTGCGCTGATCGATGAATATGAAAGCCAGTATGAGTTCAGCGCCGTGGCGGCGGTGAATGGCGAAAAACGCCAGAACGTGCTGGATGCAGCGCGCATCGAACTGGGGATCAAACGTTTCCTTGAGGCCGAAGGCTGCAAAGCGTTCACCACTAACTTCCAGACGCTGCACGGCATGACGCAGCTGCCGGGTCTGGCGGTACAGCGCCTGATGGGCCAGGGTTACGGCTTTGCCGGTGAAGGCGACTGGAAAACCGCGGCGCTGCTGCATATCTTCAAAGTGATGGCGCAGGGGCTGCCGGGCGGCACCTCGTTTATGGAAGACTACACCTACCACTTTGCACCGAATAACGACCTGGTGCTGGGTTCGCATATGCTGGAAGTGTGTCCGTCAATTGCCCGCGAAGCCAAACCGCTGATTGATGTGCAGTACCTCGGCATTGGCGGCAAAGCCGATCCGGCGCGCCTGATCTTCTCTGCACCGGCGGGACGCGCGGTTAACGCCAGCGTGGTGGATATGGGCGACCGCTTCCGTCTGCTGGTGAATGTGGTGGATGCCATCGAACAGCCGCACCCGCTGCCCAAACTGCCAGTGGCGCGCGCCATCTGGCGTGCCCAGCCATCACTGGCCACGGCGGCGGAAGCCTGGATTCTCGGCGGCGGCGCACACCATACGGTGTTCAGCCAGGCGCTGGATGTCGAGGATATGCGCCTGTATGCCGAAATGCATGGCATTGAAGCGCTGGTAATCGATGACGAAACCACCCTGCCAGCGTTTAAAGACGCGCTGCGCTGGAATGAGGCTTACTATCGGCTGAACCAGAGATAATAAAAGGTACCTTCCGACGAGTATCTGTCCTTTAAGCACTTTTATGAGTAAAAAACATTTTTGTGCTCAGGAGGATAACGGAAGGATCAGGCCTGTAGCGATATATTTCTTCGCTGAAGTACCCGTGAACGGGGTCACAGCCTCAGCTGCGCCCCCTTTTAAACTTCGCGATAGCTGTTTTAAAAAATGACCGTTCTTTTACAGCATCCCTAAGCCTGCTGTTAAAAAACCACACTGCACTCACACAGCTGACAGTCAGGCAGCGCAGGGCACGGTAAAATGCTCAAGTGATCAGCATTAACCTCCCGACATCGTTCCTCCAGTCCGACTCACTACCCACCTAAGAATGCAACCGCTTCACCGGCGCATTCTGCTGACGATCCCAAATCACCGTTAACAGCCGCTGCAACGCAATAAAGCCAAACAACAGAATGCCAATCGCAATCTTGGTCCACCACGAACTCAGCGAGCCGTCAAAATTAATCCACGTCTGAATCAGTCCCTGAATCAGCACGCCAAACAGCGTACCCAGCACCGTACCGACGCCACCGGACAACAGCGTGCCGCCAATCACCACCGAGGCAATCGCATCCAGCTCCACACCCATTCCCGCCAGCGCATAACCTGCCGAGGTGTACAGCGAGAACACAATCCCCGCCAGCGTCGCCAGCCCGGAAGAGAGCATATAAATTTTCACCGTCGTCGCGCGCGTGGAGACCCCCATCAGCTGCGCCGAGGTCATATTGCCGCCAATCGCATACACCTGATTACCAAAGCGCGTACGGTGCGCCAGTACAATCCCGAGGACCACCACCACCAGCATCACCAGCGCCAGCAGACTCAGCCTGCCGCCACCGGGAATACGCCACGCCAGCGACGACAGCGTCGAATACAACGGATGATCAATCGGAATCGAACTCGCCGCCACCAGATAACTGCAGCCACGCAGGAAAAACATCCCCGCCAGCGTAATAATAAACGCCGGGATCTTCAGCGCATCAATCAGCCAGCCCATCATTGCGCCAAACGCCGACCCGGCCAGCAGAATAATGCTGAAGGCCAGCCACGGCGACAGCCCGAAATCACCAATCGCGCGCGCCAGAAACACCCCGGTAAAAGCAATCACCGCGCCGACAGAAAGATCAATCCCGCCGGAAAGGATCACAAACGTCATCCCCACCGCGATAATGCCGAGAAACGCGTTATCGGTCAGAATATTACAAATCACCCGCGTCGAGGCGAAACCAGGAAACTGACTGAGACAAAACAGATACCCCGCCACAAACACCAGCAGCGTAATCATTAAAGGTAAATGACGTTTAATCACGGCGCGGCCCTCGTTTAAATAACTGGATAAAACGTGGCGACTGCAACAGCAGCACACACATCACCACCACCGCCTTGACCACCTGGTTCAGCTCCGGCGGGAACCCCGACAACAAAATACCGGTGTTCATTGCCTGAATAATCAGCGCGCCGATCAGCGACAGCAGCAGATTAAAACGCCCGCCCATCAGCGACGCGCCGCCAATCACCACCGCCAGAATCGCATCCAGCTCCAGCCACAGCCCGGCGTTATTGGCATCCGCACCGCGAATATCCGCAGCAACAATCAGTCCAGCCACCGCCGCGCACAAACCACTGAGTGCATAGGTCGCCATCACCACCAGCCAGCCTGTTACCCCGGCATTACGCGCCGCACGCAGATTGATCCCTACCGCCTCGATAAACAGCCCCAGCGCGGTTTTACGCGTCAGCAGCCATACCAGCAGCGCCACCAGCAGCGTTATCCATACCGGCACCGGCAACAGCCACAACGTACCGCTGCCGATACGCGCCAGCGCATCGCTGTTAAAGGTAACAATCTGCCCCTGGGTAATCAGCTGCGCGATACCGCGCCCGGCCACCATCAGAATCAGCGTGGCGACAAACGGCTGAATCCGCAGCAGCGCCACCAGGACGCCATTCCAGATGCCACAGGCCAGCCCGCTGCCCAGCGCCGCCAGCACCACAATTGTGACACTGTAACCTGCCACCGTCATCGTCGCCGCCGTCGCACCGGCAATCGCCATCACTGCCCCGACTGACAAATCAATGCCGCCGGTGGCGATCACCAGCGTCATGCCAATCGCCAGCAGCGCCACTGGCGCCGCACGGTTCAGGATATCGATCGGACTGCCAAACAGGCGGCCATCCTGCAGATGAATAGCAAAGAAATTATTCGCCACCAGGCTGTCCACCAGCAGCACCAGAATCAGTGCCGCCAGCTGCGGCATGCCTGGCGGCAGTTTACGTTTCGGCATGCGCGGCTTCTCCCGGTTAATATCGGTCTCAAGCATGTTGCGCCCCTCCGTCAGCAATCGCGTTGACAATCGAGGCCACAGAAAGTTGTTCCAGCGGAATCTCCGCCACCTGGCGGCGATCGCGCAGGATCAATACGCGATCGGCATAGCCCACCAGCTCCTCCAGCTCGGAAGAGATCACCAGCAGCGCCAGACCATCGGCGCACAGCGACTCAATCAGACGGATAATTTCCGCGTGCGCGCCGACATCAATGCCGCGTGTCGGCTCATCGAGGATCAGAAACTGCGGGCGCGTCACCAGCCAGCGTGACAGCAATACCTTCTGCTGATTTCCGCCGGACAGCAGCTCCACCGGTTGCTCCGCATCAGGGGTGCGAATCCCGAGACTTTTGATAAAGCGCTCGGCAATCTCCTGCTGTTCCCGACGTTTGAGCGGTCGCAGCCAGCCGCGCTGCGCCTGCAGGGCGAGGATAATATTCTCGCGTACCGAGGCAGCGCCGATAATGCCGTCAGTTTTACGATCTTCCGGGCAAAATCCCATGCCGAGATGCGATGCCTGCGCCGGGCTGCGAATGGTACGCGGTTTGCCTTTGACTTTCGCCGTGCCGCTGTCGGCGCGACGGATGCCAAACAGCAGCTCGGCGGTTTCTGTGCGCCCCGACCCCAGCAGGCCCGCCAGTCCCACGGCTTCGCCCGGCCGTACCTGCAAACTGAACGGCTCAATGGCGCCCTTCTTACCGTAGTTTTCGAACTCCACCACGGGCTGATTACTGCGCAGCGTACTGCCCGCACGCTGCAGCGCCGTTTCCAGCAGTTCCCGCCCCAGCATCAGCTTGATCAGTTCAATACGCGGCAGCGTGGCGGTGTCACGGGTGGCGATGAACTGGCCGTTGCGCAGCACGGTAATGCGGTCACTGATGCGATACACCTGATCGAGGAAGTGTGTGACAAAAATCAGCGCCATGCCTTTTTCGCGCAGCTGATGCATCAGGGTAAACAGCATCTCCACTTCACTGGCGTCCAGGCTGGCGGTGGGTTCATCAAGAATCAGCACCTGGGCGGAGAGATCCACCGCGCGGCAGATGGCAATGATCTGCTGCATCGCCACCGAATACTGGCCCAGCGGGCGGGTAACATCCAGCTCAAAACCGTAGGCGCGCAGCAGCTGAGTGGCGTTGCGCACCAGTGCCTTGCGATTGATGATGCCGAAACGCTTAGGTTCGCGGCCAATAAACAGGTTATCCGCCACCGACATATTGGGCAGCAGATTGACCTCCTGATACACGGTGCCAATCCCCATCTGCTGCGCCTGCGCGGTGCTGTGCGGGTGAATCGCCACGCCGTTCAGCGTGACGTGTCCGGCATCACGCGTGTAGACACCGGTAAGCACTTTTATCAGCGTCGACTTACCCGCGCCGTTCTCCCCCAGCAGGGCCATGATTTCACCGCGTCTGATACTAAATGAGACATTATCCAGCGCCTTCACCCCGGGGAAAATCTTACTGACGCCGTTAATCTCTAACAGCGTTTCCTCTGACTGCGTGGTCATAAACATCGCCTCTCAACAGGAAAAAGCCGCCGGATGACATAGCCTGTCCCATGACTGTCTGGGGTGGCTGTGGATCCGGCGGCGACAGGCCTTCGTTGCTGGTCTTAGTAACCCATACCTTTTTTCTTATCTAACTCGGTTTGCGCATCAGCAGGCTGATATAAACGTGACTCAGTCTGAATAACCTTCGGAGGGATGGTGCCGTTTTGTTTGAATTTCTCCAGCGCGTCAAACGCCGGCCCGGCCATATTTGGCGTCAGCTCAACGCTGGCATTGGCTTCACCGGCCAGCATCGCTTTGAAAATATCCGGAACGCCGTCAATAGAACCGGTCAGAATATCTTTACCGGGCTTCAGGCCAGCTTCTTTAATCGCCTGAATAGCGCCGATCACCATATCGTCGTTGTGGGCGTAAACCATGCAGATATTTTTGCCGTTATTTTCCGCTTTAATAAAACTTTCCATCACTTCTTTACCTTTACTGCGGGTAAAGTCGCCAGACTGGGAACGGATGATTTTGATATTTTTGCTGTTGGCGATCGCCTCAGCAAAACCTTTTTTACGGTCGATGGCGACACTGGCGCCTACCGTGCCCTGTAATTCAACAACATTACAGGTTTTATCGCCGACCTGCTTAATCAGCCATTCGCCAATCAGCTTGCCTTCCAGTACGTTATCCGCGGTCACTACCGACATATACAGTGACTTGTCTTTCACCACAATTGCACGATCCAGCAGGAAAACCGGAATTTTCGCGTCTTTGGCTTCTTCCAGTACCGGCTCCCAGCCGGTCTGCACCACCGGGGCAATAAAGATGGCATCCACGCCCTGCGCGATAAAGGAACGCACCGCCTTAATCTGGTTCTCCTGTTTCTGCTGACCATCGGCAATTTTCAGCGTAATGCCGCGTTTAGCCGCTTCGCTTTTCGCCACATTGGTTTCTGCTGCACGCCAGCCTGATTCTGAGCCGACCTGTGAAAAACCCACCGTCATATCTGCTGCCAGCGCAGAGCCCGAGAGTGCCGCACTCACCAGGGTGGTTAAGAGTAAACGCTTCCACATAATCTTTATTCCTCTGATGGGAGATTGCTGTATAGGGTAAAGCCCCTCAAGCCTGGACTATTCGCGTGCAAACAATGTCGACGCAGTTCACAAAATGCTACGAATTAAACGGCTTACGTTATTAACGGTCCTTTTTCGCCATGTGATATATGGAATTTTTGCCTGCACCATGTTATTTATCGGTTAAATATTTCCAGTAAACTTAAGCGGTTAACAGACTGCGGTTTGAAAGCGATTACAGCACCACGTAAATATCTGTCATTTTCCTCTGCGCGCGAAGACACAAAGAAATTATCTAATCTGTGATATTTCGCACACTGAATAAGGAATAACGACTTTTATCGTCCCCACTGAGTAAAATTTTATAGAGGGTAAAAAGATACGCTTTATCACGGTGGTCAACGGCAATTTGAGTACAGTGAAAATAGATTTTATTAATAAAAAACAGCGTCAGTAGTGCGGTTTATTGCAGAAAACTCTCAAAACTTGCCTTTTGTGCTCTGTTATACTCAATTTTTCACTTTTTGCTGTTTTTTTACTCGTTGCGCTATAGACACGCTTATCCGTCTCCCTATACTAAACGACTCATTTCCAACGACCTGATGGCCATTATGACAGCGCAAGATTACTTGTTGAAATTCCGCAAAGTGAGCACTTTAGAGACTCTGGAAAAACTCTTTGATCATCTGAATTATTCTCTGAACGACGATAAAGAGATTCTGAATATGTATCGCGCCGCCGACCATCGCCGTGCGGAGATCGTTTCCGGAGGACGCCTGTTTGACCTCGGCTGCGTGCCGAAATCCGTCTGGCGGTACGTCTTATAATGACTGATTCCTCTTCTGCACCCCGCCTCGGCGGCTGGCTGCTGCTGCCTCTGGCATGGCTGATTATGACCCTGCTGACCAGCGCACTGGTACTGGCGATGTATCTTAGCGCCCTGCTGAATCCCACGCTGCGCGAAGCGCTGCTGAACAATACGCAGGCATTTACCCTGCAGTGGGTGCTGTCACTGGCCACCTCACTGGCGATGTGGGTTTACAGTATCTGGGTAACCTGGCTGTTCTGCAAACGTTCACGCCGTTTGCCGCGTCATTACATTATCTGGTTGCTGCTGACGGTGGTTCTGGCGATCAAAACCTTTGCATTTTCTCCGGTCAGCGATAACGCCGCACTGCGCACCCTGTTGATTGCGCTGCTGGTTGCCTCGGTGCTGGTTCCCTACTTCAAACGGTCAAAACGGGTAAAAGAGACGTTTATTAGCCAGTAAACGCGGTGAAAAACGTCAATAATTTAATCCTGAGTGCGATCGTAAACCCGCATCAGAACATGGATATTGAGCTAACGCCGCTTATCACCGATAATAAGCGGCTTTTATTTTTCCCCCGGGCGTAACAATGACCGAATACTTGCTTCTTTTTGTCAGCACAGTGCTGGTGAACAACTTCGTGTTAGTGAAGTTTCTCGGCCTCTGTCCCTTCATGGGCGTTTCTAAAAAACTGGAAACGGCGATTGGCATGGGACTCGCCACCACATTCGTTATCACCCTGGCCTCTATCTGCGCGTGGCTGGTGAATCACCTGATCCTGCTGCCGCTCGATCTGGTCTATCTGCGCACCCTCTCCTATATCCTCGTGATCGCCGTTACGGTGCAGTTCACTGAGATGGTGGTGCGTAAAACCAGTCCATCCCTGTATCGCCTGCTGGGCATCTTTCTGCCGCTGATTACCACCAACTGCGCGGTGCTGGGTGTGCCCTTGCTGAGCGTTAACCTCAATCACACCTTCCTGCAGGCCGGTATGTATGGTTTCAGCGCGTCGGTGGGCTTTACCCTGGTGATGGTGCTGTTCGCCGGTATGCGTGAGCGCCTGGTGCTGGCCAATGTGCCTGCGCCGTTCAAAGGCTCCTCAATTGCGCTGATTACCGCGGGTCTGATGGCGCTGGCCTTTATGGGCTTCTCGGGGTTGGTTAAGTTCTGATGTCTGCAATCTGGATCGCAATTATTGCTGTAAGTGCTTTGGGGCTGGTGTTTGGCGCTATCCTCGGCTATGCCGCGCGTCGCTTCAAAGTCGAAGCGGACCCGATCGTTGAACAAATCGATGAGATTCTGCCGCAGAGCCAGTGTGGTCAGTGTGGCTATCCTGGCTGCCGCCCGTATGCCGAAGCCGTCGGTAACAACGGCGAAGCCATTAACAAATGCGCGCCCGGCGGCGAGCAAACCATGCTGAAGCTGGCGACGCTATTGAACGTTGACCCGCAACCGCTGGACGGCGGCGAGGAAGTGCAGGCTCCCGTACGTACCGTCGCCTGGATCGATGAAGAGAACTGCATCGGCTGTACCAAATGCATCCAGGCCTGCCCGGTCGATGCCATTGTCGGCGCCACCCGCGCGATGCATACCGTACTCAGCGATGTCTGTACCGGCTGCGACCTGTGTGTCGCCCCCTGCCCGACCGATTGTATTGAAATGCGTCCGGTAGCCACCACTACGGCTAACTGGAAGTGGGACCTGAATACTATTCCGGTGCGTGTTATTCCTGTCGATAGTATTCCTGTGGATAGCCATGCGTAATCTGTTTAATTTCCTGAAGAAAGACCGTATCTGGGACTTCGACGGCGGTATCCATCCGCCAGAGATGAAGACCCAGTCTAACGGCACGCCGCTGCGCCAGATCCCGTTGCCGACACAGTTTATCATGCCGCTGAAACAGCATATTGGCAGCGAAGGTGAACTGTGCGTCGCGCCCGGTGATAAGGTGCTGCGTGGCCAGCCGCTGACCTTTGGCCGTGGCCGTATGCTGCCGGTGCATGCGCCGACTTCCGGCACCGTCGAGCGTATTGCGCCGCATATCACTGCGCATCCGTCAGGACTGGCGGAAATGTGTGTGTTTATCACCCCGGACGGCGAAGATCGCTGGATTGAGCGGGAAACCGTCAGCGATTATCGCCAGTTGACGCGTGAAGAGGTGGTGCAGCGTATCCACCAGGCGGGCGTGGCCGGTCTGGGCGGCGCGGGTTTTCCCACTGGCACGAAACTGCGCGGCGGTCTGGAGGGCGTCAATACGCTGATAATCAACGCCGCCGAGTGTGAACCCTATATCACCGCCGATGACCGGCTAATGCAGGACTGCGCCGCTGAAGTGCTGGAAGGCTCGCGCATTCTCGCATGGGTTTTACAGGCGGAACGGGTGCTGATAGGCATTGAAGACAACAAGCCAGAAGCGATTGCCGCGCTGAAGCAGGCGCTGGGCGACAGCCGCGATCTGCAGCTGCGCGTTATCCCAACCAAGTACCCTTCCGGTGGCGCGAAACAGCTGACCAAAATTCTTACCGGCAAAGAGGTGCCGCACGGTGGGCGTTCGTCCGATATTGGCGTGCTGATGCAGAACGTTGGCACCGCCTTTGCGGTGAAGCGCGCGATTGTTGATGGTGAGCCGATTACCGAACGTGTGGTGACGCTGACCGGTGAATCCGTGGCCCGCCCGTGCAATGTCTGGGGACGTCTCGGCACGCCGGTCAGTCACCTGCTGCGCTACGCGGGCTTCGCACCCGCTGATGCGCAGATGGTGGTGATGGGCGGCCCGCTGATGGGCTTTACCCTGCCGTCACTTGATGTGCCGGTGGTGAAAATCTCCAACTGTATTCTGGCGCCTTCAGTCAGCGAAATGGGCAACAATGAGCCGGAGCAATCCTGCATCCGTTGCAGCGCCTGCGCTGATGCCTGCCCGGCCAATCTGCTGCCGCAGCAGCTGTACTGGTACAGCCAGGGTGGCGATCACGAAAAAGCACGCGCGCACTTTATTGATGACTGTATCGAATGCGGCGCCTGTGCCTATGTCTGCCCAAGCAATATTCCGCTGGTGCAGTACTACCGCCAGGAAAAAGCAGAACTGCGCGCCATCGATCAGGAAGCTAAACGCACCGCCGAGGCGAAAGCGCGTTTTGAAGCGCGTAAAGAACGTCTTGAGCGCGAGAAACTGGCGCGTGAGCAACGTCATGAACAGGCGAAACGTCGCGTCAACGCCAGCGAACAGGGGGAAATCTCTGCCGCAGTGGCGCGGGTGAAAGCAAAACAGACTACCGTTGTTGATGAGTCAGCGTTAACCGCTGCTGCTGCCGAGCGTGATGCCCGTAAAGCAGAAGCGCACGCGCGTCAGGCAGCGGAACAGGCCGCGACTGCGCCAGTCAGCAACCAGATTGACGACCCGCGCAAAGCGGCGGTAGAAGCCGCCATTGCCCGCGCCAAAGCGAAGAAAGCGACGCAGGAGATGCAGGGCGTGGCTGCTGAGAAACCGGCGGCTGGCAGTGAAGATGCCGACCCACGTAAAGCGGCGGTGGCTGCCGCTATTGCACGGGCGAAGGCGAAGAAAGCGGCGCACAGTGATGACGCTGCGCCTGCCGCTGCTGACGCAGAAAGCGCTCCGGTCGCCAGTGCAGATGACGTCGATCCACGTAAAGCCGCCGTCGCAGCCGCAGTGGCCCGCGCCAAAGCGAAAAGAGCAGCGCAAAACGCCGCCGCGGCTTCCGCTGATACTCCTGCCGCTGACGCAGAAAGCGCTCCGGTCGCCAGTGCAGATGACGTCGATCCACGTAAGGCCGCCGTCGCAGCCGCAGTGGCCCGCGCCAAAGCGAAAAGAGCAGCGCAAAACGCCGCCGCGGCTCCCACTGATGCCCCAGCGGCTAAACCATCCGCCGCTGACGACAGCAGTGAACCTGAAGATCCCCGTAAAGCGGCGGTGGCAGCGGCCATCGCACGCGCTAAAGCGCGCAAAGCCGCGCAGCAGCATTCTGTGCAAGAGGAATAAATGGCTTTTCGTATTGCAAGTTCGCCTTACACTCATAACCGCCGCAGCACTGGCTCGATCATGCTGCTGGTTCTGCTGGCAGCGATCCCGGGCATGGCAGCCCAGTGGTACTGGTTTGGTTGTGGCAACCTGATTCAGGTGGCGCTGGCCGCGGTGGTCGCCTGGGGTACCGAAGCCCTGATCCTGAAACTGCGTAACCAGCCAGTGATGCCTAACCTGGCGGACAATTCCGCGCTGCTGACCGCCCTGCTGCTCGGCATCAGTATTCCGCCGCTGTCCCCGTGGTGGATGATTGTTATCGGCACCGTATTTGCCGTGGTGATCGCCAAACAGCTGTATGGCGGGCTGGGACACAACCCGTTTAACCCGGCGATGATTGGTTATGTCGTGCTGCTGATCTCCTTCCCGGTGCAGATGACCAGCTGGCTGCCACCCGCGTCGCTGCAGTCGATTACGCCTGGTTTCCTCGATTCACTGAGCATGATCTTTACCCACCACACGCTGGCGGGTGAAACCATGCAGCAGTTGCAGGTCGGCATCGATGGCGTCAGCCAGGCGACGCCGCTGGATAACTTTAAAACTGGCCTGCGTGCCGGGCACAGTGCTGAGCAGTTGCTGGCGCAGCCGATTTACAGTGGCGTGATTGCAGGTCTCGGCTGGCAGTGGATTAACGTCGGCTTCCTGCTGGGCGGCCTGTTTCTGCTGTGGACCAACAGCATCCGCTGGCACATTCCGGTGAGCTTCCTGCTGTCGCTGGCGTTCTGCGCAACCCTTGGCTGGCTGTTTTCGCCAGAGACGCTGGCATCACCGCTGGTGCATCTGTTCTCTGGCGCGACCATGCTGGGCGCATTCTTTATCGCCACCGATCCGGTGACCGCCTCCACCACCAATAAAGGACGTCTGCTGTTTGGCGTGCTGATTGGTCTGCTGGTATGGCTAATCCGCAGCTTTGGTGGCTACCCGGATGGCGTCGCCTTTGCCGTGCTGCTGGCCAACATTACCGTGCCGCTGATCGACTACTACACCAAGCCGCGCGTTTACGGCCATCGTAAGGAGTAACACTGTGAGTATGCTGGACTCCATCAAAAAGAACAGCGTGAGCCTGGCGCTGTTCGCGGTGGTCACCACCGGCGTTACCGCAGTGATTAATGCGGTGACCAAACCGACGATTGCCCATCAGACTGCGCTGCAGCAAAAATTGCTGCTCGATCAGGTGGTGCCGCCAGAGATTTACGATAACCGCATTCAGCAGGAATGTTACGTTGTCACAGATAAAGCACTGGGTAACGGCAAACCGCACCACCTCTATCTGGCGCGTATGAAAGGTCAGCCGGTGGCGGCGGCTATTGAGAGTACCGCGCCAGACGGCTATTCTGGTGAGATTCAAATTCTGGTCGGCGCCGATTTCAGCGGTAAAGTGTACGGTACGCGCGTTGTCGAGCATCATGAAACGCCGGGACTCGGCGATAAAATTGAACTGCGCATCTCTGACTGGATCAACAGTTTCAACGGCAAACAGATTAGCGGCCCGAACGACAGCCACTTCGCGGTGAAAAAAGATGGCGGTGATTTCGACCAGTTTACTGGCGCCACCATTACCCCGCGCGCCGTGGTAAACGCGGTAAAACGCACTACGCTGTATGTCGCCACGCTGAAAGATCAGCTCGAGTCACTGCCCGAATGTGGAGGTTCTGAATGAGTGAAGCCAAAACGCTGTTAGTGAATGGCTTGTGGAAAAATAACTCCTCGCTGGTGCAGCTGCTGGGCCTGTGCCCGGTGCTGGCGGTGACCTCAACGGCCACTAACGCCCTTGGTCTGGGGCTGGCGACCACCATGGTACTGACCATTACCAACAGCGCCATTTCCCTGTCGCGCCACTGGACGCGCCCGGATATCCGTATTCCGGTGTATGTCCTGATTATCGCGGCGGTGGTGAGCTGCGTGGAGATGCTGATCAATGCCTACGCCTATGGCCTGTATCAGTCGCTGGGTATCTTTATCCCGCTGATCGTCACCAACTGTATTGTGGTGGGACGCGCCGAAGCCGTGGCGTCGAAAAGCAGTATCCCCCTCTCCGCGCTGGACGGTTTTGCCACCGGCATGGGCGCGACGCTGGCGATGTTTGTCCTGGGCTGTATCCGTGAAGTGATTGGTAACGGTACGATCTTTGACGGCGCCGATCAGCTGCTCGGCTCGTGGGCCAAAGTGCTGCGCATTGAAGTGGTGCACTTTGATTCGCCGATGCTGCTGGCGATGCTGCCACCGGGCGCCTTTATTGGCCTCGGTATGCTGGTGGCGGGTCGCTATGTGATCGACAAGAAACTGAAAGAGCGCGCGGCGGCACGTGCGGCGCAACAGCAGCAGAATGTGCCGGATGGCCACACCGGGAAGGCTGTGTGAACAAAGAGAAACGCGAGCAGATCCTGATTCGTCTGCGGGATAATAATCCACACCCCACGACGGAACTAATGTTCAGCAGCCCTTTTGAGCTGCTGATTGCCGTACTGCTGTCAGCGCAGGCCACCGATGTCAGCGTTAATAAAGCCACCGCGAAGCTTTATCCGGTCGCCAATACCCCGGCGGCGATGCTGGCGCTGGGGGTTGATGGCGTGAAAGAGTACATCAAGACCATCGGCCTGTTTAACAGCAAAGCGGAAAACGTCATCAAGACCTGCCGCATTCTGCTGGAAAAGCATCATGGCGAAGTACCGGAAGATCGTGCGGCGCTGGAAGCTCTGCCGGGCGTCGGACGCAAAACCGCTAACGTGGTGCTGAATACCGCCTTTGGCTGGCCGACCATTGCCGTTGATACGCATATCTTCCGGGTCAGCAACCGTACCAATTTTGCCCCTGGCAAGAATGTCGAACAGGTGGAAGAGAAGCTGCTGAAAGTGGTGCCCCGCGAGTTCAAGGTCGACTGCCATCACTGGCTGATCCTGCACGGGCGTTATACCTGCGTCGCACGCAAGCCACGCTGCGGTTCATGCCTGATTGAAGACCTGTGCGAATATAAAGAGAAGGTCGAGATTTAACTCTGCTGCCCCTGCTGTTGCAGGGGCCTGCCTGCTTTACCAGCCCATGTTGCTGCACCGTTCAGTTGACTCATTTCCCCTCATCCACACAGTAATCCAGATACGCAAAGTGCGCCTGCTGGCGATGCTACACGCCGTCCACACAGGCGTTTGAAAGTGAATTAATGGATAAACCCAACATCAGTGTATTAGCATAAAGTTATCATCAAAATAATTCTTATATAATACAAATGCCAGCTTTAATTCGCGCACAGCCATCACGGAAAACTATAAAAAATACGCCAAAACATCTCTGCCAGACAGTTTAAATGCAGTTAACGACAGAACTTTCTTTATATCAGGATGCATTAATCCCGTTTATATCCATTACCTAAAACATCAATCTATTTGTGAACCATCGCACTACCCTTTATTAACCCCAGGGCGATTAGCTATTTGGTTAAATGGCTATACATCTGGAAATAACTAACAACTATAAGGTCCGACATCATGAAAAAGAAACTACTCATCTCGCTTATCTGTGCGGTTATCTGCGGCAACGCGCTTGCGGCAGAGAAAAATAACGCCTGCGGGGAATATGTTTATGTTGCCGCCAGCAAAAAAAACACCCAGCTTTACCGCTTTAATCCCATCAATGGCGAAGTGAAAATTGTCGATAATGTCAAAAGTTATCCTGATGGTTACACCGCCCTGGGCCTGCGCCCTGAAGACAAAAAAATCTATGGTATGAGCTTTGATAATCTTATCTCCATCGATCCGATTAGCGGAGTGATTGAGAAACAAAAGGTGCAGGGATTAGCCAGTAACAGTGCCTGGTTTAACGGTGATTTTGAACCCGATGGTAAGACGTTGTTTGTCTCGACGATTGCGCCAAACAAGCCAACCTGGCGTATCGATGTGAGCCAGAAGCCGCTGAAAGCCGAGCCATTCACCCCCACCGGCGGCGGCCGCTGGGATGACTGGGTATTCCATCCGGCCGATAAACGCCTCTATTCCGTCGACGGCGACAGCGGTGACTTACTGGTGATGGATTTCAACAGTAAGACGGAACTGAAAACGGTGCTGAAGCAGAGCGTATTCCCACCCGCACAGGCGTCAGATCAGCCCTCTGCGAATCGAAAATCCTATTCTGCACTGTTCTTTGATGAGAAAGGCGTATTGTACGCGATCGATTCCAGAGGCAATGTCAGCAGCACTGATTTGAGTCAGTCCACAGAATCCACGCCGATTGATGCCTCACAGATTCACTCTGCGGAAATTGTCGGCGGTGTGCCGATTGACGTGAATCATCTGGAGGTGATTAACGCCGCAGGTTGTATTAAAGAGCTGCCGGTTCCGCCAAGTTACGACAACGTCAGCGTCAGTCAGCATTTCAATACTTCATGGCCGGTCACCTGGCCATTAAAAGGCAGAATGTACAGTTATGATCTGGATGTAAATAGCGGCAAAGATCAGCTGCGCAAATTCCGTGTCAGTTTTAAATTAGCGCAGCAGGGAGAAGTGACGTCGTCTGGCGTGACGTTAGAAAAACAAACCGACGATACCATCTTCCTGGAAAGTAAAGATGATCAGGTGCTGCCAGCGGAACAGAATCGCAAGGTTAATATTCAGGTTCTGGTTCCCGGCGATAACCTTCCGGCTGCAGGTGAGTTAGTGGGATTATTTGCCTCAGCGCTGGAGCGATAAATGATCATTCCCGTCGTATCCCTGATGAGTGACTGGCGCTTTTGTTAATGACGCCATTGAGACGATTCCCTCCCCCATAACATGGGGGAGGGTCAGGGAGCGGGAACAATTGATAAGGAGCCGTCTGTCACCCACCCCAGCCTTCGCCGCTCGCAGGGGAAAGCGCCGTTTGGGCGGAGAAGTGACTCTGACGTCAGCCTGCCACTCAGGCATTCTTAGCCTGCGAGCTGGTAATACTCCGCCTCAGACGCCGCCAGCGGTGCTTTACCGCGAATCGCATCGGAGATCTTCTCAGCCAGCATCACCGTCGGCGCATTCAGGTTGCCGGTGACGATCTGCGGCATAATCGAAGCATCCACCACACGCAGCTGCTGCATGCCATGCACCCGCCCCTGTTCATCCACGACCGCCATCTCATCACTGCCCATCGCGCAGCTGCCGCAAGGGTGATAAGCCGTTTCCGCATGCTCACGGATAAAAGCGTCAATCTGCTCATCGCTCTGCACCGCAATGCCCGGCTGGATTTCAGCGCCGCAATACTCCGCCAGCGCCGGCTGACGCATAATCTCGCGCGTCAGGCGCACCGCCGCGCGGAACTCCTGCCAGTCGCGTTCCTCAGACATATAGTTAAAGAAGATCGACGGTGCAGCGTAAGGATCTTTTGAGGTCAGTTTGACCCGGCCACGGCTCATAGAGCGCATCGGCCCGACATGCGCCTGGAAACCATGTTCTTTCACCGGGCTGCTGCCGTTATAGTTAATCGCTACCGGCAGGAAGTGGTACTGCAGATCCGGCCAGCCGGGCTGGTCATCACTGCGAATAAAGCCGCCCGCTTCAAACTGGTTACTGGCGCCAACGCCGGTGCCTTTGAACAACCACTCCGCGCCGATAGCTGGCTGATTCCACCACTGCAGCGCCGGATACAGACTGACCGGTTTTTTACAGCGGAACTGCATATACACTTCCAGGTGATCCTGCAGATTGCGGCCCACACCGGGTAAATCATGCACCAGCGCAATATCCAGCTCGCGCAGCCACTCCTGCGGGCCAACCCCGGAGCGCTGCAGAATTTGCGGTGAGGCGATCGCCCCGGCGCATAGCAGCACTTCACGCCCCGCCTGTGCCTGATGCCGCTGCCCTTTCACCAGCCACTCGACGCCCGTCGCCGTTTTACCGTCAAACAGAATACGATCCGTCTGCGCATGGGTGACAATGGTCAGATTGGGTCGCTGACGCGCCACATCCAGATAACCACGCGCGGTGCTGGAACGACGGCCGTTTGGCGTCACGGTGCGATCCATCGGCCCGAAGCCGTCCTGACGGTAACCGTTAAGATCGTCAGTTTCATGGTGTCCCGCCTGCACGGCGGCATCAATAAAGGCGCGATACAGCGGATTGTTGCCCTGCTTCGGCGTCGCCACACTCAGGTAGCCGTCGCCGCCGTGATAGTCGTTCGCGCCGATATCACGCTTCTCGGCGCGGCGGAAATACGGCAGGCAGTGCAGATACGACCACTGCGCAAAACCGGTTTTCTCAGCCCAGTTATCGTAATCCAGCGCATTGCCACGGATATAACACATGCCGTTAATCAGCGACGAACCGCCGAGACCTTTACCGCGTCCGCACTCCATACGACGGTTATTCATCTGCGGTTCAGGATCGGTTTCAAATGCCCAGTTATAACGTTTGCCCTGCAATGGATACGCCAAAGCGGCTGGCATTTGGGTACGGAAATCCAGGCGATGATCGCGCCCACCGGCTTCCAGTAAAAGTACCGATACGTCAGCATCCTCAGTTAAACGGGTCGCCAGCACATTGCCTGCTGAACCCGCGCCAATAATGATGTAGTCAAATTTCTGCATTCCACCTCCGGTAGATAATCAGCCGACGGCGTGTGCCGCCGGCGTAAAACGTGGTAACCGTGCTCAGAAAGCTGAGGGATACTCACCCATCTCAATCAGAATCGATTTAGTGCGCGTATAGTGCTGCAGCGTTTCGAGACCGTTTTCACGTCCCAGACCCGACTGCTTGTAGCCACCGACCGGCATCGGCGCCGGGGATTCGCCCCAGCTGTTGACCCAGCAGATGCCCGCTTCCAGCTGATGAATCACGCGGTGCGCGCGATCCAGTGAACGGGTAAACACCCCGGCGGCCAGTCCCAGCTCGGTGTTGTTGGCGCGGGTGATCACTTCCTGCTCGTCGTCAAATACCAGGATGCTCATCACCGGACCGAAAATCTCTTCACGTACGATGCGCATTTCATCGTGACAGTCGCTGAACACCGTCGGTTCGACGTAGCAGCCTTTCGCCAGCGCGCCATGGCTGATACGGTGACCGCCCGCCAGCAGACGCGCGCCCTCCTGCTGACCGAGTTTCAGATAAGAGACCACCTTCTGGCAGTGCTCTTCGCTGACCAGCGGACCAAAGTTCACTGCCGGGTCGCGCGGATCGCCGGTTTTAATGTTTGCCATTTTCTGCAGCAGACGCTGTTCAAAGCTATTCAGCAGCGAGCGATGGACAAACACACGGGTGCCGTTGGTGCACACCTGACCGCTGCTGTAAAAGTTGGCCATCATCGCGCCATCGACTGCGCGTTCCAGGTCGGCATCTTCCAGCACAATCAGCGGCGATTTGCCGCCCAGCTCCATGGTGACGTCTTTCAGGTTCGACAGCGCAGCATCGGCCATCACGCGCTTCCCGGTATTCACTTCGCCGGTAAAGGAGACTTTGGCGATCGCCGGATGCTGACTCAGGGCCTGACCCACTTCACCTGCGCCCTGCACCACGTTAAACACGCCATCCGGCAGACCCGCTTCGCTGTAGATTTTCGCCAGCTCCAGCGCCGTCAGCGGCGTCACTTCGCTCGGCTTAAAGATCATCGCATTGCCGGTCGCCAGCGCCGGGGCGCTTTTCCATAACGCAATCTGGATCGGATAGTTCCACGCCCCAATCCCGGCGCAGACGCCCAGCGGTTCGCGGCGGGTGTAGACCAGCGCGCTGTCACGCAGCGGGATGGATTCCCCCTGCACCGCCACCGCCAGTCCGGCGTAGTACTCCAGTACGTCCGCGCCGGTGACGATATCGACGGCCGCGGTCTCACTGATTGGTTTGCCGGTATCCGCGGTTTCCAGCTCCGCCAGCTGCTGGTTGCGTTCGCGCAACAGCGCCACCGCTTTCAGCAGCACGCGGCTGCGCTCTACCGGGGTATAACTGCGCCAGATGCGTTGTCCGGCCAGCGCCGACGCCACAGCGCGGTCAACATCCTGTGCTGACGCGGCGGTCACTTCGGCAATCACTTCGCCATTGGCGGGATTGATGCTGGTGAAGATCTCACCGTGGCCCGGCAGCTCGCGGCCATTGATATATAAGCCCCGACGATTGAATGTGGTCATAGCGCCTCCTCTGCTAAAGGGTTTCGCGCGCTGGTGTCTGTAACCAGAGCGCCAGATTCTGATAACACAGCTCACGCGCATCTTCTAAGCCGTGTGCCATTGGTTGCGGCGCGAGCGACATACGCAGCCACAGCCCATCGATTAATGCCGCCAGACTGCGGCCAGCCTGGCGCGCCTGCTCACGCGGCAATGCGCGGGCAAAGTGCGCAGTAAGGTTGGAGTACAGGCGGCGGTCATTGATGCACTGCAGACGATGCAAATTAGGCTGATGCAGACTGTTGGTCCAGAACACCAGCCAGGTTTTCAGCACCGGTGCTGCCACCTGACTCAGATCGAAGTTGCCATCGATAATCGCGCGGATTTGCGCCTGCGCATCCTTCGCCGCGCGCATCCTGTGTCGCTCTACGGCCAGCCAGAGATCGGTCAGGATCTGACGCATGCAGGCGTCAAGCAGTCCGTTCTTGTCGCCAAAGTAGTGGCTGACAATCCCGGTGGACACACCCGCCTCTTTCGCTATCACTGCGATACTGGCGTCCGCCAGGCCGACCCGATCGATTACCGTCATGGTGGCGTTAATCAGCTGCGCCTGACGGATAGCTTTCATCCCTACTTTTGGCATCGCGATATCACTCTTCGAACACTTAATGATTAATAGACTAATCATTTTATATTGAACGTTCAATCAATAAAAACTACTATTTATAACAAGTGGGCAACAATTCCACGTTTTACGTAAGGATAATTAGCGCAAAATTCACACTAAACTTGATGAGGTTTTTTCAATGCTGGGAACTCAGGATCGTCTGTTAATACAGCCGGTTAGACTTAATAAAGCGGTGTTTTTTGGTGCCGCGCTGATCATTGTGTTGTTCTCGGGGGCGGTGCTGCTGTTTCCTGAACGCGCCAGTCTTCTTCTTTCGCAGGCACAGGCCTGGGCTTCCGCCACCTTCGGCTGGTACTACATGCTGGTGGTGGCGTTTTACCTTGGCTTTGTGCTGTTTATCGCCTTCTCACGTTACGGCGATATCCGGCTTGGTCCCGACCATGCACGACCCGACTTCAGTTATGGCACCTGGGCAGCGATGCTATTTTCCGCCGGCATCGGTTCCGAGTTGCTGTTTTATGGCGCGTCAGAACCGCTCGATCACCTGCTGCAGCCACCCGATGGCGTCGCTGGCTCCGCGCAGGCAGCGCGCGACGGTATGGTGCTCACCATGCTGCACTGGGGATTACACGGCTGGGGGATTTATACGCTGGTGGCAATGGCGCTGGCCTATTTTGCCTACCGCCATAACCTGCCGCTGGCGCTGCGATCCGCGTTTTATCCGCTGATTGGCGACCGCATCAATGGCCCTATTGGCCATGCGGTCGATATTTTCGGCATTGTCGGAACAATGTTTGGTCTGGCGACCAGCCTGGGGATTGGCGTGATGCAGATAAACTCCGGCATCAGTTTCCTCACCGGTATCGCACAAAGTCATACTATGCAGGTGATTCTTATTCTCGTGGTGATGGGGGCTGCAACCCTGTCAGCGGTGAGTGGTGTCGATAAAGGGATTCGCCGCATGTCAGAGGTGAATATGCTGCTGGCGCTGCTGATGTTCGGCTTTGTGCTGTTTGCCGGTCCCACCAGCCACCTGCTGAATACCCTGGCGCAAAACTTTGGCGACTACGTGGTCAATTTGCCGCATAAAACCTTCGATCTGTACGCTTACAGCGACAGCAGTAAAGACAGCTGGCTCGGCAGCTGGACCGTGTTTTACTGGGCATGGTGGATTGCCTGGTCACCGTTTGTCGGCATGTTTATCGCCCGTATTTCCCGTGGCCGTACCCTGCGTGAGTTTGTCATTGGCGTGCTGCTGATCCCAATGGGCTTTACCCTCGCCTGGCTGTCGGTGTTCGGCAACAGCGCGCTGTCGCTGTACCAGCAGGGGCTGGATAAGCTGGGGGATATCGCCCTCAGTGAACCGGCGATGGCGGTCTACCATATGCTGGCAACCTATCCGCTGGCGACGCCGGTGATTGTGCTGGCGGTGATCATCTGCTTTATCTTCTTTGTCACCTCCGCCGACTCCGGTGCGCTGGTGGTGGCGAATCTCTCCTGCGTAGGCGATAGCGCCGGTGAAGATGCCCCAAACTGGCTGCGCATCTTCTGGGCGGCGGCGGTATGCGTGCTAACCCTGTCCCTGCTGTTTGCTGGTGACTACAGCTCGCTACAGACCGCGGTGGTATTGAGCGCCCTGCCGTTTTCATTGGTACTGGTGCTGTTTGTCGTGGCGATGTACCGCGCCCTGCACCATGAAAAACAGAAGGATCGCAGCCGTTCGCTGGCGATTGCCGCACCCCTGCTGAACGATCGTTATCGCCCGGGCCACACCAGCAGCTGGCGCCGACGCCTGAACCGCGCCATCTCTTATCCTTCACGCGATATGGTATACCGCTTTATGGATGAAACCGTGCGTCCGGCGCTGAGTAAAGTGTCAGCGGTACTGGAAGAGAAAGGCTTGCAGGTGGAAAGCGACCTGTCAGCACAGGACTTTACGCTCGGTATCCGCGTGTCGCATGGTGAAGAAGCGCCCTTCCATTATGGCGTACAGATGAGCGGTTACAGTACGCCATCGTTTGTGCGCAGCAGCGGTCATTTCTCTCATACCGCCAGCCGCTACTATCGCGCGGAAGTGCATCTGTGGGAAGGCAGCCAGGAGTACGATCTGGTGGGCTATACCGAAGAGCAGATAATCAACGATATTCTCGATCACTACGAACGCCACCTGCAGTTCCTGCATCTGGTGCGTTAACTCCCTCACGGCGGCGCTTGCGCCGCCCTTCTTCCCTTCTCGCCACTTTATTCACCACATAAAATATGTGGTTAGTTAGCACGCAAACGATTGCTGTGACTTTTGGTCAAAACTCACACCCGTAAATGGTCTATTATTTCGCCACTCTCTGCTGTGACAACATTTAACACCAGTTAACAGCCCTGACGACCTTTATTAACGCCGAAGACCTGAAATCCGCAGCAAATAAAAAAAGTCTTGCCTGATGCTACAGGATCAGCGAAATTAAGCGCCGTTTTGCCATCTAATAAAAAGGCAGCGAATAGTTTCACACTGTTAAGCCTGCTTAATTTCCGATGCGAAATAGCATCTATCCAGAGGTACAAGTGTCTACTGCAAACAAACACACTGATGAGGCGAGCCTCAACGCGTTCAAACAACCTAAGTCGTTCTATCTGATTTTCACCATCGAATTATGGGAACGTTTCGGCTATTACGGCCTGCAGGCCGTCATGGCGGTTTACCTGGTCAAAATGCTCGGCATGTCCGAAGCCGACTCCATCACCCTGTTCGCCTCCTTCAGCGCACTGGTGTATGGTCTGGTCGCGGTGGGCGGCTGGCTGGGTGATAAAGTGCTCGGCACCAAGCGCGTGATCGTGCTCGGTATTCTGGTGCTGGCCGCTGGTTATGGCCTGGTGGCGTGGTCGGGTCACGATCAGAGCCTGGTTTATATCGGTATGGCGACCATTGCGATTGGTAACGGTCTGTTCAAAGCCAACCCGTCGTCGCTGCTCTCCACCTGCTATGCCAAAGACGATCCACGTCTGGACGGCGCATTCACCATGTATTACATGGCGATCAACATCGGTTCGCTGTTCTCGATGATGGCCACACCGTGGCTGGCGGCGCATTACGGCTGGAGCGTGGCGTTCTCACTCTCCTTCGTGGGGATGCTGATTACGCTGGTGAACTTCCTGTTCTGCCGTCGCTGGGTGAAAGATCACGGTTCAGCGCCAGATTTCGTACCAGTTAATGTCGGTAAACTGCTGCTAACCATCGTCGGTATTGGTGTGATGATCGCGGTCGCCACCTGGCTGCTGCACCATCAGGATATTGCGCGTATGGCGCTGGGTGTGATTGTACTCGGCATCGTGATTATTTTTGCCAAAGAAGCTTTCGCGCTGCACGGTGCGGCACGCCGTAAAATGATCGTCGCTTTCCTGCTGATGCTGGAAGCCATTGTCTTCTTTGTGCTGTACAACCAGATGCCAACCTCGCTGAACTTCTTTGCGATTCGCAACGTTGAACACAGCATTCTTGGCTTCAGCATTCAGCCAGAGCAGTTCCAGGCGCTGAACCCGTTCTGGATCATGATCGGCAGCCCGATTCTGGCGATGCTGTACAACAAGATGGGCGACCGTCTGCCAATGGCGCATAAATTCGCCATTGGTATGGTGATGTGTTCCGCCGCCTTCCTGGTGCTGCCGCTGGGCACCAAATTCGCCAGCGAAGCCGGCATCGTCTCCGCCAGCTGGCTGGTGCTGAGCTATGGCCTGCAGGCAATCGGTGAACTGATGATTTCCGGTCTGGGTCTGGCAATGGTGGCGCAGCTGGTGCCACAGCGTCTGATGGGCTTTATTATGGGGTCCTGGTTCCTGACCACCGCTGGCGCGGCGATTATCGCCGGTAAAGTCGCCAACCTGATGGCGGTGCCAGAGAATGTCACCGACCCGCTGCAGTCACTGCAGGTATACGGCAGCGTGTTCCAGCAGATTGGTATCGTCACCGCCGTGATTGCCGTGCTGATGATTCTGACCGCGCCGCTGCTGAATCGTATGGCGTCCGGTGAAGTGCAGGATGCAGCAAAAGCCGCTGACGCACAGCAGTAATTTGCCCGTCGCTGAGACAAGCCGCCTGCGTTCAGGCGGCTTTTTTTTAGCCTTGTCTGCACAGCGTAAAATCTATTCTCAGCCCGGCTCACTCTCCGTTATTTTATTGATAACGCCTCTGCCCGGTTCTGTGGCTGCGGTAGTGATGGGTGTTGTTTCATGGCTTTCAACGAAAATAGCCTGCATTAGCGCTGCCCGTAGCAGAATATGACAGGTAATTAAGCATTAAATATCCTCCCCCCCGAAAAATCAGTCCGTTAGAACAGGTAAATTACAATATTGTAATTTCCCTGCTCACAGTCACTATTATGACGCCGTCTTATATAGTACTCATCAGGCTCGATGCCTCACATCCTCAAAACAATACCTGTATTAATGAATTTATCACCACTCAGGAGACCAATAATGGCAAATGAAGCGAGTGTTGTTCAAATTCCTGTTGGACCCAAAGAGTCTGAACTGAATCACGTTAATTTTAGATACCCGGTTTTGGATGCACATATATCAAAAATGAGTGTCTTTCTCACGATTGATCATCTCCCTGAAGATTCCGATCCCTCTGATATCACACATTTTTCACTGGCGGTTTTTTTCCCTAATCATGCCTACGGTGCGGGGGGCGCAACACAAGACAGGATGATTTGGAATTGTGGTGTTGTGGGTCACGATAATGGTCATGACGACGACATTTATAAAATTCAGCAGAGTGATACCGCTGGCACTGATTTTCAGGCGGTGGTGAATACCCGTTATCAGCTTACCGTTCAGCGGTTACTCGACCGAAAACTGCACCTCTCTCCCGGCGTTTATTCCGTGCGGCCAGACTGGGACCCGGTAAAGGTTGAGCTGGACAGATATATGTGGGCCTGGAGTTTTATCATTCAGGTAGCGGATAATCCCCTGGGACCTTTCTGGCATTCTGTATTCTGGTGCTCTTCTGAAACTATTTCATACTTTAGCCTTTTCCATGACCTGCAGCCGGCAAATGAACAACATGCGATATGGTCAGATCCGGCATATATCGATAACAGGGGAAATATATATCATCTGCATGACTGGTATCGGGAAAACAGAAGCAGTCATGAGTTAGAGCCATAAAAATTGCAGTTCTGACTGCAGGTGCAGGTTTTCACGCCTGTGCCTGCAGGATAAAAAACGTCTTCAGGGCCAGAATAGTATTCCTGCCGGGCAGCGTCTCAGTATCCCTCCTCCGACACAGACAACTTCCTCATTCGGCGCTAAGCTCATTTCATCCACTTTCTCTGCCTGAGGAGCCTGCGATGAAACTGTTCTGTAAGCCCGGTGCCTGTTCGCTTGCGGCGCATATTGTGCTGCGTGAGTGTGGACTCGATTTCACTGTGGTGAATGTCGATCTGCCCCGCCAGCAGACGGAAAGCGGCGAGGACTATCAGCAGATTAACCGTAAAGGTAACGTCCCTGCGCTGCAGCTGGATGATGGCAGTGTGCTGACCGAAGCCGCGGTCATTATGCACTACCTGGCGGATCTGAAAGCTGACCGTCAGTTGCTGGCCCCTGCAGGCAGCATGACGCGCTACCATACGCTGGCGTGGCTGAACTATATCGCCACTGAGCTGCACAAAAGTTTCAGCCCGCTGTTTCAGCACGAGACGCCCGACGCCTGTCAGGCGCTGCTGCGCACGCAGCTGGAAGCGCGTTTCCGCTATGTCGATGAACAACTGCGTGAGAAACAGTGGCTGATGGGGCTGCGCTTTACCGTCGCCGATGCCTATCTGTTTGTCATGACGCGCTGGGCGAAAGCCCTGAAGCTCGAAATTGATCAACTGACGGATCTGCAGAACTGGTTCACACGTGTGGCGCAGCGTCCGGCGGTGATCGCGGCGCTGAAAGCCGAGGGGCTATAGGCTGACGCGCACCATCCCTTTTTTGCTCAGAGAGGGAGTGCTTATGGCAGTCACAGAAACAAAATCCCATTAGTCCCTGACATCCGTGCCGATATCACTGCATCGATTGTTGCCAAAATGAAACAATCCCGCCACCCGCTTGTTGCACGCGAAAACTGTGCCAGTATGGATTCAACGCAGAGGGCGCCAGTCCGCGCCAGTTGTCTCACTCCCGACTCAGAGGTACCCGTTATGAGCAGCAAAAAAGTACAGTGGAATGGTGGCTTACAGCCGGAAGCGGTCGAGATCCTGAAGAAAGATGGCGGCATGATCGTTTGTCCAACCAAAGTGGGCTACATCATTATGACCTCCGATAAAGCCGGTCTGGAACGCAAATTCGAAGCCAAGCAGCGTAACCGCAACAAACCGGGCGTGGTGCTGTGTGGTTCGCTGGCGCAGCTGAAAGAGCTGGCGCAGCTGAACCCGGAAATTGAGCAGCTGTATCAGCAGCACTGGGATGCCGACGTGCTGCTCGGCTGCATCCTGCCGTGGAAAGAAGAGGCGCTGGCGCGTATCCCGGATGATGGCTCGAAAGAGCTGATGATGGATGGCCGCCAGACCAGCTGCTTCGTGATTAAATTCGGTATCCCAGGCGAAAATCTGGCGAAAGAACTGTGGCAGAACCACGGTAAATTCTCCTTCGCCAGTTCCGCGAACCCGTCAGGCAAAGGCAACCGCGGCCTGGTGGAGGGCATTGGCGAGCGTATCGAAGCGCGCGCGGACCTGATTATCGGCGCTAATGACTACGTGAAGTCCATCCAGCCAAATGAGAGTAACAAGGTGCGTTATGAACAGGGCGTAATGGTGTCGATGGTTGATGCTGACGGCAAGCTGGTGCCGGAGCAGAAAGGCGAACGTAAAGTGACCCCGTGCCCGGTGCTGATCCGCAAGGGGCTCGACGTCGACAAAATTATGTCAATGCTGTCCGATATCTTCCCAAGCTGGGATTATCGCCACGGCGATTACTACTGAGTTATCAGTCAGACCCTCGCAGCCTGGGCGCCGGGAAACCGCACCCGGGCTTTTTTATTGCCGTGATGCTACCCCCCGCCTGCGCCAGAGGTTATGATTTTGCGGTTGTTTCAGTCAGGAGATGTGATGAACAATCTGGAAAATCTGACCGCCATGGCGATCTTTGCGCGGGTGGTGGAAACCCTGAGTTTTACCCAGGCGGCACGATCGTTACGCCTGTCAAAATCCTCGGTCAGCCGTGAAATCGCCCAGCTGGAGGTACGCCTTGGTGCACAACTGTTGCAGCGCACCACGCGCAGCATCGAAGTGACGGAAATCGGCGTCAGCTATTACCAGTACTGTTCACGTATTCTCAATGAAGCGAAAAGCGCGGAACACTTTATCCGTATTCTGCACGAGGAGCCGATGGGCAATCTGCAGCTAATGGCGCCGGTCACCTTTGGCTGTCAGTGCGTGGTGCCGATTGTGAACAGTTTCATCAGCGGTAATATCCATGTCAGCATCGACCTTGATTTAACCGATCGCCCGCTGAATATGGCGGAGGATCCTTACGATATCGCGATTGTGATTGAGCGCGATGCGCCTGATTATCCGCAGGTGAAGCCGCTGGTGGATATCACCTGGGGGCTGTTCGCCACGCCGGAATACCTGCGTCAGTATCCGCCGATCGACAAGCCGCAGGATTTGCCGCGCTACGACTATATTCTGTTCCGTGGCCCGGCGCATACCATCTCACTGCCCTTTCGCAAAGAAAAGCAGAAGCTGGATATCGAGGTACGCAGCCGCCTGCGCGCCAATAACAGTGTGGCATTGTTAAGTTCAGCGCTGGCGGGCAGCGGTATTGCCTACCTGCCGGACTATATGACTCAGGAGGCGCTGGCGAACGGTAAGCTGGTGCGTCTGCTGCCGGGCTGGCGTATGGATACCTACCATGCGTGGATGCTGGTGAAAGAGCAAAGCAGCCTGTCGCCACATGTGCGGCGTTTCGCCAGTGCTTTGCAGGAGCGGTTGCGGCGGGAGATGAGCTGAGTTCTTCGCATGATTGTCATCACGCAGTAATCAAACCGTCATCCCGGCTGATTACTGTCGCGATAAAACATCCGGAGAAAAGCCCGTGTTTACAATCGAAACTGTATTGCATGATCTGAATCCCCACCGCACTACCCCTGGCTGGCAAAAAAGCATTCTGCGTTTACTCCTCAACGAAAAAGAATTCCAGCAGTTCAATCAGCGCTACCGCCACCTGAAAGGACTGGATATGGTGGAGCAGGTGCTGGAATACCTCGATGTGCGCTGCGAACTGAGTGAGCGTGACCTGGAGCAAATCCCCAGTCAGGGGCCGGTGGTGATTGTCGCCAACCATCCACTGGGGACCGTGGATGGCATGGCGCTGCTGCATGCGGTGTCGCAGGTGCGGCGCGATGTGAAAATTGTCACCAACCGGCTGCTGAACTGCCTGGCGTCGCTGCGCAGCCTGATGGTGCATGTCGACAATATGGGTAACCGCACCAACCGCAGCCAGGTGGCGCAGATGCAGGAGCAGCTGGAAAACCAGGGCGTGCTAATTTTCTTCCCGGCAGGCGAAGTGTCACGCTTCGGCAGCAAAGGGGTAAAAGATGGTAAATGGAGCCACGGCTTTATTCGTCTCGCTGCCCGCTACCGTGCGCCAGTGGTACCGATCCATGTGTCAGGCCGCAACAGCAGCCTGTTCTACCTCACCTCGATGGTGTATCAGCCGCTGTCGATGCTGCTGCTGGTGCGAGAGATGTTCAGACATCGCGGCACCCGCCTGAAGCTGAAAATCGGCGCGCGTATCCCTTACGCCAGCTGGCATGATGGTCATACCCCGGCAAAAGAACTGGCGGCACGCTTCCGCCGTCATCTGTATCGTCTCGCCAGCGGTAAATCCGCCCTGTTCCCTACTGAACCCGCGATTGCCCGGGCAGAAGACCGCGCAGTGCTGAAACGCGCGCTGGCGGAATGCGAAGTGCTGGGGAAACTGCCGGATGGCAAAGTGATCTATCTTTACCGCCGTAACGGTGAAGACTATGTGCCGATTCTGCGTGAACTGGGTCGCCTGCGTGAAATCGCCTTCCGTGCGGTGGGCGAAGGCAGCGGCAAACGCCGTGACCTGGATGATTATGACGACGATTATTATCACCTGATCCTGTGGGATGCAGAGGCGCTGGATATTGTCGGTGCTTACCGCTTCCTGCCGACCGCTCAACAACTGGAACGTAAAGGCGTGGATGGCATCTACAGCCAGAGCCTGTTCCACTATGACCACCAGATGCACCCGGTGCTGATGCAGGGCATTGAACTGGGTCGCAGTTTTATCCAGCCCGCTTACTGGGGCAAACGTGGTCTCGACTATTTATGGATGGGGATTGGCGCTTACCTGGCAAAATATCCACAGTACCGCTATCTGTTTGGTCCGGTGTCGATTTCCGGCGGGTTACCGCTGGCGGCGCGTGACCTGCTGGTGGCGTTTTACCGCCTCTATTTTGCCCCTTCACTGCCGCTGGCCACTTCGCGTCGCCCTTACCCGGCCTCGCTGCCTTCGGTCCTGGCGCAGTTTACCGGTGATGACTATCAGGAAGATTTAAAACGGCTGAAACGCCTGCTCAGCAATCTCGGCACCAGTATCCCGCCGCTGTATAAACAGTATTCCGAACTGTGCGAACCCGGCGGCGTACAGTTTATCGATTTCGGCAGCGACCCGGATTTCAACCACTGTATTGACGGGCTGGTGCTGGTCGACCTGACCCAGCTGAAAACTTCGCGTTATGAGCGTTATATTGCTGTACACCTTGCTGCTGAGCATGAAACTGCAGAAGCATAACGCCTGCCGACCCGGGTCATCACTGGCCCGGGTCGGCCATGCGGCCACCTTGCCGGTCCGAACATCACTGTGTAAACTGTAATAATTATTGATACCATCTATGCGCAGGCTGTTCATCGTTATCAGCCATGACGGCAAGCGGCTATTACGGACATCGTGCATAAAGCAAATCACTTACTTTTAGGCTGTTGTCTGCTGACTAGCGGCTGTGCCTCGCTCTCCAGCAACAGTATCGATACCTCCCCCCAGTCAGCCCAGCTGGCAAGTTGTCATATCCCGCTGCAACAGCAAATTGACACCCTGGCTAACGCCCTTATCGACCGTCATCAGACACCTGGCGTGGTGGTCGCACTGTTAACCGCCGATCGGCAACGCCATATTTATAGCTATGGCGTCACCGGGGGCGAGCAAAGTACGCCGATAAATGGCGATACCCTGTTCGCTGTCGGCTCAATCACCAAAGGATTCACCGCGGAGAGTCTGGCGCTGCTGGTGGCGCGCGGAGAACTGCACTGGGATGACACGCTCGGCAAGCTGATCGGCGATAAGGTCTGGCTGAGTGAGGATGCGCAGCAAATCACCCTGTTACAGCTTGCCACCCATACTGCAGGTCTGCCGCGTCAGAATACTGACATTGAGATGCTCAATAAACTGACGCGTTATCTGTTCACCGGTGACCCTTTTTATCAGGAACTCGATAACGGCGAATTTCTCGATTATCTCGGCGAGTTTAAAAAACCGGCTCACACCTCCGTCGTTTATTCTAACCTTGGCTATGCGATTCTCGATTTTGTCATCAGTCTGCACAGCCTGCGCACACCGCAGGATATCGCCAGCCAGCATATTATTGCCCCGCTGCGGCTGCAGCACAGCGGCTATACGCCGCGTGATTTACCGGGTTATCCGCTGCGTGCACGCGGTCACGCTGGCGATCAGCCAAAGTTTGTCCGCCGTGGCGAACAGGTGCCGGACTGGGAGTTTACTGGTTATATGGTGGGTGCGGCAGGTTTATGGTCCAGCGCCAGCGATCTGCTAACGTATCTTTCCGCGCACCTGTACGGCAGTGGCGATGCCACACTCGACCGCGCCTTTGCTGATGCTACCCATGTGCGCGTGCAGCCTGCAGAAGGTGATGCTTCCGCGCTGGCCTGGCTCAGCAATCGCCTTAACGGCCAGACGATCCTTTATCAGTCTGGTTTTATCGGTGGCTATTCCAGTTATATCGGCATGGATATTCAGCATAAAAATGCCATTGTCGTGTTGCAGAACAGTTTTAACTGGCAGAATGATATTGGTCATCGTATGTTGCTGAGAATGGCTGAAGAGCAGGACTGCACGCCAGTCCATCATGCTGACAGCGTCAGCAAAACAGACTAACGCATCAATAAAAAAACGCCTCTGCTGAGGCGTTTTTCTTTTCTGGCGGGCAGACTGCAACATTTGCGTCTTTGCTGTTACAGCTTCACCGCCGCAAAGTGCTGCTGCGGGTTGGCAATGCCTTCCTGTGCCGCCACCAGCTGTAATTCATACTCACCCATTTCATGGGTTTTGATCATCACTTCATATACCGCGGCGGTGACATGTTCCAGCGCCTGCTGCAGCGCCACGCCGTGCAACAGGTTAACCAGCAGCAGGCCGCTGGTTAAATCGCCGACGCCAACCGGCTGACGCACGCCGAAATCCACCAGCGGACGGCTGATATGGAAAGCCTCATCCGCCGTCACCAGCAGCATTTCAAAGCGATCGCTGCGATAACCTGCGCGTGACAGATGCTTCACCAGCACCACTTTCGGCCCTTTGGCAATCAGCTCGCGCGCGGCGCTCACCGCCTGCTCAACGCTGGCAATGGTATTACCGCTCAGCATCTCCAGCTCCAGCAGGTTCGGCGCGATAATATCACTGGCAGGCAGCGCAGCTTTGCAGTGGAACTCCGCCACGCCTGGCGCGACGATGCAGCCTTTCTCCGGGTGGCCCATCACCGGATCGCAGAAGTACCACGCATTCGGATTGGCGGCTTTGACCTGGCTGACAATCTGCAGAATATGCTCACCCTGCTCCGCCGAGCCGAGATAGCCACTCAGCACCGCATCACAGGTTTTCAGCCGATCGATATCGCTGATGCCTTTAACAATATCGGTCAGGTGTGACGCGGGCATCACCGAGCCGGTCCAGTGACCGTATTGGGTGTGATTAGAGAACTGAACGGTATTCAGCGGCCAAACGTTTGCGCCCATACGGCGCATCGGAAATTCAGATGCACTGTTGCCCGCATGCCCGAACACCACATGCGACTGGATAGAAAGGATATTTTTCATTATCGGAACCTGCACAGCCTTGCCAAATAAAGAGGGGCGATGGGGCGAGGTTCCCCCCGCCCCGGAGAGATCTTGTTTTATTTCCAGCTCACCAGGCAGTAGTGCTTCTTACCACGGCGCAGCAGGGTAAAGCGGCCAAACAGCTTGTCGCTGTCGCTGAAGCGGTATTCCGCATCAGACTGTTTCTCGCCATTGATGGTCACCGCGTTGGAGCCAATCATGGTGCGTGCCTGACCACGGGAAGGCACCAGCTCAGCATTCACCAGCGCCTGCTGCAGATCGTCTTCCGCAGCCAGTTCGATGGTTGGCATACCGTCCTGCGCCAGCTGTTCGAAGTCAGCTTCGGTCAGCTCACTTACTGCGCCAGAGAACAGACTCTGGGTGATACGCTGCGCCGCCTGCAGGCCGGCATCACCATGCACCAGACGGGTCACCAGCTCAGCCAGCACATACTGGGCGCGTGGCGCTTTACCGCTGTTTTTGTCTTCTTCTTCCAGTGCATTGATCTCTTCAATGCTCATAAAGGTGAAGAACTTCAGGAAGCGATACACATCGGCATCCGCGGTGTTAATCCAGAACTGGTAGAACTTGTACGGGCTGGTTTTCTTCGCGTCCAGCCACACCGCGCCGCCTTCGGTTTTACCGAATTTGGTGCCATCCGCTTTGGTGATCAACGGTACAGTCAGACCAAATACCTGGTTCTGGTGCAGACGACGGGTTAAGTCGATACCCGAGGTGATATTGCCCCACTGATCGGAACCGCCAATCTGCAGCTCCACCTTGTGGCGCTCATTCAGGCAGGCAAAATCATAGCCCTGCAGCAGGTTGTAGGAGAACTCGGTGAACGAGATACCCTGGTCGTCACGATTCAGACGCTGCCTGACCGCTTCTTTGTTAATCATCTGATTAACAGAGAAGTGCTTACCGATATCACGCAGGAAAGTCAGCACGTTCATGCCGCCGAACCAGTCGTAGTTATTGGCGGCAATGGCGCTGTTGTCACCCCGGTCAAAATCGAGGAAAGGCGCCACCTGTTTGCGGATCTTCTCTACCCACTCATTGACCGTGTCAGTGGTATTCAGTTTGCGTTCTGCTGCTTTGAAGCTTGGGTCGCCAATCAGACCGGTCGCGCCACCGACCAGCGCAACAGGTTTGTGTCCGGCGTCCTGAAAGCGTTTCAGGCAAAGCAACGGCACCAGATGCCCCAAATGCAAGCTATCAGCGGTCGGATCGAAGCCGCAATAGAGTGCGATTGGCCCTTGCGCCAGTCGTGCTGCTAACGCATCCTCATCCGTTACCTGGGCAACAAGGCCCCGCTCTTGCAATTGTTTAATCAGGTTACTGCTGGCCATCAAAGACTCCATGTAGAAACGACTGCACCTATGCTGGTACACAGCTTTCCGCTGACGCGCGGAAGAAAATTGGTATATAGAATAAAGCGCTGACGCCCGCAGCACCAGCGCTTATCAGGGGTATTTGGGAAAATTAAGGCGCAAGGCGGTCGATTTTCCAGCCGTCGCCGTCGCGCTGGTAGATAAAGCGGTCATGCAGACGGTGTTCACCGCCCTGCCAGAACTCCATCGACTCGATTTTAATGCGGAATCCGCCCCAGAAACTCGGCAGCGGAATTTCGCCCTGCAGAAACTTCTGCTTCAGTTCGAGGAATTTACTCTCCAGCACGCCGCGCGCCGAGATGCGGCTCGACTGTTTTGATACCCACGCGCCAATCTGACTGTCGCGCGGGCGGCTGTGGAAATATTTCATCACTTCCAGCGCTGACAGTTTCTCCACGCTGCCCAGTACCATTACCTGGCGCTCCAGCATATGCCAGGGGAACAGCAGGCTGATGCGCGGATTCTGCTCCAGCTGTTGCGCCTTGCGGCTGCCGAGGTTGGTGTAGAACACCATGCCGTGCTCGTCATAGTGTTTCAGCAGTACGATGCGCTGGTATGGCTGTCCGCGCTCATCCACCGTCGCCACACTCATCGCGGTCGGATCGGGCAGCTGGGCGTCGCAGGCCTGGCGCAGCCAGTTTTCAAACAGCGCCAGCGGTTGCGCCGGCAAATCCTTACGGCGCAGCCCGCCGCGCGTGTATTCACGGCGCAGATGGGCAATCTGTTGCAGGTTATCGCTATCAGTCATAAAAAGGCTTCAGAGAAAACAAAGGGTGCAGCCATTGTGCGCTTCACCCTGATGAACTTCAACGGGTTAACTGGCTGACTGCAGCAGACAGTCATTGATAATGATGTTGTCGTTACGCTGGATAAACGCGCCATCGCCTTTCGACCAGAACACGTAATGGCCGTCACTGTAGCGCGTCCCCGATGCCGCCGGTTGCTGCTGCAGCGTCAGTGGTTCGCCATCCAGAATCAGGCTGACCTGCTGTTTGCTGTTGTTCAGCTTGACCGTCAGCGGCATTGTGCCGCAGGTATAATGCAGGGTTTTCACCTCTTCTGTAGGCTGCCGCAGACTACAGCCCGCCAGCAACATCAGTGTTGCCGCCACAATCAGGGGCTTTTTCATCTCTTACTCCTTATACAGAGGGTTGGCGGGAAAGATAGCGCCCAGCACACTGGCGCTGCTGGCGCCGGTGACCGACGGCAGATTGCCCGGTAAGCCGGACAGGGTGCGATACGCCAGCCAGGCAAAGGCCAGTCCTTCCATATCGTCACCGCTGATCCCGAGCCGATCGGTGGTGGTGACTTCAATACCGGGCAGCTGTGCGGCAATACGCGCCATCAGCAACGGGTTACGCCCGCCGCCGCCGCATACCAGCAGGCGATCGCAGCCACCGCTCAGCATTACCTGTTCGGCAATAGTGATGGCCGTGAGTTCCACCAGCGTCGCCTGCACATCCTGAGGCACCAGAGCCGGCATGCCCTGTAAGTGCCTTTCCAGCCAGCCAAGGTTGAAATGTTCGCGTCCGGTACTTTTCGGCGCCGGACGGGCGAACCAGGGATCCAGCAGCATCGCCTGCAGCAACGGGGGGACAATCTGCCCGCTGGCTGCCCAGGCGCCATCTTTGTCATAGCTTGCGCCGCGCTGACGCCAGATCCAGGCATCAATCAGCATATTGCCCGGGCCGGTATCATAGCCGCGCACCGGCATGCCCGGGATCAGCAGCGATAAATTGGCGATGCCACCGATGTTCAGCACCATGCGTCGTTCAGTGGCATGCATCAGCAGTGCCTGGTGGAATGCCGGCACCAGCGGCGCCCCCTGCCCGCCCAGCGCCATATCACGGCGGCGGAAGTCACCCACCACGGTAATACCGGTGGCGGCGGCAATCTGGTTGTTATCGCCAATCTGCAGGGTACTGGGCGCATCGCCGCCAGGTTCGTGCCACACCGTCTGGCCGTGACAGCCAATGGCGGTAATATCGGACGCTTCCAGCCCCTGCTGTTGCATCATGGTGAGTACCGCCTCGGCAAACAGCCGACCGAGGCGGGTATCCAGCTGCCCCAGCTGCGACAGCGTCAACTGCTGTCCCTGACAAATCGCCAGGATTTGCTGGCGCAGGTCGCCCGGAATGGGATGGCTATAGCTGGCCTGCTGCGCCACCATGGTTTGGTCGATTGCCGCCAGCACCACATCCACCCCATCGAGGCTGGTGCCGGACATCACGCCAATAAAACGTCCTGATTTCATTTACACGCCTTATTTTACGCCGCTGAGAGAGGGCTTTGTTTCAGCCTGGCAAAAATAGTCGTCTAATTCTATGATTACTTACCGTTTTTTGACACAGGTAGCGCTTTTTCGGCCAATTGCACCCTTTTCCTGCGCTGATTGAATATTGGTTTATCCGCCTCCCGCTATGCTGCGCGCGTCGCCTTTTTCGATTAAAATCCGCAGCAGACCAGACTTGTGCCATATACTATGGTTATTACAGGCTGTTCTCAGGCGCATAGTTTAAGTAATTAAGGAGCTTCACAATGATCAAGCGTTTATTTGTCGTGGCATTGGCCGGGATGACGCTGGCGGGATGTACCAATACGGATACCCTTTCCGGTGATGTATACAGTGCCTCTGAAGCCAAACAGGTGCAAAACGTGTCGTATGGCACGCTGGTTTCTGTGCGTCCGATAAAAATCCAGGGCGGTGATGAAAACAACGTGATCGGTGCGATCGGCGGCGCCGTGCTGGGTGGTTTCCTGGGTAACACCATTGGTGGTGGTACCGGCCGCAGCCTCGCGACCGCAGGTGGCGCTGTGCTGGGTGGCGTCGCGGGCCAGGGCGTGCAGGGTGCGATGAATAAAACCGACGGTGTGGAGCTGGAAATCCGTAAAGATGACGGCAACACCATTCTGGTGGTGCAGAAACAGGCCGCCAGCCGTTACTCTGTCGGTCAGCGCGTCATGCTGGCATCGAACGGCAGCCAGGTGACCGTCTCTCCGCGCTAAACGCGCATGATAAAAAACCGGCGTACATGACGCCGGTTTTTTTTGCTGCTTATTCCGCTTTGCGGTGCAGATCGAGGATGTTCTTCTCCAGCCTTGCAATCAGCGTCACCATCTGATTGATCTCGTCGCGGGAGATGCCGGCGAGAATATCATCGCGGGTGGCATCAATCACATGTTCCACTTCGCTGATGATCGGTTCTGCTTCCTTCGTCAGTTTAATGCGTTTGGCACGACGATCGTTGGCGCAGGTACAACGGGTGATCAACCCTTTCTCCTCCAGCTGGTCGAGTGTCCTCACCAGCGAAGGTTGCTCAATACCAATTGCTTTGGCCAGCTGAATTTGTGACTGTTCCGGCGGCAATTGGTGAATATTATGCAGTGTAACCCAATGCGTCTGGGTGAGCTCCAGCGGCTTAAGCCGTTGATCAATCAAAGCGCGCCATATGCGCACCAATCGTGCCAGGTCCGTTCCTAGTGGCGTATCCATTTCATCTCCTTATAATTAGCTTGCTAGCTATCAAGCATGATTCTAGCCTATTCTGCGAGTTTACGGGACAAAATACAAATTCACGGCTAACACTCTGTGTAAGGCCTGTGTAAATCCGCCATGCCGCGTAGCGCTCGCGCCAGAATAGCCTCGCTTGCCAGCTGCTTCCTTTCCTTATGTTGTCGCCTCATGGCCAGGCTGATCGGCGTCAACAACCTATTGCACCACAAAATATCGCACAGGCAGTTAAACGAAGGGTAAATAAATCGCAGGAGAAAGCGTTATTCAGGATTTTGACGCATAAATTGACCAGCGCAGACCGCGCTGGTCATGGCAGGTTACTTAATCACACCGCACGCCAGACGGTCACCGCCGCCGCCGAGAGGTTGAGGATGATCAGCGTGGTTATCACCGCCAGCATGCACCATCAGCGCCTTGCCGGAGATTTGCGTCAGTTGCTTAATACGCGGTGCCAGCAGTGGATAGGTTGCCTTGCCGTCACTGGTAACCACCAGCGCGGGCAGATCGCCCAAATGCCCTTCCTGATAAGGGCCGAGATGTTTGCCGCTGTTGGCCGGATCAAGATGACCGCCCGCGGCGCCAGCCGCAACCGTTTTGCCGTCGCTGGTGGCCGGTTCACAGCTGCCTTTGGCATGAATGTGGAAACCGTGCACGCCCGGCGGCAGGCTGTGCAACGCAGGAATAAATTCCAGGCCGTAAGCCGTTTCCGTTATCGTCACCTGGCCGATGGCCTTACCGACGCCCTGTTTCGTTACTTCGTGCAGTTCGACCTGTTCACTGGCAGCCTGTGCTCCAGCGCAAACCAGCAGCGCGGCGGCTGCTGCTAACGCGTAACCTTTCATTGTCGCTCCTTTACATTGTTTCCAGACCCAGTAAGCCTGGTCGCTTTTGCGCAGAAGGGGCAACAAAAAAGCGCATTTCTGCAGGTTGCCGCCAGCAGTTAAAACAGGGAGGGCTGCTCCGTTTCCGGCGGTGGCTCATTTTTCCCGGCACGCTGCAGACGCAACAACCGCTGGCGACACAGGCGCAGCACTTCACGTTTCTCGGCGTCGGTGAACTTCATCCAGTTAAAGCGCTCATCGCGGCTGCGCATACAGCCACGGCAATAGCCGCGATCATCTGCCTGGCAGATGCCCCGGCACGGGCTGGGCACCGGGAAAAATTCAAGCTGCTCGGCCACCTGCACTCCTGATTAACAATATGGCAACAAGTCTGCCTCTATTGAAGACTGCTCAGCGGCGATCTGCAAGGGTCAGCGCATCATTTCGCCGGAAGTAGTCACGTAATGCCTGTAGTGCCTGGCGTGTTTTTTCCGGCACCACCCGTTCCAGCGTCAGCGCCGTCAGACGAATCGCCGCCGGACGCCACTCCGGCAGCAGCAACATCAGTTCACCACTACGCAGTTTGTCCTGAATCTCAAACAGCGGCTGCAGCGAAATGCCCTGACCCGCCAGCGTGAAGGCGCGCACCACATGCATGCTGTCGCTCGACACCTGCCCTTCGGCAATGCGCAGTTTCTGCGGCGGATAATGCGCATGATGCAGTTCAATCACCCGCCCGTGGTTCTGGTTAACCGGGATGCCGCTGATCCAGCGATGATGCGCCAGATCCTGCGGCTCTTCGGGAATGCCATGCGCCGAAAGATAACGCGGCGCCGCGCAAATCACCAGCGGCCACTCGACCAGCTGGTGGGCAATCAGGCTGTTATCGGTCAGCTGACGGTTCACGCGCAGCGCAATATCGATACGATGCTCAATCATATCCAGCACATTGTCCGTGGCGATAATACGCAGCTGCAAACCAGGATGCTGCTGCAACAATGGCGTCAGTGCCTCACACAGCGGCTGGCCGCCGATGCCGACGGTAGAGGAAATGCGCAACTCACCGCTCAGCGTATCGCGCATTTCAGCCAGCCGCTGCCCGGCATCATGGGCGCTGCTGAGCATCGCTTCACAGCCGGGATAGAACGCTGCGCCAGCGTCCGTCAGCGTCAGTTTGCGGGTGGAACGGTGCAGCAGCGGCACGCCCACCGCGTTTTCCAGCTGACGCAGATGCTGACTGACCGCCGACGGCGAAATCCCCAGCCGCCGCCCCGCCGCTGCCAGCGATCCTTCCTTCACGACCATGGCGAACACCGCCATGCGATTGAGATTTTCGATCATTCGTAAGTATTACTTCATTGTGAAAGTGGCACTATGGCACTTATCACCGCTATTGTTAAGGAGTAGATTGCAATCACTGAAATGCACAATGGCAAACAAGGTGGAAAAATGAAAATTACCGTTATTGGCGCAACCGGTTTTGTCGGTCCGGAAGTAGTAAAAGAAGCCCTGGCGCGCGGCCATCAGGTTACCGCCGTCTCCCGCTCCGGCAAAAATCTGCCAGAGCATGCCAGTCTGACAGTCGCCACCGGCGATATCCATGACAGCGCCTGGCTCAGCAGCGTATTACAGGGTCAGGACGCAGTAATTAGCGCCTATAATCCAGGCTGGGCCGAGAGCGATCTGTATGAAAAATTCACCCGCGGCAGCGAACAGATTCTGGTGGCCGTGCGTGCAGCGAAAGTGAAACGCCTGCTGGTGGTGGGCGGTGCAGGCAGCCTGCAGGTGGCACCGGGCGTGGAACTGGTAGACACCGACGCTTTCCCGGCCGAGATCAAACCTGGCGCATTAGGTGCGCGTGATTTGCGCAATAAGCTGCAAAGCAGCGCTGCCGATCTCGACTGGACTTATCTGTCACCCGCCGCGCTGCTGCAACCGGGCGAACGCACCGGCCAGTTCCGCGTCGGCAGCACTGAACTGCTAATGTCTGGCGATCAGCCTGCCGCGATCAGCGTTGCGGATCTGGCAGTGGCTATCGTCGATGAAATCGAAACGCCACAGCATGTGCAGAAACAGTTTACTGTCGCGTACTAAAGCTGTTGCCGGTTAAGGTTACTTATCCTGTGCCATGGAGGGCACAGGACAGGCGACAGCAACGATATTCATGCCGTTCGAAGCCGTTTTCCCTCTCTCACGCGGTACACCCCCTCCCCTCCATGAACCAAATGTGCGCAGTCGTCAGCCGCTTCCCTTGCATTAGACCAACTGGTCTATTACCCTGTGCCCCATGAATAAAACGACCCGACACGATACCTGCGAACATCTGCTCGCCACTGGCGAGGAGCTTTGCATTCATCGCGGCTTTACCGGCATGGGACTGAGCGAGCTGCTCACCGTGGCGGAAGTGCCGAAGGGATCGTTTTATCACTACTTCCGCTCGAAAGAAGCGTTTGGCGTGGCGATGCTGGAGCGTTATTTCGCCCGCTATCACCATCAGGTACGCCGCTTTCTGGAAGAGGATGCACAACATCCACGGCAGCGCCTGCTGGACTATTATCGGCTGGCGCATGAACGTTTCTGTCAGGATGGCGCGTTTGCCGCCTGCCTGTCGGTAAAACTGTCGGCGGAAGTGTGTGACCTGTCCGAGCCGATGCGTGTGGCGCTGGATCAGGGCTCGCAGGCGATTATTGCTGCGCTGGCGGCGACACTGCAACGTGCCGAGCAACTGGGTGAAGTGCGGCTCAGCGCCAGCGCCGACATTACCGCAGAAACGCTGTATATGCTGTGGCTGGGCGCCAGCCTGCAGTGCAAAATCCGCCGTGACAGCGCGGCGCTGCGTTACGCCTGTGATGCTATCGAACGTATGCTGCCCACAGCCTGATTTTTAAAAAAGAAAGTTACTAGTCGACCGGTCTAATACAGGAGTCTTGCAATGACAAAGCTGTTTACCCCGCTGAAAGTAGGCGCGATCACCGTCCCAAACCGTATTTTTATGGCGCCATTGACCCGTCTGCGCAGCATTGAGCCGGGCGATATTCCGACACCGCTGATGGGTGAATACTACCGCCAGCGCGCCAGTTCAGGTCTGATTATTACCGAGGCCACGCAGATCTCCTTCCAGGCGAAAGGCTACGCCGGTGCGCCAGGCCTGCATACAGCTGAACAGATTGCCGCCTGGAAAACCATTAATGCGGGTATCCACGCCGAGAACGGTCACAGCTCAGTGCAGTTATGGCACACCGGCCGTATTTCCCATAACAGCCTGCAGCCAGGTCAGCTGCCCCCTGTTGCCCCTTCCGCCATCGCCGCTAATACGCGTACCTCGCTGCGTGATGAACAGGGCCGCACTATTCGCGAAGAGACTTCCACGCCACGCGCGCTGGAAAAAGCCGAAATCGCCCAGATTGTGCAGGATTTCCGCCAGGCAGCGACCAATGCCAAAGAAGCAGATTTCGATCTGCTGGAGCTGCACTCCGCCCACGGTTATCTGATTCATCAGTTCCTGTCCCCGGCGTCTAACCAGCGTACCGATGAGTATGGCGGCAACATTGAAAATCGCACCCGCTTCGCGCTGGAAGTGGTCGACGCGGCAATTGCAGGCTGGAGCGCAGACCGCATTGGTATCCGCATCTCCCCGCTGGGTCCGTTCAACGGTCTCGACAATGGCGACGACCAGGAAGAAGCGGCGCTGTACTATATTGCTGAGCTGGCGAAACGCAATCTCGCCTACCTGCATATCTCCGAGCCAGACTGGGCAGGCGGTAAGCCTTACAGCGAAGCGTTCCGTAAAGCGATTCGCGCCATCTACCCTGGCGTAATTGTCGGCGCAGGCGCTTATACCGCAGAGAAAGGCGAAGAGCTGATTAGCAAAGGCCTGATCGATGCTGTTGCCTTTGGCCGCGTCTATATCGCCAACCCGGATCTGGTCGCCCGTCTGCAGAAGAAAGCGCCGCTAAACGAACCAAAACCGGAAAGCTTCTACGGTGGTGGCGCAGAAGGTTATACCGACTACCCGACGCTGTAATTCTGCTGCCGCAGGTGGCTTTCTGCGGCAAAACATTAACATAGCGGTTAATCGTGGCTATACTGAGCGAATTAACCAGAGAGAGGACATTATGCGCTTACTTCATACCATGTTGCGCGTTGGCGACCTGCAACGTTCTATTGATTTCTACACCCGAGTGCTGGGTATGCGCGTACTGCGCCAGAGTGAAAACACCGAATACAAATATACTCTCGCCTTTGTCGGTTACACCGAAGAGAGCGAAGGCGCGGTGATCGAACTGACCTACAACTGGGGCACCGACAGCTACGATCTGGGCAACGCTTACGGCCACATCGCGCTGGGCGTGGATGACGTGGCGGCGACCTGCGACCGTATCCGTCACGCAGGCGGTAACGTGACGCGTGAAGCCGGTCCGGTTAAAGGCGGCACCACCGTGATCGCATTTGTGGAAGATCCCGATGGTTACAAAATCGAGCTGATCGAAAACAAACAGGCTGGCAACGGCCTCGGCAATTAATGCCACAGGGGTGTCCGCGCGACACCCCTTCCTGATCTCCCCTGCTGCAAGCCCTTCTGAAATTTGCCATAATACGCGCTGCTTTTTTTCGTCAACGAGAACCCGATGTCTGAACCGAAAGAACTGAATTCCCTGTGCGACCGCTTTCGCGGCTTTTATCCGGTAGTGATTGATGTGGAAACCGCCGGTTTTAACGCTAAAACTGACGCCCTGCTGGAAATTGCCGCTGTCACCTTAAAAATGGATGAAAACGGCTGGCTGGAAAAAGACCAGACCCTGCATTTTCACGTCGAGCCATTCGAAGGGTCAATTCTCGTGCCGGAAGCGCTGGCCTTTAACGGTATCGATCCGCACAACCCGCTGCGCGGCGCGGTCAGCGAACATGATGCGCTGCACGCGATTTTTAAACTGGTGCGCAAAGGGATCAAAGACACCAACTGCAACCGGGCGATTATGGTGGCGCACAACGCCACATTTGACCTGAATTTTATGAGCGCCGCGGCCGAACGCGCCGCGCTAAAGCGTAACCCATTCCATCCATTCGTCACCTTTGACACCGCTGCGCTAAGCGGGCTGGTGGTAGGACAAACCGTGCTGGCGAAAGCCTGTAAAGCGGCGGGAATTCCGTTCGACAGCACCCAGGCGCATTCTGCGCTGTATGATACCGAGCAAACGGCAGACCTGTTCTGTGAGCTGGTGAATCGCTGGAAACGTCTCGGTGGCTGGCCACTGGCGCCGCTGGCGGAAGAAAATGAGACAGATGACGGTGAAACGCTCTAAACCGCTGACAACGTCGCGCATGGGCAAAAACAACAAAGGGCGGAAATTTCCGCCCTTTTTTTATGCTGCATTTTGTCGCATTTATTCTGCGTCTTTATGCTTCGCCGCTGTCTCTTTAATCAGCGTCTGCAGCTCACCGCGCTGGAACATCTCCACCACGATATCACAGCCGCCAATCAGCTCACCTTCAACCCACAGCTGCGGGAAAGTCGGCCAGTTAGCGTATTTTGGCAATTCAGCACGGATATCCGGGTTCTGCAGAATATCTACATAAGCAAAACGCTCGCCACAGGCAGAAAGTGCCTGCACGGTCTGGGCTGAGAAGCCGCAGCTTGGCAGCTTAGGGGAACCTTTCATGTACAGCAGAATCGGGTTTTCTTCGATCTGGCGCTGAATTTTTTCAACAGTACTCATAGTGGCCTTCCTTTAATTCGTTACTTCGTGTCAGCTATTGTAGCGGTAGTGTGTCGCCTGTGAAAACGACATTTTGCACCGAGATAGCGCTGAAAGGCCCATTATGCCAAATCCCTCGAACAAAATAACAATTACTTCTCATTTCCATCGATTAATCCATTAATACCTGGCAATAATATTGGCGAGATAAGCAGCGGTTCTGGTTCATTTATGACACTGATAACATTAATAAACTGATTAATCCAAAAAGCGCTTACCTTTTGCGAAAAAGTTAGATTAGAATTGCCAGACCCTGCCGCGGGCAGCGACAGACAGAATTGAGGCCCTATTGTTAACCAGCGTTAAACACGCAATAACAGTGGGATGTGGGTATGCTCCTCTCAGAGGCGAATGAGAGCTTAATCTGAAACAACCATGCGTTTATTAATCACACTCTTTATGCTGGCCTTTGCCCAGCTGTTCTTTAATCTGGCGCACGCATCGCCACATACCCCTATGAATGCCAGTCAGCAAAAGGCTGAGAAGAAAAGCGCCAGTGCTGATGAGCGACGTAAAAAACGGCCGGTGAAAACCAGCGAAAAAAAATCCGCCAATAAAACCAGCAAACCGGAAAAGAAACCCCGCCAGACGACCGCTCAGACCACGAAACAGAAGAAAACCAGCGTCGCCGCCCTCTCCCTTAACAAAGCCAAAAACAAAGGCGAAGAAAAGAAACTGCTGGTTAAACGCTATGCGCCACAGCGCAAGCGTAAAGCGGCGGCGGAGAATGACGTCGCCAGCGTGGATAACGGCCCGTTAAAAATGAGCAAAGCGCACCGTGAGCGCTATCAGAAAGCGCGTGAAACCGCGATGAACAAACTGATGGGGCAGCTGGGCAAACCCTATTTATGGGGCGGCAACTCACCGCGTTCCGGTTTCGACTGCAGTGGCCTGGTGTGGTATGCCTACAAAGATCTGGTGAAAATTAAGATCCCGCGCACCGCCAACGAAATGTATCACCTGCGCGATGCCGCACAGATCAAACGCGAATCGCTGGAGAAAGGCGACCTTGTGTTCTTCCGCATCAATAACCGCGGCGCAGCGGATCATGTTGGCGTCTACCTCGGTAACGGCAAGTTTATTCAGTCACCGCGCACCGGCAAAGATATCCAGATTAGCGCCCTGAGCGAAGAGTACTGGCAGCGCCATTATGTCGGTGCACGTCGCGTGATGACGCCAAAAACCATTCGCTGAGTCTGTTGCGCAACTAAAAAAAACGCCTGATGCATGCATCAGGCGTTTTACTTTTCAGTATTAAATTACTGCAAAATCAGTTCATTACCGCGACAAAGCTGAATGCAATAATCATCAGCAGTGCGCCAACCGTGGTCATCAGCGATAACTTCAGATCAGTATCCATCTACGACTCCTTAAAAGACCCTACAAATAATACCTGTAACTATTTTCCCACAGTAGCGGGTAAAAATCTCGTGTTCTGCTCACAGCCTTGATAGAATTCCTTTTTTTCGTTGCGCAACAACTGCAACAGCGTGTGCCTTGCCGTGTCTCCTGACGTCAGTTTTCTTCCCGATGTCATTCAGCAGCAAACATACTGACCGCTCGCCCCTTAATACGAGCATAAAACGCAAACGTTTAACTTGATTTTAATCAAAGGGTTAACATAAACCCCGGAGTCCCAGTTTCATGGCAACAATTAAAGATGTGGCGAAGCGCGCCGGTGTCTCCACCACCACGGTTTCTCATGTCATCAATAAAACCCGCTTTGTCGCGGAAGAGACGCGCGAAGCGGTGTGGGCCGCCATTAAAGAGCTGCACTATTCGCCGAGCGCCGTGGCGCGCAGTCTGAAGGTCAACCACACCAAATCGATTGGTTTGCTGGCGACCTCCAGTGAAGCGCCCTACTTTGCGGAAATTATCGAGGCGGTGGAAAACCGCTGCTTTGCCAAAGGCTATACGCTGATCCTCGGCAACGCCCATAATGACCTGCAGAAGCAGCGCGCCTATCTGTCGATGATGGCGCAAAAACGAGTCGATGGGTTGCTGGTGATGTGCTCGGAATACCCGGATGATCTGCTGCAGATGCTGGAAGAGAACCGCAATATCCCGATGGTGGTGATGGACTGGGGCGAGTCACGTGGTGATTTTACCGATACTGTGCTGGATAACGCCTTTCAGGGCGGCTACATGGCAGGGCGTTATCTGATCGACCGCGGCCATCGTGATATCGGCGCGATCCCCGGTCAGCAGGAGCGCAACACCGGTGGTGGCCGTCATGCTGGTTTCGTGAAAGCGCTGAATGAAGCCAATATTCCGTTGCGTGAAGAGTGGATTGTACAGGGCGACTTTGAACCGGAATCCGGTTACCGGGCCATGCAGCAAATCCTGGCGCAAAAACAGCGCCCGACCGCCGTCTTCTGCGGCGGCGATATAATGGCGATGGGGGCGATTTGCGCCGCCGATGAGATGGGCCTGCGCGTTCCACAGGATATTTCGGTGATCGGTTATGACAATGTGCGCAACGCGCGTTATTTCACACCGGCGCTGACCACCATCCATCAGCCAAAAGAGCGGCTGGGACAAACCGCCTTCGATATGTTGCTGGATCGTATTACCAGTAAGCGCGAAGAGTCGCAGACCATCGAGGTGCATCCGTCGCTGATTGAGCGCCGTTCCGTTGCCGATGGCCCGTTCGTCGACTACCGTCGTTAATCTTCGCCACCGGCCAGACTGCTGGCCGGTGTTTGCGCTTCCCGCAACCACTCTTCATTCATCGTCTCAGCGCTGCCGAGGTACTCCAGCAGCCAGCTGAGCGCCGGTGAAGCACTCTGCTCCGCCCATGTCACACAGCAGTGACTGTCGGGAAATGCCGTCGTCAGCGTCAGTTCCGCGAGTTTACCCTGCGCAATCAGCGGCGCGGCGAGATGCCCCGGCGCCATGCCGACACACAGCCCCGCCAGCAGACACGCCATTGCGCTGCGCCAGTGCGGCGCCACCAGCCGGCGCTGGTTATCCAGCGTCCACGTATCGCGCCGCGGCAGATTACGCGAGGTATCTTCCAGCGCCAGCGCTGGCCACTGGCGAATCGTGTCATCGTCAATCACGCCGGAAAGCTGCGCCAGCGGATGCCCGGCCTGCACCACGCAGCGCCAGTTAAGCGCGCCCATATCACGAAAACCGAAGCGTCCCCCCACCGGAATCGCCTGTGTGGCGCCGATAGCCATATCGACACGGCCATCCACCAGTGCATCCCAGACGCCGTTGAACACCTCACAGGAGATATGCAGTTCCATATCGGGGAAATGACGGTAGAAATCCAGCACCAGCTGATTGGTGCGCTGCGGTTTAACGATGGCGTCAACCGCGATACTCAGCTGACCGCGCCAGCCATTCGCCACCTGCTGGCACTGGCGGCGGGTGGCAAGCATTTTTTTGATAACAGCGCGTCCCTGCGCAATAAAAACTTCACCCGCCGCCGTCAGCACCACATCACGGTGACGGCGTTCAAACAGCGGCACCGCCAGCCACTGTTCCAGCTGACGCACGGTATAGCTGACCGCTGACGGCACACGATGCAGCTCACTGGCCGCCGCACTAAAGCTGCCAGTGCGGGCGACAGCATCAACCACTTCAAGAGAATGTTCTGACCACATGTTCTGCTCACAAATTTTTTGCACGCAACTGGCAAATATTAACGTTTCACAACGCAGGTTGCACCCGCTTACACTCTGCGCGTTACTCTCACCTGCATAAAAAGAGCTTTTCCCTCATGAAATCAAAAGGATTTACAATCTACCTGGCATTGTTAAGCATGCTGGGTTTTCTCGCGACTGATATGTACCTGCCCGCCTTTGGCGCGATGCAACAGGATCTCGCGGCACAGCCCGGCGCCATCAGCGCCAGTCTCAGTCTGTTTCTCGGCGGTTTTGCCTGTGCGCAACTGTTCTGGGGACCACTTTCCGATCGTATTGGCCGTAAGCCGGTGCTGGTCATTGGCCTGACCCTGTTTGCCCTTGGCTGCGCCGGGATGATGGCGGTACATGACGCCACGCTGTTGCTGGTATTACGCTTCGTCCAGGCGGTGGGCGTCTGCGCCGCTGCCGTGAGCTGGCAGGCGCTGGTCGTCGATCGCTACAGCGGCGCGCAGGCGAACCGCGTGTTCGCCACCATTATGCCACTGGTGGCGCTCTCCCCTGCACTGGCGCCGCTGCTTGGCGCGTGGCTGCTGGAGCACTTTAACTGGCGGGCAATCTTTATCGCACTGCTGCTGATTGCTGTGGCGTTGTTGATCCCGACGCTGCGTCTGCCTGCGGCAACACGTAAAACGGTGGCCGCCTCATCGGTGAGTTTTCTGCAGTTGCTCAAGTCACGCAGTTATAGCGGTAACGTGCTGATCTATGCCGCCTGTTCCGCCAGCTTTTTCGCCTGGCTGACCGGCTCGCCGTTTATTCTCGCCGAACTGGGACTGTCTCCGGCGGATATTGGTCTGAGTTATCTGCCACAGACGCTGGCCTTTTTGGTCGGCGGCTTTGGTTGCCGTTCCCTGCTGCAACGGGTTGACGGTAAGACGCTGTTACCGTGGTTGCTGCTGGGTTACGCCATTAGTGTTGCTGCGCTGTTTGCGGTGGCGCTCTTTGACCAGGTGACGCTGACGGCGCTGCTGATCCCGTTCTGCGGTATGGCGATGGCTAATGGTGCGATTTATCCGATTGTGGTGGCCAATGCGTTGCTGCCCTTCCCTGACGCCACCGGCAAAGCGGCAGCGCTGCAAAACATGCTGCAGCTGGGGCTTTGCTTTGTCGCCAGCATGGCAGTATCGGCGCTGATTGCGCAGCCATTACTGAGCACCACCGCGATTATGCTGGCAACCATCGTTCTGGCAGTGTGTGGTTATGCACTACAATTAGCCGATAATGAGCAGGCAGAAAGCCACAGCCATGCCACTTCTCAGTCATGAAAATGACTTAATTAGCAGACTAACGATAATGTATTGAATATTGCCTTACGTGAGCATATACTCGTTTAAGGCAATAATTCATAACAAATAGTTAACATTCTTTTGCTCATATTCGACAGGGTTGTCGTGGTGTTTTCTGGCAAGGCATTGGCTGCACACCCCTGCAAATAATACTCCGGTTAATCAACCCGAGTGTTTTTCATTCAATTTCAATCCTCTGTGTGACGTCGGATATCAGGCGCACGGCTCAGTCCGTGAGTTCTCTTAACCTCCTGCGGAATCGGGCTAAGCTGATTCTCAGGTTTAAATCACGACAAGTGATGGAGAAGCTATGAGTTCATCGTGTATAGAAGAAGTGAACCTGAAAGAAAACCACTGGTTTCGCATCGTCCAGGAGCTGTTGCAGACAGCCGATATCGAAGTGAACGGTTCACGCCCCTGGGATATTCAGGTCAGTAACCCCGCGTTTTTTCGCCGTGTGCTGCAGGAAGGTTCTCTGGGGCTGGGTGAGAGTTATATGGATGGCTGGTGGCAATGCGAGCGGCTCGATATGTTTTTTCATCGGGTGCTTAAATATCAGCTGGACCAGCAAATCCCCCACCATTTCAGGGATACCCTGCGTGTCGTGGCCGCACGGCTGACCAATCTGCAGTCCAAAAGACGCGCCTGGATTGTCGGTAAAGAGCATTACGATCTGGGTAATGATCTGTTTTCGCTGATGCTCGACTCCCATATGCAATACTCCTGCGGTTACTGGAAAGAGGCCACCACGCTGGAAGAGGCACAGACCGCCAAGTTGCGCATGATTTGTGAGAAGTTGCAGTTACAGCCGGGGATGTCGTTGCTGGACATCGGTTGCGGCTGGGGCGGGCTGGCGGAGTTTGCCGCACGTCATTATGGCGTCAGCGTGTATGGCGTGACGATTTCCGCCGAACAGCAGAAGCTGGCGCAGCAGCGTTGTGCGGGGCTGGATGTCAGTATTGTGCTGCAGGATTATCGCGATCTGGAGCAGAAGTTTGACCGTGTTGTTTCTGTCGGCATGTTCGAACATGTCGGGCCGAAGAATTACGCTACGTATTTTGAGGTTGTGAATCGTAATCTTAAGCCGGAGGGTTTGTTTCTGTTGCATACCATTGGCGCGCTGAAGACCAATATGGCTGTCGATCCGTGGATCAATAAGTATATTTTCCCCAATGGCTGTCTGCCCTCTGCACGTCATATCTCTGATGCCAGTGAGCCGTGGTTTGTGATGGAAGACTGGCACAATTTTGGCGCGGATTATGACACGACGCTGATGGCGTGGCATCAGCGTTTTCTCGAGGGCTGGCCGCAACTGGCGCCGAACTATGGCGAGCGTTTTAAACGGATGTTTAGTTATTATCTGAATGCCTGTGCGGGGGCGTTTCGTGCGCGCGATATTCAATTATGGCAGGTGGTGTTTAGCCACGGTGTCGAGGGAGGATTGCGGGTTCCGCGTTGATGCTTTGGTGCCTGGATCGGGTCGCCTGACTGACCGCGATACTCGGGGCGACCGCGGCGCGGTCCTGCGCGGGCAAGCCGCTCCGGAGCCATCGCCGCGTTTCCCCTAAATCCTGGCTTTGTTGATGGTCTTTCAGAAGACATTACGTTGTTGCATTAAGAAGCTCTACTGCTGACTTACACCTAGCACGATGAACCTGGCAGCCACTCTTCAATTCAACGCACAGGGAATACGGTCAGCGGAGGAAAGCGTCCCGCGCCAGGGACGGCGCGGGCCGAGCGGCCATGGATGGCGAAAAGCGACTTTCCGTAGCTGACCGTGTTCCCTGCGCAGGCACAACACTAAAAGCAACGCCCCTGTACAGTGCCAAAATCAAACGCAATCCCCCGCCCAGGCTCAGCATCACCGCACTGGCCCTTACGTAGCCAGCCTGCACCGGCTAATCAATCCGCCTGCTCTTCTGCGGCGGCCGCGGCCGCCAGCAGTGCGGCTTCACGCTGCGCCAGCACGCGTTCTACAGTCTGTACGATGGCCTGGGTCTGCGGGTCGATCTCGATATTCACTTTGTGACCCAGTTTTTTGCTGCCCAGCGTCGTGCGCTCCAGTGTTTCCGGGATCAGATGGACACAGAATTTGCTTTTGGTGACATCACCCACGGTCAGGCTGATACCATCAATACCGATGTAGCCTTTATGCAGGATAAACTTCATCTGCTCACTATCGAGCGGCTTAAACCAGATTTCGCGGTTGTTTTCGGAGTTAATGATTTTGCAGATCTCTGCGGTGGTCATAATGTGACCCGACATTAAGTGACCGCCAATTTCGTCACTGAATTTCGCCGCGCGTTCAACGTTAATTTTGTCGCCAACCTGCAGTTCACCCAGGTTAGTGATACGCAGGGTCTCTTTGATTAGATCAAAGCTGACACGATCGCCATCCACCTCGGTGACCGTCAGGCAGCAGCCGTTGTGGGAGACCGATGCACCCAGCTCCAGCCCCGGCAGCAGCTCAGCGGGCAGTTTAATCACGTGGGTACGGAAATTGGTTTTTTCTTCAATCGACAGCACCTCTGCGGTGCCCTGCACAATACCGGTAAACATGTTTCTGGCCTCAATCTGTTTTTGCCAATATTAACACAACTGCAATCCAGCTCTGGTAAAACTCGTCAGCCAGCTGTGCGGTGAGCGACAACCTGCCCGGCCATTCAGCCGCTAACCGCTACTGGCGTCGCCGTCACAACAGCCACCGAGTGCTGCAGCAGTTGCCATAAACAGGGTGTTAATAAAATGCGATTATCGCCTCTGGTCATTGGCTTACTACGTTACGACAGTTACACTATGTGATTCAATCTTCTGATTTTCTTTCCGTCGTCCGCATGGGCGTCAATTTCGTTCATCTCAAAAAAACTGACAGGGTGTTGTGTGCAGAAGTATCTGACAGAAGCGAGGCAATTATTAGCTCTCGCGATCCCCGTGATCCTCGCGCAAGTCGCGCAAACCGCCATGGGCTTTGTCGATACCATTATGGCCGGTGCTGTAAGCGCCACGGATATGGCCGCCGTGGCGGTAGGCACGTCTATTTGGTTACCGACAATTCTTTTTGGTCATGGCCTGCTGCTGGCACTGACGCCCACCGTTGCGCAACTCAATGGTTCCGGTCGTCGCGATCGCATTGCCCATCAGGTGCGCCAGGCGTACTGGCTGGCGGGCATGGTGTCGCTGCTGGTGATGCTGGTGCTGTATAACGCTGGCTATATGATTCTGGCGATGAAAAATGTCGACCATAAAATGGCCGAGATCGCCGTTGGCTATCTGCACGCGCTGTTGTGGGGCGCACCGGGCTATCTGTTCTTCCAGGTGGCGCGCAACCAGTGTGAAGGTCTGTCGAAAACCAAACCGGGCATGGTGATGGGCTTTATCGGTTTGCTGGTGAATATTCCGGTGAACTGGGTGTTTATTTACGGTCATTTTGGCATGCCTGCCCTCGGCGGCGTCGGCTGTGGTGTCGCTACCGCCGCGGTGTACTGGGTAATGTTTGTCGCGATCAAAGTATGGACACGGCGCGCCAGTTCGCTGCGCGATATTCGTCTGGCGGGCCGTTTTGATGCGCCGGACTGGAAGGTGTTGTGGCGCTTAACCACGCTCGGCTTGCCGGTGGCGCTGGCGCTGTTTTTTGAAGTGACACTGTTTGCTGTTGTGGCGCTGATGGTATCACCACTCGGCATCGTTAAAGTGGCGGGTCACCAGATTGCACTCAACTTCAGTTCGCTGATGTTTGTCCTGCCATTATCGCTGGGAGTGGCAACCACCATCCGCGTCGGCTTCCGTCTCGGCCAGGGTTCGCCGGAAGCCGCGCGCGTCGCCGCCTGGACGGCGCAGGGGGTCGGCATTTTAATGGCAGCCCTTACCGCCACCTTTACCGTGATTTTCCGTGAGCAGATCGCCCTGTTGTATAACGACAACCCGGAAGTGGTGACACTGGCCTCACAGCTGATGCTACTGGCGGCGATTTATCAGTTCTCCGACTCGGTGCAGGTGATAGGCAGCGGCATTCTGCGCGGTTATAAAGATACCCGTTCCATCTTCTTTATTACCTTTATTGCTTACTGGGTTCTCGGACTGCCATCCGGCTATGTGCTGGCGCTCACCGACTGGGTGGTGCAGCCGCTCGGTCCGGCAGGCTTCTGGTGCGGCTTTATCATTGGTCTGACATCCGCGGCGGTGATGATGATCTGGCGCATGCGTCGGCTGCAGAAAATGCCGGATGAGGTGATTCTGACGCGGGCGGCGCGCTAGTATCAACTGACTGCGCGTTTAAAAAAACGACGGGTCGCACAGATGAGCAGCAGTCAGTAACAAAATCGACTATTTTCCCTTGCCAGCGGGGTACGCTGCCGTTAATATTCGTCCCCGCTGCAACGGCAGTTGTAGCAAATTGATTTATCCGAAGTATTTGGTAATGCGTCCGTAGCTCAGTTGGTTAGAGCACCACCTTGACATGGTGGGGGTCGGTGGTTCGAGTCCACTCGGACGCACCAAAATTTCGGCATCAGGCAGTACATAGTGCGTCCGTAGCTCAGTTGGTTAGAGCACCACCTTGACATGGTGGGGGTCGGTGGTTCGAGTCCACTCGGACGCACCAAAATTACTCTGGTTTTTAGCCGGGTAATGGAGGTTGCAGCAAGGGAACGAATCCCAATGAGCTGACATCAGTCAGAGATTTGGATAAGTACGCGCAGCTTACACGGCTACAGCCTCAGGCACGAAGGATAAAATGCGTCCGTAGCTCAGTTGGTTAGAGCACCACCTTGACATGGTGGGGGTCGGTGGTTCGAGTCCACTCGGACGCACCAAATTCTTCGCCTCAGTTTATTGCACTCTCTTCTCTTCACACTCAACTCCCCCTGTTCTCTTTCTGGCATTTGCACAAATTTTCGTCCCATTCTTTGTTGCGCAACATCACTTTTTTTAGAGATAAATCCTATATTGGTGATGGTTTATGATTGGTTTTCGTGAGCTTAGCGTCTATAATCCGCTGCGTTGTCTCACTTGAATGGTTTCAGCCAATTGATGTGTCCTGACCTACAACGAACGCAGTTTGCGCAACACCGCACGGCGGACCCGCTGAACCTTCCGCACAACCTTTCCTGCACGCTTTATATCTGTCTTCTATTCTTGTTCTGTACCGCAGTTTTGTTACCTGACACCCATTTCCTTTTCGCTGGTCAACATGCCGGTGAAATCAATCCTTTATCATCCATCACAACTTATAGATAACTTGCTCATGAAAAAGACCAAGATCGTATGTACTATCGGGCCTAAAACTGAATCGGAAGAAGTGCTGACCAGCCTGCTGGACGCTGGCATGAACGTTATGCGTCTGAACTTCTCCCACGGCGATTACGAAGAGCACGGCAAGCGTATTGCTAACCTGCGTAACGTCATCAGCAAAACCGGCAAGCAAGCTGCTATCCTGCTGGATACCAAAGGTCCGGAAATCCGTACCATCAAGCTGGAAGGCGGCGCTGACGTCTCGCTGAAAGCCGGCCAGACCTTTACCTTCACCACTGACCCAACTGTGGTGGGTAACAGCGAACGCGTTGCTGTCACCTACCCTGGCTTCACTTCCGATCTGCAGGTTGGCAACACCGTGCTGGTGGATGACGGTCTGATCGGTATGGAAGTGACGGCTGTCACCGCTGACAGCGTTGTTTGTAAGGTGCTGAACAATGGCGACCTCGGCGAAAACAAAGGCGTCAACCTGCCAGGCGTTTCTATTCAGCTGCCCGCGCTGGCGGAAAAAGACAAACGTGACCTGATCTTCGGTTGCGAGCAAGGCGTTGATTTCGTCGCGGCTTCCTTTATCCGTAAACGTTCCGACGTGGAAGAGATCCGTGAGCACCTGAAAGCGCACGGCGGTGAGCATATCCAAATCATCTCCAAGATTGAAAACCAGGAAGGCCTGAACAACTTCGACGAAATCCTCGAAGCGTCTGACGGCATCATGGTGGCGCGTGGCGATCTCGGTGTAGAGATTCCGGTAGAAGAAGTGATCTTCGCGCAGAAGATGATGATCAAGAAGTGTAATAAAGCACGCAAAGTGGTGATCACCGCCACCCAGATGCTCGATTCGATGATCAAAAACCCGCGCCCTACCCGTGCGGAAGCTGGTGACGTTGCCAACGCCATCCTCGACGGTACTGATGCCGTGATGCTGTCTGGTGAGAGCGCCAAGGGTAAATACCCGCTGGAGTCCGTCACCATTATGGCGACCATCTGTGAACGTACCGATCGCGTGATGAAGAGCCGTATCGAAGCGAAAAATGACAACCACAAAATGCGCATTACCGAAGCGGTATGCCGCGGTGCCGTGGAAACCGCTGAGAACCTGGAAGCGCCTCTGATCGTGGTAGCGACTGAAGGCGGCAAATCCGCGAAGTCTGTGCGTAAGTACTTCCCGAACGCCACCATCCTGGCGCTGACCACCAATGAGACTACGGCGCGTCAGCTGCTGCTGACCAAAGGCGTGATCACCCACGTGGTCAAAGAGATCGCGTCTACCGACGATTTCTACCGTCTGGGCAAAGAAGCGGCGCTGGAAAGCGGCTACGCGCTTAAAGGCGAAGTGGTGGTGATGGTGTCTGGTGCATTAGTGCCAAGCGGCACCACCAATACCTCATCCGTTCACGTTCTCTAATCACTTATTAGTTCATCAATTAAAAAAGCGCCGCAATGGCGCTTTTTTTTATCCTCGCGTAAACAACTTCTGCAAAAATTCCAATCGAAAATAACTATTCAATTACCAAAATAACAAAGATTAATCCGATTAAATCTGCCTGTTTTAACTTAGCTTTTTATTTCTTTTTCACCAGACAGATGCTTCTTTGAGCGAACGATCAAATTTAGGTGTGTTCTTATCAAAAAAATATTCTCATTAGAAAATAGTTTGTGTAATACTTGTAGCGCTACATGGAGATTAACTCAATCTAGAGGGTATTAATAATGAATCGTACTAAACTGGTACTGGGCGCGGTAATCCTGGGTTCAACTCTGCTGGCTGGTTGCTCAAGCAACGCTAAAATCGACCAGCTGTCTTCTGACGTTCAGACTCTGAACGCTAAAGTTGACCAACTGAGCAACGACGTGAACGCAATCCGTTCTGACGTTCAGGCTGCTAAAGACGACGCAGCTCGTGCTAACCAGCGTCTGGACAACCAGGCTCACGCTTACAAAAAATAAGCGCGTTCTGGTACTAAAAATGGCGCACATTGTGCGCCATTTTTTTTTGCCCTGCATTTGCCCGCCTTCCCTGCTGTTCTGTTTCACTCTCTCTGATGGCCCTCCATGGCCTCTCAACGCTACGGTGTCGCCGTTTCGCTTACCGCCTGTGAGATGGTAGCGGGCTGAGCAGAAGACGTCTCTGGTGCGCTCTGCTGCTGTATAACTGCAGGCAACGGCGTGGACTCATCGACCGGCTCACCACTGTTCACCAATACCGGCATACCCGAACGTCTCTCCAGCGCCTGTTCCACCAGCGGCGCATCATTCTGTTTGTTGTTGATAAACGCGCGCGCCGCCGCTGTCAGCGGCAGTTTCATGATCTGTGGATCATCCTGTTCGTTACGCGACAGCGGCTGATGCACTTCAATATAACGCTTGCCATCAGGCTCTGTTGCATACTTCACTGGCTGGTTGACGATCTGCACTCTGGTGCCTGCCGGCACGCTGTTAAACAGTGCCTCGATATCTTCCGGGCGCAGACGGATACAACCAGAGCTGACACGCATGCCGATGCCAAAATTCGCGTTGGTGCCGTGGATCAGATACTGCCCCTTACCGTGCGCCAGCCGCAGTGCAAACAGTCCCATCGGGTTATCCGGCCCGGCAGGCACGGTGCCAGGCAGGGTAATGCCCTCTTTGGCGTAGCGTTTGCGGATATTGGCGGTGGGGGTCCATGTTGGATTGGGGATTTTCTGGCTGATGCTGGTCACCATACTCGGCGTGGCGGCGCCCAGCTGACCAATACCGATAGGATAAACAATCACTTTGTTCTCGCCCTCAGGATAGTAGTAGAGGCGTAATTCGGCGATGTTAACCACAATGCCTTCACGTTTGGTATCCGGCAGCAGCATCTGACCGGGGATCACCAGTTGTGAACCCGCTTTCGGCAGCCAGGGATCGGTGCCCGGGTTGGCCTCCAGCATGCCCAGCATGCCGATTTTGTATTCTGCAGCGATAGTTTCCAGCGAACGGTTATCACCCGGGACGATATAGGTGCTGTTCTCGCCAATCAGGCGGCTGTTATCTGGCGGTAGCGGGTATTCTGTCGCACTGGCAGTTTGCATCCCGGTGAACAGAGTAAGAAAGAAAAATCCGGCAAGGGGTAAAACAGATTTCATGGTTCACTCTCTCGTTATCAACAGATTACACCCCGCCAGAATAAGCGACGGGGTGTCTAACGAGAAGTGTAGCTTAGCTAAGGGCTTGCGCCTTGTGACGAATGGAGCGGATCATCGCTTCCAGCCCCTGTGAACGGGACGGCGTCAGGTGCTGCGTCAGCGCCAGCTGTTCAAACCACGGACGCACATCGAACTCAACGATTTCGCGCGCGCTCAGGTCACGATAGAGGGAAAATACGACGGCAATCAGACCCTTAACAATTGCAGCATCACTGTCGCCCTGCAGCTGGATTTTACCGTCGCTGCCCTGCTCCATCACAATCCACACCTGGCTCTGACAGCCTGAAATGGTGTTTTCCGGCTGGTGTAATGAATCAGACAATTCTGGCAAAACGCCACCCAATTCAATAATGTACAGGTACTTCTCTTCCCAGTTAGCACAACGGTTAAAGTTGCGCACCAGTTTATCTTTATCTGGCAACGTCGCCATCAGTTCCTCCTGCGTCAGCAGGGAGCATCAGCCCCCTAACAGACGGTGAATACGTGTCAGACCGGCTGCGAGCCGATCAGCTTCCTCTTCGCTATTATACATGGCAAAAGAGGCGCGACACATCGCGGGAACCTGATAAAACTGCATCAGAGGCATAGCGCAGTGATGGCCGGTACGGATAGCGATACCGTAGTTATCGAGGAAACTGCCGACATCGTAGGCGTGATGCTTACCAAGGTTGAAGGCAATCACCCCGGCGCGCTGCTGGGGACCATAGATAATCAGGTCAGGAACCGACGCCAGTTTATCCAGCGCATAACGCATCAGCGTCTGTTCACGCTCACGGATGTTGTCCAGTCCCAGCGTCTCGATGTAGCTTAGCGCCGCACCGAGGGCGATAATGCCACCGGTATTTGGCGTACCGGCTTCAAAACGACCCGGCGCAGCGGCGAAAGTGGTGCCTGCTGGCAGACTGACGGTGGCGATCATCGAACCGCCCCCTTCCCACGGCGGCATCTCATCCAGCAACGCCTTGCGGCCATACAGGATGCCGACGCCGGTTGGACCGTACAGCTTGTGAGCCGAGAAGACGTAGAAATCGCAGCCGATATCCTGCACATCCACGGTGTCGTGCATCACTGCCTGCGCACCATCGACCAGCGTGACCAGTCCGGCGGCTTTCGCCTGCGCCACCAGCGCTTTTACCGGGTTAATTACGCCCAGCACGTTGGAAACGTGAGTCACCGCCAGTAAGCGGCTGCGGCTGTCAATCAGCGATGACAGCTGATCCACATCCAGTTCACCCGTCGGCTGCAGCGGCAGTACACGAATTTCCGCGCCGGTACGCTGCGCCACCATCTGCCACGGGACGATATTGGCGTGGTGTTCCATCTGGGTGATGATGATGTTATCGCCAGCACGCAGCTGGCTGATACCCCAGCTGTTAGCCACCAGATTGATGCCTTCGGTGGTGCCTTTAACGAAGACAATCTCTTCCGGCGATGCAGCATTAAGAAAACGCGCGGCCTGATTGCGCACGTTCTCCATATCGGTGGTCGCCTGTGCGCTCAGGCTATGAATGCCGCGGTGAACCGCGGCATAACCATGTCGATAAAAATCACTTTCGGCGTCAATGACCGCATTGGGTCGTTGCGCGCTGGCGGCACTGTCGAGATAGGCCAACGGCTGGCCGTTGACCTCACGCGCCAGAATCGGAAAATCCGCTCTGACGCGCGCGAGATCAAAACTCATTGGTTGCCTCCGGGAAACGCAATGCAATACGTTTCAGCACCACATCTTTCAGCGTTTCATCAGTAATCGCTTCGGTCAGCTCCGCCGCAAACGCATAGATAATCATGCGTTGCGCCGAGGCTTCATCAATACCACGTGAGCGCAGGTAGAACATCTGCTCATCGTCGATACGGCCAATGGTCGCGCCGTGACTGCATTTCACATCGTCAGCGTAGATTTCCAGCTGCGGCTTGGTATCCACTTCCGCCAGACGCCCCAGCAACAGGTTGTTGTTGGTCATCTGTCCGTCAGTTTTCAGCGCATGCTTCGCCACTTTGATCATGCCGTTAAACACGGCGCGAGCACGGTCACGCACGATGGTTTTGTGCATCTGACGGCTGATGCAGTGACCGACATTATGTTCCAGATAAGTACGGGTATCGGCCACGTCTTTATCGGTCGGCAGGATCAGGCTGTTAATCACCAGATCGCTGTTTTCACCGTTCAGCTGTGAGCTGGTGTTATGACGCGTCAGACCCGCGCCAAGCAGGAAGCTCTGACTGTTCACGCGCGCATCACGCTGCATCACAATATCGTTATGAGCAAAGTGATAGCTGCCGACATTCTCAAACGCCAGTTTGGTGTGCTTCAGCTGCGCATTGTTGCCCACGTCCATGGTCAGACGCGCGCCGGTAAAGTGCACGGCATCCGCCAGGCTGACGTAATGCTCGATGATTTCTGCTTCGGCGCCATCGGCAATTTGCACATGATGACGATAGTGCGAGGTGTTCATCTGCGCATCGCCACGGCCGCTGCTGATATGCAGCAGATACAGAGGGCGCGGCGCCACTTTGCCACGCGCCAGCTGCACGCTGGTCGCCTCTTCCGCCAGACTCTCGGTCAGATGCAGGAATACTTCAGGCTGGACCGGCGCGGCAAACTCACGGCGCGCGGCAGCCTGCGAGATCTGCACATCAAACAGGTCATGACGGCTGTCGCTCAGCTCTGCGTTGAATTTACCGTCGATAAACACCAGACGCACGGCATCCAGCGGCAGCGCCAGTTGCGCCAGCTGTTCTGCGCTGACCCCACCTGCTTCCGGCAACACAAAGTCTTCACCGAACAGGGTTTCCAGCGGAGTATATTTCCAGTTTTCCTGCTTGCGCGTCGGCAGACCTAAGCGCAGCAGCTGCTGCCAGTGTTGCTGTGCCTGCAGCGAACGGCTTTCGCCGCGCGATTCAAACAGGTGATGCCACTGTTGCAGCGCGTTATCACTCCTGGTCGGTAAGCCAGCCATAACCCTGCTCCTCCAGCTGTTTGACTAAGGTAAAGTCGCCGGATTTGACGATCTTGCCCTGATAAAGCACGTGCACGAAATCAGGCTTGATGTAGTCAAGGATACGCTGATAGTGAGTGACAATAATGAAAGAGCGCTTGCCATCGCGCAGCGCATTGACGCCGTTAGCAACGATTTTCAGCGCATCGATATCCAGACCGGAGTCGGTTTCGTCGAGGATGCACAGATCCGGCTCCAGCGCCGCCATCTGCAGGATATCATTACGTTTTTTCTCACCGCCGGAGAAGCCAACGTTCACTGAACGGGTCAGCAGGTCTTCCGGCATTTTCAGCAGTTCGATTTTATCTTCGATAAAATCCTGGAAATCGAAACGATCCAGCTCTTCCTGTTCGCGATATTTACGCACAGAGTTCACAGAAGTCTGCAGGAAGAACTGGTTGCTGACGCCCGGGATCTCAACCGGATACTGGAACGCCATAAAGATGCCTTCACCGGCGCGATCTTCCGGTGACAGTTCGAGCAGATCCTTGCCCTTGAAGCTGACTTCGCCACCAACGACTTCATACTCTTCGCGGCCCGCCAGGGTAGCGGACAGGGTACTTTTACCTGAGCCGTTTGGTCCCATAATGGCGTGAACTTCGCCCGGTTTTACTTCGAGATTCAGACCGCGCAAAATCGGCTTATCTTCGATACTTACCTGTAAATCTTTAATACTTAACATAGAATTTCCTTCGCATTGCTTCACAGCAACAATTCTTATCGCGGCGCGGGCGCTTAGCCCACGCTGTGTTCCAGACTGATAGCCAGCAGTTTTTGCGCTTCAACAGCGAATTCCAGCGGCAGCTCGGAGAAGACGTCTTTACAGAAACCGTTCACAATCATCGAGATGGCGTCATCTTCGCTGATGCCACGCTGCAGACAGTAGAACAGCTGATCTTCACCAATACGTGAGGTGGTCGCCTCATGCTCCAGCTGCGCGGTATTGTTGCGCACTTCCACGTACGGGAAAGTGTGCGCGCCGCACTCGGCGCCAATCAGCATCGAGTCACACTGGGTGAAGTTACGCGCGTTGGTCGCGGTCGGCATCACTTTCACCAGACCACGGTAGGTGTTCTGGCTTTTGCCCGCCGAAATCCCTTTCGAGATAATGGTGGACTTGGTGTTTTTGCCAATGTGGATCATCTTGGTGCCGGTATCCGCCTGCTGATGACCGCTGGTCAGCGCAACCGAGAAGAATTCGCCGATAGAGTTGTCACCACGCAGGATCACGCTCGGATATTTCCAGGTGATCGCCGAACCGGTTTCAGACTGCGTCCAGGACATTTTGCTGTTCTCGCCTTCGCACAGCGCACGCTTGGTGACGAAGTTGAGGATACCGCCTTCCGCTTCACCGCCGGAGAACCAGTTCTGCACGGTGGAGTATTTCACTTCAGCGTTTTTGTGGATGATCACTTCTACGACTGCGGCGTGCAGCTGGTAGGTATCACGCACTGGCGCGGAGCAGCCTTCGATGTAGCTGACGTAGCTGTCTTCGTCGGCAATCAGGATGGTACGCTCGAACTGACCGGTTTTTGCCGCGTTAATGCGGAAATAGGTAGACAGCTCCATCGGGCAGCGCACACCTTTCGGGATGTAAACGAAGGTACCGTCTGACGCTACCGCTGAGTTCAGCGCAGCAAAGAAGTTGTCGTTGGCAGGCACCACGGTACCGAGGTATTTCTTCACCAGCTCAGGATGTTCGTGGATAGCCTCGCCGAACGAACAGAAGATGATGCCCTCCTTCGCCAGCTTGTCACGGTAGGTGGTGGAAACGGATACGGAGTCAAAAATGGCGTCAACCGCCACTTCCTGGCCTTCGCGCACCGGTACGCCCAGTTGCTTAAACGCCTCTTCCACTTCCTGAGTCAGGTAATTCGGTTCTGCACCTGAGGCCTGCACCGCACCGGGCTCAGAGGCGCAGGTGTCGTCGCAGTTGCCGCAGGACGGCGCAGAGTAGTAGCTGTAATCCTGGTAATCCAGTGATTTATAGTTCGCTTTCAGCCAGTGTGGTTCTTCCATCTGCAGCCAGGCTTCATAGGCTTTCAGACGGAATTCCAGCATCCACTCAGGTTCGTTACGCTTGGCAGAAATCGCGCGCACGACCTCTTCGCTGAGGCCGTGCGCCATTTCGTCGGTTTGCAGGTTGGTAAAGAAGCCCTCTTTATAGTGCTGATGGCCGCCTTCCCAGATTTGTACATCGTCAGTTGCTTCAGTATTTCGGGACATAACAGTGGTTACTCTACGCCAAAGCTCTCGCCACAGCCGCAGGCGTGTTGAGCTTTCGGGTTATTAAATTTGAACACCTGATTCAGGCCTTCGCGAACGAAATCGACCTCGGTGCCGTCGATAAACGGCATGGCCTGTAGCGGCACATAGAGGCTGGCGCCATCGTGCGAGAAGCGCAGGTCGTCTTCCGCCGGCTCTTTGACCAGTTCCATCACATAACCAAAACCGGCGCAGCCAGATTGCTTCACACCCAGTTTCAGCCCTTTGACATCAGGATCGTCGGACGCCAGCGCAATAATTTGTTTTGCTGCGCTATCCGTCAGCGTTAGCCCCTTCCAGATAAAATCATCCGGTGAGAAGGAAGCAGGATTAGCAGATTGCATAAAAAGTACCTCGCGATGCGATAGCCCTTCCGGGCTAATATCCCTATGTTAGTGATAATGTCTATAGCTTCAACCTCTTGTTTTGCAGGGATATAGCCTGAAGGCGCTTTTTCATACCTGTTTATTAAGGATAGACCCTGTAAAGAGGTTTGCCTTGTGCGCCACCGCTGGCCCTGACACCGCTATAAACCGTTAAAAAACAACATAAAAATTGTTAACGAAAAGTGACAAGCAGTAAGAATACTCTTTTTTTTCATTTATTCCGCCTGACCTATCGTTAATACCAATTTTATTAACAGGCAGCATTTATCGATAAAATTGTCACTTGTTTATCCAGCCAATTCCGTTCATTATATTTTGATAATGATTATCATTACCGTTATTAGGTGATTGCATGAATGTCTCAATGAGCGCCTGGCTGCAATATAAAATTGATGAATACAAATTTTCCGTCCGCGACATCACTGTTGACTATTATATGGCGCAGGCCAAACTCAATCGCCCGGATTGCTCACTGGAACAACTGCGTAAATTTAGCGACACCTGTTTAGATATGGCTGAATTATGCCAGTTAAATGGCGATGACCAAAGTTATCTTCACGCTTTAGGCAAATTACATCACCGTTTAGTGAGCGAGATGGTCAATACGGAGCGCGATCGCCTGTTTCGTATGCAGGCGTGGCAGCTGGCGCGCCACTCGCTGACCCGCCTGTGCCACCAGCTGGCGCTGAGCGGCGAGTGGGATAAGGCAACAGAACTGCAGAGCAATTTCGTTAAACACGCTTCGTGGAATTTCTGAAAAGCGGCAGGCGCAATATCCACACCTGCCGCAGGGTTTATTTACTTAGCGAGTAACTCAGCGTAATTGGCTGATCGGGAAGTTGCGTAAAGTCCTTAATAATGGTGTGGTAATCCGCCGTCGGATCAATATCACTGAAAGCTGCCGGATAAATATCTTTCGCCAGAATTTCCATACCAATAATATTGTACGGATGGTTATAGAAGTGATGGTATACGCCATATACCCTGCCCGCTTTTACCGGAGCAATTTGCTGCAGACCATTACGCGCAATCAACTTATCAAATGCGGGTTTAACCTCGGCAGAGGTGACACTGTAACCAAATGGCAATACCGCCGGGTTAGGACGCTTTGAGCCACTCATAATATACACATCGGGTTGCATCGCGATGATTTTTTCCAGCGAGACAAAGCCAGCTCCGCCCGGCAGCAGACGCGAACCAATATTCTCCCCTCCCGCCGCTTCCACCAGCTTGCCCCAGCCGTTATGGCCATGGGTAAAGCAGCAATTTTCCGTATTACCGGCAATCGGTTCGATAAACACGCGTGCTTTAGCTGGCTGCTTACTGACGCGCTGTGTAATCATCTCAGCACGCTGGTGCCAGAAGTCGGTATATTGCTGCGCGCGTTGTTCCTGATTGAGGATCTTGCCCAGCAGCGTCACGCTCGGCGCGGTATTTTTTGCCGGATCGATCTCATAATCGACAAACACCACCGGGATGCCCAGACGATTCAGTGAGTCAATCACGCCGGTCTCTTTCAGCGCCGCTTTGGCACGCAGCTGGGCGATCATCAAATCCGGTTTTTTAGCTATTACGCTCTCAAGGTTCACTTCACCGTGGTCGTTAAAGCCCATATCGAGGATGTTCGCCGCCTGCGGCCAGGCTTTATTCAGCATCTGCCAGCTCTGCACATCCTGCTTTTTCGGCAGGTTGTTCCACGCCACCACGCGACGGAAGGGATTTTCGCGATCCAGCAGCGCCAGCGCGAAAATATCGCGGCCATCCTGCAGGATGACATGTTGTGGTTCGTGTTGGAGGGTAATGGACTGATTGTCCAGGTCAGTAATTTGCAGCGGATAGGTCGTTGCCAGAGCGCCGAAGGAAGTCAGCGCGACGCCAGCCAGTAATAACCCTTTAATTTTCACGTGTTTATCTCACCTTCGTTATAATGATAGTGAGAATTATTATTAGCAGGCAACGCAATGTAAACGCTTTATCGGTGAGTTAGTTCAACAGTTTGTAAACGAAATTAAAACAGCCGACACGGGCTTGATCACAGACAGTGCAGGCAACAGATGCCTGCACTGCCCTGGCGGTGGTTATCCCTGCGCCCGCATCACTGCGGTGGTCAGCCGCGACGTACAGCACAGCCGGTTCTGCTGGTCAAAAATCTCGATTTGCCAGACCTGATGACTGCGGCCAAGGTGCAGCGCGCGGCAGACACCGCGCACTTCGCCGTCGCGCGCTGAACGGATATGGCTGGCGTTAATCTCCAGCCCGACCACATAGTCATCACCGTGCGTGCAGAGATAACCGGCCATCGACCCCAGCGTTTCAGCCAGCACTGCCGAGGCGCCACCGTGCAGCAGACCAAACGGCTGGGTGGTGCGCGCGTCAACCGGCATCACCGCCTCAACGCTCTCATCATCCAGCGCAGTAAATTGAATACCGAGATGCCCGAGCATGCAGCCTGCGCTGCCCTGATTCAGTTGTTCCAGTGTTGCTTCACGTTGCCAGATAGCCATTTATACGATCTCCAGCAGAGCCTGTAACGGATGGCGCATGCCACTGCCCTCTATACGTTTTACCTGACTGCGGCACGAGTAGCCGGTCGCCAGACAGCGCTGGCGCGGCAACTTCTGCAGCGCCTGATGCCACGACAGCTCATAAATTCCCAGCGAATTATCGAGGTTTTTGCTCTCGTGACCGTAAGTGCCCGCCATACCGCAGCAGCCAACGCTGACATTCTCCAGTTTCGCCCCGAAGTGGGCAAAGATGCCCTGCCACTGCTTCGGCGTCGACGGCAGTGCCGTCACTTCCGTACAGTGACCAAACAGATACCAGGCTTCACCACTGGATGGCGGCGCGGCGCGGCGCTCCAGCGCATCCTGCAGCCACTCATGCACCAGCTGGACGTGGAAATCGCCGCGCGCCTCGCCCAGCACCTGGTTGTACTCATCGCGATAGCATAGCACCAGCGCCGGATCGACGCCCACCAGTGGCATACCCAGCTGCGCCACGCGATTCAGGAATTCCGCCGTTTTCTGCGCGGTGCGTGCAAAGCGCTGCAGGAAGCCTTTGATGTGTTGCGCCTTGCCGTTTGGTGAGAATGGCAGCACCACCGGCTGATAGCCCAGTTTCTCGATCAGCCGGACGAAATCGGCCACCAGCTGCGCTTCGTAGTAGCTGGTGAACGGGTCCTGCACCACCAGCACATGCTTCGCGCGCTGCTCCGCACTCAGTTGCTCGAGACTTTCCAGCGTATGCTGGCTGGCGCTGTGCCCGGCCAGTTGCTGTTTCAGCGTCGGCGCCGAAAGCAGCGGCAAATCCACCATGCCGATATGCTTTTTACTCAGCTCGCGCACCCACGGCTGCTTCAGGAAGAAGTTAAAGGTCTTCGGCGCACGCGCCATCAGCGGCGCGTAGCTTTCCACCGTGGCGACCAGATGATCGCTCAGCGGGCGCAGATAACGAGTGTGATACAGCTGCAGGAAGCGCGAACGGAAGCCCGGCACATCGATTTTGATTGGGCACTGGGTGGAGCAGGCTTTACACGCCAGGCAGCCTGACATCGCCTCTTTGACCTCGTGGGAGAAGTCATACTCGCCGCGTCTGGCGTACCAGCTGTTGCGCGTGCGCTGAATCAGACCACGCAGGCTGATGCTGTTTTGCGGCAGCTGTTTTTCCAGCAGCAGCGGGTCGACGCCTTTTTCCGCCAGCAGACGCAGCCATTCACGCGTCAGGGTCGCCCGCCCTTTAGGTGAATGGATACGGTTGCCGGTGATTTTCATCGACGGACACATCGGGCTGCGTGCATCAAAGTTAAAGCACAGGCCGTTGCCGTTACACTCCATCGCGCCGCGCCAGTCTGTGCGCACATTGACCGGGATCTGGCGATCCCAGGTGCCGCGTTTTACCGCATCCACTTTCATCATCGGGTCGTCAACGCCCAGCGGCGCACAGATTTTACCGGGGTTTAAGCGGTTCGCCGGATCAAATGCCGCCTTGATACGGCGCAGCTCGTTATACAGCGTCTCACCAAAGAATGCCGGGCTGTACTCGGCGCGGAAACCCTTGCCATGTTCTCCCCACAGCAGCCCGCCGTAGCGCGCCGTCAGAGCCACCACTTCATCGGAGATCTGCTTCATCAGCATCTCCTGCTGCGGATCGCACATGTCCAGCGCCGGACGCACATGCAGCACCCCGGCATCGACGTGACCAAACATGCCGTAACTGAGGTTATGGCTGTCGAGCAGCGCGCGGAATTCGACAATATAGTCCGCCAGATGCTGCGGCGGTACGGCGGTATCCTCGACAAACGGAATCGGCTTGGCGCGCCCTTTGGCGTTGCCGAGCAGGCCAACGGCTTTTTTACGCATCGCGTAGATACGTTCAATACCGTCAACGTCATTACACAGCTGCCAGCCAATCACGCCGCCTTCACCTGCCGCCATCAGCGCATCCAGGCGGATGCACAGCGTCTCGACCTGGTGGTCGATCAGCGCCTTATCATCACCGGCAAATTCGACAATATTCAGCCCGAGCATCTGTTTATCCGGCACATCGGTAATCAGTTCATTAACCGAATGCCAGACAATATCTTCACGCGCCAGATTCAGCACTTTCGAGTCGACGGTTTCCACCGACAGCGCCTGCGCTTCCACCAGAAATGGCGCATTACGCAGCGCAGAGTCGAAGGCATCATATTTGATATTTACCAGCCGGCGCGCTTTCGGCAACGGCGTGATGTCGAGACGCGCTTCGGCGATAAATGCCAGTGTCCCTTCGGCACCGCAGAGGATGCGCGTCAGGTCGACATGCTGCAGGTCGTCGCTGATCACATGGCGTAAATCATAACCGGTTAAAAAGCGGTTCAGTTTAGGGAATTTTTCGATAATGAGATCGCGCTGGTCACGGCAGCTGGCCAGCACAGTCTGGTAAATTTTACCTTCCGCCGAACTCTCCTGCGCCAGCTCCTCCGCCAGGCCGACCGGGATTTCACGCGTATCGATAATATCGCCGCCGAGCAATACCGCACGCAGCCCCAGCACGTGGTCGGAGGTTTTACCGTAGACCAGCGATCCCTGGCCTGAGGCATCGGTATTAATCATCCCGCCCAGGGTGGCGCGGTTACTGGTGGACAGTTCCGGCGAGAAGAAGTAGCCGTACGGCTTCAGGTAAGCATTGAGCTGATCTTTGATTACCCCGGCTTCCACCCGTACCCAGCCCTCTTCGGGATTGATTTCGAGAATACGCTTCATATGGCGCGACATATCCACCACAATGCCCTGGTTCAGCGACTGACCGTTGGTACCGGTACCGCCGCCGCGCGGGGTAAACATCAGGCTGGCGAAGCGCTGCTCTCCGGCAAGGCGGGCAATCAGCGCCACATCGGCAGTGGAACGCGGGAACAGGACGGCATCGGGTAACAGCTGATAGATACTGTTATCGGTAGACATGGTGAGGCGGTCGGCATAACTGGTGGCGGTATCGCCGGTAAAGCCTTGTTGCTCTAAAGTTTCCAAAAATGTCAGCACCAGCTGAACGAGACCAGGCGCCTGGGAAATCTGTGGGATCATTATCGGGTGACCAGGATGTTGTGCGAAACGTTTGCGTTTTTTTGTAGTTATTCGTTTTATCACATTTTTTTATGGCCTGCCGTTTTTTCAGGAAAGGTAAATGGCGTTTTTTTTAAGGCACTGTCGCAAACGTCATAAATGCATCATCATTAGCGGGTAGCCCTGCGGGCCAGGCTGATGAAAAGCAATCGTGAAGGAATGACCTGAGGTATCAATTTTCGTATGAAAAACCTGCAACGTGGTACGGATTTACCGCAAATGCTGTTCTCGCTGATGTTCATCACCATTATGATCGTCGCGTGTTTTTGGGTGGTTCAGCCGTTTATTCTCGGTTTCGCCTGGGCAAGTATGGTGGTGATCGCCACATGGCCGTTAATGCTGAAACTGCAGGGCTGGTTGTGGGGACGGCGCGGACTGGCAGTCGCCGCCATGACGCTGCTGCTGATCCTGCTGTTTATTATTCCGATAGCCTTGCTGGTTAACAGCCTGATCGATAACAGCGCGCCGGTGATTGCCTGGGCGACGTCTGGTCACATTCAGCTGCCGCAACTGCAGTGGCTGAATGATATTCCGATGGTGGGCCAGCGGTTGTACCGCAGTTATCACAAACTGGTGGCGGGCGGTGGCGCGGCGCTGATGACCACGGTTCAGCCCTATATTGGGCGCACCACCGGCTTCTTTGTCGCCCAGGCCGGGCATTTTGGTCGCTTTATGATGCACCTCGGTCTGATGCTGCTGTTCAGCATGCTGCTCTACTGGCGCGGCGAGCAGGTCGGTAACGGCATCCGCCATTTTGCTTACCGGCTGGCGGCGCGGCGTGGCGATGCCGCGGTATTGCTGGCAGGTCAGGCGGTGCGCGCCGTGGCGCTGGGTGTCGTGGTGACGGCGCTGGTGCAGGCGGTGCTGGGCGGTCTGGGGCTGGCTATTGCCGGTATCCCTTACGCCACCCTGCTGACCGTGCTGCTGCTGCTGTGCTGTCTGGTGCAGCTGGGGCCGTTGCCGGTGCTGGTACCGGCGATTATCTGGCTCTACTGGAGTGGCGATACCACCTGGGGTACCGTGCTGCTGGTGTGGAGCTGTGTGGTCGGCACGCTGGATAATGTGCTGCGTCCGGTGCTGATCCGTATGGGCGCCGATTTGCCGATGATTCTGATCCTGTCCGGCGTGATCGGCGGACTGTTTGCCTTTGGCATGATTGGCCTGTTTATCGGCCCGGTAGTGCTGGCGGTCTCCTACAGGCTGGTGTCAGTGTGGATGCATGAAGCGCCGCCACCTGATGAAGCACCGGAAGATGTGGTGGAAGAGCTGGCGGAGATTGAGCGGGAACACGCTGAACACACTGACCACGATAAATCCCCGCGCTAACCCTGCGTCAGGCGGCCGGACTCTCTGGCCGCTGAAAAATTTACATGTCACTTCTGCAAAAAATCAGATTAATCTTCCTTACCTGTTTACGCCTTTTTTTACTGATTTGCGGTGATTTTTTACCCAATGGATTATTTTTCACACAGTTTTATCATTCCGTTTACGTCGGCGCTGTCACAAAGGATTATCGCCTTTAAACTAATAAGAGGATTCTTAATGACGCCTGGCGCGCTGACGCATAACATAAAACCCATGTTCAGATTTCAACTCTCTGATTTCTAAACAACCTTTTCCCCTGAGTGAAGTAAACGAATTGCTGTGTGTAGTCTTTGCCCATCCCATGCGATGGGCTTTTTTTTTGCTCTTTTCTCCAGGCTAATCAGTGGTCAATTGTTAATCGACGGCTAATTTTCTCCCTGTCAGGCAATACATCTGCATTACCCTAAAAGCTAAATCGTTTGCTAACCCTGCCGGTTCCTGTCAGCTCAAATGCAAAAAGGGAGCCAGCTGGCTCCCTTTGCTTATCTCAGGCATCGCGCCTTATTTAATCTCAGCGAGATTCAGCCACGTCTGCACTACGGTATCCGGGTTCAGCGACAGGCTGTCGATACCTTCGGCCATCAGCCACGCGGCGAAGTCTTCGTGATCCGAAGGCCCCTGTCCACAGATACCAACATATTTGCCCTGCTGCTTCGCCGCACGAATCGCCATCGACAGCAGCGCTTTCACCGCCTCGTTACGCTCATCGAACAGCTCAGAGACCACGCCGGAATCACGATCCAGACCCAGCGCCAGCTGCGTCATATCGTTGGAACCAATAGAGAAGCCATCGAAGTACTGCAGGAACTGTTCAGCCAGCAGCGCGTTAGACGGGATCTCGCACATCATAATCAGCTTGAGGCCGTTTTCACCGCGTTTCAGCCCCTGGCGCTCCAGTTCTTCCACTACCGCTTTCGCCTGCGCCACGGTACGCACGAATGGCACCATGATTTCAACGTTGGTCAGTCCCATCTCGTTACGCACGCGTTTCACCGCCGCGCACTCCAGCGCGAAGCAGTCGCGGAAGCTGTCAGCGACATAACGTCCGGCGCCACGGAAGCCCAGCATCGGGTTTTCTTCCTCTGGCTCGTAACGCTCGCCGCCCACCAGGTTGGCATACTCATTTGACTTAAAGTCAGACAGACGCACAATCACCCGTTTTGGTGCAAACGCCGCGCCGAGGGTAGCGATGCCTTCGGTCAAACGTGCGATATAGAACTCAACCGGATCGTCGAAGCCTTTCATCAGTTCGCGGATCTGCTGTTGCAGCTGCGGGGTTTGCTGGTCAAATTCCAGCAGCGCCTTCGGATGCACGCCAATCATGCGGTTGATAATAAACTCCAGACGCGCCAGCCCCACGCCCTCGTTCGGCAGGCAGGCGAAGTCAAAGGCGCGATCCGGGTTGCCGACGTTCATCATAATCTTCAGCGGCAGCGCGGGCATCTCGTCGACCTGTGAGCTGCTGATATCGAAGTCCAGCAGATCGTCATACACATAGCCGGTATCGCCTTCAGCGCAAGAGACTGTGACTTTATGGCCATCCTTCAGCCGTTCCGTCGCGTCGCCGCAACCGACCACCGCCGGAATACCCAGCTCACGGGCGATAATCGCCGCATGGCAGGTACGGCCGCCGCGGTTGGTGACAATCGCCGCCGCTTTTTTCATGATCGGTTCCCAGTCCGGGTCGGTCATGTCAGTGACCAGCACATCGCCTTTCTGGATACGGTTCATCTCGCTGATATCGTGAATCACTTTCACTTCACCCGCGCCGATGCGGTGACCGATAGCGCGACCTTCCACCACCACTTCACCTTTACCCTGCAGCGAATAGCGTTCCATCACCTGGCCGTTGGAGCGCACAGTTTCCGGACGCGCCTGCACGATAAACAGCTTGCCGGTGTGGCCATCTTTCGCCCACTCGATATCCATTGGACGCTGGTAGTGCTTCTCAATCTGCACCGCCTGACGCGCCAGCGCCTGCACTTCGTCGTCGCTCAGGCAGAAGCGATCGCGCGCCTCCTGCGGCACATCTTCGATGCGCACCTGCTCGCCATGCGCCTGTGAGTCGGCGTAGACCATACGCAGTTTCTTCGAGCCCATATTACGGCGCACAATTGCCGGACGATCCGCCGCCAGCGTCGGTTTATGCACATAGAACTCATCCGGGTTAACCGCGCCCTGCACCACCATTTCACCCAGCCCCAGCGCCGCAGTGATAAACACCACCTGGTCAAAGCCGGATTCGGTATCAATGGTAAACATTACGCCAGATGACGCCAGATCAGAGCGCACCATGCGCTGTACCCCGGCGGAAAGCGCCACGCCGCGATGGTCATACCCCTGATGCACACGATAGGAAATCGCACGATCGTTAAACAGCGACGCATAGACATGCTTCACTGCCACCATCACCGCGTCGATACCCTGCACATTAAGGAAGGTTTCCTGCTGACCGGCGAATGAAGCATCCGGCATATCTTCCGCCGTAGCGGACGATCGCACAGCAAATGACGCTTCTGCGTCATCTGCGGAAAGCTGTTGATACGCGCCGAGTATCGCCTGCTCCAGTTCTGGCTGGAATGGCGTATCAACAATCCATTGACGGATCTGTTTGCCAGCCTGCGCCAGCTGATCAACATCATCAATATTGGTCTGATCCAGCAGCTCATAAATGCGCTGGTTGAGGCCGCTTTGGTCGAGGAATTGGTTAAATGCGTCGGCAGTGGTGGCAAAGCCATTTGGCACTGACACTCCCAGTGAAGACAGGTTGGTGATCATTTCACCCAGAGAGGCATTTTTGCCCCCCACCCGGTCAACATCATTCATACCGAGCTGGTTATACCAGAGTACGAGCGGCACTTCGCCTTTATTGGACATTGAAGCTATCCTTTATCAGATTTAAATGAGAGGCAAAAAGCATTTAAACGTGTTTTACAACACATCTCAGCCTGGCACATTCATTTAGCAAAGCGAAAGTGGTGAATCGTTCAAGCAAGGAAAAAAGCTGATTTTAAGAAAACTACCCGTTTATTTATTTTGTTGCGCAACGGAATAAAAATCCGCTTAACACTTAAAAATCATTGCCCTACAGTAAAAGGCTGTTGCCGGATGACTATTTTATTTGCGCAACAAAAACGCCTAAAAAATAACAGTTTTGCCGCTAAAAAAGCATTAAACTCAACAAATAAAAGCGAAACGTCATTTCATTTATTCATTATCCCTACACTCAGTTTAATCCGATAAAAATGAACAGTCCATTTTTATAAATTTTGAATTATTTATTTTATTGGTGCCGTTGTGATTAATTATTCGCTACTATCAACGGCAGAGAGTCGCAAAAAAAACGAGGAGAAAAAATGGAGATCGCGGGCGAACGTACAGTTTTTTATATCTCTGACGGCACCGCCATCACGGCCGAGGTGTTGGGCCACGCGGTGATGTCGCAATTTCCGGTGGGCGTCACCAGCGTCACTCTGCCGTTCGTCGAGAACGAGCAGCGCGCACAGGCGGTAAAAGGCCAGATCAACGCCATTTACCAGCAAAGCGGTATCCGGCCGCTGGTGTTTTATTCCATCGTGACGCCTGAAGTACGCGAAATCATTCTGCAAAGCGACGGCTTTTGCCAGGATATCGTGCAGGCGCTGGTGGCGCCGCTGCAGCAGGAACTCGGCATCTCTCCCGCGCCCGTCGCGCATCGTGCCCACGGCCTGAATGCCAGTAACCTGGGCAAATATGATGCGCGTATCGCCGCGATTGATTACGCCCTCGCCCACGACGACGGCATCTCGCTGCGCGGTCTGGAAGATGCGCAGGTGATCCTGGTGGGCGTGTCGCGCTGCGGTAAAACGCCCACCAGCCTCTACCTGGCAATGCAGTTTGGCGTGCGCGCCGCTAACTATCCGTTTATCGCCGACGATATGGATAACCTTAAACTGCCGCCCGCCCTGAAAGCGCATCAGCACAAATTATTTGGCCTGACGATCGATCCTGAACGCCTGGCGGCGATTCGCCAGGAGCGCGCGGAGAACACCCGTTACGCCTCGATGCGCCAGTGCCGGCTGGAAGTAGGTGAAGTCGAAGCGCTGTTTCGCACCCATCAAATCCGCTACCTGAACAGTACCAATTACTCCGTTGAGGAAATCGCCACCAAAATCCTCGATATCATGGGCCTGAACCGTCATATGTATTAATCACGCTTCAGCAGATAAGTGAGATTTTCGCTGGTAATGCTGGCAAGCAGCCCTGCGTAGTTACCGCTATCAGCCAGCGCCCGTTTAAGCACGTCCTCAGCCGCCTGCAGGTATTCAGGGGTTTCCCCCTGATAGCGCTCACGCGCCAGCACCAGCTTTTCCACAGTCCTTTTACCCCAGGGGACAGACTGCGCCATCCACGCCCCTAACACTTTACGGTACTCCTGCAGCCGCTGCCTGAGCAATGGAAAATCGACACGGGTTTTTTCCATATCGGTGCCCGCCTTCATCAGCAGTTCCAGTTCGCAGCGAATAATGCGCTCGGCACGTTCCTCCTCGTTCAGTCGGGCAAATTCCCCTTCCCGCTGCTGCAGCCCCGCCAGCATCTGCCAGTCGTCGCTGTCATAAAACGCCTGCAGCATATGTCCGTTGCTGAGCCGCCTGATCAAACCCGCGCGTACTTCTGCCGGCAGATTCAGCAGACGCTCTGTGATCACCGAAGCATGTTCCAGCAGCTGACTGTGCAGTTGCTGCAGTGTTTCGATCTGCAGTTCACCAGGCCGCGCGGGGGTTAACGTTTTGGGTAACTTGGGATTACCACGGCTGAGACGATTTTGTTGCGTGATCAGCGCCGCCAGCGCCATCAGTCCAGAGAGGCCAACCAGTGCCATCAGATCGCCATCATAATCGGCCCCCAGCCGCGCCATAGAAGGGCCGTCACTTGACGCATCCAGGGGCGCAGGGATACTGGCATTCGGCACCCCCACCAGCTCCTTCATGGTCTGAATGCACACCAGCATGCCGCTAATGACCCGCAACTCAGTGTTCTGCGGATTCTGCCGCTGATTGCGGATGGCGAGGGAGGCGAAGGCTGAACTGACTTTCTGCTCTTTGGTCGAGACAACGAGTTCGTTTTTACCGACGCCCGCCGGCCACGCTTCTTTGGGAACCACGATCATGATGCCTTTCAGACCCAGTAATTCCGGCGGCAAGTTGGGGTTTACGGACTCACTGAACCCCGTCAGGGAATATTGAATAGCACGCGCAGCGTGCAGGCTTGCGCTAAAATCGATAGCGTCTGACGCGATGTTCAGCAGGCCACGCGTATCATAAGGTGCGTGCCCCATGATTGCCCCATCCCTTAGGATGTGCCGCCAGTCAGCATTATCGGGGATCACCAGTTTTCTGCCGGCAACCGGCACCGCTGTAAGATGGTACAAATCCGGCCCGGCAATGCGCGCCGCTTTAGCCAGCGTAGCGACGGAGGGAATATCGCTGCGCTGCGCCAGCGGTGGCCCTATCTTGCTGATGGCATGAGCATGAAACTCCTTTGCAATCTGTTTACTCTGTTCAGCAGTGGCCGTGTAATACTGCAGCGCCTGCGCCGGTATGCTGCCCTCCGCAGGAACAGGCCCACGGGAGGCGGCATTCAGCGCCGCGAAACGCTCTTCACCCAGCCACTGACGCGCCAGATCTTCATGAATAAAACCGCAACCATCGCCCACCTGCAGCTGCGCCCAGTCGCCAGACAGGGGAAAATCCTGTGGCCGGGTTTCAGGCACCAGCCTGACGTGAAAACTCCCGCTCATCGTCGGCACCTGCGGGGCTGACTGAATTTCATCACCAGATGTCCCGGCCAGCAGCATACGTTGCCCGTACACGCCCGACTCGACTGAGGTAAACAGCCACTTCCTGAGGGTCTCGCCCATTTCTACCGGCACGCCCCATAGCCAGGCGGCCTGACCAGGAGTACGTCTGTTGGCGCTGCCACGCAGCACATCGGTACGATAGAATTGTCTTTTTCCCTGCGGCTCGTCGCCGGGCAGGCTGACAAACACCGGCAGATCCTCTGCCTGCATATGTTCTTCAACCTGAACCAGTATCAGCGGATGCGACATGTTCTGGCGAAATAGCTGTTTATAGAAGGAATTTGCCAGCACCCGCTCCTGCGGCTGACCGGCTTCATTGAGCAACGGCTTGCCACGGGCATTGACCTTGATAATGCGTAATTCGTCTTTGCTGGTGACAGCGTGCGGCGTCCCGCTGAGTCGCGCACAGGCTTCCCGCATCACACGTTCGCCATACTCATCACTCCACGGGGTAAATTCAGGCTGTGGCCACTGATCCGGCGGCAGATAGCGCTGGAACAGTGACATCTCGCGCAGGCTAACCGCAAACTCGTCGGGGACCTGACGCCGTCTGACCGCATGAAGCAGCATTGGCACCGCACATTCCTGCATAATCTTATTCAGGTGCGCCAGCGCCTCACTTTTCACCCGCCCTTTTCTTCCTCTGCTTAGCAGATCGCGCACGTTGTCCAGTTCCACACAGATCTGGTGCAACTCAATGGCGAGGTGTCGCTGGCGGAAATCCTGCCACGGCAGCGCTCTGGCCTGGTCAATAACCTGATCCAGCAACAGGCTGACCTGGATGCCTGGCTGACTACGCCATTCGCCATAAAGGCGGCAACTGGCGCTGAGCAGCGCCGCACGGTGTCCCGGACTCACCACTTGTCCGGGCAACAGATTCAGCAGTTGCTGGCACTGCCGCCAGCTCGTGGAAACATCGACCCAACCCGCGCTCATCATTTGCTGTAACTGCACCAGCAGGCCGACGGGTTTTGCCGCTGCGCTGCCCTTCTTCACCAGCTTCAGTTGTTCGTCGATGCGCCGGGAGAGCTGCAACCCTTTTTCGCGCAGCAATTCATCACTCACCAGTTGCGGGAACTGTTGATGCAGCTGCGTGACGGAACGGAAGAAATAGTGCATGTTCAGGCCAAATGACTGATCCAGCGCTCCCGCAACGCCCAGATGCAACAGTGTCGCGACGATTCGCTTCAGCATGGGGGCGTCCGGTGCTACCACCCCCTGTTCCGTCAGGGTTAGCACCACATTCAGCGTATTGGAGAGATTCTGCGCCACGGCGTGGCTGAATCCGGGGGCAAGCACCTGCTCCAGTAAACGGCGGGCTGCCTGACGCAGAGTGTTATTCTGTGGCGACAATACCCGGTACTCGAGCAGCGCCCGTAAGTCGTTGAGTGAATTGGCGACGCCCTGTGCCGTTGCGCCAGCGAAATGGCCGGATAACGTGAGCTGCAATAGCTTTTCAGCGACCTGCCGCACCAGTACGCTGCCGGAGGGGATAATCTGATAATCCAGCGTGGTTTTTAGTCCGTTAAAGGCATTGGCGATAGCCTGTGTTCCTTCCTGCGCAAACTCACCGTGGTGGAACGCCATATCCCGTACCAGCACCAGCAGCTGACTGGTCGCCGCCCCGAGCTGTTCGTCACCCGAGCGCAGTACCCCGTATTCCAGCACGGCTTTGACACCATTCAGGGTATTGGTCACCCCCTGGCCATCACCAGCGCCGAAGCCAGGCAGGGTAACCTGCGTCAGCAAGCGGCGTACCGCCTGTTGCAGCAACGGGTTATCAGGCTGCAAGACGCTGGCATCCAGCAGCGCTTTCAGCCCATTAAAGGTGTTAGCGATAGTCTGTGAATCTTCCCCCGTGAAGTCGTAGTGCGCCGTCTGTGCCAGTAACGCACTGGCGGTGCGCTGCAGCTGCTCGTTCTGCGGTGAGAGCACCTGATGATCGAGTACCGCTTTCAGACCATTATGCAGATGCGCAATATTGCGCCCATCTGCCTGACTGAATAACGGCGAGGCCACCATCGCCAGCAGTGTATTTAGCGTCGCGCGCAATTGCTGTTCCGCAGGCGGCACGACGTGATAATCGAGTAATGCCTTGATTCCGCTGATCACATTGGCAATATTAAGGGCAATAATACCGTCGCGCGGTATATCTTCGCGTTTGTTCGCCCGCCGCTGTGCCGTTGCCGGATTGTGGATCAGCGACTGCCGGAACGCTGGCGAGTCAACCAGTTGCAACAGCTTCCGAGCCCCCTGCTGCAGCGGCGGGTTATCCGGCGCTAACACCTGACGTTCGAGTACCATTTTTAGGCCGGTAAAACCGTTAGCGATGCGCTGCGCATCTGCCCGGGCAAAATTATCCGCCGCGACCAGCTTCATCAGCACGTTCGCTGCCTGTTGTACCTGCGGGCTATCATGCGGCAGTATGCGATACGCCAGTATTGTCTTCAGCCCCATAAGTGCATTGGCAATATTCTGGGCGATAGCCTGGTTAAACTGGGGGGATGTCATCAGTGACAGCAGCCGCTCCGCGGCTTTCCCGGCCAGCGCGTCTGTCGGGGGCAACACATAATCATCAAGCAGCGATCTGAGACCGTTCATCACATTAGCAACCGACTGCGCCGTGGCCTTGTCGAAGATCGCGGTATGGGTTAATTGCAGCAAGTGCGTCGCTGCCCGTTGCAGCCGTTTATCTTCGGCAGCTAGCACCCGATGTTCCAGCATGGATTTCAGCCCGTTCATGGCGTTGGCGACAGGTTGTGCATCGTGCGGCCTGAAGCGCGGCGAAACAATCTGCGCCAGTAACTGACATGCCAGTGGCGCTATCTGTTTATCCGCAGCCGACAGTAAGCCAAAATCCAGCACCGCCTTGAGTCCGTTGAGTGTGTTGGCGATCTCCTGCGCTTCAGCCTGCCCGAAGTCATCTCCCATGGCCAGCGCCAGCAGTCTTTCGGCGACAGATTGCAGCAGATCACCTTCTGTGGGCAACACACGGTGATCGAGAATCGCCTTGAGTCCGCTCAGTGCATTGGCGACATTTTGCGGCCGTGCACTATTGAAACGCTTGTAGTGCACCATCGCCAGTAACTGCCGGGTCGCCATCCTGACATGATGACTGTCGGCAGGCAGCACGCGATAATCCATAATCGCTTTCAGGCCGGAAAAGCCATTGGCAATGTTTTGCGCGTCGGCCTGTGCGAACGGTTCCGATGCCATCTTCTCCAGCAGTGTCTCCGCGGCCTGACGCATTTGCTGATCGACCGGCGGCAATACATGGTGATCGAGCAGTGCTTTAACGCCATTCAGTGTATTCGCAACCTGCTGGGCAAAAGCGGTAATCCTCTCCTGCTGCGCCATATCCCCCTTTGCTGAAGACGGCGTGGCGATGAGCATTAGTAACCGACTGGCCGCCAGCCCCACCTGCGGGTGGTCAGGCGGCAATAGCCGATGATCGAGCACTGCCTTCAGGCCGTTAAAGGCGTTGGCGTTCTCCACCTCATCCGCCTGCGCAAACTCAGATGAGCAGAGGCGCGCCAGCAGCCTGCTGGCCGCCTGCTGCAGCTCCGGGTCATGCGCCTGCAGCACCTGATAATCCAGCATCGTTTTCAAACCGTTCAGCACATTGGCGATGTTTTGCGCCTGCGGGTCGCTAAAATAACGTGATGCCGCCCGGGCGATAAGCCAGCCAGCGGCTGCGCGTATCGTCTGATCACTGGCGGGAAACACCGCATTCGCCACCCCTTCTTTCAGGCCGTTAAGACAAACGGCAATCATCCGGGCGTTGTTTCTTTCCGCGGGACATGCAGCCATGGCCTCCAGCGCGGCAGAGTAAGCCTCACGCAGGGTGACTGTCGCTTGCGTGCTCAACTGGGCGAAACCCACTTTCGCCAGTGCCCGCAGCCCGCTGAAAATGGCGGAGATAGTAAATGCTGGCGCTTCGCTGCGCAGCGCCCTTGTGCCCATACTGGCCATCACCAGTGTCACGTTATGACCAAATCCCTCAACCATTTCCTGCGGCAGTGCACCCTGAACCGCAGGCTCCCCGGGGTGTGAAATGACATCATTCAGATCTCCACGGGTTTGTCCCAGCGCCTGGTTGAGCTTTCCCATCTCCCTGTTGAGCTGACGCAGGTTCATCTTCTCTGTGCAGATCTGAATGTTTTTCCAGTAGCGCGCCAGCTCCCGGTACTGGTCGCGGCTTTCCTGGGTCGTTGTGACGCTGTCATCGTTTGTCCGGGCAGGCAAAGTAAGTTGCCATGCAACCGCGCCCGTCCCCCTGCCTGTCCCCCGATTGCGGAACTGGCCTCTGCCTCTTCCACGACCACGCGGAGTGGTGTGCTGCTGCACCGGACTATCTGTTTGTGGTTGCGTGGTTCGCCCGCAACGCGTGGCACGCTGCCACGCGGGCTGCGCATAGCCCTCTTCCTTTACAAAAGCTTCCGCCATATCGGCACGGGCAGCGGTGGAGATATCCTGCGGGATCACCGCCTGGCAAGGCAGGAAAGGCGGCGAGCGTGTCAGGTCAGCGGCAGCCAGTTCCACGGATTCAGGAAAGGATTCAGACGCCAGCGTATTACTGAGTAAGGCAGGTGCAGGGTCGCGGTGATGTTCGCCTGCCACCACCCGGCTCCAGCTGCCTGGCAGGGCCTGCGGAACATTGTGTAATGCGGCGAGTTGCGCCACAGGGCTGCTGCCAGAGGGCTGCACAGGGCTATCTGCAGAGGTTGCTACCCTGTCAACGGTTTGCTCATTGCGATTAATTTTGAACATGTTTTTATCCCGGCAGTCGTAAGCAGCCGTCAGCGACATCCTGCGCCCGCCTTGCCTGACGCAGTGCTGTGTCGCCCGTCGCTGCAGGCAGGTTGCCCCTGCTAAAGCCTAGATCGCATGCGGCCTGTGCAATACAACAAAGCGCTGGGGCCAGCAGCAACCCTGATGAACGCAACATCCCTGCGCGCGGCACAAGGCTGTCCAGTGCTCAAGGTGAGATTTTGTGTTGTCAGACGCGTTTCGTCTGCTTAGCGGTTGAATTCGGCGCTATTTGCTTTATTGTGATCGCCATCACTTCCCGGTACTACTGCCGCTGCGAAGAAAAAATTTAGAGAGTCCCATGAATAAGACAGATGAACTGCGTACGGCGCGCATCGAGAGCCTGATCACGCCGGGAGAACTGGCACAACGGCATCCGATCACTGACGCCATCGCAGCAAACGTGACGGCGTCACGCAAACGTATCGCCCGTATCCTTTCCGGCGAAGATAAACGCCTGCTGGTGGTAATTGGGCCCTGCTCCCTGCACGACCCGGCAGCGGCGCTGGATTATGCCGCCAGACTCAATGCGCTGCGCCTCCAGCATCAGGATCGCCTGGAAATTGTGATGCGCGCCTATTTTGAAAAGCCGCGCACTGTCGTTGGCTGGAAAGGACTGATTTCCGATCCTGATCTCGACGGCAGCTACCGTGTTAACCACGGCCTTGATGTGGCGCGCAAACTGCTGCTCGATATCAACGCGCTGGGCATGCCGACCGCCACCGAATTCCTCGATATGGTGATCGGGCAGTTTATTGCAGACCTGATTAGCTGGGGCGCGATTGGTGCCCGCACTACCGAAAGTCAGATCCACCGTGAAATGGCCTCGGCGCTCTCCTGCCCGGTCGGCTTTAAAAACGGCACTGACGGTAATACTCAGATTGCGGTTGATGCTATCCGCGCTGCGCGCGCCAGCCATATGTTTTTATCGTCAGATAAACAGGGACAGATGACCATTTACCAGACCAGCGGTAATCCCTCCGGCCATATCATCATGCGCGGCGGCAAACAGCCGAACTACCATCCCGAGGATATCGCTGCCGCTGTCGAACGCCTGCGCGAATTTAACCTGCCGGAACAGCTGGTGATCGATTTCAGCCACGCTAACTGCCTGAAGCAGCATCGCCGCCAGATCGATGTGGCGCAGTCTGTCGCACAGCAGATCCGCGACGGTTCACGTGCTGTCGCGGGCGTGATGCTGGAGAGCTTCCTGCAGGAAGGCACGCAGAAAGTGGTTGCCGGACAGCCGCTGGTCTACGGCCAGTCGATTACCGATCCCTGCCTCGGCTGGGATGACAGCGCGGCGGTACTGGCGCTGCTGGCTGAGGCGGTCGACAGCCGCTTCTGATCTTTGCCCTGATCATCAGGCGTGGGTAAATGTTTCACCCGCGCCTGTTCACCTTGCGTTACCCCGCCTTTTTCACCCCCTTTTATTAACAAATCTTTACTTGCCTGCTAAATCCAATTGTTGATAATGATTATCATTGTGAAAACGATTGGCATTTATTAGGCGAAACAGCAATGCAATCCGCACGTTCCCGCCAGTATGACTACCCACAACGACTCGCCCGTAGTGCCAAAATAATGGTAATAAGGAAGCCAGAATGACGACCCCCTATCAGCAATACCAGGCTCTGAAAGCCGCGAATCCGAAAAAATATGCCCGCGATCTGGCCCGTGACATGGGGATTAGCGAAGCGGAACTGACTGCCGCCCGCGCTGGCCATGAAGCACAGCGCCTGCGCAGTGAAATGGCGGATATCCTGCAGGCGCTGGAAGCCGTTGGCGAAACCCGGTCGATCACCCGCAATGAATATGCGGTGCATGAGCATATCGGCCACTACACCAACCTCAGCCTCGGCGCCCATGCCGGTCTGGTATTGAATCCGCGCGCGCTGGATCTGCGCCTGTTCGTTAACCAGTGGCGCAGTGTGTTTGCCCTGCACGAAGAAAGTCCGCGCGGCGAGCGCAACAGCGTGCAATTCTTTGATGCGCACGGTGATGCGGTGCTGAAAGTGTACGCCACCGACAATACCGATCGCGCGGCCTGGGATGCGCTGATTGCCCGTTTCGCCGGGACAGACGCCAGCGAGCTCAGCGTCACGCCAGCCAGCGCCGTCAGCCACAGCCAGCACATTGATGCTGCCGTGGTTGAGCAGGAGTGGCGCGCGATGACTGATGTGCATCAGTTCTTCCAGCTGCTGAAACGTCACAACATCAGCCGCCAGCAGGCGTTCCATGCCGTTGCCGACGATCTGGCTTATCAGGTAAGCAACGACGCGCTGCGTCAACTGCTGACTGCAGCGCAGCAGCAGGCGAATGAAATTATGATCTTTGTCGGCAACCGCGGCTGCGTACAGATTTTCACCGGCAAAGTGGAAAAGCTGCTGCCAATGGATAACTGGCTGAATATCTTTAACCCGCAGTTTACTCTGCATCTGATTGAAGACAGCATTGCCGAAAGCTGGATCACCCGTAAACCCGGCTCCGACGGCATTGTGACCAGTCTTGAGCTGTTTGCTGCCGATGGCACCCAGATTGCGCAACTGTACGGTCAGCGCACTGAAGGTGAGGCAGAACAGACGGTCTGGCGTGAACAGCTCGCCAGCTTAACCCGCGAAGGAGTCACCGCATGAAATCCTGGTTAATCGCCCTGCTTGCCCTGCCGCTGACCACCTTCGCGGCTGAACGTGTGGTCTCTGTTGGCGGTGACGTCACCCAGATCGTCTATGCGCTCGATGCCCAGCAGGATCTGGTGGGCCGCGACAGCACCAGCCTGCACCCGGCGCAGGTCACCAAACTGCCGGATGTCGGTTATATGCGTCAGCTGAATGCCGAAGGGATTCTGGCGCTGAAACCGACGCTGGTGCTGGCCAGCGAGCTGGCGCAACCGTCGCTGGTGCTCGACCAGCTACAACAGGCTGGCGTCAAAGTGGTGTCCGTGACCGGTAAAGCCGAATTAAGCGCCATCAATGACAAGATCGCTACGGTGGCCGAGGCGCTGCATCGCCAGGATGCCGGTAAAGCGTTGCAGCAAAAGCTGGATAAAGAACTGGCCTCGCTGCCTGCACAGCCGTTGCCGGTGAAAGTGCTGTTTATTATGACCCACGCCGGTATGAACGCCATGGCCGCAGGCAAGGGCACCGCCGCCGATGCGGTGATCACCAGCGCGGGGCTGCAGAATGCGATGAGCAATGTCAAGCGCTATCAGCCGCTGGCGCAGGAAGGCGTGGTCGCCAGCGCGCCAGATCTGGTGGTGATCAGCACTTCTGGTATGGAGAAGCTTGGCAGTGAAGCCAATGTCTGGCAGTTACCTGGCCTGGCGCTGACCCCGGCGGCGAAAAAGCATCAGCTGATAGTGATTGACGATATGGCGCTGCTCGGTTTTGGTATCGACACCCCTGGCGCGATCGTGAAACTGCGCAAAGCAGCGGAAGCGGCGGCGAAATGATCGCTCGCGTCCCGATGCGCTGGCTGCTGCTGATGCTGATGGCGCTTTTGGTGGCAGGCGTGCTGGCGGCCAATCTCGGCGCGATGCGTTTGTCGCTGGCGCAGGTCTGGCAGGCGTCGCATGACAGTATGCTGTGGCAAATCTGGTGGAATATCCGTTTGCCGCGCGTGCTGCTGGCGGTACTGGTGGGCGCCGCGCTGGCGCTCTCCGGCGCAGTGATGCAGGGACTGTTCCGCAACCCGCTGGCCGACCCTGGCTTGCTGGGAATCAGCTGTGGCGCCTCTCTGGGCGTCGCTATTGCGATAGTGGTGCCGATGACGTTACCGTTCATCCTGTCACTCTATCTGCCGATGCTGGCGGCGTTTATTGGCAGTCTGGCAATTACCCTGATTATCTTTGCTATGAGCCGCCTCGACCCGACGGGCTTATCGCGTCTGTTATTAATGGGCATTGCAATTAACGCGTTGTGCAGCGCGGCGGTGGGCGTGTTGTCCTGGGTCAGTAACGACCAGCAGCTGCGTCAGTTATCGCTGTGGGCGATGGGCAGCCTGGGCCAGGCACAGTGGCCGACGGTGCTGGCCTGCGCCTCATTGATCCTCCCTGCCATCGTATTAATTCAGCGCCAGGCGGCGCGTCTCAACCTGCTGCAGTTTGGCGAAGAGGAAGCCCATTACCTTGGCGTTGACGTACAGAAAACCCAACGCCATTTGCTGATACTCAGCGCTCTGCTGGTGGCAGCGGCGGTAGCGATCAGCGGCGTTATCGGCTTTGTTGGTCTGGTGGTGCCGCATCTGATGCGTATGTGTCTTGGCGCCGATCACCGCTGGATGCTGCCAGGTTCAGTGCTGGCGGGCGCACTGCTGCTGCTGATTGCCGATACGCTGGCGCGAACGCTGGTCGCCCCTGCGGAAATGCCCGTCGGATTGCTGACCAGCCTGCTGGGTGGGCCATGGTTCCTGTGGCTGATCCTGCGTCATCAGGGAGGTGTGCGTGGATAAGCCATTACAGGCGCGTGACCTCAGCTATCACGCCGGCGGACGTCTGCTGATTGACAACGTTTCGCTGCAGCTTAATCGTGGCGAAATGGTGTCGCTGATTGGCCCCAACGGTGCGGGCAAATCGACACTGTTGCGCCTGCTAACTGGTTACCTGACGCCTTCTGCCGGAAAGTGTGAACTGGACGGCATGCCACTCAGCCAGTGGGCACGGCAAAAACTGGCGCGTCAGCGCGCGGTGATGCGCCAGCAGAGTACGCTGGTGTTTCCGCTGCGGGTGGAAGATGTGATTGCGATGGGCAGAGCGCCGTGGCCGCAGCAGCCAGCAATGCCGGTGGTGAAAGAAGTGATGGCGCTTACCGACTGTACGGCGCTGGCGCAGCGTGATTACCGCCAGCTTTCCGGTGGTGAACAGCAACGGGTGCAGCTGGCGCGGGCGCTGGCGCAGTTGTGGCAGCAGGATGGCCCGCAGGGCTGGCTGTTCCTCGACGAACCCACCTCGGCGCTTGACCTCTACCACCAGCAACATGCGCTGCGTTTGCTGCATCAGCTTACGCGCAACGGCAAACTGAGCGTCTGCTGCGTGCTGCACGATCTTAACCTGGCGGCACTGTGGTCAGACCGTATGCTGTTGCTGCATCAGGGCCAGCTGGTCGCCAGCGGCACGCCTGCCGAAGTCATGACCGAAGAGGCTCTGACGCGCTGGTACCGCGCCGATCTGCAGGTGGTGGCGCACAGAAGCGAAGCCGTTCCGCAGATTGCGCTGCGTCGTTAACTGGAACAGCTGACGACGATCTTTTTCCCCCAATCCGGCGCGCGTTGCGCCAAATCGGCATATTCAGGTGCATCGTCAAACGGACGGACGAGCGCCTGATGCAGACGCGTCAGGACACTGATATTATCCCGCTCCGCCTGCTCAATCGCCTGCTGCGCAAGGTAATTACGCAGGATAATCGCCGGATTTACCGCTTTCATGCGCTGCTGTCGCTCCTCGTCACTGCGCTCTTCCCGCAACAGACGCTGGCGATAACCGTAATACCACTGGTCAAACGCTTCGCGATCGATAAATTCATCACGCAGCGGCGAGCGGATTTGCTGCTGTTCCGTAGCGCTTAGCAGACGGAAAGTACGGCTGTAATCACTGCCCTCTTTCGTCATCAGTGCCAGCAAGCCGGTAAGAATATCGTTATCCGCTTTTTCCGCCGTCAGCAGGCCAAGTTTGGCACGCATTTTCTCGCCCCAGGCGCGCATCAGCTCCGGTTCATACTCTGCCAGCGCCGTTTTCAGCTGTTCAGTGCTCATCAGCGCCGACAGCGCATGCGCCAGCCGGTTAAGATTCCATAATCCCACCACCGGCTGATTATCAAAGGCATAACGCCCCTGGTGATCGGAATGGTTACAGATAAAATCAGGCTGGTAATCGTCGAGGAAGCCGTACGGACCATAGTCGAGCGTGATGCCGAGAATCGACATATTGTCGGTGTTCATTACGCCATGGGCAAAACCGATGCTCTGCCAGTGGGCAATCAGCCGCGCGGTGCGTTTCACCACGTCGCTGAACCACAGCAGATAAGCGTCAGGTTCGGCGGCGAGTTGCGGCCAGTGATGGGCAATAACGTAATCGGCCAGCTGTTTTACTCGCTGCTGCTCGCCGCTATAGAAGAAATGTTCAAAATGACCGAAGCGCACATGGCTTTCCGCCACGCGTAACAGCATCGCACCACGTTCAGCGCTTTCGCGATACACCGGTTCGTCGCTGGTCACCACCGTTAATGCGCGCGAGGTGGGTACGCCAAGGTGATGCATCGCTTCAGAAGCGAGAAATTCACGCAGTGTGGATCGCAGTACGGCACGACCATCGCCCATACGTGAATACGGCGTCAGCCCGGCGCCTTTCAGGTGCCAGTCGCGTTTGCTGCCATCCGCCAGTCGCTGTTCGCCCAGCAGAATGCCACGCCCGTCACCCAGTTGCCCGGCCCAGACGCCAAACTGATGCCCACTGTAGACCTGCGCCAGCGGCTGCATACCCGGCAGCAGCGCCGCGCCGCTCCACAGCCCCACGTGGTCTTCACTGAACCAGCTCGCATCAAGACCCAGCTCCTGCGCCAGCGACTGACTGTAATAGAGCAAACGCGGATTCTTTAATGGGGTGGGGTTAAGTGCGGTGTAAAAACCTGGTAATTCGTTAAACCAGGTATTGGTAAACTGCATAGTGCCTCCTGAGCTGCACAACCGAGGCAATTTTCACGGTAGTTTGGGGAATTATCTGACAGTAAAGCACAGAGGCCTTTTTACCTCAAGGTCACTACCGGCGGGGAAATTTGACTCTCCCTGCCCGGATATCCAGACAGGGAGAAAGCGCTTTACCAGACAAAACTGTCGGAAAGCTCTTTGGGCGGACGAATCAGCGCACCGAGCGCCAGTTCATCAACGGGTGGGAACAACGCGCTCTGAATACCGGAAAACGCGTACTGGCTGACTTTCGCCAGCGTCTGCGCATCATCAACGCCCTGCACCACCACCTGATGGCAGTGTGGCGTGATATTGTCCAGTACCGCACTGATAAAAGGTTCGAAAGACAACCTCTTGATATTGTGCTGAATAAAGCCTTTATCTAATTTAATGCGATAAAACATGTTGTCATAAACTGCTTTCGCGGTGGCTTTACCTGCGCCAAAATTTTCCAGGCTAAGATGAAAGCGTTCACTCAATGCAGTCAGTAACGGGTTATCTTTACCCGCCGATAAATTACCAAAGCTTTCATTAATTTCCAGTTCCATACAATCGAGCGTTGTCATTTTATGCAGCAGAAACTCGCTGTCTAAAATCGCCTGGGCGATTGTTTCGTCAATATGAATTGCGACGTGCAGATCATGGTGACTAAAGAAATCATGATGCTTTTCAACCAAACTAATTTGACTTTGTAACAGAGAAATACGCTGTTCAAATGTCATTTGTGCAATCAGCATTTCAACCGGAATGGCAACATTTGCCGTTTCATGCGAGAACCAGGAAACCAGTTCCACAGCAGTCAACTGACCCGTGAGGGTGTAAATAGGATAAAATGCTGCGCCAATACGATAGTCAGCAGCTAAATGGATTTTCATTTTGTTAAGCCATTATTAAGTGGCAATTAGCGCATCCTATAACAACAAAATATGACAATCAATAGCGCTAATGGCTATTCAGGCGGAGACCCTATTCTCCAGAGATAAACGATCGCCTGATGCATAAACAATATTAACGTTTCAAAATCATCAATCGTGCTGATCCGCAGATATCAGGATACGCAGGAACGGTTTTTTTTCTGTCGTAGCGAGTGACGAAGAGGGAAAATCTGAGTTAAGTAAATATAAAAAGAACATTTAATTGAAATAGTGTCATTTACCCCGCTGTAAACCAAAGAGATTATCCTCTCATTTTAGCCTGTTTAAAATACGAATTTATCTGAAACTATTCGCACACTATTAGATAGTTTCATGGATTATTATATGCGTCTGGCCTGCCAGAATACTTTGCGCCAATAAACATTATCCAGCGAGGAACGAATCACTCCCTGACTGGTCGAAGCGTGAATAAACTGGTTGTCGGTATCATAAATGCCGACATGTAAGCCGTTTTCCCCACTGCCGGTTTTAAAGAACACCAGATCCCCTGGCAACAGGTCTGCTTTGTCGATGCGGGTGCCAATATCGGTTTGTGCTTCAGTGGTGCGTGGTAATTGCAGTTCGAAACGGTCGCGGAAAGTCAGGTAAACAAAGCCGGAACAATCGATTCCGCCGCGGCTCATACCACCATAACGATAAGGCGTACCGCGCCATTCACTTAGCTGGTCATTCAGCTGTGCGATAACCGTAATGGAATCAGACAACCGGCCATTCGGTGGCGGTGCAGGCTGATGGCTGCTACAACCTGCAAGGATCAATACCATCAGTAACAGCCAGATGCGCATAGCCACTTTTCCGGGAAAATACGATAAGCCATTACTTTAGCGGTAAATGCTTGATTCCTGCAACAGAATGCGGGCTAATCCACAAAAGTGGTCAGGATTTGCTGCCCTTCCAGGCTCAGTTTGCGGAAAGGGACACCATACACGGATTCCAGGATGGCGGGCTGTAATACCTGCTGAGCATCCCCTTGCGCCACTATAACGCCACGCTGCATCAGCCACACCTGCTGCGCATGGTGCAGGCTGTGATTGAGATCGTGACCACTCATCAGCACCGTAACACCCGCACGGCACAGCGCGGTTAGCAGACGATCGAGTGCTACCTGTTGCGCCACATCCAGTCCGGCCATCGGTTCATCCAGCAGCAGCAGACGCCCCTGCGAATTCACGCCAGGGTGAATCTGCAGCAGCACCGCCGCCAGCCGCACCCGCTGCCACTCACCGCCGGAAAGCTGGTTTAATGACCGCGCCAGTTTATCCTCCAGCTGTAATGCGCCGGTTATCTGCGCCAGAGTGCTGTCGCAGGGACGATCGGCATACTGCAGATGCTGCTGCAGATAGTGATGCACCGCCATCATTCCGGGCGGCAGTTGCTGCTGATGCAGCCAGCCTCGCTGCCGCGCCAGTTGCTGACTGCTCCAGCGGTTCAGCGGCTGGCCGAGAAACTGGATCTCGCCACTGCCCGGTAATAAACCAGACAACAGCGCCAGCAGCGAGCTTTTTCCGGCACCATTTGGCCCCAGCAGATGGATCAACTGGCCGCCGCTGATACGGGCGCTGAACGGCGCGACACGTCCGGCAACCGCGGCGCCGTTAACCTCCAGCAGCATTTATTGCGCCAGTGCCCGTTTAATGCTGTCCACCACTTCTGGCGCGTCCGGCGTCATATCTGGTGAGAAGCGCTGCACTACGTTTCCCTGGCGATCGATCAGGAATTTTTCGAAATTCCACAGGATATCGCCTGCCGCTTTTGGCGCACGACCTTTGCTTTCCATACGTTCAAGGAAACCACTGCCTTCTGGTGCCAGCGCCTGCGGCTGTGCGGCTGTCAGCTGGCTATACAGCGGATGACGATTCTCGCCGTTCACCTCGATTTTGCTGAACATCGGGAACGTCACACCATAAGTGGTGCTGCAGAAAGTTTTAATCTCTTCATTGCTGCCCGGTTCCTGTTCAAGAAACGCATTGCACGGGAAGCCAAGCACGCTGAAACCCTGCTCCTGCCAGCTCTTCTGCAGCGCTTCAAGCTGTTCGTATTGCGCAGTTAAACCGCATTTCGATGCCACGTTAACCACCAGCAGCACTTTACCCTGCCACTGCTGCAGGGTGGTTTTCTCGCCATCGATCGTGACCAGTTCTGTATCGAAAATACTCATACGGATTTCCTGTTTTGCCATGGGTGTGAAGTGAATGGGCCAGCTAAGGCTGACGCCGGTTGTTCAGTAATAGCCAGATAAAAATCGGTGCGCCGAGGGTTGCCGTCACCACACCAATCGGCAGTTCGGCTGCCGTCAATACCACGCGCGCCACGATATCGGCGGCAAGCAGTACGCCAGCGCCAGCCAGCGCGCAGCCCGGTAGCAGTATGCGATGATCGGTCAGGCCATTAAGGCGCAATACGTGCGGGATCACCAGACCGACAAAGCCAATGGCTCCGGCCAGCGCCACACTCACGCCCACCAGCCAGCCAATCGCGGCAACCAGCAGGTTACGCCACAGCGCCAGCGGCAGACCCAGCTGACGGGCAGAGGTCTCGCCCAGCGCCAGTAAATTCAGTGCCCGCGTCTGGCAGCTGAGCCAGAGCAATACCGGCAGCAGCGCCAGCATTAACCAGCGCCAGCGCCAGTCCACGCCGCTGAAGCCGCCCATCATCCAGTACATCAGCTGGCGCAGGTCGAGACTGCTGCTGAAGTACACCGCCCAGGTCATCACCGCACTGCAGATAATGCCCAGCGCCACCCCCGCCAGCAGCAGGCGACTGACTGAAAGCTGGCGGCGGGCAAAACGCAGCAGGATCAACGTTGCCAGTAAAGCACCTGCAATCGCGGCCAGACTCAGACTCCAGGGCTGGCCATTGCCCAGCAGAACGCACAGCACCAGTCCGACTCCGGCGCCATTCGAGATGCCGAGCAGTCCCGGTTCCGCCAGCGGGTTTTCAAACAGCGCCTGCATCACCGCGCCAGCCACGGCCAGGGACGCCCCCACCAGCAGCACGGCGAGGGTGCGCGGCAAACGCAGTTGCCAGACAAACAGTTGCCCTTCTGCACTAAACCAGCTGGCGGGTGCGATCCAGCGCTCACCTGCGCACAGGCTGATAAAGGTCATCAACAGCGTGAACGCCAGCAGCGCACACAGCCAGCGGCGGCCGTCGCGGTAAGCGCGTTGCGCAAGGTCAGAAAGCTGAGTCATTGCCGTTTCTTGATAAAGAAAACAAGGATTTGATTGTAGTGACTGTGGTGGAAAAAGAAAGCATTGCCTGACGGGAGTGGTCCTGTTGAATACCAGCCCGGCGCTAACAACAGCAGAGCCAGCAATATGCTGGCTCTGAAAATTAGTGGCGTTGTTCCTGTGGCGGGATACGCTGGTGGTTATCACCTTTCCCCTGCCCCTGCTGGCCGCCATGTCCCGGTTGTCCCCCCTGCCTGCCCGGACCATTGTCATGGTGCGCCTGCTGCGGTCTGGGTTGTGGCTTAGGTTGCGGTTTTGCGTGCGGACCTGGCGCATGCGCCTGCCAGCCGTTACCGTTCCAGTAGTCGCCGCGCGGACCGCGCTCGCCAACACGTTTACCATGGTGTGCATGCCACCATTTCGGCGCACGCCAGTCGTAGCCGTCCCAGTAATAACCGCGGTTGTCGCGATCGCCAATACTGACAGATACCCCGGGAGTATTAATGTTGATGGAAACACCGGCAGTTGCCAGCAGCGGCATCCCTAACAGGACGCAAAATAACAGTGCCGTCTTTTTCATCAGGCTTACCTCTCTTGATAAGATGCGCCTGTTATAGCAATCCCTTATGTCGCTCACTATCGGCTAACGGATGATTTTCATGATAATTTCCGAAGGATTACACAATCCTGACATTGTGAATGGAAACGGCAGAACCACGCGCCGCCCGGTCCGGCGAAAGCCTGCGATGGCGACGTTTTTACACTGTCACGCCAGTTTCAGCAGTACCATCCCCAGCAGCATCACACCCAGGCCGATCCAGCCTTTGGCATTCAGCCGCTGATTAAACAGAATCCAGCCTGCGGCAACTGTGGCGGCGATACCCAGCCCACCCCACAGCGCATACGCCACCGCCAGATCAATACCTTTCACCACCTGCGCCAGCGCACTGAACGCCCCCAGCACTGCCAGCAGCGACATCGTGCCGTAGCCCCAGCGACGGAAACCGTTCGACTTTTTAAGCCAGATATTGGCGATAATTTCCAGTGCCACGGCCAGTAACAGCCAGAGAAGATGTTCAGCCTGCATGTTTCACCTCTTTCTGACGCGGCGTCACACTGCCTGCTTTGATCAGGGCAATGCCTGCCAGCAGTAACAGCAGCGCGGTGACCTTCAGCGGTGACAACGATTCGCTGAACAGCAGCACACTAAACAGGGTAATGCACAACATGCCTGCGCCTTCCCACAGCGCATAGGCCACGCCCAGTGCAATACGTTTCACCGCCAGCGACAGCAGAATATAGGACGCAGCGATAAGCAGATACATCGCCAGATGACCGCCGACACCACCGTGCACGGAGGCGTATTTCATCGACAGTGTGCCGACGATTTCACAGACGATCGCAATTGATAAGAAAATCCAGTAGATCATGATGGCCTCACAAAACAATACAGATGACTCACCGCCGTCGCTCACAGCAACGCAGTGGTAAAAATCAATGTGCAGGTTTTGTCAGGCAGCTAAAGTTCGCTGCACCACGCGAGGACACTGGCCATAACGGCAGTGATAAAGAACTGGCAGGTAGAGAGAGTAACGAGCATTCCTTTGGAGAAAGTCATCGGGGTTATGTTTTCGGCGGTATGCGCACCAGCCTCACATCCTCATGTTGCTAATATTCTGCTTATCATACCTTAAGATAAAATATTATGCTGCACAAAAAACATAAAACAGCAATTGTCGTCGCCTATGCGCTTCAGTGACAAATTATGCCCATGAAAAAGGCCGCTTACGCGGCCTTTTATATAGCTAAAATTAATCTTCTTTAGGCGAGGCGTTTTCAACGCGGCTTTTCAGCTTCTGACCTGGACGGAACGTCACTACACGCCGTGCCGTAATCGGAATGTCTTCGCCAGTTTTAGGGTTACGCCCCGGACGTTGATTCTTGTCGCGAAGGTCAAAGTTGCCAAAGCCTGACAGCTTCACCTGCTCACCGTTTTCCAAAGCACGTCTGACTTCTTCGAAAAACAGCTCAACAAGCTCTTTGGCATCCCGTTTGCTAAGTCCCAGCTTCTCAAACAGGTATTCTGACATTTCAGCTTTTGTAAGCGCCATAGGTTCAATCCCTCAAGGATGCTTGGAATCGCTCTTTCAGTGCCTCTACACATCTTGCAACAGTAGCGGCAATCTCCTCTTCTTCCAGTGTCCGGCTGGTATCTTGCAAAATCAGGCTGATAGCGAGGCTCTTATAACCCTCATTTACACCCTTACCACGGTACACGTCAAACAAGTTTACGCCAACTACCTGATTTACGCCAACTTTCTTACACTCAGCGATGATATCTGCTGCTGGTACGTTTTCCGCCACCACCACCGCGATATCACGGCGGTTTGCCGGGAAGCGCGAAATCTCGCGCGCTTCAGGCAGTACGCGGTCTGCGAGCTTATTCCAAAGCAGTTCAAACACTAAGGTGCGACCATGAAGATCCAGCTTACGCTCCAGCTCCGGATGTACCACGCCGATAAATCCGATTTTCTCGCCGTGCAGATAAACTGCCGCGCTCTGCCCCGGATGCAGGGCAGGATTCGCTTCAGCACGGAATTCGATCGACTCCAGTTTACCGGTCAGCTCCAGAACGGATTCTAAATCACCTTTTAAATCATAGAAGTCAACGCCCTGACGCGCCAGATCCCAGTGCTCTTCATTGCGGTTGCCGCTGATCACGCCAGACAGCATAAGATCCTGTCGGATACCGAGGTCTGCCTGCGTATCAGGGACAAAGCGCAGACCGCTCTCGAACAGGCGTACACGCCCCTGCTGACGGTTCTGGTTATACACCACCGCTGACAGCAGACCGCTCCACAGCGACAGACGCATGGCGGACATTTCCACCGAAATCGGGCTTGGCAGCAGCAAGTGTTCTTCACCCGGATGCAGCAGCGCCTGGACTTTCGGATCGACAAAGCTATAGGTAATTGCTTCCTGATAACCTTTATCCACCAGCATCGCCTTCACACGCTTCAGGGAGAGATTAGCTTCACGATGTTTGGTCATTACCAGACCGGCCTGTACCGGCACATCAGGGATATTGTTGTAGCCGTAAACGCGTGCCACCTCTTCCACCAGATCTTCTTCGATTTCCATATCGAAACGCCAGCTCGGCGCAACCGCCTGCCAGCTGCCATTGCCGGTGGTCACGGCAAAGCCAAGACGCTGCAGAATATCGGTCACCTGCTCATCAGCAATCACATGGCCAATCAGACGATCCAGTTTTTCACGGCGCAGCGTGATGGTTGCCGCTTTTGGCAGCGCGGCGTCGCTGGTGACATCAATCACCGGCCCCGCTTCACCGCCACAGATATCGAGCAGCAGACGGGTCGCGCGTTCCATTGCTTTATACTGCAGCGCAGAGTCAACGCCACGCTCGTAGCGATGTGACGCATCGGTATGCAGACCATGACGGCGCGCACGGCCGGTAATCGCCAGCGGGCTAAAGAAGGCGCATTCCAGCAGCACGTTCTGTGTTTCGCTGCTCACACCCGAGTGCTCACCACCGAAGATACCGCCCATCGCCAGCGCTTTACCGTGGTCAGCAATGACCAGCGTGTCGCTGTGCAGCTTCGCTTCGCTGCCATCGAGCAGCGTCAGCGCTTCACCTTCCTGCGCCAGACGCACCACGATACCGCCGTCGATACGATCGAGGTCGAAGGCATGCATCGGCTGCCCCAGTTCCAGCAGCACATAGTTGGTGATATCCACCACCGGATCGATGGAACGGATACCACAACGGCGCAGTTTTTCACGCATCCACAGCGGCGTGGCGGCTTTCACATTGACGCCTTTAACCACACGACCAAGGTAGCGCGGGCAGGCTTCTGTCGCCTCGACCCGGATTGGCAGCGTATCGGCGATGGTAGCAGCCACTGGCGCGATTTCCGGCTCGTTCAGCGGCAGCTGATTTACTACCGCCACATCGCGGGCAACACCGATGATGCCAAGGCAATCGGCGCGGTTTGGCGTGACGCTGATTTCGATGGTGTTATCGTTCAGCTGCAGGTAGTCACGAATATCGCTACCCACTGGCGCATCCAGCGGCAGTTCGATGATGCCGTCCTGATCGGAGGAAATCGCCAGCTCGGAGAAGGAGCACAGCATGCCTTCAGACGGCTCGCCACGCAGTTTCGCCGCTTTAATCTTGAAATCACCCGGCAGTACCGCGCCCACGGTGGCAACGGCGACTTTCAGTCCCTGACGGCAGTTTGGTGCGCCACAGACGATATCGAGCAGGCGGTCGCCGCCGACATTGATTTTAGTCACGCGCAGTTTGTCAGCGTTTGGATGCTGACCGCACTCCACCACTTCACCCACCACTACGCCGTTAAATGCGCCGGCAACAGGATCCACGCCGTCCACTTCCAGGCCAGCCATGGTGATTTGATCGGATAACGCTTCGCTGTCAATGGCTGGGTTTACCCATTCGCGTAACCAGAGTTCACTGAATTTCATTGGTATAACCTGCCCTTATTTAAACTGTTTGAGGAAACGTAAATCATTTTCGAAGAAGGCGCGCAGATCGGTCACGCCATAGCGCAGCATGGTCAGACGTTCCATCCCCATACCGAAGGCGAAGCCGGAGTAAACCTCCGGGTCGATACCGACATTGCGCAGGACGTTGGGATGCACCATGCCGCAGCCCAGCACCTCCAGCCATTTGCCGTTTTTACCCATTACATCCACTTCTGCAGAAGGTTCTGTGAACGGGAAGTAAGAAGGACGGAAACGGATCTGCAGGTCTTCTTCAAAAAAGTTGTTCAGGAAGTCGTGCAGCGTGCCTTTCAGGTTGGTAAAGCTGATATTTTTATCGACGATCAGCCCTTCCATCTGATGGAACATTGGCGTGTGAGTCTGATCGTAATCGTTACGGTAGACGCGGCCCGGCGCGATAATACGAATCGGCGGCTGCTGGGTTTTCATGGTGCGGATCTGCACGCCAGAGGTCTGGGTACGCAGCAGGCGCGTGGCGTCGAACCAGAAGGTGTCGTGATCGGCGCGTGCCGGGTGGTGACCCGGAATGTTCAGCGCATCAAAGTTATGGTAGTCATCTTCAATTTCCGGGCCGGTCGCCACGGCGAAGCCCAGCTCGCCAAAGAAGGTTTCGATACGGTCGATGGTGCGGGTAACCGGGTGCAGACCGCCATTTTCAATACGGCGTCCAGGCAGAGAAACGTCGATAGTTTCCGCCGCCAGACGCGCGTTCAGTACCGCGGACTCAAGCGCTGCTTTACGGGCGTTCAGTACGTCCTGCACCTGTTGCTTCGCTTCATTGATTACCGCGCCTGCTGCCGGACGCTCTTCTGCGGGCAGTTCGCGCAGTGAAGTCATCTGGAGCGTGAGATGCCCTTTCTTACCTAAGTATTCGACGCGTACCAGATCTAACGCGGCGACATCCTGGGCCTCTTCTATAGCTGCCTGTGCGCTGGCAACCAGGTCTGCGAGATGTGGCATTGTTTCCTCTTCTTCCCGCCGCAATGGCAGGTCTGTTTTTTTGTTGGGACATGGAGTCCGGTTTATCGTTCGCCAAAAACAAAAAAGCCTCCACAGGGGAGGCTTTTCCGCGCGATTTTCCGTTTCTTTTCTTTGCGCAAAAGCCCCTGATTGTCAGGTGCTAAAGTAAAAAAAGAAGCGGAAAATAGCAGCATTCATGCTTGCATTACCTTAATGGTGACGGTTGACGGCCTTATTGAACGGCTTACAGCAAAAAAAGTCAATCTTTTCGCTGCCTTAGTAAAACAAAAGAGGGAGCAAGCTCCCTCTTTCATCTGACTTACGCCAGAGCTGATTTCGCTTTTTCGACCAGTGCCGTGAAGGTCACTTTATCGAATACGGCGATATCGGCCAGGATCTTACGGTCGATCTCAACAGACGCCTTTTTCAGACCGTTGATGAAACGGCTGTAAGAGATGCCGTTCTGACGAGCCGCTGCGTTGATACGCGCGATCCACAGCTGACGGAACTGACGCTTACGTTGACGACGGTCACGGTAAGCATACTGACCAGCTTTGATAACAGCCTGGAAAGCAACACGATAAACACGTGAACGTGCACCGTAGTAGCCTTTAGCTTGTTTTAAGATTTTCTTGTGACGTGCGCGAGCAATTACACCACGTTTTACGCGAGCCATTTACGCTCTCCTGTTTCTATTCTGAATTAAATTAAAAAATAAACTTATGCGTACGGCAGGCAGGCAATAACCAGACCCAGATCGCCTTTAGACACCATGCCTTTCGGACGCAGGTGACGTTTACGCTTAGTTGATTTTTTGGTCAGAATATGACGCAGGTTAGCGTGTTTACGCTTGAAGCCACCAGAGGCGGTCTTCTTGAAGCGCTTAGCCGCGCCACGTACAGTTTTAATCTTTGGCATTTCAAAAATTTCCACTTCGCATTGTTAATAAAATGAATCAGACAGGCGAGTCGCCATGCAGCGCGAACGCTGCATGGAAAACTACTTGAATGGCCTACTGCTTCTTCTTCGGAGCGAGCACCATGATCATCTGGCGGCCTTCGATCTTCGAAGGGAAGGATTCGACAGTGGCCAAATCCAGATCTTCACACAGGTCTTTACGGACGCGGTTAAGCACTTCCATACCGATCTGCTGGTGCGCCATTTCACGACCACGGAAACGCAGCGTGATTTTGGCTTTATCGCCATCTTCCAGAAAGCGAATCAGGTTGCGTAGTTTGACCTGATAGTCGCCATCATCGGTTCCAGGACGGAATTTGATTTCCTTGACCTGAATAACTTTTTGCTTCTTCTTCTGTTCCTTAGAAGATTTGCTTTTCTCATAGAGGAACTTGCCGTAATCCATAATACGGCATACAGGCGGTTCGGCGTTAGGGCTGATTTCAACTAAATCAACACCTGCTTCTTCAGCTTTTTCAATCGCTTCACGCAGACTGACAATTCCCAGCTGTTCGCCTTCGACGCCTGTCAGACGTACCTCGTTAGCACGGATTTCACCGTTAATCTTATTAGGTCTCGTCGGTAGAACTCGTTTTCCGCCTTTAATACTTTATTCCTCCAATTGATGAAGATTGCGGCTGCGTATCTCTTGCTGCAGCTTCTCGATAACATCATTTACGTCCATGCTTCCAAGGTCTTTACCACGGCGGGTGCGAACGGCAACCTTGCCTGCTTCCACCTCTTTATCACCACAGACCAGCATGTAAGGGACACGACGTAAAGTGTGCTCGCGGATTTTAAAGCCAATCTTCTCGTTTCTCAAGTCCGCTTTTACACGAATGCCCGCATTTTGCAATTTACGGGTCAATTCTGCAACATATTCGGACTGACCATCAGTGATATTCATAATCACTGCCTGTACCGGCGCCAGCCAGGTTGGGAAGAAGCCAGCGTACTCTTCGGTCAGAATACCGATAAAGCGCTCCATCGACCCGAGGATGGCGCGGTGAATCATCACCGGCACCTGACGCTCGTTATTTTCACCGACATAAGAGGCGCTCAGGCGGTTCGGCAGCGAGAAGTCAAGCTGCACAGTGCCGCACTGCCAGGCGCGATCCAGACAATCGTGCAGGGTGAATTCAATCTTCGGACCGTAGAACGCCCCTTCACCCGGCTGATACTGGAACTCGATGCCATTTTCCTGCAGGGCTTCCGCCAGATCCTGCTCGGCGCGATCCCACATTTCGTCGCTGCCAATACGTTTTTCCGGACGGGTTGACAGTTTCACCACGATTTTTTCAAAACCGAAGGTGCTGTACATGTCGTACACCATCTTAATGCAGCTGTTCACTTCGGCGCGCACCTGCTCTTCAGTACAGAAGATATGCGCGTCATCCTGGGTAAAACCACGTACACGCATCAGGCCGTGCAGCGCACCTGACGGCTCGTTACGGTGGCAGCTACCGAACTCCGCCATACGTAATGGCAAATCGCGGTATGATTTTAGACCCTGATTGAAAATTTGCACGTGACCCGGGCAGTTCATTGGCTTGATGCAATATTCACGGTTTTCCGAAGAGGTGGTGAACATCGCTTCTTTATAGTTGTCCCAGTGGCCGGTTTTTTCCCACAGCACACGGTCCATCATAAATGGCCCTTTCACTTCCTGGTACTGGTACTCTTTCAGCTTGGTGCGCACAAACACTTCCAGTTCACGGAAGATGGTCCAGCCATCGTTGTGCCAGAACACCATGCCCGGTGCCTCTTCCTGCATATGATACAGGTCGAGTTGCTTACCGATTTTACGGTGGTCGCGTTTCGCCGCTTCTTCCAGACGCTGCAAATAAGCAGACAGCTGCTTTTTATCAGCCCATGCGGTGCCGTAAATACGCTGCAGCATCTTGTTATTGCTGTCGCCGCGCCAGTAAGCGCCAGAAGTTTTCTGCAGCTTAAAGTGGTGACAGAAACGCATATTCGGTACGTGCGGACCGCGGCACATATCGATGTATTCTTCGTGGTGATAAAGGCCAGGACGGTCGTCGTGGCTGATGTTCTCATCCAGAATGGTGGTTTTATAGCTCTCGCCGCGTGCGGCAAACACATCACGCGCTTCCTGCCAGCTCACCTTTTTCTTGATGACGTCGTAATTGCTCTCCGCCAGCTCATGCATACGCTTTTCGAGCAGTTCGAGATCTTCCTGGGTCAGCGTGCGGTCGATATCAACGTCATAGTAAAAACCGTTGTCGATCACTGGACCGATAGCCATTTTGGTATCCGGCCACAGCTGTTTAATCGCGTGACCCAACAGGTGCGCACAGGAGTGACGAATAATTTCCAGACCGGCTTCATCTTTCGCCGTGATAATCGCGACCTGCGCATCGGCAGTAATCGGATCAACAGCATCCACCAGTTCGCCATTCACACGGCCAGCAATGCAGGCTTTCGCCAGGCCAGGACCGATATCAAGGGCAATGTCCATCACGCTGACAGGACGATCGAAAGTACGCTGACTTCCATCAGGAAGAGTAATAACGGGCATGTTACATCCTTAATTGCAGTGGTAACCCACACCAAAGGTTACATGCAAAACAGAGTTTTCATATATAAAACAACAGGCTATCACATCAATTTAACTCACACTTGTCAAATTGGTCCAAAACCTGGTCACGTAGCATCAAAAGCCAGAGTTATTATCGGCTTAAGAAGTGGGACAGTTTACACAGAAATGGCATAACGATAAAGGAACGAAGCGAAAGGAGCGTGGCTAAGTGAAAACGGGCCACGCAGGGTGGCCCGTTGCGCAATTACATTGCGTAGGATAACAAAATGGTGGTTTTGGTATCGGTGTGATCAGGTGCAGAAGCCGGTGGGTTCTGGTTCCAGGTCACGTTGTAAGCCATTTTCAGCGAGAAGTGTTCGTTAATGCCAATCTGCACGCCGGTTTCGGAGTTAACAGTGGTATCGTCGCTACCCAGCACGGAAACACCCTGGATGAATTTGGTGTTGTCGGTCAGCTGCCAGTTATAGCTGAATGCGCCATACGCCAGCGCCTGAGTTTCATGGCCGCCATCATGGTAGTCGTCGTAACGCACACCAGGACCGGCTTCAATACGCAGTGAGTGGATTGGACCATTCAGGATCTGACGACCATAACCTGCCGCCAGAACCGAACGACCGTCATAACCGTTGAAACGGTCGCTTAACCAGCTCGCCTGGCCAAACAGGTAGTCGCGGTCGGTCATGTTATAACGGGTACGGCCACCCACCTGATAGGTCTCAGAAGCACGCTCATCGTTAGATGAGGTGTTCGCCGCGTTGCCCCACAGGCTGTACGCCATGCTGGACTGGTACCAGGTCATATTCGTCGCGGCAGTCGCGGATGAACTGGTAGTGTTGCCACTCTGGGACAGATAACCGGCGGAGGCGCTGCCTTCGAACGGTTTCTTGGCGGTGGACGGGTCATCCATAGAGGTAAAGACGTTATTATCCGCCCACACCTGCTGGCAAAATGCTCCCGAAGAGAGCAACAGAACAACAGACAACTTTTTAAGCGCTTTCATGTAAATGTGACCTGTACGGCAGTTTAAAAATGAATAAGTCTGAAGCGTTTTCAGGGCCGATCAATCCAATTTACGGTAAGTTTTGTAAAAAAATATGAAATCGCTTTTTTTACTAAGCATCCGGGACAAAACGCTTCATTAATAAGAAACTTCCCATTAACGGCGCGCATTATAGAGGTTATTGCGCGCGGTTACAGTGGGTCAGCAAGAAGAATTTTCCCGGCACTAAAATGGCCTTGCCGAATCACATTTCTTTCCCCCCTTTCACATTGATGGTCTACGCTAAAAACATCCGTGATAACAACGAGGTAATTATGAGCTCAACATCATTGACCCGTTACGTCGTGACCTTTCATTACCAGGAAAAAGGCTTAAGCGACCTGAACAAACTCACCAGCACCATGACGGAAGCGGGATTCTCCCCGACCCTGAACGATGATGAAGGGAAACCCCATGAGCTGGGCACCAACAGCTTTGGCTTTATCAGCGCCCTGACGGCAGAGGAAGTGCAGGAGATGGCCGCCGGTTTCGGCGAAGTGGCGCTCGGTCAGCGCCCTGAAGTCGAAGTGCAAAACTGGGAATCCTGGCAGCAGCAATCATCCTCAGCGTAAAGTTGCGCAAGATCTGCGCAACAGACTGGATTTGACGAATATTTAAGCGTTAGAATTGACCCCGATACAGCGAAAAAGAGGAAAACCCAATGTGGTCAGCCATTAGTCGTCTGTTGAGTGAGCAGTTAGGCAACGCCGAAATTCTGGAACGCACTGAATTGCGTGGCGGTGATGTCCATCCCACCTGGTATATTCGCTACGGTGAACACGACGTGTTCGTCAAATCTAACCATCGCGATATGTTGTCGCTGTTTACCTGGGAAGCTGACCAGCTGGAACTGCTGGCGCGCAGCCAGACAGTGCGCGTGCCGGAAGTGTATGGCGTCGGCAGCGATCGTGACGACAGCTTCTTACTGCTGGAATACCTGCCAGTGAAACCTCTCGATGCTCACAGTGCCTGGCAGCTGGGGCAGCAGCTGGCGCGACTGCACCAGTGGAGCGAACAACCCCACTTTGGCCTCGATTTCGACAACAATATCACTACCTCCCCTCAGCCCAACAGCTGGCTGCGGCGCTGGTCAGTGTTCTTTTCCGAACAGCGTATCGGCTGGCAACTGCAACTGGCGGCGGAAAAAGGCGTGCTGTATGGCGACATCGACCTGATTGTCGACTGCGTTAAACAGGCTCTGGCCTCGCACCACCCGCAACCTTCCCTGCTGCATGGCGATCTCTGGCCGGCAAACTGCGCGGGCGGTAATAACGGACCGTGGATTTTCGACCCGGCCTGCTACTGGGGCGATCGCGAATGCGACCTGGCCATGCTGCCGTGGTACAGCCAGCTGCCGCCACAAATCTATGATGGCTATCAGTCCGTGTGGCCTCTACCGCACGATTTCCTGCAGCGCCAGCCGATTTACCAGCTCTATTATCTGCTGAATCGCGCCAACGTGTTTGGCGGTAGCTGGCTGGGTGAAGCGCAACGCGCGGTCGGCGCCTTACTGGATCAGGAACAGCTGGGACAAAAACAGGCCAGACCAGCCTGATGCACGGGCATCAGGCTCGCGTTTAGCGCAGAAAACCTAACAGTGACAGGAAGAAATAGCCCGCGACGGCGATAATAATCGGCAGGATATAAAGCGGGAAAATTTGCAGGAAAATGGTGTGACGCGGCACCACGATCTTCTCTTCCAGTTGCTGGCGGGTACGGCCTTCACTGCCCTTCGCCTGCTCCAGAATCATCTGATCTTCAATCCCTTCCTTCAGATGGCGCGACTGCCGCCACATACGGGCGCCGGATGCCTGTAGCGCGATACCCACAAATATCAGGATGTAGATCAGCCAGAACATAATGTTCAGTCCGCCGTTAAACTCTGGCACTGGCGAGTTATGCCAGAACAGGTTCAGGAACGACGTATTAAAACGGATCATATCAATCATCACATGGACAAAATCGAGCATCACTGCATCAATACCCGGCTGCTTTTCACTGTGTTTAAACATAAAGCTGAGCAGTGAAATCAGCGTGGAGATCAGCGCCGGGATAAAAATAATCCAGCCAGCAATACGCTTGATAATGGCAACGTTGCCAGCCTGTTGATAAGTCATGGTTTCTCCTTGCACCTCAGATTTCGCTGTAAGTCTACCCGCTGGCGGGCAAAACCGCCTGTAAAAAACGTTGCCAGTGATAAATTTACTGTTTCCGCCGTATTTAACCTCCATCGCCCGCACCGCAGCTTCATGCTAAGGTGTGAAAAACTCGCTGATGGAGCTGCTTTATGTCTTATACCCGCCCGGTACATGCCGCCATTTTTGATATGGATGGCCTGCTGATTGACTCAGAACCGTTATGGGAACGCGCCGAGATGGATATCTTTGCTACGCTGGATATCGATCTCAGCCGCCGCGATCAACTGCCGGATACCCTTGGCCTGCGTATCGATCAGGTAGTACGCATGTGGTACGAAGTGCTGCCGTGGAATGGGCCGGACCAGGCGGAAGTGGCGCAACGTATCATCGCGCGCGCAATCGCACTGGTGGAAGAGTATCGCCCTCTGCTGCCTGGCGTGGAACATGCCCTGCAGTTATGCCGCCAGCAGGGACTGAAAATTGGTCTGGCCTCCGCTTCGCCGCTGCATATGCAGGAACGGGTACTGGCGATGTTTAACCTGCGCCATCACTTTGATGTGCTGGTCTCCGCTGAATTTCTGCCCTACAGCAAGCCTCATCCACAAGTTTATCTCGATGCCGCCGCCAGACTGGGCGTTGATCCGCTTAATTGTGTCACGCTGGAAGATTCCTTTAACGGCATGATTGCCACCAAAGCGGCGCGTATGCGCTCAATTGTGGTGCCGCCACAGGAACTGCGCACAGACCCACGCTGGTCTCTGGCGAATGAAAAGCTGGATTCACTGGAGCAACTGACAGTACAGCATCTGAAGGGGCAATCACTGACCTTCTCATAAGCCACACAACATTATGATATGAGGGGAAACATCCCGATGACTGCGCAGCGGCTTGTCCGCGGAGGACCGCGGGATGGTCGCCCCGGGTATCTCGCTCAGCCAGACAAAACTCTCACAGACAACTCATATGCCCGTTATTAGGGGAAACATCCCGATGGCTCCGTAGCGGCTTGTCCGCGGAGGACCGCGGGATGGTCGCCCCGGGTATCTCGCTCAGCCAGACAAAACTCTCGCAGACAACTCATATGCCCGTTATTAGGGGAAACATCCCGATGGCTCCGTAGCGGCTTGTCCGCGGAGGACCGCGGGATGGTCGCCCCGGGTATCTCGCTCAGCCAGACAAAACTCTCGC